>Ga0209579_10000019_pt1 | contig 495453 bp, 533 predicted proteins | sample Coa_R1_2_FD_187152 | JGI IMG/M metagenome (GOLD analysis project Ga0209579, IMG submission 187152) | Surface soil microbial communities from Centralia Pennsylvania, which are recovering from an underground coalmine fire - Coalmine... | ecosystem: Environmental > Terrestrial > Soil >... | reverse complement strand
GACCCAAACCGCAAGCGCAACAAGGCTCGCTGAGAACAGAACAGCAAGACCACGCCTGTGCATACCTCGGCATCGTACGCCAGCCGAGATCGACTTTTCAGCCTAGCGCCAGAGCTCGGAATGTCACCTGAGCGAGCCAAAGGCGTTAGCTTCCAGCGAGGGATGGATCGGAGTCAAAGGCAAAGAAGGTACGACGCTTGGAAGCGTCTTCGCCTTGCCATCGAATCCGGAGACAGCGAACAGGTCTCAGAGTTTCTTCAGGACTCTGATCCAGATCTGCGGGCGCACGCTGCTAGGGGTCTCGCAAAGGCGACGGGGGCGTCGGCGGGTACTGCCCTGTTGGACAGTCTCGACTCTGAGACGGATCCGATGGTGCGCTCCGCAGTGGTAGGCGCGCTGGCCTCGATTCGGAACCCAGACACGGCTCCGACGCTGTTTCGGTTCCTGGAGGATGATTCGGAAGAGGTGCGGAGACTTGCGCTGCGCGGCTTGAGTTATCTGCGCGATCGGCGTGTGCTTGAAGTGGCGCCGGCCATTTACTCCCAGAGCGGATGGCTTACGCGGCAGGAGGCGCTTGACGCCCTCACTCGGCTTCACACTCCCGAAGCTGAAGACTCCTTGGAGGCACTCCTGTCGGCTGAACCGCGCTGGACGCGGCGGCGAGCGATAACCAAGGCGCTAAGACGGTCTCGCGCAGGATGGGATGACTAGCCCGGCTCGGCTGCGCGAGTGCTCGGGAATGTCACTCGGGGTGTGTCGGACGCGAGCTAGTGTCCGGCGCGAAAATGCGCGTCCCGAGTCGGCCGCTGCTGATTGCCGGACTGGTTCTTGTCCTGGTCGGTTGCGGCAGCGCGACCCCTACCGGGCACAAGGGATCGAGTGCTCCGGGCCACGGGCTTCTCTTCACGTACGCGGCTAATCCGAAGTCGAATTCTTGGTGTCGGTGCGGCGACGACATTTATCTGTGGGCCGGCTCCGTCCTCTTTCAGCCGCACCGCCTTACGAACTCCCCCTCTGATCCGAAGGGCGATCCGCAATGGTCGCCCGACGGGCGTGAGATCGCCTGGGACATGGTTTCCCCGGCGCTCTGTAAGCAAGACGCCGAGACGTGCGGGGGCAAGTTCGGCTGCGTGGACGAGGTCTGGGTCGCGTCGAGCACCGGCGCCGTTCCCAGGACCGTCTCGCCCCCCTACCGTGACAGCAGCAACAACCCTGGTTGCTCGACCGCCCCAAGTTGGTCGCCGAACGGGAAACAACTCGTCTTCGAGCGCATCTCCGACACCGCACCGCCGAACTTCGCCATCCTGACGCTAGGGACGAAAGCCCTTCGGCGGCTCCCCGTGCGGGCCGAGGGCATCGGAGGTGCACCTGCCTGGGGGAGGCCGGGCATCGCCTACATCCATACGACCCGGATACATCACCCTGTCTCCGGAGAGGTCGCCGACCAGATTCGAGTCGTCGACCCAGCCACTGGGTCCCTGAAGTTCAGCATCCGACTGAACTGGCGCAAGGCCGGCGACAACTTCGGATACCTCGCGTGGTCGTCACGCGGCGAGCTGGCAGCTGTCGAGGGGAAACGGATCGTCGTCTACTCCAGCACCGGGCGGAAAGTCGCGGACTTCGGGGCACCGCGTAGCCAGGAAGCGGTCGCCCTGACCAGCCCACTCGTCTGGTCTCCCGACGGAAAGCGCCTGCTGGTCTGCGTTGACCCATTCGGCGGACTGAGCGTTAAGGCGCATCAGAAGCTCGTCAACACCGCGGCGAAACGCTCCCGCTATCCCGCGCCCGTTCCGTATCTCGTCAACCCAGGCGGAGCGCGCTGGCAGCGCTTCGAGCTCCCGAACCCGAAGGAGAAAGAAACGGTCTGCAGCGCGACCAGCTGGCGCTGAGCCTTCCGAGTGGGTCAGGCTCGGCTGGGCCAGTAACCTTCCTTGGTGCGGCCGCGGTCGCGATCATTAGCTCCGCGCTAGTGCTGCTCTCCAGGGATGTCCGCACCCTTTGAACGCCGTCTCGCGCCTCCCCCCTGGCGAACTAGGCGTCCTCCGCTCGCGATGCTGCCCCACGGATCCGGGGCAACCGAAGCCGCCAGTTCTCCGACCCGCGGCTCAGGCGACTCAAAACGCTTCAAGCGCGGCAGAGCGGCGGCCGCTGTACTCGAGGACACGAAGCATCACGAGCCCGACGGCGAAGTAGCAAAGCCCGACGAGCGCCTCGATGACGAGCAGGTGGCTGGCGCCGGCGAATGATCCGCCGGCTGCGAGGGCGCGGGCGGCGGCGATTCCGTGGGTGATGGGAATACCGTTGCTGACCGTCTGGAGTGCGGCGGGAAGCCGGTGGAGTGGCACGTTTGCTCCGGAGGTGAGGAGCATCGCGCCGGAGATGTTGTCCGCGAGCAGGGTGACGTTGCGGCCGCGGAGGCCGAGTGACCCGAGGCAGAGGCCGAACGAGGTGCAGGAGAAGGATGCGACGACGCCGGCGACGGCGAGCCCGACGAGTTCGTGTTCGGTGAAGTGAGCGTTAAGGATGTGGCTGCAGATCACGAAGGCGACTGCCGCCGTGACGAAGCCCGTGACGATCGACGGCACGGCCCGGCCGAGAAAGAGCGCGAAGCGGTTCGCCGGCGAGGCCAGGAGTGTGGAGAGCGTCTGTGAGCGGCGCTCGCCCCCGATCGCGGAGCCCATGCCGAAGAAGCCGGTGATCGCGATCGCGATGAAGGAGTTGCCGACGAGGAAGAACTTGTCCGAGCCGACGTTCGCGAAGCGGCCGAGATAGGCGAAGAAGAGGATCTGGAAGATCGGGTAGCCGAGCATCTGCGGGATGTAGACCCAGGGGTTGACCCAGTTGAACAGCGCGCGGTAGCTCGTCAGCCCGCCCACGAAGAAGATGCGGAGTGCGTTTCTCACGTCAGCTTCAACGACCCTGTCGAGCGAGCGACGTGGACGAAGACCCGGAGACAGACGGAGCCCAGAACGACGTAGGCGGCGCTGAGGGCGACACACATTCCCATCTGCGGCCAGGGTGCGCCGCCGAGGGTCGCGTCCCGGATCGCCCGGAAGCCCCAATAGGGGCCGAGGAACCAGCCGATCTTGCCGACGAACGCCGGCAACACCGAGAGAGGCACCAGTAGCCCGGTGGCGATCCAGACCGGGTACTGCAGCGCGATGCCGAGGCTGAAGGCCGCCCGGTAGAGGACGAAGGTCGAGGCCATCACCAGGCCGAGCGTCCCGATCGCGAGCACACAGCAGGGGATCGCCACGGCGAAGGCGAGCGGATCGTGAATCGCGATCGGAACGTGGAAGAGGAGCCGTCCCCAGACGATCGTGGCCAGGAACCCGTAGGCGCCGACGAAGCCGCTCGCGACCGTGATCGAGCAGATCGCCGCCGCGAACGGCGCAGGCGCAGCAACCAACAGCTCGAGAGTCCCAAGCCAACGTTGGTTCTCGAGCGCGCTCGACGAACCGATCACGACCAGCGACCACATCAACATCACCGCCGCCCCGAGGGAGGCGGCGAGCAGCAGCTTCGGATCGTCCTTGCCGCGCAGCAGGTAGTAGGCGATCGACGCGTAGAGGATCGGCCAGAGGAAGACCCCGCTCAGGTCGAACGGGTTGCGGGAGAACTGGATCACGTGCACGCGCATCCCGCCGAGAAACGCGCGGATCATGCCGACTGCACCAGGTCGACGTAGGCGTCCTCGAGCGTCGGCTCGCGCGTGATCACGCGGCCGACGTTCGTGCTGTCGAGCTCGCGCAGCAGACGCTGCACCAGCTCGGCACCGCTATTCGACTGGACGAGAATCACCACCGCCTGCTCGCGCGTCTCCGTCGCCACCGACGCCACGCCCTCGAGCAGCCGCAATCGCTCGAGCACGGCATCGTCGATACCGAACGTCTCGACCTCGACGACCGTCCGGTCACGCACGCGCGCCTTTAGCTCACTCGGCGTCCCCGCTGCCGCGAGCTTGCCGTCGTTGATGACCGCGATCCGCTGGCAGAGCTCGTCCGCCTCGTACATGTAATGCGTCGTCAGAAGGATCGTCTTCCCCTGCGTTCGCAGCGCCGCCACCGTCTCGCGCACCTCCCTCGCGCCAACGGGGTCGAGACCGATGGTCGGCTCGTCGAGGAACAGAACCTCCGGGTCGTGCAGCAGCCCGCGCGCGATGTGCAGGCGCTGCCGCATCCCGCGCGAGTACGTCTCGACGCGTTCCCGCTCGCGCCCCGTCAGACCGACCAGATCGAGAAGTTCGGCGATCCGCGCACGCTTCTCCCGAACCGGCACCCGGTAGAGATCCGCGAAGTAGCGGAGATTGTCGAGCGCCGACAACCGGTCGTACATGCCACGGTCGCCGCCGAATACGTGACCGATTCGCTGTCGCACCTTCCCCGGCTCGCGCGCAGGGTCGAAGCCCAAAACGCGCGCCGAGCCGGAGCTCGGCAACAGCAGCGTCGCCAAAATCTTGATCGTCGTCGTCTTGCCCGCACCGTTCGGTCCGAGCAGCCCAAACAGCTCGCCGCGCTCGATCGCAAAATCGATCCCGCGCAACGCCTCAACCTCGCTCCGCCGCTGCCGCACAATCCCCTTACGCGACCGATACGTGCGACAAAGCCCCTCAACCTCAATCACCGCCATCTGAGGAACCTAGCGGGCCATAGGAGCCGTATCCAGACGACCGGGAAACCGCGCCCGTCCATCACCGCCGGCTGCGCCAGTGCTCGGGAATGTCACTTGAGCAAAACTGCGCTAGGCATTGCCCAAGAGGCGTTGCACTCGTTGCCGTCGGAAGCACCCGCAGCCGGGACGGGAGAGCTCGGCTTGTTCCAGCGCTTCGTGGGCGCTCTGCTCATCCTTTAGCGCGATGTGGCAGGCCGCAACAGCGACGTTACGGCAGCAACTGAGCGGTGAGAGGCTGAGGTCTTCGCGGGCCACCGCCAACGCTTCTTCAACCTCACCGTTGATGTCGTGAAGGAGGCGTTTCGCTTCCAGGTAGGCGCGGCTGTCCGGCGCTTCTGCCACGACCCGGTTGGCCCAGCTTGCCGCTTCGGCCGGGCGGCCGGCATGGAAGGCGACCTCGGCCGCATTGGTCCACCGGCCCGGTGTACTCGGATCCGCGGCGATCGCTCGTCGAGCCGAGTACCGAGCCAGCTGCCAGCGGCCGGCTGCCGCGGCTGTCTCCGTGAGCCCTCCCCAGCCAGCTGCGAGGTGGGGGTCGAGGGCGACGGCCCGTCTCATCGATTCGAGCACGACGTTGGGGTCGGTGCCGAGGTGGCGAAGGAGTGTGGCGCGGTGCGCATGGGCGACCGCGTTTCGCGGGTTATCGGCGATCCGCCGCTCTGCGTGTGCGAGTCCTAGTTCGCTGGCCCGGCGGTACTCAGCGGTACCGGCCTCGCGACCTTCAAGCAGGCCGGTCGCCAGCGCGCGGTTGTAGAGCCACTTGGTCTGCCCGGGAGCGATCCGGATTGCGCGGTCGAAAAGGTCCCGTGCCTCCTGGGCCGCACCTCGCGTGAGGAGTACCCAGCCGAGGTTGTTGAGCGCCATCCTGTTGTCCGGCTCGAGCTGAAGAGCTCGTTCGCAGGCTCGTTGTGCTTCGTCCCAGTCGACCTCGAGGCAGACGAATGACAAGGTCACCCAGTGACCGGCGAACGTTGGGTTGAGTGCGACTGCGCGCTCCGCCGCCTGTCGAGCCTCGGATTCGTATCCAAGCTGGGCCGCCACGTTGGCGAGATGCGCCCAGGTGCGCGATTCGTTGGGACTGATCCGAACCGATTCGCGTACTGCGGCGAGTGCTTCCGAACGTCGCCCGAGCCCGCCAAGCGCAACCGCACGCTGCCGGTATGCCCATTCGGCTTGGGGTTCGAGCGCAAGCGCCCGCTCCGTCGCCCGGAGCGCCTCAGCGTGTCGGAATAGGCCGTTGAGCGCCCGAGCGAGGTTGCACCAGTTCCGCCAAGCCTGTGGGTCTTCACTGACCGCTCGCTCCGCGAGCGGCAGGGCGCGCTCGTGGTCGCCGAGGTTGTTCAGTTCCTCGGCCAGCGTGTACAGGTCTGCGCCTGCCCCGCGACGGGAACGCATCCGCGACCCTGCTCAGGCCAGGCGCCGCTGGCGCAGATACGCGAGCAGGTCCTCGTAGCCGCCCTCGCCGGAGAACTCGGCGAAGTTCCTGGCCGTGTGCAGCCAGGGCAGCGTGCTCGGCCGCACGTCCTCAAGCGAGCGCTCGAAGTCCGCCATCTCGATCGGACGTGGCGTCCCCGAAGCGATCGAGTCTTCCAGCGCGCACTCGGCCGCGCTCTCGCAGAGATGCGCGAGATCGGCACCCGAGAACAAGTCCGTAGCCGCAGCCAACGCCTCGAGATCGATGTCGCCAAGCGGTCGCTCGCGCAGGTGGAAGCGCAGGATCGCCACCCGCGCTGGCTCGTCGGGCGGCAGCACGAGGATCATCCGGTCGAAGCGACCGGGCCGGCGCAACGCGGCGTCGACATCCCAAGGATGGTTGGTAGCCGCCAGCACGAAGACGCCTTCGTTCTCAGTCCCAAAACTGTCCAGCTCGGAGAGGAACTGCACGACGACCTCCCGACCTGCCGAGTGCGCCAACTGGCTTCGTTTCCGCCCGAGCGCGTCCACCTCATCGAAGAACAACACGCACGGCGCGGCACGGCGTGCGCTTTCAAAGAGCTCGTGCAGGTTGCGCTCGCTCTGCCCCATCCACATGTCGAGCACGTCGTGCAACCCCACCCCGATGAATCGCGCGCCTAGCTCGCCGGCAGTCGCACGGGCTATGAACGTCTTACCGCAGCCGGGCGGCCCGTAGAGAAGCAACCCCCCACGCAGCGACATCCCGTACATCCGCCGCAGCGCCGGGTTCTCGAGCGGAGCCAAAAACGCGGTGCGCAAGCGGCGCTTCACGTTCTCCATGCCTCCAACATCGTCGAGCTTGATCACGGGTCGTTCGACCTCACTGACGCTCCCCTCGATCGACCCTCGACCCGCCGGAACCTTCTCTCGAACCGCGTGAAGACGGGTGGGCTTTGACTCGTCCTCCGCCTCGGCAGGTGGCTCCGCGGCGGGCGGCATCGAGAGCGCGGAGAGCGCGGCCTGAAGACGGCGGTAGCCGGTCGCGGCCCCAAGGTCGCCGAGCTGCTCTGCAGCCTCGGCCGCAACTCCAAGCACTCCCCCGTGGTCAGGCACTTTCCCTAAGACGAGCTCCGCCTCTCGTCGAGCAGACGCAGCATCGCCCTCGATAAGAAGAAGCGAGGCTAGGTGAGCCCGCAGCTCAACGTTCTCCGGATCAGCAACCACCGCAGCACGCACCGCGTCCAACGCGGGGGTCGGTGTCCCATCGGCTCCTGACACGACTTCAAAAGGGTAACGCCGGAGACACTTTGACCCGTCCTAGGCCCGTGTGCCTAGGCCAATGCTCGGGAATGTCACCCGAGAGTTAGGCGTCTTGAGGCCGACTGCCGCCGGTGTCGATCTCGATCGGGATGCGTGCAACCGAGGCGAGGCGATGCGTGGCCGAGAACGCGTCCATAAAGGGCAACGCTTGCGCCCAGACCCTGTGACCGTCGCGCATCTCGAAGACCCATGCTCGAGAGCGCGATCCTTGAAAGGCCTTGACGCGCACAACATCAGCCCAGAAGAACTCGTGGGTCATCCAGAAGTTCTGGACCACCACGCGCTCCGAGTCAGCCCACACACCGATCCGGCGCGCGCGCGCGGCCACGATCGTCACCAACGCAATCGCAGCCAGCACGCCAACGACCTTCACCCTCCCGTGCGTGACATCGATCAGGACGACCCCGAGGCACGCAGCAGCAATAAGCCAGATGAACACGGCGAATGCCTCTGCCCCGAGCGGCCGACAGGCGAATGCCCACTGACCGGTGGGTGGGGTTGGAGACAGCGACACGCGCCGTGGATCGTATGAGAACGGCCAGCCAGAACTACGTTCGGCTGCCCCAGTACTCAGGAATGTCCCCTGACCGAGTTCGTTGACGGGCGGCGTATAACTGCAGCGTGAAGCTCGGCGGCCTCCTGACAATCATTGGCCTGCTAGGTGGCTGCGGAACGCAGTCGAGCGCGCACCTGCAGGCGCGGACTCACCCGCTCTCGCCAAAGGAAGCAAAGGCCTTCTGCGTCCAGATGAGGCTCACGGGCGGCACGGTGCCGCCCGGGTTCTGCGCTCCGACGCATGGCCATGCAGGTAGGTAGCTCGACTGGGCCAGTGCTCGGGAATGGAAGCTGTGGACGTCGCCTCTAGGTTTGTTGGTGTGCGGGTTCGGAGGCTCAGGGGATGGCGCGAGGTCGCGGCTCTAGGCGTCGTCGTCGTGGGGATAGTCGGCGGCGTCGTCGGGTGGCAAGTGACGCGCGGCCCGGGTTCCGGTTGCTTCCCGGCAGGGGCTGCGTCATTGCGTCTGGTGGAGAACGCCGACAGACCGCTTCGTTGGATGCGCGGCTTCATCACCTCCGTTCTTGGATCGAACGCGCAACCGGGCGCGGTGTTCGCCACGCCAGACACCTACGGCCTGTACATGGGAAGCGGCCATCCGTTTCGCTGGCGACGCGTGACGCGCTACGCGCCAGACCTCGCTGTTGTCGCGGGGACGCGCCACGAGGCGCTCTACGGGACTGCGGGGGCGCTGTGGCGCTCAACGACCGAGGGTCGAACCTGGACGAGGCTCTCCTGCAACCTGGGGATCGCTGCCGCTACCCCGGAAGGCGGAGTAGCGGTATCACCAAGCGACCAGTCGTCGCTCTACGTCGTCGGCCAGCCGGGCGACTACCCGCTCAACCACCTTGGAGGCTATTACCGCAGCACCAACGGCGGAAAGACCTGGAGCCGCTCCACCGTCGGGGCGACCACCGACAACGGCCCCGCGCTACAGGCCGTGGCCGTGAATCCGCGCGACCCGAACGACGTGACCGTAGCGTCCTATTACGGCGGCGTGTTCCGCACCGGCAACGGAGACGAATGGGCGTTCACGAAACTGCCCGGCCCACTCCACCCCTGGGACGGCCAGCAGGTCGAGACACTCGCCTACGGCGCAGGCCCGACTCCCCTGCTCTGGGCCGGGACGACAAACGGAGCGTTCCGACGATCCCCGGACGGGACATGGGTCCGCGCCGGTCTGCACGGCCACGGCGTGACAGTCTTTCCTGACGCTCGGCTCGCTGGCGTCGCCTTAGCCATCCTCGGCTACAACGGCACAAGCCGCGCCTGTGTGCGTAGAACAGCCAACACTGGGCGGACATGGCAACCCGTCCACGCGCTCCCCTGCACCGTCTCCGGCATCAGCATCCAACCAAGCGACGACACGATCTACGCCTGGACAGCCCACACCATCTACCAGAGCACCAACCACGGCAAGACGTGGACGAAGCTCCCACCTCTCCCCATGGGGTAGCCGATTCGGCTGGGCCAGTGCTCGGGAATGTCACTTGAGGCGACCGACCAAAGGGCCTGCTCTAAGTGCTGGTGTTTCGCGGTGGCGTGGCCGTGTCGTGGGCGAACTCGGTCCTCGCTACCAGGCTGTTCGCGCTAGGGGTAGGCACCACCCGATCCTGCACGCCGCTGTTGAAGACACGGCGGGTAAGGAGACCGTCTACCTAGCGGATGCAGCGATGGCGGTCTTCCTCGCCGACGTGCTCAACGGACTCGACAGCGGCGAGTCGCTACCGCCAGCCGGTGAGCAGCATCAGCCTGTGCGCTTTCAGTTGACGCACGATGCGACGGGGCTGACCTCGGGGGCAGCCGTCGTCTACGTACACGGATTCGGCGGGCGGATCGTTGCGCAAACGAACGATGACGACAGGGCTCGGCTGATCGCACGGATCTTGAATCACGTCGACTACCCAATGCAGGGCGAAGGCACGCTGATCCCGCGGCTAGGTGCGCTCGTGTCCGCGCCCAGCGCGCTACCCGAACCGACCCTCGCCACACCCAGGAGCGCGAGGAGGCGACTCGCTGTTACGGCCTACGTTCTGGCGATCGCGCTTCCGATCGTTCTTGTGGTCGCCTTGCTGGCAGTCGCGCGATGGCCATACGCCGTCGCCGCGGTCGTCGGCTACCTGTTGTTCATCGTTGCGGTACGGGCGGTGGTTGCACGGCTCTGAGCGTCAAACCTTCCGAGGGAGCTGCGGTCGATTGAGCCAGTCCTCGGGAATGTCACCCGAGCGCCACCGCCTAACGGCGGCGTCGCCAACCGCGATAGGCGTAGCCGACAACGGCGACAACTGCGAACGCGATCCATGTATACGGGCTGGCAATGAGGATCGCGACGACCACTGGGAGGCTCCGATCCTAAGAGATGCTCAGCTGGGCCAGTGCTCGGGAATGTCACCCCCCGAAAGGCGACAGGCATGGCCACCAACGACGTATAAGGAGTGGGCGTGAAGACGATTGCCTGGATAGCGGTGGTGGCAGCGGCCGTGCTCCTCGCCGGATGTGGCTCTGGATCTCTCCAGGCTGGCCCGTTTAGCGTCAAGCCTGGTACTACGACCACGATTCCGAACGTCAAGACCGGTGCCACCATCCGATGCCTCGGCGTCGAGACGGTCCCTGCTCCGCCCCTTGGCCAGCAAGCCACCTGGTCCCCGGATGCCCCAGGCGCGACGGGCGCAGTTCAGCTGCTGCACATGCCCAACGGATCCCTCACGGTCACGTGTACTCGCTAGCTGGGCTAGCAGCTAAGAGGCGCGGCCAGCTGGGCCAGTGCTCGGGAATGTCACCCGAGATCCGGCTGCTGACGCTCTCACTGCACGAGCGGTCTGCCAACCTCTTCCATGAATCGTTCGCCGCTGCGGTGGCGGTGCCAGTGGGAGACGATGCCTGCAAGAGCCCACATCGAGGCCGCAAACGCCGCTCGCCTGGATAGCGCCCTGCGACGATCCGATAAGAGGAAGGCAACCGGATAGCTGATCAGCAAGCGCACGGCATCGAAGCCGCGTACTTGATAGCTCTCGTAAGAGTTGGTCGAGCAGAAGTTGGCTGCGTGCTCGCAGTTGTAGCCGAGGAGGTCGTACAAGCCCTCGGGCTGCATCTCGACGAGCCGCTCGGCACGTCGGACGATCCGCTCCCGAGGGAGGGCCGGGAAGCGCCGCACGCCCCACCATGTCCGGCTGCCGTGCTTGTAGAGCTTTGCCCGTCGACCGCGCTCGAACGTCTCCAGCGTCACAGGCCCGACACTCGCGTGAGGCTTATCCCAGATACTGCCGCCGAACTGCAGAACGCGCTCGTCGCGTACGTAGATCCCGTGGTGCTCGTAGCCGAGCGCACGCCTGACGTAGATGTGGTCGCTGCGAGAGAAAGCCGCCATGCCCGGACAAGAGTGCCTGGGGCCGGGCCAGTGCTCGGGAATGTCCCTCGAGACAGGTCGGCCCTTAGCTTGAGGTTAACGTGACGATCGTGACCGACGACGTGGAGCGCTCGGTCGCACACGCTCCCAGTCCAAGTGCGTGGGCATCCTCGGTCTCGACCGTGAGGCTGTGCTGGATCGGTCGCAGGAGTCGCTGAGCGGCAGTCCACTCTTTTGGGCCGCGGGACATGCGGCCCAGTTCAATGAACTTCGCGTCGTGGCTCTTCACGAATGCCGTGTCCTGCCGTAGGCGCATGAGCATGTCTCGATACCTATGCTCTTCGCGGGCCGGGGGACGGAGGTGAGCGAGGATCACGAAGAATGGTCGGGCCTTGTGCACGCGACGGTCGAAGCCGGACTTCGTCAGCGAACCGCTCATGGCCGTGGAGGGAATGATCTGGCTGCAGGCCCGTCTCGCAGCGAGCCGAAAGGCAGCGTCTGTCGACTTCTGCGTTCCGCTCCCGCAACCCACGACGACGGCGGACATGAGTGCGCAACCGAGCAGGAGCAGCACAACCCGCCTAGCTTGGGCTCGGAACGGCGTGGCCACGGTCGGCGGACTCATCCGCCCGCCAGTCTGCGTCGTCGGGGCTAGTCCCGCAAGCGGGGAGACCCCCTGTCTGGGGCAGTGCTCGGGGATGTCACTTGACGAGATCCGACTTGGGCTCTGTGTCCCTGAACTCCAACTCCCAGAATCGGCCGGAAGAACTACTTGAACTCGGTGAGGAGAGTCTTGACCTGGGCCTGGGCTCGCGGGCTGATGTAGTAGATCCAGACGTTCCGCCTGCGCGCCATTTGGAAGCGGCGCGCCGGTTGGAAGGTACCGGCCGGAATCCGGGGCTGGATGCGAGCCCACAGCCACCGGGTTCCCTTGCGCCCGCTCCGCGCGAGGCGGTACTGAAGCACAACGTCTCCGTGGAATCGCCGCACAGTCGGTGCCGTGAATCCTTTGTCGTGGAAGACCTGCTCGACCTGCTGGACGGTGTATCGCCCCTTGACGGTGTGGACCGTGTGCTGGGATCCCGCGCCGCAGCCGGCGACTACAGCGGCGAGAAGTACCACTCCGCAGCACGCGAGCTTCACGCCGGCATTATCCACCTGCGGTGACACTGCTCTCGGCTTGGCCAGTGCTCGCGAATGTCCCCTGAACTAGCGCGGTAGGTCGTCCGCCGCTTCGAGCGCATTCCCGACCAGGTTCGGGCTCAGTTCCACCACGACCTCCTCGCCGTCAGCGCGACCCGACTCCTCAACGGCGCGTCCGATTAGGGCAAGCGTCGCCGCCCGACTCCGCATGACGTGCTGCTCAAATGACTCGGGATCTGGCGGGCCCTCGCCGTCGTCGCGCTCCCAAGCTTCAAGCGCAGCGCGAACGAGAGACGAGGGCAGCCGCACGGTGATGTTGGGCATCTCTGCGTGCACGAGGATCGCTCCGATCTCGCCGAGCACCTGCGCGTCTCTTCGGTACTGCTGCTAGTCGGCCGTGTCTTCCATGACGCCTCACGGTAGACAACTCTTGCCTGGGCCAGTGCTCAGAATGTCACCCGAGCGAAGTTGGCCCGAATGAGGTTGGCCGACCGTGCTCGATCCAGACGACCGTCCCGCTGTGCTTGGCGACGTGGAGCGCGTAGAGCGCGTGTGCCGCGTGGCGGCCCCAGTGGCTCTCGAACCCGAACCGCCATTCCCAGATCGCGTCGTCGTACGCCTCGGCTGCGTAAAGAGCCAGTCCGACGCGCAAGTCGGAATAGATGCCCGCCAAGTCATCCGCGAGGCTCCCGGTCACAGGCGCGGCGTCTTGCTCGTACGGGTCGAACACGAAGCTGTAGTTGTTGATCTCGCCGAGCTGGAGGGAGAGGCGCCTGAAGAGCGTCCACCACTCCTCCTTGGTTACCGGCTGGGGCGCATCGTGCTCGCTGGCTTGGGGTTGCGGAAGCCGCATCGCGGCGTCGTACAACCCGACAATCAACTTCGTCGCTCTGTCGACTAGCTCTCCGAGACCGACCGATTCGCTGGATTCGACAAGCTCACAAAAGGCCATGCTGAGCGATGCAAAGTTCTCCGCACTTGAGTCGGAGGATGTCAACTGCACCGGCGGATCATTCCCGATTCCGCGAAGCGATTGCAGATCCGTCGGCTGCCCCAGTGCTCGGGAATGTCCCCCGAGCCGATGGGGGTGACGTCGCTACGCCATCGCGTCGGCCCCCAGACTCAGTGGAGCCGGGTTAGCGCTCTTAGAACTGCGGTGCGCTGGCTTCTGTCGAACCAGATGACGACGTTTCGCAGCGCTCTAGTGATGAAGCGCTTGTCGCCAGCGACTTCGGTCCTGAACGGCACGGAGGGAGGTGCCGCACCGGTCTCGACGACCGCAAGCACGGCATCGGGTGGCCGCCCGGCTTCAAGCTTGACGAGGTTACGATATGTCCGCGTGAGGTGACGGATGAGCTTCCTGCGCTGCGAAGCGGTGAGTCCAGACGACTTGGGGATGTGTACGCGGCCGAGGGGAACACGAACGAGATGGACGCCTTGCGAGGCGAATGCGCTCACGACCGCGCTGACGGAGTAGTGGTGCGCGCCCGAGCGGGAGGCCAAGCCGCCTCCGCACCCAGACACGGCGAGGCTGGCCGCGACGAGGAGTAGAGGTGCGCACGCGGCCTTAGTCACCAAAGGGAGGATACGGCGAAAAGAAGAGCGCGTCGGCTGGGCCAGTGCTCGGGAATGTCCCCCTGCGTGGCTCGCCGTCTAATGCGAGACGAGCCACGCGAGCGCCCAGCACGCTCCTCCGAGCCACAGAAGGAAGACGGCCAGTGTGCCTCGGCTGAGCAGCCTGACGGCAATCGGCACTTGGGGCAAAGAAGCCGCTCTAGGAGGGACAGGAGGCGCCTGGCTCACACGGCTCATACGACACCGGTACGCCTGGCGTCACAACCGTGGCATGCGCCAGTGCTCGGGAGTGTTGCTTGGGCAGCTCAGGCGTTAGCGATTCTGTCTACGCGGAAGATTTCGGCCAGGCCAGACTGTTCGAGTCCTTCTCGATCTTCGACCCATCCGAGTGCCAGCAAGAAGAGGGAGAGGCCGATGAGAGTCCATCCGCCCCAGCGGACGCCGGCGTCGCGGTAGTTGATCAAGACGAGGGTCGTGACAGCGAGCATCGCCAGCGGCAGGAGAACGAGGCTTCGCGTCTCGGTTGTCTCGCTCTGGGCTCGGCTCAGCCACGTCGCCGATAGCCACAGCGCGAGGGCGGGGACGGGAATGGTGAGCCAGGTGATGGGGCCAAACTCGAGGAACTGCTGCTCGAGCTGATCTGGAAGGACTTGCCACCAGGGCACCACGACGATGGCGGCGCAGGCGAGGCTTCCGAGGATTGGAAGGAGTCGGACAAGAAGGCGCCTCGTCGAGACGTGCGTTTTGCGGAGGGATGAGCCGGTGAGCAGGAGGAGCAAGGCGGCTCCCGCGAAGCCAACGTATGCGCCGTAGCCGAGGTGGACAGCAAGGCCGGGCAGGTCGGTTGTGAGTTGTCTTCCGAGTGACCCGACCAAGATGGCGATCATCACGACGACTGCGCCGAGGCGGCTGGCTCGGAGCAACACGAGGAACGCCACGAAGAACACCGCGAGGAGCCCGATCGCGGAGCCGGACGGGAAGCCCCAGCCGTTTGGCGCGAAACACGCCCCTGAATAAGCCCAGTGCGGGCTGGCCGGTTCGCAGTACTGCTGCCAAGGCAGGAAGAGCGCGACGACGACACACATCGCGGCGACGAGCGCGATCACCGCCTCCCGTTCGACTGCCCAGACTGGTGGGGCGGCGACTGCGCCTCGGAGGGCTACGCCCGTGAGAGCGAGCGAGAGCCCAAGCCCCAGCCCGGCCCCATACTGATGCGGCAAGCTTCCGGGAGCGGGTGGGACGCCGATCACGGCGGCGAGAGAGAAGACCGCCGCGGCCCCGGAGAGAACGACTCGCTCCAAGGCAGTCGCCGCCTGCCAGGACGTGAGCGCAAGGAGGCCGGCAACGGCGGCGAACACTCCCGCAAAGGACTCGATCCCGAGCGTCGAGAAGTTGGCTCCGCGAAAGGCGAAGTGGTGCCACGGAAGGAGCAAAACGACGAGCAGTCCCGCGGCGAACACGCGTGCCGCCCAGGCGCTGGGTGAGGCGCTGTCTCCGAGTTCCGGCCACCGGAGGATCGGTGCTGCGATCACCAACACAACGCCGGCAGCCAACGCGATGTATGCGCCATACGCGTGATGGAGGTTGAGTGCCTGGTGCCCGAGCTGCTTGAGTTGGACCTCTTCCAGCGTCGCTAGTGCCCCGATAGCGACCCAAGCCCCGATGGCGAGATAGCCAAGAACGAAGGCAACCCGCGCGAGCGGGAGACGGTCGACGAGTCCCTCGCGCAGCAGGGCAGCAACGCATGCCGCCGCGAGGAGCAACGCAAGAGGCGCGGCGGCCTCCCCGGCCGATACCGACCAGCCGTAAAAGGTCACGCCTCCCCCCGAGAAGAGGTGCAGGAGCCCTAGGACACCGGTTCCTCCGCTCCCAGGGAACGACACACCTGCTGGCGCCTCGGTCTCCCACGGCAGGTAGAGGCTGACGAGAAGCGCCAGCGCGCTCGCGAACAGCAGTAAGAGAAGCGACTTGCGAAGTGCCAGGCCTCTGACCACGCCCAAGGATCGCACGCCACTAGCCGGTCCGTAATCCGTATCTCCCAGAGCGCGAGCTGGGCTGGCCCAGTGCTCGGGCGTGTCCCCCCGACTAGGCCGCTTTGATCCTCGGCGTTCCTCGAGGGAGGCCCGCTAGCGGGGCGTGATGTCCTTCAGGACGCGGTTGGCTATCCGAAGCCCTAGCGTGTTGCGGAGACCCTTCCCGACTAGAAGCTGAACGGCGTACGCCTGTCCAGGAGTGAAGAAGAAGTCATCGTCGAGGCCGTCAACGGTGAACATGGGCTTTGCCGCCGGCTGCACGTGGATCACGAATCCCTGACGATGAGGCGGGAACGCGTCGGGGACTTGCCCCATGGACATGATCGTCAGGTAGATGCCGCTTTGCACCGGTGTGCGGAAGCGGTCGCAGCGCGCGCGATTGGCGAGCCAGATCTCGTCCTGGCTTCGGGAATACGCGATGTACCAGCCGTAGGGGACGTGCGCGTCGAGGCCGATCGCTCGCACCAACCTCGGGCCGGCCTGGCAGGGCTGCTGCGAGGTGTCCACGCTTTGGCGGAGGGCGCTCGCCGGCGGGGCTGGGGCAACCGCGCTGCAGGAGAACGCCAGCCTAGAGCCCTGGAGCGGCCGCCAGCTCAGAATCGCCGCCACGTCGTTCCCGCTGTAAGTGGACGTACTCGACGCGGCCCGGCTCCGACTAACGATCTCGCTCGCATCCGACGATCCATTGACACAGTCCACCTCCGTCCCCGCCGGAGCCGTCGCGATGTCGACCGCCCGCTCATTGGGCGGATGCAGGACAATCGTCGGCGGCGGGCTGAGCGCTGCATCTGCGGGTGAATAGCGCAGCCGATGTAACGCTCGATCCACCTTCTTTCCGAGGGTGCGGCCGGTCCAGCTCGCGATCACATTGCCCCGACCCGCCAATTCGGGGACTGCGTTCCCGCTGAATGCCGAGAGGAAGCCGGTCGCCCCACTCCCCGTTTGGGGCTGGAACACGGTCACCTCGAGCGGCGGATAGTCCGCCGAGCCCAACGCGAACGTCTCAGACGTGCCGGCGCCATTCGGCTCCCTGCGTAACACCACGCCCTCGGCCTTGAAAACCCGCAGAACCTGCTCCACGCTGAATGTCTGATACTGCCGCGTGCCGAAGCTTGGACCCGGTGCTGGCGCGATCGACGGCAGAAAGGACGTGGGTGAAAGAGTCCACACCTCGGACGCGCGTACCGTCGCCGGCCCCGGCGCGCTCGAGATCAGCGCCGTAGGCAAGACGATCGCGAGCACCACAGCGATCACCAAGGCGATCCGCACGCTCTCCTTTCTAAGTCGCGCACGACACGAGGTCAACCATAGAAAGCAGTTGCGTGAGGCTCATCTGGGCTGGGCCAGTGCTCGGGAATGTCCCCTGAGGCTGCGGGCTACTCCGGTTGACGTCCAGGGGGCTCGGGGCGCACGATCCGAGCATGGGACGACTCCCTGCGTTCCTCTGTCTCGTGGTCGCGCTGGCAGTTGTCGCCGCCGGGTGCGGGAGCGGGAGCAGTGGCACATTGAACGGAGCCGCAATCAAGCGGGCGGTGTATGTCTGGTTGACGGCGGCGGCGAACAGGCCGCAGAGCTCGTTCTCGCACGGTACGGAGGTAGTGCTCTATCCGATGTGCGTATCCGGCGCTGACTCGACGTATGTCAGAGCCGAGGCGACTCCCTTCACCGATGGGAAGATCGGTCAGGACATCGCGTTCTACCTGCAGCGCGGGCCGGATGGCTACCGCGTGCGCGGAGTCGACTTCCTCATCGGCCCGCGCGGGCGCCCACGGGACGTACCGCTCGCAGTTTGGCGCGACCTGCAGCGGCCCGCCTGCGGCCTGAGCGTGAAAGCGATACGCGAGCTTCTGAAGCTCCGCACCGAGCACAAAGTTCCAGACTTCACCTTCTGATGGCGCGAACGAGATTCGCGTTGGGTTGCGCGAGCCCTCCCTCTCGCTCGACGCCGGGTCGCCTAGCGGAGTTCGTCCGGAAGACGACCGTCCCAAGCGCGGAGTTCGCGTATGAGTAGGTAGTCCCACTCTCCGTGACGCGCTCGGCGGCGCTGCTCGATCCAAGCGAGATTGATCAAGAGAACGGCAAGAGCAGCGATCAGGAATGGAGGGAGCCAGTCGGGCATTCAGGTGATTCTGTCGCAAGCGGTTGCAGACTAAGACGATTGCCTCAGACCTCCGGTGCCTTACGCCGGAGGTCGCTGGTTCGACTCCGTCGCTCCCATTCTTCCCACGCGCCGGCCGCCGCCTGGCGTCACCTCTCGCCGCTGCGCTCGATGAGCTCCGGGGAGACGAAGACGACGTCAGCGCGTCGTAGCTGCGGCTCCTGCCGCGTCCACTCGGCTGTCTGCTCGTAAATCGCGAAGAGCTTGTACCCCTTGGTTTCGAGCTCGGACTTCAGGAGCTCGATCGGGACGTGGAAGTGGTTTGCGGGGTCGATTCCCGCCTCAACTTGGATCAAGTCGATCCGACGCTCCTCGAGAAGGGTATGGGCGCCTCTCACGACGTCGAGGTCGCCCCCCTCCGTGTCGATCTTGGCGAGACCAATGCGATCGATCCCGAGATCGGTGCAGATGCCATCGAGTCGCCGCAGTTCGACGCGATCAGCGTCTCCTGTCCCGACGTTCGTCTCCGCCAGTGAGGTCGTCGATCTCGACGGGTCCTCGACATCGAACGCCACGACCGCTTCTCGGTCGGTTGCGCCGATGGCGATCCGATAACACGAGACACGGTCGTCGTCGTTGAAGCGCTGCGCCAGGTGTTGAAAGTTCGTGGGAGCGGGCTCAAAAGCGTATGCGTGAGTCCTGGGAAACCATCTGAGCAGCGTGGCCGTGTAGTCGCCAACCATTGCCCCGACGTCGACCACGACGTCCGGGTCGTAGCCCCGGAATGAGGTTCGCAGGTCATGTCCGAGATCAACGCCTCGCGGCAACCTTCCAACGCGTGACAACGTTGTCCGGGCCGCACGCTCGACGAAGGGAACGACGTGGTGCCCTAGAGCAGCCCGCGCTCCTCTTCTCATGCGTAAACCGTGATCTCTCAGAGGCCGTAGTGGCCGCGCGCCGGCTAGCCGACGATGTCGGTGGGGATGTTGTCGAAGACGCGTGAGGGGTTGACGACCGTTCCCCCGACGGAGACGACCCCGCCGCCGTAGCTCGCGTCGTTGTAACTGATGCTGCTGCTCTGGTTCAGCGTGACGACGCCGTAGAAGAGGTAGACGCCTCCGCCGAAATCGGCGCTGTTGTAGCTGATGGTGCTGCTGTCGTTCAGCGTCACAGAGGCGTCGATGTCGTAGATGCCGCCGCCGTAGCCGGCGTCGTTGGAGTCGACGCGGCTGGTCTTGTTCAGCGTCACGGTGCCTCCGTACATGTAGATGCCACCCCCGTCGCCGCAGCCGTCGGCGTGGATCGCGCACCCGAACGGTGGTGCGCCGCCGCCACCGCCGGCGCTATTGTCGCTGACCTCGCTCCCCTGGCCGAGCGTCACGCTGCCGCCGAGGTTGTCGATACCCCCGCCGTTGACGCTGCTGCTGTTGTCGTCGACGCTGCTGTTGCTGCTCAGCGTCGCCGTCCCGTACAAGTCGTTGAAGATGCCGCCGCCCGCGTTTGCTTCGTTGTTGCTCACGGTCGTACCGACGAGGTTGAGGTTGGCGTCGTTGTATATGCCGCCGCCGTAGACGGCCGAGTTGTCGGTGACGATCGAATTGGCGATCGTCAGGTCGCCGTTGACGTTGTCGACGCCGCCGCCGCTCACATAATCGCCCCCGGTGATCGTGAGACCGCGCACCGCTACCCTCGCCTCCTCGTTCACCGTGAGCACGCTGCCCTCGCCGCCACTCTCGAGGACGGCGACCGGGCCGGCGGCGATCAGAGTCAGGTTCTTGCCGACCGTCCAGTTGCCGATGCAGACGCCCCCGATCGAGAGCGCGTTCCACGTGCTCGCGGCGGCGATTGCCGTCCCCAGGCTGTTGTAGCTCGCATGGGTGCTCGTGTTCCTCACGACGCAGGGGAACCGGCCGGCCGCCGCCGCGCCCGACGTGCCGACGCCGGACAGGGCAACCACCGCCACCACCAAACCCACCAAGGGGCCGATACGCCGCACGCCGCTCACGGGTCGCACCCTCTCACACCCGGGGCCGCACGCAAACCGGCCGGCACCGCGCGCTTGGCGGACCGGGCGAAACCCTCGACACTGGATCGTGATGCGCGACTTCCCCGGCAAGGCCTCGATCGTCGGCAACGGCATACGCGCTCTGCGCAGGTGCTTGCCGCGACAAGACCTGACGTTCTATCTCGGGTTGCAGGGCGGCCTCGGAAACCAGCTCTTCCAGATCGCCGGGACCTATGCGCTCGCGTCCGAGCTCGGAGTAGGGGTCGTCTTCGCCAAGAGCTGGCCGTACCGTCCGTACTTCTCGTTGCCGGACGAATGGTTTGCGGGCCGGCTCGCAGTGCTGCGCAGCAGGAAGGCGGCCGACCACGCCACCGCGATCCCGGCCGAGCTGCGCGGCTACTTCCAGGATCTCGCGCTCTGGAACGGTCGAGAGGAGGAGATCCGGCGGCTGCTGCAGCCGTCGGAGCGGGCACTCGAGACGGCCCGGGGACGGCACGGGGAGCTGCTTGCGCTGCCGAGCAAGACCGCTGTGCACGTTCGGCGCGGTGACTACCTCGGGCCCGAGATGGACCTACAACCCTGTCCGGTTGCCTACTACGAAGCGGCCGCAGAGCTCGTCCTCGCGGAATCCCCGGACACGCACTTTCTCGTCTTCTCGGACGACCTCGAGTGGTGCCGTCGCGAGCTGTCGCTTCCCGGCGCGACGTTCGTCGAAGGGAATCCGGACTGGCTCGACTTGACACTGATGACGTGCTGCGAGCATCACATCTGCGCGAACTCCACCTTCTCGTGGTGGGGGGCGTTCCTCTCTGCCGACCCGAGGCCGATCGTCCCGTGGCTCGTCGGAACCGTGCCCGAAGAGCTCCGGCGGATCCATCCTGCGCACTGGCGCGAGTTGGTGCTCGATCCGTGACCGGGCGGACTTCGGCGCCCGAGGAGCCCAGCGTCACTCTCTGCTGCGTCGCCGGCGGTGCGGTGTACGTGCGCTACGCGCGGCATCTCGAGGAGAGCGCGGAAGCGCTCTTCACCCCCGGCGCCCGCAACCGCTTCGAGCTCATCGCCGGCGAGGAGGGCTGGCCCAGCGGGACGATGTTCCGCTGGCATCGGCTGCTCGAGAACATGCCTTGCACCGACTACGTCTTTCTCTGCGACGCCGACATGCGCTGCGAGGGACCCATCGGCCCCGAGATCCTGTCGCCGCATGTCACGGTGACCATCCACCCCGGGTTTGTCGGTGTGCCGGCCGACGAGCTCCCGTACGAGCGCCGTCCCGCGTCCTCCTGCCGGATTCCGCCGGGAGCCGGCTCGACGTACTTCGCCGGCGCCTTCGTCGGAGGCCCACGGGCGGAAGTGATTCGGTTCGCGACCGCGGTCGCGGACTTGATCGACCAGGACGTTCGGAACGGCGTAACTCCCGTCTGGCACGACGAGAGCGCCCTCAACAAGGTCGCTTCCATCTGGAGCGACCTCCACGTCCTCGATCCGAGCATGTGCTACCCCGACGACGACAGCGAGTACGTGAAGCGCATCTGGACGCGACCGTACGAGCGGAAGCTCGTCGCACTCGACAAAGCCGGGTGGGAGCGAGCGGGGCGTACGCCCAGGCACGGCCCGGCGCGGCGCGCACTCGAGGCAGTCATCGGACGCACCGCCACCGACCGGCTGCGCCGCTTCGTCGTGGCCCGGCGAACGAACTAGCACGACCGGCACCGCGGCTTCGATCCCTTGAATCGAACCGAAGTCCGTTGTACTTTCCTCCTAGGGGGACGATTCGAGGGGGCAATGCGGGTCAGCTTCGGTGGCGGGTGGCGTCAAGGCCTAGTTCGGTCGCTGGCCGCAATCGCGGCGTTGGTTCTCGTTCTCGCATTGAGCGAAGCCGGGCGGGCGGAGGCCGCGACGGGGACTAGCCAGACGTCGGCTCCCTCGGGAGTCGTTGCTCAGAACGCGCAGCCGCGAGCCGCGAAGGCGAGCCATCACAAGCCGAAGAAGAAGAAGCACAAGAAGAAGAAAAAGAAGACGAAGACCGTTCCACCCCCGACAGCGACGCTGAGCCTCGCGCCGCAGACCGTCCCGTACAGCGGCGGGCAGATCACGCTGACGTATTCGGCCACCAATGCGACGACGTGCACGCTGGCCGCGAGCCCGGCCTTCTGGACCGGAAGCAATCCAGCCACCGTCAGCTGCAACAGCAGCTACCAGGGGACTCTGCCGCTCACGCTCTCGTCGGGCCAGTGGACGTTCACGTTCACGGCGACGAGTGCCGGCGGCAAGCGCGCGACCTCGACGCAGACGCTCACGCAGCAGTCTCCGTCGTTCCAGCAGAGCTTGAACTGGTCGGGCTACGTCGTGCCGTCGAGCACCGTCATCACCGAGGTGTCTGGCGATTTCGTGGTGCCGACGCTCAATTGCTCGCAGACGCCAAACGCCTGGCAATCGACGTGGGACGGGCTCGGAGGCGATGGCGGCAACTCGGGCGATCTCCTGCAGACCGGCGTCGAGAGCGACTGCGTGGGCGGCGTGCAGACCGACACTGCCGGATGGTGGGAGCTGGTCCCCCCGCTCCCGGAAATCCCCTTCGGGTCGATGCTCGTATCCCCGGGCGACCAGATCGCGGCGTACACCTACGAATGGAACGACGGGTCACGGTGGGAGACGTGCGTCGACGACCTCACCACCGGCGTCTCCGGGCTCATGGTCACGGGCGAGGGCTGGGGTGTCACGACCGGTGGGTGCGGCGGGACGTTCTCCCTCCAGGGCTCGACCTCGGGCTACACCTACGCCGGCGCCACAACCGCCGAGTGGGTCGAGGAAGACACCTGCGACCTCACGACGTCGAGCTACGCACCTCTCGCCGATTTCGGAACCGTCGCCTTCACGAACCTGACCACGAGCCTCTCTCCCTGGTCTCTCACGCCGGCTGAGCAGATCGCGATCGTCCAAGGAGGGACCGTGCTCGCGCTGCCTTCTGCCCCCGACTCGACGGGAGACGGATTCAGCGTCACCTTCCTCAGCGCGGGGGCGGGTGCGGGCTCTGCTACATGCAGCGTGAGCGGCCCCGACCGCAGGCCGCTGGCCGGCTATCGACCCTTCCCCACAGCGACCCATGCCTTGGGAAAGGCTCGCGGTGAAGCACCCGGCCGCGCGGACGGTCTATTGGCCCAGGCGTGGCTGCCTGTTGAACTGCGCTAGCTCGCCGGAGGTCACGGGTCGGAGCCCCGTCGCTCCCGTTTCGATCAGCGAGCTCTCCCGAAAACCGTTTTCGTCACCTCGCGACTGCGAGGCAGGCCGAACCGCCTCGGTCGTTAAGGCTGTGAGACCTTTTCGACGACTGACGTGTCCGTGATGTAGAGGTTTCCGTTGCTGTCGAGGGCGAGGCCGCTCGGGTGCATCGGGCTGCTGGTCGCCGGGCCTGGCATCGGCAGCCCACCCGGACAGGTGACGATGCCGGCGAAGACCGAGGCCTTCCCGGCCGGCGTCACCTTCTCGACAGCGCACGTGCCGCCGTTCTTCCCGCTCGCGACGCTGACGTATACGTTGCCGTTGCCGTCTACCGCAACGGCGGTCACCGTGATGCGTGTTACGCCGGCGACGCCGGAGAGGGTCCCCGACGGCGTCACCTTGTCAACGGCGTTGTTCCCCATGTAGTCGGCGATATACACGCTGCCGTCGCCGCCGACCGCGACCCCGGTCGGATCATTCAGACCGCTGGCGAAGATCGAAAGGGTGCCGGACGGGGTCACCTTCTCGACCACGGCGTTGCCGCTGTCGGCGATGTACACGTCGCCGCTGCCGTCCACCGCAACGTCGGCAGGGAAATCGAGGTAGCTGCTGGTCGCAGGGCCTGGCGTTGGCGGTCCAACAACCTGACCAGGGATGCCGGCGAAGATCGAGAGCGTGCCGGACGGGGTCACCTTCTCGACCACATCGTTGGCTCCATCCGAGATGTAGACGTTGCCGCCGCTGTCGACCGCGACTCCGGTCGGCGAACCCAGGTCGCTGCTGGTCGCCGGCCCCGGCTTCGGTAGCCCTTGCGAGCCCGGGATGCCGGCGAAGATCGAGAGCGTGCCGGACGGGGTCACCTTCTCGACCACGGAGTTGACCGTGTCCGCGATGTAGACGTCTCCACTCCTGTCGACGGCAACTCCCGACGGGCGATCGAGATGACTCTTCCTTGCGGATCCCGGCGTCGGCTTGCCGGTGGAGCCGGGGATGCCGGCGAAGATCGACAAGGTCCCGACTCTCGCGTATGTGAACTCGAGCCCCCTGGAACTCTTGGAGCGTCCGGCCTTCGTCACGACCACGAGCTCGACGCTCCCGGCCTTGTGCGGCGGGCTGGTCACTTCGAGCTTCGAGGGCGACACGACGTGCAGCCGTCGCCCTGAGACAGCTCCGAATCTGACGGCGCTCACGTCGACGAATCCTTGGCCGGTGATCGTCACGCGCGCCCCGCCGTTGATGCTGCCGTACGCGGGCGTGACCATGAAGATCGTCGGCGCGCCGCGTGCCCGCGCCTTCGTCCGACCGGCCGACCGCTCCGAGATCGCGTTGCGCGCGTTCCCGGTTCTCGCTGTTGTCCTTGCCGCCGCGGAAGGTAGAGCGAACGAGACCACGACTGCAGAGCAGGCGAGGGCGAGCACACCAAGCCGCGCCGGCCCTCCCCGGCTCTCACGCACTCGCGACACCTTCATCGGTCCGCATCGGCTCTCGGCACCTTATCCCCCAGCCGATCCAGCGCGGAGAATGCGCGGATGGACGCGAGCGGGTTCGTCGTCGAGCCGATCGGCGTCGTGCGGTCGCCGCTGCGCAGCCGCGTCGACGCGCCGCGGCGCGCGTCGCAGGGGCCGGCGGCCGTGCTCGAGATCGACGAGCGTTTCGCCGCTGCGCTCGACGGGATCGACGCCGGCACGGATCTCGTCCTCGTCACGTGGCTGCACGAGGCGGCCCGCGACGTGCGGCAGGTTCATCCGGGCCGCGACCCCGAGGCGCTGCTCAAGGGAGTGTTCGCGACGCGCTCGCCCGACCGGCCGAACCCCGTCGGCATCCACCGGGTCACCGTCACCGCAGTCGAGCCGCCGGCGCGGCTGCATGTCGCCGCTCTCGAGGCGATCGACGGGACGCCGATCCTCGACCTCAAGATCGGGATCGACTCGGACTGGTGAGCGCCGGCGGGGGTTGACCGGCTTCACGGGCGGGGCTAGCATCGATTATCGCGCTCCGATGGATCGCGAGAAAGGGAGAGCCAATCGTGAAGCTGTTCCTCTCAGCAGTGCTCATCGTGGCGGTCACTTTGGTTTCGGCCGTCGGCGTCGCCGGAGCTTCAGGCCCGTCAAAGCAGAGCGAAGTGGCCCTGATCGACAAGGACGGCAAGGCGATAACGGCCGACAAGGACGCGATCACCGCCGCGCTCAAGGCGGCCGATTCTCGCCAGCAGCAGGCCGTTGCCGCCTCGGAAGCATGCTCTGACCCTTCGTCCACCGTTTGCACGAACGACATAAACATCGTGACGGCCAACGCCCAGATCATCGAGGGGGCCGTGCCCTACCTCAAAGCCACCGCCACCGTCGTCACGAACGCGCTAAAGGACGTCGCCAAGGCCACGGTGCACGACCCGATAGGCACTCTGAAGGCGCTGGTGAAGGTGGTCAGTGGAGACGTAACGACCGCAAATAGATACAAGAGCCTCACCGTCACGGCGGTCGCCGCCGTCAGGGGCTAGGCGACGCGGCGTAGGGTCTTCGAGTGGCCGCCGCGGCTCGATCGTCTCGACCTCACGTGAGAGCGCGCCGGAGGTCGTGGGCAGTTACGGCCATGGTCGCAACCGTGGCGTTCGCGGGCAGTGGCATCGCGGTTGCCCATTCCGCCTCTCTCGCGCGTCAGCCGACCCCGGCCGAGCGCGCCGCGATCATCCGGGCGCTTCCGCCCGACGTTCAAAGAATCCCGATCGGCTGTGTCTGGCTCGCCGTCACCGTCTCGAACAACGGCCGCTACGCACGTGTCGTCCCGCAGGACCTGAACGCGGGCAGCCGCACCTGTGCCAAGTACTCGGGCAACGGCTACTGGATCATGAAGAAGCTCGCCCGCTGGAAGACCGTCTTTCTCGGGTCGGTCGACCCGCCCTGTAGCCTCCACATTCCGCGCGACCTCCAGCCATGCAGCAAACATTCGTAGCGCGCTGAGCTGGTGACCGAAGAGGCGCATCGGCGCAGAGTGCGTATCAGTCCTCGGGCCGGCGCGTGGGCCCTGGTCGTGTTGACCGCCGCCTCGATCACCGCCGCCATCTTTGCGTTCGCCGAGCGGAACAACGCGCAACCTGTTGGGGAGTCGCGCGCTCTGGCTGGAGAAGCGCTCGCCGCTTTCGGCAACAGCGAGCTCGACCGCGGGCTGCTGCTCAGCCTGCAGTCCTATTCGATCTCGCCGACCGTTCAGGCCCGCGCGAGCCTCGTGCAGGGCCTCGAGGATGCAGGCGATGTGGTTCGCTTCCTCCACGTTCCCCTCTCCGCGACCGTGGCTGAGCTCGACCACCCGTACGGCTCCGTGACCGGCCTCGCGTTCAGCCCCGATGGGAAGACGCTCACCGCCCGCGCGGGCGGAAAGGCGTATCGCTGGTATGTCGCAGGCGGCCTCCGTGCCGGCAAGCCACCCGCGCGCGGCGGGGTCGCGATCGGTCCGGATGGTCGGCGGCTGATCGCGACCGCGGGTTCGAGTCAGACCCTGCGCCGCAGCGTTGCGCTCTGGAACGCCAAACAGTCCGTCGGTCGAGCATTCGATGAAGCCACAACGTCCCCCGTTGTCTCTCCTGACGGGAAAGTGGTCGCGGTGGGAACGCTCGGCGGCACAGTCCTCCGCTGGGACGTGACGTCCCGGCTCGTCGCCGCCCCCGCTCTGGGCGGCCTCGTCGATCCCGCCGCAGCGACGACGAAAATCGCATTCAGCCCAGACAGCGAGCTGCTCGCGGCAGCAGACTCTGCCGGCACCGTCACCGTCTTCGATCTCGCGGCGAGCCTGCTCGCGCGGCTGACGCCGGCCTCACCACTCGGTCAGAAGACACCGCCGGGGTGCGGCGTGTCGGCCGGCGCCGCCCTGGCGGGACAGCAATCGCCCAAGGGCCAGCCCGCCGAATGCGGCTACTGCGCGGAACCATGCGCCTACGCCGTCTCCCCCAACGGCGGCGTGACTGCGGTCGCAGTACAAGGTGAAGAAGCAGGCCCCGACGTGTTCCTCTGGAACAGTCAGACCCGGCAAGTCCTCGCGCACCTGCGAATCGCCGACCCGGCGGTAAATGCCGTCCAGGGGATTTCCTTCAGCCCGGACGGAGAGACCCTCGCAGTGTCGGCCGGCGGCGTGCTGGGCCCGGCCGATGAGACGGTGACGCTGTGGGACGTGGCGACAGGCATGCAGCTCGGCCGGCCACTCGTCGGTCTGACGGGGGGCGGACCGATCAAATTCAGCCCCGACGGGCAGTCGCTCTCGCAGTTCGGGGGTAAGGGAACACTGACCTGGTCTCTCCCGTTGAGTCGCAGTATCGGAGCCGTACGCGCCCGCGTCTGCGACCTCGTCGGCCGCAACCTCACACGGGCGGAATGGCAGCAGTTCCTACCCGGCCAGAGCTATCAGAAGACCTGCCCGCAGTGGCCGACACGCACGTCCTGAATTAGGCGCAGCGACGCCAGCGCAGGTAGAGCCGCCAGAAGAGCGGCTCGGCGGGATACTGGCCGGCCAGACGTTGGAGCAGGGCGACCTGGTAGTCCTGGTAGTGGCGGTCGGCGACCGGGCCGCCGAGCTGGTAGAGGGAGTGGCAGCCGAGGTCGAAGCGGGGCAGCAGCCGCAGCGTGGCTCGGTAGAGGGACTGGACCAGGCGGGCGGCCTGGGGCGTGGCCACCAGGCGGGCGTAGACGCGCAAAGCGAGCAGCGACTGCAGCTGGGAGTTGAGGATCACCTGCCGGGTGAAGCCGTACTCCCGGATCCAGAGGCCGCCGCCGACGCGCAGGAGCAATCCTTGGCGCAGCCCGCGCAGAGCGGCTCCGGCCGGCCTCAACAGGGCGGGGCGCCCCAAGAGCCGGCTGGCCCGCGCCAGCGACTGGGCGGCTATTGCCTGGACGAAGCCCGAGCTCCAGGGCGCCGGCCCGCCGTAGGGGAAGTCGTAATGCCAGTAGAGGGCCGTCCCCTGGCGCCGGCCGCGGGCGAGGAGCGCTTCCACCAACCGCTGGGCCGCACGGGCTTGGCCGGCGCTGACCAGGTTGTTCAGATGCTCGAAGGAGAGCAGGGGCTGGAACTGCCAGCCCGAGCCGGAGTAGTAGCGAAAGACCAGGCCGGAGCGGCTCTCGCGCTCAGACGTGTCGCCGGAGCTCCCGAAGGCGGTGGTCGTCAGCGTCAGAACAGCCGCTGCGGCGGCCAAACCGGCCAGGCAACGGTGTCTCACAGGGCGAGCTGCGGCGCCCCGCCGGGGGCCGGGTCCGGCTCGACTTCGGGCCGGGTCTCCCGGACGGCCCAGAGCAGGATCGGCTCCTTCTTACCGCGGATCTCCTGCCCACCGACCTCGTGGAGGCCGCCGACGGGTTGTTGCAGCAGCGTGCGGGTGGCCTCGGAGAGGAGCAGCGGCTGCCCGATCGTCTTGGTCAGCGCTTCGATGCGGGAGGCGGTGTTCGTGGTATCGCCGATCGCCGTGTACTCCAGGCGCTGCTCGGAGCCGACGGTGCCCGACATCACCGGGCCGCTGTTGAGGCCGATCCCCATCCGGAAGCCGTCGCCGTCGCCGCGTTCGGCCAGCCAGTGGTTGATGCGCGGCAGGCGCACTTCGAGCATCTCGCGGGCGGCGGCAAGGGCGCGGTCGGCGTGGTCGGCGGCCTCGATCGGCGCCCCGAAGACGGCCATGATCCCGTCGCCCATGAACGACACGAGCGTGCCGCCGTGGGCGAGGATCGCCGCGGTCATCTCGCCGAGATAGCGGTTCAGGATCTGGATCACGGCGGCCGCGTCGCGGCTCTCGGAGAAGGCCGTGAAGCCGCGCAGATCGGAGAAGAGCACCGTGGCCACCATCGCCTTCCCCTCGAGCTGGAGGCTTCCCCCGGAGCGGGCGAGGACGTCGTCCACCACCTCCGCCGGGACGAAGCGGCCGAAGGCGTCCCTCGTGCGCAGGCGCGCTTGCGCCTCGGCGAGAAAGCCGAGCGAGATCGTTCCCGCCCCTCCCACGCCGAGCGCCAAGAGCGGGGGAACTGCGGGCAGAACGAGGCCATGGTCGAAGGCGAGCTGGTCGGAGACGGCGGCGGCGGCGGCGAGCGCGACGGCCGCGAGCAGGAGCCAGCGCGGCCGCGCGCGCAAGCCGAGAAGCGGCACGACGACTGCGAGCGCGAGCACGAGCAGCACGCCGACCCAGGACGGCGGCGAGCGCAGCGGGCGCCCGGCCAGGAGCGAGGCGACGGCGTTCGCCTCGAGCTCGGCCCCCGGCAGGAGCGCGTCCACCGGCGTCGCGTGCAGGTCGTGGTCGAGCGGCGACGAGTCGCCGACGATCACGATCCTCCCGCGGATTGCGCTCACCGGCACACGCCCCCTCAGAACGGCGGTGACGGAGTAGGTCGGGTAGGTGCCGCCGGCGCCCGCGTAGTCGATCCAGGCGCGGCTGCCGTCGAACGGGCGAACGACAGCTCCCGCGCGGCGGGCGATGGCCACGGCGAAGGACGCGAGCCCATTGGCCTCATAGGGGAGGTGGCGGATGACTCCGTCTGCGTCGACCGGGAGGGCCACATCCCCCGTCGTCGCATGCACGAGCCCCAGCAAGCGGGGTCGCCGCCACAGGGCGTCTCCCTGGCCCTTCGAGTTCGTCGCGTATGAGGCGAAAACGACGTTGCCGGCGGCGCGTGCGGCCAGCAGGAGCGCCAGCCTCCCCTCGGGGCTCTTGCTCGCGTCGCTGAAGTCGAAGTCGTAGCCGATCACTCGCGCCCCGCCGCGTCGCAGCAGATCGATCAGCCTCGCATGCACCCGAAGCGGAACCGGCCAACCGAGGGACTGCAGATCGGACTCACGCGCGGTGACGACCGCGATCCTCGGATCCGGCTTCACTGACCCACGCAGTGCGAACCGGAGATCGACCGACTGGCCCTCTTGTGCCCTCAGCACCGGCCCCTCGAGAGCAGCCATTCCCAGCGACGCCGCAGCGAGCGCGACCGCCGCGGCCGGCGCCAGCCGGCCCCAGTGGCTAGCCGGGCCGGGCAAGGTAGCTCTGTCCCGCCCGAACCAGGATCGTCTTGTGCAAGACGTAGTCGTAGACGGTGACGACATCGCTGTAGACCTGGATGAAGGTCCCGTCGCAGCGATCCTCGAGCAGCCAGCGCGTTCCGTGCGCGGCCCCCGCCGCATACTTTCCCCTGCTCCGGAACTTGCCGTGACCGTTCGTCACGAGCCGGTCGAGCACCGTCTTCAACGGCGGCTTCGCGTGCGCGCCGGTGGACGACGAGGCTCCCAGCACGCGACAGACCGACGTCTTCTCGCGCACGAGCGCGGCAGTCGTCAGCCCGGTCGCCTTCGCCTGCGTCAGCCGGAACAAGCCGCTGGCGAACGTCGCCTGGTCCGTCTGTTTACCGACGGCCGTCGTGATCGCGATCACACCACGCGTGGTATCGATCACCGCGCCGGTCGGGATCTGCGTCGCCGAAGTCAGCGGAACACCGTTCACGAGCACGGTGCCCTGCACCGGCTTCGCATCGACCGACTTCCCCTGCTGCGGCGGCGGAACCGGCTGCTTGGTGAGCGTGAGCGTCTGCGTCCCGAACAGCTGCGGGGCCGTGCCCGAGCCGTTTGCAACGAGCTCCGCCAGCGGAAAGTCGCCGGACTCCGAGATGGACTCTGGAGACGTGAACGTGACCGGATTTGAAACCCCAGAACAGGTTTCGGTGATCGTCGACGGAGTGAACGTAGCGCTGCCCGTCAAGAGGACGCTGACGACGGCGCCGCTGACGCTCCCGGAGAACGGGCCCGAGCTGTCCACCGTGAAGCTCGAGGGGACGAACGTGCACCCGGTTCCGCTCGCGTCGACCGAGTCCTTTTCAGTCTCGCTCCAGCTTCCCGTCGCGTTCCCGCTCGCGGACACCGTCAACGACCACGTACCCGTGTCGGAATACGTCCAGGAAACCCCCCCCCCCCGTACGAGCTCGTCCCCGAACCGGAGATCGCCCCCGAGTAGGTGCCGGGCAGGATGCCGGCGGCCCGCACGGCCGAGCCCGGTGATCCGGGAGACGCTGCTCCGCTGCCTGCCCCAGCCACCGCGATCGCAGCCAGTGCGCAAACGACGACGGGCAGGTACCGGGCCGAACCCGTTCCTTTGGGTGCCATCCCTCTCCCTCGGACCAAGAGTCGAGCGCCAAGTATCGACCTTCTCAATCGAGGGGTCAACGCGCGGCCTTGGCGTGGCGGCCACGCGGGAGCTCCTGCCGCGGAGGGTCACGGCGCTGGACAGTGCTTTGGCCAAACGATCGGGTGGAGGGAGCGGAGGAAGGCGACGAACTGGGTAACGGTTCCCCCTCTGCTAACGGCATAGCTCAGGTCGGCGCGCCTGCTGGGGACGGTTTGCCATTCGGCGTAGAGGCGGTGCCCTTCGACGGCGGCGAGCCGCCAGACCTGAAGCCTGCGGTGGAAATTGGCCAGGTAGGGATCGACGACCTTCGTGGGGAACGGAGCGCCGAGGTTCGCGCCGCCTGGCACCCGGCCGAGAAAGACGTAGCGGCCGCCTTGCGACCGCCACTTGAGGCCCGGACCGAAGATCGGAACGGTCGCGTTCACCACCAGCTTGCCGGCCGGCTGCGGGAACGGAAACCACACCGGACGCACCTTTGCGGGTTTGAGCGTCTTGGCGTTCGCGCAGCTGAGAACAGGGGTTCCGGCGCGTGCTACGGCGAGGCCTCCCGCGGCCAACGCCAGGCCGACGAGCGCGATGGCGCCGGCCCTCAGCATCCGAGCGCGTGCCGGTCGTGCTTCGGGAAGAGCTTGGGCCGGGAAGCCGCGTATGTGACCGTGAGTTGGGAGTAGACCGGTGTCGCGCCGCACTTCGTCAGCGTGCTCGCGCTGGCTGTGATGCGGTAGTCGTGAAAATGGCCGCCGGCGCAGTCGGGAGTGCAGTCGTTGACTCGCGCGGTTCCGGTAGCGGTTGGACTCGCACTCCCCCACCTCTGCCAGCGCAACCCAACGAGTGCGTAGTTGCCGTCGGCGCAGCTGACGACGATGCTCGCCGGCTTGCTCTCGAGGCGCGAGCAGTTGCTGATCCACGCCGCCCCGTCCGGGCCTCGGCAGCCGACTCTCAGGTCATCGAGGACTGCCTTCGGCGCCGTATCGCAGCTGAGCGAGGCGCCGACCTGCTGCAACCACCAGACCTCGGCGTTGTGATGCAGCACCATCACCGTCCGCCCGCGGCTCGCCGACTTCAGGCGGACAGCCGCGTAGCGCGGGTCGACCGTGGAGACGGCGATCGAGACGACGGTGGCGTTCTTCCCGGCGGGCGATCCGGGGGCACTCACATAGTTCGCCACCGCGCGGCGAATCACGCGTGCCTCGGCCTTCGACGGAGCCCGGCTCGCCAGGGTGGACTCGGCGAGCGTGAGGCCACTGACCACGACCGCAGCCAGGGCGACGATCAGCCGGCCGCCTCGACTGGCGCCCCGACTCGTGTACCCACGCGACTCCGATCGCACTACGACGAACGTAGCGCAGGTGACTAGGTGTGTCTAGCTGCGTCCTTGCGGCCGGCCTTGTAATCGCAGTGGATCGGAGTACGGTGAACGGAGTGTCGCGTCGCCTCCTAGCCTCGAGCGTCGTCGTCGTGGCTGGGCTGACGGGCGGTCTCAGCGTTCAGTCTGCGGTCGCCGAGACAACGGCCGGACCGCGGATCGTCGCAATCCGACTCTCACGTGCGGGCACGACGCTGCCCGCGAGCGGCGCGCGCGTGACGATCACGGCCACGGTCCGTAACGCGACGCGGTGCGTCTTCTACCGGCAGACAGCCGCCAGTTCGTCGCTGCACGCTTTCCATACGGCGTCCTGCGCGGGCGGCGTGGCGTCGGCAACGGCTCCAGCTCTCGCGAACGCAAGCCAATCGCAGATACAGCTGATCTATGCGGTTCGGGCGGCCGGCCGGAGCGGAGCATCGGTCGAGCGAAAGGCCACCCTGCACGAGGCGGCAGCCGCGCCTCCGAAGCCCACGGCAAGCCTGACCCTGAGTCCCGCGTCGCTGAGCTACGCCGGGGGGCAGGTAACAGCGAGCTACTCGTCCTCGAACGCGACCAGTTGTTCCCTGGCGACGAATCCGAGCTTGTTGTCGAGCAGCTCCGTGTCGGTTCCGTGCTCCGGTCAGACCACGTTGACGGGGATCGGCGTCACTCTGTCTGGAGCCCAGTGGAGCGTGACGTTCACGGCGACCTCCGCGTCAGGTACCGCAAGCGCAACCCGGACGCTGGTCGAACAGGCACCGACCTTCCAGCAAAGCTCGAACTGGTCCGGCTACGTCGTGCCCTCGAGCAGCGTGATCACCGAGGCGTCCGGCACCTTCACGGTTCCGAGCTTGCACTGCACTCAGACGCCGGACGCGGGTGAGTCGACATGGGTCGGGATCGGTGGAGACGGAGGTAGCGACGGCGACCTTCTGCAAACCGGGGTTAGGAGCGACTGCTCTGGCGGTGTTCAGGTCGACGATCCGGCCTGGTGGGAGGAGTTCCCGGAGGTCTCCGAGATCGATTTCAACGGCATGTCCGTATCTCCGGGCGACGAGATCGTGGCGAGCGTCTACGAGTGGGCCAACGGTGCCCATTGGGAGACGTGTGTCGACGACCTGACGACGGGGGTGTCCGGCCTCATGGTCACAGGCGAGGGCTGGGGTGTGACGACCGGCGGCTGCGCGGGCACGTTCAGTCTCCAAGGGTCGGCAGCGTCGATCGACTACTCCGGCGGCTACACGGCCGAATGGATCGTTGAGGACTACGGGGCGAACTTCAACGACCCCAACGTATACGTGCCGTTCGCGGATTACGGGACGGTCACCTTCAGCAACCTCGGCGCGAGCCTCTCCGCCTGGAGCCTGACGAGCGATGAGGCCTGGGCGATCGTCCAGAACGGATCTCTGTTGTCGTTGCCCTCCGCGCCGAGCGGAGACGGCTTCTCGGTGAGCTACGCGGGCTGAGCCGAAGCCGAGAACGCCTGCCACATCGTGCGTCGGTAGAGAATCATCGAGGCGAATGTCGCGAGTTCTCGTGAGGATGACGGCAGTCGTTGCCGCTGCGACCGTTCTGGGCGGAACGAGCTACGCCGTGGCAAGCGCAGCGAGCAGCCAAGGGCTCGTGCCGCCGCGCACTCTCCTCACGCTGAAGCATCCGATCGTCGCCTTTGCGCAAGACGGCTCGAGGATCGCTTGGACGACTTCCGGCTCCTGTCCGTTCGTCCACCTGCAAGTTCTCGCGACCGGGCGGCGGTACTCACTCACGCCCGCGACGGGCGAGACGTGCTCCCCGCAAGACGCGGGAGCGGGAGTACTCACCTCGGCGCTCGCGCTCGCCGGCAGCCGTGCCATCTGGGTTGTCGACGGGTTCTCCAATTCGTCCGAGGGTCTCGAGGTCGTCACGGGCCGGCCCGGCAGCCGAGACGTCGCAATCGGCTTCAACGAGTTCGCCTGCCGCGGGCAAGACTGCGGCGGCAAGCAGGTCATACATCTGGCGTCGCTGGCGGGCGCCGGCTCGACGCTCGTCTGGGCGCTGCCCGGCGGCGACGACTCGGGGACGGTCGAGCGCCTTGCCGGGAAGAAAGCGGTCTCGGTCGGCGGCCTGGCTGGAGGAAGGCTCGTGGCGACCGACGGCTCGATGATCGCGGCCGCGGGCAGATCTCCCGGCGGTGCCACCGTGACGGAGAACCCGGCTTGGTCGCCGGTCGCCGGCAAGGTCGCCTTCGACAGCCTCCGTGACGGCACAGTCGGCATCTATGTCGTCGGCGCCGCGGGAGGAACCTGGAAGAGAGTCGCCTCAGGCTGGAATCCCGCCTGGTCACCCGGCGGGAAGCAGCTCGCCTACGTCGACAGCAGAACCGACGTACTCCACGTGCTCGACCTACAGACGGGCCGCAGCCGGGCCTTGGCCCCGTCACGCGACGACGCGGACGCGCCGGCCTGGTCGCCGGACGGGAAGGAGATCGCATTCGGAGCTCTGGATGGCATCTACGTGGTCGGGGCAGACGGTAAGGGTCTGCGCCGGCTGTTCAAGGACCCGAACGGGGACTACCAGTACGAGCTGACCAATCCCTCGTGGTCGCCTGACGGCACGCGCATCGCCTACGTGTCCTCGAACAACAACGCAGCGGGCCTCTATGTCGGACGCGCCGACGGCTCCTCGACACAGCTCATCGCCTCCAGCGGCGCGGGCGACGATCCGAGCTGGTCGCCCGACGGCAAGGAGCTCGCCGTGGGCGGCTGCTCGATCGACGTGCTCAACGCCGACGGTTCAAGCCGCCGCACGGTGGTGCCGGCCCCTTCCAGCCCGAAGGGAAACTGCGCCGACCACCCGTCCTGGTCTCCCGACGGAACCTCGATCGTGTTCCAGGAGGGAGAACTCGACACCAACACCGACCTCTGGATCGTCAACGCGGACGGGAGCGGACTTCGCCGCCTCACGACCACCATTCCGACCACGGGCGCCGACTACGTCGACGTCCTGACGTCGACGAACCGCAAAGTCGCATCGCTCACGACCAAAGCCGGGGCAATCGCGATCTCCCAGTCGGTACTCGCACTGCTTCGCAGCAGCCGGATCTTCCTCTACAGCCCGCGCGAGCGGCTGCTACGCACGGTCAACACACCGGGTGCCGCGCCCCAATTGTCGTTGTCCGGCACGCAGCTCGTCTTCCGGGTCGGACGCTCGATCCGGCTACTCGATACTGCGAACGGCACCGTCCGGACAGTGGCGCAAGCGGCTTCCGTGCCGATCGGGCTCTCGATCTCCGGCTCGAGGATCGCCTGGGCCGAGAACGTCGGCGGACACGGGCGGATCGTCGCCCTGCAGTTGTCGTAGCGACCCCGGCAGCGCAGCCGCATAGGGTTGCCTGCGTGAAGCACATCGTCATCCTCGGAGCCGGGTTCGGCGGGCTGGAACTCGCGAGCCGGCTGTCCGACGAGCTCGCCGGCGAGGTTCGCGTCACGCTGATCGACAAGAACGACGGGTTCACGTTCGGCTTCTCGAAGCTCGACATCCTCTTCGGCAGGAAGGACGCGGCGGCGGTCCGTCTCCCGTACCGCGAGATCGCGAAGCCGGGCGTCGAGTTCCACCAGGAGACCGTGACCACGATCGACCCGGCGACCCGCCGCGTGACCACCGACGCCGGGGAGTACGCCGCCGACATCCTCGTCGTCGCGCTCGGCGCCGAGTACGACGTCGCCGCCACGCCGGGACTCGCGGAAGGCGGCTACGAGTACTACTCGATCCCCGGCGCCGAGCGGCTGCGCGACGCGTTGCCCTCCTTCACGGGCGGCACGATCCTGATCGGCGTCCTCGGCCAGCCGTTCAAATGCCCGCCGGCGCCGTTCGAGGGCGCGTTCCTCCTGCACGACCAGCTCATCGAGCGCGGGCTCCGGGAGCAGACCGAGATCCGCGTGATCGCGCCGATGTCCGTGCCGGTTCCCGTCACGGCGGAGGTCTCCCAGCGTTTCCTCGACGAGCTCGCGGCGCGCAGGATCGAGTACATGGCGAAGACGCGCGTCGTCGAGCTGGATCCGTCGAGCAACGAGGCAGTGCTCGAGAGCGGCGAGCGGATCGCATACGACTTCTTCATCGGAGTCCCGATTCACCGCGTGCCGGCCGTCGTGGCGGAGTCGGGCCTCGCGCCGGAGGGTTGGATCGCGGTGAACGCCGACAACCTCATGACACCCTTCCCCGACGTGTACGGGGTCGGGGACGTCGTCGGCCTTCCGATGGCGAAGGCCGGAGTGTTCGCCGAGAACGCCGCGGACGTCGTCGCGGACGACATCAAAGCGCGGCTGCACGGCGAGAAACTGGGGCGGCGCTACGAAGGCCAGGGCAACTGCTACATCGAGTTCGGCAGCGGGCGCGTCGCGCAGGTGCAGGCGAACTTCCTCGGCGGCCCTTCCCCCGCGGCGGAAGTCGTCGGCCCGTCCGAGGAGCTCGTAGCCGAGAAGGCGACGTTTGCCTCGGTCCGGCGAGCGCGCTGGTTCGGGACGTAGCCCCGGTTACTCTGCGAGGCGTGTTTCGCGAGCGCCTGAACGCCGTCGACCGGACCCTGTTCGACCACGTCGAGGCCCAGTTGACCTTGTCGGATCGAATCAGCCTGCTCGCCCTCCACGCGTCCATCGCAGACAGGCTCGGGGAGTTCGTCTACCTCGAGATCGGCTCCTTCAAGGGAGGCTCGCTCCAGGCGCTCGTGGCCGACGAGCGCTGCCGGAAGATCGTCTCGATCGACAAGCGCGTCGAGTGGCAGCGCGATGACGCGCGCGCGCAAACCGGCGTCGGATATCCGCAGAACAGCACCCAGGAGATGCTCGACCTGCTCGCCTCCGTCCCGGGCGCCGACATGACCAAGCTCGAGACGATCGAGCTGGGAACGGATCAGATCGACCCGACCGCCCTTCCGCGCGCCGACTTCTGCTTCATCGACGGCGAACACACGCATGACGCCGCGCTTCGTGACGGGCGCTTCTGCCGGCAGGCGCTCGGCGAGCGAGGCTTCGTCGCCTTCCACGACTACCCGATCGTGGGCCGTGCGATCCTCCGCTTCCTGAGGGAAACCCGCGAGGCGCGAGGCTATCTACTGGCAGACGACGTCTTCGTGGTGGAGGTCGGCGTACCGACACTCCTCTCCGACGCACGCGTCAGTGGCCGCCTGCGCGGCCGGCTTCTCTCGTGGCGCCTGCTGAACTCGGTGCGGGCGGTGCCGCTGGCGCTCGGGATCTATCGTCGCAGCCGCGAGTGGCTCCGCTGAGCATGCGCCGCCCGAACCTCTTCATCCTCGGCGCCCCACGCTGCGGAACGACGGCCATGTTCGAGTTCCTTGGCGAGCACCCGGACATCTACCCGTCACGGATCAAGGAGCCCAAGTTCTTCCTCTCAGAGGACGAGCGGGCCCCCGGACCTGAGGGAGAGAGATCGCTCAGCGGATACCTCCATCTCTTCGTTGGAGCGACGGACCAGCGCTGGCTGCTCGAGGCATCGACGGGGTACCTCTGGAGCCCTGATGCTGCACGAAGAATCCGGGAGTTCACTCCGGACGCACGGGCGGTAGTCATGGTCCGCGATCCCGTCGAGCAGATTCGCTCGCTTCACGCCCATCGCGTGTTCCTGCGCTGGCACCGCTCACTCGACCTCCTCGCAGACATCGACGAAGACGGCGCCTTTTATTGGAAGCGCGTTTGCTCGGGTAAGAATCTCCGGAGGGTCCTGGAGACCTTCTCTCGCGACGACGTTCACACGATCGTCTATGACGATTTCGCGGCGAGCAACAAGAGCGAATACCGTCGAGTTCTCGAGTTCCTCGGCGTCGATCCGTCGTTCACACCGCACTTCCAGGCCGTGAACGCGAGCTTCAGCCCGCGCAGCCAGGCTATTCAGCAAGCTCTGTGGGGAGGACGAGGAGTTCTCCGCGCCATCACCCGCGTCGTCCTGCCCGAGAAGGTTCGTAAGCGCGGATTCTCGGTGGCTTCGCTCCTAAACCGCCGCTCGCCCCGCCCGCTCGACCCGGACGTCACGAAGGGTCTGTGGCAGCAACTTGAAGCGGACGTGGAGCTGCTGAGCTCACTGCTGGGCCGCGACCTCGTCTCGTTGTGGCGGCGCTAGACTCGCCACCGCCCCGACATGATCCATGTTGCGACCGTTCATTGGAAGACCGACAAGTGGATCGATCTCCAACTCGCCGCCTTCGAGCGTTTCATCACAGAGCCGTATCTGACGTATGCGTTCCTGAACGACATCTCGCCCGACTGTCGGAAGCGGTTTTCGTATACGTCTGAGGAACCGATCGAGTCACACGCCATCAAGCTCGGCGTCCTCGGCGACATCGCATGCTTCCACGCGGCGAGCGATGACGACGGGCTGCTATTCATCGACGGTGACGCGTTTCCCGTCGCGCCTCTCTCACCGCTGCTCGACAAGCTGCGGGAGTTCAAGCTCGCGGCAGCGCAACGGTACGAAAACGCTGGCGACGTTCACCCCCACCCGAGCTTCTGCCTTACGACCGTTGGATTCTGGCAAGAGATCGGCGGCAACTGGCACAAGGGGCCGACCGGGGGAAACTGGGATGGCAAGGAATACGAGGACGTCGGCGGCGGGCTCCGCCGCATCCTGGAGGAACGGAATGTCGACTGGCTCCCACTCAGACGCCTGAACCGCGTTAACCCCCATCCGGTCCTCTTCGGCGTCTACGGCGATGCCGACGGGCCGATCGTCTACCACCACGGCGCCGGTTTTCGCGCCGGAATAACCCTTGGATGGAAGCTCGCTGCACAGCAGGAAGCACGCGCCACGATTCGCGGCAGGCTCCTGGGTTCCCTTCCCTATCGCCGGCCCTTCCGGAGGCTCAGACGTCGCTTCGACCCGTACCTTCGAATCCAAGAGGAGATGCGCAAGACGAAGGCGCGAATGAGCGCGGAGTGGTTTGACCGTCTCTCGGACGACCACGAGTCGTGGCGAGCGCTCATATAGAACCGACCGCGCGTGCGCGAAGCTGCGTGTAGATATCGCCCACGTCCGGGGGCGGCTGGCCCACAGTCGTTGGATGGCCTCCGGCCCGGCGCGGGTCGAAGAAGCCGGGCTTCGCGGACACACGGAGCCCGAGCCGACGGAGAACGAGCACGAGTTGTTCGTGGAATCGATCGCCGTCGGCAGCGAACTCGACGAGCGGGAAGGGTGATGATTCGTGCTCACGCAGCAAAGCCGCGTTGTAGTGCTTCCAGACGCCGAACCACTCGTCCTCCTCGGCCCCATCCCGATTCAGCAACGACGCCACTACCGCGCGCGGCTCACGAAAGATCCCGACGGGCACGAGTGAATCGCCGAAAGCCTCGCGCCAGAAGTCGAGCAGGAGGACAGTACGAGGATCCTTGAAGCCCCACAGCTGGGCGCGGTCGAAGGAGCGGCCGATTCGGTCCCGGAGGTCGCGATGTTGGTCGGTCCACTCGACGCTCGTCGGCGGGGCACGCCAGGAGCCTCCCGAACGCTCGAGGATCGCCTCATGCAGCCTGTTGATCGCCGGGACTTCCCGCGTTTCAGGGTCCCTGCGGCGAACATTCCCGAGATACAGCCCCGCAGCTTGAAGAGTCCCCACGAACGCGGTTGTCCCGCTCCGGTGCATGCCAAGGACGACGACCACCTGCCGCTCCTCCAGGCCGCGGCCAGCCCGCCGTACATACTCGATCCGCGTGAGAGCGGCGTCACGAACCCGCCCGAGAGGGAGCTTGCGCGGACGAGCCACCGGCCCATCGTAATGAGCCGATGAGCACGCGCACTCCGGCCGCAAGCGTGGTCGTGCCGGTGCTCGACCGGCCCGCCCTGCTCCGGCGTGCGCTCGCGAGCGTCGCGGCTCAGACCATGGAGGATTTCGAATGCATCGTTGTCGACGACGGCTCGACCGAGCCGCTCGAGCCCGTCGTCCGCGAGCTCGACCGACGCTTCGTCTACGTTCGGCGTGACGAGAACGGAGGACCCGCCGCCGCGCGACTGGCGGGATACGCCCACGTCAGGGGCCGGGCCGTCGCGAAGCTCGACAGCGACGACGAACTGCTTCCCCATGCACTCGAGCGAGCCGTCGTTCTCCTCGAGCAGCACCCGGACGTCGGCGCCGCGATCGGGCTCGCGGAGCTGAACGGCCGGCTTCCGCTACGGGTTCTCGGCGGCCTGCACGTCGTGGACCCCGAGGAGTACGTGCGTCGCTCGCCGCCGCCGTTCGACGTCTGCGAGGTCTTCAGAAGGAACGTGGTGGAGGAATGGCTCGAAGAGTTGCCGCCGTTCTGCAAGGACGAGCTCCCCTTCAAGCTGCTGCTCGGGCTCCGTCACCGGGTGCTGTACGTCGACGAGCAGTGGGATGTACACCACACGGATGCACCCGACCGTTTGACCACGAACTACGACGATCCCCGCCGGGCCGACGACGCGCGGCTCTTCGTGTCCTACTTCCGCCCACTTCTCGGTGTCCGGCCATGCGCGCCGCTCGACCAGTACCTCACCCACCGGCGCTCCTACCTGAGGCGGCGCGGCCACCTGGAAGAGGCCCGGCTTCTCGGCAACTGGCTCGACGAGCGCGGAGTGGGCTTGCTCGCACAGGCCCGCATCGTCCTCCGGACCCGGCGCGATCGCCGCGCGTACCGCTTCTAGCCGGAGCGTCCTCCTCAGGCGTTCGGGCGCAGCGTGCAAACCTTCCCCTCGTGACCGAGGTCGTGATCGCGCACGACTACCTGACGCAGCGCGGCGGCGCCGAGCGGGTCGTGCTCGCTCTGCTCGACGCGTTCCCGGGCGCGCGCGTGGTGACGAGCGTCTACGCGCCGGCGGGGACGTTTCCGGAGTTCCGCGACGTCGAGATCGAGACGATCCTCCCTGCGGCGCTCTTCGGCCGCGAAGCACGGCTCGCCTTCCCCGTCCTCGCGCCGGCGTTCTCGCGGCACGTCGTTCGCAAGGCCGACGTCGTCGTCTGCAGCAGCAGCGGCTGGGCGCACGGGATCTCGACGGCGGCGCCGAAGGTCGTCTACTGCCACACGCCGGCGCGCTGGCTCTACGCGACGGAGGACTACGTCGCCGGTCACGGGCGGATCGTGCGCGGGATCGCGGCGGCCGGAGGCGCGCCGCTACGGCGCTGGGACCGGCGCGCGGCGGCGAGCGCCGCCGTCTACGTCGCCAACTCCACCGTCGTGCGCGAGCGGATCGCGAACGTCTACGGGCGAATGGCGGAGGTCGTGCATCCGCCGGCTTCGCTCGATCCCGGCGGCCTGCAAGAAACAGTCGAAGTGGGCGAGCCGTTTCTCCTTACCGTCGCGCGCCCGCGCGGGTACAAGAACCTCGCGGTCGTCGAGGCAGGCGCCGCCGAGGCGGGCGTCCGTCTCGTCACGGTCGAGGGCGGGGTCGACGACGCGCAGCTGCGCTGGCTCTATGCGAACTGCCGGGGCCTCGTCGCTGCGGCCTACGAGGACTTCGGCCTGACCCCGGTCGAGGCGATGAGCTTCGGCAAGCCGGTGCTCGCCTTGCGGGCGGGGGGCTATCTCGACTCGGTCGTGGAGAACGTCACCGGCTCGTTCTTCGACCGGCTCGACGTGCGGGCGCTCGCCGAAGCGCTCGCCGGCTTCAACGAGACGGCATTCGACGGGGGCACGATCCGGCGCCATGCCGAGCGGTTCTCGCCCGAACGGTTCGCCGCCCGGATGCGCGAGATCGTGGCGGCCGTCGCATGAGCCGGCTGCGCGTCGTCTTCCTCGACCACGTCGCGCGCCTCTCGGGAGGCGAGCTCGCCCTGCTCGCGTTGATCCGAGCGCTCGGCGACCAGGTCGATCCGTACGTAATCCTCGGCGAGGAGGGGCCGCTCGCCGAGCGGCTGCGCGCGCAAGGAGTCGCCGTGGAAGTCCTGCCGCTCGAGCCACGCCTGCGCGATCTGCGGCGGGACGGTCTCCGGGCCCGCGCGCTCGCGGCGCTCCCCACGTACGTCGTCCGGCTGGCGCGGCGGCTGCGGGAGCTCCGCCCCGACCTCGTCCACACGAACTCGCTCAAGTCGGCGCTCTACGGCGGGGTCGCCGGCCGGCTCGCGGGCGTTCCGGTCGTCTGGCACGTGCGCGACCGGATCAGCGCCGACTACCTCCCGGCGAACGCCGTCCGCCTCGTCCGCCTCGCCTCGAGACTCCTGCCGTCGGCCGTCGTCGCCAACTCGCACACGACGCTGGCGACCCTCCCCCACGCCCGCCGAGGGGCAGTCGTCTACAACCCTGTCGAAGCACCTCCCGCCCAGACACATGACGGCCGGCGCGAGCCGACGGTCGGGATCGTCGGGCGGATCGCGCCGTGGAAGGGACAGCACGTCTTCCTCGAGGCGTTCGCGGAGGCATTCCGCGACAAGCCGGTGCGAGGCCGCATCGTCGGAGCGGCGCTCTTCGGCGAGGAGGAGTACGAGCGGCAGCTGTACGCACAGGCCGGTGCGCTCGGCGTCGCCGGGCAGATCGAGTTCCGCGGCTTCCGCGAGCCGATCTGGGACGAGCTCGCCGGGCTCGACGTGCTCGTGCACAGCTCGACCGTGCCGGAGCCGTTCGGCCAGGCGGTGCTCGAAGGGATGGCGGCGGGCCTTCCCGTGATCGCCGCCAACGCCGGCGGCCCCGCAGAGCTGATCACGAGCGGAGTCGACGGACTCCTCGTCGCGCCGGGCGACGCCGCGGCACTCGCCACAGCGCTCGAGCGCCTCGAAGCCGATCCCGAGCTCCGCGCCCGCCTCGGCGCGGCGGCCCGCGAGCGAAGCCGCGCCTTCACCCCGGAGCGAACCGCTGTGCAACTGCTCGAGATCTACTTTGCGCTCGCCGGCCGGCGCTGAATACCCAAACGGGGGATTTTTCGCCTGATCCCTCCAACGGGGGAATGCCTGGTCCGGACCGACACCTAGAGTCGGGGCCGTCTCATTGCGGTAGCTGGGGGCCTTGGATGCAGGCGGCATCCGACAGCTAAGACAGCGGCGGTAGTGCCCGTCGCGCGGGAAGGATCGGGACAGATATGCGGATGCGGCTGCCTTTGCGCAAGAGGTCGTTCGTCGTGCTGCTGCTCGCGTTGGCGGCAGCTTCTGCGCTGCTGATCGGGTCGACCGGCTCGGCTTCGGCTACCTCGACGGTCACGTACTCACAGCAGGAGACCCAGCCGATCCCACCGGCGCAGAACTACGCCGGCAGCTCGGGGGGAGACGGTTACACGATCGCCCTCTATAACGGCCACGTCTACAACGTTTTCCATCACGCGACCGACGTGATCGTCGACTGCCATCTGCAGCTCAATGCCCAGCCATGCTCGAGCAACTTCCCCGAGACGATCACAAACGCAGGCGTGCATTTCGCCACCACCCGGCAGGAGGACATCTTCCTCGACCCGACGACCGGGAAGCTCTGGGTCTATGCCGTGCGCGAGAGCGATCACACGACCGGCGTCGTCTGCATCGACACAACGGTCGCCGACACGAACCCGAATCCATTCTGCGGGTTTGTCGCGCTGTCGGCCGTCGGCCAGGGCTACCAGTGGGCCGGGAACAAGGAGGGAATCTTCGGAGCCCCACTTCAGGTCGGCTCGAAGATCTATTCCTTCAACTACTACGGAGCTGCAGGCGTCAGTGGTTCTGAGAACACCGTGCTCTGCTTCGACATGAGCACGCAGGCCGCGTGCACGAGCCAGCCCTACTCGATCTCGCTCGGCAGCGGAACCGTGGACGCCACGCGCCCGGAGCCCGAGAACGCCGCGATCGGCACCGAGCTGATCATTCCGGTAAGCATGAGCGGCAACCAGCGGCTCGCGTGCTTCGACACGCTGTCCGACACCACGTGCAGCAACGGGTCTTGGCCAGTCTCCACTCCAGGGATTCCGGTTACGTCTTACGGAGCGCCTTATCCGCTGTTGACAGCGAGCGGGGCCACGACGGGATTCTGTCTTCCGAACGGCACTGATCCCTGCTTCAACCTTGGCGGCGCGTCGACGGGGACGCCTGCAGGCATGACCGCGGCGATCCCGCAGAACTTTGTTACGAACGGCCCTGCGTTCGTCCTCGGGCCGCGTATCTACGTTGCGAACCACATCAACAACACCGTTGACTGTTACGACTACTCGACGTCGTCGGGTTGCGCGAACTTCCCGTTGCCTGTCACGAACATCGGGTCCACGTCTCTATATACGGTCAACCCTGACCCGCAGCGGCCGGAGTGCATCTGGATCAACTCCGACAACGGAGCGTGGCAGATCCAGAACTTCGACGCGTACACGGGCGGACCGTGCACGCAGGACCGCGTGCTCACCTCGCAGTTCGTCGTCAGCGGCGATCCGCAGTGCTTTCCGACGAACTACACGTCGTTCCAGATCGTGACGCCGGCCCCAAGCCTGTACGGGGGCGGATCGATCTCCTTCGCGGACGGCGACGGCAACCCGATTCTCCACAGCGTGCCGCTGGACAACACCGGCACGGCCGATCTGACCGGCCTGAACCTGAACACGCCTACCGGGCTACCACAGTTCCTGATCACGCTGAACAACGGCAACATCAGCGGTATTCCGCTCACGGTCAAGCTGACCTGGACCGCGCCGTACGACCCGCAGTGCGCGACCGGCGGCCAGCTGCTCCAGCAGCCCGACGCGCTCGACGCCGTTCTCAACGACGGGACAACCACGAGTCATTTCTTGACCGATGTGGTGGGAACGCCCGTCACCAACAACAGCAACGGGCTGCTGACGGGCGCGAACACGGGCAGCGCCACCGGCACCGTCACCTACCACTGGTGGACGGACAACACGTGCTCGACGTCCGCCGCACCCGACTCGGTGCAGACGATCGGCACGCCGGGAACGCTTCCGGCCTCTGCCCCGGTCAACCTGCCGGTCGGCACGTATTACGAGACGGTGAACTACAGCGGAGACACGCTCAACGCTCCCGCGAGCACGTCGTGCGGCTCGGAGAAGCTGATCGTCTACAACCTGCCGACGGACATCGTCTACGAGGGAACGACGGAGCTCTATTCCGGACAGACGGCGACGATCAAGTACCTCCTGTCCGACCAGACCTCGAGCCTCCCGCTCGCGAACGAGTACGTGACGATCACGCTCCCGTGGGGCGGTACGTACTCCGGGTACACCGACGCGAACGGGATCCTCTCGACGACGCAGACCGCGCCGAACGTCAGCGCGAGCACGTCGTACCCGACGAGCGAGTCCTTCGCCGGCCTCAACCCGTACAGGGGTAGCAGCGGGCCCGGGAGCATCATCGTTGACCCGATCCCGACGGACATCAGCTACGTCGGCGACACGAGCGTCTACTCCGGACAGACGGCGAACATCGAGTTCCAGCTCACGAACCATCTGACGGGGCTCCCGATCGCCAACGAGTACGTGACGATCACGCTCCCGTGGGGCGGCGCGTACTCCGGGAACACCGACTCGAACGGCGACCTCTCGACGACGGCCGTCGCGCCGCCCGTCAGCGCAAACACGTCGTACCCGACCAGCGAATCGTTCGGCGGGTCGGCGCCGTACCTCCAGAGCACCGGCCCCGGGTCGATTCTCGTCAAGCCGATCCCGACCAACATCACGTACATCGGCGACACGCAGGTGTACTCGGGCCAGCCGGCGACGTTGACCTTCGTCCTGAGGGACCAGCTCAACAACCTCCTGCCGAACCAGTCGGTCACGATCCACTTCAACGGCACGGACTACCCCGCCACGACGGATGGATCCGGCGTCGCCTCGGTGACCGTCACGTCGCCGATCGTCTCGACCAACACGTCGTTCCCGACGACCGAGAACTTCGGCGGGAATGCGCCGTACCTGGCGAGCGTCGGGCCCGGCAGCCTGCTCGTGAAGCCGATCCCGACGAGCATCACCTATATCGGCGACACGAACCTCACCGCCGGCCAGTCGGCGAACCTCTCGTTCGTCCTGAAGGACCAGTGGGGCAACGTCCTGCCGAACGAGCCGGTCACGATCACGCTGCCCGGCGGCCTGACGGTTTCCGGGACGACCGATGCGAACGGCGTCTTCTCGACGACCACCGGCCCGCTCTCGGCCGGCACGTACTCGACCTCGGAGGCCTTCGGCGGGAAGAACCAGTACCTCGCGAGCACCGGCCCGGGCACGATCACCGTGACCGCGCCGCCTCCGCCTCCGCTCGACTGCACGAAGGTCAAGTGCGAGTCGCTCCTCGCCGACCCGAGCGTCGTCTCGAACACGCAGCTCCAGATCGTGGAGATGGACGACGCGAGCTTCGCGACCGCAAAGTGCCAACCGACCGCCCTCCTGTTCGGCAGCGGGCAGCAGCTGGCGGTGTCGGTGAGCCCGACGAGCGGCCAGCCGCAGAGCTACGTGGACAACCACGGCGGCTCGATGTCGACGAAGTACGAGAACCTGATCACGATCAACCTGCCGTCCGGGCTCGCAGCCGGCCAGTACACGGTGCGCGTCACCACGTGTGACGGCGACGGCGACCAGGATCAGTGGGGCTGGACGATCGCAGTCGACGGCAGCGGCCACGTCACGACCGTCAACACCGGCCCCGGCCAGATCACCTGCGGCGGCCCGAACCATTGCGAGTCGCTCCTCGCCGACCCGGCCGTCTCCTCCAACTCGCTGCTGACGATCGTGGCGATGGACGACTCCCCGATCGGTACGAGCGGTGCGACTGCGCCGAGCGCCGTCCTCACCAACGGCCAGGTGCTCAACGTCACCACGTCCGCGACGAGCGGACAGCCCCAGAACTACGTGGACGCCAACAAGGGCTCGACGTCGACGAAGTACCAGACGCTGATCTCGATCGCCCTGCCGAGTCTCGCGGCGGGTAACTACACGATCCGCGTCACCGCGTACGACGGAGACGGCGACCTCGACCAGTACAACTGGCCGATCTCGGTCGACAGCAGCGGGAACGTCAGCACCGGCGGTTCCGGCGGTGGCGGCGCCTCGCAGCTCGGCCCCGGCAACAACACGTGCAGCGGCGTCTTCAGCGGCACCGGTGGCGCCGTGACGGTTCCCGCCGGCGCGACGTGCACGCTCCTCCCGGGCACGGTCGTGACCGGAGCCGTGAACGTGGCCAAGGGCGGCATCCTGGTCGCGAGCGGCGTGACGATCGGGCAGAACCTGGCGATCCAGGGCAGCGCGACCGTCTGCGGCAGCTCGGTCGGCAACGACCTCACCGCCACCGGATCGCCGGGAGGCGGGCCGGTCGTGATCGGCGGCAGCTCCTGCGCCGGGAACACGGTCACGCACGACATGAACGTCACGGGCGAGACCGGCGGCGTCAGCGTCGTGGGGAACACCGTCGGACACGACATGAACGTCAAGAACGACGGGCCGACGACGGTGGTGAGCAACAACACCGTCGTCCACGACGCGAACTGCGGCCCCAACACCGGGCAGAGCGGCTCGGGCAACAGCTCCGGCCACAACAACAGCTGTCCGATCTGACCGGGCGTTAGAACTGCGGCGAACGGAGGGCCGGGAAACCGGCCCTCCGGCTTTCAGCGGAGGCGCAGCGCGAACGGCCTCGTGCCGGCGGTGGTGGCAGCGGTCGCGCCGAACTCCGCGCGGGCCAGCTCCCGCCGCTTCCGCGGCGATCTGGGAAGGGACAGCCGCTCCTTCGGCTCGCGGTAGAGCGCGGCCTGTCGCTCCGCGACGCGCTGCCACGTCCGCTCGGCGGCGAGCTCGAGGCCGGCGCTGCGACGGCTCTCGAAGTCGTCGAGGCCGAGGACGAGCGCCGCGAGCGCGTCGACATCCCCGGTCGGCGCGAGCAGGGCAGCGTCTCCGCCGACCTCGCGGATCGACCCGGAGTCGTAGCCGGCGACGACGGCTCCGCTCGCCTGCGCCTCGACGATCACCCGGCCGAACTGCTCGGTCCACGTCGCCGTCGGCCGGCTCGGTACGAGCACGACGTGCGCCGAGCGATAGACGCGTGCGAGCTCCGCGGGGCCGACGCGGCCGAGAAACTCCACGCCGTCCCCTCTTGGCGTCACCGGGCCTTCACCGCAGACCACGAGCCGCGCGGGCCGCACCCGCGCCACCGCAGCGAGCACCCGGATCGCGTCCTCGACTCCTTTCTCGGGCACGAGCCGCCCGGCGAAGGCGAGGACGAGCTCCGCGTCGTCGAGCGACTGCTCCCCCGGCCGGAAGAGCGCGTCGTCGTAGCCGAGCGGGAGCACGTCGATCCGCCCGGCGAAGCCCTTGCCGCGGGCGACGCTCGCGGCCTGCCGTGTGCAGGGATAGAGCGCGGCGACGCGCCGGTGCGCCGCCTTCTCCCACTGATGGAACGGCGGCGGGAACCGCTTGTCGACGTTCTGCGCCGTGTACATCACGACCGGAAGATCCTGCGGCGCGGCGCGGAGCCACTGCCGGGCGGCGACGCTGAACGGCTCCTCATGGACGTCGAGCAGGTCCGGGCGGACGTCCGCCAGCACGCGCGCGAGTGCTTGCGGATCGCGGTACCGGTGGCGGTTGACGTCGCCCGGCCGCGCGACGTCGAGCTCGACCATTCGGAACGGCTCCTGCGAGAGTTCGGCCTCGCCGCCGGGCCACGCCCGCGGTACGACGAGCGTCACGTCGATCCCCGCAGCGACAAGCGCCCGCTCTCGCGCGCGGTGGGCCGCGTCGCGGCCGGCGTGGTAGACCCGAAGCACCTTCATCGCGAGCCGAGAATACGTAGCGTCCGCCCATGAGGATCGCTCTGCTGCCGAGCGCGTACGCGCCCGCCGTCGGCGGCGTCGAGGAGCTGACCGCTCGGCTGGCGCGGCGTCTCGTCGCGGGCGGAGACGACGTGGAGGTCTGGACGATCCGGCACCCGCGCGAGCTGCCTGCAGACGAGGAGATCAACGGCCTGACCGTACGCCGGTTCGAGCTGCCGCTGCCGCGGCTGGCCGCGTCGTCGCTCGTCCGCTTCCCGCTCGACCGCAGGCGCGCGCTGCGGGAGCTCCACGCAGCGGCCGAGCAGTTCCTGCCGGAGATCCTCCACGTGCAGTGCTTCAGCGCGAACGGCGTCTACGCGACGTGGCTCGCCCGCCGGCTCGGAGTCCCGCTCGTCGTCAGCCTGCAGGGCGAAACGGTGATGGACGACCGCGACATCTACGAGCGCTCGCTCACGCTGCGGCTCGGGCTCCGGCGCGGGCTTCGCGCCGCCGCGGCCGTCACGGCGTGCTCCCGCTTCGTCCTCGCCGACGCAGAGCGGCGCTTTGGTCTCGACGCCGGGAAGGGGCTCGTCATCCCGAACGCCGTGGATCTCGAGGAGGACGTCGCCCTGGAGCCGCTCGAGCTCCCGTTCGACCGGTTCGTCTTCGGGCTCGGCCGCGTCGTGGAGAAGAAGGGCTTCGACCTCCTGCTCGACGCCTTCGCCCAGCTCAGCGAGCGGCATCCCGGCCTCGGGCTCGTGATCGGCGGCGACGGCCCCGCACGTGCCGAGCTTGCGGGCCGCGCCGGCGAGCGCGTCGTCCTTCCGGGATTCCTCAGCCGAGGCCAGGTCGGCTGGGCGATGGAGAACGCGAAGGCTTTCGTTCTGCCGTCGCGGGTCGAGCCGTTCGGGATCGTCGTGCTGGAGGCGCTCCGCGCCGGCTGTCCGGTCGTCGTCTCGTCACACGGCGGCGCGGTCGAGATCGTGAGGGACGGCGTCGACGGGCTCGTCGCCGATCCGACCGACGTCCCGGCGCTCGCGGCGGCGATCGAACGCGTGCTCGGCGACACGGAGCTCGCAGCACGGCTTGCGGACGTGGGCCGCAAGCGGGCGGCCGAGTTATCCTGGAGCGAGATCGCGCGGCGCTACCGCGAGCTCTACGTCTCGGTGTGAGCTCGAGAGACGACGAGAACGCCGATTCCTCCCCAACGGCCACCGAAAACCGCCAGCTCCGCGGGGCTGACGAGCTCGATCTTGCTCCCGCCGAGAGCCGCCCAGAAGCGGTGAACTCCGACCTCCGGCATCGCGTCGTGGGGAAGGATGTCGTGGAGGGCGACCAGCCCGCCCTCCTGGACGAGCGGGGCGTACGCCTCGTAGTCGGCCTTCACGCCGGCGAACGTGTGGTCGCCGTCGATGAACAGAAGGTCTACGTCGGTGACGGCCCGGTGCACCGCTTCGAGCGTCTCGGCAGCCGTGGAGTCGCCTTGGACCAGGACGAGCTCCTGTCCAGGCCGCGCGTATGAGTCGTGGCGGGCAAGGATCTGTGGGTCGTCGGGCAGGCCGCCGTACGGCCCTTCGGGCAGGTCGACGCTCACGATCGTCGCGTCGTCGGCCGCCGCCTGGCAGAGCGCCCACAAGCTGCCGCCCGAGCCGCGTCCGATCTCGATGACGCGGCGCGGCGGTCTGCGGAGTAGCAGCGCCAGGAACGGGGCGAACTCCGAGCGTTTCTGGATTGCGCTCCGCTGCTCCGCCTCGCGCGCCAGCCGGTTCGCCGAGGCGATGAGGCGCGGCTCGAAGACGCGGGCCTGCCCGAAATTCCGCAGCGCGGCCAGCTTCTCCCGCGTGACGAGTGAACCGGGCCGCATGCTCCGGTTCAGAATAGAGACGAGCCGTATGAGGTTCAGAAGCCCGCAGATCCGGTGCTAGTGTCGGGTGCTCGCCGGTGTCTGCCTTGCCGACAAGAGAGGGCCTGCATTGAACAGCGACCGCGGCGAGACGGTGATCGGCGGGATCAGGCGTGCCTGGGCCTTCGTCGAGCCGGCAACCGCCAAGCGCCTCCGCGTGATCGCGGCGTTCGGCGTTCTCACCGCGTGTCTCGACACGGCCGCGCTGCTCCTCGTGTACGGCCTGATCACGCTGCTCTCGAACAGCCGGCAGACCCCGACGGGAGTCACGCACTGGCTCATCCGCGAGCTCGGCGTCCAGACTTCGAGCCGCTACGACACGGCGCTCGTCCTCCTCTCGATCACCGCCGGCCTCTTCGTCGTGCGCAGCGTCCTCACCGTGCTCAACCAGTGGCTCGCGCTCGGAGCAACGAACACCGCGCAGGCCGGCCTGCTCCGGAGGGTTCTGATCGGGCATGCGCTCTCGCCGCACCTCTTGCGCATCTCGCGCAACTCGTCGCAGACGCTCCGCACGCTCGCCGTCTCGGTCGACCAGGTCACGTTCGGAGTCGTCGGAGCGTCGGTCAACATCGCGTCGAACCTCGCCATCTCGCTCGCCGTCGCGGCAGCGCTCTTCCTCTCGACCCCGGTCGTCGCGATTACGATCACCGCGTACTTCACCGTCATCGCCGTCGCGTGGACGCGCGGGGTTCGTGGCGCCTTCATGCGGCGCGGCGCGAGCGTTCAGGCGCTGCAGGAGGAGCGCTACCGGCTCTTCATGCAGGGCATCGCGGCGGCGAAAGAGCTGCAGCTCCGCGGCCGCGCCCTCTTCTATGCCGAGACGGCCGTGGCGGCCACGCGCAAGATCAACACGGCGATGCGAGGCGTGGGGATCCTCAACAACAGCCTCAGCAGCATGCTCCAGACGTCACTCGTCGCGAGCACGGTGCTCGTCGTCGGGATCTCCGGGCTGACGGGCGGTCATGCGTCGGTCCTGCCCGCGGTCGGACTCGTCCTCGCAGCCGCGATGCGGCTGCTGCCGGCCCTGAATGCGCTCGTCTCCCTCGCAAACGCCGTCCAGTACAACCTGCCGGCGATCGGCATCGTCGAGGGCGAGCTCGCCGGCTTCACGGCTGCCGGCACGGCGGAGCGGGATCAGACCGCGGGCCGGGCCCCCTTCCACGACGCCCTCCGGCTCACCGGTGTCTCCTTCCGCTATCCCACGCGCACACAGGACGCCCTGCACGACGTCGACCTCACGATCCGGCCCGGAGAGACGATCGGCATCATCGGCCCCACCGGCTCGGGCAAGAGCACGCTGCTCGACGTCGTGCTCGGCTTCCTCGAGCCGACCTCCGGCGAGGTCCTGCTCGACGGCGAGCCGCTCCGGCAGACGCGGAAGGGATGGCAGCTGACGATCGGCTACGTGCCGCAGGATGTCTACCTCGTCGACGACACGCTGCGCGCCAACATCGCGCTCGGCTGGCGCGGGGACGACATCGACGACGACGCCATACTCGAGGCCGTCCACCTCGCCGAGCTCGAAGACGTCGTCGCGAACCTGCCGAACGGCCTCGAGACGACGGTCGGCGAGCGCGGCGTCCGGCTCTCGGGAGGACAGCGGCAGCGGGTCGGGCTCGCTCGCGCCCTCTACACGCGCCCCAGCGTCCTCGTCCTCGACGAGGCGACCTCGAACCTCGACCGTGTGACCGAGGCGCGCATCGCCGAGACGCTGGGCCGGCTACCCGGCGGCGTGACGATGATCATCGTCTCCCACCGCATCAGCACGGTGCGCAACTGCGACCGGATCCTCTGTCTCGAGGACGGAACGATCAGGACGATCGGCACCTTCGTCGAGGTCGCTGCAATAGTCCCGGAGCTACTCGGCGTCGACGACGGCGACCCGTCCGACGCCGTCGCGCCGACGCAGCTCACGGGCTGATCACGGCGTGACCGATCCACCGACCTTCTCGGTCATCGTTCCCGTCTTCAACGCCGAGGAGACCGTCGCCGAGGCGATCGAGTCGGTCCAGGCGCAGACCTGCGAAGACTGGGAGCTGATCGCGATCGACGACGGCTCGACCGACGGATCGAGCGAGGTCGTCGCCCGCTACGCGGCCGCCGATCCGCGCATCCGTTTGATCCCGTGTGCGCACCGAGGGGCTGCGGCCGCGCGCAACACCGGCTTCGAGGCGGCACGGAGCACCTACTGCGCGCTGCTCGATGCCGACGACATTTGGCTGCCACAGAAGCTCCAGCTCCAGCTTCCGCATCTCGCCGATCGCACGGTCGTCTACTCCGACAGCTTCTTCGAAGAAGGCGGACAGCGTCATCGGCTGGGGCGTCGAATCGAGCGGCCCGACGGTGTCTCCCCAAGCGGCCATATCTTCGACGAGCTGCTACGAGACAACTTCGTGTGCGGCATCACGGCCGTCCTGCCGACACGTCTCCTCCGCGAGGTCGGCGGCTATGACGAGACGCTGCCCTCTTCGCACGATTGGGATCTCTGGCTTCGCCTTGCGCTCGCAGACGTGCCGTTCACCTTCGTGCCGGAACCGCTCGCGGTCTATCGCATCCGATCCGCCAGCCTTTCGAGCGATCAACGGGCGGATCGGTATCGCAACGTCAGGCTCCTGCGCGGCTTACTCGATCGCGCCAACGACAGCCGGCGCGCGGCGATCGAGTCGCGGCTGCGCCGCGCCCGTCGAGAGCTCGAGGTCTACCTCCGGAAACGAGCGTGGCTCTCGGCGGCCGCCGGCGATACGCGCTCGGCGAGACGCAATCTCTTCGACTCGGCGCGGGCCAACCCTCGCTCGTTCCGCGCAGTCGCCGCCGCGCTGCTCTCACTCGCTCCGCCCTTGCTCCGGTGGTACGCGAAACGCCAGCCGCCTGCGGACTTCAGGGGAGAGTTCGTCCGGAGCTAACTTGCGCACTGATGCAGTGGTGACCGATACGCCAACCTTCTCCGTCCTCGTTTCCTTCTTCAACGCCGAGGAGACCGTCGGTGAGGCGATCGAGTCGGTTCAGGCGCAGACCTGCGCCGACTGGGAGCTGATCGCGATCGACGACGGCTCGACCGACGGCTCGAGCGAGGTCGTCGCGCGCTACGCGGCCGCCGATCCGCGCATCCGTCTGATCCGCCGGACCAACGGCGGCTGCCCCGCGGCGCGGAACACGGGCATCGACGCGGCGCAGGGCCGCTATTGCGCGCTCCTCGATGCCGACGACATCTGGCTACCCGGCAAGCTCCAGCGCCAGCTTCCATATCTCGTGGATCGCACGGTCGTCTACTCCGACGGCTTCGTCGAAGAGGACGGACAGCGTTATCCGTACAGCCGTCGAATCGACCTACCCAATGGCGTTTACCCGAGCGGGGACGTCTTCGACTCGCTGCTCGAGGGGAACTTCGTGCCCAGCCTCACGGTCGTCCTGGCCACGGATCTCCTGCGTGAGTCGGGCGGCTTCGACGAGTCGCTGCTCATCTCGTTCGATTGGGATCTCTGGCTTCGCTTGGCACTTGCAGGCGTGCCGTTCACCTTCGTGCCCGAGCCACTCGCTGTCTACCGCATCCGCGCGGGGAGCCTGTCGAGCGATCAGCTGGCGCTGCGCGAGAACGCCGTAACGATTGTGCGTCTCACGCGCGACCGCGTGGAAGGCAGCCAACGGTTAGCGGTCGAGAAGCGGCTTCGGCGGGCCCGGCGAGATCTCGAGGTCTTCCTCCGCAAGCGCGCCTGGATCTCGGCAGCTGGCGGCGATACCCGGTCGGCGAGGCGCGACCTCGTTGCCTCGGCGCGGACCAACCCACGCGCGCCGCGCGCCGTGGCCGGGCTGCTGCTCGCGTTCGCGCCACCGCTGCTGCGGTGGTACGCGAAGCGTGTTCCACTGGCGAACCTCGCCGGTGTGTTCGTGCGCGCTTAGGCCGTGCCGCGTGCGGCGACCCGCCGCGCCAGCGGTGGAACGTGGACGAGCGCGAGCGCTACCCATGCGCGGAGCGCCGTCGGCCGAGCTCGCAGAGACGCCAGGAGGTGGCCGCGGGCCGTGCGCCGTTCATGCTCGAGCAACGAGCGCCAGGCCTCCTTCCTGTGTGCGACCTCGAGACGTTTCCGCTCCGCCTGGCGCGCCCGTCGCAACACTCTCAAGTCCGACCCCCGCACCTCTCGCTGGAACGAGTCGAAGACGAGGAGATGCTCCCCCGCGTTCTGAAAGACGTCGGCGGACGCCTGCTCGGGGTGATAGCGGTAGATCGCCAGCGGCTCGTCCACGTAATGGAACTTGACGCCCTTGAGGGCGAGCGCAAGCCACATCTCGTAGTCACCGCAGCCGCCTGCGTCACCGAAGCCCAAGCGCTCCGCCCGCCGGAAGCTTCCATTGGCGACGAGTTGCCGGATCGGAGCGAGCACCGTGAGGATGTGCACGAAATCCCGTTCGAGCATGAGTGGAAAGAGACCCTGGGCCGGCCACTCGACATTGGGCCGAGGTACGAGGTCCGAGACTTTGCCCCACGGCTCCTCGTCGAGTGTCGCGAGGTAGATATCGCTAAAGACCACGGTCTCGTCGTCCGCATAGGGGAGCTCGCGCTCGAGCCGGGTTCGGAGCCACCTGTCGTCCTGGTCGAGGAAGGCTGCGAAGCGTCCGCGCGCCTCCTGCAGCGCCCTTTCTCGTGCTCGGGTCACTCCGCCGTGCGTCACCTGCACGAGCCGAAGCCGCGTCTCACGGCGAGACCAGTCCTCGAGAATCTCCACCGAGCGGTCGGTTGAGCCATCGTCCACAGCGATCAACTCGAAGTTCTCGAAGGTCTGGGCGAACGCCGACTCGAGCGCCTCCGACAGCCACCGCTCCCCTTGGTAGACGGGCATCACTACCGAGACGAGCGGGGCCACTAGCCGGTTCCCCGTTCTGCGAACCGGCGCCCCAAAGGCGGCGCATAGAAAAGCGCAAGCGCAACCCAGGTGCGAGGCGCGAGCGGGCGGGCGCGCAACGAGGCGACAAGATGACCTCGCGCCGCCCGCCGATCCCGCGCAAGCCATAAGCGCCATGCGTGCCTTCGGTGCGCCTCCTCCAAGCGCCTCCGCGCCATCTTCCGACCGCGACCTAGCGCTCGAACCGAGCTCTGCACCTCATCCTCGAATGAGTCGAGCACGCGCAGATGGTCGAGCTCCATCTGAACGTGGTCCTCTGACATCTGCTCTGAATGGAAGCAGTAGATCGCCAGCGGCTCGGCAACGTAGTGGAACTTCAGACTCTTCCGCGCGAGCGCGAGCCACATCTCGAGGTCGCAGCAGCCGCCAGTATCCCCTAGGCCGAGACGCTCCGACCGCCGGAAGCTTCCCGCCTCGACGAGTTGACCAGTAGGCGCGAGCACCGTGGAAACGAGAATGAAGTTCTGCTCGAGCAGGACAGGGAAGAGGCCCCTAGTCGGCCATTCGATACTCGGCGGCGGGAGCAAGTCCGACGACGTGCCCCACGCTTCGGCGTCCAGGGTGGCCACGTACGCGTCGCTGAAGACCACGGTCTCGTCGTCCGCAAAAGGGAGCTGCCGCTCGAGCCGATTTGGAAGCCAGCGGTCGTCGGCGTCGAGAAACGCCGCGTAGCGGCCCCGCGCCTCGCGCAGGGAGATCTCGCGGGCATACGGCAGCCCACCGTGCGGGGCACGCACGATCCGGAGCCGCGAATCGCGACCCGACCACTCCTCGAGGATCTCAAGGGAGCCGTCCGTCGACCCATCGTCCACCGCGACCAGCTCGAAGTCCTCGAACGTCTGCGCGAACGCCGACTCCAGCGCCTCCGACAACCAGCGCTCCGCCTGGTAGACGGGCATGAGAACTGAGACGAGGGGCGGGGCGTCCGTCATCCGCTCACCGTGCGCAGACGGAGCCAGTGAGAGCGGATCCACAGAGCGACGCGCCAGCCGGCACGCGCGACCGGATCGAGGAGGCGCTCGGAGAGCGACGGCGTCCCGGCTGCCGCGAGCGCGTCCCGGTAGAGCTCGAGGTACCCGTCGGCCATGGCGCCGGCTGTCCAGCGGAGCTCGGCCTGGCGTCGCCCCTCCTCGACGATGGCCGCCCTGAGCACGGGATCCGCGAGCTGTCGCAATGCGTCGGCCGCGCCTTCCGCTCCAGCGGCGCGGTCGTACGTGACGGCCGTCACGCCGTCGACGAGGTGGGAGAGGCCGGGGATGCGCGGCACGATCGCCGGACATTCGCACGCCAGCGCCTCGACGATCGAGCAGTTGAACCCCTCGGACCGGCTGGTGTTCACGATCGCACCGCCGGACGCTCCGGCTCGCCGGTAGAGCTCCGCCATCTCGTCCGGCTCAAGGCAGGCGACGTGACGGATCCGCGGCCCGATCCTGTCGAGTCGCGCGCGGATCTCCTGCTCGGGCTCGCGCGTGCTGTCAACGAGAACGGCGTCGAACTGAGGCGCGAGCTCAACGAGATCGAGGAACATGCCGACATCCTTGACTGGATCGAACGACCGGCCGACCCAGACGAGCAAGGGACGTTTCGCTGCCTCAGAATGTCCCGGCTTGAAGACGTCCTCGTCATAACCGCTTACGATCGCGGCGACCGGACCGACGGCGTCCTGGGCAAGCACCGCTGCCGCGGCTTCGGAGACGGCGACATACCGCGTCGCGTGCGCCGGCGCGCCCAGCACGCGCTCGCCGACCCCGCCGAGCAGGACGGTCGGCCCACGGAAGCGAGCCCGCTGGACCCAGGTCTCGACTCCGTAGGGCGGCGAATACGTCGTGTCGACGCACTGCAGAAGGTCGTAGCGCCCGCTCATCAGCACCTCGGCCAGCGTCTTCTCGCGGCCGTCGATTAGCTCTTCGCAGAACGTCCAGAGTGTCTCGTCGCTCCAGCCGTCGAAGGCGAAGGCCGAGAAGACGATGCCGTGCTGCCGGAGACGTTTGGCGAGGGCGCGGTACACGGTAAGCACGCCACTGCGCGGATCCCACGCGCTTACGATCAGAACTCGGATGGGCCGCGTCGCCGACACAGCTCTAGACTTCCAGCCTTCTCGGTCGGCCGCAAATTGACCGGCGACTACACCCCCGAGTGGTACCGGTCCCTCGCCGACGGAGCGCGGCGAAGCGCAGAGCGGATCCTCCCCATCGTGCTCGAGCACGTCCCCGTCGAATCGGCCCTCGATGCCGGTTGCGGAGCCGGCGGCTGGCTTGCGACGCTGCAGCAACTGGGCGTCGACGACTTCGTCGGCATCGACGGCGCCTACCTCGACCGGGCGACGCTCGAGATCCCACCGGAGCATTTCCTCGCGCTCGATCTCGTCGAGCCGTTCGATCTCGGGCGGGGGTTCGATCTCGTCCTGTCGCTCGAGGTCGCAGAGCATCTTCCCGCAGCGGCCGCGGACGGCTTCGTCGCGTCGCTCGTCCGGCATGCTCCCGTCGTCCTGTTTAGCGCTGCCGTCCCGCACCAGCCCGGGATCGGTCACGTCAATGCCCAATGGCCCGACTACTGGGCGGCGAAGTTCGCCGTGCACGAGTACGTACCCGTGGACAACGTCCGGCCCAGCGTCTGGGCGGACCCCTCAGTCGAGCCCTGGTACGCCCAGAACACCCTCCTCTTCGCCCACGAGAAGCAGGTGCCGGAATCGCTCGGGCAGTATGTCGTCCGGGACCCCGGGCGGCTCCCGATCGTGCATCCTTGGTTCTTCGAGTCCGCCATGCCGCTGCCGGTCTCCCGGCGTCGCCTACTGCTCGAAGGTCTGGTCGGAGTCGAGGCCGCGACCCGCGTGCGCCGGCGCCTCGGTCGCGCCTAGGCCGCCCGCCGTTCACGACGCTCCCGCGCGCCGACCATCTCCAGAGCTCGCACCGCAAGTGTCTCGGCGGCGAGTTCGGCATGCCGGGGCCAGAGGCGGACTGGGCCGCTCCGTCGGAGCGTCCGGCGCCATTCCCGCGTGAATGGATGATGGGAGAACGGGCGCCAGGGCTTGATGCCGGAGAAATGGACGATCGCCGGATCGCTCATCAGTGCCTCGGCGCGGGACCGCATCTCTTCCCGCCAGGGGTGCGGTGGCTGCTCATGAAGCAGCAGAAGGGCGCCCTGGACGTTCCACGTCGGGTCGAGCTCCTTCCATTGATCTCTGAGTGCGGAGTTGAGCGCGTCCTGGTCGGCGTTACCCATCGGTTGCGTCCGAAGCAGTGCGATTGCCTCTCGGCCAACTCCGAGCTCCCTCCAACGATCAAGATCGATCACAAGCACGCCGGCGTTGAAGTACGGCTCGTCCCCCTTCGAGGGGGAGTCCGACCATGGGTGGGCTTGATCCGCGATGGCCATGTCACGAACTGCGCCCACCGCATTCTCCTCGAGGTCTAGCTCGAACAGCGGACCGAGGGGATGCCGCACCAGGAGGTCGGCGTCGAGGAACAACACGCGACTTGCAGAGGGGACGATTTCGTCGACGAAGAGGCGATGGTAGGTCGCCGGCGTCAGATGACGGATGCCCGCGAGACCCGAAAGATCAAAGCGGTCCCCATCGAGGAAGGACACCGCAATATGTGGACGGCGGTTCGCGATCCGCTCGAGCGCGGCGCGGTCCCGCGCCGAGTAGCCATCCAGCACAACCGTGACATGGGCTCCGTCGGGTGCGTTGTCGAGTGTCGAGCTCAGGGCCACGACGAGGGCCTGCACGTAGCGCGCGTCCGCGCAGAGGAGGATCTCAGGGTCCATAGAGACCGACGAGCGTTTCGGCTGTCCGTTCCCAACTGAAGCGGCGCGCATGCTCCGTCTCCGCGCCGGTCGGACCTTCAAGGGCTCGCACGATCGCGCTGCGGATGCTCCCGATGTCGGCGGCGTCACAGAAGTGGGCGACACCCTCGAAGTACTCCTCGACGCACGGCCCGCGGGCGACGACGACCGGGGTGCCGACGGCGAGAGCCTCAAGGGTCGAGAGCCCCGTCGTCTCGTACCACGACGCGAGGGCGTGCGCCGCGGCGGCCGCGTGAACATGCGGCAGTCGCTCGTGCTCGATGTGCGGCACGTGGATCAGGCCGCGCAGCGCGGTGCGAACCTCCTCGAGGTACGGCTCGTTGCCGGGCAGGACCGAGCCGACGAGAACGAGCTTGACCGGGAGATCTCGGGCGGCGAGGGCCAGGGATACTTGGTTCTTCCTCGGCTCGATCCGTCCGACGCAGAGCACGAACGGCTCGTCGCCGATGCCGAGCAGGCGGCGGCCTTCCTCCGGATCGCCGTGGAACGCGTCCTGCGCAACGCCGCTGTACGCGACCTGGACGTCGCGCAGACCCGGAACGTCTCGACGCAAGAGCCTCGCTTCGGCGTGGCTGTTGACCACCATCAGGTCAGCCTGTCTCCACGCTTGATCGCGCGCGCGGAGGTCGGCGAGCCGGGCCCGCCGGGCCTGAGGATCTCGCGCTTTGTGTGCCAGATGCCGAAGCTGCACGGAGCGCATGTGGCGCCGACCGGCCCGCCGGTACATCGGCGTCGCGCCCAGGACAAAGCTGCGCGGGCAGTAGATCGGCGTCACGACCAGCCGCCCGGACGGCGTGCCTCGCGCGAGCAGCGGCCGAACGTCCTCGAACGCGTGGACGATGTCGGCGCCGGGCTCGACCGCCTCGTCGATCGAGACGATCTCGGCCTCGACGCCACGCCGCTGCAGGGCGCGGACGGTCTCGACCTGCTGCGTGACGTGGCCGCCGACGACGTCGCCCTCCCACGGGTACGGAACGACGACGACGCGCATCAGGCCAGTACCGCCGCGTAGGCCCGAGCCGTCTCCTCGGCCGCCCGCTCCCACGTGTACTCGTGAGCGATCGCACGGCCACGCGTGCGGCGGGCCTCGACCGCATCTCCGCCGGCGAGCGTCTCGAGAATCCCGGCGGCAAGGGCGTCCGCCGTCGGCTCGACGAGCAGCGCGCCGTCGCGGCAGAGCTCCGGGAGCGCTCCGCGTGCGGCGGCTACGGCAGGCGTGCCGGCGGCCATCGCCTCCAGCGCGGGAAGGCCGAAGCCCTCGTACAGCGAGGGGACGACGACAGTCGCGGCCGCGCCCATCAGGGCCGCCACGAACGCCGGCTCGCGGAGGCCGAGGTAGCGAACGCCCGGGAGACCGGCGAAGAGCTCGTCGCGGCGTGGATGAGGAGGGCCACAGAGCACGAGCATCGCGTCGGGGCGAGCCGCGCTCACCTCGCGCCACGCACCCGCGAGCCCGTCGAGATTCTTGCGCTTCGTCGCGCCCGCCGGATGGAGGATAAACGGCGGGCGCAACCCAAGTTGCTCGAGCTCCGCACCGGACAGCGGCGCGGGCCTCTCCGCGTCGATGCCGTACGGGACCACGTGAATCGTCTCGACACCCAGGAGCTCCCTCACCTCCGCCGCCGCGAACTCGGACGGGCAGATCACCGCGGCTGCCTCGCGCGCGCTGCGCGCGGCCCAGCCGGGAAGCGAGCCCTCGTCGTCGAAGCGGAGCGGCGGCAGGTCGTGGATCGTCACGACCTCCGGCTGCCGTGCGGGCGGGCAGCGCAGGTCGAGCCGGTGCACTAGGTCGCTCCCGCCGTACAGGGACGAACCGACCGCCCGGGCGACGGCGAACGGCGCCGACCAGACGAGCCGGAGCGGGACGCGCCGCGCACCCGTCGTCCGCTCTGCCCGCAGCGGTAGGACCGTGCGCTCCTCGATCGACCAGTGGCCGCGAAGCGCCTTCCCGAGCTCGGTCTCGTAGACCTGTTGCCCCATCGGGGGCGCCGAGCCGTACCGGGCCCAGCAGACCGTCCTCATCGCACCGCCTCGACCCGCTCGACGAGCTCCGCATGGCGGTCCCACTGGTGGAGGATCGCGGGAACGGTCCCGTCGGCGTTGAGGACGGTTCCGTCGGGCGACGTCGCGTACGAGCTCATCTTCCCCAGCGTCAGCACGCGGCCGATGCCGTTGGGGACGACGGTCGCGAACGGGAGCCGCCCGTGCTGGAGCAGGCCGTTGTGGATGCCCTGATCGTGCGAGCCGAGCGGACGCCGATGCCGGGCGATCTCCTTCGTCATCTCGTCGAGATAGGCGAGCACGGACGAGCCTGTCCCGACCACGGTTCCCGAGCACGACGCGGTTCGGCCGCGCAGCCGCTCGAGCTCGCCGCGGCCGTAGAGGTTGCGGATCCAGCGTGTGTTGAACGGGTCGCTTCCGATCTGTACGGACGGATCCTCGAGGTAGACCTCGAGGCCCTCGACCGGGCCCTCGAACGGATCACGCTGGAAGGCGACGTCGCGAAGGTCGGTCAGGAGCACGGCATCGGGCGCAGGCGTGAGCTCTGCGAGATAGCGCTGGTAGTGGGAGTAGCGAAGCGACTGCAACCCCTCGAGGTGGTACTCGAGACGGCTGCTCGAGAACAGGCGGAACGCCGCCGGATAGACGCGGCGCACGCGGCGCGTCGACCGGAGGAAGCCGAGATACCGCAGCAGCGCCGCAGACGGCCGCGGGTAGTCGGGATCGACATCGACGACGACGTCGGCGAGGCCACGGAGCCTGTCCTTCTCCTCCGCCCCGCAGAGCCCGGCGAAGACGACGAACGTGCCGTTGAACCCCGTCGCACGCAGGGAACGGGCGAACGGCTCGATCAGGCGGGTGGGCAGGCCGGTGTGCGCGCCGAGAACGACTGAGCGCTCCGTCGAGCTCACCGACGCCCCCTCAGGTGCCGTGCGGCTGCGCGCCACGTTCCGAGCTGCGTCCAGAGCGACGCCGGACCGAGCCTCCCGCCCGCGCGAAGCTCGGCGCAGAGCTCGATCACGCGGTGGAACCAGACGTCCGGCGCGAACCATTCGTCATAGACGGAGCGCGCAGCTGCGCTCATCGCCTCCCATTCGCCCTCGAGCGCCTCGAGCCGCGCGGCGACCTCGGTCACGTCTCGTTCGCGGAGCCGGACGGAGCAGGTGTCCCAGTCGATCCCCGCCGGCGGAACCCAGTCGTCGCTGATCACCACCGGCACGCGTCCGGCTGCCAGCGTCTCGAACAGCCGGATGGACGCAGCCCCCGCGCCCCGCGGGCAGAGAACGAACTTCGAGCGGCCGACGACGTCGAGATAGCGCCGCCGCGCGTCCTCAATCGCGGCGGTGGGCTCGCCGAAGAAGTCGAGCGCCGAGCTGTCCTCGACGATCGCGCGTGGGTGGGAGAGCGCGAGCACTCGCCCGCGGACCCGGCCGGCCCGGCGTCCCTGGAACGAGAAGAGCAGGTCGGGCGTCTTCTCCCGCGCCGGGCGGGTATTTGTCACGAGCCGGGGGTAGCCGAACGCGCGCTGGCGCCGTGGGTCGAAGCGGCGGCGGGGCATGGCGACATAGACGCCGGGAAGGAGATCGCGCGGAAGATCCCGCTCGTCGTAGACGAATGTCCTCTCCGGGTAGGCGCGGACGAGCGCGTGGTCTCTCACCGCGCGCATCGACCAGTCCGACGGGTACTGGTGCAGGTCGACGACGAGTATGAGATCCGCGTCCCCTGCAGCATCGACGAGCTCGTGGACGCCGAAGCGATCACGGGAGGCGAGACCACGCCACTCCGAGCGAAGCTGCCCGCTCCAGGATGCGTCGACCGCGGTGGCGATGAAGACTCTCACCAGGTGAGCGGCTCGCGCGAGACGCGCGGTAGCGGGTAGCCGCGGACGTAGCGCCAGGCGTGGACAAGGACACGAGCGAAGCTCTCGAGCGAGTCGCGTAGCCGCCGCTCGCGCAACGCCCCCGCCGCGGCGTGCAGCCGCTCACCCACCATGCGCACCTGGTACGCCCGCCAGCCGCGGCGGGCACGGCGACGCTGCTCCGCCGAGTTCTCCGAGGAGTGGAAGGCGATACAGCGAACACGCCAGGCCTGCGCGGGCGTCGACTCCTGCGCACCCATGTTCGTGTCGTGGCGCCGATAGAGCAGGATCACGTCGTCGATGAACGCGAGGTCGCCGTGGCGGCTGAGCCGGACGAGCATGTCCCAGTCCTCTGCGGGTTCGAGTGCGGAGTCGAACGGACCGGCCAGCTCGTAGATGCGGCGGCGGGCGAGGAGCAACCCCGGCGGGAAGAGGACGTTGCCGTTGACAAGCACGTCGAAGGTCGTCGGCATGTCGAGCGGCCACCGGACGAGCCTGCGGCCGCGGAGCCCCAACCGGTTGCGGCCCGCCTCGGCCCAGACTCCCGGCGCGTAGGCGTGGCCTTCGGCGTCGATGAACTCGGCCAGGCCGTGACTTCCGGCGAAGCGCGCATCCTCCTGCAGCGGGCCGAGCAGCGACTCGAGCGAGTGCGGCAGCCAGACGTCGTCGCTATCCATGAACGTGACGAACTCCGCGCTGTCGGCAATGCGGCGAAAACCCGCGTTGCGGGCCTCCGAGACGCCGCTTCGCTCGATGGCTACGAGTTTGATGCGGGGATCCAGTTCCTCGTACCGAGTCGCAATCCCGCGCGTGTCATCCTCCGAGCCGTCGTCGACGACCAGGCACTCCCAGCGCTGCTCCGTCTGCGCGAGGACGCTGTCGAGCGTCTGGCCGAGGAAGCGCGCGGCGTTGTACGCAGGCACGACGACCGAGATCAGAGGGCCTTCGGACACGTGAGCCCGGCTCTCAGCTGCCGGCGGCCGCGACCCGGCACGGGCCGCGAAGGTAGATGAGCAGCCGTCGCGCGGCGCCAGAGCGGCGCGAGCGGCGGAGAACGACGGTGCGAACCGCCGCGCCAACGATCGCCGCCAGCCGGTACGACAGCCAGCCACCGGAGCCGTACCACTTACGGATGTAGATCTCCTGCGCGGCGTAGAACAGTCGCTCGCGCTGCGACGGATCGTCGCTCGCCGAGCCGCCGGCGTGGGTCGCTGTGACGCTCTCACTGACAGTCGTCCGCCAGCCGCGCGCTTGCGCCCGCCGCTGCCAATCTGTCTCTTCGGCGTAGAGGAAGAAGCGCTCGTCGAGCAGGCCGACCTCTTGCAGAGCCTCCCAGCGCAACAGGAGGACGGCACCGACGGCGAACCGCGGAGAGCGGCTCAGGCGGCCCAGCCCCAGCGCCTCGAGCCAGGCCTGGCCGGGTGACGGAAACGGCCACAGGACGCGCTGCGACGACCCGTCCCGGCGAACGAGAGCGGCGGGCGCGACGGCGCCGACGCCGCGGTCCGCTGCGAGCGTCTCGGCGAGCCGGTCGACTGCTCCCTCCGGGAGAGTCGAGTCGGGATTGAGTAGGAGCACGTCGCACGGATCGCCGTCGAGGAGCTCCCGCAGGGCGACGTTGGCACCGGCCGCGAAGCCGAGATTCCGGATGGTTTGGACGTAGCGAGCGCCTCGCTGGGCACAGACCTCGCCGACGTCCTCGTTCTGCGAGTTGTCGACGACGGTGACCGGTCTCCCCGCCCCGACACTCGCGAGCGCCTCGCCGAGCTCGCGGGCTCCGTGGTACGCGACGACCACGACGTGGACGGGGCGGGTCACGTTCTCGCCGCCGTGCGTGCCTGCCAGGCAAGCGCGCAGACCATGCCGGTAAGGAGCCAACTGAGGACCGGCGTCCCGCGTACCCAGTAGATGTCGACGAGACCGTGTGCCGCGCTCGCGAGAACGACGGCAACGGCCACGGGTGCGAGCTCCACGCGTCGGAGTCGCACGAGGGCGAGAGTCGTCCCGGCAATCAGCACGATGAAGCTCACGCCGAAGAGCCAGCCTCCTTCGGCCGCCTGCAGCAGGAGCACGTCATGCGGATCGAGCGTGGGTGTCAGCTGGGCCTGGGCGACCGCATTGCCGTACTGACCCACGCCGACCCCCAGCCACGGGTGTGCGCGAATGATCTTGAGCGCGTCCCGCTGGTACTCCTGGCGGAAGCGGATGTTGTAGGCAGCATGGCTTTCGCCCTGCGATCCGAATGTCGTGATGAAGCTCTGAGCGTTGGGCGACATCATCGTGAACGCGAGACCGGCGATGGCCGCGATCGCGACGCCCGTTGCGATCGCCTGGCGCGGCGAGTGCATCCAGCGGAAGGCCAGGAGAATTGTGATGCCGATAGCGCAGGCGACGATGGCTCCTCGACTCTGTGTGGCGAACAAGCCGTAGACGAGGAGCGGGACGAGCAGGCGGTAGCGGCTCAGTCGCGGGACGCCGACGATGAGGAGGATCGCGTTCGCGACGAATCCTCCCGCCGGATTCTTCTGCAGCCCCAGCGAGTCGAACGGGAAGACGAGCGCGACAACCGTTGCCGCGCCGATGTACGCCTTGAGCACGCCGGTGTGGGCGCCTCTCAGAACGAGGTAGGCGCCGACGATGAGCGGAAAGGCGATCAGTTCGTAGCGCTGGAAGGTCTGAACGACGGTCTGGAAGCCCGGGTGGGCGAAGAGCAGCACGAGCACGAAGACGCAGTACTGGAGTACGGCCGCTCGCACCGGCTGCAACGTCCTGAAGGTCGCGGTGTCGCTCTCGAGCACCGAAGCGCCGACGGCGGCGAAGAAGAGAAGGAGCAAGAGCAGGTCGCCAACGCCGATGTGGAGTCCGAGGTGGCCGCTTGCGATCGTCTCGACGGCGGGGATCGACGCGCCAAGCGCAACTGCCGCAGCGCGCGGACGTAGCGCGAGCCAGATCACCGCAAGAACGGCCGGCGGCAGCAGTGCGTAGAGAGGATTCTTGCCTAGCAGCAGCCCGACGCAGCCTGCCGCTAACGCCCCGACGGCCACGTCGCGGCTCGCCCGGCCGACAGCGGCGACCCGGGGACGCCGTGCCGCCCAGGCGTATTCGCTCACTCCGGAAGGTCGCGCCGCGGCGAGAGCTTCACGTCGAGACCGCCTCGGTGCCGGCGGGACGACGCGAGTAGTACTCCGCGCCGTAGCCGTAGCCGTAGTAGGCGTCATCGAAGCTCACGCCAGTGATGACGATGCCCAGCGGATGCGCCGGCATCGTGTCGAGCAGCCGCTTCAGGCGGGTGAGCATGGGACGTCTCGCGATCTCCATCCTGACCGTGACGATGACGGCGTCCACTTGCGCGCTGAGCGCCAGGCTGTCGCCGACGTGGAAGAGCGGCGGCGCGTCGATCAGCACGAGGTCCCCGCGCGCGCGCAGCGTGTCGAGCAGGTTCAGCAGTGGGCGTGACGCGACGAACTCGCCCGGGTTGGGAGGAGTGATGCCGAGTGGGAGCACGTTGAGCGGCGCGGCGCGCTCATGCCCGCCCGGCCAGCCGTTGCCGTTCGGGTCCTGCCAGCCGTTTCCGGCCGGAGCCTGCCAGCCGTTCTCTTTCCCGCCGGCCTCCCCGTAGCTGCCGTCGCCGCGGAAGTCGAACGCCGCCAGCGCCTCGTCGAGCGAGGCGTGGCCGAGCACGACCTCCGCGAGCCCGGGTCTCCCTTGGGTCTGGAAGAACCGGTGCAGCATCGGCCGCCGCAGGTCGAGGTCGACGAGCGTGACCGGGCGTCCGACGCGCGCGAAGGCGACCGCGAGATTGGCGATCGTCGTCGACTTCCCCTCCTCCTCGACGGCGCTCGTGATCATCACGGTCGAAATCTCGCGGCCGAGCATCGCGAACTCGAGGTTCGTACGGAGCATTCGGAACGCCTCCGCCCCGGTTCCGGTCGGGTCCTGAACCATCGCGAGCCGGTGCGTCCGCTGCAAGGACCGAGCGGGTTGGGGCAGCCGGGCCAGCAGCGGGAGGCCGAGGCGCTCCTCGATCGTGTCGAGCGAGCGAATCCGCGTGTCGAGAGCTTCGAGAAGGAACGCGAGCCCGAGCCCGAGAACGAGCCCGAGCACGAGCCCGAGAGCCACGTTCCGCTTCGTCGGCGGCCGCAGGGCATAGGCGCCGGACGCACCCTGAAACACCCGCGCGTCGGCAACGTGCAGCGCCTGCTCCGCCTCCACGGCCTGCAGCTCGCCGGCGATCGCGGCACGACCTGGCCCCCGCGGGGTCGCATTGAGGCGACTCTCGAGGGTCGCCGCCATCGCCCGCAGACCGGAGGTCTCGCTTGCGTAGCGGTAGTTGACGTAGGCGCGCGCGTAGGCGTTCGCGATCCGGGGCGCTGAGGCCGGATCGAGAGTCGTCGAGCCGAAGGTGGCGATCGTGCCGGACTGGTTGAACACGAGCCACGTGTCGGCGAGGAAGGCCCCTTCAGAGATCCCGAGACGCCCACTGCGGATCGCGAGCGCCGCCACCGGCGTCGAGCGCGCAAGGGTCGTCTGGGTGTCGATCGTGTTCGGGATGACCGGCTGAACGAAAGTCGTGTTCGAGCTCGGAGTCGAAGTCGTCGGGTTGAGCAGGAGAACTTGCGCCGCGGCCTGGTAATGCGTGGGCTGGCGCGCCGTGAAGTAGTAGGCGACGCCCGGCGCGACGATCACCGCTGCGAGGACGAGCCACTTCCGCCGCCAGATGAGCTGCAGGTAGGCACGGAGGGTCACCGTGCTCTGCGATGTGTCGAAAGTCGTCACTGATCGGGCGGCTCGAGTGGCAAAAACACCTGCTTAAACCACTCAGCCTAGCCTGCGCCGCGGAGGACCGCTGCGAAATCCGCTGCCCGCTCGTCCCAGCTCGGAATCTCTCCCGTGACGGCCCCGCCCACCCCTCCGGCGAGCGCCTTGCGCACGGCTTCCACAAAGCCGTCGCGGGCAACGACGGCGGCAGAGTCTCCGAGCTCCCGGAATCCCGCCACAGGGGTCGCGACAGTCGGCCTCCCGACTGCGAGGCACTCGTAGGCCTTGATCGGGTCGAGGCTCTCGGTGAACTCGTCGACCAGGTGCGGGACGACGACCACATCGGCGTGCTGGAGGTATGCGGGGACGTCGGCGTACGGCCGCGCTCCGAGCAGGTGGACGGTCGGCTCGGCCGCCAGAGCTGCTTTCGAGGACGGCGTGAGCGAGTCCGGGCCGACGAGCGCGACGGAGAGCTCCGGCGCTGCCCGCGCCAGCTCGACGACGAGCGGGACGTCGAGGCGCGAGTCGTGGAGCGATCCGAGGTAGACCGCGACGGGCGCCGGCGGGAGGTCGTCCGGCCGCTCCCGCGGCCGCCGGAAGTGCTCGACGTCGACGGCGTTCCGAATCAGGGTCACGGGACGCGTCTCGCCGCGGCTCCGGGCGAGGTCGGGCGAGCAGACGACGACCTCCGCCGCATCGCGCAGCGCGAGCTCGTCGAGCCGCCGCAGCCGTTCGAGCTCGCGGCCGGACAGGGGAGCGCGGAGCCAGTCGTCGGTGACGTCGTAGACCGCCGGCCAGCCGGCCTCGCGGATCAGCGGTGCGTAGGTGACGTCGTTGAGCCAGAGGACGGGGTCGTCGAACCGGAACGCGCGGGCCGCCAGGCGCACCTGCCTGCGGAGCGCGGCGTCCGCCAGTTCTCCGGTACGTCGCGGCAGCGGCTTGAGCGGCCGGAACGTCCGCAGCCTGCGATCGGCCTCGAGGGTGCGCACCCGCAGCCCGCGCGGACGCCGAATCCGCAGGAGATCGTGGAGCGGATCGGCGGGAGGCTCGACGAAGAGGATCCGCAGCTCGAAGTCGCTCCGGAGCAGACGGTCCGCGAGGAACTGGTTGCGGCGCCAGACGTCGTCCCATTCCTCGAGCGAGCACACGACGAGCTGCTTCATTCGCCGGCCTGCGCCTTCCCGTACTCGTCGAGCAGCCGCTCGACGTGCTCTGGCAGCGTGATCCGCTCGGCGGCGGCGGCGCGAACCCGCCGCGAGAGCTCCGCTCGAAACGCGTCGTCGCGCAGGGCCAGAAGGCCGGACGCGGCGCCGGTCGCGTCACCGGGAGCGAAGCTCGGCATCGCCTCGATGCGCCCGATCGACTCGAGGTGTCCACCGGCTGCGGCCGCGACCACGGGCACGCCGGCGCTCATCGCCTCGAGCACGGCCAGCGCGGACGAGTCGTGGCCGCCGGGAGCGAGCAGGACGCTGGCCCGAGCGAGCTCTCCATCGGGTTCGTCGCTCCAGCCGGCGAACTCGACCCCGGGCACGCCGTGCTCTGCGACCCACTGCTCGAGGGCAGGCCGCTCGCTGCCGTCGCCGACGACGCGCATCGTCCATCCCTCGTCCGCGAGGTGCGATTCCTGCCACGCGCGCAAGGCGGTCAGCGTGTCCTTCTCCGGCTCGAGCCGCTGCAGGACGAGGACGACCCGGGATTCCGGCCTCCAGAGGAGCGGCCGCGCGCGGACCGCGTTGGGGAGTACGGAATCGGGCCATGCTTCGAGCTGGCCCGCGACGTACTCGCTCACGGCGATCTGGCGCGCGAGACCGCGTGCGATCCAGGGCGCGAGTGCCCCGCCGAGCCGCGACTTGCCGCGCGGTGCGGCGAAATGCCGTGTCGCGAGGACGGGAGCCCGGTGCAACGGCCGCGCGGCGAGGCCGACCACCTCGGCGTTCGTCATGTGAACGTGGCACACGTCCGCGCGACCGGCGCGGGCGAGCGAGGCGAATGCCTGCCACGGATTCGCTCCCGGGAGCCAGCGCGCGTCGCCGTCGAGTGTCCGCCGCATCGCCGCCGGGTTCCCGCCGACGACGGTGACGCTCCAGCCGTGCGCAGCCGTCTCGAGCGCGACGTCCGCCACGTACCGCTCGACACCGGCGAAGCGGCGCGTCGTGACGACGTGCACGACCTTGGGCACAGGGAGGAGGCTACGCGTCAGGAATCGCGCGAGCCCGGCGGGGCGAGGAGAAACGGCGCGGTGCGCAGCATCAATGCGATGTCGCGGCCGAGCGACCATGAGGTGACGTAGCGGTAGTCGAGCTTGACCATGTCCTCGAAGTCGATCGTGTCGTTGCCGAGAACCTGCCAGAGACCGGTCATCCCGGGCCGCAGATCGAGCCGCTTCGCCGCCCAGTCGTCGACCCATTGGTGCTCTTCGGGAATGAGCGGCCGCGGCCCGACGAGCGACATGTCGCCGCGGAAGACGTTGATGAGCTGCGGCAGCTCGTCGATCCGGCGGCGGCGGAGCCGGCGCCCCACCCGGGTCACGCGCGGATCGCCGTCGATCTTGAACATGCGCGGATCGCCGCTGTGCTTGTTGAGATGCGCGACGTCCGCCTTCCGCTCGTCCGCATCCGCCACCATCGTGCGGAACTTCCAGATCACGAAGGGGCGGCCGCGTCCCCCGATCCTCACCTGCCGGAAGAACACCGGCCCGGGGGAGTCGAGCTTGATCGCGAGCGCGATCAGCGCGAGCAGCGGCGAGAGGACGAGGAAGAGGAGCGCTGATCCGAGCAGGTCGATCGTCCGCTTGAGGAACATCGACGCGCGGCCGAGGCGCGGCGGCCGGAGGCCGAGCACGGGGATTCCCTCGAGATCGTGGATGTCGATGCCCGGGTCGAGGACGTCGAAGAAGCGCGGCACGATGTCGAGCTGCACGCCACGGGTCGTGATCGCGCGGATCATGCCGAGGAGGTGGCTGCGGTCGTTGTCCGGGAAGGCGAGGATCACCCGCCGGACGCCGAGGCGCCCGACGACCTCCTCGAGCTCGTCGATCTCGCCGAGCAGCGGCAGCTGCGCGTCGTCCTCGGACGGCTCGCCGGCACCGACGAAGCCGAGCAGCCGCAATCCGTACTCGGGGTGTGAGGCGAGCTTCTGCGCGATCAGCTGTCCGGCGCCGTCGGTGCCGACGATGATCGTGTTCTGGACGTAGAGCGGATGGCGCCGGCAGATCGTGCGCGCCAGGGCCCGGAGCAGCGACATCGCGACGATCGCGAACAGCCAGCACATGATGATCTTCGTCCTGTCGTTGCTATCCCGCCCGATCACCCAGGTGAAGAGGAAGGCAAGCCACGCGCCGACCGTCAGCGTGGTGACGAGGCGGGGCAGATCCTCGGCGCTCGTGTGATCGACGCGGTCGCCGTCGCGGTCGTAGAGCCCGGCGACAATCGCTGCCAGGACCCAGACCGGGGGCGCGAGGAAATAGAGCGCGGAGCCTGCATCCCACTTCCCCCAGACCTCCTCTGCGACCGAGAAGGCGACCAGGAGGCCGACTACGTCGGCCAGCGCCAGCGAGCGCCGCAGCAGCCAGCCGCGATTCCGCTCGCCGTGGACGCTGTGCGCGAAGCCGAGCCGGAGTCTCGCCTCGAGCGCAACCGTCCCGTCGAGGGCCTGTCCGTCGGCGCTCACCGTGTCAACCTACGCCCCGATCCCCCGAAATCCGCCGTCACGAAGGAGCATCCTACAAGTGTGATCGACCTGCATTCGCACGTTTTGCCGGGTCTCGACGACGGCGCGGCGACCACGGCCGAAGCGCTCGCGCTCGCCCGCGCGGCCGTGGCTGCCGGAATCACGCTCGTCGCGGGCACTCCGCACGTCAGCCACGACTATCCGACGACGCCCGAGGCGATGGAAGCTGCACTGGGGGAGCTCCGGCAGGTCGTTGCCGCGGAAGGTCTGGAGCTCGAGGTTCGAGGCGGCGGCGAGCTCGATCTCGAATGGCTCGCAGCGGCGCCGCTCGAACGGATACGCCGCTTCGGGCTCGCCGGGAATCCCGCCTGGGTGCTCGTCGAGATTCCCTACGTCGGCTGGCCGCTGCGCATCGACGACGAGCTTTTCCGCCTGCGGGCCGCCGGGATCACGGCTGTCCTTGCCCATCCCGAGCGAAACCCCGAGGTGCAGGCGCGCCCGACGCTCCTCCGACCCCTCGTCGAGGCGGGCGCGCTCGTGCAGCTCACAGCCGCCTCGCTCGACGGGCGGCAGGGGCCGCGCGCCGCCGAGACGGCGCTCGGTCTCGTCCGCAGCGGCTGCGCGCACTTGATCGCGAGCGACGCCCACAGCCCAACGCTGCGGGGTTTCGACCTCGCGACTGCGGCGTCGCGGCTCGGAGACCCGGCGCTCGCGGAGTGGCTCGTCCGCGATGTCCCGGAGGCGATCGTCTCGGGCTCGCCGCTACCGGAACGGCGTGCGAGCGCGCGCCGGCGGATCTGGTCGCGCCGCTCGTAGCCGCAGCCGTTACCGGCCCCACGGCCCCCAGTGCGGATAGTGGGGCCGCGTGAGCGAGAAGGGAAGCGACGCGCCCGAGCCGGGCGCGACTGCTCGCAGCCAGTCCGACTTCGCCGCCGAGAGCGGGATCGCCGCCTCGAAGATCCCGAACTGGTTCGCACGGATCACCGCCACGGTGGTCCACGCACCGTGCACGCCGCTGCGAAGCTGGACCGTCACGGGCACGGAGGTGCTCGTCCCGTCGCGGCCCCAGACGCTGACCGAGCCTCCGTCGAGATAGGCGACGAAGGGGAACCGGAACGCGATCAGGCTCGGCTTGGCCTTGGCGGAGGCGATCGGCGGCCCGTAGTAGTAGAAGCCGCACTGGTACGGCGTCGTCAGCGGCTCGTCCTGGAGCAGGAACCAGGTCGCGAGCGAGACTCCCGAGAGCCACATCTGATGGAACGACTCGTCCACCGCGCGTGCTTGAAGAGCGAGGGACAACGTGTGGTGTTGCCGCGGCGGGTCGGTGTCCAGCGCGAACTCGGTGACCCAGAACTGGATGTGGTCCGAGGAGACGACGTGGTGCAGCCGCGTCGCCGCGTGCAGGACTCCGGCCATCTTGGGGAGGTCGCCGAGCGAGACGTCGTCGGGAAGCCGGGCTTTCCCGAACGGGCCGCCGAACGTGTACGGGTGATGCGACCAGACGTCGAAATGCGCCTGGCTCGTGCAGGTGGCGTGCGGGTGTGCGCCGGCTGAGACGCAGAGCATCTGTCGCATGAAGGCGAGCGGGGCCATCGTGTGCCACTGGCTCGTGTGGTTCTCGAACGGGTCGAGCGCCCCGGCGACGACGAGGTCCCGGCTGTCGACCTGGTGCACCGCCGCGGCGACCGTGTTGACCATCGCCCGGTAGGTGGCCGGGTCGACCGGCGAAAGGTCGCGGCTCAGGTTCGGCTCGTTCCAGACCTGGAAGACGTGCACGGCCGGCACACCGTCGTTGCCCTTGTAGTGCGCGGCGAGTGCGTGCGCGAATGCACCGAGCGCGGCTAGCTGCGGGGTGCCGCCGTCGAGGCCGGTGACGGGTGTGACGAGCGCCCACCCCGGTGTCTTGCCGATGTCGAGAATGGGCTGGAGACCGGCGCGTTCCGCGTCCTCGACCTGGACGTCGAGCGGCGTCCAGTTGTAGCCCGGCGAGTCGGGGTTCGAGTCGTCGAATCCCGGCGCCGGTATCCCGGGTGCGAGCTGGGCCCAGACGGCGGACAGCCGGACGTACGTCGCTCCCGCGGCCCGGGTGACCGTGAACGCCTGAGCAGCTTGGGGCCCGAGGAAGAGAATCGGGTCGAGCACCGCGGTCCGCAGCGGCAGCGTCGTCGGCGTGGAATATGTGGCCACCTTCCCCGCCGAGCTCGTGGACGCGACCGCGGCGGCGCAAACGGCGCATGCAAGCGTCGCGACCACGACCCGGACCACGCGAGCACGCTACCAGGAGGTCACGCCGTTTCCTAAGCCGCAATCGGCGGCGCAGAGGCAATCACATGCACCGGATCACGCATCGCCACCAACCCAGGACGCGGAACGGGGAATAGGCTCGTGACGGTGACGGTGGTGAGCATCTCGCGGGAGGGCCTACCCGCATACGTGTTGCACGGCGGGCGTGATCCCGACCGCCGCGCGGCCCTCGAGCCCGATCTCTCTCACCACGGGATCCAGGCGACGTGGCTTGTGGACGTCAACGTCGCCGACCTCTCTCCCGAGCTTGTCGGCCGCTATTACCGGGGACGCCGCTGGCTGTGGTGGCGGCGCTCCTCCGCCACCCGGAGAACCCGGTTTAGACCGCTGTTGCCCCAGGATATCGCCACTGCTATCAGTCACATCGAGACGTACGAGCGAATAGTCGAGGCGGGCGCGGCCTGGACCCTGATCCTCGAGGACGACGCGCTCTTGGCACCGGAGTTCGGCCGGCTTTTCGACGAGTACTTCGAGCGAGTCCCGGAGGACGCCGACCTCATCTTCATCGGGAGTTGCTGCGGGCTTCGCATCGAGCACGTGGAGCCGGGCCTGCACTTCTACCGGAAGGACCACCCGGCGACGAAATGCGGCGACTCGTACCTCATCACCGCGAGAGCTGCGGAGATCGTCCTCCGGACGATCGTCCCGTTCGTTCTGCCGATCGACTGGGAGTTGAACTACCACTTGAAGCGCCACGATCTCGTCGTGTACTGGCTCGAGCCACCGCTCGTGCGCCAGGGCTCCGAGATCGGGGCGTACGAAAGCAGCAACCCGGCCAGGCGGTCGGATGGTCAGAGCCGCGGCCGACGATCGCAGCGAACGAACGGCTAGGGGTCTGCAAGCGCGGTCGCAGACGGATACTCGTACTCCCGCAGAACAGCGGCACTCGTCACGTGACCCTGCAGGTCGGGATCGAGCGGACGTCTCGTCAGGCGTCCGGTGAGCGCATAGCGTGCGGCCCGCAGCAGGCGCCTGGCAGCCCGAACCAACACGAAGCGGGGTCGCGTTTGCGGCCGTAACAGTTCGAGACGACTCCGCGCCGGCTCTGAGAGAGAGCTCAGGGAGCTGGGATCGCCGACCAAGCGCTCGAAGTCCTCGACCCGAGCTGAATCGAACGGGCTCGGAGGCGGAGCGCCGCCGCGGGCTTCAGCGGCGAGCACCGCTTCGCGGTAGACGGCGCGTTCCCATCTCCCAAGCTCCAACCCGGACACGCTCGCCGAATATGCGTAGCCGAGCGCACGGCTCTCTCTGTACCCCGCCTTCAAGAGCTCCGTCGCGTACTCGCGCAGAAGCTGGAACACCGTCGGGTTCCGGGTTGGGTCCACGCGGTAGCGGGTCGGGGCCTCCCGGGAGCAGAGGGAGTCGGGGTTGTCGGGGTCGAACTGGCTGAAGTGGAAGGTTCGCAGGGGTTTCCCTGCCACGAGATAGCGCCCTTCGACGTGCTCGAGATCCCGTTCGTGGACGTTCCAGTGGGCAACGTTGAGCGTCGGATCGAAGAGGGCGGTGTACCGAAAGTACTGGGGAATGGATTGTAGCCAGGTCTGATCGGCGTGGAAGCCGTCGCCTAGTTCGTCGAGGCAGTCACGGCGGAGGTGACCCGACCACCACTCGAGGAACGGTTTGGCGTCACGGCCCACGGCGATCAGGCCCCCGTTGAACACGCCGGTCTTGAGAATCTCGAAGTCGCTCGGGTACAAGCCGTCGCGGGGAGGGGGGCGAAGCAGGTGCGGTGCAAGGGCGATGCCGTACGTAGCTGCCGCGTGCCCGACGTCCTCGAGATCGGCGTAGAGCCCCGTGTCGGGATCCAGGTAGACGGCGGCGTCGTAGCCTTCCGCGAGCAACGCCTTCAGCAGCTCGGCCTTCAGGGACAAGCAGAACTCCCGCAGGTTGTAGATCCCGCGCCGAATCTCCACTTCCGCCGATGAAAGCCCCACGTCCTCGCAGCTGACGACCCGCGTTCCTTCCTCGAGCGCCGGCGCACCGCCGTCGACGAAGAGTGCGCAAAACGGCAGGTGGGGGTGAAACTCGTGCCATCGCGCGGCGAGAACCCGGACGTACGACCCGTAGCTCGCGCTCGCAATCGTGCAGCCGATGATGCGAGTGGCCGATCGCAAGGCTCGAGGAATCTACGTGAGCCGGTCGAGGCACGCGCGCAAGCCTTCGCGCCAATGCGGCAGGCGCGGTGCTCCGGCCCGCTCGCTGCGCAGGACGGAATAGGCGGGTCGCGGTGCCGGGCGGCCGAGGTCTGCGCTCGCGATCCGGCGAACGCGGCAGTCGAGGCCGGCCTCCTCGAAGATCGCCTCGGCGAGCTCCGCCCACGTGCACTCGCCGTCGGCGGCGAGGTGCCAGACGCCGCTCGGCCGGTCGAGCAGCTCGCGCACCGCGATAGCGAGGTGGCCGACGTACGTCGGGCAGCCGCGCTGGTCGTCGACGACGTTCACCTCGTCCCGCTCGGAGCCCAGCCGCAGCATCGTGCGGACGAAGTTCGTGCCCTTCCAGCCGAACAGCCAGGAGGTGCGGACGATCCAGGCGTCGTCCCCGGCGGCCGCCTCCGCCAGCAGCTTCGTCCGCCCGTAGACCGAGAGCGGCGCGGGGCCGTCCGACTCGACGTACGGCTCGCGCTTGGCCCCGTCGAAGACGTAGTCGGTGGAGAAGACGACGAGCGGCGCGCCGAGCTCGGCGGCGTGCTGGGTTCCGCCGACGTTCACGGCGGCCGCCTCCTGCGGCTGGGCCTCGGCGCCGTCCACGTCCGTCCAGGCCGCGGCGTGGAGGACGACACCGGCGGAGGGCAGGCCCGGCGGCGGGGGCTGCGTGACGTCCCAGTCGGCCCGGCTGAGCGGGACCACCCCGACGTCGTCGAACGCCTCGCAGAGGGCCGCGCCGAGCTGGCCTGCCGCACCGGTGACGAGGACGGGGCCGCTCAGGTCCACGCGGTCTCGCGCACCGGCGCCCGCTCCTTGAGCGGCTCCCACCACGCGCGGTTCGCCGCGTACCACTCGACCGTCGCGCGCAGCCCGGCCTCGAACGGCACCGTGGGCTCCCAGCCCAGCTCGCGCCGGAGCTTCGAGGAGTCGAGGAGATAGCGGCGGTCGTGTCCCGGCCGGTCGGGAACGATCGACTTCAACGCGCCGGGCTTCCCGGTCAGCTCGAGAACGAGATCGGCGATCTGCTCGATCGAGCGCTCGTCGCCCGAGCCGACGTTGTACGTCTCGCCCGGCCGCCCGCGCTCGAGCACGGCCTCGATCGCCGAGCAGTGATCGTCGACGTGCAGCCACTCCCGCCGGTTCTGGGTCGCCGCGTAGAGCGGCAGCTCCAGCTCGTCGAGGGCGTTCGTCACGAAGAGCGGGATCAACTTCTCGGGGAACTGGCGCGACCCGTAGTTGTTCGCGCAGTTCGTGATCGTCGCGGGCAGCCCGAACGTCTCGTGGTAGGCGCGGACGGCGTGGTCGGCGGCCGCCTTCGAGGCGCTGTACGGCGTGCGCGGCCGGTACGGCGACTCCTCGGTGAACGCCTCGCCCTCGTCGAGCGGCAGGTCGCCGTACACCTCGCACGTCGAGACGTGGTGGAAGCGGGAGACCCCGTGGCGGCGGGCCGCCTCGAGCAGCGTCTGCGTGCCGAGCACGTTCGTGCGGAAGAACCGGGACGGGTCGAGCACGGCGAGGCTGTTGTGCGATTCCGCCGCGAAGTTGACGATCGCGGCGATCTGCTCCTCCGCGAGCAGCCGCTCGACGAGGTCGAGATCGCCGATGTCTCCCTCGACGAGGCGAACGGGCAGGCCGTCGAGGTTGCGCCGGTCGCCTGCGTAGGTCAGGAGGTCGAGCACGACGACCTGGTCGCCGGGATGACGCTCGAGCCGGCCACGCACGAACGCTGAGCCGATGAAGCCGGCCGCGCCCGTCACGAGCAGTCTCATTCGCCCTCCCGGCACAGCGCCAGATCGCGCGCGGAGAGGATCGGCTCCGCGCCGCTCCAGAGGTGCTTGACGCGCGGATCGGCCCAGCAGACGCCGTGCTCGTCCGGGTCGGACGGGTCGTACTCCTCGGTCACGAGGTAGGCGACGAGCGCATCGGTCAGCGCTTCGTAGCCGTGCGCGTGGATGCCGGGCACGTAGATCGCGACCGGATTCTCGTCGCCGATGTCCTCGCAGAACGTCTCGCCGGACGTCCGGTCGAGCACGACGACGCGCGCCGTTCCGGCCAGGCAGACGAAGAGGTCGTCCTGGCCGCGCTCGTGGAAGTGGAGCCCGCGCACGACGCCGCGGCGCGAATGGGAGAGGTTCACCTGCCGGATCGGCTTGGGCAGGACGTCCGCCCGCACGAGCTCGCCGAACCAGCCGCGCTCGTCGGCGTGCCGTTCGAGCGGGAGCCGCTTGATCCCGTCGATCACCGGCCGCGCTCCCGGCGCACGAAGTCGTTCACGGCGTAGTAGCCGTCGATCGACTCGCCGGCGTCGCCCCAGAAGCCGTCGAGCACGTCCGCCGCGAGCTCGCCTCGGTCGAGGTACCAGTTGTTCACGTCGGTGATCTCGAGCTCGCCGCGCTCCGAGACGTCGAGCGCCGGCAGGATCTGCCAGACGCTTTCGTCGTAGAAGTAGACGCCGGTCACGGCGTAGCTGCTCGCGGGCGCATCCGGCTTCTCGACGATGCGGACGACCCGGTCGCCGTCGAGCTCCGCGACGCCGAGATGGCGGAGATGCTCCTCGTCGTCGACGCGGGAGAGGACGATGCGCGCGCCGCGCTCCTGCGCCGCGAACCGCTCCGCGACCGGCCGCAACGAGCTCTCGAAGACGTTGTCCGCCAGCAGCACGCAGCAGCGGTCGCCTGCGACGAACCTCTCAGCGAGCCCCAGCGCCTCGGCGATCCCGCCCGGCCGCTCCTGGTACGCGTAGAGGAGCCGGTCGATCCCGTAGTCGTGGCCGTTCCCCAGCAGGCGGAAGAACTCGCCGGCGTGCGTGCCGCCGGTGACGAGCATCAGCTCCTGGATCCCCGCGGCGACCAGCGCCTCGACCGCGTACGTGACCATCGGCCTGTCGTACAGCGGCAGGAGGTGCTTGTTCGTAATCCGCGTCAGCGGGGCGAGCCGGCTCCCTGAGCCGCCCGCGAGGATCACGCCCTTCATCGCGGCGCGATCGTACCGAGCCGCCCGCGAAGATCAGCCGCCGGTGTTCTGGAGGAAGCTCGCGAAGACGTCGAGCCGGCGCGTCTCGGCGAGCTCACGGCGCGCCGCCGGGATCGAGCCGCGCTCGGTGTCGAGGCGCGTCGCGATCAGCCACAGCCTCCAATCCAGCGGCGAGCGCCTGATCGCCTCGCCGATGTAACGGCGGGCGGTCGCGTAATTCACCTGCTGCTCGTTGATGAGCGCGAGCTGGACGTACGGGCTCGCCGCCCACGGTTCGGCGGCTTTCGCGGCGAGCGCCTCGGACGTCGCGCGCGTCAGCTGTCCGGCCGCGTCCGCCGCCTGGCTGTTCTGCAGGTGGATCGACTCGGCAAGAGCCGGCACCTGGAGGACGATCGCCGCGACCGCCGCCGCGACGGCGAGCGGGCGGACGAAGCGGGAGCCCTGGAAGGCGAGCAGGCGATGCTTCGCCGGGAGCGCTCCCAAGGCGACCGCGAGCATCCCCACTCCGGCTGTCGCTACAGCCCCGAGCTGCCAGACCCAGTCGAACGCCGCAGCGGCGAAGAACGCGATGCCGCAGGCGGCCGCGCCTCCGACCTCGGGAACGCGCAGCAGGAGTGCCGAGCGCACGGCGCCGACTCCGGCCACGAGCAGCGCGCCGGCGAGGAGCAGGAACCCGACGATCCCGAGCTCGGCGAGCGTCTCGAGGTAGAGCGAGTGCGCGTACTGCGAGAACAGCGGGATCGACCCGTGCTGCAGCCACCAGAACTGCCACGAGCCGGCGCCGCCGCCGTTGAGCGGATGCGCGCTGAACTCCGACACGGCGGAGTGCCAGAGCTGCCAGCGCCCACTGCCCGAGCTGCTGAGCAGGTGGTTCTCGACGAATGTGCCGCCGGAGCCGCCGACGGGAGCTGTCTGCTTGAAGGCGTCGAAGCGGCGGATGGGATGGGCGGCTGCGATCACGACCACGGCTCCGGCAGCGAGTACGCCGGCCGTGGCCCACCCGAGCACGGACGGAACGGACGGCAGCCGTCTCCCGAACTCCGCGACGCCGAGCCACACGACCGCGGCGCCGAGCGCGATCAGGCCGATCACGAGCGCCGCCTGGTGCCCCTGGTGCACGCCGAGCGCCGTTTGCATCCTGCCGTTCACGAGCGCCTTCCTCGGCAGGACGTAGCTCACGGCCAACGCGCCCGAGCCGGCGGCGACGATCGTGGCGGCGAGCCCCGTCCACCGGTTCGAGCCGAGTGCGAGGTACGCGACGACGGCGACCGCTGAGGTGACAAACGCGCCCCGGGACGAGGTGAGGTACATGTCGACGGCGATCACCGGCAGCGGCAGCGCGGCCGCGGCGCTCGCCAGGCGGCTCCGCCGCGACTCCATCACCGAGAACAGGAGCGGATAGGCGAGCGCGACGGCGATCCCGAGACCGTTCCAGTAGCCGAGCGGGAAGCTCAGCCGGGTGTGGAGCGCCTGCAGGAGGGAGGTGCCCGACACCGCGCCGAAGCTGCTCGGGAAGACGCGGCTGACGAAGGCGACGATCGCGACCGCCGAGAGCGCGACGGCCACGCCGCCCACGACGACCGGCACCGGAACCAGCCGCGTGAGGATCAACGCGAGGACGAACACCGCGACGTAGAGGGAGACCTGGTCGAACTGGGCGAACGCCCGCTCGGCGTCGGGCGCCCACTCGATCGAGATCAGCGTCCAAAGCGCGAACAGGGCGAGCAGCGCCGGCGCGGCGACGACATACCGTTGGAACACCAGACGCCCGGAGCCGATCCCGATCAGCGCGCCGAGACCGAGCAGCCACCAGGCGACGATCGCGGCGTACGCGCGCGTCGAGACGTCGAAGCCGCCGTTCGCGTACGCGAGGAAGAACACCGCCGCGGCGACGGCGAGACAGACGGCCGCATCGCGAGCCTTCGTCACGCCCGCGCTCCGGCTGCGAAGCGGTGGCGGCAGTGATCGGAGCAGAACCAGTACGTCACTCCTTCCAGCTCGAGCGACGCCGCCGCGTTCGCGGTCTCGACCTGCATCCCGCAGACGGGGTCGATCGCGTAGCCGCTCCCGCCACCGAGCCGCTGCTGGTTGCGCGCCAGCCACCACAGCCCGGCGAGGACGACGAGGAAGACGAGGTTCAGATACGTCGTGTAGTTCCAGCGGAACTCGGTCGGAGCGACGATCGCCGGATGTTTCGTCGGGACGATCGAGAAGGCGCGGAAGAGATACTGCGTCGCGAGCCCGGCTGCGCTCATCACCGTCCAGAAGAGCGCAAGGAGCTTCACCGTCAGCCGGCCGCCGTAGTAGCGGCGGTAGATGAGCAGGAGCGGGAGCGTGATCAGGTCGGCGAAGACGAAGCTCACGACGCCGCCGAAGCTGATCCCGCCGTGCCAGAGCGCCGCGCCGAGCGGCACGTTCCCGACCGAGCAGACGAAGCTGATGATCGCGATGAACGGGCCGACCACGACGTTCTCGAGCGAGGTCCAGAAGCCGTGGCCGCTGACGAAGACGTCACGCCAGACGCTCGTCGGGACGAGCACAGCAAGGAAGCCGGCGACGGCATAGCCGAACGCCATCTCCTTCCGCAGCATCTTCGCGTCGCCGAGCGCGTAGCTCGCGGCATCCGTCCAGCCGGCGACCGATCTCGCACCCGTGCGTATCCCCGCGGCCGACCCGGCGTCGGAATGGCCGAGCCGCGCTCGCGCCTCCTCCACCTCGCCCCGGCGCAGGACGAGACGGGCGCCGAGGGAAAGCATCAGGATCATGATCGCGCCGCCGACGAACTCGGCCAGCGCGAACTGCCAGCCGATCAGCACCCAGAGCACGATCCCCAGCTCGATCACGAGGTTCGTCGACGCGAACATGAACACGAGCGAGCTGACGAAGTCTGCGCCACGCTGGAAGAGGGTCTTCGCCATCGCGGTCGCTGCGTACGAGCACGAGGACGACGCCGCGCCGAGCAGGCTCGCGCGCGCGATCTCGCGCGGGCCGCTGCGGCCGAGCAGCCGCTCCATCTCCGCGCGGGAGACGAACGCCTGCACCGCGCCCGACAGGCCGAAGCCGAGCACGAGCGCCCAGAGCGTCTCCCAGAACATGAAGAAGCCCTCGCGGAACGAGTGCCCGATGTCGATCAGGACGTGCACTACGTGGGCAGTTCCGCGGCCTCACCGCGCGTCTCGGGCCGGCCGCGAAGGAAGAGGCCGCCGACGAGAAGCAGGACGAGCTCGACCGCCGTCAGCGCGAGCCGGTTCAGCGCGACGGCGCCGAGCGCCCGCCCGGGCGTCGTGAGCGCGAGCAGCAGCCCATACATCGACGCCTCCCGCGGGCCGAGGCCCGACGGAGCGAAGACGAAGAGGACGGCCACGATCGCGCCGACCGCGGCAGTCCCGCCGAGGAAGACGATCGACGCCGTCTCCGGGCGCGCGCCGACCGAGCGCAGCAGGAGCCAGAGAGCGAAGCCGCCGAGCACCCAGGTGCCGGAGTAGAAGAGGAGCAGTCCCGTGAGCGTCCGCCCGCGCAGGTCCGGCAGCTCGCGGGTGTAGCCGAACCGCCGCAGCACCTTTCCCGCGAGCGGGCGGAAGACGCGTGGCTGGACGAGGATCGCGAGCACGACGCCGAAGACGACGAGCGGCGCGAGCGGGGCGTTGACGTTGTCGACGAACGCGAGGCCGAGGACGAAGACGATCACGCCGGCGACCGCGCAGATCCCGGCCTCGAGCAGCATCGAGGAGGTGACGAGCGCAGCGTCGGTGACGCCGGCCCGGCGCGCCGCAACGACGCGGGCCGCCGGTGTCCAGATCCCGCCCGGCACGTACTTCGCGAGCATCGAGAGCATCTCGGCGCGCAGCGCGGCGGGGTACGAGAGCTCGATTCCCCACTCGGCGAGGATCCGCATCCAGCCGAGGACGAAGACGAGGTAGTACGCGCCGAGCGCGGCGCATCCACCGGCGAACAGGACGAGGTTCGCGTTGTCGAGGTCGCGCCACGCCGAGTGGAGCGTGCCGCGCAGCGCCCAGCCGAGCAGGCCGAAGAAGAGGACGAGCAGCCCGACCTGGACCGCGCCGAGCGACCGCCGGTGCGCGGAGGCCCAGTCGACCACGCTCGTGAGACGGCTCACGGATCGAGTGTTAGCACGGCCGCCCCCTGTACCTCTCCGCGTCGCAGCCGATCCAGAGCTTCGTTCGCCTGCTCGAGCGAGAACGTCTCGACCTGCGTCCGCACCGGCACCTGCGGCGCGAGCGCAAGGAACTCCTCCCCGTCCCGCCGCGTCAGGTTCGCGACCGAGCGAAGCGAACGCTCCTCCCAGAGCAGCTCGTACGGGAAGCTCGGGATGTCGCTCATGTGGATGCCGGCGCAGACGACCGTGCCGCCGCGCGCGAGCGAGCGCAGAGCCTCGACGACGAGTGCGCCGACGGGCGCGAAGACGATCGCGGCGTCGAGCTCCTCGGGCGCACGCTCGTCGGACCAGCCCGCCCATTCGCAGCCGAGCTCCAGCGCGAACGCGCGCGCGTCGTCGTCGCCCGGCCGCACGAACCCGAACAGCCGCCGTCCCTGGTGGCGCGCGACCTGGGCGACGATGTGCGCCGAGGCGCCGAAGCCGTAGAGGCCGACCCGCCCGGCGTCGCCGGCGAGGCGAAGGGAGCGGTAGCCGATCAGCCCCGCGCAGAGGAGCGGCGCCGCCTCGGCATCCGCGTAGCCGTCGGGGACCGGCAGGCAGTAGCGCTCGTCCGCAACGACCCACTCCGCGTAGCCGCCGTCGAGGTCGTAGCCGGTGAAGCGCGCCGCCGGACAGAGGTTCTCGCGGCCGGAGAGGCAGTAGCGGCACCTCCCGTCCGTCCAGCCGAGCCACGGCACGCCGAGCCGGCGCCCGTCCTCCGTCCGCCCGACGATCTGGTGGCCCGGGACGAGCGGGAGCTTGGGATGCGGCAGTTCCCCGTCGACGATGTGGAGGTCGGTGCGGCAGACGCCGCAGGCGGAGACGCGGAGGAGCACCTGTCCCTCCGCCGGCTTGGGGACGGGGAGCTCCTCGAGCCGCAGCGGCTCCTGGGGGCGAATGAGGACCATGGCGCGCACGGGTGCGAGTATCCGACCATAAGCTCGAAAGCCTCGATGGAGCAGACGCTTCCGTATAGCTGGTACGCGGATCCCGAGATCCTGCGCCGCGAGCAGGAGCGGATCTTCCGCGGAGCCTGGCAGTACGCCGGCCACCTCGGCCAGCTCGGCGGCGGGGCCGGCTACTTCGCGGCGCGCGCCGGCGCCACGCCGGTCGTCGTCACCCGCGACCGCGACGGCGTCCTTCGCGCCTTCCTCAACGTCTGCCGCCACCGCGGCTCCGTCGTCGCCGAGGGAGAAGGCTCGCGCGAGACGCTCCAGTGCCCGTACCACGCGTGGACGTACGGCCTCGACGGCCGTCTCCGCGCGGCGCCGCGGAGCGAAGAGGAGCCGGACTTCCCGCAGGACGAGCTCGGTCTCGTTCCCGTCGCGGCGGATACGTGGGGCCCGTTCGTCTTCGTCAACACCGGCCCGGAGCCGGAGCCTCTCGCCGGCGCGCTCGGCTCGCTGCCCGCGCAGGTCGCCGAGCTCGGTCTCGACGTCAACTCCCTCGTCCACCACTCGCGCTGGGAGACGGAGCTCGCGGCGAACTGGAAGATCGTCTGCGAGAACTTCCTCGAGTGCTACCACTGCCAGGTCGCGCACCCGGCCTTCAGCGAGGTCGTGGACGTCTCGCCCGACGCGTACCTCCTCTCGACCGAAGGACGCCTCTCGACCCAGCGCGGCGAGCTGCGCACCGCGACGCCGGAGGACGAACTGCCGCGCGCGCAGTTCCACTTCCTCTGGCCGAATCTCGGGATCAACATCTTCGGCGGACGGCCGAACCTCTCGATCGGGCCGATCGTTCCGGTTACGCCGGACTGCACCTACCGCTTCCTCGACTACTTCTTCGGCCCGGACGTCGAGCCGTCGTGGATCGACGAGCTGCTCGCGTTCGACGACCAGGTCGGCAGGGAGGATCGCGCGCTCGTCGAGAACGTTCAGCGCGGGATCGGGTCGGGAGCGCTCGAGCGGGGCGTCCTCATGGGACGCAGCGAGCAGCTGATCGGCCATTTCGAGGCGCTCACGGCAGCAGCCCTCGCACCGCGTTAGAGTCAGCGCTCTCGCCGGATTCGACCGACAGGAGGGCATCCCGTGAAGCGTCTACTCCCGCTGCTCGGCGTCGCAGCGCTCGTCTTCGTCCTCGCCGCGTGCGGCGGTAGCGGCAAGTCTCCGACGACCACCTCGTCGGGATCCGTGCCCACGAAGACGGCCGGCAAGCTCGTCGTCGGCTTCGATCTTCCGGCGCCGGCCTTCTGGAACGGCCAGGCGTCCGGCAACACGATCAAGGACCCGTCCGGGTTCGAGTACGGGCTCGCCCTCGACGTCGCCCAGCAGCTCGGCATCAGCAAGAGCAACGTGACGTTCCTGCGGGCTCCGTTCGCCACGATTCTGCTGGCGGGGAGCAAGCCGTACGACTTCGCGATGGAGGAGACGACGATCACGAGCGAGCGCGCGAAGGTGATCGGCTTCTCGGCCCCGTACTTCGACGCGAACCAGGGAGTGCTGATCGCGAAGGGCGTCCCGAAGCCGACGTCGATCGCCGACCTGAAGAGCCTGCGGACGTGTGCGCAGGCGAACACGACGGGGCTCGACTGGCTCCAGCATCAGTTGCGGCCCAAGACGCAGCCGCTCGTCTACTCGGCGTCGTCGGACGCCGCGTTCGTCGCGGTGCAGCACGGAACCTGCCAGGCGCTGATCCTCGACGTACCGATCATCGAGGCGCAGAACCAGAAGGTGCCGGGCGCGTACGGCGGAGTCGTCGGGCAGATCGACACGAAGGAGAGCTACGGCGCGGTCTTCCAGAAGAACAGTCCGCTGATCCCGTACGTCAGCCGCGCGATCCGGAAGCTGCAAGCCAACGGAACCATCAGCAAGCTGACGAAGCGATGGTTCGGCTACGACGCGGCGAAGATCCCGGTCCTGAAGTAGGTGCGGATCTGAGCTAGGCGGACGGCGCGGAGGATTTGCGAGTGGGCCAGTTCCTGCACGAGTTCTTCAGCCCCCTCGACTTCCTCCGCGCTGCGCCGCAGGTCTGGGACGGGTTCAAGCTCAACATCGAGCTGATGCTCGTCGCCGAGGCGCTCGTGCTCGTCCTCGCGCTCCTGCTCGCGATCGTGCGCGGGCTGCCGGGACGCGCCGCACTTCCCCTGCGAGCCGTCGCGGTCGTCTACACCGACTTCTTCCGCGGCACGCCACTCATCCTCGTCCTCTTGATCGTGCAGGGCTTCGCGACGCTCAACTACGTCGGGCTTTCGAGCGAGACGCTCTTCCGCACGGGCGTGATCGCGCTCACCCTCGTCTACACCGCCTACGTGACCGAGGTCTACCGCGCCGGGATCGAGTCGGTCCACCCGAGCCAGCGGATGGCCGCGCGCTCGCTCGGGCTGAGCTACATGCAGACGATGCGGTACGTCGTCCTGCCGCAGGCGATCCGGCGCGTCGTGCCTCCGCTCCTGAACGACTTCATCGGGCTGCAGAAGGACACGGCGCTGATCACCGTCATCGGCCTGACAGAGGCCGTCGCGCAGGCCGGCTTCTACTCGAACGACTACGTCAACGACACCGGCCTGATCGTGGCGGCGGTGTTCTTCATCTTCCTCACCATCCCGCTCGCCCGGTTCACCGACCACATCATCAAGGAGCGGGAGCGCCGGGAGAGGGCGCAGGCTGTATGAGCGCGAACGGAGATTTCGTCTCCCTGCGCGGCGTGCGGAAGTGCTTCGACGACCTCGAGGTCCTGCACGGGATCGACCTCGATGTCGGCGAGCACCAGGTCGTCTGCCTGATCGGCGCCTCCGGCTCGGGGAAGTCGACTCTTCTCCGCTGCATCAACCTGCTCGAGACGGTCGACGGTGGATCGATCGTCGTCGACGGCCAGACGATCACCGGGACGAAGGTCGACGTGAACAGGCTGCGCCAGAAGATCGGGATCGTCTTCCAGGCCTACAACCTGTTCCCGCACATGACCGTGCTCCAGAACGTGACCCTCGCCCCGCGCAAAGCGCTCGGGGCCTCGCGCGCGGCGGCGGAGGACCGCGCGCGGGCTCTCCTCGCCCGGATCGGTCTCGAGGACAAGGCCGACGAGTTCCCCGACCGGCTCTCGGGCGGCCAGCAGCAGCGCGTCGCCATCGTCCGCGCGCTGGCCACCGAGCCGAAGCTGATGCTGCTCGACGAGATCACGTCCGCGCTCGATCCGCAGCTGATCGGAGAGGTGCTCGAGCTCGTCCGCGTCCTCGCCGGTGAGGGGATGACGATGATCCTCGCCACCCATGAGATGAGCTTCGCGCGCGAAGTGGCGAACAAGGTCTGCTTCCTCGACGCAGGCGTCATCCACGAGGAGGGGACGCCCGAAGAGATCTTCTCGAAGCCGCGTGAGGAGCGGACGCGCGAGTTCCTCGCCCGCGTGCTTGAGGGAGGGAGGATGTGATCCGCCTGCGCCTCGCCTCGAAGGCACCCCTCGCGATCGGCGGAATCATCGCGGCGCCGGTCTTCTTCCTCGGCTTGATGGCGTTCTCGCTCAAGTTCGACAAGCCGACCCGCAGCCTGAGCGCCGCGGGCAAGGTCGTCTTCGGCGACCCGACGAAAGGCACCGTCGGGACGATCTACGCGCTCGCGTTCGCCGTCGCCGTCGGCGTCGTGCTCGTCGGCCTGATCGCCTCGCTGCTGCGGTCACGGCTCGCCGGCATCGTCCCCGCCGTTGCGAGCATCGTCGTAGCCGTCCTCCTGATGCTCCCGCTCGGAACGTGGGCCGCGGAGCACACGGCCCGCTATCCGCTCGGGACGGACAACATCCCCGACCACAGCCCGCAGAACCTGATGCTCCGCGGCGAGTGGGAACAGAGCGCGCAGACGACCGCCCACCAGATCGGCCTGGTCACGATCGGGCTCGCCGTCGCGGCGATCCTCCTGACGGCGGCGCTCGAGCTGCGGCGCCGGCGCGGCCGCGACGCGATTCTCACCGGTCCTCCGCCGCCCGAGCTGGAGACGGGCGGCGCCCCGACGGTCGCGGGACCCTAGAGAACCTTCGAGAGGAAGGACTTCGTCCGTTCCTCCTTCGGGTTGACGAGCACCTCGCGCGGGTCGCCCGACTCGACGACGACGCCGCCGTCCATGAACACCGCCACGTCGCCGACCTCGCGCGCGAAGCCGATCTCGTGCGTGACGACGACCATCGTCATCCCGTCATTCGCGAGCGCGCGCATCGCGTCGAGCACGTCGCCGACGAGCTCCGGATCGAGCGCGGACGTCGGCTCGTCGAACAGCATCAGCTTGGGATGCATCGCGAGCGCGCGGGCGATCGCGACGCGCTGCTGCTGGCCGCCGGACAGCTGGGAGGGATAGACGTCGTACTTGTCGGCGAGCCCGACGCGCTCCAGCTGCTCCTTCCCCTCGCGGATCGCCACGTCCTTCGGAACCTTCTTCACGCGGATCGGCGCCTCGATCACGTTCCCGAGCGCGGTCATGTGGCCGAAGAGGTTGAAGCGCTGGAAGACCATCCCGATCTCGGTCCGCTTCTCCGCCACTTCGCGATCGGGCAGCTCGTGGAGCTTGTCGCCGGCCTGGCGGTAGCCGACGAGCTCTCCGTCGACCCAGAGCCGCCCGGCGTTGATCTTCTCCAGGTGGTTGATGCAGCGAATGAAGGTCGTCTTGCCGGAGCCGGACGGCCCGAGGATGCACATCACCTGGCCCGGCTGCACCTCGAGGTCGATCCCTTTGAGCACCTCGAGCCGCCCGAAGCGCTTGTGCACGCCCTCCGCTTTCACCATCGCGGTCATCGGGCGAGCGGCCCCACGAGGCGGCCGAACCCGCGCGACCAGACCTCGAGAAGCGACGGCGCCACCTGACGGCTGCCACGCGCGTAGTGCCGCTCCACGTAGTACTGCCCGATCGAAAGGACGGTCGTGCAGATCAGGTACCAGATGCTCGCCACGAGCAGCAGCTGGATCGTCTGGTACGTGCGCGCGTAGATGATCTGCGCGGAGTAGAGAAGGTCGGCCAGAGCGATGACGGAGACGAGAGACGACGTCTTGAGCATCGAGATCGTCTCGTTGCCGGTCGGCGGGATGATCACGCGCATCGCCTGCGGGAGGACGATCCGGCGCATCGTCAGCAGCCGCGTCATCCCGAGCGCCTGCGCCGCTTCGGTCTGCCCCTCGTCGACCGAGATGATCCCGGCACGGACGATCTCCGAGAAATACGCAGCCTCGTTCAGGCCGAGCGCGAGCAGGCCGGCGACGAACGCCGAGATCAGAGTGGTGAGGTTCAAGTGGAAGAGCTGCGGCCCACCGAACGGGAGGCCGAAGGCGACCGTCGGGAAGAGCGCCGAGATGTAGAACCAGAAGATGATCTGCACGAGCACCGGCGTACCGCGGAAGAACCAGATGTAGATCCAGGCGAGCCCCGAGACGAGCGGGTTCGGCGAGAGGCGCATCACCGCGAGCACGACGCCCCCGACGATCCCGATCGCCATGGCGGCCGCGGTCAGCTCGAGCGTCAGGAGAAGACCGTGCAGGATCGTCGAGTCGGTCATGTACTGGCGTACGACCGACCACCCGAAGCGCTTGTTCGTCGCGACCGACGCGATGACGCAGACCGCGAGGTAGAGCACGACGGCGCTCGCGATCCACCGGCCCGGATGGCGAACCGGGATTGCCCGAATTTCGTCGGGCGGGACCGCCGAACCGGCCCCGCCCGGAGCTATGTCAGCTGATTGCGCCGTTGATCTTCGGGTTCGAGATGGCGCCCTTCTGGACACCCCAGTGCTTCAGGATCTTCGCGTACTGGCCGTCCTTGATCAGGTACTTGATCGCTGCGAGGACGGGCTTCGTCATCCCGTCACCCTTCGGCAGCGCGATCCCGTACGGCGCCGTGCCGTACTGCTCGCCGACGAGCTTGAACTGCCCGTGCGACTGCGCCACGATGTAGCCCGCGACGGGCGAATCGGCCATCCCGACCTGCTCGCGGCCGCTGGCGATCGCGAGGTTGGCCGAGTTCTGGTCGGGGAACGCCTTGACGCTCACGGGCTTCTTGCCCGCCTTGGTGCACTTCTTGCTCTGCGCGCTGGCGTCGGTCTGCTCGGTCGTGCCGTTCTCGACGGCCACGGAGAGACCGCAGAGTGACGAAAGCCCCATCACAGTCGGTCCGCCGCTCGCCTTCTCGTAGAAGGACGTGCCTGCCGAGAAATACGTGACGAAGTCGACAACCTTCTGCCGCGCCTTCGTGTCGGTGAAGGCCGACATCCCGACGTCGTACTTGCCGGAGCTGAGCCCCGGGATGATCCCGGCGAAGTTGGCGTTCTCGAAGTTGAACTTGAGCCCGAGGACGCCCGCGATGGCGTGCCCGAGGTCGACGTCGACGCCGACCACGGTCTTGCCGTCCTTGGCGATCACCTCCATCGGCGCGTACGTCGCGTCGGAGCCGACGATCAGCGTCCCCTTCGCGCGAATCTTCGCCGGCACCATCTTCGCAATGCTCGGAACCTTGACCTGCTTCGCCGAGGTGGCGCTCGAAGCGCCTGCGAAGCCGCCTGCGACGACTGCGAGCACCGCGGCCCCCAGCAGTAGACGCGAGATACCGCGGGACATGCACTACCTCCTCTTCACGACCGTTGATACGAGCTTCGGATCGTACGCCGTTCAGGCCCCAAAGCCAATCGGAAGGAGCGATCGGTAGCCTGGTTATGGAGTTTTGCTAACCTGGTTATCGGAGTGGCAGAGGTGGCAACGAAAAAGGCGCAGGACGCGATGACGGTCGCGGATCGTCTGCGTCCGACGCTTCTCCACCTCGCCCGCGAGCTGCGCCGCGAGAAGATCGCGGGCGTCTCGCCGCAGCAGGTCGGCCTCCTCGTCTCGATCAAGTACGCGCCCGGCGTCACGGTCGGCGAGCTCGCCGCCGAGGAGCGCGTCTCCACCGCAGCGATGTCGAAGCGCGTCTCGCGGCTCGAGCGCGACGGCCTCGTCGCGCGGACGCAGAGCGAGACCGACCGTCGCTGCGTCGGCCTGACGCTGACCGACGAGGGCCAGCGCACGCTGCGCCGCGTCCGCTCGCGGCGCACAGCCTGGCTCGCGAGCCGGCTCGAGACCCTGTCCCGGGCAGAGCTCGCCGCAATCGGCGCGGCCCTCGCGCCACTCACCCGCCTCGTCGCCGACGAGGAGGGTCGTCGATGACCACTGCACGGCGCACGTTCCACAGCCTCCGCTACCGGAATTACCGTCTCTTCTTCGGCGGCCAGATCGTCTCCCAGACCGGCTCCTGGATGCAGCGGATCGCGCTCGGCTGGTTCGTCTACCAGCTGACGCACTCGCCGTTCGACGTCGGCGTGATGGCCTTCGCCCAGTTCATGCCCTACATGGCGTTCGGGCTCTTCGCCGGCGTCCTCACCGACCGCCTCGACGCGCGCCGCACCGTGATCGCGACGCAGGTCGCGCAACTCGTCTCCGCGTCGGCGCTCGCCTGGATCGCACTCGGCGGCTTCGCGCAGCCGTGGATGCTCTATCTCGTCGCGTTCGTCAACGGGACGGTGCTCGTCCTCGACGTGCCGTCCCGCCAGCAGCTGACGTACCGGATGGTCGGGCGCTCGGATCTCCCGAACGCGATCGCGCTCAACTCGACGCTGTTCAACGCGTCGCGGATCTTCGGCCCGGCCGTCGCAGGCGTCGTGCTCGTCGCCGGCGCCGGTGTCTGCTTTCTCGCCAATGCGGTCAGCTTCCTCGCCGTTCTGATCGGGCTCCTGATGATGCGCGTCTCGGAGTTCTTCCCGCTCGAGGAGTTCGAGCGTCCGAAGATCCTCGCCGGCACGCGTGAAGGTCTCGTCTGGCTGCGCGGCCAACCCCGGATGGTCGTGCTGCTCACGCTCGTCTTCGTCCTCAGCACGTTCTGCTTCAACTTCAACGTCACGCTGCCGGTGCTCGCCGCGCAGACGCTGCACGGACACGCCTACGTCTACGGCCTTCTCTCCGCCGTCTTCGGCGCGGGAGCCCTCGTCGGCGCGCTCGCGGCAGCGTCGCTCGGGCGGGCCTCGACGAAGGCGCTGCTGATCGGCGGGACGATCTTCACCGTCGGGGAGCTCGTGCTCGCGCCGCTCCACTCCGCGATCCTCGCCGGCCTCGTGCTCTTCTTCATCGGCGCCGGCTTCACCGCCTGGTCGGCGAATTCGAATGCGACGATGCAGCTCGCCGCGCCCGACCATCTGCGCGGCCGCGTGATCGGCCTCTACTTCTACGCGTTCAACGGGACGGGGGCGATCGCCGGATTGCTGACCGGCTGGCTCTGCGCCGTCGGCGGCACCGAGCTCGCCTTCGCGGCCGCCGGGGCCATTGGGCTCGTCGCGATGGTCGCCGCAGCGTTGAGCCTCGGCTGGACGCCGCACCTCGTCCCGCGGCGGCGCACGCAAGCTCAGCACGCCTAGGCCACGACTCCCCGGGCGGGGGATTCGGCTTCGGCCCGCGGAATACAGTCTTTGCAGGGAAATGCTGCGGATCCGGGTGGAGTCGGGCTTCCGCGTCGGCGTCGTCTACGCGACCGTCGGCGCTATCGCCATTGGCGTCTACTTCGTGCTTCCGGCCGGCAACGTGCAGAACACGTGGTACGACGGGATCGGACTTTCGGCCGTCGTCGCGATGCTCCTCGGGATTCGGCTCCACCGGCCGACGAGCTCGTTGCCGTGGCTTCTCTTCGCCGGCGGCACTCTGCTGTTTTCCGTCGGGGACATCCTTTCGTCTACCTCGCTCTCGCTGGCGTTAAGCGAGTCCTTCTACCTTTCCGGCTACCCGTTCGTCGCCGCCGGGCTGCTCGTCCTCATCTACCTCGCCGGCGGCCACCATCGCGCCGCCGCGATCGACGAGGCCGGGATTGCGACCTTTGCTTTCGCGATCTTCCAGTGGGTCTTCCTCACGCGGTCGGCTTTGAACGGGACCGGACCGACTCTCACCCGCGCGGTCGACGTCGCCTACACGGGCGCCGACGTCGTCCTCCTCGCCGGCTTCGCCGGCTTCTTCGTCTCGGCCGCCTGGCGGAAGCCCTCCTTCGTTCTCCTCGTCGGTGGAGTGTCGGCGCTCCTGATCGGCGACGAGATCTACGCGCTCTGGTCGGGCTACTACACGGGCTCGGCGCTCGACGCGGCCTGGCTGACCTCGTATCTCCTCTTCGGCGTCGCCGCGCTCCACCCGTCGATGCGCGAGCTCGGCGAGCCGCGCCGCAGCTCGGCACTCCGGGTGAGCAACGTCCGGATCGCTCTGCTCATGGGCGCGCTGCTGACGCCCATGACGATCCTCGTCTTCGAGTGGTCGCGCGGCAAACCGCTCGAGGTGCCGGCGATCACCGCGGCGACTGTGGCGATCTCGATCCTCGTCGTTTGGCGGCTGGTCGGGATCCTGCGCGCGCTCGAGCGCCTGCGCCTGCGCGAGCGCGCCGTGCGCGGGGAGGCCGAGGCCGCGCAGATGCTCCTCGCGGAGCAGAACGAGCGACTGCGCGAGGCGGACCGGCTCAAGGACGAGTTCGTATCCCTCGTCTCGCACGACCTCCGCACGCCGCTGACCTCGGTGATCGGCTACACCGAGCTCGCCCTCGAGGGAGGCGACGGGATCGACGACGACCGGCGCAGGTACCTCGAGGTCGTCGCCCGCAACGCCGACCGCCTCCTGCGTCTCGTCGACGACCTGCTCTTCATCGCGCGGCTGCAGGCCGGGCGCGGGCTCGAGCTCGCGCCGGCGCCGCTCGACCTTGCCGCGATCGCCCGACAGACCGTGCTCGAGGCGCAGCCGCGCGCCCGCGACAGAGGCCTCGAGCTCCGCTACGAGGGTGCCGAGACCGTCCCGGCGATCGCCGACCGCGGCCGGATCTTCCAGCTGCTCGACAACCTCGTTGGCAACGCGATCAAGTTCACCCCGGCCGGCGGGCTGGTCGAGATCTCGGCAGGAGCGAGGGGCGACATGGTCTTGCTCGAGGTGCGGGACACCGGGATCGGAATCGAGCCGGGCGACGCGCAGCGGCTGTTCGAGCGGTTCTTCCGCACGGAACAGGCGACGACGCTGCAGATCCCCGGAACCGGGCTCGGCCTGTTCATCGCTCAGGCGATCACCGAGGCGCACGGCGGCCGCATCACGGCACGCGCAAGGGACGGCGGCGGGACGATCTTCCGGGTCGAGCTGCCGGCCGAGACGCAGGCAAAGCCGGTCGCCGAGGATCCCGCGGAGCTCGTCGCATGAGCGAACGCGCCCTCGTGGTCGTCGCCGAGGACGACGAGGACATCCTGCGGCTCGTGACGAGGCGCCTCGAGCGCGACGGCTACGAGGTCCGTCAGGCCCGCGACGGAGCGCAGGCGCTCGGCGCGGCGCGTGACCACCGGCCGGCTCTCGTCCTCCTCGACGTGAGCATGCCCGTGCTCGACGGGCTCGAGGTGCTGCGCCGGATCCGCGGGGACGAGAGTCTCGCCGGGATCCGCGTCGTCCTCCTCACCGCGATGGCGCAGGAGCAGGACGTTCGGCGCGCGTTCGAGGCGGGCGCGGACGGCTACATCCGCAAGCCGTTCGGCCTCACGGAGCTCTCCGCGAAGGTCGCGCAGGTCTTGGGTCAGCCCGCCGGCTCGTAGCGGTAGCCGAAGCCGCGCACCGTCTTGATCGGGACGGAGTCCGGTGCATCGGGGTCGAGCTTGCGGCGGAGATAGCCGACGTAGAGCTTCACCTGCTCGCTCGCAACGCCTGCGAGATCTCCCCAGACGAGCTCGAGCAGCTGGTCGCGGCTCAGCACCTGGTGCGCGTTGCGGACGAAACACGTGAGGAGCTTGAACTCGAGCGGCGTCAGCGACACCTCCCGCTCGCCAACCGTCACGCGGGCGCGGGTGAACTCGATCGCGAGATAGTCGTCCGCGTAGCGCTCCGGCTCGGCCGCTCCGGGCTCTCTCCGCGCGCGACGGAGAAGGGCCTGGGCGCGGGCGACGAGCTCCTGCCTGCCGAACGGCTTCACGACGTAGTCGTCGGCGCCGCCCTGCAGGCCGCGGACGCGATCGGCCTCCTGACCGAGCGCCGTGAGCATGAGCACGGGGACGTCGGCGAGGTCGCGGATCCGCTCGAGCACGGCCCAGCCGTCCATCTGCGGCATGGACACGTCGAGGACGACGAGGTCGGGGCTCCGCGCGTGGAACTCGCGGAGGGCGGTGCGGCCGTCGGACGCTTCGTACACGGTCGCACCCTCCTTCTCGAGGAGCGTGCGGAGAAGCCCGCGGATGTCGGAGTCGTCGTCGACGACGAGGATTTGCGCGTTTCTCACCTCGTGAGAACATACGTCGCAAGGAGACGACCCGGGTCGACTCGATAACAAGCGGGCCGCGTTTCCGCGGCCCGCTCTGCAGGATCGGTTGAGAGCTACCGGCTCAGCTGCAACCGCTGATGTACCAGCAGTCGTCCGTGCCGTTCGTGCTGTTGCCGACGTTGCCACTCGAGGCGCTGAGCGGATAGTCCGCGTAGAAGCCGTAGTCGCCGTTGTAGGTGGACGTGTTGTTCGTGACCGCCAGCGGGTTGTACGGCGCGTAGTTGTCTTCGAAGTAGAAGCCGTCACCGACGCCCGAGCCGTTGTGCGTGGACAGGTTGCCGGTGATCGTCTCGTGGTTCGGCTCGTAGAAGTAGAACCCGTCGTAGTTGTTGCCGTACGCCGTGTTGTCCGACCACGTGGCCAGCACCGAGTAGTCGTCGTCGAAGCCGTAGTCGTTGTACGTGGCCGAGTTGCCGCTGAACAGGCTCGGCGTCGACGCATACGAGTCGCTGTTGTACGCCTCGTAGGTGTAGTAGCCGTACGAGTTCAGGCGCGAGTAGTTGTTCGTCATCGTCACCGAGCCGTAGTCGGCCGGGTCGATGTAGAAGCCCGCGCAGTCGGTGTCCGGGCTGGTGCCGCACTCGATCCCGTTGTTCGTGGCCACGTTGCCCGTGTACGTGTTCAGGTCCGACCGGAAGTCCTGAATGCCCTCGTAGTAGCTGTTCCTGAAGAAGTTGTTCGAGATCGTGTCGTTCGACGCGTAACCGTCCGAGTTGTCGCCGATCTCGGCCCCTTCGTAGTTGCCGTCGAAGGTGTTGCCGGTCAGCGTCGTGCCCGAGCTCCAGCTCTCGTAGTAGCCGAGCTCGCCAAAGGCACTGACCGTGTTGTCCGACACCAGCGCAGCCGTGTCCTCGTGCAGGTGGATCCCGATCTCCCCGCTGATCTCGTCCGTGCCGTCGAAGTTGCCGGTCAGCGTGTTGCCCGAGATCACGTCACTCAGACCGGAATAGGCCTCGATCCCCGCCCCGCTGACCGGCGTGATCGTGTTGCCCGAGATCGTGACGCCGTTGGCGCTGACGTAGATGCCCTGGTCGGTCGAGCCGGTGATCGTGCTGCCCTCGACCGTAAGACCGTCCGCGCCACTGTAGGCGGAGACCCCTTCGTAGCCGCCGGCGATCGTCACGTTCGCAACCGTGTTCCCGGTGTTGCCGTCGATGTCGACTCCGTAGCCGGTGGTGGCAGTGCCCCCGCTACCGATGTCGATCGTCCCGTTCTCCACCGTCAGGCCGTTGCCGGTGCCGGCGGTGTAATTGTCGTTGTCGACCGCGTCCTCGCCGCTCGCGCCGGTCACCGTGTGGCCGCCCAGATTGAGCGTGATCCCCGCTCCGTCGACGACGAGCGCATCGGCGCCGGTCCCCGAGCAATCGAGATTGTTGTCCAGCGTCCCCGGGCTCACGGTGAAGATCTCACCGCACGACCAGTTCGACGTCGCGTTGGCGGGACCCGCCACCACCAGCACGGCCGCGACCGAAGCCGCCGCCGCAATCAGATAAATCGCCCTCAACCGCATCCCTGTTGCCTCCCTCTCCTCTACGTGCAATCGGGCTTGACCCCCAACTCGTCGAGCGTCTCTAGTTCGGCCGTCGAGCCCGTTCTCCTGTCCACGGTAGACCACCGCCGGGCAAGGCACAAGCGGGGTAACCGCGTGCGACCGGCTAGGAGACGACCCAGGTCTCGCCGGAGTGCAGGAGCGCGGCGAGGTCTCCCTTGCCGCGCTTCTCCTCCGCGACCTTGAGCTGCTCGGCCATCAGGTCGTCGTAGACCGGCCGCTCGACGTTGCGGAAGACGCCGACCGGCGTGCCGCCGTGCGTCCCCTGCGTCACCCGCGACAGCGCGAACGCCAGCGACGGTTCCACGTGCGTCTCGTCGTGAACGAGCACGCCGTCCTCGCCGGCGCCGCAGGCCTCGATCGTCCCGTCCGGCCGCTGGCGCAGCGCCTTCTCGCCGTCCTTGCCCCATGTGATGGGCTCGCCGTGCCGGAGCCCGATCCGGTGCACGCCTTCTTTGTCGTCGCGGACGAACTCCCACGCGTCGTCGTTGAAGATCGGGCAGTTCTGGAAGATCTCGACGAACGCGCTGCCGCGATGCTCGGCCGCGGCGCGCAGCACGTCGGTCATTCCCTTCTTGTCGGTGTCGATCGCGCGCCCGACAAACGTCGCCTCGGCGCCGATCGCGAGCGAGATCGGGTTGAAGGGCCAGTCGAGCGAGCCCATGGGCGTCGACTTCGTCACCATCCCGAGCTCGCTCGTCGGCGAGTACTGCCCCTTCGTCAGCCCGTAGATCTTGTTGTTGAAAAGGAGGATCTTGAAGTTGACGTTGCGGCGCAGCGCGTGGATCAGGTGGTTGCCGCCGATCGAGAGCGCGTCGCCGTCGCCGGTCACGATCCAGACGGACAGATCCGGCCGCGTCGTCGCGAGACCTGTCGCGATCGCCGGCGCGCGCCCGTGGATCGAGTGCATCCCGTACGTGTTCATGTAGTACGGGAAGCGCGCCGCGCAGCCGATCCCGCTCACGAAGACGGTGTTCTCGCGCTCGATTCCCAACTCCGGCATGAACGACTGGAGCGCGGCGAGGATCGCGTAGTCGCCGCAGCCCGGGCACCAGCGCACTTCCTGGTCGGTGCGGAAGTCCTTCGCGGTCAGCGTGCCGTTGCCGTTCTCCCCGTTCGTCATTCGTCCGACTTCGTCTCGTAGTCGATCGGTCTGTAGTTCGGCGGAATGCCCAGGCCAGGCTGTGATATCCGGGCGCCCGCGGCGCGCGCGTCGTCGACCGCGTCCGGAGAGCCGCCGCCTCCGCCCGGGCCTTTCACGTGCGGCGGCCGGACCGCGTCGTTGATCTTTGTCAGCAGCTTCCGAATGTTCATTGCGGCCTCTCGTCCTGTTGGGAGGGCACGTAGTTCGGCGGGAACGCCACCGCGCCGCCACCGAACATCGCGCCCTCACGATGCTCCGCCGCCACGCCGGCGAGCGCGTCGACGTTGTCAGCCTCCCCGTCCTTCCGCGGCACCTGCACGGGCCGCAGCGCGTCGTTGAGCCACTTCAGTGCCTCGCGAAGCTTCACCGCAACTCCTCCTTCATCACGACTCCACCATTGCCTCGATCGCGTCCTGCACCTCTGCCGCGCGCAGCGGCAACCCGCGCACGCGGTTGTAGCCGACCGCGTCGACGAGGAACTGCGAGCGCACGAGCTGGAGCAGCTGGCCGAGGTTCATCTCCGGCACGAGCACCTTCTCGTAGCGGCGCAGGACGTCGCCGGTGTTGCGCGGGAACGGGTTGAGGTGGCGCAGATGCGCGTGCGCGACCTTCTTGTCGTTCCCGCGCGCGCGGCGAACGCCGGCTGCGATCGGGCCGTACGTCCCGCCCCAGCCGAGCACGAGCACCTTCGCGTCCCCGTCCGGATCGTCGACCTCGAGCTCCGGGATGTCGGACGCGATCCCCGCGACCTTCTGTGCGCGCAGCCGCGTCATCAGGTCGTGGTTGTCGGGGTCGTACGAGATGTTCCCGGTCCGGTCCGCCTTCTCGAGCCCGCCGATCCGGTGCTCGAGACCCGGCGTCCCCGGCAGCGCCCACGGCCGCGCGAGCGTCTGCTCGTCGCGGAGATACGGGAGGAACTCGTCCCCCGCGTTCGGCTCGGTCGCGAACGTCGGAGTCAGGTCGGGCAGACCGTCCAGCTCCGGCAGCAGCCACGGCTCGGAGCCGTTTGCGAGGTAGGCGTCGGAGAGGAGATAGACCGGCGTGCGGTACTTGAGCGCGATGCGGCAGGCCTCGATCGCCGCGGCGAAGCAGTCCGACGGCGAGCTCGCCGCGACGACCGGAACCGGCGACTCGCTGTTCCGACCGTACAGGACCATCAGCAGGTCGCCCTGCTCCGGCTTCGTCGGCATCCCGGTCGAGGGGCCGGCGCGCTGGATGTCGCAGATCACGAGCGGGAGCTCGAGCATGATCGCCAAGCCGACCGTCTCCGCCTTGAGGACGATCCCCGGGCCGGCCGACGTCGTGACGCCGAGCGATCCGCCGAAGGCCGCGCCCACCGCAGCGCCGGCGGCGGCGATCTCGTCCTCCGCCTGGAACGTGCGGACGCCGAACTGCTTGTAGCCCGCGAGCTCCTCGAGGATCGCGCTCGCCGGCGTGATCGGATAGGCGCCGAGGAAGAGCGGCAATCCCGAGAGGCGCGAGGCGGCGACCAGGCCGAGCGAGAGCGCCTGGTTGCCCGTGATGTTGCGGTACGTCCCCGGCGCGAGCTTCGCCGGTTTCACCTCGTACGTGACGGCGAAGGTCTCCGTCGTCTCCCCGAACGCGTAGCCGGCGTGGAGGGCCTTGACGTTGGCCTGCGCGATCTCGGGGCGCTTCGTCCCGAACTTCCCCTCGAGGAACTCGATCGTCGGCTCGATCGGACGCCCGTACAGCCACGACATCAGCCCGAGCGCGAACATGTTCTTCGAGCGCTCGGCCTCGCGCGGCGTCACGCCGTCGACGTCCTTCAGCGCGCCGACGGTCATCGTCGTCAGCGGCACCGTGTGGAGCTGATACTCGTCGAGCGACCCGTCCTCGAGCGGGTTCTGCGCGTAGCCCGCCTTCTGGAGGTTGCGCTCGGTGAACGCGTCTGCGTCGACGATCAGCGTCCCGCCCTTCGGCAGGTCGGCGAGGTTCGTCTTCAGCGCAGCGGGGTTCATCGCGACCAGGACGTTCGGCGCGTCGCCGGGCGTGAGGATGTCGTGATCGGCGAAGTGGAGCTGGAAGCCCGAGACGCCCGGCAGCGACCCGGCCGGCGCGCGGATCTCGGCCGGGAAGTCCGGCAGCGTCGAGATGTCGTTCCCGAGGATCGCCGCCTCCGACGTGAACTGCGAGCCCGTGAGCTGCATGCCGTCGCCGGAGTCTCCGCAAAAACGGACGATGACCTGCGAGAGCTGCTCGACAGGCTTCGATGCCATGCGGCAGGTATAGCACCGTGAGAGACTGGCGGAGGTGAGCGCGGAACCGGTCGTGTCCATTCGCGGACTGCGCAAGCAGTACGGAGCGCTCGAGGCTGTTGCCGGCATCGACCTCGAGGTCGCGCGGGGCGAGATCTTCGCCTTCCTCGGCCCGAACGGGGCCGGCAAGACGACGACCGTCGAGATTCTCGAGGGCTTTCGCGACCGGACGGCCGGCGAGGTGAGCGTGCTCGGGATCGACCCCGCGCAGGCGGACGCTTCCTGGCGCAATCGCGTCGGCGCGGTCTTGCAGGAGTCGAGCGTGGAGCCCGGCTTCACCGTGCGCGAGTGTCTCCAGCTCTATTCCGGCTATTACCGCGAGCCGCGCGACATCGACGAGACGATCGCCCTCGTGGGGCTCGACGAGAAGGCCGACACACAGGGAGCGCAGCTCTCCGGCGGCCAGCGCCGGCGGCTCGACGTCGCGCTCGCGCTGATCGGCGACCCGGAGCTGATCTTCCTCGACGAGCCGACGACGGGCTTCGATCCGTCGGCTCGCCGCACCGCATGGCACGTGATCGACGGCCTGCGCGAGCTCGGCAAGACCGTCTTCCTCACGACGCACTACATGGACGAGGCGGAGCATCTCGCGGATCGCATCGCCGTGATCGCAGGCGGGCGGATCGTCGCCGAGGGCACGCCCGGCTCGCTCGGCGGCCGCAACACGATGGCCGCGACGGTCACGTTCACGCTGCCCGAGGGGACGACGGCGGACGACCTGCCGGAGGAGTTGCGCGGCCTCCTCGCCGGCTCCGACGGTCGCACGACGCTGACGACACACACGCCGCTCGTCCACGTCCGCGACCTCGCCGACTGGGCGCTCGGGCGCGGGATCGACCTGCCGGATCTCGCCGTGCGGCGGCCGACGCTCGAGGACGTCTATCTCGAGCTGACGGAGGAGCCGTGACGAAGACACCTGCCGCCCGCGGCCCGCTCGCGCTCGTCCTCCACCAGGCGCGCTACGACCTGCTCGGAGTCCTCCGCAACCGGCAGGCGCGGTTCTTCACGCTCATCCTCCCCGTCCTCTTCCTCTTCATCTTCGTCGGCATCTTCGGCAACCACGTGGTGGATGGCGTGAAGCTCTCGACGACCTACGTCCCCGGGCTCTCGGCCCTCGGAGTCATCTCGGCCTCGTTCATCAACCTCGTCATCTCGATCACCGTGCTGCGGGAGGAGGGGATCCTCAAGCGGCGTCGCGCGTCACCGGTGCCGGCGTGGGTGCTCATCGCCGGCCGGACGTTGACGGCGGTCTGCATGTCGCTCGCCGTCGTCGCCGTCCTGCTGACGATCGGGCGCGTCGTCTTCGGGGTCACGCTGCGCACCGAGGCGCTCCCCGGCATCGCGTTCACCGTCGTCGTGGGGTCGATCGCCTTCTGCTGCCTCGCCTACGCGCTCTCGACCGCGATCCACAACGAGGACGCCGCGCAGCCGATGGTGCAGGCGATCATGCTGCCGCTCTACTTCATCTCGGGGATCTTCATCGCGAACACGAACATCCCGTCCTGGCTGCGGCACGTCGCGCTCGTCTTCCCCGTCGCGCATCTCGCCGACGGCCTCCACAGCGCCTACAACCCGCTGCTGACCGGCGTGGGGATCGTCTGGACCGACATCGGCGTGATGCTGCTGTGGGCGGCGATCGGTCTCGCGATCGCGCTCTGGCGCTTCAGCTGGGTGCCGAGCACGACGAGTGCCTGAGGAGCTCAGGCTTCGGCGAGCAGCGCGTCGACGTTGAGCGGCCGCGTGAACATCGTCATCGCACCGTCGGGCGTGGTCGGCCACTCCTCGCGCGGCCGGTCGCGGTAGAGCTCGACGCCGTTGTCGTCCGGGTCGCGTAGGTAGATCGCCTCGGAGACGCCGTGGTCGCTCGCGCCGGTGAGCGGGATCCCGGCATCGACGACGCGCTTCACAGCCTGGGCGAGGCTCTTCCGGTCCGGGAACCGGATCGCGGTGTGGTAGAGGCCCGTCGAGTTCGGCGGCGGAGGGCCGGCGCCCTTCGACTCCCACGTGTTCAGGCCGATGTGGTGGTGGTACCCGCCGGCGGAGATGAAGGCGGCCTCGTCCCCGAGCCGGACGACGACGTCGAAGCCGAGCACTCCCTCGTAGAAGGCGAGCGCCCGGTCGATGTCCGAGACCTTGAGATGGACGTGGCCGATGTCCACGCGAGGGTCGAGCGCCATACCCGCGGACCCTACCCGTCCGTGTGCTTGATCTCCGACTCCTTCGCCTGCGCCTGTGCGAGCGTCAGCTGCCCGGTGCAGACCTCCGCGTTGAGCTGGTTCTCGATCTGGTCGACCTGGGACGCGCGCGGGTACGGCTCGGGCCAGAGGTTGCGCGGGTCGGTCGGGTTCCCGCCGAGCTCGAGGCTGATCAGGTGGTCCTCCTGATACTGGGACATCGATCCGGTCTCGCCGTACTCCCGCATCTGCTTCCGCTTCAGATCGTCGGTGTAGGACTGGGGAGGCCGGATCGTCGCAGTCCAGCCACGCGTGCAGATCGTGGAGCGGATGTTCGCCTGCGTCACGTCCGGATTGAGGACGCCGGGCGTGCGCCGAGGGTCGGCGACGATGCGATGCGCCGGACGGGAGTGCAGCTGGGAAAGGCCGGCGACGACCACCACGACAAGAACCGCAGCAAGCAGGAGATCCCCGCGGGAGACATGTGTTGCCACAACGGACAACGTAGGAGGTCGACCGGCGCAGCGCAAGACGCTCTTTCGGGCGCGTCTCGCCGGGGCAGTAGGCTCGGGAGACATGGCCGAGATCGCCGTCAAGCCCAGCGGGCCGTACTCCCTGGCGATGTCCGCGCGGCTCGCGGGAGACGCGACGAGACGCTTCCGCGACGGTGTCGTCGCCGCTCGCTGCGAGGGCTCGGTCGCGCGGGCGTGGCAGGCACCCGACGGCGTCGTCACGATCCATTCCGACTCGCCGCGGGCTGCCGAGAAGCTCCGCTGGGTGCTCGCGCTGGACGACGACCACTCGGAGTTCCTGCGGCGCTTCCGCGACGACCCGCTGCTCGGCCGCGCGACGGTCCACCTCCGCGGACTGCGGCCCGTGCGGACGGCGACGGTCGCGCAGGCGCTGCTCCGCGCGGTCTGCGGCCAGCTCGTCGACTGGAAGACGGGACGAACCCTCGAACGGCGCGTGATCCGCGCGTTACAGAGTCGTAGACCGGTACCTGGTACCGATCTACTCGAACCTCCGCAAACCTCCGCGCTCGCCGCAGCTGCGCCGTTCGAGCTCCGGCGGCTCGGCCTTCACGAACGCCGGAGCGCCGCCCTCGTCCGCCTTTGCCGCGGTCTCGAGCTCGAGCGGCTCCACGACGTTCCGACCGCCGCCGTCGTTGAACGGATCGCGCGCGAGCGAGGGCTCGGCCCGTGGTCCGCCGGGGTCGTCTGCCTCGAGGGCCTCGGCCGGTGGGAGCACGGTCTCGTCGGCGACCTCGGCCTGATCAAGCTCCTTCGCTCGCTCCGTGGCCGCGAGGTCGAAGGCTGGGAGACGGCGGAACTGCTCGAGCCGTACGGCGAGTGGGCGGGCCTCGCGAGCGTCTACCTCCTCGCCGGGCTCGGCCGCGGTCTGATCCCGCTCCGCGCCGCGCACGCCGCCTAGATGAGCGGTGTCGAGATCAGAGTCGTCGCGGACGCGGCGGAAGCGGCGCAGCTCGTCGCCGAGCGCCTCGCCGAGCAGGCACGCGCCGGCGGTCATGTCGTCCTCACGGGCGGCTCGACGCCGCGGCGCGCGTACGAAGCGGCGGCGGAGCTCGAGTCCGACTGGAGCCGTGTCGATCTCTGGTGGGGCGACGAGCGCTGCGTCCCTCCGGACGACGAGCGCTCGAACTACGGCATGGCGAAGGAGGCGCTGCTCGACCGGATCACCGCGCAGCCCGTGGTTCATCGCATGCGGGGAGAGCTCGGTCGGGACGCCGGAGCCGCCGCGTACGCACGCGAGCTCACGGGCGTCGGGACGTTCGATCTCGTCCTCCTCGGGCTCGGCCCTGACGGTCACGTCGCCTCGCTCTTCCCGGACTTCCCTACCCTCGACGTGACGGATCGCGATGTCGTCGGCAGCGAGGCCGGCCACGAGCCGTTCGTCGACCGGATCACGCTGACGCTGCGGCGCCTCGCGGCCACTCGCGAGCTGCTCTTCCTCGTCACGGGCGAGGACAAGGCGGACGCCGTCGCGCGCGCGCTGAGCGGCGAGCCGTCCCGCGAGACGCCGGGCAGCCTGGCGCGCGCGGCCGAGGGAGCGACGCAGGCGATCGTGGACCGCGCCGCAGCGGCGAAGCTCTAGCGCTTCCAGCTGCGCACGATCCGCCACGTGCGGCCGTAGTCGCGCGTTCCGATCAGCCGGTACGAGACCCCGTCGTGGCTGTACAGGACGTAGCCCGTGCCGCCGGCGAATGCCGCGCCGCCGAGGCCGAAGTCGACGTCGAACGCGGCGAAGCGTGAGCGCGCCTTCCAGCTCCTGCCGCCGTCGCGCGTCACGTAGAGCGTGCCGCGGCTCTCCCACATCAGCCCGAAGCCGTTCGCCGCGAAGGACATCCCGGCCGGGTAGCCGAGGCTGCTGATCCCGCCGCGGACGAGCCCTTGGGTCATCGCCGTGTGCGCGAGCCTCTGCCACGTCCGGCCGCCGTCGCGCGTGCGGAAGAGCTCCTTCGACTCGTTCCCGGCGCCCGGCTCGCCACCGCAGAGGATCCAACCGAGGCCGGCGGTGACGCGGTCGAGCAGCAGCCCCGCGGCGTCGCACGGAGCGCGAAGACGCGTCCACGTCGCACCGTCGTTCGTCGCCGAGAGCTCGATGTAGGACTGGTTCCCGCGCTCGTAGAAGCGGTAGCCGAACCCGAGCCGCGGCGTCGCGAAGCTGAGCCCGACGAACGGCCCGCGGAGCCACGGGCTCCACGTCCGGCCTCCGTCGAGCGTCCGCCAGCTGCGCCGACTGAACGACGTCACGATTGCTCCGCCCGGGCCGACGGTCTGGACGGACTCCACGGGACGCCGCGTGCGAAAGACGACGTGGTACGTCCGGCCGCCGTCCGTCGTCAGCTCGACGGCCCCGGTGCCGCAGCTCCAGCGATCGGTTGCGCAGAGCCCGACGGCGAGGAGCCCGTCGTTCGGGCTCCAGAACGCGGCGGAGTACGGAATCGTGAGGAGACGTGACGGCGCGGCCGCTCCGGCCTGTGTCGCGACCATCGCGACGACCAGGACGAGCAGGCCCCGAAGCGCCGGCTTCACGCCTCGAGTGTACGCCGCGGCGGAAGCGGTTCCAGGCAGACTACGGCCGGACATGGCGAGCGACGACTGGCGGATCCGGATCGAGGTCGAGGAGGAACACGCGCAAGGCCTTCTCGAGCGGCTCGGCGGCGGCCTCGGCTCCGAGGCACGCGAGCTCGCCGAAGAACTGAAGGAGCGCCGGCTGGCGGTCTCCCGCGACGGCGACATCGTCTTCGTCTACGCGGGGACGAGCGCCGAAGCCGCGAAGGCCCAGGCAGTCGTGGAGGCCGAGCTTCGTGAGCACGACGTCGAAGCCAGAACCAGCCGCATCGAGCACTGGCTCGAAGACGAGGAGCGCTGGGACGACGAGCCGCCCGGCGAGACATGGGAGGAACAGGAGCTCGAGCGCGGGTACGCGCCGTGGGAGGTTCGGGTCGAATGCGGCTCGCGCCAGGAGGCAAGCCAGCTCGCCGAGCGCCTCGAGGCGGAGGGCTACCGGCCCGAGCGCCGCTTCCAGTACCTCATCGTCGGAGCGGCGAGCCGCGCCGATGCGGACGCGCTCGCGGCGAGGCTCCACGGCGAGGTCGAGGCGGGCGGCGAGGTCGTCCTCGAAGCCGAGCCCGCCAATCCTTTTGCCGTCTTCGGCGGCCTTGGCTTGTAGTCCACGTTGACGAAACCGGCGCGCGGGGTATCCTTTCCGCACGTCGCTCGCAAGGGGGAGTCAGCGGAGCGCGTACCTCTCGAAGGAAGGCAGCACCGGCGCGTGCTGCGCATATGCAGGAAGCGATTCAGCAGCCGACCATCTCGCACGAGGCGGCAGATCCGATAGCCGCCGCTGCTTCTCGCGCGGAAGCGTGGGCGGGCGAGCCGTTCCTGCGCGAAGGAGAGGACCCGACCCAGGTTCTGGCCGAGGGGACCGCGCGCCGCAGAGCGCTCGACGACGCCGTCGCCGAGATCGACTCCGGCCTCAAGGCGCCGTCCTCGAAGTGGAAGGTGCGCTACGGGCTTCTCCTCGGGCTCGAGCGCGTCCTCGCCGAGCCGGAGCCGCGCACCGCGAGCGGAACCGCGCTCCGGCGTCACCAGGTCGACGCGCTCGCGGGGATGCTCACGGAACTGATCGCGGCGAGCCAGCGCTATGACGAGCTGAACGGCAACGGCAACGGCCACTCGGCGACGGCGGACGAGGATCTCGCCGAGCAGGACGCCGACGACGAGGACGAGGACTCGACCCTCGTCGTCGAGATCGAGGAGGCCGAGCTACCCGAGGAGCCGCAGCAGGACGATCCGGGAGCCGTCCGCCGCTACCGCTTCCGCCACCCGACCGCGTCCGGCAAGACCATCGCCGCCGCCGGCTTCGTCGAGGCGGCCCGCACGCTCGGCGTGCTCATCCTCACCCACCGCCGCCTGCTCGTCTCCCAGTTCCAGCGCGACCTGAAGACCGAGGGCTACGGCGACCGGTTCGTCGACGTGATCATGCGCGGCGGGAAGATCCCGAAGAAGGCACCGCTCACGATCCAGACGTACGCGTGGTTCGCGCGCCATGTCGACTCGATCGACCGCGAGGCGTACCAGCTCGTGATCTGCGACGAGGCGCACACAGCGCTCGGGGAGAAGACCTCGGCCGCGATCCGCTCGTTCCCGGAGCCCATCTACATCGGGATGACCGCGACCGAGCAGCTGATCGCGAAGCAGGTCTCCGACGTCTTCCCCGCCTCGGTCGACGACCTGCCGCTGCAGGACGCTGCGCGCCGCGGGCTGATCGCGCCGCTCCGCGATCTACGCGTGCCGCCCGTCGCGGCGATCAACTCCGTGCCGATCGTCGGCGGCGACTTCGACCAGGAGATCCTGGCCAAGACGCTCGACATCAAGGCGCTCAACCAGGCGGCTGCCGGCCTCTACCGCGAACGCTTCGACAGCACGCCGGGCATCGTCTACGCCGCCGGCGTCGACCACGCGTACAACCTCGCGCAGGAGTTCCGCGCCGCCGGTCTCAAGGCCGAGGCGGTCTCGGGCCGGACGCCGCCGGTGCGCCTCGCCGAGACGCTCGCCGCCTACGAGCGCGGCGAGATCAACGTCCTGATCAACGCGCAGCTCCTCGCCGAAGGCTGGAACTCCCCGCGCGCGACCGTCTGCATGCACCTCGCGCCGACCGCGTCGCGTCGTGTCTACCAGCAGCGGATCGGCCGGATCATGCGTATTCATCCGCGCAAGGAAGCCGGGATCGTCGTCGACTTCGTCCCGAAGGGTGCGACGCACAACGAGCGCGTCGTTTCCCTCCATTCGCTGCTCGATGCGGACTTCTACCGCGAGGGTGCGCGCGTCACGCCGGCGCCGCGCCGCCGACAGCAACGTCGCGCCCGCCGCCGCCTCACGCCCGCGCCGTGGCTCGTTCCGGTCACGCCCGACATCCGCCGCCGCATCGGTGTGATCCAGCGCGAGTGGCAGCGGATCGATCCGAAGTACCTCGACGAGGACGAGCAGCGCTACTGGGCGACGATCGCCGGCCGCCAGATCCGCTTCGACGAGCGCGCGAACTTCGTCCAGAAGCTGACCGACCGCAGCGCGAGCAAGGCGGCGCTCGAGCAGTTCCTCGCGACGGCGGCCGCCGAGAATCCGAACCGCCGGCTGCGAATGATGGCGCTGCAGGACCGCGTCTCGATGCGCGTCGAGCGCGCCGACTTCGACGACCTCGTCACGCTCGTGACTCAGGCACCGACCTGGGAGAAGGAGCGGCTCGGCGGAATCCGGACGCTCCTGCGCGCGATCGCGGAGGACAAGCCCGACGCGCCGGAGCAGATCCTCGCGCGCTGGACGTGGCGGCTCGCGCGCGCGACCCGCAAGGTGCAGGATCGCCGCGCGTCGGCCGAGTATCCGGAGGCGAAGCGGTTGCTCGGCGCGCTGGCCAACTCGCGCGGCCATCGCCACGAAGAGAACGCGGCGAAGCTCGTCAAAGCCGCTCTGGAGCTCCCGCTTCCCGTCGGAGCAGCGCTGCTCGCGTCGGCGGAGGGCTATACGCCGCGCGCGACGAAGCTCCTCGACGACGCGCGCGAGCAGCTCGGGACGATTCAGGACGTCGCGCTCGCGCTCGCCGAGAATCTCCCGGCGCCGAAGACGGGCTCGAGCCGCAGCCGGCGCCGCCGGCGGCGGAGGAAGAAGACCGGAGCCCCGAAGCCCGAGGCGCAGACCGCCGAGACGGCGCCCGAAACTCTTACAGAAGCTTCACCGCCCGAGGCCTAAGCTCCGGCCATGAAGCGGGGTGTTGTCCTCGCTGTAACAGCCGCCGTCCTCGCCGTGGCGACCGCGCCTGGCCGCGCATCTTCCCCGCTTCCCGTCGTCTTCTCCGCCGACCGCGCGCCGACGGTCACCGGGGAGATCTACCGGGTCGATCCGAACGGCCACCGCGTCGATCTCAGCCGCAGCCCGTCGCAGGACACGAGCCCGGCCGTGTCGCCGGACGGGAAGCACGTCGCCTTCATCAGCAGCCGGAGCGGGAACGCCCAGGTCTACGAGGTCGGCAGCGACGGGCGCGGCCTTCATCGCCTCGTGGCAGCGAGCGTGTCGAACCTCGCGTGGCAGCCTCACGGGAGCCTGCTCGCCGTCGAGGAGAGCGGCAACGAGGTGCGCATTGTCGCGCCGAACGGGACCTCGGTCGTGGCATCCCGGCACTCCGACTGGTTCCGCTGGTCTCCGGACGGGCGAATCCTGCTCGTCTACGACCTGAACGGGTTCCACGCGGTAAGCCCTCGCGGCTCGACGTTGTGGAGTGCCTTCGGCGACTATCCGAGCGGCGAGTGGTCGCTACAGGGACTGCTCGCAGTACCCCTCTACCACGGCGCCGCGGTGTACGACGAGCAGGGGCGCCGGGTGCTCAAGTTCCCATTGTCCGAGTCGTCCGCGACGTTCTCCTGGTCGCCCGACGGGCGGTATCTCGCGTCTCTGACCCAGGGCGCGCTCGCCCACCTCGAGGTGCGGACGGTCACGGGAACGCTTCTCTTCACGCGTAAGGGCTTGACCGGAGACATGGCCTGGGCGGGGAACTCGACGCTCGTCGTCGGAATCGCGGGTTGTGCGAGCTGCAAGACGACGGGCATCGACATCCGCACCGGCAAGACGGTGCATGCCTCGCAGAACTGGCTCGACCCGCGCTCCGCCGACGGGAAGCTCGCGATCGTCACGCCGGCGTCGGGGCAAGGTTTCACGCTCGGCGCGGCCCGGCCGGCGGGCGGCGCAGCCACGACGTACGCCCGCATCTCCGGGTGCTACAGCGACGGAGGCTGGACGGCCGCTGTCACGTCGCCGCAGTTCGCCGGCCGCTCGATCGTCTACCAGAGCTGGGGCGATTGCGACGCGCCGTTCGCCAACCTCTACTCGTTCGACACGAGCGTTCACCGCCTGACGAACGTCCGGGCGCAGGAGACGCAGCCCGCGCTCTCGCCGGACGGCACCCAGATCGCCTACGTCTGGGCGTCGAACAACGGAATCAGCTGTTCCGGCTGCTCCGACGGGATTCGGATCGCCGGCGCCGACGGAACGCCGATCCGCACGCTCACGAATCCCGACTCCTGCACGTTCGACGACTCGCCCTCCTGGTCGCCGGACGGGACGACGATCATCTACGCCGAGGACACCTGCAGCAATCCCGATGAGCTCTTCACCGTCCCGGCGGCAGGCGGAGCGCCGCACGATCTCGGTGTCGCCGGCGGCGAACCCGCCTGGGGACCGACACGCATCGCCTACGTCGGAGCGAAAGGCCTCATGACGGCGAACCCCGACGGGAGCGACCCGGTGCTCGTCGCGAAGCGCGGCGGCATGCCGGCGTGGTCACTCACGGGCCGGCTCGCGTACCTCGCAGGCAAGACGCTCGTCGTCGGAACGACCCAAGCCACGCTGCCGTTCGCGAGCGTGAAGTCGCTCGCCTGGACGCCCGACGGCACGCGCCTCGTCCTCGCCGCGACGATGAGCAAGTCCGGAGCGCTCGACCTCTACAGCGTCAAGCCCGACGGCACGGATCCGATTCGCCTGACGACGAACTACGGCGTCGCCGGGAAGCCGCCGGCCACGAGCTAGCCCGCCGGCCCTTCGGCGCTCTCGTCCTCGCCGTTCTGCTCGCGCTCCCGGAGGAAGCGCGTCAGCTCGGCCGCGAGACTCTCACCGGACGGAAGCTCCTCGGCCGCCTCCATCAGGTCGACGCGCCGCTCGAGCTCCTCGACGTACGCGGCGGTCTCCGCGTCGGACGAGACGGCCTCGGTGACCTGCTCGCTGTACTCCTCGGCGGCCTGCTCGAGCTCGGCCACGTCGATCTCGACGCCCAGCAGCTCGCCGAAGCGGCTGCAGAGGGCGAGCGCGGCACGCGGGCTCGGCGCAAGGGAGACGTAGTGCGGCACGGCCGCCCACAGGCTGACCGAGCGGACCCCTGCGTGGCGGCAGCCGTCGAGAAGCACGCCGAGAATCCCGGTCGGCCCCTCGTACCGGGACGCCTCGACTCCGAGCTCCTCGACGAGCTCCGGATCGCTCGCCGCCGCGCTCACCGGCGCCGGCCGCGTGTGCGGCACGTCGGCAAGGAGCGAGCCGAACGTCGCAACGAGGTCGATCCCGAGATCCTCCACCAGGCCGACGATCAGCCCGGAGTACGTCTTCCAGCGCAGGTTTGGCTCGACCCCGAGCAGGATCACCACGTCGCGATCGAGTCCGGGGATCGGCGCGTGCAGGAACGTGTTCGTCGGCCACTCGAGCTTGCGGGTCAACCCGTCCTCGAGAGAGACCTGCGGGCGCACGGCCTGGAAGTCGTAGAAGTTCTCCGGGTCGATCGTGGCGAACTCCTCGGCGCCCCACTGGCGCGCGAGATAGCCGGCTCCGAGGGTCGCGCCCTGGCCGCCGTCGTTCCAGCCGCGGAAACCTGCGAGGAGAACCGGCCGGCGCAGGTCGGGCCGCGAGGAGACGATCAGCTCCGACATCCAGCCAGTCTACGTCCGTACGGGGCGCCAGAGCCGCGCGACGAGCCCGACCGTCCAGGCGAACAGCGCGGCGGCGAGAGTGACGTGAGCCACGACGACCCCCCACGGCACCGTGCCATACGTGCGGTACTGAAGCTCGCCGAGCGCCATCTGCGGCACGAGGATCGCGAGCAGCCCGGCGCAGCCACGCAGAAGCCAGGGGAACCGGTCGCGTTGCCGCCAGGCCCATGCCGCGAGCACGAGGAAGACGACGCCGAACACCGCGACGGCCCGGACATGCCAATACACGGCGGAGTGGAAGTCCCACAACCTGCGCACGACGATCGAGCCCGAGCTTCCCGGGAACCGGCCGGCAGCCGTCGAGACCGTCCCTGACACGACGAGGACGCTCACTGCCACGAGCAGCGCAGCGCCGCCGAGGCGGGCGAGCGCAGGCAGAGCGTCCCCGCCGCCGGCGACGAAGCGGTTCGCCTCGAGCAGAACGAGAACGCCCAGAGCGAGAGCGGAAAGGGCGAGCAGGAGGTGCGAGATGACGAGGTAGGGATTGAGGTGATAGTGGACGGTGATCGCGCCCAGCGGAGCCTGCGCGAACGTGGCGAGAAACGCGCCCGTCGCGAGCAGTCGCGCGCGCCGGCCAAGTCGCGCCGTCCGCCACGCGGCCACGGCGAGCGCCAGCGCCACGAGCACGGTGAGGCCCGAAGCGACCCGATTGAAGAACTCGATGTCCGCGTGATAGCCGCGTGCCCCGTACGCCTTCACGCACGCGGAGAGGTCGACGGTCACCGCCGGACAGCCGAGCCCGGAGCCGGTCATGCGGACAGTCGCGCCGCTCGCCACGATCAAAATGAGAACGCCGACGGCAACGCGCGCCACTCTCCTGAACGCGACCGGCGAGAGCTCGAGGGCGAGCCGGCGATGCGCGACGCTAACGGACGACAATGCCCTCGCCCTCCTCCACCGCCCCCACGCGCGTGATGAAGAGATCGCGGCCGCGGAACTCCGCCTCGAGCGAGAGCGCCTTCTCCGCCGGGAGCGACACGAGGAGCCCGCCGGCCGTCTGCGCATCGTAGGCGAGGGCGAGCAGATCCTCGGGCACACCGTCCGCCTCCACCGCGGCGAACTCGCGGTTGCGCGGGTCGCCGCCGGTCCGGATCCCGGCCCGCGCAGCGTCGAGTGCGCCGTCGAGCGCAGGGAAGGACGCCGAGTCGAGCACGAGCCGCACACTGCTCCGCTCCGCCATCTCGTGCGCGTGGCCGAGGAGCCCGAAGCCCGTGACGTCCGTGACCGCGTTCGGCGAGAACGGCCGCAGCGCCTCCGCCGCCCGGTCGTTCAGCGTCGTCATCCACGTCGCGGCCGCGTCGATGTCCTTCTTGGCGGCGAGCACGAGCCCGGTACCGAGCGGCTTCGTCAGGAAGACCGCGTCCCCGGGCTGGGCGCCGCTCTTGACCCACACGCCGTCGGGATGAACAGTGCCGACGACTGCGAGGCCGTACTTCGGCTCAACGTCCCGGATCGTGTGACCGCCGGCGAGGATCGCGCCCGCGGCACGCACCTGCTCGTCGGCGCCGGCAAAGACGGCCGCGACGACCGCCGTCTCGAGCTCCTCCGGAAACGCCGCGATCGAGAGCGCGAGCAGCGGCGCGCCTCCCATCGCGAAGACGTCGTTGAGCGCGTTCGTCGCCGCGATGCGCCCGAACAGGTGCGGGTCGTCGACGAGCGGCGGGAAGAAGTCGACCGTGAAGACGAGCGCGCGCTCGTCGTCGAGGCGATAGACGGCCGCGTCATCCGCCGGATCGAGGCCGACGAGCAGCTCCTCCGCCTCCGCCGGCACGAAACCCTTGAGCAGCTCCTCGAGCCGCGCGGCCGAGTACTTCGCCGCGCAGCCGCCTCCAACGCTGAGGCTGGTGAGGCTCGTGGTTTCCACGGCGTTTACTGTAGGCGGCGGAATGGCGGATCGGGCGGCACTCGTCACGGGCGGCTCTTCGGGCATCGGTCTCGCGATCGCGCAGCTGTTGCGCGACGAGGGCTTCGACCTGACGCTGGTCTCGCGAACGCCCGAGAAGATCGAAGCCGCCGCCGCAGAGCTCGGCGCCATGGCGGTGGCCGCCAACGTCGCCGATGCGGACGAGTGCGCCCGGGCGGTCGCCGAGCACCGCGAGCGCTTCGGCCGGCTCGACGTTCTCGTCAACTCCGCCGGCGTCGGGATAGCCGGGACGGTCGAGGAGCTCGACGTCAAGCTGCTCGACCGCCAGCTCGACATCAACTTGCGCGGCCTCTTCCTCGTCACCCAGGCCGCGATTCCCCTCCTGCGCGAATCGCGCGGGTGGATCGTCAACCTCGCCTCGATCGCCGGCACGCTTCCGACTCCGGGCCTCGCGACCTACGGCGCGACGAAGGCCGCCGTGATCGCGCTCACGCGCTCGCTCAATGCCGAGCTCGACGCGGCCGGGGTCCGCGCGATCGCCATTTGCCCCGGCTTCGTCGACACGCCGATGGCGCAGTGGTCGGGACTCGAATCGGAAGAGATGATCCGGCCGGAGGACTGCGCGGAAGTCGTGCGGATGTGCCTGCGACTGAGCCCGACGGCGCGGATACCGCAGGTCGTGATCGAGCGCATGGGCTCTCGAAGCGGAGACGTGCCCTAGAGCTGCACCCGCGGCTGCTCGATCGTCGCAAGCCGCGGGGACCGTCTGAGACCTCGTCTAGGGACCGCCGCCGTCACTGAAGCCGAGCCCTGGCAGCGCTCCTCCGAGTAGGGAGAAAAGCGACGCGAAGAGCGACGCGAGCACCAGCAGATAGATGAACCGTGCTTTTGTCATGCGGTCACCTCCTTCCTTTCCTAGAAGCGGACATCCTGAAGCGCCTCGGCGGCCGTGCGGTACAGCTCGGCCGCACGCTCGTGGTCGCCGCGCTTGGCGGCGAGATCACCGCGCGCAACCCAGACGCCGGCGCGATGGCTCGCCGAGCCGAGGTCGGCGAAGCTCTCGTCAGCGGCGGCGAGCGCCGCCTCGGCCTCGTCGAACCGGTCCTGCTCGAGCAGCGAGCGGCCCAGCACGAGCTGCGCGCTGCCCGTCTCGTCGAGGTAGTCGGCGCGCCCGTCGAGGAGCTCGAGCGCATGCCGCGCCTGCTCCTCGGCCTGCTCGACGTTCCCCGTACGGAGATGGATCTGGGCGAGCGAAGAGATCGCCTGGGCGGCGTCGCCGTTTCGGCCCGTGTCGAGCGCGATCGAGAACGCGTCCTTGAGGAGGTCGATCGCCTCGTCGGTGTTGCCCAGGAGGAAGTTGAGTCCGCCGAGATTGTTCGTGAGCTGGCCGACATGGACGCGGTCGGCGAGCTGCGCGTACGCCTCGCGAGCGCGCTCGGCGTACGTGCGTGCGAGCACCCAGTGGCCCTCGCGGTCGGCGACGAGCGACGCCTGGAAGTAGGCGGAGCCGATGGCCCGAAGATCGTCCACACCCCGCGCGAGCTCGAGCGCCCGCTCGACGTCCTCGCGCGCCGCCTCGTAGTCGCGAGTACGGCGCCAGCACCGGGACCGCCACGAGAGGATGTTCGCCTTGAGCGCGTCGCACGGGAGGTCGGACCGCTCGGCGAGCCCGAGCGCCTCGTTGAAGAGCCCGAGCGCCGTCTGGACACTGCTCAGCTGGTAGCGGCAGACGCCGAGCCAGAGGAGGACGTCGGCGCGCTCGACGTCGGAGAACGACTCCGACTCGGAGAGCCCGCGCGCCTCGTTGAGCAGCTTGAGCGCCGCCCGCTGGTCGCCGAGCCTCATCGTCGCGAGCCCGTAGCCGACGAGCGCGCGCACCTGCAGCTCGGCGAGGCCGGTGGAGCGCACCTCGGCGACGAGCGGCGCGAACGCGCCGGCCGCCTCCACGTCCTCGTTCGCCTCGTAGAGCGCTTCGGCGCGCGCGAGCGCCCCTTCGAGGCGGCCGCGCTCGTCCGTTGCGACACCGCTCGCGAAGAAGCCCGCGTCGACGCCGAGGCGGTCGGCGAGCCACTCGATCGTCTCCCCCGTCGGCCGCGTCTTGCCGCGCTCGATCTGGGAGACGTACTCCTTCGAGAAGCGGTCGCCCGCGAGATCGCTCTGGGTCATGCCGGCCGCGGCGCGGAGCTGGCGCAGCCGCTCGCCGAGGCGGATGCCCTCCGGGGACTTCGTCTGCTTCGAGGCGTCTCTCGCGGTCATGAGCTGAGCTCGTGTAGTCAAGCGCATACTTCACCCGGGCGCAAGATGTCCAGGCCGGACATCCCTCGATTGGGCGTGTTCATCGCAAACTTCGGTCAAGTGGCGCCGGAGCGAAATCACTTGACTCAGCTACTTGACGACCGCGGCGGACCCTCCTATAGTGAGCGCACCTTGCAACCGGGCCGGACGCCAGGCCGAGGTTTGCAGGGGGCGCGCCAGGACTTCTGGTGACGGAAGAGGAGGAGGGGGAAGCCGCAGACCCGCCACCTCGGAAACCCACCCGGAGGGCGCGCCTCATGGAAAGGCCCCGGAGCCGCAGCCGGGGCCTTTTCTTTCGGTCTCGTCAGCCTCGTGAGACATTGTCGCGAGGTTTTCGACTGATAGGCTGAAACCATGAGGCTGGCCCTCGCCCAGAACGATCCGGTCGTGGGCGACCTCGACGGAAATCGCGAGCTGATCCTCGACCGGATCCACGACGCGCGCCGCGACGGTGCCGACCTCGTCGTCTTCCCCGAGCTCGCGGTGACGGGCTATCCGCCGGAGGACCTGCTGCTCCGGCCCGGGTTCGTGCGCGCGGCGCAGCAGTCGCTCGACGCGATCGCGTGCGAAGCGACCGAGATCGTGGCGCTCGTCGGCGTTCCCCTTCTCGACGGCGGCAGCCTCTACAACGCGTGCGCGATCTGCGCCGGCGGGAAGGTGACGGCGTACGCCAAGAAGTGGCACCTGCCGAACTACGGCGTCTTCGACGAGAAGCGGTACTTCGTCTCCGGCGACGAGCTCGCACTGCTCGAGGTCGCGGGCGTGAAGGTCGGGGTCACGATCTGCGAGGACATGTGGATTCCCGGATCTCCGACCGCCGATCTCGCGGCCGCCGGCGCCGAGCTCGTGGTCAATCTCTCGGCCTCTCCCTTCCACGCCGGGAGGGCGCAGGAGCGTGAGGCGATTTTCTCCGCGCGGGCTCGGGAGAACGGCGTGCGCGTCGCGCTCTGCAACACCGTCGGCGGCCAGGACGAGCTCGTCTTCGACGGTCATTCGCTCGTCCTCGAGCGCGACGGCACGGTGCTCGCGCGGGCACCCGGCTTCGAGGAGGCGCTCCTCGCCGTCGACCTGGAGCATCCCGAGACCGCGAGCATCGCTCCCTTCGCGGACGACCTCGAGACGATGCGCTGCGCACTCGTTCTCGGCCTGCGCGACTACGTGCGGAAGAACGGCTTCGGGGACGTCGTCGTCTCGGTCTCGGGCGGGATCGACTCCGCGGTGACGGCGGCGCTCGCCGTCGAGGCGCTCGGCGCGGACCGCGTCCACTGCGTCTCGATGCCGTCGCGCTACTCGTCGCAGGAGACACGCGACGACGCGCGCCGGCTCGCCGCGAACCTCGGCTGCGACTTCCGGGAGCTCGGCATCGAGCCGACGGTCGAGGCCGCGACGGCCGCCCTCGCCGAGTCGTTCGCCGGGCGCGAGCCGGATCTCGCGGAGGAGAACCTCCAGGCGCGGGTCCGCGGGACGCTGCTGATGGCGCTGTCGAACAAGTTCGGCTGGCTCGTGGTCGCGACAGGGAACAAGTCGGAGCTGTCGGTCGGCTACGCGACGCTCTACGGCGACATGGCGGGTGGCTTCGCGCTCCTCAAGGACGTGTACAAGACGGACGTCTTCCGGCTCGCGCGGCACCTGAACGAGCGCGCCGGCCGCGAGCTCGTCCCGCAGACGACGATCGACCGTCCTCCTACTGCCGAGCTGCGCCACGGCCAGCTCGACGAGGACTCCCTGCCGCCGTACTCCGAGCTCGACCGCGTTCTCGAGGGCTACGTCGAGGAGGACCGCACGCTCGAGGAGCTGAGCGCGGACGGCTTCGACCCGGACCTCGTCGCGCGGGCGGTGGCGCTGATCGACCGGGCGGAGTACAAGCGCCGGCAGGCGCCGCCGGGAGTCCGTCTCCGGCCGAAGGCGTTCGGACGCGACCGGCGCACGCCGATCACGAACCGCTGGCGCAGTTGACGCCCCTTCCCGAAGCGGCACCGGACACGGCCGAGCTGCGGCGCGATCCCGAGCGCACGCTGCTCGAGGCGTCGGCGCTCGGCGAGCTCGTCTGGGTGCGCGCCGGACGGAAGCGCTTTCTCCTCGTCGCCGGCGCCGACGCCGCCCGCGAGACGCTCGTCGAGCGCGCGGGCCAGCTCGTGAAGCCGCGCTCCCAGGCCATTCCGCTCGGCCGGAAGGCCGTGGCGCGGCCGAGCGACGCGATCGAGCCGGCGGAGCTGCGGCGCGCTCTCTCGAAGGGGATGGGGGCCGACCGCGCGGAGGAGACCGCCGGGCTGCTCGCGTCGGGCGTCGCGGAAGGAATGGCGGCGTGGCACGAGGCGGACGAGTTCCCGCTCATGCCGTGGCTGCGGCCGCTCGTCGCGCGCGCGGTCGTCCGGGGCGCCTTCGCGAGCGACCTCTCGGCCCAGGAGCTCGCGCAGCTCGCGTCCGTCGTCGACTGGGCCGGACGAGCACCACGCGTCCGCCGGGCAGGGCCGACGCGGCAGGGCCTTACCCGGCCGCTCGCGCAGGCGCGGCTCTCGGTCGTCGTGCGCAGCCTGCTCGCGAACGCCGACCCGAGCCGTCCGTCCGAGCTGAGCGCGCTCGAGGATCTCGCGCCGCGGCTGAGGCAGGCGCTCGCCGGAGAGCTGCTCCTCGGCGCCGTCGGGCCGCTCGTGCAGGAGAGCGGCTGGACGCTCTTCCGTCTCGGCACCGTGGCGAGGCCGGCCGACGCCGAGGCGTTCGTCCGCGAGGTGACGCGGCTCCACCCCACGAATCCGCTGATCGTGCGGCTCGCGACCACGGGAACGAGCGTCGGCGGCGAGCCGGTTCCGGCCGGGACGATCGTCGTCGTCAACGTCGCGGCGCTCCATCGCGATCCGGAGGTGTTTCCCGAGCCCGAGCGCTTTCTCCCCGAGCGCTGGCTCGACGGGCGAACCGCCGAGCACCGTTTCTCCTATACCGCCTTCGGGATCGGCGACCGGCGCTGTCTCGGCGAGGCGATCGCAGTGCGCAGCCTCGTCGCGCTCGTCGAGACCGTCGGGAGCGAGTGGAACCTGTCGTTCACGGCTGTCGATGTCGCGGCGGCCGGGCGAAGGCAGCTCGCCGGCGGCGTCCGCGTGACGGTCAGTCGAGCGCGCGGCTGATCCGTTCCGCCAGATCCGGAGGACGGGTCGAGACCCCGGCGAGCTCGTCCAGCCCGAACCAGCGGACTTCGTCGGCCTCCGTCAGGTGCGGAGGATCGAAGCCGTCCACGCGCACGAGGTACACCCGCGAGTGGAAGCTGCCGTAGCCCGGCTCGTCGAGCGTCAAACCCTCCTTCTCCCAGAGCAGCGGACCGAGCTCGAACCCCACGAGGCCGACCTCCTCCTCGAGCTCGCGGCGCAGCGTCTGCTCGTCGTCCTCGCCCGGCTCGCGGCCGCCGCCCGGGGTCACCCACCAGTCGCCGTAGTCATCGCCGTAGCGGAGGAGCAGCGTGCGGCCGTGCTCGTCGACGACCGCGGCGCGCACGTTCTGCCGCTCCGGGAACCCGCTCGCGCGGCCGGCGAGCTCGCTGAACCAGCGCAGCCGCTCCTCCCACGGGACCGCAGCGTTCGCGGGCGACGTGGACGGCAGGACGAAGAGCCTCGTCTCGCCGAGCGTCCGCTCCTGCAGACCGAGTTGCGGGCGCTCGCCGAACGCGCCGCGGTACGCCTCCTTGCCGACGAAGCCGAGCCAGCCCGGCCGGAGCTCGCGCGCGATCCCCTCGAGCCGCTCGGCCGAGCCGGCGAAGTCGGCCCGGCGGAGATCGCCGGAGCCCGGAGTCGTTCGGTAGGCGGCGTTCGTCGCCCCGATTCCCTCGTCGAGCAGCGAGAACTGCTCGTGCGGCTCGTAGAGGCGCGAGGTGAACCGGGCCGCGTGGAGCAGGCGCCAGAAGTCGTTGCGGGGATTCGCGAAGTGGGCGCCGGCGGCGGCCGACGCCCGGCCGGGATTGATCCCGACGAAGACGACCCGGAGCCCGGGCGCGAGGACGTCAGGGACCTCGGAGGGCGTCAGGCCGCTTCGGCTTCGGCGTCTTCCGGCCGCGAGTCGATCCGCGCCTCGAAGTCGCGCCGCAGGTCCTCACCGGAGACGGCGAGGTCGTAGTGCGGGCGCCGCGGCTCGAGCTTGACGAGGGTCACGGTCCCCTCCCAGCCGCCGTAGCAGCGGACATAGCACTCAGCCTCCGAGAGGGGGCGCAGCCGGCGCACGAACCGCAGCGTACGAGCCGCCTCGGACGGCATCTGAGACGATTTGGACATGGCTGCTCCCGCGCGCGAGCTGCGCTTTGCCGTCGATCTCGCTCCATCCGGCGAGCTCCGCGAGGAGAACGGCGTCCGTCTCGACGTCGCGCCGGAGTGGACGCCCGAGCACCTGCTGCTCGCGGCGCTCGTCCGCTGCTCGCTCGCGAGCCTGCGCTACCACGCCGAACGAGCAGGCCTCGACGTGCGCGAAGCATCCGGCTCCTCCCGGGCGCTGATCACCCGGCGGGAGCCGGACGGCCGCTACGCCGTCGTCGAGGGCGACGTCGAGCTCGCGCTCGAGATCGAGCCGGAGCCGGGAACCGACGAGCTCGCGGAGCTGCTCGCGAAGGCCGAACGGGACTGCTTCGTCGGCGCATCCCTTACCGCCAAGCCCCGGTATCGCTGGACCGTGAACGGCCGTACCATCGCCACGTGAGCACGCTGGCGCCGCCCCGGGAGCGGCTCGACCGGGGCGAAGGGACGGGCGTCGGCCGGCCGTGGCTCGTGATCGTCCTCAACGACGGCCACAACACGTTCCAGGGAGTCGCGTTCGCGCTCTCGAGCGTGATCCCCGGCCTGTCCTACGACGCCGGGATGCGGCTGGCGGAGCGGATCGACGCCACGGGCCAGGCGATCGTGTGGTCCGGCCTGCGCGAGCAGGCGGAGCTCTACTGGGAGCAGCTGCGCGAGCACGGCCTGACGATGGCGCCGCTCGAGCAGGGCTAGCTCGCGTTGTCCGCCTTTGCGGCGGCGGCCGCTGCCGCCCAGCGCTCGTCGTGCCGGTGGATCCGGTCCGGCTCACGCCCGCGCGCCTCGGCGATGCGGAGCGTGAGCCGCTGGAACATGACGATGTCGACGACCGGGTGAAGCGTCGGCACGAGCGTCGCGTCGCAGTCGAGCGCCTGCAACGCGGCCACCGCGGCCCTCGCGCGCTCGGCGGCGATGCCGTCCCCTTCGAGGACGAAGGCGCGGACCGACTCGTCCACCGCGGCGAGGTAGCCGTGGAGGAGCTGCTCCGTCTCGTACGCCTCGGCGGCGACCCAGGCGCCCTCGCGGAGCTTGAGCACCGCCTCGTGCGCCGTGGGCAGGTCGCGACCCGCACCTGCGACGAGAAACCGCTCCTGCTTCCGTACCAGCGGAAAGTCCGCCCTGAGCGCCTCCGCGACAGCCCCAGGGAGCCACGAGACATCTTCGCCGCGCAGCGCTGCGATCGCGGCGACCGCACACGTGTAGCTCGCGGTGTGGCACCAGCTCTCCTCGATCGCCGGCGTACAGACGATCACCTCGTCGCAGAGCTCGGCGATCGGCCCGTCCGCCTTGCCCGTGACGAGCCAGCGCGGACCGCTCCACGCGCGCGCAGCGGCGAGCGTGAGCGGCGTCTCGCCTTCATGGGAGACGAGAACGAGCAGGTCGGCGTCCCTTTCCGGCCGCAGCGCGAGCTCGAGCGCCTGCACCGCGTCTCCTCCCGTCATCGCCGCGTGGAAGGACGTGCCGCAGCCTGTGAAGAGCAGGCGTGCGCCGTCGGGGAACCGGCGGTCGGCGGGCACTCCCGCGAGCCACTCGGGCTGAGCGGCGATCGCCCGTCTGGTCTGCTCGCCGAGCACGACCAGGAGGTCTATACGATCGAGCGGGGTGACGATCTTCGAACGCACCACGCTTGACAACGGCCTTCGCGTGCTCACGGCCGACCTTCCCTACGCGCAGTCGGTCGCGGTGGTGGTCATGCTCGCCGCCGGTTCGCGCTACGAGACGGCCGAGACGAACGGGATCGCGCACTTCTCCGAGCACATGTTCTTCAAGGGGACGGAGCGGCGGCCGAGCTCACAGCAGCTCGCCGGCGAGATCGACGCGATCGGCGGCGAGTTCAACGCCTTCACGACGAAGGAGTACACGGGGTACTACGTCAGGTGCGCCGCCGACAACCGCGACGTCGCGCTCGACGTCCTCGTCGACATGCTCCGCAACTCGCGCTTCGCCGAGGAGGAGATCGAGCGGGAGAAGGGCGTGATCGTCGAGGAGATGAACATGTACTTCGACACGCCGCGCGACTTCATCGGCGGCGTGTACGAGGAGCTCCTCTACGGCGACCAGCCGCTCGGCTGGGACATCATCGGGCGCAAGGAGACCGTCCGGGGAGCGACCCGCGAGACGTTCCTCGGCTATCTCGACCGCTGGTACAAGCCTTCGCGGATGGTGCTCGGCGTCGCCGGGCGGATCGGCGACGGCGTCCTCGACCGCGCGCAGGAGCTGCTCGGCGATCTCGCCGACGAGGACGCCGGGGATCCGGTTCCCGTCGCGCCGTACGAGAACGGTCGCGTTCGCGTCTTCGAGAAGCAGTCCGACCAGGCGCACGTGTGCCTCGGCGTCCCGAGCTTCCCGATCGGCCATCCCGACCGCTACGCGCTCCAGCTCCTCGCCACGGCACTCGGCGGCGGAATGTCTTCCCGTCTCTTCACGGAGGTGCGGGAGCGGCGCGGGCTCGCCTACTACGTCCATGGCCTGAACCACAGCTACACCGACGCGGGGACGCTCTACGCGCAGGCGGGCGTCGACATCGCGCGGATCGACGAGGCCGTCGGCACGATCGCAGCCGAGCTGCGGAAGATCGCCGCGGAGCCGCTCCCAGCAGGCGAGCTCGAGAAGGCGCGGAGCTTCGCGAAGGGGCGCTTCGTCCTCCAGCTCGAGAGCCCGCAAGGGCTGATGATGTTCGGGATCCGGAGGGAAGTGCTCGAGCGGAAACTGCCCGATCCCGACGAGGTGCTCGCGGGTCTCGACGCGGTGAGTGTCGAGGACGTCTCGCGGGTCGCCGGCGAGCTGCTCGCGAACGACCGGTTCCGCCTCGCCGTGATCGGCCCGTTCGACGACGCGTCCCGCTTCGAGCAGCTGCTCGACGGCTAGCCGCGGGCGCGCGCGGGCCCGAGGGGCCCGGCGCATCCAGCGAGAGCGAATGGCAGCGCGCGTTACAAGGTCGGCGGTCCAGTTGGCACCTGTCCCGGATCCGCCCGTTGGAGTGCCTTCGACCTGCGCCGCTATCCGCAGAGTTGCGTTCTTACCATTCGCCGCCGACGGAGCCAAGACTCCGCCGGCGGCAAACGGTAGGGAGGACTAGGCCTCGGCTTCCTGTGCGGTCTCTTCGGTCGCGCGCTTCGCGATCTCGCCGACGACGGCCGGGTCGGCCAGCGTCGTCGTGTCGCCGAGCTGCCTGTTGTTCGCGACGTCCCGCAGCAGGCGGCGCATGATCTTGCCGCTGCGGGTCTTCGGCAGCTCGGGCGTGAAGACGATGTTCGCCGGCTTCGCGATCGGCCCGATCTTCTCCGCCACGTGGTTGCGGAGCTCCTCGAGCTTCTCCACGGAGCCGTCGGCCCCGCCCTTCAGCGTCACGTACGCGACGATCGCCTCGCCGGTAACCGGATCGGCGCGCGAGCAGACGGCCGCCTCGGCGACGTCGTGATGGTCGACGAGCGCCGACTCGACCTCGATCGTCGAGATGCGATGCCCGGAGACGTTCATCACGTCGTCGATCCGGCCGAGCAGCCAGTAGTCGCCGTCCCGGTCGATCCGGGCGCCGTCGCCGGCGAGGTAGATGTCCTCGTACCTCGACCAGTACGTGTCCCGGTAGCGCCGGTCGTCGCCGAAGATGCCACGGAGCATCGCCGGCCACGGCCGCTTGAGGACGAGGTAGCCGCCCCCGCGCGGCCCGACCTCGTTGCCCTGCTCGTCGTAGACGGCGGCGCTGACTCCCGGGAACGGCTTCGTCGCCGATCCCGGCTTCAGCGTCGTGACCCCGGGCAGCGGGGTGATCAGAATCATCCCCGTCTCGGTCTGCCACCACGTGTCGACGATCGGAGTCCGGTCTCCGCCGATGTTCTCCCGGTACCAGATCCACGCCTCGGGATTGATCGGCTCGCCGACGGAGCCGAGCAGCCGCAACGACGAGAGGTCGTGCTTCTGCGCGTGCTCGGGGCCCCACTTCATGTGCGAGCGGATCGCCGTGGGCGCCGTGTAGAGGATCGTGACCTTGTACTTCTCGACGATCGACCACCAGCGGTCCTTGTCCGGGAAGTCGGGCGTCCCCTCGTAGAGGACCGACGTCGACCGGTTGCAGAGCGGCCCGTAGACGATGTAGCTGTGGCCGGTGATCCAGCCGATGTCGGCGGCGCACCAGTACACGTCCTCGTCCCGCTTCAGGTCGAAGATGTAGTGATGCGTCGCCGACGTGCCGACGAGGTAGCCGGCGGTCGTGTGGATGATCCCCTTCGGCTTCGCGGTCGTGCCGCTCGTGTACATGAGGAAGAGCAGGTCCTCGCTGTCCATCGGCTCGCACGGACACGACTCGGCGTCGTCGGAGCAGCCCTCCTCGAGCTCGTGCCACCAGTGGTCGCGGCCCTCCTGCATCGGCACGTCGGTGCCGGTGCGACGGAGGACGACGCAGCTCTTCGCGGCCGGCACGTCCGCCATCGCCTCGTCGGCGACCTTCTTCAGCGGAACCGTCGAGCCGCGCCGCCACGCCTCGTCCTGCGTGATCAGCACCTCGCACTTCATGTCGTTCATCCGGTCGGAGAGCGAGTCGGCCGAGAAACCGCCGAAGACGACGGTGTGCGGCGCGCCGAGCCGCGTGCACGCGAGCATCGCCACCGGCAACTCCGGGACCATCCCCATGTAGATCGCGACCGGCGTCCCCTTCTCCACGCCGAGCTTCTTGAGACCGTTCGCGAAGCGGACGACGTCCTGCCGGAGATCGGCGTACGTGATCGTGCGCGTCTCGCCTTCAGGCTCGCCCTCCCAGTGGTAGGCGACCTTGCCGCCCGCGCCCGCCTCGACATGACGGTCGACGCAGTTGAAGCAGACGTTGAGCTTCCCGCCGAGGTACCACTTCGCGTACGGCGGCTCCCACTCGTAGAGCTCGCTGAACGGCTCGAACCACGTCACCCGCTCGCGGCCCTCGCGCTCCCAGAAGTCCTCGAACGGGACGTCGTAGATCTCGGGCGTCGCGTTCGCCCGGGCCGCGAACTCCTTCGGCGGCGGATACGTCCGCTCCTCGAGGAGCATCGTCTCGATCGAATGCTGCTGGGACGTCCCGCTCACCCGCTCACCTCTGCCTTACGGAGCGAGGTCGTACGGATAGTCCGTGAGGTTCTCGACCCCGTCGGCGGTGACGAGCACGATGTCCTCGAGCCGGACGCCGCCATAGCCCTGGCGGTAGAGCCCCGGCTCGACGGTGACGACGTCGCCGACGACGAACTTCTTGTCGGAGAGGCGCCCCATTCCCGGCGCCTCGTGCACCTCGAGCCCGACTCCGTGACCCAGACCGTGGAAGAAGCCGTCGACGAGCGCCTCGCCTGCCTTCTTCGTCCGCGGCGTTGGCTCCCCGGCAGCCTCGAAGATCTCGCACGTGCCGTCGAAGACCGCCTTCGTGTCCCCGCCCGGACCGATCTCGGCGAGCGCCCGGTCGAGCGCCTCCTTGCAGAGGCGATGCCACTCGCGGACGTCGTCCGGCACGTCGCCGACGACGAAGGTCCGAGTCATGTCCGTGTACACCGCGGACGCGTTGTCGCGCGGCCAGATGTCGACGACGAGCGGCACATGGGGACGAATCGGCCCCGAGCCCATGTCGTGACCCACGGCGCCCTGCGCGCCGGGCGCGACGATGAAGTCCTCGGACGTGGTGTCGTGCGCGGTGAAGGTCGCGTTCATCGCGGCCTTGACGCGCTCGACGGTGAGCGGCTCGCCGTCGAGGAGGAGTTCGTTGCCGCTGATCTCGGAGCGGCGAAGGAGGTCGCGGCACGTGTCCATCGCCGCGTTGGCGGCCACCTGCGCGCGCCTCATCCCCGCGAGCTGCGCCTCGGTCTTCGAGCGCCGGCGGTCGTCGAAGAGGTCCTGGTCGGGCTCGAGCTCGAAGACCTCGGCCCGCAGCCGGTCGGCGAGCCAGACCGGGAAGTCGTCCGGAACCGTGAAGCGCTTCGTGCCCAGGCTGCCGACCGAGCGGATGAGCAGCTCCGAGCGCAGCTCCTTCCAGGGCACCCCTTGCTCGACCAGCTCGTCGACGCCGAACTCCTCGCCGATGTGCACCTCGAAGAGGCCCAGCTCGCGCATCCGCGCCGCCTCCATCGAGTTCGTGAAGACGTGAGACGTGCCGTCCGTCTCGGCGTAGAGAAACGGATCGGGCACGGCGAGGGGAACCGCGTGACGCATGTCCGCGGAGCGAATCGTGTCTGCGTGAATGAGGAGATCGGCCATAGGCGGAGCCTAGTCGGTTCTCCTTCCGGTCTCACGCGCCAAGGGCGATACTCGCCCGATGGAGGACGCGGCCTTCCCGATCGGTGCGGCCTGCCGCATCGATGCGCGGACTCCATGGCGGCAGGTGGCCGAGATCCCGGTGGGGCTCGACCCCGAGGGAATCGCCGTCGACGTCGGACGCAGGCGCGCGTTCGTCGCCTGCTCCCGAAGCGACTTCGTCTCGGTCGTCGACCTCGAGTCGCACGAGGTGATCAAGGAGATCCCGACCGGAGCCGAGCCGATCGACATCGGCTTCGACGAGCAGACCGGCCGCGTGTTCAGCGCGGATGCGCACTCAGACCAGGTGACGATCATCGACGCGGCGACGCTCGAGGTGGAGACGGCGCTGCCGGTCGGGGGCTATCCGTCGGGCCTGACGCACGTCCCGGAGTTCCGGCGCCTCTACGTCGGCAACTCGCTCGGCTCGACCATGAGCGTGATCGACCTCGACACGCTCGAGACCGTGGCCACCGTGGACGCGGAGCCGGGTGCCGGCGCGATCGGCGTCGACCCGACGCGCAACCTCATCGTCTGCGTCAACTTCGTCGCCGCCTCGGCGAATCTCTTCGACGCCGAGTCCTTCGAGGAGGTCGGACGCCTCTCGCTCGGCATCGGCACCTGCGCGATCGGGATCGTCCCCGAGCGCGGCGAGGCGTTCATCGTCAACTCGATCGCGGGAACGGTCTCGCGCGTCGACCTCGACGCGTTCGAGGTCGTGGAGGAGATCCGCACCGGCCAGGCCCCCGTCGGCCTCACGGTCGCGCCGGCGCACGACCGGATCTACGTCACGAACCGCGGCGCCGGCTCCGTGACGGTCATCGGCGTCGCCGACTGCGCCGAGTGGACGCAGATCCCGGTCGGCTACGGGCCGGGCGGAGTCACCGTCGACACGTACGACGGCCGCATCCTCGTCGCGAACGCGGGCAGCCAGACGATCTCGATCGTCGAGGACCTGCTCGCGGCCCGGCCGCCGGCAGAGATCGTGGAGGAGCCGAGCCCGTGGATCGGGGAGCGGCTTCCCGAGTTCGCGCTCGAGGACTACTGGACGGGCGAGCGCCGCACGAACCGCGACTGGGCCGAGAAGAAGTACATCCTCAACTTCTTCGCCTCCTGGTGAGGACCGTGCAACGCGGAGGCGCCGTTCCTCGAGGAGCTGCGCATTCGCGAGGCGGCCCGGTCGGGCCTCGAGGTAGTGCTCGTCGACATCTGGGAAGGGACCGAGCCACGTCCGGAGGTCGAGCGGTTCTGCGAGATGTGGGGGATCAAGGGGCCGATCCTGCTCGACCCCGAGGGCAAGCTCGCCGGCGAGCTCGGCGTGCGCGGCGTCCCGACGAATGTCGTCGTCGATTCCGACGGCACGGTGCGGGAGTTCGGCGCGGCCCGGCTCGACGAGCTCGAGCGCGCGATCGAATCCCTCTACGACCCCGTCTAGCCCATGGCGCTCCTGCGCCCCGAGGAGGAGGCCAAGGTTCGCGAATGGTTCGCCGAGCTCGAGCGGCCGGTCGAGCTGCTCGTCGCGGTCGGGCCCGAGGAGACCTCGCTTCCCGGCTCCCGCGACGTCGACTTCGGGGCCGAGGCGCTGCGGCTGGCCGAAGGGCTCGCGGATCTCGGCGAGAGCGTCAGCTTCCGCGTCGAGGATCAGCCGGAGGGCTTCCCGCGCTTCCCGTCGATCTCCATCCGGCCGGACGGCCGCGATGCAGGTGTCCGCTACGACGGGCTCCCGTGGGGCTATGAGATGGGCTCGCTCGTCGGCGCCGTCGTCGAAGCGGGCCGGAGCGAGTCGTCGCTGCGCCCCGAGTCGGTCGCCGCGCTCGCGGAGCTCGAGCGGGACCTCTCCCTCGACGTCTTCGTCACTCCGACCTGACCGCATTGCCCGCCGGCCGTGCTGCTGGCGTTCCGAATGGCCCTCGCGTCCGAGCGGGTGAACGCGACCGCCATCGAGGCCAACGAGTTCCCGCAGCTCTCGCAGGAGATGGGCGTCTGGGCGGTGCCGCGGATCGTCGTCGACGGCGAGCCGCGCTGGGACGGCTCGGTGCCCGAGCAGGAGTTCCTCCGGCGGATCCTCACAACCTGAGGCGGAACGCGTGCCGCAGGATCCGCGCGACGAGCACGCCTCGGATCCGTCCCCGGTACACGAACTCCGCGATGCCGGCGCTGTGCGGCAAGAGCTCGAGATTCCGCGGCCGCAGCTTCGCCACCGGATCGCCGTCGCGGACGAGGACGAGCGGCGCGCTGCGGCGATCGAGGCGCTGCGTCAGGTTGCCTCCGTTGACGAGGCGCAGCTCGAGCAGGCGCGTCGTGCCGCGCCGCCGCACCGTCAGCCCTCGCGGCTCGAGGCGCCTCACCGTCGGGCCGGGGACGCGGACCAGCACCTCGACGCCCACGCGGAGCAGGATCCGGACGCGCTGCGTGCCGGGCGGCTGCGTCGTGAGCAGGATGAGCGCCGGGTGATCTCCCGGGCCGGCGGCCGCAGGCGGCCGCACCCGGACGTGGAGCGTGGCAACGCCGCCGGGAGCGAGCCGGAGCCGTCGGGGACGGAGTCGCAGCCAGGGAGCCGCGCCTCGGTGTGCTGCCAGGACGCGCGGGCGTCCGCGCAGGGAACGCGCGAAGCCGGCCCGCCCGACACGCACGACGAGCGGCCGGACGGTCGGGTTCCGCACGGTGATCGTGGCGCTCGACCCGCCGGCGAGCGCGAGGCGCAGCGGGCTCACGACGAGCCCGACTCCCGCGCCGGCCGCCGACGGCGCGAAGACCGCCCCCGCCACGAGGAGTGCCGCGACGGCAACTCGCGTCATCCGCCGACCACCGTGAACGTGAGGGAGGCCGTGTACTGGCCCGAGGGAACGTCGGGGAGCGGCGACACGAAGCCGATGCTCGTCGTCCAGTCGTCGCCGCCGTCGGCGCTCGGCCCGCCCGCCGTCGCGAGCAGCAAGTCGGCGGCCGGGGCGACCGGCACGGCGGCCAGGGTGCCGGCGCCGACGCCGATCCCGAGCGGCAGATCATGGGGCGAGAACGCGGTCCGGTGGACGGTGAGCGTGTACCCGCTCGAGTCGTTGCTCGAGACCGTGACGTGCTCCGCGAGAGGCGCGGGCGTCGTCCCGGGCACCGCGTCGGCGAAGGTCAGCGTGGAGTGGTCGAGCGCCACCGAGAGCACCGGCTGAACCGCGACGTCGACCGTGCCCGTCCCGTCCCCGCCCCCACCGGACGAGGAGGAGCACGCTGCGGGCGGCGACGCCGAGTTCTGGGGATTGGGCGCCGCAGTCGAGAAGTCGGCGGCGTTGTCGTCGGCGTCGGTACAGCCGCCACCCGCCCGGGCGAGCGCCGTCGTCGCGCTGAGGGCAGGCGCGGGGCCGCTGCCCTCGTACCCGGTCGCCGAGCCCCAGCCCACGAGGTCTTGCACCGCCGCGCCGGCGTCGACCACCTGGACCTTGCCGCCCGTCATCGCGAGATTCGAGGTGCCGGTCGCGTCGGGCGCCGGCAGCGCCGCTCCGTTCGCGCCGCCCGAGGCGAGCTGGACGAGATAGCGCCCGCCGGCCGGGATCGTGCCGGTCAGCGCGGTCGTCTGCCAGGTCGCTCCGGAGGCGGACGCGTACTGCAGCGACCAGTCGCCGACCGAGACCGCGCCACTGCCTCGGTTGAGCAACTCGACGTAGTCGTTCGCGTAGGGCGCGCCGCTGTTGCCGCCGGCGGCGAACACTTCCGCGACGACGATGCTGCCCGCGCCGCTGCCGTGCGCCGAAGCCGCGCCCAGCAGGACCGCGAGAGCCGGGAGAAGGACGAGACGTTTCTTCATGCCTCCGTCGTACCTGGCGACACGCCGCGCCGACAGTGTCCTTTGCGGAGTTGGCACGAAGCCGGTACGGACACGGGTAGATTCGGGACGTGGAAGCGCTCGACCGGGCACGGGAGATCGTCGTGGGCTGGGATGAACGCCTGCGCGCCGCCCTCCCCGCCGATCTCGACATCTTCGACGCGCACACCCACCTCGGCACCGACATCGACGGCATGGTCGGCGTCTACAAGGACCTGGTACAGGGGATGGAGCGCTACGGCGTCTCGCGTGCGTTCGTCTTCTGCCTCGACGAGCCCGACCGTCATCCGGGCTTCCAGGCCGGCAACGACCGCACGCTCGCCTTCGCGGAGGAGTCGGAGGGCCGACTCATCCCGTTCGTGCGGCTCGCGCTGGACGAAGGCCCGATCGAGGAGGCGCGGCGCTGCCTCGACCTCGGCGCTCGCGGGATCAAGCTCCATCCGCGCGCCCAGAAGTTCCTCCTCACCGACGACCGGCTCGCGCCGGTGTTCGAGCTCGCCGCAGAGCGCGGCGTGCCGATCCTCATCCACGCCGGGCGCGGGCTCCCTCCCATCGCGGAAGGGCTCGAGCGGCTCGTCGACTCGCATCCCGGGACGCAGCTGATCCTCGCCCACGCCGGCATCGCCGATCTCGCGAATCTCGCCGACCGTTTCGCCGGCAAGCGCGGGGTCTTCTTCGACACGTCCGTCTGGAGCGCGATCGACCTGCTCTGCCTGCTGCGCCTCGTGCCGCCGGAGCAGGTCGTCTACGCCTCCGACTATCCCTACGGGCAGCAGCCCGGATCGCTGCTCCTCTCGCTCCGCGTTGCGCTCGCGGCCGGTTTCGACGACGGGAGGCTGCGCGACATGTTCGCCGGCAACGCCAACCGGATCGCCGACGGCGAGGAGCCGCTCGAGCCGTCACGGCCGCAAGGGATCGAGACGCTCTCCCAGCCGCTCGCCCAGGCGCGCATCCACCAATATCTGTCGATGGCCCTTCCGCTTCTCTTCACGCGACAGCCGGACGGGTTCGGCGCCCTCGGCCTCGCCCTGAACGCGACGGAGGAGCCCAACGGCGTTCACCGCGAGGAGCTCGAGCAGATCCGGGAGCTGCTCCTCGTCGCGCGCGATCTCTGGCGCGAGCTGCCGGAGATCGACGACGACGCCGAGCGGCGCGTGGTCGCCCGCACGGCCGTCCGGATGATCCAGATCGCCGACACCGTCGCGGTGACGTCCGCATGAGCGAAGTCCGGCTCACGATCAACGGCGAGGACCACGTCCTCGACGCCGCCGTCGGGACGAGCCTCGCCTCGGTCCTGCGCGACCGGCTCGGCCTGATCGGGACGAAGATCGCCTGCAACGAGGGGCACTGCGGCGCCTGCACCGTCCAGGTCGACGGCGTGCCGCGGCTCTCCTGCATCACGCTCGTCCACACGGTCGAGGGCGAGGTGACGACGATCGAAGGGCTGCGCGACCATCCGCTCGTCGAGGCGTTCGTCCGCACCGATGCCGTCCAGTGCGGCTTCTGCACGCCCGGCCAGGTCGTCTCCGCCGCCGCGCTCGTCGCGGCGAACCCCGAGCCGACGCGCGACGAGATCAGGCACGCGATGGCCGGGAACATCTGCCGCTGCGGCACCTATCCCAAGATCGAGGAGGCGATTCTCACGTGGCAAGGCTGATCCGGACCGAGAAGGAGGTCGAGGGACGGTTCGAGGAGGTCTGGATCGTCGTCGAGGAGGATCCGCTCGAGCAGTGGCCCGAGGGCCCGCTCACGGTTGTCGGCCGGCCCGCGCCGAGGAAGGACGCGGCCGAGCGCGTGCGGGGAGAGGCGCGCTACACGGCGGACATCCGCCTGCCGGGAATGCTCCAGGCGGCGATCCTCCGCTCGCCGCACGCCCACGCGCGCGTGAAGCGGATCGACCTCGCGCCCGCCCTCGCGTTCCCCGGCGTGCGCGCCGCGCTCGGCCCGGGCGAGGCGCACGGGCTCGTCGGCGACGTGGGCTTCTCGACCGACGCGCACGGCCTGGTCGCGGAGGCGGGCTTCTCCGGCGCTCCCGTTGCCGCCGTCGCCGCCGACACCTACCGCCAGGCGGCCGCCGCCGTCGCTGCGATCGACGTCGACTGGGAGGAGCTCGAGGCCGTGCTCGACCCCGACGAGGCAGTCCGCCGCGAGCTCTTCACGGCAGAGCCGCGCCGCTACGAGCGCGGCGACGTCGAAAAGGCGCTCGCCGGGGCGGACGTCGTCGTCGAAGGGACGTACCGCACGCAGACGGTCCTCCACAACTCGATGGAGACCCACCAGGCCGTGTGCGAGTGGATCGGCGACACCCTCCATGTCTACATCTCGACGCAGTACATCTGGGGTGTGCGGGAGTCGGTCGCGGAGGCGCTCGGGATTCCGCAGGACAAGGTGCGTGTCGTCTGCGAGTACATGGGCGGCGGCTTCGGCTCGAAGAACGGCCCGGACGAGTACACGTTCGTCGCCGCGGAGCTCGCGAAGCGGACGGGACGCCCGGTGCGCTGCGCGTTGACCCGCCGCGAGGAGCACACCGCGGCCGGCAACCGCAACGCCACGATCCAGCGGCTCCGCGCCGGCGCGACGAGCGACGGGACGATCGTCGCGCTCGAAGGCGAGTTCACGAACGCGGTCGGCTGGTCGGGCTGGAACTCCCCCACCGACGGACCGATGCAGATGCTCTACGCCTGCGGGAACGTCCGCACGCTGACGTACGGAGCGCAGGTCAACACGCCGCCGATGAAGGCGTTCCGGGCGCCGGGATTCGCCGAGGGGACGTTCGGGCTCGAGTGCCTCGTCGACGAGCTCGCGGCGAAGCTGGACATCGACCCGCTGGAGCTGCGGCGGCGCCACTACGCGGACTCGAACGACGGCGTCCCGTTCTCCTCGAAGAACCTCGCCGACTGCTACCGCCTCGCCGAGCCGCACTGGGAGCGCCGCCACGAGGTGCGCGCGCGGTCGGACGCCGTCTGGAAGCGCGGCGTCGGGATGGCGAGCCAGATCTGGTACGGCGGGGGCGGGCCTCCGTCCTACGCCTGGGTCCGGGTTGGCTCCGACGGGCGCGCGACCGTCGTCACCGCGATGCAGGACATCGGCACGGGGACGCGGACGGCGATGGCGCAGATCGCGGCGGAGGAGCTGCGGCTGCCGCTCGATCACGTCGAGGTCGCTCTCGGCGACACGGCCCGCGGCCCCTACGCGACGCTCTCGGCCGGCTCGTCGACTCTTCCCTCGATGGGCCCGGCGGTGCGGGCCGCGGCGGCCGACGCGCGGGAGCAGATCGAGGACATCGCCGAGCAGCGCGGCCTGCCGAAGGACGCGCCCGTCGCGGAGATCGTCGACCTCCTCGAGGACGCGCAGATCCTGGGCAAGGGCGCACGCGGCCCGAACCCGACCGGCATGAGCGTCCTCACGTTCGGCGTCCACGTCGTCGAGGTGGCGGTGGACGTGGAGACGGGCGAGATCGTCGTCGAGCGCGTCGCGGCGATCCACGACGTCGGCCGAATCGTCAACCCGCTCGGCGCCTCGAGCCAGGTCGAGGGCGGGGTGATCCAGGGCATCGGTCACACGCTCTCGGAAGAGCGGCTGCTCGATCCCGAGACCGGCCGCGTCCTCACGAGCACTCTGGAGGCGTACCGGATGCCGACGATCGCGGACGTGCCGGAGATCGTGTGCGAGTTCGTCGACAAGCCGGACACGCACCTGACGAATCTCGGCTCGAAGGGCCTCGGCGAGCCGCCGATCGTCCCCATCGCGGCGGCGATCGCAAACGCGATCCGCGACGCAACCGGAGCAGACGTCCACGAGCTGCCGATCTCCCGCGAGGAGATGCTGCGGGCGCTCGCGGCGGCGAAGGAGAAGGAACGGCGTGGAGCTCCTGCGGCCGTCTGACCTCGCCGAGCTCGACGACCTCCCTTGTGACAATTTGTTACTAGCGGGGGGGACGGAGGTCGTGCCGCTCCTGCGCGACGGGCTGCTCGAGACGGAGACGCTCGTCGACGTGCGCAGCGTCGTGCCGCGGGGCGTGCAGGACGGCGTGATCGGCGCCGGGACTTCGCTGGCGGAGCTCGAGGCCGAGCCCGCGATCCCCGACGCGCTGCGCGAGGCGTGCCGGCTCGCCGCGTCGCCGCAGCTCCGGAACATGGGCTCGCTCGGCGGGAACCTTCTCCAGGCGACACGCTGCTGGTACTGGCGGCTCGGCTACCCGTGCCGGCTCCACGGCGGCGATCGCTGCCACGCGCGCGAGGGCGAGCACCGCGAGCACGCGATCCTGGCGAACGACTTCTGCGCCTCCGCGCATCCGTCCGACGTCGCCGCGGCGCTCGTCGCGCTCGGCGCGCGGCTGCGCACGAACCGCCGCGAGCTTCCGGTGGAGGACCTTTACCGCCTGCCCGACGCCGGCGACCGCCGCACGACGACCCTCGAGGACGGCGAGCTGCTGCTCGAGGTCGAGCTACCGCCGGTGGAGGCGAGCGTCTACCTCAAGGCGATGGACCGAAAGCGCTGGTCGTTCCCGCAGGTCGGCGTCGCGGCCGCAAGGGTCGGCGGCGACGTGCGGATCGCGCTCGCGGGCGTCGCGCCGATCCCGTGGCGGATCGACGGAGTCGAAGCGCTCGACGAAGCGACGCCGCTGCCGCGGACCGAGTGGAAGCTCCCGCTCGCGCGCGCGCTCGTCGGCCGGGCGCTCGCCCAGCTCGGTTGATCGCGGCCGTCGTCCTCGCGGCGGGCGCGTCGTCGCGCTACGGCACCGATCCGCCGAAGCAGCAGGTGCACCTCCCGGCCGTTCTCGCCGCGCTCGAGGCGTCGGTTGTGGACCGGGTCGTCGTGGTCAGCGGCGCCCATCCCCTTCCCGAGAGCGTTCACTGTCCGGAGTGGGAGCACGGTCCGGGCGCCTCGCTCCGCTGCGGCCTCGCCGCGCTCTCCGACGACGTCGAGGCGGCTGTCGTCGTACTCGCCGACGGCCCCGACCTCGACCCGCGCGCCGTCGACCGCGTGGTGGAGGACTGGCGAGCGCACGGCGGGGACGCCGTCGCCGCCGCCTACGAGGGCGTCCGTCTCCATCCAGTCCTGCTCGTGCGCGACGCGTGGGCGAGCGTCCCCGACGAAGGGGCGAAGTCCCTCCCGGCGAGGCTCGTCGCCTGCGACGACCTGACGCCGCCCGGCGACGTGGACGCGCCTACTCGAGCGGGATCCTGAGCGCCGAGAGCTTCTCCCGCAGCTCGGGCGGCATCTGCTCGGCGGCCGCGTTGCGGACGTAGACGCGCAGGCTCTCCTCGAACCGGTAGCGGCGCCGGCACGGCTCGCACTCGGCGAGATGCGCCTCCGCCTGGGCCATCTCCTCGTCTGTGAGGACATGGTCGAGGTACGGCTGCATCATCTCCTCGCAGTGCGCACACGGATCGCTGAAGCTCATGTTCCCGCCTCCTCCAAAGCGGATTCTGCGAGCGCTCCCTTCAGGATACGACGACCACGATGCAGTCTCGACATGACGGTGCCGACCGGGATGTCGAGGATCTGGGCCGCGTCGGCGTAGCTGAAGTCGCCGATGTCGACGAGCACGACGACGTCGCGGAAGTCGTGGGGCACCTCCGAGAGCGCCGTGACGATGTCGTCCTGGGACAGTCGCTCCACGACGCGGTCCTCGTCGGAGACGCCGTCTCCGTCCTCGGAGAGCCGGTCGTAGAGGTAGTAGTCGTTCGCCTCGAGGGGCTGCATCTGCGGCGCGCGCTGCTGCCGCCGCCCGCGGTCGATGTTGAGGTTCGTGAGGATCCGCAGCAGCCACGCGCGCAGGTTCGTGCCGGGCGTGTACGAGCGCCAGCTGCGGAAGGCGCGGGCGTACGTCTCCTGCACGAGCTCCTCGGCGTCCTCCCGCGAGTTCGCGAGATGCCGCGCGACGCGGTAGACCTGGTCGGCGAGGGAGAGCGCCTCCTCCTCGAACCGAACTCGGTCGCGCGCCTCCGCCGCGAGGCGCTGCGGGTCTTCCGACTCCGCCATGCGTTCCACCGTACCAGCGGCACTCATGGGTCAAGGAACGGCTCCGGGAGGCTCAGTATTCCGCTCAGGCGAGCGCGTCGAGCAGCCGGCGCGTGACCGTCGGAGCTGCGAAGCGCGTCGTGAGCTCGTGCTGGAGGACCCCGCCCCACTCCCGTGCTTCGTCCTGCTGCTCGTACACGCGGCGCAGCAAGGTCGCGGCGTGGTCGATCCGTGCCCTGGCCCACCGTTCTCCGGCTCGCGGCCGCCACCAGAAGTCGGCCTCGTCCGTCACCGTGGCGACGAGGTCGTAGTCGACGAGATACGGATAGTCCTCCGGGAGGAACTCCGCCGTCGCACCCCATCCGGTGACGATCGACGGGTTGCCGAAAACGGCGGCGTCGAAGGCTCCGAGGCCCCAGCCTTCGCCGCGGCTCAGGAGGACGAAGCAGTCGCCGTTCGCGTGGAGGTTCTCGACCTCCTCCCGCGTGAGCGAGCGCGTACTGAGCTTGATCTGCGGCGCCTCCTGCCGGCCGGCCAGAGCCTTGGCGAGCGTGAAGGCAGTCGCACGTTCGTGCGGCGCGGCGCCGCGCTGGACGGCGACGAGATCCTCCGGCGTCGTGTGGATGAGCAAGCGGACGTCGTCGCCCCGGGTGAACGCGGCGAGGTAGGCAGCGACGACGTCGAGGATCGCCTTGCGAGTCGTCCACGTGCCGATCACGTAGAAGACGAAGGTGCCGTCGCGCTCACGAGCAGGGAGCGGGATCAAGGGACGACGCGCGATCTGCGGGACGACGTGGAGCGGCGGCACGACTCCCGACGACTCGAAGATCTCGGCGTTGAACCGCGTCGGCACGAGCACGCGGTCGTAGCGGTTGAGCAGGGTGACGTACTCGCCCGGCACCCGGTCGGTCTCCCACATCGTGTACGTGGCGAGCAGGAGCCCGTTCGCGTCGGCACGCAGACGGTCGTGCCACAGCGGCGTCGAACTGACGACCACCCGGTCGTGCTCGAAGGAGGGATCCGCGGCCTCGACCGGCCCGTACGGCGCATCCCATTCGGTGGACGGGTAGCCGAGCGGCGTCCAACCGACGGGGACTCCGGCGGCCCGCAGGCCGTCTCTGTACGCCTCGCTCGCATCGCCGAAGCCCGAGCCGGGGGGAACGGACAGCCAGCGGATGCCGGTGCTCACGAGTGCGCAGCGGCCCGGACTCGATGCCGCTCGACCGCGCGGCGGAACGCGGCGGCGATCGCGTCCGCACTGAACCGCTCCCGGATGTCGGCGGCGATCGGCTCGAACGCGGCGGCCGCCGACTCTCGGTCGTCCGCCACGAGCCGAAGCAGAGCGGCCGCCTGGTCGACATCCGGCTCGGCCCAGCGCTGGTCGGGCGCGTAGCTCGGGAACCCGGCCGGATCCTCCACGGGCACGAGCTCGAAGTCGACGAGGAACGGAGACTCGGCGAGGAACTCGAGCTGTCCGCCGAATCCGGTCATCACGACGGGATTGCCGCGCGCGGCGGCGTCGAACGCGCCGAGGCCGAAGCCCTCGCCGCGGCAGACGGAGACGTAGCAATCGCCGCGCCGGTGCAGCGACGCGATCTCCGCGTCGCTCAGCGGACGGGTGATCAGCTCGACCGGCGGCGCATCCGGATGGCGGCGCAGGATCTGGGCCAGCGCCCAGGCGCTCGTCCCCTCGCCGGCGACGCGGCGAGTCTTGCCGTGGGCGCGATGGTCGATCGCCGATGTCTTGACGATGAGGAGGACGCGATCCTTCGCGGTGAACGCCCGGAGATAGGCCTCGACCGTCCTGTCGAGAGCCTTGCGTTCGTTCCAGTCGCCGATCGAGTAGAAGACGAACACGTCGTCCGGAACGCCCGGCCACGCGGGGCGCTCGACGCGGGACTCGGCTGCGACGTGCGGCACGACCTCGACCGGGGTGGTCACGCCCGAGCGGACGATCGCGTCTGCGCTGAACCGGGACGGCACGACGACGAGGTCCGTCGCCTCCAGACAGTCGACCCAATGGTGCGGGATCCGGTCGGTGTCCCACACGGTGTGGCCGACGAGGAACGATTCCGGAACGCGCTTCCGGAGCAGCGGAAAGTACTCGGGCAGCAAATGCGCGACGACGACGGGGTGCGGACGGAGCTCCACTGCCGGCTCGTAGCCGAGCCCCCAGCCGTCCCCCCAGGCGAACGGCACCCAGTCGAGCCCGAGGCCGGATTCCTGCAATGCGGCGAGGCAGCGCCTGGCAGCAGTGCCGTAGCCCGTCTCCTCGTCGATCGAGAGGTAGCTCCAATCTGCTGCGACGTCCGCCGCCGGCGCCGGGAGATAGGGACGAGCCAGCTCGGCGAGCGTGGTTCGCGTGCCGGACAGCAGCTGCGGCGTGTACCAGCCGGCGTGCGCGGGGCTGAAATCCCGCCGCTCGCGGGCCCACCACAGGTGTTCCCACAGATGAACGCTGAGAGCGTCCGCGGGAACCGGCGCCTCTCGCTCGAGCAGCCGCAACAGGCCTGCCGGCGTCGCCGGGAACGAGAAGAAGCTCGTCTCCGGCTCGACCCGGACGTCGCCGGGCATCAGGCCGCTGAGCCGCTCGGGCAGGAACCCGCTGTGATTGCTCCACGTTCCGTCCAGCGCCTTCGGCATCTCATCCCGCCACGCGCGCGCGAAGGCTGAGCCGGGCTCGGCCAGCAGCAGCGCGTTGCACAGCGATGGGCGCCACTCCAGAGTGCGCTGGTCCTGGACCGGGTGCTCTCGGCCGATCACGAACGGCGCCTCGAACAGCTCGTCCGGGAACGGCCGGAGGAAGATCGTGTCGATGTCGGCGTAGACGCCCCCGTGCTCGATCAGGACGTCGAGCCGCGCGAAATCCGCCTGGTGCGTATAGAGGTACTCCGCCGGAATCCTCGCCCGGCTGGCCGGTACGTCCTCGACGTGATCGAGCTCGACGAGGGTCACATGCGGCGCGGTCTTCTCCCACCACGGCCCCCACGGAAGCTCCTTGTAGTGGAAGTAGATCGTCTCGGGCTGCAGCATCCGGCGGCACGACTCCACCGAGGCGTAGTGGAGGAAGTGAAACGGCTCGCGCTGCTCCTTTAGCCCGAAGATGAAGTGCGCCACGCGGGGAATCACTCGGGCAGGATGCCACCGTGGCCGCCGCGGACGACGATCGACGGATTCCCCGGCAGGCGAGCTCCCTCGAGGTGAACGAGGCGGAGGACGGGCTCGTCGTCTACGACCCGGCGCACGAGATGGTCCACCACCTCAACGAGTCGGCCGCCCTGATCTTCGATCTCTGCGACGGGAGCCGGGACGTCGCCGCGATCGCCCGAGTCGTAGGGGAGGCGTTCCGGCTCGATCCTCCGCCGCGCGACGAGACACTCGCGGGGCTGCGCGAGCTCGAGGACCAGGAGCTGATCTCCTGGGACGCTCAGTGAGCGGCGGCCTGCGCGAAGAAGCTGCGGATCTGCGGAATCACGACGCCGGTTGAGTAGCGCTCCTCGACGAGGCGGCGCGCCTCGGCGGCGAGTCTCTCGGCAAGGCCGGGATCGGTGAGGATCGCCTCGATCCCCGCGGCTGCCCCGTCGGGATCGGCGGCGAGCAGAAGATGGCGCGCGTCGGCGACGTCGAGCCCCGCGGCGGCTGCGGGGGAAGCGACGACCGGAACGCCGTGCGCGAACGCCTCGAGCAGCTTGATTCTCGTCCCGCTCGCATGCGCGAGCGGTGCGACCACCACGTCGGCGCTCCGATAGACGGAAGCGAGATCGGGGACGAATCCCGTGACCTCGACGCTCGGGCCGCGGAGCCTTCTCAACTCGGGACGATGCTCCCCGACGAGCGTGGCGTGGACGTCGCCGAGGCGGTCGCGGACCCGCGGGAGGATCGACTCCACGAGGATGCGCGCCGCCTCGGCGTTCGGCTCGTACGTGAGATTCCCGACGAAGAGCAGCGTCGGACGCTCGGCAGGATCGCGTCGCGCGGGCGGCTCGGGCACGTCCACCGCGTTCGGGACATGGGTGACCGTCACTCGGTGGCGGGTGGCGATCGCCTCGGCCTCCGTCGCGGAAGCCGCGCACAGACCGTCGAACAGCGGCGCGAAGACTCCGAGCAGCCGGTCGTAGGCGTCGGCTTCCTCGGCATCCCCGAGGCTCGCCGCGAGCGCGGTGTCGTCGTCGTCGAGGTCGAGCGTTACCCAGGCCGCATCGAGCCGCTCGGCCACGGCGATCCCGAGCGGGGCGAGGTAGGCGCGCATGACGTGGAGCGCGACGGAGCCTTCACCGGCGCAGGCGTCCGCGACTTCCTGGACGAGACCGGGAGACGCGCGGCGCGCGAGCCTCGGAAGCGGATTCGCGAGCTCGAGCCGCTCGCGCCACCGGGGATCGACCAGGAGCGCCGCGACGCCGGCCCGCGCGCGGCCTGCCACCGGCACCACGACCGTCCGCACCGCGGTACCTGCCGGCGCCGAGCGGCGGAAGAGGTCGGTGCGCATCGCGAGGCCGTTGCCGGTCGGGGCCGGCTCGATCGGCGCCAGCACGATCAGCCGCTCGACGTTCATGTCATGCGTCCACGCGCCACCTTCTCCTTCGAGCGGTAGGCGATGCTCGAGGGGTTGGCGCGCGCCGCCTCCGCATATGCCGCGGCCGCCTCCTCGTATCGCCCGAGGCGGAACAGGCACGTGCCGCGTGCTTCGTGGGCGAACTCCCCGAAGATCCGCCGGTCGTAGGACGGGCCCTCGGCCGGCAGCGCCGCGAGATCGACGGCGAGGAGGCGATCGAGCAGCTCGAGCGCCTTCGCGTGGCGACCGGCCTGCATGCTCGCGGTCGCGTCGATCCACCACAGGAGCTTGTTCTCGGGGTAGCGCTTCCGCGCCTCGGCGAGCAGGCCCGTCACGTCTTCGCCCCGGTCGCGGCGGAAGCGGACGTAGTCGGTGAACGCGAGCACACCGAGCTCGTCGCGCGGCCTGCGACGCGCCAGCTCCACCGCGTCGCCGAGCACCTGCCCGGCCTCCTCCTGCCGGCCGAGCCCCTCGAGCACGCGCGCGAGGTGGTGGCGGTTGAAGAGGTTGTTCGGCTCCACGGACAACTGTGCACGGAGCAGCGGGAGATTCCGCTCGTGCTTGCGGGCCTGGTCGCCTTCGTAGCCGACATGGGTGAGCAGGAGATCGCTATCGCCGACCGGCCTGCCATCGCGTGCCGACACCATGGCGATCGCCGGCGTGACCTTCTCGTGGATCCGTCCCCGGAAGCGGATCCTCGGGTCGTTGCGCCACAGACGGTGCTCGCGATACGCGGTCGAGATCAGGTCGGGCTGAAGGAGCACCCGGAACGCGACCTCGTCGGCCTCGTCCAGCAACTCCTCGACTCCGGCCCGGTCGGTGCCGCTGAGCCTCTCGTCAGCGTCGATGTAGAGGATCCAGTCGCCCTGCACGGCGTCGAGGCCGACGTTGCGCGCCTCAGCGAAGTCGTCGTTCCACGCGTGGCGCAGCACCCGGGCGCCGAAGCGGGCAGCGATCGCGGGAGAGTCGTCGCGCGAGCCGGTGTCGACAACGACGATCTCGTCCACGACCGGCTCGATCGACGCGAGGCATTCCGCGAGCACGGCGGACTCGTCGCGGACGATCAGTGCGGCGCTCAGCAACACGAGTGCTGCTCAGGTCGTCGCGCAGGGACTAGCCGGAGCCGCCGCAACCGGCGTAGTTCTGCGCGCTGTGCACGTAGCTGAGGAGCTCGTTCTTGAGCCCTCCGTTCGGCAGTCGCTCGATCAGGCCGACCAGCTGCGCGAGCATTCCGCACAGAGCCACGCACTCGGAGTCGGCGGCAGCGAGTGCGCACTCGTAGGCCTGCTGCGAGATCTGCTGCGCCGGCCCTTGCTCGATCTGACGGTCCCCGAGCGCGACGACGGTGCGGTAGATGACCGAGGTGAGATCGCTCTCGAGGCTCGTGAACTGGTTCGAGTACCGCTGGTTCGCGCAGAACTGGCCCGGCGAGGCTTCGGCGACGCCGTCGAGGCCGAACGAGACGACGACGGGAGCGATGAACGCGGTCGCCGCGGCCCGCTTCAGGAACTTGCGACGCGGGATCCGCAGCTCCTGGAGGCGCTCGTCGCTCACGCACTCGAATGTACTAGAGGCTCGCCGCCTCCGCAACGGGCGCAGTCTCGCGCTGTTGACCTAGACGGCCGTCAGCTCGGGGAAGCCGGATTTGGCGAGGCGCTCGACGATCGCGTGGCGGCTCGTCTTCTCGTCGTCCCACGCCAGCGAGACCTGACCCATCAGGTTCGCGTTCGCGGCCTCGAGCCCCTCGTGCCCTTCGAGCGCGTGGGCGAGGCGCATCACGCACTTCTCGCAGCGGACGCCGCCCACCTGGATCGTTTCGGACTGCGTGGCCATGCGGTCAGCGTAACGTCAGCTCGAGGAGCTCTGCGACGGCTGCTCGAGGGCCGAGCGCGAGCTGGCGCTCGGCCTCGGGACCGCCGCCTTCACGTCCCGCGCGCTCGCGCTCTCGCGCGTACGCCTCCCGATCCATCGGCTCGCCGTCCCATTCCGCGGCGTCGCGCACGAGCCGCTGCACCTCCGCCGCGAGCTCGGCCGTCCGGCGCAGCGACGTCGGCTGGTCCATCACGCGCAGCTCGAGCGTCCCGTACTCCGGCCGCGGCCACGCGTCCCAATGCCGGCGCGTGCTGTCGTCCCGCGTCGCCGCGTGCCAGTCGTCCCAGTCACGGACGACCGGCGGGGTCCCGCCCGTCGGCATCTCGAGCAGGATCTGCGACCGGATCGAGCGCCGGCCGCTGTCCTCGCCCTCCCAATAGGGCGAGTTCGCGGAGGCCGCGAGGAGCCCCGGCAGGTGCGGCACGATCCCTTCGAAGGCGCGCAGGCACGTCGTTGGATCGGGGACGGACACGTGGACATGCAGGCCGCAGACCGTCTGGCGGAGGAGCTGCGGCCCGAGCTCCGCCTTCAGCCGCTCGTAGCGCTCGACCGGGACGATCGGGACTCGTCCGCGCGCGGTCGGATGCGAGCCCGTTGCGAGGACCGCCAGGCCGTGCTCCGCAGCGCGTTCGGCCACTTCCAGCCGGAGCGCGCGAAGCTGCTCCTCGACCTCCTCCGCCGTCTCGACCACCGGGGTCGTGATCTCGACGAAAGACTCGAACAGCTCCGGCTTGATCCGGTCGGTCGCCTCGCGGAAGACGCGCGACCACCCGTCGCCTGCGGGCTGAAGGGTCTCCGCGTCGACGAGCATCAGCTCCTCCTCGACGCCGAGCGACCACGGCGGCGCCGCGCCGAAGCGGCTGAGGTCCGGCATGCCTACTTGCCGCGGACGCCGTGCACGGGCCGGCCGGCGGCCTCCCACGCGTAGTACGAGGCACTCGGGCCGTAGTCGACCTCGTACGAGACGATGCGCGGGTTCCGGCCCACCTCCTTCGCGCGCTGCGCATGGCGGAGGAGATTCGGGTCGTCCTGCTCCTCCCAGACGAGGACGAGGTGCGCCGCCGTCATGAACGTCGCGACGAACGTGCAGTCGGGCGCCGGGCACGGGAACGGATCGGTGCGCACGCAGAACCAGCCGACGTGCTCGTGCCCGTCCTCCGTCCAGAGCTCCTCGGCCGACTCCGGAATGGCGTGCTCGGCGATGCCGGCGCGCCCGGGCTGGATCTCCTCCGGCCTCACCCGCGCAAAGGTAGCGCCAGGCTGAGTCCGGTCGTCGTCTGCTTGAATCGAGCTGTGGAGCAGCTACGCGTAGGTGGCGAAAGCTACGGCTTTCAGAGGCTCGAGCCGGCCGCGACGCGCCTTCCCTACACGCTTCGGATCCTGCTCGAGAACGTGCTCCGCAACGGGACGGAGGAGGAGGTCGCCGCCGTCTCCGGCTGGGTCGCCGAGGCGGAGCCGTCGGAGGAGATCTCGTTCCTGCCGGGACGCGTCCTCCTGCAGGACTTCACGGGCGTCCCCGCCGTCGTCGATCTGGCGGCGATGCGCCACGCGATGCACGAGCAAGGAGGCTCAGCGAGCGCGATCAACCCGCTCATCCCCGTCGAGCTCGTGATCGACCACTCCGTTCAGGTCGACGAGTTTGCCTCGCGATTCGCGATCGAGCGCAACGTCGAGCTCGAGTTCGAGCGGAACCACGAGCGCTACGCGTTCCTCCGCTGGGGCCAGGGCGCCTTCGACAACTTCAAGGTCGTGCCCCCGAACACGGGCATCGTCCACCAGGTCAACCTCGAGTACCTCGCGCGCGTCGTCGACGTGCGCGACGGAGTGGCATTCCCGGACACGGTCATCGGCACCGACTCGCACACGACGATGATCAACGGCCTCGGCGTGCTCGGCTGGGGCGTCGGCGGGATCGAGGCCGAGGCCGCGATGCTCGGGGAGGCGCTCTCGATGCTCGTTCCGCAGGTCGTCGGCTTCCGGCTGACGGGCGCGCTGCGCGAGGGCGCGACCGCGACCGACCTCGTCCTCACGGTCACCGAGATCCTCCGGAAGACCGGCGTGGTCGGGAAGTTCGTGGAGTACTTCGGCCCCGGCGTCGGCTCCCTCGCCCTCGCAGACCGCGCGACGCTCGGGAACATGAGCCCCGAGTACGGCGCGACGTGCGGCTTCTTCCCCATCGACGACGTGACGCTCGACTATCTGCGACTCACCGGCCGCGACGAGGAGCGGATCGCGCTCGTCGAGGCGTACTGCAAGGAGAACCGGCTCTGGCACGAGCCCGCGGAGCATCCGGAGTACTCGGAGGTCGTCGAGCTCGACCTCGACGACGTGGAGCCCTCGCTCGCCGGGCCGCGCCGCCCGCAGGACCGCGTTCCGCTCGCCGACGCGAAGCAGATGTTCATCGACTCGCTCGGGAGCTTCGGAGTCGATCTCGTCAACGGGACGTACGACAAGGAGATCGCGGACTCGTTCCCGGCGAGCGATCCACCGACCGGCGACGGCGTCTCCGACGGAGACGAGCCGGCGCCGGCGAAAACGGCGACGCTCGAGCGGAAGCGCGTCGAGGTCGCGGGCGAGGACTACGCACTCGAGCACGGCTCCGTCGTGATCGCCGCGATCACGTCCTGCACGAACACCTCGAACCCTTCGGTGATGATCGCCGCCGGCCTGCTCGCGAAGAAGGCCGTCGAGCGCGGCCTCGAGCGGAAGCCGTGGGTCAAGTCCTCCCTCGCGCCGGGCTCGAAGGTCGTGAGCGAGTACTACCGGGCCGCAGGGCTCGACGGCTATCTCGACGAGCTCGGCTTCAACACGGTCGGCTACGGCTGCACGACGTGCATCGGGAACTCCGGGCCGCTGCCCGCGGCGATCAGCGCAGCCGTCACCGAGGGAGACCTCGTCGTCGCCGCGGTCCTCTCCGGCAACCGCAACTTCGAGGCGCGGATCCACGGCGAGGTGAAGGCCAACTACCTCGCGTCGCCGCCGCTCGTCGTCGCCTACGCGCTCGTCGGCCGGATGGACGTCGACCTGTTGACCGAACCATTGGGACAGGGCTCGGACGGCGAGGACGTCTTCCTCCGCGACCTTTGGCCGAGCCGCGCCGAGATCGACGCGGTGATCGGCGCGTCGGTGCAAGGGAAGATGTACACGGACGTCTACGCCGACGTCTTCACCGGCGACGACCGCTGGCGCAACCTCGAGACGCCGGAGGGCGAGCTCTACGCGTGGGCCGAAGACTCGACGTACGTTCGGCTCCCGCCGTACTTCGACGGGATGCCCCGCGAGCCGGAGCCGGTCGGCGACATCGAGGGCGCGCGCTGCCTCGTGATGATCGGCGACTCCGTCACGACCGACCACATCTCCCCGGCGGGCGCGATCCGGCCCGACTCGCCCGCCGGGAAGTACCTCGTCGACCACGGCGTCGAGCGGAAGGACTTCAACTCCTACGGGGCGCGCCGCGGCAACCACGAGGTGATGATTCGCGGCACGTTCGCGAACGTCCGGCTGAAGAACCTTCTCGTTCCCGGCAGCGAGGGGACGTGGACGGCGCATCTGCCGGACGGCGAAGAGGGGACGATCTTCGACGTCGCCGAGCGCTACCGCTCCGAAGGCGTGCCGACGATCGTCATCGCCGGCAAGGAGTACGGCTCGGGCTCGTCACGCGACTGGGCGGCGAAAGGGCCGAACCTGCTGGGCGTGCGCGCCGCGATCGCCGACTCGTACGAGCGGATCCACCGCTCGAACCTCCTGATGATGGGGATCCTGCCGCTCCAGTTCATGGCCGGGGAGAACGCCGAGTCGCTCGGGCTGACCGGCCGCGAGGAGTTCTCGATCACGGGCGTGGACGGCGGCGACGCCGACGAGGTGACGGTGCGGGCCGACGACAAGGAATTCCGCGCGCGCGTCCGGCTCGACACGCCGCGCGAGCGGGAGTACTTCCGCCACGGCGGCATCCTCCGGTACGTCCTGCGGCGCCTGCTGAGCGAGAGCTAGGAGCCGGCCGCGACGCGGCGAATCCCTCTTGTAACAGAGGGATTTCTTATCTACCTTTCATCTGACAGCAAGGCCGCCCGGACGCGCGGGTCGAGGACGTCGCGGGTGAGCACCATGGACGTGTGACGGGAGGGAAGCAGGATGCGGTTGAGAGCGGTCTATCTGCTTGCGGCGGTGGCTTCGGTCGCGGCCGTGCTGGTGGTGGCGGGTCCCGCCAACGCGACGGCGAACTGGTCGTGTGGGGAGACGTTCGCGACGAGCCCGGGGACGTTGGACAACAACCTCGATTGCTCGGGGTACACCGAAAACGCGTTGGTGATCACCGCTGACGGCGTGACGCTGAACTTCGGCGGCCACACGGTCACGGTCGACGGCACCGCGGACTGGGACGGCGTCTACAACGACGGCTACACCGGTCTGACGGTCGAGAACGGCACGATCAACATGGACACCGGCGGCACGGCGGTCGAGGGCTACGGCGTCGCCAACGATGGCGGCCTCGGCCTGACGGTCGCGGACATGACGATCAACGGCGGCTACTACGGCGTCGACAGCTACAGCTCTTCCGACGGCACGACGGTCGAAGGGAGCACGATCAGCGGGTCGACCGACGAGGGCATCTATCAGCGCGGCAACGGCGCCACGATCGACGGGAACACGATCTCGCCGGCCAGCGGCGCCCAGGGGATCGAGGCCACGCACGGCCTCGGCGACGTCGTCAGCAACAACACGGTCACGGGCAACTTCGATGGGACCGACTACATCGACGGCGACATCGGCATCCACCTGCATCTCGACACTGCTGCGCTGGTGGAGGACAACACCGTCACCACCGAAGGCTCCGACGCCATGTACGAGAGCTGGGATTCCGGCACGCAGGTGACCGACAACACGTTCGACGGGAACTACGACGGTCTCGATATCAACGGCGAAATCGGTCCGAACTCGAACGAGTCGATCTCCGGCAACTTCATCAGGAACAGCTACTACGAGGGCGTGTACGACTACGAGTCGGACATGAACACGTACACCGGGAACGTGCTCTCGAACAACGGCATCGAGTGCGGAACCAGCCCGACGGACTCCAGTTGCTCCGGCTTCTACATCGATCCGGACGATCAGGGTTCCGTGACGATGACGAACAACTACTCGCGCCTGTCGTCGTGGGGCTACTACGTCGAGGACGCGTACAACGACGACTCGTACGCGGCGACGCGGAGCATGTTCAGCGGCAACTCGGCCACCTACAACGACTACGGGTACTACGACGACTACTCCGTGCTCGCGACGTGGTCGGACAACACGGCGTACGGCAGCAACGACGACGGGTTCACGTTCGACGCGCCGAACCACGAGACGATCACGGGCAACAGCTCCATGCACAACGGCGGCGAGGGCTTCTACTTCGAGGACAACGCCGCCGCGGACAATCCGCTGTCCGTGACGAACAACGTCGGCGAGTACAACGGCGACTACGGCTTCTACGCCGACGATCCGCTCGCCGCCAGTAGCGGCAACACCGGCAGCAACACGAACGGTTCGGACGACTGCTGGTTCGTCTCCGGCTGCAGCTGAGCCCAGTACCCCCGAGCACGTCCTGAAGAGCGGGCCGCGGAGACGCGGCCCGCTCTGTCAAAGCAGCGCGCGCAGCGCCCGCACGAGCCCCGGCGTCGGGAGCACCGGCTGGAGCGCGACGTAGCGAGGCGTCCACGACGTCGGCTGGAACTTCCCGAGATACGTCGTCAGCGCGCGAAAGCGGTACCTCGCGTCGAACCACGACACGACGGGCCCGACCGCGCGGAAGAGCACGCGCGCCCTGCCGTCGATCTGCGACTCGAAGCCGCGAAGCGGGGCGACGTCCATCCACGCGCACGCCGCTCCGCCGGCGGCAAGGCTTTCGAGGGCGTGGACAACGGTCGCCTCGGTGGCGCCTGTCGCCGCGTCCGGCCGGCGGATCAGATCCTCGAGCAGCCAGCCGCGCGCCGCCGGCACGCTCGAGCACGCGACGAGGGCGTCGACCCGTCCCTCCCGCCAGCCGAGAAACAGCCGCTTGTCCGAGAGAGACTGGAGTGGCGAGGCGCGAAGGAACGACTCCGCCTGCGGGCGCCCCAGACCGTCCTGCCACGCCGCGAGCACTTCGCGCACAGCCGGCTCGTCAACGGGGTCGTACTCGCGGACCTCCACGCCGAGGCGGCGCGCAGCGTTGAGACACCAGCGCAGGTGCTTGCCCGGATCTCCGCGAGGCGGCCGCCAGGTGGAGAAGTCGAAGTACGGCTGCTCACCGACCTTGAGCACGACGTAGCCGCACGCGCGCGCCCGTCGCGCGAGCTCCTCGCCGATCAACAGCAGGCAGATCCTCCGTCGCCGGCCGCGCAGCTCGCGCGTCAACGTCTCGAGGAACAGGTCGGGATCGTCCGCCAGCGGATCCGCCCAGACGAGCGCGACGCGCCCGTGCTCGAGATACGGCGCCGCCTCCCCGTCCAGCGCGAACCAGCTCCAGGGCGCGTCGTAGCGGACGAAGCCCGAGAAGGGATTCCGCCCGAATCTCTCGAGTAGCTGAGCCGGGTCGACAGCCATCGCGCGAGCCTACGCCGCGGTTAGGCTCGCCACGTGAGCGTCACCTTGCGGCCCATCAGCGACGAGGAGTTCGTGGAGTGGCTCCCGCGGACGCGCGACGGCTACGCGACGGACATGTCCGAGCACGGCGGCTTCGCAGCGGACAAAGCCGCTGCCATGTCGGCGGAGCAGATGGAGAGCCTCTTCCCGGGAGGCAAGCCCTCCGCCGACCAGTTCCTCTACATCGTCGAGGACGACGGCGAGCGGGTCGGCGAGCTCTGGGTCTGCGACCGGGAGACCCCGCTCCAGCATGCGCTCTTCATCTACTTCGTCGGCATCGACGAGGCCCATCGCGGGAAGGGGTACGGCAAGGCGGCGATGTTGCTCGCCGAGGAGGAGGCCCGCCGCCTCGGGCTGGATCACATCGCGCTCAACGTCTTCGGCCGCAACGACGTCGCGCGCAGCCTCTACCGCTCGCTCGGGTATGAGGAGAACGCCGTGTCGATGACCAAGCGCCTCTAAGGCTCGATTGGAAGACCGGTCGCCGAGCTGGGGCATCACTCCCGTGCCGGAGCGGCTGCAGGTGCTCGGCACGTTCGACTCGCTCCTGCTCTGGGGGAACCTCTCGGTCTCGCTGCTCGTGATCGTGATCGGCGCGCTCCTCGTGCCGGCGCTCTCGCTCCGCGACGCGCTGCTGGCGATCCTCGTCGGCGCGGTCGCCGGGAACGCCCTCCTCGGAATCGCGGCCGCGATCGGCGCAGACGCGCGGGTGCCCGGGATGGTGCTGCTGCGGGCGCCTCTCGGCCGGCGCGGCTCGTGGCTGCCGACCGCGCTCAACGTCGCGCAGAACGTCGGCTGGTCGACGTTCGAGCTGATCATCATTGCGACCGCCGCTGCCGCCGCCTCCGAGCATCTCTTCCACTGGCGCGGCACGTGGCTGTGGACGCTCGTCTTCGGCACGCTGAGCTGGGGGCTCGGGATGCTCGGGCCGATCGGCTTCGTCCGCCGCTATCTCCGGAAGATCGCCTCCTGGGCTCTCCTCTTCTCGATGGGCTACCTCACGTACTGGGCGATCTCGAAGTCGCATCTGCACGCGTTCTGGGCGAGGCCGGGCAGGGGAGGATTCCCGAGCTTCGGCCAGGCGGTCGACCTCGTGATCGGCAGCGTCGTCTCGTGGACGCCGCTTGCCGCCGACTACACGCGATTCGCCCGCAACCGTCGCGGCGCCGGGCTCGGGGCCGGCATCGGCTACTTCGTCCCGACGATCTGGTGCATCGGCCTCGGCGTCCTGATCGTCCTCGCCCGCCGCGTCTCGGACGCGCAGGCGCTGCCGGGCGCCGTCGCCGCGGCCGGCGGGATCGCCTTCGTCGCTCTCGTCGCGATCACGATCGACGAGAGCGAAAAGGCGTTCGCGGACATCTACTCCACCGCCGTCTCCCTCCAGAACTTCCTGCCCCGCGTCTCGCAGCGCCTCCTGATCACGCTCGTCTCCGCCGTCGCGACCGGCCTCGCGCTCGCGTTGAACCTCGGCAACTACCAGGACTTCCTCTACTTGCTCGGGTCGTTCTTCGTGCCGCTCTTCGGCGTCCTGCTCGCGCAGTGGCTGGCCGGGGAGAGGGATCCCTTCAGTGCGCGGGAGTTTCGGCTGGCGCAGATCGCCGCGTGGCTCGTCGGCTTCGGGCTCTACCAGTGGCTGTCGCCGGTCGGGCCGGGCTGGTGGACGACGCTCGTCGCGCGAACCCATCCGGTGAACGTCACCTTCACTGCGTCTCTGCCGAGCTTCGCCGCCGCGTTCCTCCTCTCTCTGGCGCTTACGCTTGCGAGCCGTGCGGTCGCTCGGCGTGATCGGGCCTCTCTCGCTTGACATCGTCGAGGCCGGCAAGCCGCGGATCGGCGGCGGACCGTGGCACGCCGGCCGTGCGCTTACCGCGCTCGACGTCGACGCGACGATCGTCGCCGCCTGCGGGACTAGCGAAGAGGAGGAATTCCGCGCGGAGCTGGCCGGCCTCGGCGTTCCGTTCGAGCTTCACGCCGCGGGCACCACGACCGCGTTCTCATTCTCGTACGACCCAGCCGGTGTCCGCACGATGACGGTCGACGCGCTCGCCGAGCCCTTCGCACCGGAGATCGACGCCGACTGGCTCCAGGTTGCTTCGCTCGTCCGCGGCGACGTCCTCATCCCGCGGGCGCGACACGTGCTGCTCGACGGCCAGGGGCTCGTCCGCCGGCCGCGCGTCGGCCCCCTCGTGCTCGACGCCGATTTCGATCCCGAGATCCTGCGCGGCGTCTCGATCCTGAAGCTCGGCGACGAGGAGGCCGCGGTCGTCGGCCCGGTCGACGTGCCGGAGCTCGTCGTCACCCACGGCCTTCGCGGCGCGACGGTCAACGGCACGCACATCCCCGTCGATCCCGTCGACGCCGACCCAACCGGCGCAGGGGACATGTTCGCCGCCGGGTACCTCGCGGCGCGGGCGCACGGCGCCGAGCCCGTCGAGGCGGGCCGCAGCGCGAGCGTGCTCGTCTCGACCGTACTTAGTGACAATTTGTCACAAGGAAGGGCACGTCCGTGATCGCGGCGGTCGGGACCGTCGCCGGCGTCTTTCTCGTCGACGTCGAGGCCGAGACGCTCCTCGGCGAGGGAACCGAGGTTCCTGCGGCCGCGCGGCCGGACGTGACGCTGCCGCGTGTCGTCGCTGCCGCCGCTGCCGGCTCCACGGTCGTCGCCGTCGTTGAGCGACGGCCGCCGCTGATGCTCTCCAACGACGGCGGCACGACGTGGCGCGAGGCGGGAGGCGGACTGCCGCCGGGCTTCGCGGTCGCGATTGCCGAGGACGATCCCGACCGGATGCTCTACGCCGCGCGGAACCGGCTCTACGTCTCGACGAACGGCGGCGTCTTCTGGAGCTCGCTGCCCTTCGAGCTGCCGGACATCGGCTCCGTCGCCTGGATCGACTGAAGCCAGTTGCGAACGGCGCGCGGCGAGCCGAGCCGGACGACGTCGAGATGCGTGAGCGGCGCGAGCCGCACTGGCCACTTCTTCCGGTGCGAGCGATGGTGCTTGATCACCCACCAGATGATCGAGTTGCGCGAGAACATGTTCCGGAAGGTCTCGCAGTTGCCGTTCCACAGTTCCCTCCGCGTAGCGGCGCGCCAGGTTGTCCGCCATAGAGCCCGCCGGAGCGCTGTCCGGTGCGGCAGGTCGAGCCAGAGGACGGTGTCGGCGTGCTCGAAGACCATCGTCCCGAGCTTCCCGTGGTAATTGCCGTCGGCAACCCACCCGTCGGGCGCCGCCGCGAATGCCGCCTTCACTCGCTCGCGGAAGACCTCGGCGGACGCCTCCTGCCAGCCCGGATCGTGGTGGAGCGCGTCGAGCTCGATGACGGGAACACCGAGGATCGCGGCCAACCGGCGCGACGTCGTCGTCTTGCCGGTGCAGGAGCCGCCGATCACGGCGACCCTCTTCATGGCAACCGAAACTCGCCCCGCGCGACGACCACGGCGGAGCCGCCGACCTCGATCTCCTCCGGCGTGCGCGCGACCGCGTAGAGCGTCGACGGCCGGCCGACCTCCACTCCCTGGCGGATCTCGATCTCGTCGCCGAAGGCGATTCGCCCGTGTCGCGCGAGGTGGAGCGCGAGCGGCCCGGCCGCAGAGCCCGTCGCCGGATCCTCGTTCACGCCGAACCGCGGCGCGAACATCCTCAGCTTCCAGCGCCCACCGGAGCCCGCGAAGCAGCTGACGCCGTGGTCGGCGATCTCCGCGATCCGAGCGAAATCCGGGCGCAGCGCCGCCACCTCCTCCTCCGAGCCGAGCGCCACGAACGCATGCTGGGGCCCGAGGTCGTACTGCTCGACCGGCAGCTCCGACTCGACGCCGAGCGCCTCGAGCAGCTCGTCCGCGCGCGCGAGCAGCTCGAACGACGGCACGGGTTGCCGCATCCAACCGAAGACGATCCGCGAGCCGTCGCGCTCGAGACGCACGGGAATGACTCCCGCCCCCGTCTCGAGGCGGATCTCGTCGAGCTGGAGCGGCCCGGCGAGGACGAACGCCGAGCCGAGGATCGGGTGGCCGGCGAACGGGAGCTCCGCGGCGGGCGTGAAGATCCGGAGCTTGACGTGACCGTCCCCCTCCGGCGAATAGACGAAGGCCGTCTCGGAGAAGTTGATCTCGCGCGCGAGCGGCTGGAGCTGCTCCTCGGGGATCTCGCGGGCGTCGGTGAAGACCGCGAGCTGGTTCCCGGCGAGCGGGACGTCGGTGAAGACGTCGGCGACGACGTAGCGAAGCGTTGGCACCCGGCGACTGTAACGCCGAACCCCGTCTACGCTTCCCCGCGGATGCAGGCGATCGAGGTCAGTGGCCTCCGCAAGGCGTACGGCAACCTCGAGGCAGTCCGCGGGGTCGATTTCGCGATCGAGGAAGGTGAGGTCTTCGGGCTGCTCGGGCCGAACGGCGCCGGCAAGACGACGACGGTCGAGATCCTCGAGGGCTACCGGAAGCGCGACGCCGGCGACGTCCGCGTGCTCGGCTCGGACCCCGAGCATCCCGCGCCCGACTTCCGGGAGCGGATCGGCGTCGTCCTGCAGCAGTCGGACCTCTGGCCGAACCTCACCGTCCACGAGACGCACGCGATCTTCGCCGGCTACTACCGCGCGCCGCGCGACGTCGACGAGGTGATCGCGCTGGTCGGGCTCGAGGAGAAGGCCGGCGCACGCGTCAAGACGCTCTCGGGCGGCCAGAAGCGGCGACTCGATCTCGGCATCGCGCTCGTCGGCGACCCCGACCTCGTCTTCCTCGACGAGCCGACCACGGGCTTCGACCCGCAGGCCCGGCGGGCGGCCTGGGAGATGATCCGCTCCCTGCGCTCCCTCGGGAAGACCGTCCTGCTCACGACGCACTACCTCGACGAGGCCGAGCAGCTCTCCGACCGCGTCGCCGTGATGCGCGAGGGGCTGATCGTCCGCGTCGGAACGCCGAGGGAGCTGACGACGACGGAGCTGCAGACGGAGATCCGCTACCGCCGCGACGGCGAGGACGTGCTGCTCAGGACGGACGCGCCGACGCGCGTTCTCGCCGAGCTGACCGCCGAGGCGGTCGCGCGCGGCGAGGAGCTCGAGGGGCTGCAGGTGCGGCGGCCATCGCTCGAAGAGGTCTACCTCGCGCTGACCGCCGACGAAGGTCTCGAATGAACGTCGCCGCCGTGAGCTTCTCGGAGCGCCGCCGGACGCGCGGGCTCTTCCTCCACCAGTTCCGGACGGAGCAGCTCGTGTTCTGGCGCAGCCGCGAGGCCGCGTTCTTCATCTTCCTCTTCCCGCTCCTGCTCTTCCTCCTGCTCGGCGCCGTCTACCACGGCCACTACCAGCAGAAGCCGATCGTGTGGGCGGTGCTCGCGGGTCTCATCGCGTATGGCTGCGCGAACACGGCCTTCGCCGGGCTCGCGATCCAGCTCGTCCTCCGGCGTGAGAGCGGCGTCCTCAAGCGGCTCCGCTCGACGCCGCTGCCCCCTCCGACCTACGTCTCGGCGCTTCTCCTCTCGACGCTGGTCGTCTTCGCGCTCCAGACCGTCGCGCTCTTCCTGCTCGGCCGCGCGCTCTACGGGACGCCGTTCCCGTCGGACATTCCGTCGCTCGCGGCGACGGTCGTCGTCGGAGCGGCGGCGTTCGCGGCCCTCGGCACTGCGACCGCCTCGGTGATCCGCTCCGCCGAGGGCTCGTCGGCGGTCGTCAACTTCATCCTGCTGCCGATGGCGTTCCTGAGCGGCGCCTTCGGGCCGACGAAGGGCTATCCCTCCGTGCTCCGCGCGATCGGCGACGTGCTGCCGCTCAAGTACTTCGTCAAGCTCGTCGACGCCGTCTACCTCCACGGGCACGGCTTCTGGACGCAGCCCGGCGCGCTTGCAGTGCTCTGCGCCTGGGGCGCCGCGGGCCTCGTCTTCACCGTGCTCAAGTTCCGCTGGGAGCCGACCGGAACGTGAACGAGCCGCAGATCGCCCTCCGTGTGCGCGAGCACGAGGAGCCGGCGCTGGAGATCGCCATCAACTTCGGCGTCTTCGCGGGTCGGCACCCGACGCCGGCAGAGATCGACGAGCTCGCCCACGCGCTCCGCGAGCTCGCCCCCGAGTTCGCGATCCTCGCGGAGGAGCGGCACGAGTTCGGCGGCGACGTCGAGGCGTCCGTCCTCCAGGTCGTCGTCGAGATTCCGCGGGAGCACGCCGGGCCGGAGCCCGACGTGCTCGCCGAACGGATCGTCCTCCTCGCGAGCGGCTGGGCGCTCAGCTGCATCGCCTCGCGCCACGCCCTCGGCGACTTGGAGCAGTAGCCCTAGCTCGCCGAGTAGGTCACCGTCACACTCGCCTGGATCTGCTGCGTCCCCGCCTGCACCGGCGGAGCAGCCGACTTTGCAGCAAGCGCGTCGCTGGCGCCGTAGAGGATCGGCGTGGGCGCGCTCTCGTTGGTCATGTGGACGATGCCACCGAGGGTGAGGCCTGCGGCGGCCGCCATCGCCTGCGCCTGCGACTGCGCGTCGGAGACGGCCTTCTTCAGCGCTTCGGCGTAGTACGAGCTCTGGTCGGAGACGTCGAGATTCGGGCCGTCGACGTTGTTCGCGCCGGCGCCGACCGCCGCGTCGACGACGTCACCCGACTTGCCGAGCGGCGCGGAGACGTTGACGGAGTTGGACGCCTGGTAGCCGGTGATCGTCGACCCGTCGCTCGCCGTCTGCGGCCAGAGCGAGACCTGGGTCGTCTGGATGTCGGACGCGTCGATGCCCGCGTTCTTCAGGGCGTCGATGATCGCCTGCGCCTGCTGGCTGTCCTTGCTCAGCGCGTCCGAGGCCGTCGTTGCGTTGACCTGGACACCGAAGTCGAAGGAGGCCTTGTCGGGCGTCGCGTCGACCGTGCCGTTGCCGGTCACGGTGATCGTGGTGGAGGAGGGCGTCGCCGCGCCTCCGAGATGCGGCTGCGCAACACCGGCGATCGCAGCCGCGACGAGGAGCACGCCGGAGATGAGGAGGACGTACCGGAATCTGTTCATGCGCTAGGTACGGCGCGGCAGCGCCGGACGTCACAGCCCGGTTGAACTGTGCTAGGCCGTCGCGGCGCGCGGCAGGTAGGGCGTCCAGCCGGACGGGATCCGCGGCGCCGCGAGCCGGATGAACAACGCCGGCGCGGGCGGGCGCGGGTGCGTCCGCAATTCCATCCCCGCCTGCTCGAGCGTCCGGTCGCCCTTGCGCAGGTTGCACGGCGCGCAGGCGGTGACGACGTTCTCCCAAATCGACTCGCCGCCCTTCGAGCGCGGGATGATGTGGTCGAGGGTCAGCCGACCGCTCGTCGTCCCGCAATACGCGCAGCGCCAGCCGTCACGCGCGAAGAGCGCGCGGCGGGAGATCTTCCGCTGGATCGCGCGCGGCACGCGGACGTAGTGGAGAAGCCGGATCACGTGCGGCCAGATGAAGCTTCCGCTCGCCGACCGAAGAGGCTTGTCGAGGCGTTCGACGACCTCCGCCTTGCCCTTGTGGACGAGCACATGCGCCCGCCGCACTGTGCATACGTTAAGCGGCTCGTAACTCGCGTTCAATACGAGAACGTGCTGCAACCCGAGCGAAAAGTAGCAGTGACCGTTGCGATTACTACTGAGACTTCATCGCCCGCTCGACGGCTTCCTGCTCCTCGGGCGAGAGGGAAACGACAGCGCGGCCTCCGTCGAGCTCCTTGACGTAGATCCGCGCGTAGTCACGGCCCTGAATCGCGCTGAGGACGACGCCGGTCCGCGAGGCGTCGAGCAGAGCGACCGAGGCGGACTGGTGGCCGCCCGTGTCCTCGTACGCGTCGTAGCGGACGACCGCCACGCGGGAGACCGCGCCGTCGAGGCGCCGCGCGAGCCCGCCGAGCCCGGCGGCGACCTCGTCGATGGTGCGGTGGACGCCGTCGATCCGTCCCTGCAGCGAGACGGCGAAGTCGACGAGGTCGGAGCCGCCGCCGGCGAGCAGCGTCGTCTGCGCGGAGCGAAGGCGGCGAAGCCGCTCGTAGAGGACGAGCGCCAGCGCGAGCGCGGCGCCGGCGACAACGGCCGCCACGATCGCGATCAAGCCTGCGACGGAGGAGCTCATCTAGCTCGGCGCGAGGCTGAAGAAGACCGGGTACGTCGCGGCGTTGTTGTCGAGCCGCACCTCGCCGGGCACCTTTGCGATCGACACGCTGATCTTCGCCTCGCGCCCGAAGGCCGCGGTCGGCACCTGCAGGCTCGAGAAGTCGACCGACTGCTGCTGGTGGGCGAGGATCTGCGTCACCGTCTGCGTCTTCGAGTAGACGCTCTCGCCCGAGACGACGACCTTGAGCGTCACCGGGATCTGCACCTCGGGATAGTTGCCCGAGTCCTCGAACGTGACACGGATGACGAGCGCCGAGGAGACGGAGATCGTCGCCGGCGCGGAGGTCGACGTCGAGAGCGTCACGGTCTTGTTATTCCCCTCGATCGCCTGCGTGCCGATGAGCGCGCTGCCGTGCAGACCGCTCGGCGTGCCTCCACCGGTCGTCGCGGTGCCGAGCCGCTGGTAGACGATCGAGAACGAGCGGGCGCTGACGATGTCCGCGTTCGTCACGAACTGCGAAGCCGGGATGATCACGCCCGTCACGCCCTGCCTCGACAGCACCTGCGTCGCCGACAGCCGGTAGAGCTGCGCCCAGACGATGTCGCTCGCGGTCAGGAGCTGAGCCTGGCCGGCGAGCTCGGAGGCGACGGTTGCGGTCGAGGGCGCCGGGCTCTTCGATCGCGCCTGCTCGAGCGTGTCGGCGAGCCCTGCGAGGCCGAGCGCACGCAGCTGGAACGCGTCGAGCACCTGGTCATGCGCGCTCTGGAGCGGCCCCGGAGGCTGGATCCGCTGCGCGGCGGCGTAGTCCAGCTGCTCCTCGTGCCACCAGGACTGGAGCCGCGCCTCGAGCCCGGACGTGGAGAGATTGGCGGCTCCGAGCACGCTCGCGAGCTGGGTGCCGACCCGCGCCGAGTCCTGGGCGAGCGGGAGGACGCGAGCGACGTACGAGGCGTACTCGTCGTGCTTCGACTGGCCCTGGCAGGAGCCGACCCAGAAGACGAGGCCGATCACGACCGCGATCGCGAGCGCGACGAGGCCCGCAAGCCTCGTGAGCGCGACCGCGCCAGGCGGTGGGGCCGGCGGCCGCGAGCCCCCGCGCTGAGCGCGTGGGCGGCGCCGCTCGTGGCGCTGCGGTCTCCTCGGCTCCTCGAAGAACCCGAGCTCGGTGTCGTCGTCGAACGTGTTCATGTGGTGAAGCCGTCGGCCGGCCAACCTTACTGCGAGCAGGAGTGTCCGGTGCGGTCGCCAATCTCCGCAGGGCATGGCAGAGGCCGCCCCAGCTCTTGCCTTCCCCGAGCTCGTCCTCGGCCGCTACCGGCCGCTGCGGCCGCTCGGCACCGGCGGCTCGGGCTCGGTGTGGCTCGCGCGCGACGAGCAGACCGGCCTCGACGTCGCGCTTAAGATCATCGCGCGCGAGGGAAAGGCGGCGGCGCGGGCCGAGCGCGAGGCGGCCGCTGCGGCGCGCTTGCGTCATCCGGCCTGCCTGCGCGCGTACGGCTTCTCGCGGGACGCCCGCCACGTCTACATCGCCTACGAGTTCGTTCCCGGGCGGACGTTCCGCGAGGCGCTCCGCGCGCGCGAGCTGTCCGACGGCGCCGCGATCGAGGCCTGCGCGCAGGTCTGCGACGGCCTCGCGCATGCGCACGGCGCCGGGATTCTCCATCGCGACATCAAGCCGTCGAACGTCCTCCTCGCGGACGGCGCACGCGTCTCGGTACGCGTGCTCGACTTCGGCCTCGCGCAAATGGCCGAGGCCGAGACGCTGACCGAGCAGGGGGACGTCCCCGGCACGCTCGCCTACATCTCGCCGGAGCGGCTCGCCGGGCAGCCGGCAACGGCTGCCGCCGACGTCTGGGCGGTGGGCGTGATGCTGTGGGAGGCGCTCGCCGGACGGCATCCGTTCTGGCGCGGCTCGATGCTCGAGACGGCGCGCGCGATCGAGGGAGGAGCGCGGCCGCTGGGCGAGCTGCGGCCCGGGCTGCCGAAGCGGCTGCTCCAACTCGTCGACCGCGCCCTGTCGCTCGACCCGAAGAAGCGGCCGTCGGCCCGCGCGCTCGCGGAGGAGCTGCGCACGATGGCCCGCGCCGGCGGCCGCGAGCAGCGGACCGGTGTGGCTCTCGCGAGCCGGCCCAACGCAGGACGCTTCGCGAGCGCGGCGCTCGCGGGAGCGTTCGCCGGCTGGACGAGCTCCGCCCTTCCGTTCTTCCCCCACGGCTGGGCGGTCGGCCTCGGTCTCGCCGCTGCGGCTCTCACGCTCTTCCGCGAGCGGGCCGGGCTCGCGCTCGCGCTCGCCGTGCCGATCCTGCCGCTCGGCAACGTCTCGTCGGGTCTCGCCCTGCTCTATGCGGCGCTCGCCGCCGCCTGGCTGCTCGTGACGTGGCGGGAGCCCCGCGCGACGCTCCTCTTCGCGCTCGGCCCGCTGCTCGCGCCTGTCGCGGCGCTGGGCCTCCTCCCGCTCGCGACGACCCGCGTCCGCGCCGGGGCGCGGCGGACGCTTGCGGTCGCGCTCGGCGTACTCACGGCAGCGCTCGTCGCCGGGATCCGCCATGTCGCGCTGCCGCTCGCAGGCGGCCCAGCTCCGCTCGGCGTTGGCATCGGCCAGGGGCGGGATCCGTTCGACGTCGCCGGCTCGCTCGCTCGCGCTGCCGCCGCCCACCCCGGCCTCCTCATCGACGCGGGAGGCCTCGCCGTCGTCGCGCTCGTCCTGCCGCTCGTGCGCGGACGGGGGCTCTGGGCCGCGGCCGGCCTCGGCGCCGGGATGCTCGCACTCACCGTCCTCGCCGCTCCGGGCAGCATTCCGCTTGCGTTGATCGTGTCCCTCGTCGCCTCCGCATGGGCAGTCGCGGCGTTCGCCGTGCTTCCCGTTCGGTAGCTCCGGGTACATTCAGCATCCGCATGGTGCTGCGGGGAATCGAGCAGAGGCTGGAAGCGATCTTCGAGGGCGTGTTCGGCCGCGCCTTCCGGACGAACGTCCAGCCGGTCGAGCTCGCACGGAAGCTCGCGAAGGAGATGGACGAGCACCGCTCGACATCGGTGACGCGCGTCTACGTCCCCAACGAGTACACGATCTATCTCTCCGACCGCGACCGCGACCAGTTCGAGGGCTACGAGAACTCGCTGATCTCCGAGCTCGAGGAGTACCTCGCCGAGCACGCGACCCGGGAGAACTACGCGCTCCTCACGCCGCCGCGCGTCCTCTTCGAGACGGACGGGGATCTCGGCGTCGGCGAGTTCGGGATCGCCACGCGGATGGCCCAGCACGGCCGGAGCGGCGAGGAGGAGCTGCCCGAGGGGGTCGCGCCCGGCGCGACGATGATCTACAAACCGCGGACGCAGCCGACCGAGGAGGCGTCGCTCCAGGAGCTCGGCGTCGAGCGCGAGGTCGCCGTCCTCCACTGGAACGGCAAGCAGCGCGTGCTCGACAAGCAGCGCTCGACGCTGGGCCGTTCGAGCGATGCCGACGTCCAGATCGAGGATGCGAACGTCTCCCGCCGCCACGCCGAGATCGTCCAGGAGGGCTCGGCCTGGTGGGTGATCGACCTCGGCTCGACGAACGGGACGGAGGTCGGCGGCCGGAGGGTGCAGCGCGCACGCCTCGAAGACGGCTCGCGCTTCACGATCGGCGAGACCACGGTCACGTTCTCGACCGAGCGGGAATAGGGGCCCGCGATGCGGCTGCTCGCCTCCACGACCGTCGCCGAGGTCCTCCTCGTGCTCAAGATCGCGTTCCTCGTCCTGCTCTATCTGTTCGTGTGGCGCGTGATCCGCTCCGCCGGACGGGAGCGCACGGTCGCGCACTCCGACAGCATGATCCTGACTCCCGACGCCGCCGCTGCGGCCGGACTGGGACGCGCTCTGCGGCCCCGACGCCCCGTGCGGCTCGTCGTCCAGCGCAGCCCGAGCCTCGAGGCCGGCAGCGAGTTCCCCGTCGATTCCGCGCCGGTCACGATCGGCCGCGGGGGCCAGAACGACCTCGTGCTCGACGGCGACGAGTTCGCGTCGGCCCGCCACGCGCGGATCGAGGCACGCGGCGACGGTGTCTGGGTACAGGATCTCGAGTCGACGAACGGCACCTTCGTCAACGGCGCGCGCGTCGTGGGCGCGGAGCGGCTGAAGCCGGGGGACGTCCTGCGCGTCGGCGAGACGGATCTCCGCGTCGAGGAGGACTGACCGGGTCATGCCCGTCGGCGGGTACGCGGTCGCGAGCGACACCGGCCGGAGGCGGCGCCGGAACGAGGACAACTACGTCGTCGCGCCGCCGCTTTTCGCCGTCGCCGACGGCATGGGCGGCGCGCAGGCCGGCGAGGTCGCCTCGAAGCTCGCGGCCTCCGCGCTCGAGGGTGGAGACTCCGAACGGCTCCACGGCCTCGAGCGGGTCGGCGCCCTGATTCAGGAGGCGAACCGGCGCATCTACTCCCGCGCCTCGAACGACCCGTCCTTCTCCGGCATGGGCACGACGATGACGGTCGCGCTCGTCGAGGGCATGACCGTCGCGATCGGCCACGTCGGCGACTCGCGCGCCTACCTCGTCCGCGGCGACTCGATGGAGCAGCTGACGGAGGATCACTCGCTCGTGAACGAGCTGCTGAAGAGCGGCAGGCTCTCGGAGGAGGAGGCGCACATCCACCCGCAGCGGAGCGTGATCACGCGGGCGGTGGGAACGGATCCCGACGTCGACGTCGACGCGTTCACGATCGAGGCGGAAGAGGGAGACGTCTTCCTCATCTGCTCCGACGGGCTCACGGACATGGTCGACGACGAGGACATTCTCGACGTCGTCGACCGCTTCCGCGACGACCTCGACAAGGCCGTGAAGGGGCTCGTGCAGGCGGCGAACAAGGAGGGCGGCGAGGACAACATCACCGCCGTGGCCTTCCGCATCTCGGCCGGCAGCGGCACGAGCAGCGAGGACACGGCGACGATGCCGGCGCTCGAGTACGACCCCGAGCCGGAGGAGAAGACGCGCGAGTACCAGGACGGCGCCCGCCCGGCGGTCGCTGTCGGGTCGAGAGTCCGCATCGTCTTCGCGGCGCTCGTCCTCTTTCTCGTCGCGACGGCGGTTCTGATCTGGGGGCTGGCGCGCTGACCCTTCGCAACCGGGAGATGGTCGCCCTGCTCTCCGTCGGCGTGCTCACGGCGATCGGCTTCGCGAGCGTCTACATCGCCCTCAAGTCCCAGATCTCGGGCACGTCGCTCACGTACGCCGTCTTCTTCTGGGGCCTCTACATGGTCGCCCACTTCGTCGCGCGAGCCACGGTTCCGCTCGCCGACCCCTACCTCCTCCCCATGGCCGCGCTCCTGACCGGCATCGGGCTGACGGAGATCTACCGCCTCGGCCCGAGCAGCGCGCTGCGGCAGGGGATCTGGGTCGTGATCGGCGTGGCCGTGTTCGCCGCGACGCTGTTCTGGCTGCGCGGCGACATCCGCGTGCTCGAGCGCTACAAGTACCTCTTCGGGCTCACGGCGATCTTCCTGCTCTTCCTGCCGCTCGCGCCGGGAATCGGGGAGACGATCAACGGCTCCCGCCTCTGGATCCACTTCGCCGGCCTCCAGTTCCAGCCGGGCGAGCTCGGCAAGATCGCGCTGATCGTCTTCCTCGCCGCCTACCTCCGCGAGAAACGCGAGGTCCTGGCTCAGGGGCGGCTGAAGGACTGGGGGCCGCTGCTCGTGATCTGGGGCGGCGCGATGCTCGTCCTCATCGCGACGGACGATCTGGGCAGCGCCCTCCTCTACTACGGGATCTTCCTCGCGCTGCTGTACGTCGCGACGGCGCGGCTCGCCTTCGTCGCCGCGGCGCTCGGCCTCTTTCTCGTCGGCGCGGTCGGAATCACGTACTCGGTGGCGCATGTCCACGAGCGGGTCACGGACTGGCTCTCGCCGTGGTCGGCGAACCCGGTCTACTGCCCGCTGACCGGCCACCTGGCGTTCCGCCAGGACTGCCAGAGCTACCAGCTCGTCCAGTCCCTCTACTCGATCGCCCACGGCGGCTTCGTCGGCACCGGGCTCGGCCGCGGCATCATGACGACGGCGACGGGACAACAGATCGTCCCCGACCTCAACACCGACTTCATCTACTCGGCGCTCGCGCAGGAGCTCGGCCTCGTCGGCTGCGGCGCGATCCTCCTCCTCTACATGGCCTTCGTCCTGCGCGGCTTCCGGATCGCGCTCGCGGCGAGCGACGGCTTCTCGAAGCTGCTCGCCGCCGGCCTGAGCTTCGGCTTCGCCTTCCAGACGTTCGTCATCGTCGGCGGCATCACGCGCGTGATCCCGCTCACGGGAATCACGCTGCCGTTCGTCTCGTACGGAGGCTCGAGCATCGTCTCGAACTTCGTCCTCGTCGCGGGACTGATGCTGATCTCCAACCGGGCCAACCGCGACCAGGCGGCCGGCCCGTGAACAAGCAGCTTCTCCACATCTCGGTCGTGGCGATGGTGCTGCTCGCGGCGCTCGTCGTCTCGACGACGTACTGGCAGTCGTGGGCGGGAGCCGACCTCGCGAACCGCAAGGACAACGCGCTTCAGCTCGTCGTCCAGCTCCAGATCGACCGCGGGAGGATCCTCGCGTCCAACGGCCGGCCGCTCGCCTGGAGCCTTCCGGAGAAGAAGAACGGCCTGACGATCTACTCGCGCCACTACCCGTCGAACGGGCTCTTCTCCCAGGTCGTCGGCTACTCGACGGGCGCCGACTCGCAAGTCGGGCTCGAGCAGTCGCTCAACGACTACCTGACCGGCGCCAACACCAACCTGAGCAACACGCTCTCGCAGGAGCTCGACCGGCTCGGCGGCCAGACGGTGAAGGGGGACACCGTCAACCTGACGATCAACCCGGCGGCCCAGGCGCTCGCCATGCACGATCTCGCCGGACGCTGCGGCGCGGTCGTCGCCCTCAACCCGAAGACGGGGGCGATCTACGCGATGGCCTCCTCCCCGACGTACAACCAGAACCTGATCGCGCAGACGGGCGGCTACGCGAAGATCGGCAAGATCAAGGGCACGTGCGGTGACGCGTCGGCGCTCGTGGACAACGCGACGGCGGGCCTCTATCCGCCGGGCTCGACCTTCAAGCTCGTCACGGCGTCGGCAGCGCTCGACACGGGCGCCTACACGCCGACCTCCCGCTTCTACGACCCCGGCTACTGCGTCGAGTACGGGACGAAGGTCTACAACTCGAGCTCGCCCGACTCCCCGAATGCGCACGAGACGTTCGGGAACGTCGACTTCGCCCAGGCGCTCGAGCACTCGATCAACGCGGTCTTCTGCAAGATCGGGATGCACATCGGCGCCGGGAAGATCCTCGACTACGCGAAGCGCTACGGCTTCTACTCCGTGCCTCCGCTCGACACGCCGCCCGACGAGAGCCTCCCGAGCGGCCTCTACAACAAGGGCAAGCTCTACTTCCCGAAGAATCCGGACAACGGAAGCGTCGATCCGGGCCGGCTCGCCTTCGGACAGGAGCGGATGCTCGTCACGCCGCTCCAGATGGCGCTCGTCGCGTCGACGATCGCGGACGGCGGCGTGGAGCCGCAGCCGTACCTCGTGCAGAGCGTCCAGGCGCCGGACGGGACGAACGTCGAGGCGACGGCGCCGCACATGCTCGGCCGCGTGATCAAGCCGCAGACGGCCGCGGAGCTGAACCAGATGATGCAGCTCGTCGTCCAGGGCGGAACGGGGACGAACGCGCAGATCCCGGGCGTCGAGGTGGCGGGCAAGACCGGCACGGCGGAGCTCGGGCCTGCATACCCGAACATCTACGACGCGTGGTTCGTCTGCTTCGCCCCGGCGAACGACCCGCAGGTCGCCGTCGCGGTCGTCGTCGAGAAGCAGCCGAACGGCTTCGGCGGCTCGGTCTCGGCGCCGATCGCCAAGGACATCCTCGAAAACCTCCTGCACAAGTGATCGTGCCTCTACCCTGTAGCCGGTCGTGGCAGTGAGCGACAGCCTCATCGACACCCTCTTCGACGGGCGCTACCGCATCGTGCGGAAGCTCGGCGCCGGCGGCATGGCCGACGTCTATCTCGCCGAGGACCAGGAGCTCGGGCGCCGCGTCGCGATCAAGATCCTCAACGGCCGCCACGCGAACGACGACCAGTTCATCGAGCGCTTCCGCCGCGAGGCGAAGAACGCGGCTGCGCTGAACCATCCGAACATCGTCTCGATCTACGACCGCGGCGAAGCCGAGGACACCTACTACATCGCGATGGAGTACCTCGACGGCCGCTCCCTGAAGGAGCTGATCGTCGGACACGGCCCCGCCCCGGTCAACGTCGCGATCGAGTACGCGCGCCAGATCCTCTCGGCGCTGCGCTTCGCGCACCGGCACGGGATCGTCCACCGCGACATCAAGCCGCACAACGTCCTCGTCGACCGTGAGGGACGGGTCAAGGTCACGGACTTCGGGATCGCGCGCGCGGGGACGAGCCAGATGACCGAGGCCGGCTCGATCGTGGGGACGGCGCAGTACCTCTCGCCCGAGCAGGCCCGCGGCGGCGAGGTCGACCAGCGCTCGGACCTCTACTCCCTCGGCGTCGTCCTCTACGAGCTCCTGACGGGACAGACGCCGTTCGAGGGCGACACGCCCGTCGAGATCGCGATGAAGCATCTCTCCACGGTGGCCCGCCCGCCGTCGTCGGTGCGCCGGGACGTTCCGCGCGACCTCGACATGGTCGTGATGCGCGCGCTCGCGAAGGATCCGGAGGACCGCTACCAGAGCGCCGAGGAGATGGAGGCGGACCTCGAGCGCGTCCTGCGCGGAGCCCCCGTCGCCGCCGCGACGACCGATTCGGCGACGCAGGTGATGCGCGTCCCGCCGGCGCACGCGGTCGAGTCGTCCGCTCCGACGATGATCGCCCGGCAGGGGCGCGACTTCGCGCTGCTCGACGAGGAGGAGGCCGAGGGCGGCGGGACGCGCGAGCGGCCGCTCTGGCCGTGGCTCGTCGCGGCCGGCTTCGTGATCGTGGCCATCGTCGCCGCGTTCTTCGTCTGGCATCAGCTTTCCAGCGGGGGAGTCAAGGAGCCGGTCGCCCTGTACGTCGGCGAGAAGGTCGGCACCGCCGAGCGGCAGATCAAGAATTCGCATCTCGTGCCGGTCGAGAAGCTGCAGCCGTGCGCGAACCAGGCGCCCGGCCACGTCTGCAGCCAGGATCCGACCCCGGGCAACAAGGTCTCGAAGGGCGGCGTCGTGACGCTCTACGTCTCGACGGGCAAGCCGAAGGTGGCCGTGCCCGCGGTCGTCGGCGAGACGTGGACGCAGGCGCGGCAGCAGCTCGTCCAAGCCGGATTCCAGCCCGTGGAGAAGGTCGTGCCGGGCGGCCAGACGAAGGGCATCGTCAGCGCAACCGTCCCGACGGCCGGCGTGAAGCTCGCGAAGGGCCAGAAGGTGCGGGTGAACGTCACGGCGGGACCGGCGATCAACCAGGTGCCGAACGTCGAGAACGAGCCCGAGGCGCAGGCGCAGACCGATCTCCAGAACGCCGGCTTCAACCTCGTCGTCGCCGGGTACGTGGACAGCACCGAGCCGGCGAACTACGTCGTCTCCCAGGTGCCGCAAAGCGGGCAGAGCGCGCCGCAGGGCTCGAACGTGAAGGTCATGCTCTCGAAGGGGCCGCCGCAGGTGACGGTGCCGCCGGTCGTCAACGAAACGTCACAGCAGGCGGTGCACGACCTCGAGGCCGCCGGCTTCAAGGTCGTCCAGCAGCCCGTGGGCGTGTCCGACCCGACGCAGAACAACATCGTCCAGTCCCAGAACCCGGCCGGAGGCCAGTCGGCGAACAAGGGCTCGACCATCACGATCTACGTGGGCCAGTACTCGCCCGGCGGCACGACCACGACAGGGTGACCGCGGCCAGCCGCCGCGTCCGCGTCGCCGTCCTCGCGGGCGGACGCTCGAGCGAGCACGAGATCTCCCTCGCGTCGGCCCGGTCCGTTGTCGCCGCGCTCGATCCCGAGCGCTACGAGGTCGCCGAGGTCGGCATCGGCCGCGACGGCCGCTGGGAGCTCGGCACCGGGAAGACCACCGCAGAGACGCTGCCCGTGCCCTACGACGGAGGCCCGCTGGAGCGGCTCGGCGAGGTCGACGTCGTCCTCCCGCTTCTGCACGGGCCGTTCGGCGAGGACGGGACCGTGCAGGGACTGCTCGAGCTCGCCGGCATCCCCTACGTCGGGGCCGGAGTCGCCGCCTCGGCGCTCGCGATGGACAAGGACCTGTTCAAGAAGGTGATGCGCGACAGCGGCATTCCCGTCGCCGCCCATCACACGATCCGGCTCGGCGACGCGGTTGAGAACCCGTTCGGCTATCCCGTCTTCGTCAAGCCGGCCCGGCTCGGCTCCTCCGTCGGCATCACGAAGGTGCACGCGGAGGAGGACCTCGCAGCTGCGGTCGAGCTCGCCTTCCGCCACGACGAGAAAGTCCTGATCGAGGAGTTCGTCGCGGGCACCGAGGTCGAAGTCGGCGTCCTCGGCAACCGCGTTCCCCCGCCAGTCGCCTCCCTGCCCGGGAAGATCGACACGCTCGGGCACGAGTGGTACGACTACGCCTCGAAGTACGACGACGGCGGGATGGACCTGATCGTGCCGCCGCCGGGTCTCTCGCAGGAGACGATCGCGCTGCTGCAGCAGCGGGCGGTCGACTCGTTCGTCGCCTCGGAGTGCGAAGGCCTCGCGCGGGTCGACTTCTTCGTCCGCGCGAGCGACGGGGAGGTCGTGCTCAACGAGCTGAACACGATGCCCGGCTTCACCGCGACAAGCGTCTGGGCGAAGCTGTTCGAAGCGTCGGGGATCGGGTACGCGGAGGCGCTCGACCGGCTGATCGAGCTCGCCCTCGAGCGGCACGAGCGCCGCTCGAAGCTCCTCTACTAGCGCGTCGCCGTCACGTTCGAGATCTCGGCCGACAGCTCCGGCGGGAGCCGCGTGATCCAGACGACCCAGTAGCTGCCGGCACGGCCGTCGAGCGCGAACGTCGTCGTGCTGGAGACGGGTTCCGTCACCGAGTCGGCCGTGAACGGTCCGCTCGGCGAGCTGCCGACCTCGATCCGCGCGGTGAAGCCCGGAGTCGGCGTGGCCACCGTCACGCGCGAGAGCGTGATCGTGCCGCCGGTGGAGAGAACGAGGCCGAGGCCGTCCTTGAGGTTTCCGAAGGCCTGCGAGGCGTACCTCTCGGTCTTCCAGGTCGTCGCCGCACTTCCGTCTGTGGCGTACTTCGCCGTGGAGCCGAGCGCCTGCTGCTCGCCGCCTCGCGGGTCGTACGTCGTGATCCCGTGCAGGTGCACGACTGTGCCCGCACCGGCGCCGCTCGCGCCGCCGAGCCGGCCGGCGCCGCTCAGCAGCAACGCCGCCGCGAGCCCCGCAACAGCGAACAAGACCGCCAAGACGACGAAGCCTCTCGCGGCGAATCGCGGCGATTTGCGGGGCAATCGACTTAGTGACAATTTGTCACTTGCGTTTTTTGGTGGCGGGATAACGGCCGTCGCTCCCTCGGTGTCGAGTCCCGCGAGGCAGGCGCGGAGCTCGTCCGCGAACGCCTCCATCGAGGGAAAACGGCGCGCCGGATCCTTCTGGAGCGCCCGCTCGATCGTGGCTGCGAGACGCGGCGGAACGCCTGGGCGCAGGTCGCTCAGGCTCGGCGGCTGCTCGTGCACGTGGCGCAGCGCGACCGCGACGAAGTTCTCGCCGCCGAACGGCACGTCCCCGGTCACCAGCTCCCAGAGAACGATGCCGAGGGAGTACTCGTCGGTCGCCGGGGAGACCGGCTCGCCGCTCGCCTGCTCGGGCGCGAGGTACTCGCCCGTCCCGAGCACCGTCCCGGTCTGCGTGACGCCGTGCTCGACGTCGAGCGAACGGGCGATGCCGAAGTCGGTGACCTTGACGTCGCCGCTCCGGTTGAGGAGAACGTTCTGTGGCTTCACATCCCGGTGGACGAGCCCATGCGCGTGCGCGAACGCAAGACCGTCCGCGATCGCGATCGCGAGCTCGACGGCGCGGCGGAGCGGTAGCCGCCCCGAGCGGACGATCAGCTCCTTGAGGTTCTCGCCCTCGACGTACTCGAAGACGATGTAGTGCCGCCCTTCGTCTTCTCCCCGGTCGATGACCGTGACGATGTTCGGGTGCGAGAGCTGCGCAACGGCGCGCGCCTCGCGGAGGAAGCGCTGGACGTACTCGTCCTCGTCGGCGTAGCGGTCGTGGAGGATCTTGACCGCGACGAGGCGGTCGAGCTGGACGTCGTGGGCGCGGAAGACACTCGACATGCCGCCGCTGCCGCAGACGGCCTCGAGCTCGTAGCGGTCCGCGACGACGTCGCCGACGCGCGGCTGGCTCACAACGGGCATGCTCGACCTGGAACCCGGCACAGCGATACAACGTCACATACCCCGCCGGGGCTACGCCAGAACCGCCTCCAACGCGTCCTCCCAGACACCGAGCGCCTCCTCGAGCTCGGCGTCCGAGATCACGAGCGGGCAGAGGACGCGATTGCAGTTGGAGTGGACGCCGGCCTTGAGCAGGAGCAGACCGCGCTCGGCGGCCGCCTCGGCGACGCGGGTCGCGATCGCGGGCGCCGGCTCCTTCGTCGCGCGATCCACGACGTACTCGACGGCGAGCATCGCGCCGATCCCGCGCACGTCGCCGATCGCCGCGAAGCGCTCCTGCCAGGCGAGCATCCGCGCCCGGATCGTCTCGCCGATCCGCTCGGCGCGCTCGACGAGTCCCTCCTCCTCGAAGACGTCGAGGACGGCGATCGCCGCGGCGAGCGCGACCGGATTGCCGACGTACGTGCCCCCGACGGCGTTGTCGGGGAGCGCATCCATGATCTCCGCCCTGCCGACGACGCCGGAGAGCGGCAGGCCGGCGGCAATCGACTTCGCGAGCGTCATCAGGTCGGGCTCGATGCCGAAGTGCTCGATCGCGAACATCTTCCCGGTGCGGCCGAAGCCGGTCTGCACCTCGTCGACGACGAGCAGGATCCCCTCGCGATCGCAGAGCGCGCGGAGCCCCGACATGAACTGCGGCGGCGCCGGGATGAATCCACCTTCTCCCTGCACCGGCTCGATCACGATGGCCGCGACCGTCTCGGCGGCGACCTGGGTCAAGAGCGCGCGCTCCAGCGCGTCGAGCGCATCGCCGGCCGTGACGCCGTGGTACTCGTCCGGGAACGGGACGCGGTAGACCTCGGGCGCGAACGGGCCGAGCCCGGCCTTGTACGGGTGCGTCTTCGAGGTCAGCGTGAGCGAGAGGAGCGTGCGGCCGTGGAACCCTCCCTCGAAGCCGATCACGGCGGGACGTTTCGTGTAGCCGCGCGCGAACTTGACGGCGTTCTCGACCGCTTCCGTCCCCGCGTTGAAGAAGGCCGCCTTCGTCGGACCCCTGAAGGGCGCGAGCGCAGTGAGCCGCTCCGCGTACTCGACGTAGACCTCGTAGGGGACGATCGTGAAGTCGGTGTGGAGGAAGCGCGCGGCCTGTTCCGCCACCGCCGAGACGACGCGCGGATGGGCGTGGCCGACGTTGAGGCAGCCGACCCCGCCGGTGAAGTCGACGAACGTGTTGCCGTCGACGTCGGTCACGGTCGCGCCGCGGCCCTCCGCGATCATGAGCGGGAGATAGAGGCCGAGCGGATCGGCGACGACGCGCTCCTTCCGCGCGATGATCTCGCGGGAGCGCGGGCCCGGAACCTCGGTCTTCAGGTCGATAGCACGCGTAATGGCCACGAGCTCACGATATCCCGCGGACAAGACGCCGAATCGGAGGAACCGCCGACCGTAGAATCGGTGCCGATGGTCCTCTCCGACGCGACGATCGCCCGCCTGCTCGCCGAGGGGAGGATCGAGATCGACCCCTACGACGAATCGCTCCTGCAGCCGTCGAGCGTGGACGTCCGCGTCGACCGGCTCTTCCGTGTCTTCCACAACAACCGCTACCCGTTCATCGACGTCAAGGTCGAGCAGGCGGAGCTGACCGAGCTCGTCGAAGTGGACGACGAGCACCCGTTCGTCCTCCATCCCGGCGAGTTCGTGCTCGGCTCGACGCTCGAGCGGATCCGGCTCCCCGACGACCTCGTCGCGCGGCTCGAGGGGAAGTCGTCGCTCGGCCGCCTCGGCCTCCTCATCCATTCGACGGCCGGCTTCATCGACCCGGGGTGGGACGGACATGTGACGCTCGAGCTGTCGAACGTCGCCAACCTGCCGATCACGATCTATCCCGGGATGAAGATCGGGCAGATCTCCTTCGTGCAGATGACGGAGCCCGCGACGACGCCGTACGGATCCGCGTCGATCGGCTCGAAGTACAAGGGTCAGCGCGGCCCGACGGCGAGCCGCTACTGGCAGAACTTCGAGTGACGGTCCTGCTCACGGGCGCGACCGGCTTCATCGGCCCCCACGTCGCGCACGCGCTGCGCGCCCGGGAGCTGCCGGTGCGGGCGCTCGTCCGCGATCCGAAGCACGCCTCGCGCCTGACGGCCTGGGGCGTCGAGCTCGCAGTCGGCGACGTCACGGATCCGTCGTCGCTCGGCGCCGCATGCGAAGGCGTCGACGAGGTCGTCCACCTCGTCGCGATCATCAAGGGCCGGCCGGCGGAGTTCGAGTCGGTCATGGCGCAGGGCACGCGCAACCTCGTCGCGGCGGCGCAGGACGCGGGCGTACGCCGTTTCGTCCTCGCGAGCGCACTCGGCCTCGACGAGCGGACGAAGGACGCCGTGCCGTATTTCGCCGCGAAGTGGGAGATGGAGCGCGCAGTCGAGGAGTCGGGCCTCGAGCACGTGATCTTCCGGCCGAGCTTCGTCTTCGGCCGCGACGGCGGGGTCCTTCCGACGTTCGTGCGGCTCGCGCGGCTCGCGCCCGTGACGCCGATCGTCGGGCCGGGAACGCAGCGGCTGCAGCCGATCTGGGTCGAGGATCTCGCGGAGTACTACGTGCGCGCGGTGTCCGAGCCGGTCGGCGGGACGTTCGAGCTCGGCGGGCCGGAGTCCGTGACGTGGAACGAGTTCTGGGCGCGGCTGAAGCGCGTGCTCGGCGTCCGGCGTCCGTCCGTCCACATGCCGTTCGGATTGATGCGCGCGCAGGCTGCGCTGACCGAGCGGCTGCCCGGCGCGCCCGTCACGCGCGACCAGCTGACGATGCTCGAGCTCGGCGACAACGTCGTCACGGACGCGAGCGCGGTGGAGACGTTCGGGCTCCCGCTCGTCCCGCTCGACGAGCAGCTGCGGCGGGCGTCGTGAGAGGAGTCGTGCTCGCGGAGGACGGCGGCGTCGCCCTCGAGGAGGTGACGCTCGACCCGCCCGGCGAGCACGAAGTCCGCGTCCGCGTGATCGCGAACGGCCTCTGCCACACCGACCTGCACGTGATCGAGACCGGCGGCTGGGGGATGAAGCTCCCCGTGCTCCTCGGGCACGAGGGAGCAGGCGTCGTCGAAGAGATCGGGCCGGACGTGACGACCGTGCAGGCAGGTGACCGCGTCGTCGTCGCCTGGCGCGCTCCGTGCGGCGACTCGTGTCCGGCGTGCCGCCGCGGCGACCCGCGCCGGTGCTCGAACAACCTCCGGGCGAGGCGCCGCTCGCACCGTGCCTCCGACGGAGCCCTCCTCAACACCGTTCTGCGCTGCGGGACGCTGTCGGACGCCGTCGTCGTCCACGAGGCCTGCGCGGTGAAGGTGCCGGAGGAGCTTCCCGTCGAGCAGGCATGCCTGCTCGCGTGCGGGTTCTCGACCGGTGCCGGCGCCGCGTTGTGGGCGACGCCCGTCCGCGAAGGGGCGACGGTCGCGGTGATCGGGTGCGGCGGCGTCGGGCTCGCGGTCGTACAGGGAGCGAGGCTTGCAGGAGCGGAGCGGATCGTCGCGCTCGACATCTCGGCCGAGAAGCTCGCACTCGCGCAGGAGCTCGGTGCGACGGACGTCGCGGCGTCCGTCGACGAGGTGAAGGAGCTCACCGGCGGGGTCGACTACGCGTTCTCCGCGGTCGGCTCGCCCTCCGGCCTCGTCGACGCGGTGCGGATGTGCGCATACGGCGGAACGGCAACGCTCGTCGGTGTCCCGCCGCCGGGACGCAGCCTCGATGTCGACCTCGAGCTCGACCTCTTCCATCCGAAGGTGGCGATTGCCGTGACGCACGGCGGCGACACGATCCCGCAGGAGGACTTCCCGTTCCTCGCCCGCGCGGCACTCGACGGAAGGATCGATTTGGCCCGCTTCGTCACGAGCACGATCCCGCTCGAAGAGGTGCCCGACCGCCTCCCGCACATCGGCGAGGGCGGCGAGATCCGCACGGTCGCGCTGCTTTAGCCCAAGCCTTGTCTTCGGGGGAGATCCACTTCGGGGTTCACGAGGTGGCCGTCGCGCTCGATGTAGCCGCCTTTGCCGCCGACGATGAAGACGATCGCGTCCTCGTCGCCGATGCTCGAGATCCGGCGCGGCGTCGTCGAGCTCGCGTGGAAGAGACCGCCCTCGCCGAGCTCCCGGGACTCGCCGCCGACGTCCACGCGGATCCTCCCCTTGTGGACGAAGTAGAGCTCGTCCTGGGTGTCGTGGTAGTGCTCGGGGCCTTCGTAGCCCGGTGGGTAGACGATCGCGTTGACGCCGAACGCGTCGACGCCGAGTGCTGCGCGGATCTTCCGGAAGCCGTAGCCGTCGCCGAGCTCGTCGAGCGATCCGAACGCGTACGTCATTCCGAGCACGCCTGGCTCGTGTGCGCGAGCGGGAGCCGGCCGAGCAGCTCGGCGAGGTGTTCGCGCTCCTTCTGGTCGAAGATCTCGCCGAACAGCTCGTCGACGTCGGCGTGGTGCGACTTGCGGGCCTCCTTGATCTTGCGAAGGCCCTCGTCGGTGAGCACCGCGTAGCTGACGCGCGCGTCGCTCTCGCACGCCTTCTTCTCCACGAGCCCGCAGCGCTCGAGGCCGTCGAGGAGCCGCGTGATCCCCGACGCCGTGAGGAGGACCGAGCGCGCGATATCGACGCGCCGCATCGCGTGCTCGGGCGCGTGGTAGAGCTGGATGAGGACGTCGAAGTCGCTCATCGTCAGGTCGTGCTCGGCCTCGAGCCGCGCCGAGAGCTCCCGCGTCAGCGCGGCGTGCGCGCGCAGGAACCGCACCCATGCGACCTGGGTGGTTTCGGAACTTTCTTGAGTGGTCAATACTTGACTAGACAATCTTTCCTCGCTATGATCCTTGCGTACTCAACTATACAAGGAGATTGCATCTGATGTCCACCACCACTTTCACCTCAGCACCGGCCGGCACGTGGAGCGCCGACCCGGTCCACTCCAACGTCTCGTTCGAAATCGCCTACGCGGGGACGAACACGTTCCGCGGCGGCTTCGGCGAGTACAGCGCAACGCTGGAGAACGGCGTCCTCGAAGGCTCCGCGAAGGTCGCGAGCGTCGACGTCAAGGACGAGCAGCTGAACGGCCACCTCCAGACGCCGGACTTCTTCGACGCCGAGCGCTTCCCGGAGATCACGTTCCGCACGAGCGACCTCGAGCACGGCGAGCTGACGATCAAGGGCGTCACGCGCCCGGTCACGATCACGGCCTCCGTCTCGGAGCCGAACGTCGACCCGTTCGGCCGCGAGCGCGTCGGCGTCACCCTCGAGGCGACCGTCGACCGCAACGAGTACGGCATCGAGTGGAACGCCCCCAACCAGGGCGGCGGCAACTACCTCGGCGACGACGTCACGATCAAGGCCGAGCTCGCGCTCGTCAAGGCGGCGAGCTGACAATGAGGATCCTCGGCGTTTCCGGCAGCCTGCGGGAGGGCTCGTTCAACACGAGCCTCCTGCAGGCCGCCGCCGAGGCCGCGCCCGAGGGCGTCGAGCTCGAGCTCTGGGACGGGCTCGCCGAGCTGCCGCTCTACGACGAGGACCTCGACAACGACGACGCTCCCGAGCCGGTGCGCAAGCTGCGCGAGGCGTGGGACGCAGCGGACGCGATCCTCTTCGCGACGCCCGAGTACAACGGCTCCGTTCCCGGCGGCCTCAAGAACGCGGTCGACTGGGGCTCCCGCCCTCGCCTCGAGGCGCCGCTCCGGAACAAGCCGGTCGCGGTCGTCGGCGCGAGCACCGGTCAGTTCGGCGCCATCTGGGCGCAGCAGGACCTGAAGCGGATCCTCGGCATCGCCGGTGCGAGGGTCGTCGGCACGGAGATCCCGGTCTCGCGCGCCGACGAGCGCTTCGACTCCGAGGGCCGTCTCCTCGACGGCGAGATCTTCGAGCAGCTTCGGCTCCATCTCACGACGCTCGCGGCCGAAGCGGTGGCCGCTCCCGAGCGCGCCGCCGCCTGAGCCGTCTCTCCCAAAAAGATGAGGGGCCGCTTTCGCGACCCCTCGATCCGGTTACCAGCGCGTAGTGGCAGAGGCGCATTCCTGCTTCTCGGCTCGGTAGTGGAGCCGGGCGGCGCGGATCGCGTCGTCCCCTACGCTGGCTAGGCGTTTCCCGGTGGTCCCGGGGACAGCGCCTCTACCCGCTGGTACCTCCACTGCCCGTACTGTCTGAAATCACTGCCGGACCACCTCCTTTCCGCGGTACCTGCAATTTACCGCAGAAGGTGGTCAGCGCAAGGCGACGCTGAGCTCGAGCCCGCGGTCGAGCGGGACGGTCACGCTGAGGAGCTCGGGGTCGGCCTGCCGCGCCGCGGAGTACTGCGCGAGCGGGTCCGGATGGGAGAGGACGTTGTCGGCGACGAACAGCGCACCCGGCTCGACCTTGCCGCGCGCGAGCTCGAACAGCCGCTCGTAGTCGTCCTTCTCCGCGTCGAGGAAGACGACGTCGAAGACGTCCTCGAGCTGAGGCAGGAGCTCGAACGCGTCGCCTTCGAGCAGCTCGGCCCAGTCCCCGAGCCCGGCCTCTTCGACGTTGGCCCGCCAGGCCTCGGCCTTGCGCGGGTCGTGCTCCAGCGAGAGCACGCGTCCGCCGAGATTGCGAACGCCGGCGGCGAGCCAGATCGTGGAGTAGCCGCGCGACCCGCCGATCTCCAGGACTTCGCAGTCCGCCTGCGGCGAGACGAGCGAGAAGAGGAAGCGCCCCGTCGTCGGCTCGACCTGCCGCGCACGCAGCTCGCGCGCGACTCCCTGCTCGCGCTCCTCGGCGTCCTCTCGCTCGAGGCGCTCCAGCACGGCGCGAACGCGATCGTCGAGCATCCCGTGCAACCTATCCTTCGCCCCTCGATGCACGCGGAGCTCACGATCGAGATCGCACGGACGCCCGAGGACGTCTTCGCCTACCTCACCGACGTCGCGAATCTGCCGGAGTGGCAGTCGGGCGTCAAAGGCGCCGAGCTGCGCGACGGGCGGATCGTGGAGACCCGCTCCTTCCTCGGCCGGGAGATGCGGACGACGCTCGAGATCGTCGAGCGGGACGAGCCGAAGGTCTTCACGCTCGAGGCACTCGACAGTCCCGTGCCGTTCGCCGTCCGGCACGAGCTCGAGCCGGCGGAGGGCGGGACGAGGCTCCGCGTCGTCGCGGACGGAGAGGTTCCCGGCTTCGCGAGCGGTCTCGTCGCGCAGCGGGCGAGGAAGCAATTCTCAAAGGACTTCGCGCGCCTGAAGGAGATCCTCGAATCTCCCAAGTGACAAATTGTCACTAAGTGCGGCGCGCCCGTTCTTGACGTTCGGCCTCGACGGCGTCGTGCACCCAGCAGTCGGCGCGATGGCCGTTGACGATGCCGCAGGCCTCCATCGACGAGTACGCGGTCGTCGGGCCGACGAAGCGGAAGCCGGACTTCTTGAGCCGCTTCGAGAGCTCCTTGCCGTCGGCCGCGTCGCGGTACTCCCACATCAACTGATCGAGCGGCGTGCCCGCCTCGCGCAGCGCCAGCGTCGCGCGCGCGTTCGCGATCGCGGCCTCGATCTTGCCCCGATGCCTGACGATCCCGGCGTCGCCTAGCAGCCGCGCGACGTCGCGCTCACCGAACCGCGCCACCCGTTCCGGATCGAAGCCGGCGAATGCCGCCCGGAACGCGTCGCGCTTGCGCAGGATCGTGATCCACGCAAGGCCCGACTGGAATCCCTCGAGGCAGAGCCGCTCGTAGAGCCCGCGCTCGTCGCGCACCGGCCGCCCCCACTCCTCGTCGTGGTACGCGTTGTACGCGGGATCGCTCGTCGTCCAGCAGCGGATCGGCTCGCTCCCCATCACGCCACCGAGGCAACTGCGTACAGCTGCCACTCGCCGGGAACGCCCTTGAGCTGCGCCGCCCCGCGCTCCTCGAAGTCGATCCCCGAGCCCGCGACGAGATCGCGCACGGTCTGGGAAACGAGCACCTCGCCGGCGCTCGCCTGCGCCGCGACGCGCGCGCCGATCGAGACGGCGAGACCCGCGACCTTGCCGTCGACGACCTCGCACTCGCCGGTATGCAAGCCGGCGCGCACCTCGAGCCCGAGCTCGCGGACGGAATCCCGGATCGCGCACGCGCACCGGATCGCCCGCGCCGGCCCGTCGAAGCGCGCGAAGAACCCGTCCCCCGCCGTGTCGAGCTCGACGCCGCGGAAGAGCGAGAGCTGAGCGCGAATGCGAGCGTGGTGCTGCTCGAGCAGCTCCCGCCAGCCGCGGTCCCCGAGCTCCACCGCCTTCGCCGTCGAGCCGACGAGATCGGTGAACAGGACGGTCGCGAGCACGCTGTCGTACGGTCGCGCGTCCTCGAGGCAGACCGGCTCGACGAACTCGCGAATCGCGGCCACGACGCTCTCCCAGTCGCCGAGCCACGGCATGTGCGGCCCGCCCGGCAGCTCGACGAAACGCGCGCCGGGAATCTGCTCGGCCATCCAGCGCGCTCCCTCGATCGGGATGTGGTCCTCCTGCCGGTGGAGCACGACCGTCGGCACGCGGATCGTGGACAGGATAGGCCTCGCGTCGATCTCGGCGTTCATGCGGCCGAGCTGCGCGTACGCGCCCGGGTTGATCAGGAGCCGGTCCTTGCGCGCCCGCTCGTGCACGGCCTCGGGCGAGGCGTCGAGCCCTTCGGACTCCAGCCACTCGCGCGCGCTCTCCTCCGTGCCCCAGACGAGCGCCTCCTCCTCGTACGAGGCGAGGTACTCGTGCTTCGGCGAGCGCCACGGGAAGCCCGGCCCGCGGACGAAGCGCGGCAGCGAGCCGTAGTTGACGAGCGCCCGCACGCGCTCGGGATACGTCGCCGCGAAGAGCAGCGCCATCGGCCCGCCCTCCGAGACGCCGCAGACGACGGCTGCCTCGCTTCCCGCGGCGTCCATCACCGCACGGATGTCGTCCATCCGCGTCTCGAGGTCGGCGACTCCCGCGACGCGGTCCGACAGCCCCGTGCCGCGCTTGTCGAACATGATCAGCCGCGAGAACGACGCCAGCGCCCCGTAGAAGCGGGCTCTCTCCGGATCCTCCCACTCGAGATCGAGGTGCGAGGGCGCGCCGGGAGTCCAGACGAAGTCGAACGGCCCGTCGCCGACCACCTGGTAGGCGATCGAGACGTCGCCGGAGCGCGCGTACCGGATCTCGGGCACGTCCATCGCCCGAAAGTCTGTCAGGGAAGCTCTACGACGACGACCTCGCCGGCGACCCGCACGGGATACGTCGGCACCGGCTCCGTCGCCGGCAGCGACCGCGGCACGCCGGTCGCGAGATCGAACGCCGAGCCGTGGCGCGGGCAGACCACGCGGCACTCGTCCTCGTCCCAGTCGCCCTCGCAGAGCGGCCCGTCGTCGTGCGAGCAGCGGTCCTCGATCGCGTAGAGCGTGCCGCCGCAGTTGTAGACGCCGACGAAGAGAGTCCCGTGATGGACGATCTTGGACGAGCCGGGCGGGAAGGAATCCGCGGCGGCGACCTCGATCTCCGCCACTAAGTCAGTTCCAGCTCGTCGAAGCCGGCGAGGCCCTCGGGGAGCGGCGTCCCCTTCGCCTTGTGCAGCGCGACCTTGAGCGTCGTCAGGCCGAGCATCGCGCACTTGAGCCGGACAGGAGTGAGCGGGATCCCGATCTCCTCGAGCAGCTCCTCCTTGTCCATCGTCGCGACCTCGGTCGCCGTCCGCCCCACGGACATCTCCATGAGCATCGACGTCGCCGCCTGCGAGATCGCGCAGCCGCGGCCCGAGAACTTCACGTCCTCGATCGTCTCGCCGTCGTCGGCGAACGCGACGTAGATCGAGACCTCGTCGCCGCAGAGCGGATTCTGGCCGTCGGCCTCGGCGTCGGCGTCCTCGATCGTCCCGTGCCCGCGCGGGTTCTTGTAGTGATCGAGGATGACCTCGCGATACATCTGGTCGAAGCTCATACGCACGCTCCTCGGGCGTCGCTGGCCAGCGGCGTCAGCTGGCCGCGGAGCCGGGCTTCGCCCGGCGGGAGCGGACAGCTGCGAGGGGCGTGCGTCATGCAAAGACCTTACGGACCGCGTACAGCCCTTCGACGAGCTGGTCGAGCTCCTCGGGAATCGTGTAGAGGTAGAAGCTCGCGCGGTTCGTCGCCGCCACGCCGAGCTTCTGCATCAGCGGCTGGCAGCAGTGGTGGCCGGCGCGGATCGCGACTCCCTGCAGGTCGAGGATCTGGGCCACGTCGTGCGGATGGATTCCCTCGAGGTTGAAGGAGACGATCCCGGCGCGCTTGTCCGCCGGCGGCCCGTAGAGCGTGATCCCGGGAACGTCCGCGAGCTTGTCGAGCGCGTACGCGGCGAGCTCGTGCTCGTGCGCCTCGATCTTGTCCAGCCCGATCTCCTCGAGATAGTCGATCGCCGCGCCGAGCCCGACCGCCTCCGCCATCGGCGCCGTCCCGGCCTCGAACTTGTGCGGCAGCTCGCCCCAGGTCGTCTTGTCGACCCGAACCGAGTTGATCATGTGGCCGCCGGTGAGGAACGGCTCCATCCTCTGCAGCAGCTCGGCCTTGCCCCACAGCGCGCCGACACCGCTCGGGCCGCACATCTTGTGGCCGGAGATCGCGAGGAAGTCGACGCCGAGCGCCTGGACGTCGAGCTTCATGTGCGGCGCGGCCTGCGCGGCGTCGCAGACGAAGATCGCGCCCTGCTCGTGCGCCCACGGGACGATCCGGTCGAGCGGGTTGATCGTTCCGAGGGAGTTCGAGACGAGGTTCGTCGCGACGACCTTGACATTCCCCTCCGCCGCGAGCGCGTCGAGGCCGGAGAGGTCGAGCTCCCCGTGCTCGTCGAGGGGCAGCAGCCGCAGCTCGGCGCCGCGCTTGCCGGCGATGAATTGCCACGGGACGAAGTTCGAGTGGTGCTCGAGCTCGGTGACGACGACGACGTCTCCGGGGCCGAGGTTCCAGAGGCCCCACGCGTAGGCGACGAGGTTGAGCGCCTCGGTCGCGTTGCGGACGAAGATCACCTCGCGCGCGCTCGGCGCGTTGAGGAAGGCCCGCGTCCGCTCGCGCGCGTGCTCGAGGCCCGCGGTCGCGCGTTCGGCCAGCTCGTAGACGCCCCGGTGGACGTTCGCGTACGACGTCTCGTAGAAATGGTTCATCGCCTCGAGCATCTGGCGCGGCTTCTGCGAGCTCGCCGCCGAGTCGAGGAAGGCGAGCGGCTTGCCGTGGAACTCCTGCTCGAAGATCGGGAAGTCGGCACGCAGTGCGTGTGCGTCGAGCTTGGCGGGTGCCTTCACAGCCACGCCTTCATGGTAGAGGCCGCTCACATGGGAATCTCATCGGTTCAGGGCACTCTGAGGCCCGCCATGGCCGATCAATCCCGGATTGCCCGCGCCCGGGCGCGCGCTCGCGGCGCGAAAGCCGCGATCGGTGCGGTCTCGCTGCTCGTCTTCGGAGTCGCGTTCGTCGGGGCGAAAGTCCACGCGCCCGGACATGCGAAGGGGAAGGCGACGCCGCTCACCGCGCCGAAGTCGTTCAAGCAGGCGGTCAAGCGCAGCATCGCCCAGGGCGGCACGATCGCGCCCGCCGTACAGCCGCCGCCCGTCGCCAGCGCAACGTCGTGACCGTCGACCATTTCCGGGCCATGGGCTGCGAGATCGTCGTGGCCGGAGCAGACCCGGCTGAGGTCGCTGCGATTCTCGAGGAATGGGAGGCCGCGTTCAGCCTCTTCCGCCCGGAGTCGGAGCTCTCCCGCGTCAACGCCTCCGAGACGAGCGTCCTCGCCGTCTCGCCGCTCTTCGCGCGCGCGCTCGGCGTCGCGCTCGAGGTGGCGGAGGAGACCGGCGGGCTCGTCGACCCGACGCTCGCCGGGCGCTGGCGCGAGATTCGCCTCGACGGCCGGCTCCTTTCCCGCCCGCCCGGCCTGGCACTCGACCTCAACGGCGTCGTCAAGTCGCTCGCGGTCGACGCGGCCGCCGAGCTGATCGAGGATGAGGGATTCGTCTCCGCCGGCGGCGACATCGCCGTCCGCGGCCCGGTGGACGTCGCGCTTCCGGGGGGCAGCGCGATCCGCGTCGTCGAAGGCGGGCTCGCGACGAGCGGCGTCGCGTCGCGCGGCAGGCACCTCGTCGACCCGCGCAGCGGCGAGCCGAGCGATTCTCCGTGGGAGCAGGTCACCGCATCGGGCTCGAGCTGTCTCGCCGCGGACATCGCGGCCAAGACGGCGTTCCTCCTCGGGGAGGACGGGCCCGGGTGGCTTGACGAGCGCGGCATCCCCGGACGCTTCGTCGCCCTCGACGGCGAGATCGTCGAGAGCGCCCGCTGGACAGGAGCCCTCGCGTGCACGTGACCTCGAATCCCGCGATCTGGTACGCGGCTCGCGCCTCGGGCATCGCCGCCTACGTCGTCCTCAGCGTGGTCGTGTCGCTCGGCCTCGGGCTCGGCGGGAAGGCGCAGAACAAGCGCTGGCCCCGCTTCTCCATCGAGGACATCCACCGCTTCGGCGGCCTCCTCGTCGGCTCGCTCGTCACGATCCACGTCCTCACGATCGCGATGGACTCGTTCCTCCCGTTCTCGATCGTCAACCTCGTCGTGCCGTTCACGGCGAAGTACCGGCCGATCTGGACAGGCCTGGGAATCGCAGCCGCCGAGATCCTGCTCGCACTCGCGGTCACGAACCACTACCGCAAGCGCCTCCCGTACCGCTTCTGGCGGACGGCGCACTACCTCAACTTCGCGGTCTGGGGACTCGCCTCGCTCCACGGCCTCATGTCCGGCACCGACCGGGGCGTCTGGTGGCTGGCCATCATCTACGGCGTCTGCTTCGCGGCGCCGGTGATGCTGCTGTTCTGGCGCTTCGGCGGCTTCGTCCTCCGCTCGCCGAGAGTCGCGACAGCCGGGGCGGTGACGATAGTCGCGTTGCCGTTGCTGATCATCGGACCTCTCCGCCACTCCCCGCCGCTCTGGAACGCCGCGCACGTGAGCGAACCGCTCACCGGCACGGTGATCAGGAACGGGACGAACCTGAAGACGATCGTCTCCTTCGTCGGGCAAGGGACCGGCCCGCAGAAGATGCTCGTGCGCGCCGACTTGCTTGTGTCGCCGCAGTCCCTCCAGTCGACGTCGCTGCAGCTCGAGTACCTGCCGAGCGGCGACGTCTGCCGCGGCAAGGTGACAGGCGTCGGCGGGACGAGCTTCAGCGGATCGTGCAAGCTCGCGAACGGCGAGAGCCGCTTCGTCGACGCGAGCTGGGTGCCCAACAGCACGGGCACGGGCGTCGTCGGGCAGATCACGCTTGGCTAGAGGCGTCCTCGCGCTCGCGGCCGTCGCCTTGCTCGCGGCCGGCTGCGGCACCGCCACCGGCTCGACCGTGGGCAAGACCTCGCCGTCGCCGAAACTGACGGTGACGAAGATCGGCACGCTGCCGCAGGCGCTTTCGAAGGCGGCGGCGGTCGCGCTTCCGGGCGGGAAGCTGATGATCCTCGGCGGCTACACGGGATCCACCTCGCTCCGCACGATCCTCGAGGGGACGCCGCAGCGGCTGCGCATCGTCGGACATCTCCCGCTGGCGACGCACGATGCGGCGGCCGTCGACTTCGGCAACGCGGTCTATCTCCTCGGCGGCGGCTCGAGCGTTTCCACGCCGAGCGTCGTCAGGATCGACCCGAGCACCGGGGCGGCCCGGGAGGCGCCCGCGCTCAGCGAGCCCCTCTCGGATCTCGGCGCAGTCGTGGTCGGCGGCCGTATCTACCTCGTCGGCGGCTACACCAGCACGACGTTCGCCTCGGCGATCCTCGTCTACCCGCTCAGCGGCGGCACGCAGACCGTCTCGCGGCTGACGCAGGCGACCCGCTACGCGGGAGTGACGGCGATCGGCGGAACGATCTACGTCGCCGGCGGACTGACCACCGCGGGACCGACCGACGCCATCTACGCCGTCAACCCCTCCGAGCACCCGCGCCGGATCGGGACGCTGCCGAGGCCGGAGGATCACGCCGCGCTCGCCGCGCTGAACGGGACGCTCTACTACGTCGGCGGCCGCAGGGTGCTCGCGATCGACCCCGGCTCGGGCAAGGTCACGGTCGCAGCGCAGCTTCCCGTCCCGCTCTCCGATCCGACCGCGACCACCGTCGGCAACCGGATCATCGTCGCCGGCGGGGGCACGAACGAGGTCTGGGCGCTGAAGCCCGCCTAGCCCTCGGGCCGCTCGAAGACGGCGTTCTCCCAGACCAGGCCCTGCGGCTCGCGGCTCGCAAGCGCGAGGCCTTCCCGCTCGGCCGCGGTCGAGATCGCCGCGAAGGGATGGACGAAGGCGCGGAAGCCGCACCGCCTGAATCCGAGCCAGAGGTTGAGCACGCGGAAGCCGATCCGCGTCGGCATCCGCTCGCGCGGATACGTGAGCGCGAGGCTGCGGCGGGCGTGAGTCGCGGCTGCGGAGACGAGCGCGTCGGCGTCGGGATAGCAGCAGACGACGCGGTGGAGGAGGACGACGTCGTGCGGCTCGACGAGACCCGCCTGTGCGACGAAGTCGCCGATCCGCCGCTCGACGCGATCGCCGAGATGGTGCTCGGCGAGGAGCTCCGCGGCGGCGTCCTCGTAGCCGTCGGACAGCTCGACGACGGTCGCGCTCGACGCGCCGCGCTCGAGCAGCTCGAGGGAGAGATTCCCGACGCCGCCGCCGACGTCGAGCACGGTCTCGCCCTCGATCGCCTCCGCGAGAGCCCGCGCCGTCTTCGGCAGGCCCTTCCGGCGGTAGCGGCGCGCGTCGTGTCCGGCGAGCTTGCGGCCGAAGAAGCGCCGGTACTCGGCCGCGGGAGGCGGACAGCAGGGACAGCCCACCCGCGCAGCCTATGCGGCCCCTCCAGACACGTCGGAACCTGGTTCCTCCCTCGGACGGGGGAGACGGACCGGACGTGGCCGAAACGGAGACGGCCGCTATCGTCCGCCGCCGATGAGCAGCGACTACGTCTACACGATGTACCGGGCCGACAAGTTCTACGGCCCGGAGCGGCAGGTGCTCGCGAACATCTCGCTCTCCTTCCTCCCGGGAGCGAAGATCGGCGTGCTCGGCCCGAACGGCGCCGGCAAGTCGACGCTCCTCCGGATCATGGCCGGAAAGGACGAGCCTTCCTCCGGCGTCGCCGAGCTCGCGCCCGGCGCGACGGCCGGGCTCCTCGAGCAGGAACCGGAGCTCGACCCCACCAAGACGGTCCGCGAGAACGTCGAGGACGGCGTGCGCGCGACGCGCGACCTGCTCGACCGCTTCAACGAGATCTCGGCGCGCTTCGCGGAGCCCGACGCAGACTTCGAGGTCTTGCTCTCGGAGCAAGGCAAGGTGCAGGACGCGATCGACCGCGCCGACGCGTGGCAGCTCGACGACCACCTCGACCACGCGATGGACGCGCTGCGCGTTCCGGAGGGCGACCGCGACGTCGAGACGCTCTCGGGCGGCGAGCGCCGCCGCGTCGCGCTCTGCCGGCTGCTGCTCTCCGCGCCCGACCTGCTCCTGCTCGACGAGCCCACGAACCACCTCGACGCGGAGTCGGTGCTCTGGCTCGAGCGCTTTCTCGCCGACTACAAGGGAACCGTCGTCGCGGTCACGCACGACCGCTACTTCCTCGACAACGTCGCCGGCTGGATCCTCGAGCTCGACCGCGGAAAAGGCCTTCCTTTCCAGGGGAATTACTCCTCATGGCTCGAGCAGAAGCAGGAGCGGCTCGCCGTCGAGGAGAAGACGGAGTCGGCACGCCGGCGCACGCTCGCGCGCGAGCTCGAGTGGGTGCGAGCGTCACCGCGCGCGCGTCACGCCAAAGCCAAAGCAAGGCTCGGCGCGTACGAGAAGCTGCTCGCCGAGGAGCAGAACGTCAAGCTCGACCGCGTCGAGATCCACATCCCGCCCGGCCCGCGCCTCGGCGACGTCGTGATCGAGGCCGAAGGCGTGCGGAAGGGCTTCGGCGACCGGCTCCTCGTCGACGACCTGACCTTCTCCCTGCCGCCGGCCGGGATCGTCGGCGTCGTCGGCCCCAACGGCGCCGGCAAGACGACGCTGTTCCGGATGATCGCGGGCGAGGAGCAGCCCGACGACGGGACGCTGCGCGTCGGCGACACCGTCCAGCTCGCCTACGTCGACCAGGCGCGCGCCGACCTCGACCCGGCGAGCACCGTCTGGAAGGAAATCTCGGGCGGCCACGACACGATCGAGCTCGGGAAGCGGGAGGTGAACTCGCGGCAGTACACGTCGTGGTTCAACTTCCGGGGCGGAGACCAGCAGAAGCGCGTCGCCGATCTGTCGGGCGGCGAGCGAAACCGCGTCCATCTCGCGAAGCTCCTGCGCTCGGGCGGCAACGTCCTCCTCCTCGACGAGCCGACGAACGACCTCGACGTCGACACGCTGCGCGCGCTCGAGGAGGCGCTGCTCGAGTTCGCCGGCTGCGCGGTCGTGATCACGCACGACCGCTGGTTCCTCGACCGCGTCGCGACGCACATCCTCGCCTTCGAGGGGAACAGCGAGACGATCTGGCACGAGGGCTCGTGGGCGGAGTTCGTGGAGTGGATGAAGGAGACGCGCGGCCCCGACGCGCTCGAGCCGCACCGGATCAAGTACAAGCCGCTGGTACGCTCGTGAGCGGCGACGTGACAGGCGATCCGGTGGCATGGAGGGCGATCGAGCAGGGCTGGAAGGTCCTGGCCGCCGACGGAACCGCGGTCGGTTACGTCGACCAGGTCACGGGCGACCTCAACGGCGACATCTTCGACGGCATCACGGTCGGCGACGGCGGCACCGTCCTCACCCGGGCGCGCTACGTCCCGGCGGAACAGGTCGCGACGATCCGCGTGGGCGAAGTCGTCCTCGCCCTCGGAGCCGACGACATGGCGTCCCTCGAGCCGTATGTCGAGCCCGTCTCGAAGCCGTTGGCCTCGTTGATTCCCGAGCAAGAGCCCGGCGCACGGGGAAGGCCCGGCCCAGGCAGTCCCCTCGGCCGGCTGTTCTCGGTGTTCCGCGGGCGGCGGTAGAGACGCCGTCACGCACGGGCGCGCCCGGCTAGCGCTTCGTCGCGAAGTAGACCGCTGCGATGTCCTCGTCGCCGTGGCCGAGCTCGACGGCGCGGTCGAACGCCTCGTGCACCGCGTGGCCGACTCGCATCTCGACGCCCGCCCGCTCCGCTGCCTCTACGGCGAGGCCGGCGTCCTTCGCCGCAAGGCTGAGCTTGAAGCTCGGCTCGAAGTTCCCGGCGAGCATCGCGTCGGCCTTGAGATGGACGTACACGCAGTCGGTCTGCGATCCCGCGATCGCGTCGAGGAAGACGTGCGGATCGAGGCCGAGCCCGTCCGCGAACGCGAGCGCCTCCGCACCGCCCTCGGTGATGGCGAGCAGCCAGAGGTTCGCGACGAGCTTGAGCTTGCTTCCGTTCGGCACCGGCCCGAGCCGCTCGACCTTGGCGCTGATCGCCTCGAGGAGCGGCGCGCAGCGGTCGAGAGCGTCGTCGGGGCCGGAGGCGAGGACGACGAGCTTCCGCTCCTCCGCGGGCGCGTGCGTCCCGAGCACGGGCGAGTCGACGAAGGCGACGCCCTTCTCCTGTGCGATCTCGGCGAGGCGCTCGGTCCCGTCGAGCCCGACCGTCGCCATCTGGATCCAGATCGCTCCGTCGTCGAACGCGACCTCCTCGATCGTCTCGGCGGTCGCGGCGGCGTCGGTGAGCATGGTGAGGACGACGTCGGCGCCGCGCGCAGCCTCGGCCGCGCTGTCGCAAACGGTCGCGCCGTCGGCGGCGAGCGGCTCCGCCTTCTCGCGCGTCCGGTTCCACGCGCGCACGTCGAAGCCGGCGCGCAGGAGATTGCGGGCGATCGGCTCGCCCATCATCCCGGTTCCGAGCACAGCCACGGTCGTCATCGATCGCTCCTTTCGAACGCTTCCGGATGGCGGCGGAGGTACGCCGTCACGAACGGGCAGACCGGCCGCATCGCGAGCTCGCGCTCGCGGAGGTCGTCGAGCGCGCCCTGGACGAGGACATTGCCGAGCCCCTGTCCCTTGTACGCCGGGTCGACCTCGGTGTGGACGAGGACGACCGTGCCGTCCTCATCGCGCGTGTAGCGGATCTCGCCGGCGAGCGTCGTCCCGAGCCAGAGCTCGTAGCGCAGCTCCTCGGGGTTGTCGATCACGCGCGGCGACTCCACAGTCTGAGGCTAGCCATCCAAATTCGGACGCGGGCGAGCCGCACCGGGTCAAGGACAAGCAGCTCCGACGCGGGTCGGGTGGACTACGCAACGTCGAGCTGCCAGCAAGCGTCGTCCACGAGAACGTGCAAAGGTCGCTGCAGTCGATGCACTCGTCTGCCCTCCCGCCGTGGTCTGGCCGAACCTCGCGGGCGCCTGTATCCGCAACGTATGCCTACACTGCGCCCGATGGCCCTCTCTAGTCCGGTCTTCCAGCGCGCCCACGCGGTCTTTCAGCTGCCCGGACTCATGCGCGATCCCGTCAAGGACGAGGGGTTCGTCCAGGCAGTGAAGGGCGAATTCCCGAACGTGATCGCTCGGCAACAGCTGCCCGTGGAGATGCTCGGCGCGGCGCCGCATCTAGTGCTCGCGAGTACGTCGTCTCAGCTCGCGCTCTCGGCGCTGCAGGTCGACTTCGAGGTGAGGTTCTACGGTGACTACACGACGGACATTCCGCTCGCGGTGGAATACATCGAACGAAAGCTCGCGACCGTGCTAGATGGGCTTGGCGCCGTTGGGATCGAGCCAATCGTCCTGGGTCTCGTTGGTGTCCTCCGCTTCCCATTCGAGGCTGAGGAGGACGACGGTCCAGCCAGTCATGTCGCGAAGGCGCTTTTCAAGAACGAACTTGAGCCCGAAGCGATCCAGGATGCGAGAGGGAGTCTGGCCGTTCGGGTACGCGACACGTACTTCGTGACACTGACGCTGAGCAACTACGAGACCCGTCAAGTGGAACGGCCCATCATGCCGGGCACAGCTGGATTGGCTGCAATAGCGATTAGGCCCTGGGATGGCGACGTTGCCGAGGTAGGCATCGACCTGACGATCGACGTGAACAACGTGCTCGAGGCTCGTGAGCTCGCTGAGACGCCGACCATTACCTCCGTAGGCGTCGCAGCAACGTCCAAGCTCTTCCGCGAGATTGCGCTGACGGTCGGCCCTAAGTTCGCTGAGTCGGGCGAGATCTCGGTCGAAGAGATAACGGCGGTGTCGCGTTGAGTGGCGCCCGCGAACCGTTTGAGTTGCCGACCGTGGAGAAGACTTATGCCTTCGACCCATTGTTGGCCGGCTCGACTGCTGATCTTCCGGAGGAGACGTCAACGGGCACGCGCCCGGCGTCACGGATGGTTAGCCGGTTTGGTGTTGCGCTTCTTCCGGTCGCAGCGGCCGCAGCTTTTGTCGCCGGCCCGATCGGGGAGCGGATCCGGTTTACCTATGCTCGTGGTGGTCGCAGTCGCACGACCCTGGCAAACGGCGTCTGGTTCCTGGACGACTGGATGTATTCCGAAGAGCCTGCTGCGATTGCTGAGGTGAGGATGCTGAATGAGCTCCTTGCCCTGGATGCGCCCGAGGGGTTCAGGGTCGAGTTTCCCGAGTAGCTTCGGTGTACGAGGCGCGTTGGAGTCCGAGGCTTAGGCAGGGAGACATCCTCGGCGAAGTCTTCGTCCCGACTCTCGGAGCGAACGTCAAGCCCATCGGCGAGATGCAGACTCTGACTGGTGGCGGAGGAGGATCGTTCAATAACGTGATCCTGCCCGGCTCGTGGCAGTTCGTGATGGTCGTGTCCCACGACTGCGAGTTCAACGAAGAGAAGCGAAATCGGTTTCTTGTGGCGAAAATCGAGAAGGTACCGGGCAACCTCACCGTCGAGCAGCGTGCCGCGCTGCGAGAGAGCAACGACGTCGAGGCCCGTGCGGAGGCTGAGCTGGACGTCGCTGGGGTGAACAGCTTCTTGCTGAACCCAATCGATGGTGCTTTCGCGGAGGAGTCGATTGCGGACTTCACGACGATTACTCCGCTCCCCAAGAAGCTTGACTCGGACTACCTGAAGCTAAAGAGAGCTGAGCTTGAGCATGGCCAGCGCCTGTTGCTTCGGAGGAAGCTGGCGTGGTTCTTCGCCGGCCGCGGGACAGACGATATCCCTGACGACGAGCGAGTTGCTCCCACCCAAGTCGTTGGTGATGAAGCCGTCCCAGCAGTCGAGGCCCCTGCCGCAGAGGCGGCAGAGGCGCCTGAGCCAACCCCGGAGGCCTAGGCGTTCATGGATTGGTAGCCGGGATCGACGGCCGTCAACGAGCGAGCAGTTGGCACGCGCCCGCTAGCCGAACCAGAGCCAAAGTAGGGGCCACGCCCCGGCCGCTACGCCTGAGGAATCCGCGCCTCTAGCGCAGCCGTAACAGCCTCACGCACGGGCTCGAGCTCGATCCGGTCGAGCACTTCCTGGAAGAAGCCGCGCACGATTAGCCGCTCGGCTTCCTGCCGCGTCAGGCCGCGGCTCATCAAATAGAACATGTCCTCCCGGTTCACCCGCCCTACCGTCGCGGCGTGCGTGCAGCGGACGTCGTTCGCCAGGATCTCCAGCCCCGGGATCGGCACCGCGTGCGTCGTCGGCGAGAGCATCAGGTTCCGGCACTCCTGGTACGCGTTCGTCTTCTGCGCGTCCTTCTCGACGCGGATCATCCCGCGCCACACCGCCGTCGCCTCGTCGCGCAGCGCGCCCTTGAACGCGAAGTCGCTCTCGCAGTCGGGCGCGATGTGCTCCTGGAACGTGTCGTAGTCGAGGTGCTGCTTCCCGTCGGCGAAGTACGCGCCGGTGACGCGCGAGGTGGCGCCGCGCCCCGAGAGGTCGTTCTGGATCCGCGTCTTGCCCTTCTTCGAGCCGAAGCCGCCCGCAACCCAATCCAACTCCGCGTCGCGCTCGACGCGCGCGTGATGGCTCGCGAAATGCCACGTCTCCTGGGAGAGATTCTGGAGGGAGACGTACTCGAGCTTCGCGGCCGGCTCGACGAAGAGCTCGGTGACCGCGTTCGAGTAGGCCTCGGTGTCGGGCGACGGCGACGCGTACTCCTCGATGATCGACGCGCGCGCGCCCTCCTCCGCGACGACGACGAGCCGCCAGAACGTCTGCCCGGTCGCCGAGATGCGCACGTACAGCGGCTTCTCGAGCACGACGCCCTTCGGGACGACGACGAGCAGGCCGTGCTTCCAGAGCGCCGCGTTGTGGGCCGCAAACTTCTCGTCCCAGCCGACGAGGGAGTAGAGCCGCTCGTCGTCCTCCGAAAGCGGCTGGAACGTGACGCCCTCCGGCGCTTTCTCGATCTCGATCCCGTCGGCGGTGACGGTCGCGTAGCCGGCGACGTCGAGGTCGAGCATCGTCTCGATCTCCGCCGACGCAGCGCCCTCGAACGCGTCGGGATCGAAGCCGCGCAGGTCGGTGAAGCGCCAGTGCTCCTCGGTCGTGTCCGGGAGCGGCAGCTTCTCGTAGGCGGCGAGGGCGTCGGCTCTAGCCACGAGGCGCGTACCTGCGGCGGAGCATGAGCGAGTTCCCGTCGGGATCCTTGAAGAACGCCATGTGGCAGACGCTCGTGTCGAACGGCTCGCCGCTGAACTCGACGCCCTTCGCTTCGAGCTCCTTCTGCACCTCGTGGACGTCGGCCACGCGAATCGCGATCGACGCCGTGTGCGGCCCCGTGAACGAGCTGCCGACCTTCTCCATGTCGAGGAGATAGAGGCTGACGTTCTCGCCGAGCTGGTACTCCGGGAAGCCCTGCTCCGGATGCTCGATCTCGGGCAGGCCGAGCGTCTCGCCGTAGAACTGCTGCGCCCGCTCGACGTCGGTGACGGGAACGGAGATGAAGTCGACGCGCTCGACGTCCACTCAGCCGACCGAGCCTTCCATCTGGAGCTGGATCAGCCGGTTCATCTCGACGGCGTACTCGAGCGGCAGTTCCTTCGTGATCGGCTCAACGAAGCCGGAGACGATCATCGCGCTCGCCTCCGCCTCGGTCAGCCCGCGGCTCATGAGGTAGAAGAGCTGCTCCTCGCCGATCTTCGAGACGGTCGCCTCGTGGCCGAGGTCGACGTCGTCGGCGTCCACCTTGATGTACGGATACGTGTCCGAGCGCGACTCCTCGTCGAGGATCAGCGCGTCGCAGACGACCTTCGACTTCGAGCCGTGTGCGCTCTTGTCCACCTGCAGCAGGCCGCGATAGCCGGCGCGCCCGCCGTTCTTCGAGATCGACTTGGACGTGATCACCGACGTCGTGTTCGGCGCGACGTGGACGGCCTTGCCGCCCGCGTCCTGGTGCTGGCCGGCGCCCGCGAAGGCGATGGACAGAACCTCGCCGTGGGCGCGCTCGCCGAGCAGCCAGATCGCCGGGTACTTCATCGTCAGCTTCGAGCCGAGGTTCCCGTCGACCCACTCCATCGTCGCGTCCTCGTAGGCGACGGCCCGCTTCGTGACGAGGTTGTAGACGTTGTTCGACCAGTTCTGGATCGTCGTGTAGCGGCAGCGTCCACCCTTCTTGACGACGATCTCGACGACCGCCGAGTGGAGCGAGTCGGTGGAGTAGATCGGCGCGGTGCAGCCCTCGACGTAATGGACGTACGCGCCCTCGTCGACGAGGATCAGCGTCCGCTCGAACTGGCCCATGTTCTCGGCGTTGATGCGGAAATACGCCTGCAGCGGCATCTCGATCTGCACGCCCGGCGGCACGTAGATGAACGAGCCGCCCGACCAGACGGCCGAGTTGAGCGCCGCGAACTTGTTGTCGTTCTGCGGGATGATCGTCCCGAAGTACTGCTTGAACAGATCCTCGTGCTCGCGCAGCGCCGAATCGGTGTCGAGGAAGATCACGCCCTTCTTGGTCAGATCCTCCTGGAGCTTGTGGTAGACGACCTCCGACTCGTACTGCGCGCCGACGCCGGCGAGGTACTTCTTCTCGGCCTCCGGGATGCCGAGCTTGTCCCACGTCTCCAGGATGTCGGCGGGCAGGTCCTCCCAGGAATTCGCCTGATTCTCGGTCGGCTTGATGTAGTAGAAGATGTTGTCGAAGTCGATGTCGTTCAGGTTGCCGCCCCACTGCGGCAGCGGGCGGGCGAGGAAGTAGTCCAGGCTCTTGTGCCGGAACTTCCGCATCCAGTCCGGCTCGTTCTTGTGGGACGAGATCGCGTCGACGAGCTCGTGGCTGAGGCCGCGCCCGGACTTGAAGAAGTAGTCCTCGGTCGCGTGGAATCCGTACTTGATCGCATAGTCGGAGCCGATCCCTTGAACGATCTCGGTCTCGGTCTGCGTCACGCGGGCACCTCTTCCGGCTCGTAGGGGGCATAGCCGCCGCTTTCCAGCTTCTTCGCCAGCTCGGCGCCACCTTCCTCGACGATCTTCCCACCGACGAAGACGTGAACGCGGTCGGGAGTGATGTAGTCGAGGATCCGCTGGTAGTGCGTGATCACGAGCGCGCCCATGGCCGGGCCCACGAGCTCCTTCACGCCGCCGGCGACAACCCGCAGCGCGTCGATGTCGAGGCCGGAGTCGGTCTCGTCGAGCACGGCGATCCGCGGCTTCAGCATCGCCATCTGGAGGATCTCGACCCGCTTCTTCTCCCCGCCCGAGAAGCCGTCGTTGAGGTAGCGCGAGGCGAGCTCGCGGCTGACCTTGAGCCGGTCCATCTGGCCGAGCAGCTCCTTGCGGAATTCCGGGATCGCGATCGGGTCCTCGACGCCGCCGTTGCGGGCCTTGCGCACGGCGTTGATCGCGCTGCGCAGGAAGCTCGTGACGGTGACGCCGGGAATCGCGTGCGGATACTGGAACGCGAGGAAGAGGCCGCGCTGCGCGCGCTCGTCGGCGCCCATCTCCGTGATGTCCTCGCCGTCGAAGTAGAGGCGTCCCTCGGTGATCTCGTAGGCGGGATGACCCATCAGCGCGTAGGCGAGAGTCGACTTGCCGGAGCCGTTCGGCCCCATGATCGCGTGCACCTCGTTCGTGTCCACCTCGAGGTCGACACCCTTGACGATCTCGGTGCCGTCCTCGAGCGCGACGTGGAGGTTCTCCAGTTTCAGCAAAGCCATGAGTGCAGGGTACCGTGCGCTACTCTCCGAGCCGATGGGCTACTTCCAGACCCCCTGGCACATCGTCTTGCTCCTCGGGATCGCGCTGCTCCTTTTCGGCGGCAAGCGACTGCCGGAGATCGGGCGCTCGCTCGGATCAGGGATGCGCGAGTTCAAGGACGCGATCACCGGCAATTCGCCGGAGCCGCCTGCCGAGCTCCCGCCCGCCGAGCCGGCGCCTTCCGAGCACGACACCACGACGTAGCCGCCGATGGCGAGACTCCCCCGCCGCCTCGAGCATCAAGAGGAGGCGACACTCGCCGAGCATCTCGACGAGCTGCGCGGCCGGCTCTTCGTCATGCTCTTCTCGCTCGTGGCGGGCACGGTCGTCGCCTTCGTCTTCCACGACCACGTCCTCAACTGGCTCGACCGGCCGCTCCCGCATCACCTGAAGCCGGTGACGCTCGGCGTTGCCGAGCCGTTCACGATCACGATCACGGTCTGCCTCTACGCCGGCTTCGTCCTCGCGCTGCCGGTGATCCTCTGGCAGCTCTGGGCGTTCCTCGCGCCGGCCGTCGATCCCGCCGCCGAGCGCAAGGTGCTCGGGCTCGCGGTGTTCGCGGTCGTCATGGCGGCCGGCGGCGTCGCGTTCGGCTACTGGATCCTGCTGCCGCGCGCGATCCACTTCCTCACGAACTACGACACGCAGCACTTCAAGATCCTCGTTCAGGCGAAGCCGTACTACAACTTCGTCGTCTCGGTGCTCGTCGGGATCGTGATCGTCTTCCAGACGCCGCTCGTCGTGCTCGGGCTCGTCACGCTCGGCGTCCTCAGCTCCCGGACGCTGCGGAAGCAGCGGCGGCTCGGCTATCTCATCACCGCGGCAGTCGCACTTGCGCTGCCGGGGCCGGACATCGTCACGACGCTGCTCGAGCTGCTGCCGATGTGGATTCTCTTCGAGGGCTCGATCTGGCTCGCCGCGTTCGTCGAGCGGCGGCGCCGGAAACTCGCTCCAAGCTCGGCTACTCTGGGCGCGTAGTGGCGAGGGCTGCGGTCAAGGCAAAGCAACAGGCGCGTGCGCAGGCGACGGCTGCAAAGCCCGCCCGCAGCAGCGGCCGGCGCAAGCATGCGGGCGGCGGCAACCCGAACCAGGAGCTCTTCTTCATGCGCCTGCGGCGGCGCCAGAAGTGGGTCTTCCTCGCCCTCGCGATCGTCTTCGCCGCGACGTTCGCCGGCGTCGGTGTCGGCTCCGGCTCGGGCGGGCTGAGCCAGCTCTACTCCGGTTTGTTCGGCGGCGGCAGCGGCACCTCCGTCTCGAAGGCGCAGAACGAGATCAAGACCGATCCGGCCAAGGGATACCGCGATCTCGCGAACGCGTACATCGCGCAGAACAACATCCCGGCGGCGGTGGGCGCGCTCCAGAGCTATCTCAAGGTGAACAAGAAGGACGCGGGGCTCTGGTCCGAGCTCGGCGGCCTCGAGCAGCAGCAGGGCGACAACGCCGTGACCGCCTACCAGAACGTGCAGCAGGCGTCTTCGCTCGCGAATCCGGCCTCGGCGATCACGCCGTCCGGCCCGCTCGGCCAGCAGCTGGGGACGAACCCCATCGACCAGAGCAACTCGCAGCAGCTGAGCGCCCAGGCGGCGCAGCTCTCCCAGCAGGCGACGAGCGACTACGCGGTCGCGCTCAACGCGTACAAGACGACGGCGAAGCTCCAGCCGCACAATGCGGAGGCGCAATTCAGCGTCGCGACCGCGGCCGAGCGCGCGAACAACCTCCCGCTTGCGATCAAGTCCTTGCAGAAGTACCTGAACCTCGATCCGCACACGCCGAACGCGGCGACGATCATCAGCGCGTGCAAGCAGATGGGCGGCAAGTGCTCGGTCCCGAAGTCGAAGAAATAGCGACGACGTAGCGGGATTGCGGCGGGAGCCGCGCGGATAGACTCCTCCCGAAAGCGGCCCGGCCGGGCCGGTGAGCGACTTTCGGGGGGAACGACCGCGCATGAACTTCGATATCAAGACCGAGCAGCTCAGCGGCGACGCCTACGTGATCTCGCTCACGGGCGAGGTCGACCTCTACACGGCGCCGGAGTTCAAGCAGCAGCTGCTCGAGGTGATCGGGCAGGGCGGCAAGGAGGTCGTCGTCGACTTCAGCGGCACGACGTTCATCGACTCGACGACGCTCGGCGTTCTCGTCGGCGGCGTCAAGCGGCTGCGCACGAACGAGGGCCGGCTCTCCCTCGTCTGCAGCGACCGGAACATCACGAAGATCTTCGAGATCACCGGCCTCGACAAGGTGTTCGAGATCTATCCGACGCGCGACGAGGCCGTCTCGGCCCTGGGAGTTCCGCAGGGTTGAGCTCGCTCCACCGGGTCGTGGTTCGGGGCGGAGGGCTTGCGGCGGCGACGCTGCTCGCTGCCGGCTGCGGCTACGGCGGAGTCGCCTCGGCGTCGTCGCATCCCGACCTCCAGAACGGCCAGACGCTCTTCTCCGCCACGTGCGGGAGCTGCCACACCCTCCAGGCGGCGGGCACGAGCGGGACGATCGGGCCGAACCTCGACAACGCCTTCGCGGCCGACCGGCAGCAGGGCTATCCGGACAGCACGATCGAGAACGTCGTGATCGACCAGATCCGGCTCGGCTCGGGCCCGATCGCGACGTACACGACGAAGAACAAGTTCACGCCGCAGACGCAGATGCCGGCCGATCTCCTCACCGGCCAGAACGCGATCGATGTCGCCGCCTACGTCGCATCAGTGGCCGGGATCAGCGGCTACACGCACCCCGTCAACCTGGCGAGCCTCGGCACGAACGGCCCGGCGATCTTCAAGAGCTCGGGCTGCGCCGGCTGTCACACGCTCGCGGCGGCGAGCTCTACGGGGACGATCGGCCCGAACCTCGACCAGCTCGCGGCGAAGCTGACGCTGGCGATCGTCGTCCGCCAGGTGACGAACGGCGGGGCGATCATGCCGCCCTTCAAGGGGAAGCTCACCGCCGCGCAGATCCAGGCGGTCGCGAGCTACGTCCTCTCGGTGGCGGGCAAGAAGAAGTAAGGCTCAGGCCTGGCTGACGGGGATCGCGACCCGCTCGCGGATCGCGTCCACCCAGCCGTCGTCTCCGACCACGAGCACCTCGTCGGCGCCGAACATGCGCAGCGCGTCCTCGACCGCGAGCGCGGGATCGTCCGCGCCGACCTCGGCGCGGGCGCCGGGGATCCGGGCCTCGAGTGCCTCCGCGGTCGCCTCCGCGTCGTGGCGGCGGTCGTCGACCGCGCCCGTCAGCGCCTCGACCGGCGCCGCCAGCGCAGGGACGACGACGAGCACCTCCGCTCCGTCCGGCACCGGGACGCTCTCGGTCCCGGGCGGCGCGACGACGAGGACGCGGCGCATCCCGGGCGGCGTCTCCGAGACGAGCGGCGCCGGCGGCTCCGCGGCTCCCGGCACGGGCGCCTGGATCAGCCAGCGGCCGAGCCCGGCGAACGCGATCACGGCGACCGCGACGCCGAGCCACGTGTTGACGTACGCGGCGGCGATGATCACGGCCGCGCCGCCCACGACGATCCAGAGGAACCGGTAGGCCTCTCCCTCGCTGCGAAGCGGATTGCGCATCAGTCCGCCTTTTCCCCGACGCTGGAGTGGCCCAACCGACGATCGTCTGGGCATCCCTGGCGGCTGCAAAGCGTCGCGCTGCCGCGTCCTCGGTCGACCCGATAGCTGCGGCTATCGAGTCGCCCTGCGTCCTCGCATCGCTCGCTTTTCGCGCGCCAGGAACGCGAGACCATCGTCGGCCGGGCCACTAGAGGATGTAGACCGTCGTGAAGACGACGATCCACATCACGTCGACAAAGTGCCAGTAGATCCCGCCTATCTCGACGCCGTGATGGTGCTCGGCGGAGAAATGGCCTCGGAAGGCGCGGATCGTCATGAAGAGGAGGATCGACAGGCCGACGAACACGTGGACGCCGTGGAGGCCGGTGAGGCAGAAGAAGATCGTCGCGAAGGCGCCGTTCGACGTGTTGAAGCCGGCGCGCAGGTACTCGTAGAGCTGCGACGTGAGGAAGGCGAGACCCATGAGGAACGTCAGGAGCAGGCCGGCCCGCATCCCCCAGACGTTGCCCTTCTTGATCGACACCGTCGCCCAGTGCATCGTCGCGCTCGAGGTCATAAGGATGAACGTGTTGATCGTCGCGACGAAGACGGGCAGGTGGTACGGCGGCGTCGGCCACGGCGTCCCGTTGACGATCCGGACGAAGAAGTAGGCCGTGAAGAACGAGCCGAAGAGCATGATCTCCGACGCGATGAAGAGGTACATCCCGAGCGTCTCGGGCTTGATCCGCGAGCTGTAGTGCGGCGTCGGCGGCCCGTGGTGCTCGTGCTGCTCGGCGTGCGCGGCCGCGCTCACGCGCTCACCTCCGCCTCTTCCTTGGCGACGACGACATGCTCGACCGGGACGCCGGTCTCCTTGCGCAGCCGCTCGACGAGGTCGCGCCGGAGCCAGCCGGACCGCTCGGGCTGGAACGTCGAGACGACGATCTCGTCGACGCGCTCGTCGTGCACCTCCTCCATCGCCGCGCTGAACGGATCGGGATGCGCGACCTGGCCGTGCACGTCGATGCCCTCGCCGCGCAGCTGCGCGAGCGCGAGCTTGAGGCGCCGCTCGGCTTCGGGATGCGCGGCCGCGGTCGGGTCGCTCTGCGGCGAGAGGATGAGGAAGCTCGCCGGGCTCGAGGCCGCGCGCTCGCGGATCTTCTCCAGCAGCGCCTCGCCGAGCACCGTCTCGTTCGCGATCACGAGGACGTTCGCCTCGGCCGGCTCGCTCCCGTCCGCGGCGAGGTGCTCGACCGGGACGCCGCTCGACGCGGCGCGGATCCGGTCGAGGACGCCGCGGCGCAGCCAGCCCGACTTCGCCTCCGGATGGGTCGAGACGAGGATCTCGTCCACCGGCGGCTCGAGCGTCGCAAGCGCGTCGCGGACCGCTGCGGCGGGATCGGCCTCGACGACGTAGCCGTCCGCGAGAACGCCCGCCTCGTGAAGATGGCCGAGCGCCCGGTCAAGCCGGCGGCGCGCCGACGCGCGGCGCGTGTCGCTGTAGACGACGTAGCCGCGCTGCGGCTCGTTCACCGGGGAGACGACCGTGACCTGGAGATCGTCGCCGCGCGCGCCCAGCGCGTCGCGGAGCGTCTTCGCGTCGACGGTCTCGTTCGCGACGACGAGGAGATGCGTCATACCGGGACCTCCTCCATCTCTCGCGCTTTCGAGGGAGCGAGGATCGCGTGCTGCGCGCCGGGCACTCCGTACTCGTACGGCGAGCCGACGACCTGCGGGATCTCGTCGAAGTTGAACGTCGGCGGCGGCGAGGTGACGAGCCACTCGAGCGTCATCCCGCGCCACGGGTTCGCGGGGGCGATCTCGCCGAAGCGCCAGCTCGTGATCATGTTGTAGAGGAAGACGAGCACCGAGGCGCCGAGGCCGAACGACGCGAGCGAGATGAACATGTTCAGGCCGGCGAACTTCGGCGGATAGTCGGCGACGCGACGGATCATCCCCTCGGTGCCGAGGATGTGCATCGGGAAGAAGGTGAGGTTGAAGCCGACGAACGTGAGCCAGAAGTGGAGCTTGCCAAGCCGCTCGTCGTACATCCGGCCGGTCATCTTCGGGAACCAGTAGTAGATCCCGGCGAAGATCGTGAAGACCGAGCCGCCGAAGAGCACGTAGTGGATGTGGGCGACGATGAAGTACGTGTCGGTGACGTGGATGTCGATCGGGACGGCCCCGAGCATCACGCCCGAAAGGCCGCCGATCACGAACATCGAGAGGAAGCCGAGCGCGAACAGCATCGGCGTCCGGAAGTGGAGCTTCCCCTCCCACATGGTCGCGAGCCAGCTGAAGATCTTGATCCCGGTGGGGACGGCGATCAGGAGGGTCGTGATCATCATCGGGACGCGCAGCCACGACGACATCCCGCTCGTGAACATGTGGTGCGCCCAGACCGAGAAGCCGAGCACGACGATCGCCAGCAGCGATAGCGCCATCAGCCGGTAGCCGAAGATCGGTTTCCGGCTGAACACGGATATGACCTCGCTCATGATCCCGAAGCCGGGCAGCATCATGATGTAGACGGCCGGGTGGGAGTAGAACCAGAAGATGTGCTGATACCCAAGGGGGTAACCACCCGCCACAGGGTTGAAGAAGGCCGTGTGCATCACGTGGTCGAACATCGAGAAGAACTGCGAGCCGGCGATGAACGGCGTCGCGATCACGACGAGCAGCGAGGTCGTGAAGTTCGCCCAGACGAGTAGCGGCATCCGCCAGAAGGTCATCCCCGGCGCGCGCATCGTGATGATCGTGACCAGAAAGTTGAGGGCGGTCATGATGGACGACGCCCCGGCCCACTGGACTCCCTGGTTGAAGAAGATCGCGCCGATCGGCTGGTGGCTCGAGTTGAGCGGCGCGTAGCCCGTCCAGCCGCCGGCGAACGCGCCGACGATGAACGAGCTCAGCATCATCAGGCCGGCGATCGGCAGCAGCCAGAACGAGAGCGCGTTGAGGCGCGGGAAGGCCATGTCCGCAGCGCCGAGCATCAGCGGCACGACAAAGTTCGCGAGCCCCGCGAACGCCGGGATGACGAAGAGGAAGATCATCAGCGACGCGTGCACCGAGAACAGGCCGTTGTACGTCTGCGGGTCGAAGTACTGGATCCCCGGCTTCGCGAGCTCGGCGCGGACGAGCAGGGCGAGCAGGCCGCCGATGAGGAAGAAGAAGACCGTCGTGACGAGGTACTGGACGCCGATCACCTTGTGGTCGGTGTTGACCCGGAAGTAGTCGCGCCAGCTCTGCGCGCCGTGGCCGGAGTGGTCGTCGGGGACGGTCGGGGAGCCGATGCAGTAGCGCGCCCAGTAGTCGAACGCGCCGATGCCGGCGAGGAAGCCGACCGGCGCGGCGACGAGACCCGCGACGAGAATGATCGGCTCGTCCGCGAGGATCGGATGCCAGCCGGCGTACCAGCGGATGAGGACGACGATCCCGAGTCCGATCCCGCCGAAGAGCGGGACCATCCACACCGCGCGGGCGAGGCCGCCGCCGAGGAGCAGGCGCCTCGCGCTTCCGCCGCCGGACGGGGCGGGCGCGTGGTGCAGGTCGTGCTCGGTCGCGGTCGTCGCGGTCAACTCGGGCTCACCCCTTGCTCGCTTTCTGGCTGGACTGGACGAGGAACTGCACGAGTGCGCTGAGCTGCGCCGCCGAGAGCGTCTGCGCGAACGTCTGCGGCATCGTGTTCTTCGGGAAGCCGGGCTGGATGTACGCGTTCGGGTTCACGATCGACTCCCGGATGAACGCGGCGAGCGGCTGGTGCGCCTGTTGCGCGTACGCGACGAGCTTGTCGAGGTCGGGCCCGATCGTCCCGGTCGCGTTCGCCGCCGAGAGCGTGTGGCACGTCGCGCACGGCTGCGACTTGAAGACGGCAAGCCCGGCGGACGTCCCCGACGATCCAGAGCCCGAGGAGCTCGACGCCGCCCCGGCTTCCTGCTTCTGCTTCGCGAGCCACTTGGCGAAGGCATCCGGCGTCATCACGACCGCCTCGGTGCGCATGAGCGAATGGCCGAGCCCGCACAGCTCGTTGCAGATCAGCGGATACGTCCCGAGCCGGTCCGGCGTCACGTGGAGATTCGTCACGAGACCGGGGACGATGTCCTCGTTGAGCCGGAACTGCGGCACGAAGAAGGCGTGGATGACGTCGAGCGAGCGCATGTACAGCTCGACCGAGCGTCCCTCGGGAAGGAAGAGCACCGGGCTCGTCGCGTTGTTCGCGTCGGGATAGCTGAACGTCCACGTGAACTGCTGCGCCGTGACGTTGATCCGCAGAGTGTCGGCCCCCTGGGCGTCGTTCCGGGAGAGGACGATCGCGCTGACGATGGCGATCGCGGTGACGAGCACGAACGGGATCGCCGTCCACGTGATCTCGAGGCCGGTGTGACCGTGGATCGGCGGGCCGTCCTCGAGATCGTCGGGGCGGGCGCGGAAGCGGAGCACCGAGTAGACGATCACCGCGACGACGACGGAGAAGAGCGCGATGCAGATCGCGATCACGAACCAGAAGACGAAGTCGATGCGACCGCCCTCCCGAGACGCGTCCACGGGGAGCCACGTCGGTACGAGCGCGACGGCCGTGGCCACGCCGCCGGCGACCAGTGCGATCCCGAAAAGGGCGGCGATGGAGCCCCTGCGCATCCGATTCGGAGCCTACCCGAGTAGTGGGTAGGCCGAATCTCGAACCGGCTCTCATCCGTTTCCCTTTCCGACCCCAGCCAAAGGAGGAGCAATGGGTCTCGGAATCGGACTGATTCTCGCCGCAGGCGGGGCTGTGCTGGCCTTCGCCGTGGATGCCACGGTCTCGGGTGTGAACATCCACGCGATCGGCTGGATCCTGCTGATCGTCGGCATCGTCGGGATACTGATCTCACTGGTCTTCTGGTCCTCGTGGGCAGGCCCCGGCTACTGGAACCGCCGGCGGACGTACTACGACGAGGGGCCGGCGCCGCCCTACTAGAAAGCTCGCGAGTCCTGCGGACTCGCTCGCTCTTGACCGAACTGCGCCGCCGGGAGAGCGCGGTCTCCCGGCGGCTCCGTGCTGTTTTTGTTGTTGATGCTCTGGACGGGATGCCTGCCTCGCGCACTCGCGCGCGGCGGAGGCCGGCGCGAGCGCAGTCCGGCCTCCGGCTAAGCCTCCGTCTTAGCCTCCGGCCCTTCGCCGTTCCGTGGACGGAGCGGACAAGGCGGCGGCGGAACGGTGCGTTCCGACGCCGCGGACTCGCGAGCGGGCGCGCCGAAGGCCCGCACGCTCGCGACAGAAGAGCGGCTCGAACCTCGCGTCAGCCCAAACAAGCCCTACAGCACGGAGCCGACCGGAGACCACGCTCTCCGGTCGGCGCAGTTCCTTCAACAGCGAGCGAGTCCGCAGGACTCGCTCGCTACTGCTTCGCGAGCTAGGCGATTGGCAGTTCCAGGAAGAACGAGCTCCCAGTGCGGCCGTCGGAGACGACCCAGATGCGGCCGTTCATCCGCGTCACGAGCTCGCGCGAGATGTAGAGGCCGAGGCCGGTGCCGCCGACTCCCCGGGTGAGGTTCGGGTCGAGGCGGAAGAACTTCTCGAAGATCCGGTCCTGCTCGGCGGGCGGGATGCCGAGGCCCTCGTCCGCGACGCGGAAGCGAACGCGGCCGCCGCTCCGAGCCACTTCGAGCTCGACCCGTCCGCCGTCGGGCGAGTACTTGACCGCGTTGTCGAGCAGGTTCGTGAGGATCTGGCGCAGCTTGTCGGGATCGGCTGCGACCGGCGGCAACCCCTGCGGCGCGTTGAGGACGAGCGCGCTCTCGGCCGTCATGCGCGCCCGCGCGACGTCCGCGACCTCGGCGGCGATCGCGGCGGCGTCGCAGCGCTCGATCGCGACCTGCATCCGTCCCGACTCGAGCCGGCTCGCCCAGAGGATGTCGTTGACGATGCGCGCCAGGCGGTCGGACTCGCTGGAGATGACCTCGAGCAGCCGGTCGCGCTGCGGCTCGTCGACCGACACGTCGCGCCGGCGCAGGGTCATCGCCGCGCCGTAGATCGCAGCGAGCGGCGTGCGCAGCTCGTGCGACACCGTCGAGACGAAGTCCGTCTTCATCTGCTCGACGGCGCGCTCGTCGGTGACGTCGCGGAAGGCGTAGACGGTGCCGCCCGGGAAGCGGACGGCCGAGATCGAGAGCCAGCACTCGTCGCCGTCCACCTCGACGGGCAGCGTCTCGGGACGAGAGCCGCCGGCCTGCGGATCCGACGCGACCGGAATCCGCGCGCGGAGGGACGGCCAATCGGGGAGAAGCTCCGCGACCGGGCGTCCGACCGCCTCGGCCGCAGGACGGCGGAGGCTGATCGCCGCCGTCGGGTTCCAGAGCCGGACGATCCCGAGCTCGTCGACGAGGAAGACCCCGTCGGCGACGTACTCGAGGGCCTCCGCCGCATGCGCCCGCTCCTGCGCCTCGGCGAAGAGCCGCGCGTTGTCAAGCGCGACCGAGATGCGGCGCGCGAGCTCGGTCGCCATCTCGCGGTCCGACTCGTCGAAACGGGGCTGGGCGCCGACGGTGCCGAGACTGATCACGCCGAGCGTGCGGCCGCGCGCGATGAGCGGCGCGACCAGGCCCGACGTGTTCGCGATCTCGCGGATTGCGCGGCCGTGCTTCGAGTCGTGCGCCATCGCGTCGACCGCGGACTGCAGGTCGGGCAGGAGCTGCGTCTCGCCCGTGCGCAGCGCGACCTGGATCGGATGCGTCGGCAGGCTGGGCGGGTACTTGATCCGCAGCTCGCGAACGAGCTCCGTCTTCGCCGGGTCGGCGTGGACGGCGACGACCCAGTGGAGCTCGTCGTTCTCGTCGAGCAGGTCGATCACGAGATAGCCCGCGAGCGACGGTACGGCAAGGTCGGCGATCGCCGCCAGGGTCTGCTCCCAGGCGAGCGAGGTGCCGAGGAGCTCGCTCGCGCGGGCGAGGAAGCGGAGCTGCTCCTCGCTGTGCCCGCGCTGCTGCTCCGCGAGCACTTCGTCGGTGATGTCGCGCACGACGTTGACCACGAGCTCGACCACACCCTCGGAGCCGAACACCGGGTTCGCCCGCACCGCGAGCCAGCGCTCCTCTCCCGTCTTCCGGTCCCGGCGCCGGATCACGAGCGAGCTGTCCACGCCGTCGGAGAACGCCGTCCGGGCGGGGAGATCGTCCGAGGACAGCTGCCGCCCGAGGGCGTCGAAGAGCTCGAAGTGCGCCTCCCAGTCTCCGGGCGGCTCCGCGAGCAGGTCGTCGACCGACGCCTTCCCGAACTGGCGCGCCGACGCAGCGTTCGCGAAGAGGAGCCGCCGGTCGGCGGTCGTCACGGTGATTCCCTCCTCGACCGTCCGGAGGATCGTCGCGAGCTGCTCACGCGAGTCCTGCAGCGCCTGCTGCGCCTGCGTGCGCTCGGTGACGGAGGCGAGATGGTTCGCGATCGTCCGGGCGAGCATGATCTCGCGGTCGCTCCACGAGTGCGGGGCGTCGCGGTAGAGCATGAACTTCCCGAGCAGGCGCTCCCGGCGGACGAGCGGGATGAAGGCGAGCGCCGCAATCCCCTCCTTCCGCACGGCGGCCTCGAGCTCGGGCTCGAATCCCGCGGTCGCGACGTCCTCGACGAGAACGGGCTGCGGATCCTCGTCGTCAAGCGCCCACGGCGAGTGGCCCTCGGTGAAGTCGCGATACGCGTCGGAGAGGCGGCGCCAGGCACGGAACCGCATCACTCCCTCGTCGTCGCAGAGGAGGACGGACGCCCGCTCGGCGCCCGTCGCCTCGATCAGGGCGTCGAGCGCCGCGTCGAGCACCTGGTCGAGGGCGCCGGCCCCGGCAACGGCGTCGGCGAAGCGGTAGACGGCGTCGAGGTCGCGCAGGCGCGAGCGCAACTCCTCCCGCTCCCCCACGCCGCGCGCCGTCCCGAGCATGAAATGAAGCTCGCCGTCGTCGCCGCGCACCGCCGAGCCGTTCACCTCGAACCAGACGTAGGCGCCCGACGGGCGGCGCAACCTGAGCGTCACCGCGTCGACGTCGGGGCCGGAGACGACCCGATCCCACGCGGCGGTCGCGACGCCGCGGTCGTCGGGGTGGATCAGCTCGAGCACCGAGACGCCCGCGAGCGCGGACGGCTCCCAGCCGAGAGACGACCACGAGGGTGACGTGTAGACGATCGTCCCCGTCAGGTCGCAAAGCGTGACGAGGTCGTGCGAGCGCTCGACGACGAGCCGGCGAACGGTGTCGTCGAGGTTCTCCGCAGTGCCTGCGAGCGGTTCCGTCCCGCTGCTCACGTCTCTGCCCCCCAGCGCGGCGCCAGTTTGTGGGCCGCAGTTTGCACGAAAGACGACGACACGGCTAGGCCGGCCAGGACCCGCGTAGGGTCCGACTCGTGGCAGTCGCGCCGACGTACTCGATCCTTCTTCCCTTCTACAACCACCGGGAGTGGCTCGGTGACGCGATCGAATCGGTCCTGGCGCAGACATGCAAGAGCTGGGAACTGATCGCGATCGACGACGGCTCGGAGGACGGATCGTCAGAGGTGGCGACCGGCTTTGCCGCCGCCGAGCCACGGATCCGCGTCCTGCGCCGCCCGAACGGCGGCGCCGCGCCGGCCCGAAACACGGGCCTCACCGTCGCACGCGGTCCGTACTGCGCTCTGCTCGATGCGGACGATGTCTGGCTGCCGAGGAAGCTCGAGCGGCAGCTGCCGCTGCTGAGAAAGGACACGGTCGTCTTCTCCGACGCCTACGTCGAGGAGGACGGCCGGCGCTACCACTACGGCCGGCGCGTCGACCTGCCGGAAGGCGTGTATCCGCGCGGCGCGGTGTTCGCCGAGTTGCTTCACCACAACTTCATCCCCTCCCATCTCACCGCCGTCGTACCGACCGACCTGCTTCGGAGCGTGGGCGGCTGGGACGACACCCTGCCTCCTCCCAGATCCTCCGACTGGGATCTCTGGCTCCGGCTGGCGCTGGCGGGGGTCCTCTTCGACTACGTCGCGGAGCCGCTGGCGGTCTACCACGTCCGCCCGGGCAGCCTGTCGCAAGACGGAGAGGGCATGCGCCGCTGCGCAATCGCGATCTTGCGCAACCTGCGCGACCGCGCAGCCGGCCCGCAACGGGCGGCAGTCGAACGCCGTCTCCGCATCGCGAACCGCGAGCTGGAGGTCTTTCTCCGCAAGCGCGCCTGGCTCTCGGCGTCAGCCGGAGATGTGGCGGCAGCGCGCCGGGAGCTCGTGGCGAGCCGCAGGGCGAATCCGCGCTCGGCTCGTGCTGTCGCGGGCCTGGTGCTTGCGCTCGTGCCGCCGTTTCTCCGGAGCTATGCGCGCCGCAAGCTGCCGATCAGCTTCGAAGGAGCGTTCGTCCGCCACTAAGGAGGGCGGCGCGAGCTTCGGCGGGCTGCGCCGGCTCACGCTCGAACGCGCGCCCAAGCGCGACGATCCGCTCGACGAGCGCGACGTTCGTCGCCGGCCGTTCCTTGACGCCGAGGAAGAGGTTGTCCTCGAGGCCGACGCGTACATGTCCGCCCATGGTCACCGCCTGCGCGGTCATCGCGAACTGGTAGCGGCCGATGCCCGCACCGGCCCAGACCGCACCGGCCGGCAGCGCCTGCACTGTCAGGGCGAGGTTGAGCGGCGTGGCGGAGAGCGTGCCCAGCGAGCCGAGCAGGATGTTGAAGTAGGGACGAGAGCCGTCGAGGACGCCGCGTTCGATCAGGTGGATCGCGTAGTCGACCATGCCGAGGTCGAAGACCTCGAGCTCCGGAACGATGCCGCGCTCCCGCATTCGCTCGGCGAGCCGCCGGATCATCTCCGGCTCGTTGGCGACGGCCTGCTTCGGGAAGTTCAGCGAGCCGAGGGTGAGCGAGGCCATGTCCGGCTTGAGATCGCCCGTGAGGTCGAGAACGTCCGCACGCTCCTCGAAGGCCTTGAACGTGCGCCCGCTCGTCGAGACGACGACGATCACGTCGGGGCAGCGCTCCCTGACGCGGCCGATGATGTCGGCGTAGACCTCGCGCCGGTACGTCGGGGCGCCGTTCTCGTCGCGAGCATGGAGATGGACGATCGATGCGCCGGCCGCCACGACGCGCTCGACGTCGTCCGCGATCTCGTCCGGTGTGACCGGGACAGCCGGGTTGTCGGCCTTCGTCGGCACCATGCCGCTCAGGCAGGCGTTGACGATCAGCGGCGCGCTCACTCGACGGCGGCAGCGTCCATGGCGCGGGCGGGCACGCCGACGACGGTCGTTCCCGTGGAGACGTCCTTCGTCACGACCGAGCCGGCGCCGATCACCGCCTGCGCGCCGACGCGGCGGTTGTTGAGGACGAGCGCGCCCATTCCGACATACGCCTGGTCGCCAACCACGGCGAACCCGGCGATGTTGGCGCCCGGCATCACCGAGACGTGCGAGCCGATCTCGACGTGATGGCCGACGAGCACGCCGCGGTTGAGGATGGTGTGGTTGCCGACGTGAGCGTACGCGCCGACCACGACTGCGGCGCCGACGAGCACGCCGGCGTCGAGCACCGCGGTCCTCGAGACATGGGCACTCGGGTGGACGATGGTCGCGAACGCGAGGCCGGCCTCCTCGACCTGCCTCGTGAACTCGGCGCGATCGGTGGTGCCGAGCGCGCAGCAGGCGAGATGCGTGCCCGCGAAAGCGCCGATCTCGTCGATCCAGTGGACAGGCCGGCCTGCCAGCGGCTGTTCGCAGCGGCTCCTGTCTCGGCTCTCGACGAAGCCGGCCACTTCGAAGCCTGGGCAGTCCGATACGAGATCCGCCACCTCCTCGGCGAAGCCGCCGGCACCGAGGAGCAGGACGGGCAACGTCGGCGGTCTCCGGGTTGCTGGCACGTGGCTCTGGCCCACTGGTCGTTCTCCTCAAACCCCCCGGTTTGTCGACGCAGTTTGCCCGAACCGCAGTGGGAAGGTGACCGCCTACACGCGTCTACAATGGGCCGCCCGCGGGCCGTTAGCTCAGCTGGTAGAGCAGGGGACTCTTAATCCCAAGGTCGCAGGTTCGATCCCTGCACGGCCCACTTCTCTCGTTTCAGAGCGGCTCACGACGATGCTGCTCGCGCGGTAGCCTCGCAGCCGGTGAAGGTTCTCTCCGTCGTCGGCAACCGCCCGCAATTCATCAAGTCGGGTCCGGTGTCGGCCGCGCTCGCCGCGGCCGGGATCGAGGAGATCGGCCTCCACACCGGACAGCACTGGGACCCCGAGCTGTCGGACGTCTTCTACGACGAGCTCGGCCTTCCGGAGCCGCGCTACCGGCTCGACCTCCACACCGCCGACGCGGAGACGATGCGGCCGCGGATCGCCGAGGCGATCGAGCGCGAGCGGCCCGACTGGACGCTTGTCTTCGGGGACACGAACTCGACGCTCGCCGGAACGGAGGCCGGAGGCGACGCGGGCGTCCCGGTTGCGCACGTCGAGGCAGGGCTGCGCAGCGGCGACCTCTCGATGCCGGAGGAGCACAACCGGATCGCGGTCGACGCCGCGGCCGCGCTTCTCCTCTGCCCCGACGAGCGCTCGCGCGAGATCCTCCAGGGCGAGGGTGTCGGCGGACGGATCGACGTCGTCGGCGACGTGATGGCCGACGCCTGCTTCCGGCTCGCCCCGATCGCGCGGGAACGCTCCACCGTCCTCAAGCGGCACGAGCTCGAGCCCGGCGGCTACGTCGCCGCGACGATCCACCGCGCGGCCAACGTCCAGCCCGACCGCCTGGCGCGAATCGTGGAGGGGCTCGGCCGCCTCGAGGAGCGCGTGATCCTGCCGGCGCATCCGCGCACCCGCGCGACGCTCGGCGCGATCGAGACGCCGCCGAACATCGAGGTGCTCTCGCCGCTCGGCTACCTCGACATGGCCGCGCTCGTCTCGCAGGCGCGCGTCCTCGTCACCGATTCCGGCGGACTGCAGAAGGAGGCGTACTGGTACGGCGTCCCGTGTGTCACGGCCCGCCCGTCCACCGAATGGAAGGACACGGTCGAGCTCGGTGCGAACGTCCTCGTGGACGACGACCCGGACAAGCTCGCCACCGCGGTCGCCGCCGCACGGATGCCCGGCGAGCGGCCCCCGCTGTACGGCGACGGTCACGCGGCGGAACGGGTCGTAGCTAGCCTTGCCGCGGCGTGACGGAGGGCCATTACGACATCGCAGTGATCGGTGCCGGCTACGTCGGCGTGCCGCTCGCGGCAACGTTCGCCGAGGCCGGCCGGCACGTCCTCGTCGTCGACGTGCTCGACGACGTCGTGGCGGCTCTCAGCCGCGGCGAGTCGCACATCGAGGACGTCCCGAGCGAGCGGCTCGCGCCTCTCGTCGAGAGCGGCCTGATCCACGCGACGACGAGCTACGACGTGCTCCCCGCGGCCGGCGCGGTCCTGATCGCGCTCCCGACGCCGCTATCCCGCCAGCGCGAGCCCGACCTCTCGATCGTCGAAGGCGCCGCGCGCCGCCTCGCGAAGGTGCTGCGCGAAGATCAGGTCGTCGTGCTCGAGTCGACGACGTGGCCGGGCACGACGCGGGAGGTTCTCCAGCCGATTCTCGAGGAGGGAAGCGGGCTCAAGTGCGGCGAGGGCTTCTTCCTCGCGATGTCGCCCGAGCGCGTCGACCCCGGCCGCGAGGACTGGACGACGAAGACGACGCCGAAGGTGCTCGGCGGGATCACGCCGGAGTGCACGAAGCGCGCGGCCGCCGTCTACCGGACGGCGATCGACACCGTCCACGAGCTGTCGAGCCCGGAGGCGGCCGAGCTGACGAAGCTGCTCGAGAACATCTTCCGCTCGGTCAACATCGCGCTGGTCAACGAGCTCGCGATCCTCTGCGACCGGATGGGAATCGACATCTGGGAGGTCGTCGACGCGGCCGCGACGAAGCCGTTCGGCTACATGCGCTTCAGCCCCGGGCCGGGCCTCGGCGGCCACTGCATCCCGGTCGATCCGTTCTACCTCACGTGGAAGGCGCGCGAGTTCGGGTTCTACACGGAGTTCATCGAGCTCGCCGGCAAGGTCAACGAGGAGATGCCGTACTTCTGCCGCTCGCTCGTCTCGCAGGCGCTCAACCACGGCGCGCAGCGGGCGATGAAAGGCTCCCGGATCCTCGTCCTCGGCGTCGCGTACAAGCCCGACATCGGAGACGTACGGGAATCGCCGGCGCTGAAGATCATCTCCCTCCTCCGCAACGCGGGCGCCGACGTCTCGTACCACGACCCGCACGTCCCGAGCGTCCGCGCGAACGGAGACGAGCTCGCCTCGGTCGCCTACGAGCCGGCTGCGTACGACTGCGTCGTCGTCGTCACGGACCACTCGGCCGTCGACTATGACGCGCTCGTGGACGACGCGAAGCTCGTCGTCGACCTCCGCAACGCCACCGGCGCGAAGGGCACCGCGGCCGAGCACGTCTACAAGCTGTGAGCCGCGTGAAGATCGGACAGGCGGGACTTGGCTACTGGGGCCGGAACCTGGCCCGCAACTTCGACGATCTCGCCGACCTACGCTGGCTTTGCGACGCGAGCCCCGAGCGGCGGGACGAGTTCGCGCAGCGCTATCCCGACGCCCGAGTCACCGGCGACTTCGCCGAGGTGCTCGCGGACGACGAGGTCGAGGCGGTCGTGATCGCGACTCCCGTCCCGTCGCACCATCCGCTCGCGAAGGCGGCGCTCGAGGCGGGCAAGCACGTCTTCGTCGAGAAGCCTCCGGCGATGCGCGTCGCGGAGATGGAGGAGCTGATCGCGCTCGCCGAAGCGGGAGGGCTCGTGCTCATGCCGGGCCACCTCCTCCTCTACCACCCCGCCGTGCAGAAGCTGAAGGAGCTCGTCGACACGGGAGAGCTCGGCGAGGTGCTCGTCGTGTACGGCAACCGGCAGAACCTCGGCGTGATCCGCAAGGACGAGAACGCGCTCTGGTCACTCGGCGTCCATGACCTCTCGGTGATTTTGCGGCTGATCCCTGAGGAGATCGTCGAGGCCTCCGCCCACGGCCACGCGTTCCTCACCGAAGGGGTCGAGGACGTCGTCTTCTGCTACCTCCGCTTCGCCTCGGGGAAGATCGCCCACATGCACCTCTCCTGGCTCGACCCCCACAAGATGCGCCGCCTGACGGTGGTCGGCCGCGACAAGATGGCCGTCTTCGACGACATGGAGCTCGACCACAAGGTGACGGTCTACGACAAGGCGCCCGAGCAGGCGTCGGACACGTACGGCGAGTGGCGGACGCGCACCGGCGACACGTTCAGCCCGAAGCTCGCGAACGACGAGCCGCTCAAGCTCGAGTGCCAGCACTTCATCCGGCTCGTCCAGGAAGGCGGGGACGGGCGGGAGATGCGCGACGGCCTCGAGGTCGTCCGCGCGCTCGAGCTCCTGACGGAGAGCCTGCATGGGCGTTGAGGCGGAGGTCCACCCGACGGCGATCGTCTACCCGGGCACGGTGCTCGGGGACGGCGTGAAAGTGCTCGAGCACGCGGTGGTCGGCAAGCAGCCGGAGCTCTCGCCGCGCTCGACCGCGAAGCGGGAGGAGCTCGCACCGCCGGAGATCGGCGACGGGACGATCGTGTCCGCGGGCGCGATCGTCTTCGCCGGTACGAAAATCGGCGCGCGGGTCATCCTCGGCGACCAGTCGTGCGTGCGGGAGCGCGTCGTCGTCGGCGACGACGTCGTGATCGGCCGGGGCTCCCTCGTCGAGAACGACACGACGATCGGGGCGATGACGAAGATCCAGGCCGACGCGTACATCACCGCCTACTCGACGCTCGAGGAGCACGTCTTCATCGCGCCGTGCGTCGTGACGACGAACGACAACTTCATGGGCCGGACCGAGCGGCGGCGCGAGCTGGTCAAGGGCCCGACGATTCGCCGCGGCGCGCGGATCGGCGGCGGCGCGATCCTCCTCCCGGGCGTCGAGATCGGGGAGGACGCGTTCGTCGGCGCGGGCGCAGTCGTGACGAGGGACGTCGAGGCGCGGATGGTCGTCGTCGGCACTCCCGCGCGCGTGATGCGCCCCGTGCCCGAAGACGAGCTGCTCGGGAACCAGTAGCTACGTCTTCGGCTTCGCCGGCGGAGTCGTCTGCAGCCGCAGCAGGTATGCCCCGGCGCCCTGCTGGTCCTGAAGCTCGACGTAGAACACGCCCGCCTTCCGCGCGCGATACGCGAAGCTCTGCGCGACGCCGGCCGCCGACGCCTGGCCGAGCAGCGTGCCGCCACTCGCGTTGAGAAGGGTCATCAGAACCAGGGCGCCCTTCCATTTCGCGTGCATGCTCGCCTGGAGCGTGGCGCCCTGCTTGAGCCGCAGGCGGTAGATGTCGGTGGGATCGTCCCAGTAGTCGAGCGTCGCCTGGAAGTTCAGCTTCGCGCCCGACAAAAGCGGCGCCTCGGCGATCGTGTCGTTGGGCTCGTAGCGGTCGGGCGGCGGGTAGCCGCCGCTCGCCCCCATCGCGACCGCCACCGCGCTCGCCACGTCGAGGCTGCCCCAGCCGCTGTAGCGGTCCCTCCCCGCCACGCAAGCCGTACAGCCGGTCGACGCGTTCACGTCGTCGGCGGTCCGCTCGAGGATCCATCCGACCTGGCTCGCCGTCAGCGCGGGATTGATCCCGAACAGCACCGCTGCCGCCGCGCTCACCTGCGGCGCCGCGAAGGACGTTCCCTCCGGGTGGTAGTACGCCCCGGACGCGCACTCCGTGTAGCCCTGCGGCCAGCAGCCGTTCTGCTTGGCGGTGAGGGCGGCCGGAAAGGTGGAGAAGATGTCGACGCCGGGCGCCGCGAGGTCGACGTAGGTCGGATCGCGGTCGGAGAAGTCGGGGACGTTCCCGGAATGGGTCAGCGCAGCGACGCCGATCACGTGCGGCAGCGCGGCAGGCCAGCTCGCGTAGTTCCACGGAGTGGCGTACGCCTCGTCGGCGTTCCCGACGGCAGCGACGACGAGCGCGCCCTTCCGCTGCGCGTACGCGACGGCGTCGGCCTCCTTCTGCGAGTACGCGTCGAGGCTCGGGTCGGCCGGGTCGCGCACCGCGCCGAAGCTGAGGTTGATCACCCGCGCCCCTTCGCTCGCCGCCCAGCGGATCGCACTCGCCTCGGCGTCGATGGGAATGGTTCCATCGGGGGCGACGACCTTGGCCACGAGCAGCTGCGCGCTGTACGCGATCCCGACGATGCCGTCGGTGTCGAGATCGGCCGCGATCTCGCCCGCAACGATCGTCCCGTGTCCCTCCTGGTCGGTGCAGGCGTTGCCGCCGACGAAGCTCGCCGTTGCGAAGATCCTTCCCTGGAAGTCGGGGAGGGTGCAGTCGATCCCCGAGTCGACGACCGCCACCTTGACCGGCACGAGAGACGGCGGGGCGGTCCACGCGTCGAAGGCGTGGTCCTGCGCGAGGTACCACTGCCGGGTGTAGAACGGATTCGACGGCGTAAACGCGGCGGCAGAGGCCGCGCATACGAGCGCAGCCAAGACGGCGCCGCCCACCGCGAGCCGGAGCTTCACCAGTGCAAGGTAGCGCTATTCGACCTGCACGCGAACGTACGCAGCGGCGTAGGCAGAGGTCGCGAGGCGGTAGTCCGTCGTCGCCGTGGGAGTGACGTCGACGCTGATCGCGCCCGTCGTCGGATCCGGCGTCACCGTCGAGAGCTCCGTCCAGTACCCGCCCTCGCTCCGCTCCTGCAGCACGACGTTCTTCACCCCGCGGACGACGCCGGTGAGGGTGACCGTCGAGCCCGAGGCGACCGGGACGCTCGGCTGCGGCGGAGTCAGGGACAGGACCGCGACCGAGAACCACGTCGACCGCAGGTTGAGCTCGATCGCCGCCGCCTCGCCGGGCACCAGACTCTGCGAGGTCTCGCCGGCCGTCAGCGTGTCGACCGCGAGCTGCGCGACGCGCTTCGACGGGTTCCGGGTCACCGTCGCGTCGATCGGCTTCGCGGAGAGGCCGAGCGCCTTCCGGAGCGCGTTTCCGGGGACCGCCACCGGCCCCCAGCTGTGGTACGGCGAGATGCCGTCGTACGGATCCTTCACCGACACGAGGTACGGCGCGCCCGCGCCTCCCCAGGCGTCCGTCGCGGACTGCGTCCAGCCGCCGGTGCTCGAGGAGAAGACGGCGGTCGCGACCTTCGTGCCGTACAGGAGCACCTCTCCCGTGGTCGCGTCGACTGCCGCCGTGGCCTCGGGCGTCTCCACGGACTCGCCGAGGTACGCCTGGCTCCGGGAATCCGGGTAGACGTCGAACTGCGCGCCGCTCTTCTTCCGGCTCGCGATCGCGAACGAGCGGGAGGCGACGGCCTGCGCCTCGAGTGCGTCGGGCAGCCACGTCGACGGCATCTCCGACGCGACGACGCTGTCGAGGTACTGCTCGAGTGGGAGGACGTTGACCGCGCGCAGCCTCCCGTTCACGACGTAGACGACGAGCTTGCCGCGGTATGCGCGGCCGAGGCTGAGCATCGACCCTGCAGCCGGCGCGAAGGTGAGCGGAGGCGGCAGAGCCTGTGGTACGCCGCCGTCGACGGCGAGGTTCAGGTCCGGCCCGAACTTCGTGTCCCCGGCCGCGAGCGTGTGCGTGACGCCGTTCCCGTCCACGACCGTGATCGGCTGGTCGGAGGAGATCGTCAGCCTCTTCTTCTTGTCCGCGAGGAGGACACGGATCTTGCTCACGGTGGACTGGCCGAGCGAGGTGCCCGGGTAATAGGAGGCGAGGATCTCGTCGTACGTGTAGCCCTGCAGCGCGTAGCCCTCGGCGCCCCACTGGCCCATCCCGACGCCGTGGCCCCAGCCGTGGCCGCTGATCAGGAACAGCGCGCCGGAGCCGGCCGGCGCGACGTACTGCTTCTGCGGCGAGCGCGCGGCGGCGTGCGTCGCGGGCGCGAGCACGACGACGGCGGAGAGGATGAGTGCGGCGACGAGACGGCGAGGCATGCGGAAGCCCGTGCTTGGAAGCTAGCGCCTTCTCCTTCGGGGCTGAACCCCGGAATCCCGCCTCTTACAAGACCCTTACCGCTCCGTCCGGCCGGCGTGTAGACTGGGCCGCAGAGTTTGAGGCGACGAAGCCTCGGCAGGCCACAACGGAGTGGCCGCCGGGGCTTTTTGCATTTCCGGGCTTGTCAATTCTGGGGAGGAGGAAGGATGGGTTACGTGGAGTCAAGGAACAGGGCGACATCCGATCCGGCCAAGCGCAAGGACGTGCTCGACGAGCTCGACGCACGCGGGATCGAGGACGTGCTCCTGTGGTTCACCGATCTCGAGGGGCATCTCAAGAGCTTCTCGATCACCCTCAGCGAGGTCGAGGGCGCACTCGACGACGGGATGGGCTTCGACGGCTCGTCGATCACGGGCTTCAACGCGATCGAGGAGTCCGACATGGTCGCGATTCCCGATCCGGAGACGTTCCGGGTCATGCCGGACGGCCAGGCGGCGCGGATGATCTGCGACGTCGTCACACCCGACGGCGAGCCGTACGCCGGCGACCCTCGCTTCGCGCTCCGGCGCGCGCTCGAGCGGATGGAGGCGATGGGCTTCGACACGTTCAACGTCGGCCCGGAGGCGGAGTACTTCCTCTTCAAGGACGAGAACGGCACGGAGACCCTCGACGAGGGCGGCTACTTCGCGCAGACGACCCTCGACGCGGCCACCGGCGTCCGGCGCGACACGATCCGCGCGCTCGAGTCGATGGGGATCCCCGTCGAGTACCACCATCACGAGGTCGGCCCGTCCCAGCACGAGATCGACATCCGCTACGCGGGCGCGCTCGACATGGCCGACTACATGCTCACGTACCGGCTCGTCGTCAAGGAGGTCGCGAAGCAGCACGGCTTCCACGCGACGTTCATGCCGAAGCCGCTGTTCGGCGAGAACGGCTCCGGGATGCACACCCACATGTCCCTCTTCACCGACGGGCACAACACGTTCTTCGACGGAGACGACAAGTGGCACCTCTCCGACACGGCGAAGGCGTTCATCGCGGGCCAGCTGCGCCACGCGCGCGAGCTGTCCGCCGTGTTCGCGCAGTGGGTCAACTCGTACAAGCGGCTCGTGCCGGGCTACGAAGCGCCGGTCTACGTCGCGTGGTCGCAGCGGAACCGCTCGGCCCTGATCCGGATCCCGCTCTACAAGCCCGGCTCGGAGCAGGCGACCCGCGCCGAGATCCGCTGTCCGGATCCGGCCTGCAACCCGTACCTCACCTTCGCGGCGCTCCTCCACGCGGGGCTCGAGGGAATCGAGAAGGGCTACGAGCTGCCGGATCCGATGGAGACGAACCTCTACCACCTCACGCCCGAGCAGCGGCGCGAGCGTGGGATCGTCTCCTTGCCCGAGACGCTGGGCGAGGCGATCGACGAGCTCTCGCAGTCGGAGTTGATGCGCAAGGCGCTCGGCCCGCACATCTTCGACCGCTACGTCGAGCTGAAGCGGAAGGAGTGGGACGAGTATCGCGTCCAGCTCACCGACTGGGAGATGAAGAAGTACCTGGCCGTTCTGTAGGCCGATGACCAAACGGGACATGTCGGTACCTGGTACCGACATGTCCCGGCCGGCCTCCTCCGTCCGCCGCGGCACGCACCCTTTAGTCCGTGGGCGGACTGTCCTCCGCGCTTCTCCTCCTGATCTTCCTCGGCGGCGCCGCCGCGACCTGGGCTGCCGGGATGATGCTCTCGAAGACGACCGACGCCCTCGACGCGCGGCTCGGCCTCGGCGACGACATCGGAGGGCTCATCTTCCTCTCCGTCGCCGGCAGCCTGCCCGAGCTCGCGATCACGATCTCGGCGGCTGCTGCGGGCAACCTCCCGCTGGCGGCGGGGAACCTGATCGGCGGCATCGCGATCCAGACCATGGTCCTGCTGATCTGCGATTACGCGGTCGGGCCGACGCGGCCGCTGACGTATCTCGTCGGGCGCCTCACGCCGGTGCTCGAAGGGCTGCTCGTGATCATCCTCGTCGCGGGCGTGGACATGGGCTCCCTCCTCAAGACGTCCACCGCCATCGCCGGCCGTATCAACCCGGCCTCGATCGGGATCGTCGTCGTCTGGGTCGTCGGCATCTACGTCATCAACCGCGCTGCCAAGAGCCCTCGCTGGAACGTCGAGATGCCGGGAAGCCAGCCCGGACGCCACCGCCACGAGCGCGCGCATCCCGCCCAGCCGCACCCGTACGCGAGTTGGACGACCGCGCGCGTCGCGGGGCTGTTCGGAGCCGCCTCCGCGGTCACGCTCGGCGCCGGCGTCCTCCTCGAAGAGAGCGGCAACGTCCTCGCGAACCGGGTGGGCGTGAACGGTGTGATCTTCGGCGCGACGGTGCTCGCGGCGGCGAGCGCGCTACCCGAGATCTCCTCCGGGATCGCGGCGGTCGCGCTCGGCGACAACGCTCTTGCGATGGGCGACATTCTCGGCGGCAACGCCTTCCAGGTCTGCCTCTTCCTCGTCGCAGACATCGTCGCGGGACAGCCGGTGCTGGAGTCCGCCGGGCCCCAGAACGCGCTGCTCGCGGCGCTCGGCATCGCGCTGACCGCGATCTACGGCTTCGGCGTGATCATCCGGCCGGACCGCTGCCGCGGGCGACTGGGGCCGGACTCGCTCCTCGCGCTCGCCGTCTTCGGGATAGGCATAGCCGGCCTGTTCTTCGTCGGCCGCTAGCCGAAGACCGGCACACGTTCGCCACAAGGCCGCTCCATACCATAGGTCCATGGACGCGAGCGAACGCCACCTCCGGCTGCTGACCGAGACGAGCGCAGCCGTCAACTCGACCCTCGACCTCGAGGAAGTCCTCCACCTCGTTGCGGACAAGGTCGCCGCCGCGCTCGAGGCCGACGCGTGCTTCGTCTACCTCTACGACGACGCCGCCGGCGAGCTCGTCCTGCGCGCGACGCACGGGACGCCGCTCGACGAGATGACGCGCCGTCCCCGCCTCCACGTCGGAGAGGGGATCACCGGGACGGCCGCCGCCGAGCGCCGCCCGGTGGCGATCGCCGCAGAAGCGCATCTCGACCCGCGCTGGAAGGAGTTCCCGAACCTCCCCGAGTCGGAGTACGAGTCGATCCTGGCCGTGCCGATCCTCGCGCGGGAGCAGCTCGCCGGCGCGCTCAACGTCCGCACGCGGCAGCCGCGCGAGTTCCGGCCCGACGAGATCGAGCTGCTCGAGGCGATCGCGAGCCAGGTCGCACAGTCGATCGTCCACGCGAAGCTCTACGCCGACGCGCAGCGGCGTGTCGCGGAGCTCGAGGCGCTCGCAAAGATCTCCGAGGCCGTCTCCGAGTCGCTCTACCTCGAGGAGTCGCTCGAGGCGATCGTCAAGACGACGATGGACGCCGTGCAGGCGACCGGCGCGGCGCTCGTGCTCGAGGACGGCCGGATCGCATGGCCCGAAGGGCGCGCCGGCACGCACGCAGTCCGCACGCCGCTGCGCTGGAAGCGGCGCGAGATCGGCGAGCTCGTCGCGGACAAGGACGTCCCCTTCACCGACGAGGAGCGCGCACTGCTCGAGGCGATCGCACACCACGCGGCCGTCGCGCTCGAGCACGGGCGCGCGGTGATGCGCGGCGTCCTCGCCCAGGAGATCCACCACCGCGTCAAGAACAACCTCCAGACCGTCGCCTCGCTGCTCCGCCTGCAGGCGAGCGCGGACGGCGTCGACCCGCGCGAGGCGCTCGAGCACTCGGTCAACCGGATCCTCGCCATCGCCGCCGTGCACGAGGCCCTGACCGAGCAGCGGGAGGAGGACGTCGAGCTCGCGGAGTTGATCGACCGGCTGCGCGCGATGCTCGTGCAGGGGCTCGGCGGCGGCCGTGAGGTCGAGGCACGGCTCGAGCAGGTCTCGCTCGCAGGCAGCCGCGCGACCGCGCTCGCACTCGTCTTCTCCGAGCTCCTGCAGAACGCGCTCGAGCACGGAGCCGGCGCCGTGCGGATCGAGCTCGCGCATCGGGACGGCGACGTCGTCCTCGCGATCGCCGACGAGGGCGAAGGGACCGACGGCGCGGCGGACGGGACCGGGCTCTCAATCGTCCGCGCGCTCGTGGCCGACGAGCTGCAGGGGAGCTTCGCGCTCGCGGGCGCGCGCGCAGAGGTGGTGTTCCCGGCGTGAGGACGAACGAGGCGATCGTCGCCGTACGACGCGGGGGGAAGATCCTCGTCGTGCACCGCTCGCGGGAGAACGGTGGCTACTGGCACCTCGTCTCCGGCGGCGTCGAGGCGGGCGAGACCGACGCCGAGGCGGCCGTACGGGAGCTGTCCGAGGAGACGCAGCTCGAGACGACCGTCGAGTCGCTGAACTTCTCCTTCATGCACGACGGGATCCACGTCGAGGCGTTCATCGCCGACGCGCCCACGAGCTGGGAGCCCGTGCTCGACTGGGAGCACGACGACTACCGCTGGTGCACCCGCGCCGAGGCGGTCGAGCTTCTCTACTGGCCGGAGCCGCGCGCGATCGTCGGGATGCTGCCGTGAGCGAGCTCTGGCACTTCAGCGAGGACGCGAGTCTCTCCCGGTTCGAGCCGCGCGCCGGCAAGGTCTGGGCGATCGACGAGCCGCACAGTTGGCTCTACTGGTTTCCGCGCGACTGCCCGCGCGCGACGTTCTGGGCGGTCGACACAACGACTGACGGCGACGTCGAGCACTGGCTCGACGGGGACCGCGACCGGCGCGTCGCCGTGATCGAGACCGGCTGGCTGGAACGCTTCCGCGCGGTGGAGCTGTACGCCTACCGCATGCCGCGTGAGCCGTTCGACATCGTCGAGGACAATCGCTTCTACATCGCGTCGACGCCTGTGGGCGCGCTCGAGCGCGTCCCGGTCGGTGACCTCCTCGCCCGCCACGCAGCCGCCGGGATCGACTTCCGAGTCGAGCCGGCGCTCTATCCGCTCTGGGACGAGGTGATCGAGACGTCGCTCGAGTTCAGCGGCATCCGGCTCAGAAATGCGGTGCGCGCATGAGGATCCTGATCGCCGAGGACGAGACGATCATCCGGCTCGACCTGCGCCGGCTGCTCGAGCGAGCCGGCTTCGAGGTGTGCGCCGAGGCGAAGGACGGCGAGGAGGCCGTGGAGCTCGCCCGCTCTGAGGAGCCCGAGCTCGCGATCCTCGACGTGAAGATGCCTAAGCTCGACGGGATCGAGGCGGCGCGGCGGATCCTCGAGGAGCGGCCCGTCCCCATCGTGATGCTGACCGCGTACGGCCAGCAGGAGCTCGTCGCCCGCGCGGTCGAGGCCGGCGTCTTCGGCTATCTCGTCAAGCCGTTCCGCGAGCAGGATCTTCTCCCGGCGATCGCGGCCGCCCGCGCCCGCCACGAGGAGCTCCAGGCACTGCGTGCCGAGGCGGAGTCGCTCGCCGACGCGCTCGCCGCCCGCAAGGTGATCGAACGTGCGAAGGGACTGCTGATGGAGCGGGAGCAGCTGACCGAGGACAAGGCGTTCGCGCGGCTGCGCAAGGCGAGCCAGGCGTCGGGGCGTCCGCTGAAGGCGATCGCGGAGGCCGTCGTCGAGACGCTCACGGGCGAGTCCGGGTGACGGACGAGCATCCGAACGCGGCGCGCGTCCGGCGCGTCTTCGCAGCGTTCGGCCGCGATCCGAAGGCGATCGCCGCCGCGTTCGACCGTGAGATCGTCTGGCGCGTGCCCGGTGACACGGTCATGTCGGGCGAGTACCACGGCCGCATCGGCGTGATGGAGTTCCTCCGCCGCACCGGAATCGAGACCGGCGGCACGTACGGCAGCCGGCTCCACACCGTGTTCGCCGACGACGAGTGGGCCGTCGCGATCTACCGCGCGACGGGCAGCCGCAACGGAATCGACCTCGACGTCGAGCAGGCGCTCGTGATCCGGATCCGCGACGGACTCTGGCAGGAAGTGACGGCGGTCCCGCTCGACTCCGCCTTCGAACGGTTCTGGGCCTAAGCCGGCTCCGCCATTCCTCCCGTCGAGGACGCCGTCAGATCCGTCCCGCAGTAGCGGCACTTCGTCGCCTCGAGCGGCAGGCCGTCCGACAGGCACGCCGGGCAGGCCTTCGTCGGCGGCGGCTCGGTGAACACCGCGACGCCCCGCTTCCGCGAGTAGGCGCGATACGGGACGACGATCGCGAAGTAGACGACCGCCATGAAGACGACGAAGTAGACGATCGCGGACACGAACCCGCCGAAGTTAAGGAGCTGACCGTGCACGCGAACCCCGAGGCCGTTCGAGCCGCCGCCTCCGGCCGCGTTGACGAGCGGCGTGATCACGTCGTCGGCGAAAGCCTTGACGAGGGTGCTGAAGGCGAGCGCGATCGCCAGGCCAATGGCGGCGACGACGACGTTGCCCTGCATGAGGAAGTTCTTGAAGCCGCGGATGAACGACATCGCCAGACTCCTTTCGGCTGCTCGAAGGATGAGCCGGACTCTACGCCTGGGCTTGCTCGAACAACTGCTCCCAGCGCTCGAGCAGCGCCGTGAGCGCGTCGCGGCTCCGCTTGTGCGCGGCGAGCACGTCGACGTTCGTCCAGTCCTCGGCGAGCTTCGCCTCGAGCTCGGAGACCTCGGCCTCGCGCGCGGCGATCTCCGCCTCGAGCCGCTCCAACTCCCCGCGCGGCTTCTTCGGCGCCGCCGGCCGCGGCGGCTTCGACTTCGGCTTCAGCTTCTCCTTCGCTTGTGACAAATTGTCACTTGCGGGTTCGGGGCGCTTCTCCCGCTCGGCACGCTCCTCGCGGCGACGCACGAGATCGGCCCAGCCGCCGTCGTACGCGGCGAGCTCGCAGTCCTCGATCGCAAGCGTCCGCTCGGCGATCGCGTCGAGGAGGGCGCGGTCGTGAGAGACGAGCAGCAGCGTCCCGGGGAAGGCGTCGAGCGCCGCCTCGAGCGCCTCGCGACTCTCGAGGTCGAGGTGATTCGTCGGCTCGTCGAGGACGAGGAAGTTCGCGCCGCTCGCGACGTTGACGGCGAGGGCAAGCCGCCGCCGCTCGCCTCCCGACAGCACGGCAACCTGCTTCTCATGCGCGTCCCAGCCGGAGAAGAGAAACCGTCCGAGCAGGTTCTGCGCGTCCGGCCGCTGGAGACCGGTCATCGTCTGGACGCACTGGAGGACGGAGCCGCGGGTGTCGAGCTCCATCTCCTGCTGTGAGAAGTACCCGATCTGGACGCCGTGCCCGATGCGCACGCCGTCTCCGCGGACGAGCTTCTCGAGCAGCGTCGTCTTGCCGGAGCCGTTCGGCCCGACGAGCGCGACGTGCTCCCCGCGCTCGAGCGCAAACGTCGCACCTCGGAGCAGACTTCGAGCTTGTGACAAATTGTCACTTGGGACGAAGACGTCCAGGTCCTCCGCTTCGACCACGACACGGCCGCTCCGGGCCGGCTTGAGGAACTCGAAGCCGAGCCCCCGCGTCCGCCGTGAGAGCAACGCGATCTGCTCGGCGTGGACGGCCTTCTCCTGCTCGAGCCGCCCGATGTGGGTCAGCTTCGCCTGGGCCTGCCTCGCCTTGTCCTTCTTGTAGCGGAACCGCTCGACGAACCGCTCGAGCCGCGCGATGTCGGCCTGGACGCGCGCGACCTCCTTCTGCGCGTGCAGCATCCGCGCCGCCTTCTCGCGCCGCCATGCATGCCACGGGCCGGGGAAGAACGTGCCGCGGCCCGCTTCCAGCTCGAGTGTCGCCGTCGTCACCGCCTCGAGGAACCAGCGGTCGTGCGCGACGAGGATCACGGCGGCGTCGAGAGACGCGAGCTCGCGCTCGAGCCACTCGAGATTCGCCACGTCGAGATGGTTCGTCGGCTCGTCGAGGAGGAGAAGATCGGGATCGCCGCCGAGCGACCGCGCGAGTGAGGCCCGCGTCAGCTCTCCGCCCGAGAACGTCCGAAGCGGCCGGTCGAGATCCTCCTCCGCGAACCCGAGGCCGCGCACCACCGACGCCGCGTGGTCCCGCCAGCCGTAGCCGCCGGCGTGCTCGAGCCGCGCCTGAGCCGTCGCATAGCGGTTGAGCGTCGCCTGGTCGTGCGCCCCGCCCGCCATCGCCTGCTCGAGCCGGCGCAGCTCCTCCTCGAGCGCGACGAGATCGCGCGCGCCCGAGAGGACGTACTCGCGCAGCGTCAGCTCCTGCTCGAGCGGAGGACGCTGGTCGTGCAGCGCGACCCGCGTCCCCTTCTCGAACGCGAGCTCCCCGCCGTGCTTGTCGGTCTCGCCGGCGAGGATCCGGAGCAGCGTCGTCTTGCCGGCGCCGTTCGGCCCGGAGAGCGCGACGCGGTCGCGCCGCTCGACGGAGAACGAGACGCCGTCGAAGAGGACGTTCCCCGCGAGCTCCTTGCGGAGGTTGGAGGCGATCACGACTGCCATGACCGCACCAGAGTAGATTCGGCGCCGCTAGGTCGTTCCGGCGCGAGCCCCGACGAGCTTCCGCGCGGCGGCCGCGATCCCGTCCGCGTCGATCCCCGCTTCCGCGAGCAGCTGCGCCGGCTTGCCGGAGTGCGGCATCCCGTGCACCGCGAGCTGGACGACCGGCGCGTGCTCCGTCTCCGCGAGCGCGGTCAGCACCGCCTCGCCGAGCCCGCCCTCCGGCCAATGGTCCTCGACCGTGACGATCGGGCACGAAAGCGAGCGCAGAGTCTCCTTGTCGAGCGGCTTGATCGAGTAGAGGTCGATGACGCGCGCCTCGATCCCGTCCTTCGCGAGCGCCTCGGCAGCCTTGAGCGCCTGGTGCACCGTGATCCCGGCGCCGACGATCGCGACGTCGTCGCCCTCGCGCAGCGTGCGCGAGCCGCCGACGGGGAACTCCTCGTCCGGCCCGTACAGCACGGGTGTCGCGGGGCGCAGCGTCCGCAGATAGGAGATCCCCTCGAGATCGGCCATCGCCGCGACGAGCTTCGCGGTCTGGTTCGCGTCGCACGGATGGAGCACCGTCGAGCCGTGGATCGCGCGGATCGAGGCGATGTCCTCGAGGGCCATCTGCGACGGCCCGTCCTCGCCGATCGAGATGCCCGCGTGGGAGCCGCAGAGGCAGTAGCTCGCGCGGCTGATCGCCGACATGCGGACGAAGTCGTAGGCGCGGGAGAGGAACGCGGCGAACGTCGATGCGAACGGCCGCCAGCCGAGCGCCTGCATCCCGACTGCGGTCGCGACCATCTGCTGCTCGGCGATGTACATCTCGAAGTAACGGTCGGGTATCGCGTCGCGGAACTCCTCGGCGAAGGTCGAGTTGGAGACCTCCCCGTCGAGCGCGACGACGTCGCCGCGCGCCTTGCCGAGCGCCGTCAGCGCGTCGCCGTACGCCTTGCGCGTCGCGACCTCGGCGCCGAGCTCGTAGCGCGGCAGCTCGAGCTCGCCGCCGCCGAAGTCGTGCTTCGCGGCGCCGGTCTCCGGCTTCGCGACGTCGATCTTCAGGTTGCGGACGCCGCCGAGCGTCGCGATCACCTCGTCGGAGTGGTCGAGCGCCTTGCCGTGGAAGCCGTTCTTGTCCTCGACCTCGGGGTCGCCCTTGCCCTTGATCGTCTTCGCGACGATCACGACCGGCTGGCCGGAGATGTCGGTCGCCTCGGCGTATGCGCGGTCGATCGCCTCGACGTCGTGGCCGTCGATCTCGATCGCGTGGCAGCCGAAGGCGCGCGCGCGGTCGGCGTACGAGTCGAGATTCCAGCCGTGCATCGTCTCCCCGCGCTGGCCGAGCCGGTTGACGTCGATGATCGCGACGAGGTTGTCGAGCTCGAAGTGCGCCGCGTGCTCGAGCGCCTCCCACTGGGAGCCCTCGGCGATCTCGCTGTCGCCGCACAGCGTCCAAACCCGGAACGGCAGCCGGTCGAGCCGCTTGCCCGCCAGCGCCATCCCGACCGCGTACGGCAGTCCCTGCCCGAGCGAGCCGGTCGCGACGTCGACCCAGGGGATCCGCGGCGTCGGGTGTCCCTCGAAGATCGAGTCGAACTGTCGGTACGTGAGGAGCTGCTCGTCCGTGATCGCACCGGCGGCCCGGAAGATCGCGTAGAGGAGCGTCGAGGCGTGGCCCTTCGAGAAGACGAGCCTGTCGTTGTGCGGATCCTTGGGGTTGTCGAAGTCGTAGCGGAGGTACTTCGCGAGGAGGACCGCCATGAGATCGGCGGCCGACATGCCGGAGGTTGGATGGCCGGAGCCCGCCTTCGCCGCCGGGCGGATCGCGTCGACCCGAAGCTGCTGCCCGAGTTCCTGCCAGAGCTCGACGTCGGTCATGGCTCGATTCTACGGCCGGAGCGGGTACGGTCCGTCGCGTGAAAGTCGCAGTCGCGTTCGACCACCGCGGCGTCCATCTCCGGGAGCCGATCCTCGAAACGCTCGGCGCCCTCGGCCACGAGGCCGTCGATCTCGGCACCGACACCGACGCCGTCCGCATCGACTACCCCGACAAGGCGGCCGAGCTCGGCGCCGCGATCAAGGATGGCGAGGCGGAGCGCGGCGTGCTCGTCTGCGGCTCCGGCGTCGGCGCCTCGGTCGCCGCGAACAAGATCGCCGGCATCCGCGCGGCGGTCTGTCACGACGTCTACTCCGCCCACCAGGGCGTCGAGCACGACGACATGAACGTCCTCTGTCTCGGCTCCGAGGTGATCGGGCCGAGCCTCGCCGCCGACCTCGTGCGTACCTTCCTCGCGGCACGGTTCGACGGAGGAGACCGTTACGTCGCCAGACTGGAGAAGGTGCAACGCATGGAAGAAGGGATGCGAGATGGCTGAGTCGAGACTGCAGGAGTTGAGTGCGCGCGGACAGTCGGTCTGGATCGACTACCTGTCGCGCGACATGCTCGAGCAGGGCGAGCTGGCGCGGATGATGAAAGAGGACGCCGTCGTCGGCGTGACCTCGAACCCGACGATCTTCCAGAAGGCGATCTCGCACGGGAACGCGTACGACGAGCAGCTGAAGGAGCTCGTCGCGCACGAGGACGATGCGAAGGAGATCTTCCTCCAGCTCGCGGTGCGCGACGTCGAGGCGGCGCTCGACCTGCTCGCGCCCGTGCACGAGCGGAAGCCCGAGGACGGCTACGTCTCGCTCGAGGTCGATCCGACGCTCGCGCACGACACGCAGGGGACGTACGCCGAGGCGATCCGCTTCCACGAATGGATCGACCGGCCGAACCTCTACGTCAAGATTCCCGCGACGAAGGAAGGGCTTCCCGCGATCGAGGACTGCATCGCCGGGAACCACAGCATCAACGTGACGCTGATCTTCTCCCTCGAGCGCTACCGCGAGGTCGTCGAGGCATACCTGCGCGGGCTCGAACGGCTCGCGCAGGACGGCGGCGACCTCTCGAAGGTGCGCTCGGTCGCGAGCTTCTTCGTCTCCCGCGTCGACACCGAGACCGACAAGCGACTCGACGCGATCGGGACGGAGGAGGCGCTCGCGCTGCGCGGCAAGCTCGCGATCGCGAACGCGAAGCTCGCCTACGAGCACTACCTCGAGGCGTTCAGCGGCCCGCGCTGGGAGGCGCTCGAGGCGCAAGGCGCGCTGCCGCAGCGCTGTCTCTGGGCCTCCACGTCGACGAAGAATCCCGCCTACCGGGACGTCCTCTACGTCGAGGAGCTGATCGGCCCGCACACGGTGAACACGATGCCGGAGGAGACGATCGAGGCGTTCCAGGATCACGGCGAGGTGCGCGGCGACACGGTCGTCGAAGGCGTCGACGAGGCGCACGCGCTGCTCGAGCAGCTCGCCGCCGTCGGAGTCGACTACGACGACGTCGTCCTCACGCTCGAGCGGGAGGGCGTGCAGAAGTTCGCCGACTCCTTCGCCGAGCTGCTCGAAGGCGTGCAGTCGAAGCGCGACGTCGTCGCGGCGTAGCCGGTGACCGGCGACGTCCTGATCGAGGGGATCTGGGAGCGAGACGCCTCGATCTGGACCGGCCACGACGAGGCGCAGTGGCTCGGCTGGCTCGACGAGCCGCTCCGCGTCCAGGAGCAGCTCGACGCCATCCAGCGCTTCGCCGAGTCGCTGCACGAAGCCGTTGACGACGTCGTCCTCTTCGGGATGGGCGGCTCGTCGCTCGCCCCGGAAGTGCTGCGGCAGACGTTCGGCGTCGAGTGGTTCCACGTCCTCGACACGACGCACCCGAAGGCGATCCGCCGGCTCGAGGAGCGGCTCGACCTCGCGCGGACGTGCTTCGTCGCCGCGTCGAAGTCGGGCACGACGCTCGAGACGCGCTCGCACACGGAGTACTTCTGGGAGAAGACCGGCGGCAAGCAGCCTGGGCTCTTCGCGGCGATCACCGATCCGGGCTCCGACCTCGAGCACCTCGCGCGGGAGCGGAACTTCGGCGCGGTCTTCTCCGGCGAGCCGTCGATCGGCGGGCGCTACTCGGCGCTCTCGCCGTTCGGGATCGTCCCGGCGGTGCTGATGGGCATCGACGCGAAGCAGCTGCTCGAGCGGGCGCAGGAGATGCGCGAGGCGTGCCGCTCGGGCAACGCGAACCCCGGCTACGAGCTCGGTCGCGACTTGGGCGAGGGTTGGAAGGCCGGGCGCGACAAGATCTGCATCGCACAGACCCCCGGCGAGTTCGGCCTCTGGGCCGAGCAGCTGATCGCCGAGTCGACCGGCAAGCAGGGCAAGGGGCTCGTCCCCGCGCCGGGCGAGTCGCCGGACGGGCCCGACCGCCAGTCCGCGACGCCCGAGATCCCGGATCCGTACGCGCTCGGCGCAGAGTTCTTCCGCTGGGAGTTCGCCGTGGCCGTCGCCGGCACGTATCTGGCGATCAACCCGTTCGACCAGCCCGACGTCCAGGCTGCGAAGGACAAGACGAACGAGGTGCTCGCGACGGGCAAGGAGCCGGAGCTCGAGCCGGTGAGCTCGGTCGAGGAGCTGCTCGCGCAGGCGAACGAGGGCGACTACGTCTGCGTGCAGGCGTTCGTCGACCCGACCACGAATCTCGATCCGCTCGTCGACCGGCTGCGGAAGGAGAGCGGCCTCGTCGTCACGCACGGCTACGGCCCGCGCTTCCTCCACTCCACCGGCCAGCTGCACAAGGGCGGCCCGAACACGGGCCTGTTCCTCCAGGTCGTCGACGACCCGGGCGACGAGCTGCCGATTCCCGGCAAGCCCTTCGGCTTCCGCCGCTTGATCAAGTCGCAGGCGTTCGGCGATCTCGAGTTCCTCAAGGAGCGCGGCCGCCGCGTCGCGCGCATCACCGTGGAGGAGATCTGATGCAGCTCGGGATGGTCGGGCTGGGACGGATGGGCGCGAACATGACGGAGCGCCTGCGCGCTGCCGGCCACGAGCTCAAGACCTTCGATCCGAACGTCGACTCGACGGTATCTTCGCTCGAGGAGCTCGCGCAGCAGCTCGACGCGCCGCGTTCCGTCTGGCTGATGGTTCCGGCGGGAATCGTCGACTCGGTCGTCGGCGAGCTCGCTCCCCATCTCGCCGAGGGCGACACGATCATCGACGGCGGCAACTCGTACTACGTCGACGACCTCCGCCGCCAGGGCGAGCTGCGCGATCGGAAGATCCACTGGGTCGATGTCGGCGTGAGCGGCGGCGTCTGGGGACGCGAGCGTGGCTACTGCCTCATGGTCGGCGGCGACGACGACGCGGTGAAGCGGCTCGTCCCGGTGCTCGAGGCGCTCGCTCCCGGAGTAGGCACGGCGCCGCGCACTCCCGGCCGCAAGGGCAAGGAGGCGCCGGAGGAGCAGGGCTGGCTCCACTGCGGCCCGACCGGCGCCGGGCACTTCGTGAAGATGGTCCACAACGGGATCGAGTACGGGCTGATGCAGGCGTACGCCGAGGGTCTCAACGTCCTCAAGCACGCAAACGTCGGGCTGCACGCGCAGGAGACTGACGCCGAGACGACGCCGCTTCGCGATCCCGATCTCTACAAGTACGAGCTCGACCTCGCGGCAGTCACCGAGCTGTGGCGCCGCGGCTCGGTCGTCTCCTCCTGGCTGCTCGACCTGACCGCGCAGGCCCTGCACGAATCCCCCGACCTCGACGAGTACGCGGGCCACGTGAGCGACTCCGGGGAGGGACGCTGGACGGTGCAGGCCGCGGTCGAGGAGGGCGTCCCGGCTCCGGTGCTCGCGGCGTCCCTGTTTGACCGCTTCGCATCGCGCGGCGAGGCCGACTGGGGCAACCGCGTGCTCTCGGCGATGCGCCGGGCGTTCGGCGGCCACCTGGAGAAGAGCCCGGAGCAATAAATGGCAAGTGACAAATTGTCACTAAGTCACTCCGCGCAGGAGAACCCGCTCGCCGAGGGACTGGCGCTGCGGCGGACGCCGGATCCCTGCGCGCTCGTCATCTTCGGCGCCTCCGGCGACCTGACCCACAAGAAGCTGATGCCCGCGCTCTACGCGCTCGCGGTCCGCCGCCTTCTCCCCCCGCACTTCGCGATCGTCGGCGTCGCGCGCACGGACGGCGACGACGACTCGTTCCGCAAGGACATGCAGGGCGCGGTGCAGCAGCACGCCCGCGACCCCTTCCGGCAGGACGTCTGGGACGAGCTCGCCGGGCAGCTCCACTGGCTCACGACCGACTTCTCCGACGCGGGCGGCGAGGACAAGCTCCACGACCTCGTCGACAAGCTCGACGACGAGGAGCAGCTGGGCGGCAACCGAGTCTTCTACCTCGCGGTCCCGCCGCCGGCCTTCCCGACGATCGTCGACGCGCTCGGCAAGCGGCAGAGCACGAACGGCTGGACGCGGCTCGTCGTCGAGAAGCCGTTCGGCCACGACCTCGAATCGGCGAAGGAGCTCACCGCGAAGCTGCGCGAGTACTTCCGCGAGGACCAGATCTTCCGGATCGATCACTACCTCGGCAAGGAGACCGTCCAGAACATGCTGGCGCTGCGGTTCGCGAACGGCATCTTCGAGCCGATCTGGAATCGCCAGTTCATCGACCACGTCCAGATCACGGTCGCCGAGTCGATCGGGATCGAGGGCCGTGCCGGCTACTACGAGCAGGCGGGCGCGATCCGCGACATCTTCCAGAACCACCTCCTGCAGCTGCTCGCGCTGACGGCGATGGAGCCGCCGATCGATTTCACCGCCGACGCCGTCCACAACGAGAAGGTCAAGGTGCTGCGCGCGCTGCACACGCCGGGGCCGAGGTCGGTGGTGCGCGGGCAGTACGGGCGCGGCTTCGTCGAGGGCGAGGAGGTCGTCGCCTATCGCGAGGAGGAGGGCGTCGCGCCCGACTCGATGACCGACACGTTCGTCGCCGCGAAGCTCTTCGTCGACAACTGGCGCTGGGCGGACACGCCGTTCTACGTCCGGATGGGGAAGCGCCTCGCGCGGCGCGAGACGACGATCGCGCTCGAGTTCAAGCGGGCGCCGCACCCGCCGTTCGAGGAGACGGCGACCGAGGAGCTCCGCCCGAACGTCCTCCTCATCCATGTCCAGCCCGACGAGGGCGTGTCGCTCGCGATCGGCGCGAAGGTGCCGGGCCAGGGGATGACGATCCGCACCGTCCACATGGACTTCCTCTACGGCGGCGCGTTCCGGACCGGCATGCCGGAGGCGTACGAGCGGCTGATCCTCGACACGATGCTCGGCGATTCGACGCTCTTCACGCGGGCGGACGAGGTCGAGGAGCAGTGGCTGCTCGTCGACTCGATCGTCGCCGGCTGGCAGCGCGACCGTCCGGCCTTCCCGAACTATCCGGCCGGTTCGTGGGGCCCGCCGAGAGCCGACGACCTCCTGCACCGGGACGGACGCTCGTGGCGACGGCACTGAGCTGGGCCGAGGAAGGCGTCGGCCTGGACGACGTCGACGCGGCGCTCGCACGGCTGCGGTCGGACGCCGCAGCCGAGGGGCCGAGCATGCGCACGTCGGTGATGACCCACATCGCCTGGGTGCCCGGCCCGTGGGCGGAGCAGGCGCGGACGGCGCTCGAGGGGATGGCGGAGCGACACCCGTCGCGGACGATCCTCCTCTTCCCCGACCCCGACGCCGGCGAGAGCCGCATCGACGCCCGCGCCGCAGTCGAGCGCTGGGAGGTGCCGGACACCGACCGGGCGATCGTGACCGAGGTCGTCGAGTTGACGCTGCGCGGCGACCGCGCGAAGGCGCCGGGGAGCATCGCCGAGCCGCTGCTCATCTCCGACCTGCCGGTCTTCCTCCGCTGGCGCGGCGAGCCGCCGTGGGGAGCGCCCGAGCTCGATCAGCTCGTCGACGTCACCGACCGCCTGATCGTCGACTCGATCGAATGGGACGGCCTGCCGTTCCCCTACGAGAGGCTCGCCGAGCTGTTTCCGCGCTGCGCCGCATCCGACATCGCGTGGGCACGGACCTCGCGGTGGCGCGCCCACCTCGCGACGCTCTGGCCCGCGATCGCGGGGGTCGAGACCGTGCACGTGCACGGAACCGCGGCGCAGGCGTGGCTCCTTTGCGGCTGGTTCCGCTCGCGGCTCGGCCGGCCCGAGATCGCGCTCGAGCACGAGCCGGCGGAGACGCTCGAGGGCGTGACGCTCGACGGCGAGCCGGTGCCGCTGCCGCCCGGAGACCCTCCTTCGCCCAGCGACGTCCTCTCCGACGAGCTGGAGCGCTTCACGCCGGATCCGGTCTACGAAGCTGCGGTGCTCGCTACGACTACTTCTTGACGACCTTGAACTTGCTGCGGCTGCGGTGGGTGACCGTAGTCACGCGGAAGGTCGGCTTCGTCACGACGAGCTTGGTCGGCTGCGACCACGCCATCTGCTGCGCGCCGGTCGGGAGGTTGTAGTCGAAGCCGCGCACGCGGTACCACCACGTCCCGGGCTTGAGCGGGAGCACGGCCGACGTCCCGAACGTGTAGCTCGATCCGCGGGCCGCGAACGGGTACGCGCTGCGCGCCCACTGCACCTCGTAGTTGCTCGCGCCGAGCGCCGCCGTCCAGGCTACGAGCGGCTGGCCGTAGAACTTCGGCGTCTGGGCGGCGGAGACCAGCCGGCCCTTCGAGGAAAGTCCCGTCGCGAACGGCTGCTGCTTCGAGGTCAAGGACGGCTCGCTCGAGATCCCGAGCCGCTGGATGCGTCCGGCCGCGCAGACGTCCTGCGGCAGCTCGAGATCCTGGAAGACGCCGCCGGGACCGCCGACCTGCTGGACGCCGACGACCGTCCAGTAGTAGCCGCTATCGGGCCAGCCCACGTCCCAGAGATCGAGCGGCGACCCGATCACGGCTGCGGCGGTCACCGCCGCACCCGAGGCGGACGGCCCGACGGTCGGCGTCGCGGGAGCAAGCTGCTCGTTCGGGACGACAACGTCTCCGTCGAGCCCGACATTCACAGTCGGCGCGTCGGGATCGACGAACGCATTCGCGTCGTTGGGCGGAAGGGCGAGTCCGCTCACGCGCGGCGCATATGCCGGCGAGGCGACCGCCGGGCCGACGTAGACGGGGTTCAGGCACTGGCTGTCCGTGAAGACGTAGACGCGGAAGAACGGTGCCACCGTCCCGTCGAGCGTCTGGTCTCCCGTCCAGAGGAAGGAAGGCATCAGCTCGTGCGCGGCCGACGTCCGCGAGCCGTCCGAGAAGCTGTCCGAGAGGGTGCCGGTAAGCGTGATCGCACCGTCGACGGGCGCGGTGTTGGAAGACTCGTAGACCGGGCTCCACGGGCCGTAGCTCGCAGCCGGGATCCCGTTCTGAGCACCGAACACGTCGACGCGCAGGGCGCGAACGCGCCAGCGCACCGTCGTCGGCCACGAGGCGCCGTAGAAGTCGCGCTCGTCGAGCACGTTCGTCCGCACGACCTCGATCTGCTGGGTCACCGGCAGCTTGTCGATGAGCCAGACCTCGTACGCGTCCGCGCCGTCGACGGTGTTCCACCGGAGCAGGCCGGGATAGCTCGCGAGCTGTGCCGGCGCGGCGGGCGCGACGACGTCGAAACCGAACGGCTGGCTCCACGCCGAGACCTTGTCGCCGCCGAAGAGCGCCCGCACGCGCGCGTAGAGGGAGTGCGGCGAGCCCGTGATCCAGGGCAGGGTCAGCGGCGGCGCCGCCACCGGGGTGAAGAGGTTGCGGCTGTCGTAGAGCAGGCCGCTGTCCCGGAACGTCGAGCTGAGCGAGAGCTGCAGCTCGTAGCGCTCGGCTCCGCTCACCGGCTTCCACGCGAACGACGGAGTCTGGTGGAACGTCGTCGTCGACGGCTCGTTCGCGACGAGCATGAAGCCGTGCAATCCGGTCGGCGCCGGGAGCGCGGCCGACGACGCGCCGGCGAGCATTGCGACGGCGAGCGAGGCGAACAGGGTGACGAGAAGGGCGATGCGCATCGTCCTCCTCCATTTCGGCAGCGTCTAGGGCGCCGCTGTCCCTCGAAGGAGGGATGCCAAGAACCGACCCGCAGCCAGTACGCGTGCATCGTCCCCCGGACGGGCCGCAAGTTGCACCGATGCGGGCAAGCCGTCCTCCGCTTCTCCGCACGGCAAAGCGAGCGCCGGCCAGCCGAGTGCGCTGAACGGATACGTGAACTCCGTCGCCGGGAGCCGAAGCGCGAGCTCGTCCGCGTCGGCCGGCGGCGCGACGCAGGGAACGGTCGGAGTCACGATCAGGTCGACTCCCTGCGTCGCCTCGGCGACCCGCTCGCGGTACTCCTCGCGCTCACGCGTCGCGGCTGCGGCTGCCTCGCTCGTGACCGTGAGGCAGCGCTCGATCTTGCCGCGGACGTTCTCGCCGTAGAGCTCCTCGTTGCCGGGGAAGAGTGCGCGATGGACGTCGGCCGCCTCGAGCATGAAGTCGGCGCGGTTCGCCGGCGCGAGGGGGAGCTCGAGCTCGCGACGCTGGGGGAAGAGGGCCGCAGCCGCGGCAACGCGCGCCCGCACGAGCGGCTCCGCATGCTCGAGCCACGCGACGCCCACTTCGAGCTCTGACAACGCTTGTGACAAATTGTCACTTGGGACGTATTCGGGCGCGAGTGCTCGCAGCAGCTCCTCGCAGCCCTCGACGGTCGAGGCCAGCGGCCCCACGACGTCCCAGCTCGGCGCGAGCGGGAAGCAGCCCTCGACGGGAACGAGTCCGTGCGTCGGCTTGAAGCCGACGCAGCCGCACCACGCCGCGGGGATCCGGATCGACCCGGCCGAGTCGCTGCCGAGCGCGAGCTCGACGTCGCCCGCCGCGATCGCCGCCGCCGAGCCGCCGCTCGAGCCGCCCGCGAGCCGCCCCGGGGCGGCGGGATTCGGCACGGTGCCGTAGTGCGGGTTCTGGGACGAGATCCCGTACGCAAACTCGTGGAGATTCGTCTTGCCGGCGACGGCGTAGCCCGCCGCCTCGATCCGCCGGACGGCCTCCGCGCTCACGGCCGGGACGTGGTCCGCGAAGAGCGCCGACCCGTACGTCGTCGTCAGGCCGGCGGTGTCGAGGAGGTCCTTGACGGCGACCGGGGTGCCCGAACGCGGCTCGTCGGGCCGCGCCAGCCAGATGCCCTCCACTAGGAGAAGTGGAGATACAGGAAGGCGATCCCGATGCAGCCGGCGAAGAGCAGGAGGAAGACGCCGAACAGCAGCCAGCCGAGGCGGGCGTTCTTCCTGGCGAGCTCAGGGTTCATCCGACGACCGCGTCCACCGCGAGCGCCGCGAAGAGCAGCGCGAGATAGAGGAGCGAGTAGTGGAAGAGGAGCACCGCGCGGCGCGGCGTCGTGTCGCGCCGAAGCTGCTCGGCCAGCCAGACGAAGACGGCGCCGAGCGCGAGGGCGCAGACGACGTAGAGCGGGCCGGCTCCTCCCCAGGCCCACGGCAGGAGGGTCGCCCCCACGAGGGCGAACGAGTAGAGGACGATCTGACGCGCCGTCGTCCGGTCACCCCGCACGACCGGCAGCATCGGCACCTTCGCCGCCGCGTAGTTCTCCTTGATCAGCAGCGCGAGCGCCCAGAAGTGCGGCGGCGTCCAGATGAAGACGATCACGAAGAGGAGCAGCGCGGCGAGCCCGATGTGGTTGGTGGCCGCCGCCCAGCCGACGAGTGGAGGCACGGCTCCCGCAGCCCCGCCGATCACGATGTTCTGCGGCGTCGAGCGCTTGAGCCAGCGCGTGTAGACGAGGACGTAGAACAGGTTGCCGACGAGGGCGAGCACCGCGGTCAGGACGTTGACCGTGCTCGCGAGCAGGACGAAGGAGAAGGCCGAGAGCGCCAGCCCGAACTCGAGCGCCCGGCTCGGCGCGACCCGGCCGGAGGCGACGGGCCGCGAGCGCGTCCGCTTCCCCATCAGCGGGTCGATGTCGCGGTCGAGCACGTGGTTGAGGGCCGACGCGCCGCCGCACGCGAGCGCGAGCCCGCTCATCGCGGCGACCGCGGTGCCGGTGCCGGGCCAGCCGCGAGCGCCGGCGATCATCCCGCAGAAGCCCGTGATCAGGAGAAGCGACATGATCCGCGGCTTCGTCAGCATCACGTAGTCGCGCCACGATCCCCAGGGAGTCCGCTCGCCGCGGAAGCTCTCCGCGACGACCACGACGAGCGCCGCGAGGGCGAAGGCGGCGAGACCGGCGTGGGCGTGCGAGCCCGGCACCGCCGCCGCAGCGGCGAAGAGCGCCGCAGCCGCGAGTGCGGCCGGGACGAGGCGCCGGTGCGCGTACCACGCCGAGACGGCGAGCGCCGCCAGCGGCGGCACGACGAGCGCCGCGAGCAGCCGGTGCGCGGTGCCGAGGTTCTCGGCGCCGGAGATCACGGCGAGCAGCGTCCCGCCCGCGGCGGCGAGAGCCGAGAGGCGGAGCCACGGCCCAGGACGCGTCACGCAGTCTCCTCCGCGAGGCGCCGGCGCAGATCGCGCAGCGGCCGGTAGCTCGTCACGTACGGGACGGTGTCGAAATTGTGCGGCGGCGGCGGCGAGGTCGTGTACCACTCGAGCGTGTCCGCGAGCCAGGGGTCGTTGCCGGCGCGCACGCCCTTGCGCAGCACATGCGCCTGCCAGACGTTGACCACGAAGACGAGGATCGAGACCGCCATGATCCCGGAGCCGATCGTCGAGATGAGGTTGTAGACCTCCCAGAGCCCGCCGTGGTGGTACGTGTAGATGCGGCGCGGCATCCCGAGCAGCCCGAGCATGTGCTGCGGCAGGAACGTCAGGTTAAAGCCGACGAACATGAGCCAAAAGTGCAGCTTCGCGAGACGTTCGTCAAGCAATCGCCCGAACATCTTCGGCCACCAGTAATAGAGGCCTCCGAACAGGGCGAAGACGATCCCGCCGAAGGCGACGTAGTGGAAGTGCGCGACGACGAAGTACGAGTCGTTCAGCTGCCAGTCGACGGGGAACGCGGCGAGGAAGATCCCCGACAGCCCTCCGATCGTGAACAGGGCGATGAAGCCGAGCGAGAACAGCATCGGCGAGTCGAAGATGAGGTTGCCACGCCAGGTCGTCGCGAGCCAGTTGAAGATCTTCACGCCGGTCGGGACCGCGATCACGAGCGACGAGATCATGAAGAAGCTGTCGAGCCCCGTCCCCAGCCCGGTCGTGAACATGTGGTGCGCCCACACGAGCATCGAGAAGAACGCGATGGCGAGGGTCGAGAAGGCGACGGCCTTGTAGCCGAAGATCGGCTTGCGGGAGAAGACCGGCATGATCTCCGAGATCATCCCGAAGACGGGCAGCACCATGATGTAGACCTCGGGGTGCCCGAAGAACCAGAACATGTGCTGGTAGAGCACGATGCTCCCGCCCTTCCCGGGGATGAAGAAGTGGGTCCCCACCTGCCGGTCGAGAAGGAGCAAGGTCACGGCTGCCGAGACGGCGGGGAGGGCGAGGAGCAGGAGGATCGCGTACGTCTCCATCGCCCAGACGAAGAGCGGCATGCGCATCCACGTCATGCCGGGCGCCCGCATGTTGTGGATCGTGACGATGAGGTTGATCGCGGTGGCGAGCGACGAGAGCGTGAGGATGTGGAGGGAGAGGATCCAGTAGTCCTGGCCGTGGCCGGGGCTCGCCCAGGGCATCGCCTCCGAGAGCGTCGGGTACGACCACCAGCCCGCGTGCGGGGCGCCGCCCTTGGCGAACCAGCTCAGCCAGAGAACGATGCCCCCGAGCATGTAGAGCCAGAACGAGAGCGCGTTCAGCCGCGGGAAGGCCATGTCGCGGGCGCCGATCATCAGCGGCACGAGGTAGTTGCCGAAGCCGGCCATGATCGGGACGACGACGAGGAAGATCATCGTCGTGCCGTGCATCGTCAGGGCCTCGTTGTACGAGTTCTTCGTCAGGAAGTGCTCGCCCGGAGTCGCGAGCTGGGCGCGCATCAGGAGCGCAAGGATTCCGCCGAGGACGAACCAGAACAGCGCCGTCGTGATGTAGAGGATCCCGATCCGCTTGTGGTCGACGGTGACGAGCCAGCTCGAGATGCGGCCGCTCTTCCACCCGACGGGATAGACGGCTTCCGATCTAACCGCCACTCACCGCTCCTATGGGCGCGGCCTTGTAGATGTGCTGCTTCAGGTACGCGACGAGAGACGTGATCTGGTGGTCGTCCCACGTGTCGCCGACGGGCGGCATCGCGCCCTGCGTGCCGTTGACGCCGTAGCGGAGAAGCGAGCGCAGCGCCTTCTCCGACGTGATGGTCGTATTGCTAGCGATCGCCGGGCCGTAGCCGCCCTGGCCGAGATTCCCGTGGCACGTCGCGCAGACGCCGCCCCACTCCTGCTTGCCGATCGTCGCCGCCGCTGTCTTCGCGATGTACGCGTCGTACTGCGCCCGCGGCTCCGCCACGACGCTCGCGAGCATCGAGGAGTGGAAGGCGCCGCAGAGCTCGGCGCACTGGCCGCCGTACGTCCCCGGATTCTCGGCTTGGAACCAGAAGCTGTTCGGATGGCCCGGAATCGCCTGGATCTTTCCGCCGAGCGCCGGGATCCACCAGCTGTGGATCACGTCGGTCGAGTAGACCTTGAGCTCGACGACCGCACCGACCGGGACGTACATCGTCCCGATCGAGCGCGCCTGGTTCGGGTAGTCGAACTGCCAGTAGAACTGGTGGCCCTCCACCGTGATGTGGATCGGGTCGGCGGCGGCCGGCGCGTTGGCGATCTTCGGGAGCTCGACGAAGACGACGGCAGCGATCACGGCCAGGATCAGCACCGGAATCACCGTCCAGATCAGCTCGAGCCGCGTGTGACCGTAGACCTGGGCTCCCTCGACGGTCCGCGCGCGGCCGCGGCTCCGGTACTTGACGACGAACGCGACGAGGGCTCCCTCGACGATGACGAAGATCACCGACGTGAAGCCGAGGATGACGTAGTAGGCCGTCTGGGTGTGGCTCGCGTTGGGCGATTCCGGCTGGACCGGCGTGAAGCCCCCGTTGGTGGCTGCCGCGACGCCGGCCGTCGCGAGCGCGACCAGCACGGCAAAAACGAAGGTCGGCAGCTTCCGGCGCACCCGCGGGCATTCTATGAAGGTGTCCCAGCGCACGCGGATCGAACTGCCCGACCATGTGGCCTCCGCCTTCGAGGTCTACGTCAACGGCGTCCGCCAGGAGCCGGGACGCGATTTCGAGGTGGAGGGCAGGTCGCTCGTGTTCCCGCGCCCGCTCGAGCAGGAGGGCCGGCTCGGCTTCTGGCGCTGGGCGTCGATGTGGCTCGGCATCGCCGGGAGCTACCGCAAGCACGAGACGGTCGACGTCGTCTACGAGCAGGACGGCCGGCGCGCCGTCGAGACGGGCCTCAGGCCCGAGCCGTACTAAACCGCAGCGAGCTCGACCGGGCGGCGGCGGGCGACGGCGCCGAGCAGCGCCGCGACGGCGTCGGCGAAGACGTCCCCGGCCGGCGCATAGAGCGGCCGGAAGTCGACGGCGCCGTTCACCTCGAGCACGACGAAGCCGCTCCGTGTCGGGAGGAGATCGACTCCGGCGAGGTCCGCGCCGACCGCCTGCACCGCCGCCAGCGCCAGCGTCCGCGCGAGCGCGGGCGCCGCCGCGGGCTCGACGTTCGCTCCGAGCGCGGCGTTCGTCCTCCACTCCCCGCCGAGCGCCACCCGGCGCGCGGAGCCGACGACGCGCGAGCCCGCGACCACGACCCGGAGGTCCCAGCCGCGTGGCTCGACCAGCTCCTGCGCGATCGCACCATGCTCGCGGAACCAACGGCGGGACTGCGCGCGGAGCAGCGCAGCTTCGAGCTCGGGCCCACTCCTGCAGAGCTCGACGTCGCGGCCCCAGCTGCCGAAGCGCGGTTTGAGGACGAGCGGGAGCTCCGGCACGGCCGCCGGCAGCGCCGGGGCGAGAAGCGTCGTGTGCGGGTGCGGCAGTCCGGCGAGCCGGAGAACCCGAGCGGTCAGCAGCTTGTCGTGCGCGGCGACGAGTGCTCTCGGAGGATTGAGCACGTCGACGCCTTCTGCTGCGATTTGCTCCAACTCGCCGGTGCCGCTCTCGATGCCGTCGAGGCCTTCGCGCACGTCGAGCCGGGCGAGCGCGACATCGCCCGGCCCGAGCAGCGCAAGCGCCCGCTGAGGCGCGAGCACGTCGGCGTCGAGGCCGCACGCACGCGCAGCGGCGGCCAGCGCCTCGTTCGTCGGACTCCGGCGATGGGCGACGACGGCGAACTTCACGCACAGATCGTGCGGCGACACGCTCCGAACGTGGGGGTCGATGCGGTGACGCGCTGGTATCGGAACCGCTACGTGGGCTGACTACGCCGGCTGGGCGACGTCGGCGGCGTCCTTCGCCAGCGGCTCGAGCCGGTAGCCGACCCCGTAACGCGTCTGGATGAACGTGTGCCGGGACGAGCGACGGTCGACCTTCTCCCGGAGCCGGCGGACGAACACGTCGACCGTCCGGTCGCGGTGCGACTCGCGGCGCCCCCAGAGCTTCTGGAGAAGCTCGTCGCGGGTCACGACACGGCCACGGTCGAGCGCGAGCTGGTAGAGGAGCCGAAACTCGGTGGGCGTCAGCTCCGCGCTCTGGCCGTCGACGTAGGCCTGCACCTCGAGCGGGTCGATCCGCAGCTCCTCGATCTCGATCGGCTCGCCCCGCGGCGCCTCCTCGCGCCGGATCGAGCGGCGCGCGGCCGCGCGCACCCGGGCGACGAGCTCCTTCATCGAGAACGGCTTGACGAGGTAGTCGTCCGCCCCGATCTCGAGGGCGTGGACGCGGTCGTGCTCCGTGCCGCGCGCGGAGACCACGACGATCGGCGTGCCGATTCCCTCGCTGCGCGCGGTCTCGATCAGCTTCCAGCCGTCGATGCCCGGGAGCATGAGGTCGAGGACGCAGACGTCCGGCTTCTCGTAGCGGAGCCGGGCGAGACCCTGCGTCCCGTTGCCGACCGAGACGGGATCGAAGCCGGCCGCGCTGAGATGGCGCGCCATCCCCTGTGCAATCACCTCGTCGTCCTCGACGATCAGAACCTTCGGCATGCTTGCTTCCATTATTGGTCGAAGCCCGGTTGGGGAAGGGTAGCCGAGTGGTGAAGGAGTGGTGAACGGCGAGCAGGTAGAGCGGGCGCAGGCCGTCGCGGCAGAGAGCGCCGACGCCTTGATCGTCCTCGACAGCGACCGGCGCGTGCTCGCCGCGAGCCCGTCGGCCGCAAGCTTTCTGCCGGGAGCGGTGGCCGGGACGAGGCTCGCCGAGGACGCGCTCGCCGCGTGGCCCGAGATCCTCGTCCTCTTCCTCGACTCGCCGCCGGAGCTCTCCGCGTACCAGGAGCTGCGCGCCGGTTTCACGGCGGCCGTGTCGCACGAGCTGCGGACGCCGCTGGCCCGACTGCTCGCCCTGCTCGAGAGCGCCGCCCTCCCCGGCTCCGACGTCGGGGAGCTGATGGAGCAGGCGCGCCAGGAGGTCGAGCAGGCGCGCGAGCTGATCGACGACGTGCTCTTCCTCGGCGAGCTCGAGACGGGCCGCGAGGTCGTCTCACTCGGCCGCACCGAGGCGAAGCCGGTCGTGGACGAGGTCGTCGACTCGCTGGCCGACCGCGCCGACCACGCCGGCGTCGCACTCGCCGTCCGCGGGGACGAGGGAGTCGAGCTGCCGCTGCGGCCGCGCATGCTCCGCGTCGTGCTCGAGAACCTGCTCGCCAACTCGATCCGCTACGCCGGCCAGGGGAGCACGTGCACGGTCGAGCTGGCCGAGACGGCGGACGAAGCGGTGCTCACGGTCTCGGACGACGGCAGCGGCGTGCCGTCCGTCGATCTGCCCCGCCTCTTCGAGCGCTTCTACCGCGGCGACCAGGCGCGGACGAGCCGGGGCACGGGGCTGGGGCTCGCGATCGTCAAGCACGTCGTGACCTCCGCCGGCGGCGAGGTCGAGGCGACGAGCGAGCCCGGCCAAGGCTTGTCGATCGAGATCCGTTTCCCGTAGCGACGAGTGCCGGCCGGGATCGCAATCCCGGCCCGCGCAGTCCCGGTCAGAGCGAGCGAGAGCGAAGCTCTCGCGAGCTACCCGAACCGCCCGGTGACGTAATCCTCCGTCCGCTTGTCGGACGGAGCGGTGAAGATCTTCTCGGTCGCGTCGTACTCGATCAGTTCGCCCCAGCGAGCGCCTTCCTCGCCGCGCGAGATGGAGAAGAACGCCGTCATGTCCGCCACGCGGGCGGCCTGCTGCATGTTGTGCGTGACGATCACGAAGGTGTACTCGGTCTTGAGCGTGTGCATCAACTGCTCGATCGCCTGCGTCGCAATCGGATCGAGCGCCGAGGCGGGCTCGTCCATCAGCACGACGTCGGGCTCGACGGAGATCGCCCGCGCGATGCAGAGCCGCTGCTGCTGGCCGCCGGAGAGCGAGAGGGCGCTCGCCTTGAGCCGGTCCTTGACCTCATCCCACAGCGCGGCCTGGGTGAGGGCCTTCTCGACGCGGTCGTCGAGGTTGTCCTTCATCCCCAGCACCCGCAAGCCCCACGCGACGTTGTCGTAGATCGACTTGGGGAAGGGGTTCGGCCGCTGGAAGACCATGCCGATCGTGCGCCGCACCGCCACCGGGTCGACGTCGCGTCCCGCGATGTCCTGGCCGTGGTACGTGATCGTCCCGGTCTGCCGGAAGCTCGGCACGAGGTCGTTCATCCGGTTGAGACAGCGGATGAACGTGCTCTTGCCGCACCCGGACGGGCCGATGATCGCGGTGACGAGGTTCTTGTAGACCTCGAAGGAGACGCCCTTGAGCGCTGCTTTCGAGCCGTAGATCGCGTCGAGATCCCTGATCTCGAACACGGTCTCGAGACGCTCGCGCGGAGGCAGCGGCTGCCGCTTGGTCTCGACGCGCACGGTTGGCTCGATGCTACTGGACACGGTCATCATTCTCCCTTCTCAGCGCCCGGCGCGCCCGATTTTCCGCTTGCTGCGCGTCGCCAGCCAGCGGGCGCCGAGGCTCGCGAAGAGGATGAACAGGATCAGGACGAGAGCCGCCGACCACGCGCGTGCGTGGTCCTGCGGGTACGGCGACTCGGACAGCTCGAAGATCGCGAGCGGAACGGACTGGAGCGCGTGCAGCGGATTCCAGCTGACTCCGTTGGGGACGAGCGAGGAGCAGAAGAGGAGCGGCGCCGTCTCGCCGGCGATGCGCGCGACCGCGAGCGTCGCGCCGGTGAGGACGCCGCCGATCGTCTGGGGCAGGACGATCCCGAGCGTGGTGCGCCAGCGGGCGACGCCGAGGCCGAGGGAGGCTTCCCGCAGCGAGTTCGGCACGAGCGCGAGCACCTCGATCGTCGAGCGCGCGACGAGCGGCAGCATGAGGATCGCGAGCGCGAACGAGCCGGCGAGTCCGCTCTGACCGTGGCGGAGCACGAGCAGGCCAAAGACGAAGATGGCGATCACGATCGCCGGAATCCCGTTGAGCACGTCGAGCCCGAGCGAGACGATGTTCTTGATCGCGCGCGGCGCGAACTCGTTCACGTAGATGGCGACGAGGATCCCGAACGGCAGCGCCATCGCGGTCGCGACGCCGACGATCACGAGCGTGCCGATGAACGCGTTCGACAGGCCTTGCGGGACCGTCGGGTCGTAGCCGACCTGCGCCTTCGTGAAGAGGTTGAGGTTGAACTCGCTCGCGCCGAGGTGGGCTACCGACTGAACGAGGAGCACGAGAATCCCGACGGCCACTGCCGCGGCGACCCACGCGATCAGCTCCATGCCGCGGTTCACGGCCTTGCGCCGCCGCAGCCTGTCGGTCGGGCGGGTGAGCGGCGTGGCGGCGTTCGCGCTCATCAGACGCCGACCCCTTGCTTCCGTGCCCCCCGGCGCACGATCACCTGCGCGACGAGATTGACGACGAGAGAGAAGACGAGCAGGAGCAGCGCGAGGTAGAAGAGCGACGGCAGCTCGGTCCCGGACGCTCCCTGGTAGTCGGACGCGATCTTGCTTGCGAGCGTGTCGCCGGGAGTGAAGAGGTTCCAGCTGATGTGGTGGCCGGTGAGCCCGCCCACCACCTGCGTGACGGCGATCGCCTCGCCGACCGCGCGCCCGAGGCCGAGAATCATCGCGGCCGCCACCCCGCTGCGGGCGTAGGGAAGGACGACCCCGCGCACCATCTCCCAGCGTGTCGCGCCGAGCCCGAGCGCAGCCTCCTTCAACTCGCTCGGCACGCCGAGGAAGAGCTCCCGCGAGATGCTCGAGATGATCGGCAGGATCATGATCGTCAGGACGACGATCGCCGTGAAGAGATTCGAGGCGTACGTCGCCGGGCCGAAGAGGGGGATGAAGCCGAGCGCCGAGTGCAGCGCGGGGTCGACGTGGTTGAGCAGGAACGGCCCGAGCACGAGAATTCCCCAGAGGCCGATCACGACGCTGGGGATCGCCGCGAGCGTCTCCACGAGTGCGGTGACCGGGCCGCGAATCCATGAAGGCGCGAGCTCGCTGAGGAAGAGCGCCACCGCAAGCGCGAGCGGCGTGGCGATCACGAGCGCCCCGATCGACGTGACTGCGGTGCCGAAGAGGAAGCCGCCGGCGCCGAAGACGTTGTGGACGGGATCCCACGCGATCTTCGTGACGAAGCCGATGCCGAACGTCGAAACGGACAGCCGGGCGCCCTGGATGATCTTGTACGCGATCAGGCCGACCAGGAACAGCGCCCCCAGCGACGCCAGGCCGGCGGTCCCCTGCAGGAGCAGGTCGCCGAAGTGCACCCGCCGCCCCGAGAAGGGGCGGCGGGCGACGTCAGTGCCGGTGTCGAGAGTGCTCACGAGTGCCGGAGCGATTCTCTCCTACTACGCGATCTTCTTGATCTGCTTCTTGTCGAACGCCACGACCGGGGCCGGCAGCGGCACGAAGAAGAGGGCCGGGCCGAAGGACTGACCCGTCGTGACCGCCCAGTTGAGCAGCTTCTTGTCGTACACGGCGTGCGTACCCGAGTCCTGCTGCGCGTCGACATACGTGTATGTGCAGATCGGATAGGCGTTCTTGTACTTCGCGCTCTTCGGCGGGTTGACGATCGAGAGCGACCCGTCGGCGGCCGGCTTCGTGTCGAGCTGCGCCGCCGCGCCGATGGTCTTCAGCGTCGGGATGATGAAGTTGCCGGACGCGTTCTCGACCCTGAAGAAGTCGAGGTGGTTGACGTGCGCATAGTCGACGTCCGCATAGCCGATCGCGCCGGGCGTCTGCGACACGATCGCGGAGACGCCGGAGCTGTGGTTGCCGCCGACACCCACCGGCCAGGCCACCGTCGTGTTCGTGCCGACCTGGCTCTTCCACGTCGGGCTGATGCGGGAGAGGTAGTCGGTGAAGTTGTACGTCGTGCCCGAGCTGTCGGAGCGGTGGACGACCGTGATCGCCGTGCTCGGGAGGTTCTTCCCGGGGTTGAGCTTCTTGAGCGCCGGGTCGTTCCAGTGCGTGATCTTGCCGAGATAGATCTTCGCGAGCACCGGACCGGAGATCTTGATGTGCTGGAGGCCGGGGCCCGGGTCGTGGTAGAGCACGGCCGTCCCTGCGAGGGCCCACGGAAGCTGGACGCACGTCGTGCACGTCGGATTGAAGACCGAGAGCGGCGCATCGCTCATGCCGAGGTCGACCTGCCTGTTCGTGATGTCGCCGACGCCGCCGCCCGAGCCGATAGCGGCGTAGCTGAAGTTGATGCCCAGCTGGGACCCGATCGGGGTGATCCATTTCTGGACGAGCGGGGCGACGAAGCTGCTGCCCGCGCCGGTCAGGGAGACGCCGGCGCGCTTTGCGCTCGCGCCGGTGGCGACCGTGGCGGCGAGAAGGGCCGCAGCGGCCAGTGCAAGGGTGATGCGGACGAACATGCCGTTTCTCGGCATCTGACTTTCCTCCTCCACTGGGGGTTCGAGGGCAAAAGTACGGGCGGCTCTCGGCGAAGTGGGCTACGCCCGCGTTGCGAGGTGGAGACGGAGTGGTGACAGCGGTAGCGGGAAAGGGCCGCGAGAAGCTAGTACCCTGGCTACAGATGGCGATCGACGACGCACTCGGGCAGATCGAAGCCCAGCTCCAGGAGATGGGCCAGCGAGTCCTCAGCTCGGTGCGCGGCGCGATTCGCGCCATCGAGGAGCGGGATCGCGAGCTTGCGGACGAGGTCATCGCCTTCGACGACGAGGTCGACCGCCACTTCCTCGCCATCGAGCACCAGATCCAGGCACTCCTCGCTCTCCAGACGCCGGTCGCCCGCGACCTGCGGCTGATCCTGGCGATGATCCATATCAACCTGCTGCTCGAGCGCAGCGCCGACGGCGCCGTGACGATCGCGAAGCTGTCCAAGCTCGTCTCGGCCATCGAGCCGGACCCGGCGCTCGTCGACGTGCTGACCGAGATGGGCGAGCGCGCGGAGGAGATGCTGCGCGTGGCGCTCGACTCCTTCAGCCGGCGCGACATCGCGGGGGCCGAGAGCCTCGTCGAGCTCGATGAGCTGATCGACCGGGCCAATCGCCGTTTCGTCGAGCGCCTCGTCGACGTCATGGGCGAAGCCACGATGCGCGAATGGGGCCTGCGGATGGTCGTCGTGGCGCGGACGATCGAGCGAATCGGCGATCGCGCCGTCGACATCGGGGAGCAGACGGCCTATCTGCTCACGGCCGAGTTCCGCGAGTTCACCGACGCCTCACATCCGGTCAGCTAGATAGAAGTCCGGCTGTGAAAGACGCGTTCGTTCGCTACAGGAAGCTCCTCGTCGCGCTCGCGATCGTCCTCGGGATCGCGCTGATCGCGATCGCCGTGGTCTACTGGGTGGAGCCGGCGAGGTCGCTGCCGTCCTTCTTCCCGGGACACGAGGCCGGCTCGAGCCATCACCACGTGAAGCACGGGATCGCGTCGCTGCTCGTCGGCTTGGCCTGCTTCGCCTTCGCCTGGTTCAACTCCGGGCCGAAGAAGCGCGCCGCGTAGCCTTCCCTCCCACGTGCATCCGATCAGCTACTTCCAGAGCACGGTGCTCGGGCTGCTCCAGGGCGTCTCGGAGCTCTTCCCGGTCTCGAGCCTCGGGCACACCGTCATCCTCCCGAAGCTCGTCGGCTGGAACATCCACCAGAACGCGTCGTACTTCCTCAGCTACCTCGTCGCGCTGCACCTTGCCACCGCGCTCGTGCTGCTCGGCTTCTTCTGGCGCGACTGGGTGCGAATCATCAAGGGCCTCGGCCGCTCGCTTCGCGACCGCGAGATCGGCGCGGACGCCGACGCGAAGCTCGGCTGGCTGCTCATCGTCGGCACGATCCCCGCGGGGATCCTCGGGCTGACGCTCCAGGACTACCTGCGCAAGCTCTTCGCGTCGCCCGAGTACGCAAGCGTCTTCCTCGCACTCAACGGTCTCGTGCTCTTCGGCGCGGAGCTGCTGCGGCGGAGGGCGCCGCGGACGGAGGACGACGACGACGTCCGGATCGCGCGGACCGTCGGCTGGTGGGAGTCGTTCACCGTCGGCGCCGCGCAGTCGATCGCGCTCATTCCGGGCTTCTCCCGCTCGGGCGCGTCGATCGGCGGCGGCCTCCTCGTCGGTCTCTCGCACAAGGACGCGGCGCGCTTCGCGTTTCTCCTCGCGACGCCGATCATCCTGGCCGCGGCTGTGCTGAAGCTGCCGCAGCTCGCCGGCCCCCAGGGCAATGGGATCCGCGGCCCGGCGCTCGTCGGAGCTCTCTGTGCGGCGCTCACCGCGTACCTCGCCGTCCGCTTCCTCATGCGCTATTTCGAGACGCGGACGCTGACGCCGTTCGCGGTCTACTGCCTCTGCGCCGGAACCGCCGCGGCGATCTACTTCGCCGTCTGAAGCGGCTGCGGCAGTTAACGGCCGTGCAGTCGGGTGAGCTTGCGCAGGCGCGCCGCGAGCGCTGGCGTGAGCTGGCCTCGCTCGAGCCGCCACCGCCAGTTTCCCCGCGTCTGGCCCGGCCGGTTCATCCGGGAGTCGCTGCCGAGCCCGAGCACGTCCTGCGCCGGCACCATCGCGAGCACCGCCGGGGACGAGTACGCCAGCTCGATCACCTCCCAGTGGGACGGACTGCCGCCAAATGCGCCGGCGACCGTGTCGGTGTCGTGGAGGCTCGTGTAGACGACTGCGTTCTCGCGATGGTTCTCGAGCCGGTGCGGACTGCTCGCGGCGCGATCGAACGCCCAGAGGACGACGAGCATCCCCGGCAGGCCGAGCTCGTCGCGGAGCCGGTAGACGGCCGGCGTGATCCGCCCGAGATCCTCCGCGATCAGCGGCAGGCCGCCGAGCTCCGCCTCGACGGCGTGAAACAACTCGGCGCCCGGGCCGCGGCGCCAGCGGCCGTGCAACGCGGTCTTGTCCCTCTCTGGGACGGCCCAGTAGGAGACGAATCCCCGGAAGTGGTCGACCCGGCAGACGTCGACGAGCTCGAAGACGCGGCGGAAGCGCTCGCGCCACCAGAGGTAGCCGCTCGCCCGGTGAACCGGCCAGGCGTAGAGCGGATTCCCCCAGAGCTGGCCGGTCGCGCTGAGCGAGTCCGGCGGCGCACCTGCGACCTCGCCGCTCTGGAACAGCTCGGGCCGGGCCGCGACGTCGGCGCCGTCGCTCGCGACGTAGATCGGCAGGTCGCCGATCAGCCGGACTCCCTTCTTCTCAGCGTAGGCGCGCAGAGCTCCCCACTCCCGCTCGAAGCGGACCTGGTCGGCGATCGCACCCTCGCCGGCGAAGCGCTCCCAGTCGCCGATCCAGGACGAATGGCGCGCGACGAATGCCTCGATCTCCGAGGAGGTGACGCGGGCGGCGGGCTTGGCGAGCAGCCGAGGCGAGCCGGCGAACGCCGACGGCGAGGCGTACGGAGAGCCGAGCTCGTCCGGCGGACCGAGCGGCAGCACCTGCCACCACGACTGCCCCGCCGCCGCGAGCCAGTCGACGAAGCGATACGCCTCCTGGTCGAGCTTCCCCGACGGCAACGAGGTGGGATGGAGCTGGATCCCCGCGGCGCGTTCGAGCTTCACGCTTCGATCCTCCCGCATCGGTGAGACTTGCCGCGTGGCTCTTCCGAAGACACGCCCGCTGCGGATTCAGATCCAGGAGGTCGCGCCGCAGGTGGACTGCGGCCGCTGGCCCGTCAAGCGGACGGTCGGCGAGCGGGTCGACGTGACGGCGCGGATCTTCCGCGACGGGCATGAGACCCTCGGAGCGGCGGTTCGCTACCGGCACCCTGCCGCGTCGCGCTGGGCCGAGGCGCCGCTCGAGCCGCGCGGGAACGACGTCTGGACCGGCTCCTTCGAGGTCGACCGGCCCGGGCTCTGGTGCTTCCGGATCGAAGCCTGGGTCGACCGCGTCGCCTCGCTCCAGGACGAGCTGCGCCGGAAGGTGGCGGCCGGCCAGACCGATCTCGCCGGCGAGCTGTCGGAGGCTGCCGTCCTGCTCGGCCGTGACGTGCCGACCGTGGAGGAGGCGCTCGCCGCTCCGGCGGGGGATCGTGCCGAGAAGGCGACGTCGGCGGCGTACGACGTCGACGTGGACTGCGTCCTCGCCCGCTTCGGCGCCTGGTACGAGCTCTTCCCGCGCTCGTGGGGCGGCTTCGAGGGAGTCCGGAAGCAGCTGCCGGCCTTCGCCGAGCTCGGCTTCGACGTCCTCTACCTCCCGCCGATCCACCCGATCGGCCTGACGAACCGGAAAGGCCGCAACAACACCGAGCAGGCTGAGAAGGGCGACGTCGGCAGCCCGTGGGCGATCGGCTCGGCGGACGGGGGCCACGACGCGATCGACCCTTCCCTCGGGACGGAGAAGGACTTCCGCCGTCTCGTCGCCGAGGCGAAGGACCACGGCGTCGAGATCGCACTCGACTTCGCGATCCAGTGCTCGCCCGACCATCCGTGGCTGCAGGAGCATCCGGAGTGGTTCTTCCGCCGTCCCGACGGGACGCTGAAGTTCGCCGAGAATCCGCCGAAGCGCTACCAGGACATCTACAACGTCGACTTCGACTGCGAGGACTGGCAGGCGCTCTGGCAGGCGCTGCTCGACGTCGTCCTCCACTGGGTCGGCTGCGGGGTGAGCGTGTTCCGGGTCGACAACCCGCACACGAAGCCGGTCGCGTTCTGGGAGTGGCTGATCCGCGAGGTGCGGCGCGAGCACCCGGAGACGATCTTCCTCGCCGAGGCGTTCACCAGGCCGGCGCCGATGACGACGCTCGCGAAGGCCGGCTTCGCCCAGAGCTACACGTACTTCACATGGAAGAACACGCGCTGGGAGCTGCTCGAGTTCCTCGGACAGCTGCTCGACTGGCGCGACTACTACCGGCCGAACTGCTTCGCGAACACGCCGGACATCCTCCACGAGTACCTCCAGAGCGGCGGCCGGCCGGCGTTCGAAGCGCGGCTCGTGCTCGCCGCGACGCTCGCGCCTTCATACGGCATCTACTCCGGCTTCGAGAGCTGCGAGAACGTCCCGGTGCGGCCGGGCTCGGAGGAGTACCTCAACTCGGAGAAGTACGAGCTCAAGTCCCGCAAGCTCGACGGCCCGCTCCTCCCGCTCGTCACGAAGCTCAACGCGGTGCGGCGCGAGAACGCCGCGCTGCAGTGGCTCGACCTCACGATCCTCGAGACCGAGAATGAGCGTCTGTTCGCATTCCTGAAGCGGCGGGGAGACAACGCGATCGTGACCGTCGTCAACCTCGACCCGCGCTCCGAGCAGGAGGGCGTCTGCGTCCTGCCGGTCTCGACCGGCTTCCCGCCCGCATATCCGGTGCGCGACCTACTCACCGACGAGAAGTGGACGTGGCGGATCGGGCGCAACTACGTGAAGCTCCCGCCGGGTGGAAGCCACATCCTGAGGATCGGCGGATGAGCGCCCGGACATGTCGTCTCGGGACACGTCGGTACCAGGTTCCGACAATGTCCGCTGAAGCCATGGCCAACTCGACGTTCTCGCTGCTCATCGACCGGATCGCGCCCAACGGGACAGGTCCGTTTCACCCATGTCCGGAACCAGGTTCCGGCCGTGTCCGGAGGGGACATGTCTGAGCAGTGGTTCGAGCGCGATCCGCTCTGGTTCAAGCACGCGGTCTTCTACGAGATCCACATCCGCGGCTTCTTCGACGGGAACGACGACGGCTCCGGCGACTTCCGCGGCCTGATCGAGAAGCTCGACTACCTCGAGTGGCTCGGCGTCGACTGCCTCTGGCTGCTCCCGATGTACGAGTCGCCGCTCCGCGACGGCGGCTACGACATCTCGAACTTCTTCGCCATCCACCCCGACTACGGGACGGTGGAGGACTTCCGGGAGTTCGTCGCGCAAGCGCACCAGCGCGGGATGCGGGTGATCGCCGACCTCGTCATGAACCACACGTCGTCCGACCATCCGTGGTTCCTCGAGTCCCGCTCCGAGCCGAAGGGGCCGAAGGGCGACTGGTACGTCTGGTCGGACACGGACGAGCGCTACCAGGACGCGCGGGTGATCTTCATCGACACCGAGCCGTCGAACTGGACGCTTGACTCGCTCCGCGGCCAGTACTACTGGCATCGCTTCTTCCACCACCAGCCGGACCTCAACTTCGACAACCCCGAGGTGCAAGAGGCGATGCTCGACGTCCTGCGCTTCTGGCTCGACCTGGGGATCGACGGCTTCCGCCTCGACGCCGTGCCGTATCTGTTCGAGCGGGAGGGGACGAACGGGGAGAACCTCCCCGAGACGCACGAGTACCTCAAGAGGGCCCGCGCCGAGATCGACGCGCGCTATCCCGACCGGGTCCTCCTCGCCGAGGCGAACCAGTGGCCCGAGGACGTCGTCCAGTACTTCGGCGACGGAGACGAGTGCCACATGTGCTTCCACTTCCCGGTCATGCCGCGGATGTTCATGGCGCTGCGCCGGGAGGACGCGACGCCGATCTACGAGATCCTCGACCGCACCCCGGCGATCCCGGACAACTGCCAGTGGGGGCTCTTCCTCCGCAACCACGACGAGCTGACCCTCGAGATGGTGACCGACGAGGAGCGCGACTACATGTACGCGGAGTACGCGAAGGACCCGCGGATGAAGCTCAACCTCGGCATCCGCCGCCGCCTCGCGCCGCTCCTCGACGCCGGCTTCGACGAGATGCAGCTCCTCCACGCGATCCTCTTCTCGCTGCCGGGTTCGCCCGTCCTCTATTACGGGGACGAGATCGGGATGGGGGACAACGTCTACCTCGGCGACCGCGACGGGGTGCGGACGCCGATGCAGTGGTCCGGCGACCGCAACGCGGGCTTCTCGCGCGCCGACTGGGCGCAGCTCTATCTCCAGCCGCTGATGGATCCCGTCTACGGCTTCCAGGCCGTCAACGTCGAGGCGCAGCTGCGCACGCCGAACTCGCTCCTCCGCTGGCTGCAGCGGTTCATCGCGCTGCGGAAGGAGCATCCCGTCTTCGGGCTCGGCTCGTACACGCCGCTCGAGGGCGACAACGCGCGCGTCTTCGCCCACATCCGGACCTGGGAGGAGGACGTCCTCCTCTGCGTCCACAACCTCGCGCGCTCGGCCCAGGCGGTGCAGCTCGACCTCGCGAAGTACGCCGGTATGGTGCCGGTGGAGATGCTGGGCCAGACGGCCTTCCCGGCAATCGGGGAGCTGCCGTACCTCCTGACGCTCGCCCCTCGTGGCTTCTTCTGGTTCCAGCTCAGACAAGCGGAGCAGACGCCGTGACCGTGGACGAAAGCGCACTGATCGAGTACGTGACGCGCCAGCGCTGGTACGGCGCGAAGTCTCGGGTCGTCACGCACTCCGCCGTGCTCGACACCGTCACGATCCGGCAAGCCGAGCCGCAGCTGACGCTCGCACTCGTGGAGCTGCGCTACGAGACGGGCGCGCACGACCTCTACCAGCTCCTCTTCTCCGGTCCTGGGGACGGTATGGCGATCGACGGCCTCGCCGAGGACGCCGGGCTCGCGCGCGAGCTGGTGAGCGCGATGCGCACCGGAGCGACGCTGCAAGGGTCGCAGGGCGTCGCCGACTTCCGGCCCGCCGAGGACTTCACGGCGCTCGGCCGCGAGCTCGGCAGCGCGCGGCTCATCTCCTCCGAGCAGTCGAACAGCTCGGTCGTCTTCGACGAGGCGCTCATCCTCAAGGTCTTCCGCCGGCTCGAGCCCGGGATCAACCCCGAGCTCGAGATGCTGCGCTTCCTCGGCTCGGCGGGCTTCCGGAACGTGCCCGCGCTCGGCGGCTGGTACGAGTACTCGGGCGGCCCGCTCACCGCGACGCTCGGGCTGCTGCAGGAGTTCGTGGCCGACGGGGTCGACGGCTGGGAGCTCGCGCTCGAGGAGATCGCAGACGCGCCCGAGCGCTTCCTGGACCGGCTCGGCCGGCTCGGCGAGGTCACCGCCCAGATGCACAGCGCACTCGGCTCCGACCTGAACGACGCGGCGTTCTCCCCCGAGGAGCCGAGCGTCGAGGCGCTCGGCCTCCTCACCGCGACGGTGGACGAGGAGATCGCGCGGGTCTTCCTCTCGCTGCCCGAGGACGACGAGCGCCTCGCGCCGATCGCCGGGCGCGGCGAGGAGGTGCGCGAGCAGCTCCGGCTCCTGACCCACGCCGGCTCGACGGGCCGCGTGATCCGCACGCACGGCGACTACCACCTCGGCCAGACCCTCGTGACCGGGAACGACTGGATCGTCCTCGACTTCGAGGGGGAGCCGGCGCGCGGTCTCGCGGAGCGGCGCCGCAAGCGCTCGCCGCTGCGCGACGTCGCGGGGATGCTCCGTTCCTTCGCCTATGCCGCAACCGCGGCAGAGCTGACGCGCGGAGCCGACGTCGCCGAGGACTGGGAGGAGCGGGCGCGCTGGCGCTTCCTCGAGAGCTATCTCGCGACCGTCGACCCGACTCTGCTGCCGGCGGGCGACGCGGCGATCGAGCGGCTGCTCCAGGTTTTCGAGCTCGAGAAGGCGGTCTATGAGCTGCGCTACGAGCTCGACAACAGGCCGGACTGGGTCGTGATCCCGGTCGCGGGCATCGAGCGGCTGATGGAAGGGGCGGCGGAGGCGCTGTGACCGTCGAGCTCGGAGCGAATCCCCACGGCGTCCTCGGCGCGCACGAGGCGAAGGACGGCGTCGTCGTCCGCGCCTGGCGCCCGGAGGCCCAGGCCGTCCGAATCCGACTTAGTGACAATTTGTCACAAGGAAAGACAGTGGCCAGGGTCGAAGCCGAGCTGCTCGACCCGTCCGGTCTCTGGGAGGCGCTGCTCCCGAAGGCGCGGCTCCCCCTCGACTACGAGCTCGAGGTGGAGTACCCGGACGGGAACACGGTCACCGTCCGCGATCCGTACTCGTTCCTCCCCACGCTCGGCGAGCTCGACCTCCACCTCGCGATGGAGGGCCGGCACGAGCACCTCTACGAGCGGCTGGGCGCGCACATCCGCGAGCTCGACGGCGTCGTGGGCACTGCCTTCGCGGTCTGGGCGCCGAACGCGCGCTCGGTCGCGGTCGTCGGCGACTTCAATGCCTGGGACGGACGCTTGCACCCCATGCGATCCCTCGGCATGTCCGGGATCTGGGAGCTGTTCGTCCCCGGCGTGGACGAGGGGACGAAGTACAAGTTCGAGATCCGGACGCACGACGGCCGGCTGCGGCTGAAGAGCGACCCGGTCGCCTTCCATACCGAGACTCCGCCGGCGAACGCCTCGGTCGTCTGGGAGCCGAAGCACGCGTGGCGCGACGAGGCGTGGCTGGCGCGCCGCCGCGCCGCGGACCCGCTCCGCGAGCCCGTCTCGATCTACGAGGTGCATCTCGGCTCGTGGCGGCGGAATCCACTCGAGGACAACCGGCCGCTGTCCTACCGCGAGCTCGCGGACGAGCTCGGCGACTACGTCTCGGACCTCGGCTTCACGCACGTCGAGCTGCTGCCGGTGATGGAGCATCCCTTCTCCGGCTCGTGGGGCTACCAGGTGACCGGCTACTACGCGCCGACCTCCCGCTTCGGAACGCCCGACGACTTCCGCTACCTCGTCGACCGCCTCCACGAGCGCGGGATCGGGGTGATCCTCGACTGGGTGCCGGCGCACTTCCCGCGCGACGACTGGGCGCTCGCGAGCTTCGACGGGACGGCTCTCTACGAGCATGCGGACCCACGCCGCGGCGCACATCCCGACTGGGGCACGCTCGTCTTCAACCTCGGCCGCACCGAAGTCCGCAACTTCCTCCTTGCGAACGCGCTCTACTGGGTGCGCGAGCACCACGCCGACGGATTGCGCGTCGACGCCGTGGCGTCGATGCTCTACCTCGACTACTCGCGCAAGGCCGGCCAGTGGGTGCCGAACATGTTCGGCGGGAACGAGGATCTCGACTCGGTCTCGTTCCTCAAGGAGCTGAACGAGACGCTCTACGGCCGCGCGCCGGGGATCGTCTCGGCGGCGGAGGAGTCGACCGCGTGGCCCGGCGTCTCCCGGCCGACGTACCTCGGCGGGCTCGGCTTCGGCTTCAAGTGGAACATGGGCTGGATGCACGACACGCTCACGTACTTCCAGAAGGACCCGGTCTACCGGCGCTTCCACCACCACACGCTGACGTTCTCGCTCATGTACGCGTTCAGCGAGAACTTCGTCCTTCCGCTCTCGCACGACGAGGTCGTGCACGGGAAACGGTCGCTGCTCGACAAGATGCCCGGCGACCGCTGGCAGAAGTTCGCGAACCTCCGCGCGCTCTACGCGCACATGTGGGCGCATCCCGGCAAGAAGCTCCTGTTCATGGGCGGCGAGCTCGGCGAGTGGGAGGAGTGGAACTCCGAGGGCTCGCTCCACTGGAACCTGCTCGAGTACGCGGAGCACGACGGGATTCGGACGCTCGTCCGCGACCTCAACCGCGTCTATCGCGACACGCCGGCGCTCTGGCAGCTCGACTTCGACCCGGCCGGCTTCCGCTGGCTCGAGGCGAACGACGCCGCGAACAACGTCCTCGCCTTCGCGCGGCTCGGGGACGGCGACGCGCCGCCGCTCGTCTGCGTCCTCAACCTCTCGCCGGTGCCGCAGTACGGCTACCGCGTCGGGATGCCGGTCTGCTGCCGCTGGCGCGAGGCGATCAACACCGACTCGGCCGTCTACGGCGGCAGCGGCGTCGGCAACCTCGGCGGCGTCGAGGCCGAGGCCGTGCCGTGGCACGACCAGCCCTTCTCCGCCGAGGTCACTCTGCCGCCGCTCGGCGCCGTTTGGCTGGTTCCCGAGTAAGGCAATGGACGTCTGGCCGGGTCGGCCGTTCCCGCTGGGGGCAGCGTGGGACGGGAAGGGGACGAACTTCTCGCTGTTCTCCGAGAACGCCGAGGGCGTCGAGCTCTGCCTCTTCGACGGGGAGCGGGAGACGCGCGTCGAGATCCGCGACGTCACGGCGCATGTCTGGCACGCCTACGTGCCGGGCATCGGCCCCGGGCAGCGCTACGGCTATCGCGTCCACGGCCCCTACGAGCCGGAGGCCGGCCACCGCTTCAACGCGCACAAGCTCCTCGTCGACCCGTACGCGAAGGCGATCGAGGGGCCGGTCGAGTGGGAGCGGGCGAACGTCCTTCCCTACGTTCCGAGCCCGGCGGAAGACGCGGACCTCGAGCCCGACGACGAGGACGATGCCGAGGCGATGCCGAAGTGCGTCGTCGTCGACCCGTCCTTCGACTGGGAGGACGACCGCCCGCCGGAGACGCCGTGGCACGACACGGTGATCTACGAGGCGCACGTGAAGGGCTTCACGAAGCTCTGCCCCGACGTGCGCGACGACCTCCGCGGCTCGTACGCCGGCCTCGCGTCGGAGGGTGCGATCGCGCACCTGAGGGAGGTCGGCGTCACTGCGCTCGAGCTTCTCCCGATCCACCACATCGCCGACGAGGGCTTCCTCCACGACCGCGGCCTCACGAACTACTGGGGCTACTCGTCGATCGGCTACCTCGCACCGCACGCGCTCTACTCCGCGACCGGCACGGGCGGAGCGCAGGTGCACGAGTTCAAGGGGATGGTCAAGGCGCTGCACCGCGCAGGCATCGAGGTGATCCTCGACGTCGTCTACAACCACACGGCCGAGGGCAACCACCTCGGCCCGATGCTCTCCTTCCGCGGGGTCGACAACGCGAGCTACTACCGCCTGATGCCCGGCGAACCGCGCTTCTACATGGACTTCACGGGCACGGGCAACTCGCTCAACCCCGTCCAGCCGTCGGTGCTGCGCCTGATCATGGACTCGCTCCGCTACTGGGTGCTCGAGTGCCACGTCGACGGGTTCCGGTTCGACCTCGCCTCGGCGCTCGCGCGCGAGTTCTACGACGTCGACCGCCTCTCGGCCTTCTTCGACACGATCCACCAGGATCCGGTCATCTCGCAGGTCAAGCTGATCGCCGAGCCGTGGGACGTCGGGCCCGGCGGCTACCAGGTGGGCAACTTCCCCGTGCTGTGGGCGGAGTGGAACGGGAAGTACCGCGACGCCGTCCGCGACTTCTGGCGCGGGCAGGGCAACGTCGGCGAGTTCGCGCAGCGCTTCACCGGCTCCGCCGACCTCTACCAGGACGACGGCCGCACCCCGTTCGCCTCGATCAACTTCGTCACCGCCCACGACGGCTTCACCCTGCGCGACCTCGTCTCGTACAACGACAAGCACAACGAGGCGAACGGCGAGGACAATGAGGACGGCTCCGACGACAACCGCTCCTGGAACCACGGCGTCGAGGGCGAGACGGACGACCCGGCCGTGCTGGAGCTACGCGCGCGGCAGCAGCGCAACTTCCTCGCCACGCTGCTGCTGTCCCAGGGCGTCCCGATGCTCCTCGGCGGCGACGAGCTGGGCCGGACGCAGCACGGCAACAACAACGCGTGGTGCCAAGACAACGAGCTGTCCTGGTTCGACTGGGAGAACGCCGACCGCGAGCTGGACGAGTTCGTCCGCGGGTTGATCGTCCTGCGCCGCGAGCATCCGGTCTTCCGCCGAGGCTCGTTCCTCAGCGGCGCGGCCGGCGAGAGCGAGCTGCCGGACGTCTGGTGGTTTCGCACCGACGGGCGCCGTATGACGCAGCGCGACTGGACGGCTTCGGAGACGAAGACCCTCGGCGTGTTCCTCAACGGGCAGGAGATCCGCGCGCGCACGCCGCACGGGGAGCCGATCACAGACGACTCCTATCTCCTGCTGTTCAACGCGCATTCCGAGCCGGCCGTGTTCACCCTGCCGACGCGGCGTTTCGGCGCCTGGTGGGAGGTCGAGCTCGCGACCGGGGAGGCGCCGCCGCAGCGGCTCGGCGCGCGCGCGCTCGTCCCGGTGCAGGAGCACTCGCTCGTCCTCCTGCGCCGCGTCTGAACAGCATCCGAATCCCCGTGTCCTAGCCGTCCCCGCGGCCGCGGCCGTTGTCGAACCAGTGCACCCACGGGTGCGCGTACCGGACCGTCATGACGGCCACGCCCACTCCCGCCACGATGGTCGCGCCCACGAGGAGCCCGCGCCACGCGGCTCCGGCCGTGGCCGCTGCCGGAAGCAGCCGGCGCAGATGGGCGAGCACGTGGACCGCCGTGGCGAGGAACCAGACGACGAACGAGGCCTTGTGCAGCCCGACGAGGATCCCGCCGGACGGCCCGACCACGAGCAGCGCGACGCCCGTCCCGAACACGACGAGCGTCGAGACGACGACGAGCGGCGCGAGAAGGCGGAGCAGCGGCTGCGGCGGCCCGCGCCTCACGTACTCCGGCGTCCCGCTGTAGTAGCGGACGAAGCGCCAGCCCGTGCTCGCGAGCTTGAGCAGGACCGGCGGGATCAGGAGCATCCCGAGCAGGACGTGCCACCAGATGAGCTGGCCGATCGAGAGGATCGTCACGCCGAGCGCCGCGAGCAGCACGATCAGCACGGCGCCGGTCACGGCCGTGAGCCGCTCGTTCCATTCAATCCCCGGCATCCGCCCATTCAAACGACCGCGGATGAGACGGCGCTGAGGTGGCTCATCCGGCTCTCACCCGCCGCAAGACAATGGGGCCATGCGTGTTCTCGTGGTCGAGGACGAGAAGAAGCTCGGCGAGCTCCTGGGGCGGGGACTCCGGGAGGAGGGCTACGCCGCCGACATCGCCGATCGCGGCGAAGAGGCGCTGTGGATGGCGCGCGCCGTCCCGTACGACGCGATCGTCCTCGACGTGATGCTGCCCGGCGTGGACGGCTTCGAGGTCTGCCGCCGGCTGCGGAACGACGGCGTCTGGACTCCAGTCCTGATGCTGACCGCGCGCGACGGTGTCGACGACCGCGTCGGCGGGCTCGACTCGGGCGCCGACGACTACCTGACGAAGCCGTTCGCCTTCGAGGAGCTGCTCGCCCGGCTTCGCGCCCTCACGCGCCGCACGCCGGTCGAGCGGCCGCCCGTGATCACGGTCGGCGACCTCCGGCTCGACCCGGCCGCTCACCGCGCGTGGCGCGGTGCCGACGAGCTGGAGCTGTCGGCGAAGGAGTTCTCCCTGCTCGAGCTGTTCATGCGCCGTCCGGGCATCACGCTGACGAGGACCCAGCTCCTCGACGGCGCGTGGGACATCGCGTTCGAGAGCCGCTCGAACGTCGTGGACGTCTACGTCCGCTACCTCCGCGAGAAGATCGACCGGCCCTTCGGACGCGAGTCGATCGAGACCGTGCGCGGCGTGGGCTACCGCATGCGCGCAGACTAGGGGCATGTCCCGGCTCCCCATCAGGGTCCGGCTCACGCTCGGCTTCGCCCTGGCGATGGCCGTCGTGCTGGCGGGGATCGGGATCTTCGTCTACGAGCGCGTCGGCAACGAGCTGCTCGGAACCGTCGACCAGACGCTCGTCGCCCAGGCAGGCGAGGAGCTGGACGCGGGGAGAGTGGACGCGGATGCGGGCGGTGGAACGACGCTCGCGCAGCTCTACGGCCCGACAGGACAGCTCCGCCGGTCGCAGCCGCGCCGGATCGCTCCGCTCCTCGGCCACAGCGTCCTCGCCGAAGCGCTGACGAAGCCCGTCTGGTTCGACACACGGATCCCGGGACGGCCGGGCGAGTGGCGCGTCCTCGCGAAGCCAAGCGAAGGGCACGACGCCATCGCGGTGGTTGCGCGCTCGCTCGGGCCGCGCAACGAGTCGCTCGACCATCTCCGCCACCAGCTCATCCTCTTCCTCCCGCTCGCGCTGCTCGCGGCCTGCCTCGGCGGCTATGGCCTCGCCGCCGGCGCCCTGCGTCCCGTCGAGCTGCTGCGGCGCAAGGCGGAAGCCGTCACCGCAGCCGAGCCGAGCACGCTTCCCGTTCCCGCCGGCAAGGACGAGGTGTCGCGGCTGGCAGTCACGCTCAACGACATGCTCGCGCGGCTACATGCCGCATTCGAGCACGAGCGGCGCTTCGTCTCCGACGCGAGCCACGAGCTCCGGACGCCGCTCGCGCTGCTCCGCACCGAGCTCGACCTCGCACTGCGCCGGCCGCGCACCCGCGAGGAGCTGACGGACGCGCTGCGCTCGGCAGCCGAGGAGACCCAGCGGCTCTCACGGCTGGCGGACGACCTGCTCCTGATCGCGCGCGCGGATCAGGGCTCGCTGCCCGTCCGCCGGGAGAGCGTCGCGGTCGACGATCTGCTGACCGACGCCCAGTCGCGCTTCGCCGCGCGCGCCGCGTCGTTCGGGCGCGAGATCCGCGTCGTGCCCAGCAACCTGTATGTCGACGCCGACCCGCTACGGGCCGGCCAGGCGCTCGTCAACCTCGTCGACAACGCCCTAACCCACGGCCAGGGCGTCGTCGAGCTCGCAGCGCGGAAGGGGAACGGCGTCGTCGAGCTTCACGTCCGGGACGAAGGCGACGGCTTTCCCGCCGGGTTCGGGGCACGCGCGTTCGACCGCTTCAGCCGTGCCGACGAGGCGCGAAGCGGCGGCGGATCGGGGCTCGGGCTCTCGATCGTCCAGCTCGTCGCGTCCGCGCACGGCGGCGACGCCGGCCTCCGCAATCTTCCGGACGGCGGCGCGGACGTCTGGCTGTCGCTCCCGGCCTCCCACGAGCCGCTCAGCCCGGCGCCTTCACCGCAGGGGATCCGGGAAGACGCCGGACCGGGCTGGCCTCGGCTCGCAGATGCGAGCCGGGAGGGGTTCGATGCGCTTCGCATCGAACCACGGCCGGATGAAAAGTCCCTAAGAGAACGCTAAGAGTCCGTAAGTACCCCGGCGCGCGCCGCGCCGTCGAGGCTGAGGCGGACGAGGGCGCCGCCCCCGACCGCATTCTCGGCCGCGACGGTCCCGCCGTGCGCCTCCGCGACCTCACGCACGATCGCGAGGCCGAGACCGGCGCCGGGCATCGCCCGCGCCGCCGCCGAGCGATAGAACCGCTCGAAGACGAGCGGGCGGTCCTCCTCCGCGAAGCCGGGACCGTGATCGCGCACGCGAAGCTCGCCGCCGGCGAGCGACACCTCGACCGCACCATCCTCGCCGCTCCACTTGCCGGCGTTCTCGAGGAGGTTCCAGACGGCGCGCTCCATCCGGTCGCGGTAGCCGTCGACGATCGTCGGCTCGATCCGGTACGCCTGCCACGTCACGGCCGGGAACCGGGCCTGCGCCCGCTCGAGCGCGTCCTCGACGAGCTCGTCGAGCTGGAAAGGAGCCTTGTCGGGCTGGACACCGTCCGCGCGCGCGAGCTCGAGCAGCCCCCCGATCAGCGAGCGCATCTCCTGCGACTCGCGCTGGAGATCGTCGAGGAGGCGGCGGCGCTGCTCGGGGTCGAGCTCCACTCCGCCACGGAGGACGTCGATGTTCGTCTGCAGGCTCGTCAGCGGCGTCCGGAGCTCGTGGGAGGCGTCGGCGACGAAGCGGCGCTGCTGCTCGAGCGATTCCTCGAGCGACGCGAGCATCGTGTTGAACGAAGCGCCGAGCCGCGCGAGCTCACCCTGGCCGCGCTCCGGCACGCGCTCGCTCGGCTCCCCGGTCTGCGCGATCCGCTCGGCGGCGGCGGTCAAGCGGCGCACGGGAGCGAGCGTCGCGGCGGAGAGAAGCCTCGCGGCACCGGCTGCGAGCGCGGTCCCGCCGAGCGCGACGAGGATGAGGATCAGGCGCAGCCGGCCGAGATCGTGGCCGATGTAGTCGATGTTCCGAACGACGATGACGGCACCGCCTCCCGCGATCGGCTGCACCCGCTCGCGGAGCGTCACCGGCCCGACCCCGGACTGGACGGCGCGCGCATCGCGAAAGAACCCGTGTGCGTTTCCGAGCGCGACCTCGAGGATCGCGTGGTCGTCGATCGGGATGTTGTGCGGGTTGGAGACGTCTCCGTCAGGGAGGATCGAGGCGACCTCGTCCCCGGCGTACTGGCTGAGATCGTTGAAGCCGGCGTTGGGCTCGCTCGCGTGCTTGGCGAGCTGGGTGTCGACCTGCGTATAGAGCTCGTGGCGCATGAGGAAGTACGTCCCCGTCGAGGCCAGTGCGACGACGACGGCGACGACGCCCGCCGCAACGAGCGTGAGGCGCGTACGAAGGCTCATGGTTCGCGCAGAACGTACCCCGTGCCGCGAACGGTGTGAATGAGGCGCGCCTCCTCCTCGGCTTCCGTCTTCCGCCGGAGGTAGCCGACGTAGACGTCGAGCGCGTTCGAGGAGTGGCTGAAGTCGTAGCCCCAGACGCGCTCGTAGATGAGCGAGCGCGGCAGCACCTGGCGGGGATTGCGCATGAACAGCTCGAGCAGGTGCGCCTCCGTCGTCGTCAGCTCGAAGCGCCGGCCGGCGCGGCGAGCGTCCATCGAGCCGAGATCGAGCGTCAGGTCGGCGAAGCGGAGCACGTCGCCGGGCGCCTCGGGCTTCGACCGCCGCAGCAGGGCGCGCACGCGCGCGAGCAGCTCCTCGAGGTCGTACGGCTTCGGAAGGTAGTCGTCGGCCCCGGCATCGAGTCCCTCGACGCGATCGCCGACCGCGTCGCGCGCCGTGAGGAGGAGGATCGGGACGCGGTTGCCCTGCCGGCGGAGGCGCCGCGTCACGTCGAGCCCGTCGAGCCCCGGCATCATCACGTCGAGGACGAGGGCGTCCGGGGTGCGCGACTCGACGGCTGTGAGGGCGCTGTCGCCGTCCGATGCGAGCGCGACTTCATAGCCGTGCAGCCCGAGCGCGCGCTCGAGCGCCTCCCGCACGGCGCGGTCGTCGTCCACCACGAGAACGAGCATGTCGCCGTTAAGTGTGCCGGGAGAGGTGAGAAGCCGCTAAGCGGCCGGCAGTTCCACGGTGAAAGCCGCCCCTTCGCCGGGCCGGGAGCGGACGGAGAGCCGGCCGCCCATGCGCGAGACGAGCTCGCGCGAGATGTAGAGCCCGAGCCCGCTGCCGCCGACGCCGCGCGTGAGCGCCGGATCGAGGCGGTAGAACTTCTCGAAGATCCGCTCCTGCTCGGCCGGCGGAATCCCGAGCCCGCCGTCGCGCACCGTCAGCGTCACGAGGCCGGGAGCGCTGCCGAGCCCGACGGTCACCTCGCCGCCCTCGGGCGAGTACTTGATCGCGTTGTCGAGGAGGTTGACGAGCACCTGGCGGAGCTTGTCCTCGTCGGCGAGCGCGACCGTGCTGTCGCCGTTCTCTTCGAGCGTCAGCTCGAGGTCGTCGGGCGTTCGCATTCGCGTCGACTCGAGGACGCTCTGGGCGAGCGGACGGAGATCGGTCGCCGAGGTCGCGAGATCGACGCGTCCCTCCTCGAGCTGGCCCGCGAGGAGGATCTGGGAGACGATCGCCGTCAGACGCTCGGTCTCGCTCTCGATGATCTCGAGGAAGCGCTCCCGCTGCTCCTCCGGCAGGTCGATGTCCGTGCGCCGCAGCGTGCGGGCGGCGCCGAAGACGGCGGCGAGCGGCGTGCGGAGCTCGTGGGAGGCGGTCGCCACGAAGTCGCTCCGGGCGCGCTCGAGCGCCTGCTCGTCCGTGACGTCGCGCAACGCGTAGACGACGCCCTCGTCGAAGGCGACGCCCGCGACCGAGATCCAGCGGTCACCGGCAGGAGTGTCGACCGGGACGGTGACCGAACGCGCGCGGGCGCGCCCCGGCGCCTCTGCATCCGCCAGCTCGGCGTGGTGCGTGAGCTCCTCCCAGAGGGGCAGCACGTCGGCGGCGCGATGGCCGATCGCGTCGCTCTCCCGCAAGCCCGTGATCGCGGCCGCCGCTGCATTCCAGAAGCGGACGCGCCCGTCCTCGTCGAGGAGGACGACTCCGTCGCCGACGTATGCGAGCGCGAGCGCGGCGGCCGCACGGCGCTCGGCTTCGCGGTAGAGGCGCGCGTTGTCGATCGCGATAGCGGCTCGCGCGCTCAGCTGCTGGGCGAGCTCGAAGTCCGCGTCGGTCAGGTCGCGCTGCTCGGTGACGAGGGAGAGCGCCCCGAGAGCACGGTCCGCCGTGCGCAGCGGCAGCGTGATCACGCTGTGGATCGTGATCTCCTCGAGCGCCTTCGCCGCCTCGGGATCCCTCTCCGAGGCCTCGTCGAGCAGCTGCTGCGGTACCTCGCGCAGGAAGACCGGCTCTCCCGTGCGCACGACCTGCGCGGTGAGGTCGAACTCGTCGTCGATGTGCACGGGCCGGGTGCGCGTCTGCATCTCCTCGGCCCAGCGCTTGCGCTCCGGATCCTGATGCGCGACGACGACCTGCTCGAGCGAGCCGGTCTCCTCCTCGAGCACCGTGATCGAGCACCAGTCGGCGAGTCGCGGCACAGCGAGCGACGTGAGCCGCGCGAGCGTCTCCTCCAGGTCGAGCGAGGAGGTGAGGAGCGCGGTGGCCGCGTCGACGAAGGTGAGGCGGCTGCGCAGGAGATCCTCGGCCTCCGTCGCGCGCGCCCGCTCGAGCGCGAGTGCGACCTGACGGGCAAGCGCGGTCTTGAGCGCGCGGCGCTCGGGTGGGAACTCCTGGTCGCTTTCGAACGAGAAGACGAGCCCTCCGATCGGCCCCGCCAGCCCGATCAGCGGCAGGCAGGCGAGCCCGTGGCCGGGCTGCGACCGGCCGACGAGCTCCGGATAGCGCCTGTCGCGCTCCTGTTCGGAGCGGAGGAAGACTCCCTCGCCCGTGCGAACCGCCTCGGAGAGCGGGAAGTCCCCCGCCAGCGGGAACCGCTGGAACGGCTCGATGTACTCGGGCCGGTAGCCACGGGACGCGACCACCTCGAGCCACTCGCCGTCGTCGCTCAGCGTCGCGATCAGCCCGCCACGGGCTTCGGCGGCGCGCACCCCTTCGCTGAGAACGGCGTCGAGGACGTCCTCCGGCGTGCGTGCGCTGATGAGCGCGTCGGCGCCGTGCTGGAGCCGCAGTGCGGTCTCGAGCGCCTGGAGGCTCGACTCGGCCGTCTCCTCCGCGCGTTCCCGGGCGCCGCGCTGGCGCGCGAGCACCTCGCCGCCGAGGATGGCGGTGGCGCCGAACACTCCGATCGCCAGGGCGCCGTCGCCCTTCACGGCCCAGGCGTGATACGGCGCGACGAAGAAGTAGTAGAAGGGGACGAACGACGCCGCCGCGGCTAGCAGGCCAGTCAGCCGGCCGCCGAGCGCCGTCGCCACGAGAATCGCGAGCACGTAGAGGAGCGCCGGGACCGCCTCGTGCGGTGAGCCGAACGCGAGCAGGCTGATCGCAGCCGGGCCCCCCAGCGCCACGACGACGGCAGCCGCCGTCCGCAGCGAGCGGCTCCACGGCAGTGCGACCGCCTGGGCGACGGAGCCTGCCGGCACTTCGGTCACGTCTCCTCCAACAGCTCCCTGTTCAGCTGCTCGCGCTCGCCACGCTCGATCCGGGCGAGGATGTCGCGGACGCGGGCGCCGAGCCCGAGCGGATCGAACGGCTTCGTGACGTAGCCGACGGCGCCGAGCTCCTGCGCGCGCAGCCGGTCTTCACGCGACGCGCGAGCGGAGATGAAGACAACCGGGAGGTCGCGGGTCGCCGGATCCTCGACGAGCTGCTCCGCGAATTGCCAGCCGTCGACGTCCGGCATCATCACGTCGAGGAGGACGAGCTCGGGCTGCTGCTGCCGGACGCGCTCGAGGGCTTCCCGCCCATCCGCAGCTTCGACCACCGTCATCCCGTCGCTCTCGAGGTTGACACGAACGATCGTGCGGATCGCGCCCTCGTCGTCGACGAGAAGGACGCGTGGGGCCGGCTCTGTGCGCCCGCCGCCTCCACCGCCCGGCTCCGGCCGGTGCCTGACGCGGCTCCTCCAGGTCCCGTCGGCGAGGTGCGCGGGCCTGTGCGCGCGCGACGCGCGAAGCGCTTCGGCCCTGCCCGACACTCTCCGTTTGACCGACGTCACGACTCCCCCAAGGGCCGTTGCCAGAGAGGGATTGTGCCGCAACCTCTCGCGGTGCGCTACCCCGCCGAATGCGTTCGGTTCCAATCCTCGGCGAGCTCGTGGAGCCCGGGACCGGTGACGCGAATCGCATCGCGCGCGTGCAGCCGCATCCGCGCCGCGAAGTCACGGTCCCACGCGCGGAGAAGCGCTCGCAGCGCGTACTGCGCACCGGTGAGGATCGCGGCGACGCGCGCGCCGGCCGCCGAATGGTGCTTGCTCCAGTAGCGATGCCGGCCGCGCCACATCTCGTTGATCCGCCGCTCGGGGATCCCGGCGCTGAACTGCGACTCGTGGTGGACGACCGTCACCGCGGGGAAGAACTGCGTCCGCCAGCCCGCGTCGCGGAGACGGCGGCAGAGATCGGTCTCCTCCGAGTAGATGAAGAACTCCTCGTCGAAGAGACCGACCTCGTCGAGCGCCTCGCGCCGGACGAGCAGCGCGGCAGCCATGGCCCAGTCGACGTCCCGGGTCTCGTGACCGCCGGACTGGAGGATTCCGGCGCGGCCGAGCGTGAGCAGCCCGAGCGCGGCCGCTGCCGGGCTCGGGAAGCGCCAGGCCGACGCCTGAGCTCGGCCGTCGGGATAGACGAGCCGCGGGCCGAGCGCGGCGACGCGTGGGTTCGCGTCGAGGTGGGCGGCCATCCGCCCGAAGCCCCAGTCCTCGCTCGTCGTGTCCTCGTTGAGGACGAAGACGTAGCGGCCGGTCGTGGCGCGGATCACCGTGTTGTGGTTCGCGCCGAAGCCGGCCCGGTGGCGCTGCTCGATCAGGCGGACGTCTGGGAAGCGCTCGCGCACCGCGGCGGCGGAGCCGTCCTCCGAGGCGTTGTCGAGGACGACGATCTCCGCGTCGACATCCTGCAGCGACTCGAGGCAGGCGAGCAGCAGCTCCCGCGAGTTCGTGTTGACGAGTGAGACGGAGACGTCCGGCAACGAGCTAGACGGTCTGCTCCAGACCGGCCGCCCAGGACGGCGGCAGGTTCCTCAAGACCTCGACGCTCTCGAAGCGGACCGGCTCCTGCACGCCCATCTCCTGCGCCCACTCGGCCATCCGGCGCAGGCCGTCCTCGAGCGGCACCGCCGGCGCCTCTCCGAAGACGGCATGGAGCTTGGCGTGGTCGGAGAACGCGTGGACGACCTCCTTCCGCGCCGGCAGGAACTCGATCTCGGGCTCGGTGTCGAACGCGCGCGCCACCGCGTGAGCGAGGTCGAGGACCGTGTGCGGCGTCTCTGCCCCGACGTTGAAGACCTCGTTCGCCGCGGCGGGGACGCCGATCGAACGCGCGATCACGGGCGCGACGTCGTCGATGTGGGTGAACGCCCGCGTCTGGAGGCCGTCGCCGAAGACCGTCATCGGCTTCCCGCTCATCACCTGGTTCATGAAGATCCCGATCACGTTCCGGTACGGATCGGCGAGGTTCTGCAGCTCGCCGTAGACGTTGTGCGGCCGGAAGATCGTGAAGTCGAGCCCGAACATCCGCTGCGCGGCGGCGAGGTCGAGCTCGACGGCGTACTTCGCGATCCCGTACGGATCCTCCGGCTCCGGCACGACGTCCTCCGACATCGGCGTCTGCGCGGGCCCGTAGACGGCGATCGAGCTCGTAAAGACGAAACGCTCGACCGTCTCGGCCCGGACGGCCGCGTTGACGACGTTGACCGAGCCGAGGACGTTGTTCGTGTAGTTGAAGCGGCGGATGAAATGCGAGAGGCCCTCGGCGGCATACGCGGCGAGGTGGAAGACGTGGGAGAAGCCGTGCTCCCGGAACAGCTCGTCCACGAGCTCGGGATCAGCCGACGAGCCGGCGACGAACGTGGCGTCGGAGGGCACGTTCTCCTCGTAGCCGCCGCTGAGATCGTCGAGAACGACGGTCTCGTGGCCGGCCTCGAGCAGGTGGCGCGCGACGTGGGCGCCGATGAAGCCGGCGCCGCCGGTGACGAGGACGCGCATCGCGGGCTGAGGCTAGCAACAGGGCCGTTTCGGTCAGGAGCGCTAGGGGTACATCAGGATCTCCTTCAACCAAGGGGGAGTTTCTTGAAGATTCGCCTGCTCTTGGGCCTCGCGCTCGCGGGGGCCCTCTTCGGAGTGGTCGGTGCCTCGGCAGGAGCCGACACGGCGCCGCTCACGAACCCGAAGCACTTCTTCTGGGCGCCCGGCCAGGGCCTCACCGCGAGCACGACCGACCAGCTCCAGAACGACCTGATCTACCACGGCGGCAACGTCGGCTCGGGAGCGATCGGCGTCGAGCAGAAGCCTGCGGTGTACCTCGTCTGGTGGGGCCAGCCGTGGGCGCAGGGCTTCGACACCGAAGACACGACCGGGGCGCTGTACTCGAGCAAGACGCTCCAGAACTACCTCCAGTCGTTCTTCGGGAACGTCGGCGGCAGCCATTGGGCGAACATCCAGACGCAGTACTGCGCGTACGCCCTCCCCGGAGCGACGAACTGCGTCGGCGCCGGCGGCTTCGTCACGAACCCGACGCACCAGCTGAAGGGCGTCTGGACCGATCCCTCGGCGGTGCCGAACGACATCATCGCCGCCGGTCTCGCCGAGAACCTCGTCGACGACCCGATCGCGAGCGAGGCGGTTCGCGCCGTGCAGCACTTCGGCTACAACCCGAGCGCGACGTACATCATCCTCACGCCGCCGACGGCGATCGCAACGGGCCAGCCCGTCTACTGCGGCTACCACTCGCAGACCTCCACGGTCGACGGGCTCGGCAACACCGAGCGGATCCAGTACGCGTTCATCCCGTGGCTGAACACGAACTGGCCGGGAGTCGGCACCAGTGGCTGCGGGATGCACAACGTCAACGCGACGAGCGACGCCTTCGGCAACGGCGTCTTCGACGGCTGGTCGATCGTCACCGGCCACGAGTACGCGGAGGCGGTCACCGATCCGGACAACTTCGCGTCGGTCCAGGACGGCTGGAACGACGATCAGACGTCCGAGGACGGCGACAAGTGCGCCTGGATGAACACGCAGAACATCGGGCTCGGCGGGCACCAGTTCGCGGTCCAGCCGCTCTGGAGCAACGCCGCCTACGACTCGACCGGCAACGGTTGCGTCGTCTCCGGCCCGTAGGCACATGAGCTAGGTGGGGGCGCGATCGCGTCCCCCACCTATCCTTTCGCCATGAACCGGAGGCGCGTCCTCCTCAGAGGCGCGCTCGGCCTCGCCCTCGCGGCGGTCGTCTTCTTCGTCGTCGTGCCGCGCATCGCGAGCTACGGCAGCGTGGGGAGCCGGCTCTCCACGGTCTCGACCGGGTGGGCGGTGGCGCTCGCGGCCGGCGCGGTGCTCGACATCCTCGTCACGGCGCTGCCGTGGCGCGTACTCCTGCCGCAGCTCCGCTGGACGGGAGCTCTCGGCTTCACCCAGGCGTCGACGGCGGTGACCGCGGTCGTTCCGGGAGGCGCTCCGCTCGGGATGGCGATCTCGTTCGGCCTGTTGCGGCGACTCAGGGTCGGAGCGGGAGAAGCCGGCTTCGCCGTCGGGCTGGCCGGTCTCTGGAGCCAGGTGATGATCCTGCTCTATCCGCTCGTCGGCGCCGTGCTCGTCCTCGGCAGCGGACGGCTCTCGGGCGCGACGCTCGCGATCGCGCTGGCGAGCGGAGGCGCGGCGGCGGCGATCGCGCTCGTCGCCGTGGCCGCGCTGCGCAGCGCCGCGGTCGCCCGCAGGCTCGGCGAGAGGTTCGCGCGGCTGCGCGACGAGCGGCTCCTCCACCTGCGCGGCCGCTGGCGCGCGCTCACGGTGGCGACGCTCGTGAACCAGCTCAGCGGCTACCTCCTGCTCGAGCTCTCGATCCGGGCGGTGGGAATCCCGGTCCACCAGCTCCCGCCGTCCGAGACGTTCCTCGCCTGGTCGATCGGGCGGGTGATCAGCACGCTGCCGCTGACGCCCGCCGGCATCGGCTTCGTCGAGCTCGGGCTGATCGGGACGCTCGTCGGCTTCGGCGGCGGCCACGCCCACGTCGTGGCGGCGGTTCTCCTCTACCGCGGCCTGATCGTCGTCCCGACGCTCGTCGTCGGCTTCGCCGCGCTCTTCGCCTTGCGCAGAGACCGGGGCTACGGGAGCGCTTCGGCGACTTCTTCGCGCGGGTCGTCGTAACTGAGCCGCTCGCGCACGGCGGAGACGATCCACTCGATCCGCCGGTACAGGAGCGAGTCGCGGCGATCGGCCTCAAGCCGCCGTCGGGTGCGGATGAACCGGCGGTCGATGTAGCGCGACTGCCGGAGCGACGCATCCGGATAGAGCCGCCGCAGAGCGGTCTCGAGGGGATCGGGATCGATGATCGCGTCGGCGTAGTCGACGGTCTCCCCGGGCAGCGCGTCGAGCACCGCCTCGGCGCGGACGAGCCCCTCCACAAGCGACCACGGCCGCACCTCGTAGACGCTGGCCGCGCGCGCCGGGTACCACCACTGGCGCTTGAGCATCGCGTACGCGACCTCCGCGACGTTTCGCCGCACCTTGAGGACGCGGAACTCGCCGAGGCCCTCCCAGCCGCCGATCACGAACGGCTGCACGACGTCCTTGTAGGCGTGACCGTGGCGCACCGCCGTCGTGTCGAGGTAGTTCGTCATGCTCGCGAACGCGTCGGGCGAGGAGCCGAGCAGCGTGAACCGCTCATCCGCCGGCGCGAGATTCTGCAGGCGCCTCGGCACCCGGTCGCGGTTGAGGATCTCCCCGTCGCTCGTCCAGACCGGCTCCGCGAGCCCTACCGCCTGCGCGGCTGCGACGTAGAGGAGGCTCGAGAGCGAGCGCGGCAGCGAGACGACGAAGAGCGAGCGGACGTCCTCCGAGTCGCGCCGGTGCCCCCCGAGGCGGGGAAAGTGGGGCCGATTCACGCGGGCACCCTAAGCGGCTTGGTAAAGGAATAAATGTGAATCGTCCGGGCCGTAGGCAGGTGTTCGCGTCGATTGGCCTGGAGCGCGCGAAGGTCACGAGCTTCGCCGGCGGGACGGCGCTCAGCTATCGGAGACCCGTCGTCGTGTCGGTCTTCGTCGCCCGAACGCCGAAGGCCGCGCTTTCGACCGTCTTTCTCGGCAAGCGGGACTGGCGCTCCGCCGAATCCGCCGGCTGAACGTGGAGGTCTTCTTCGTCCCGGCGGCGAGACCCTTGGTGGCCGGCGTCCTCAGCGCGTTCCGCTGATTTACGGACGCCTTACACCTGCCTGGTGCTGCCCTGACAACACTCCGCCAGAGTGAGGTGCATGAAGAAGGCACTGATCCTCGTGTTCGCAGCCCTGCTCATTCCCGGCGCCGCGCTGGCGGCAAAGCCCGCCCACCCGACGCATCCGACGCATCCGACCCACGGGTCGGGCGCCGGCGGGAGCAAGAGCAAGTCGGCTCCGAACGTTCTCTACGTCCTCAAGGGGACGCTGTCCGGCTACACGGCCTACGACTCGTCGACGAGCACGAACGGCTCGATCACGATCGTCGTCAGCCGGGCGAACTACCACGGCAAGACGCTGAAGGGCCAGACGCTGACGTTCCCGGTCGACTCGAAGACGAAGGTCTCTCTCGAGAACGGCCTCACCACGATCACCGACGGCGACAAGGGAATCGTCAAGGTGCGCGCTGCCAAGAAGATTCCGGCCGCGGATCTTGCGACCACCCTGCAGGCGTCGAGCGCGAAGCAGATCGTCGATCAGGGCACGTCCGGCTGAAGCCTCCAAGACGGGGGACGGCGACGCGTCGCGACTGACGGCGCATCGCTCGGTAAACGAAGCGGTCGCACCAGGGGCGCGGCCGCTTCGTTTTTGTCCGGTCGGCGCCGGCCCGGGTCGAGCTAACTAGCCGAGCGCCGGAACGCTGCTGGAGACCGCCGCGCGGCGGCGCAGGCGGAGGACGCCGCGCCGGCCGCATTCGTCCGAGCGCACGGAGAGACCGGCTCGCTTCAGCTCTGCATACGCGTCGGGAGACAGCTCGACCCGCCGTCCACAATCCTTGCCGCACTCGCAGAAGAATTCGCCGGGCAGATCAGGCTCCCCGGAGCTGAGCAGCTCGAAGATCCGGTCGTTGACCTCCCGGAAGAGCATTGCCCGGCGATCCGATTCCATCCCCGAGACCTTGCCTTGCCGGACAACCGGAATGGAAGGGCGAAGGCCTCCGGCTTACGCGCCTTTTACGCACCTTTTTGCGCAGCCCTCTCGCCAGCATCTAGGGTCGCGCGAAAGGGAGGAAGCAAATGACTCTTCAGCTAGGCGACACGGCGCCCGACTTCGAGGCGCAGACGACGGAGGGGCCGATCAACTTCCACGAGTGGATCGGCGACTCCTGGGCCGTGCTCTTCTCGCATCCGAAGGACTTCACGCCGGTCTGCACGACCGAGCTCGGCTACATGGCGCGGATCAAGCCGGACTTCGACAAGCGCAACGTCAAGGTCATCGGGCTCTCGGTCGACGCGACCGGAGACCACGAGGCCTGGGCGCGCGACATCGAGGAGACGCAGGGGACCGCTCCGAACTATCCGATCATCGGCGACGCCGACTTCCGCGTCTCGAAGCTCTACGGGATGCTCGCCGGGGACGTCGAGGGCGATCCGAAGGCGCGCACACCCGCCGACAACCAGACCGTGCGGAACGTGTTCGTGATCGGACCGGACAAGAAGATCAAGCTGATCCTCGTCTATCCGATGACGACAGGCCGCAACTTCGACGAGGTGCTGCGGGTGATCGACTCGCTCCAGCTCACCGCGAAGCACAAGGTCTCGACGCCGGTCAACTGGCAGCGCGGCGACGACGTGATCATCGCGGGCTCGGTCTCGAACGACGAGGCGAAGGAGCTGTTCGGCGAGTGGGACGAGCCGAAGCCGTACATCCGCATCGTCCCCGACCCGAGCGCCGTCTGAGCTTCGCTGCCGGCCGGGCGAGGCTTACCGAGACGCGCCGGCGCAGGCCGGCAGGTGCTGCCGGCCGAGCTTGAGCAGGAGCTCGTGCAGCCGGGCGCGCTCGTCTTCGGTGAGCGGGGCGAGCAACTCGTACTCGAGCTTGCGCGAGAGAGTGCGAAGGCGCGTGAGCGTCCGGCGGCCCTCGGCGGTGATGGAGACGAGCTGGCGCCTGCGATCGTCGGGATCGCGCCGGCGGAGGATCAGCTCCTGCTCCTCGAGCTCGTCGAGGATGCCGACCATCTGGCCGCGGTCGTAGCCGAGCGCGTCCGCGAGGGCGCCCTGCGTCTCGTGAGAGTCCTCCGCGAGCGCGGCGAGAACGGCGTAGTGATACGGGTTCATCCCGATCTCGTCGAATGCGTCGAACGCGCGCTCCTTGGCCTTGAAGCCGAGCTTCTTGAGGAGGAACGAAGTCGAGTCCACCAGCTCGGCCGGGTAGCGCGACGCGATGAACTTCTCGGGAAGGGTTTCGACCTTGGCTGCGTTCATTACGGAATAAGAGTAGCGCACCCAAGCGTTGTTGTGCTATATGATTGAGAGCGTCAACTGTTTGGAGGATCAATCGTAGTGACGTTCGGAGCACCCCCAATTCCGAAAGACCGCAAGTGGAGCGCCCTCGCGCTCATCGTCGTCGCCCAGTTCATGGTCATCCTCGACGTCGCGATCGTCAACGTCGCGCTCCCGTCGATCAAGGCCGACCTCGGCTTCTCGGAGAACAGCCTCCAGTGGGTCATCTCCGCCTACGCCATCCTCTTCGGCGGCGTTCTTCTCCTCGGCGGCCGCCTTGCCGACCTCCTCGGCCGCAGGCGCCTGTTCGTCGCCGGCCTGAGCCTCTTCACGATCAGCTCCCTTCTCTCCGGCTTCGCGTGGTCGGCCGGATCGCTGATCACGTTCCGGGCCATCCAGGGCCTCGGCGGCGCGCTCCTCGCGCCCGCCGCGCTCTCGCTGCTGATGACGCGCTTCGCCGAGGGACGCGAGCGCAACCTCGCGCTCGGGATCTACGGCGCCGCGTCGGGCAGCGGCGCGGCCGTCGGCGTACTCGCCGGAGGCCTGCTCACGTCGTACCTGAGCTGGTCGTGGATCTTCTTCGTCAACGTTCCGGTCGGCGTCGCGGCGATCCTCGTCACGCCGTTCCTCCTGCGCGAGAGCCGCGCGGAGCTCGGGCACCGGCACTTCGACGTCGCCGGCGCCGTCTCGAGCACGGCCGGACTGATGCTCCTCGTCTACGCGCTCACGCGCGCGACGACCGACGGCTGGGGCGCGTCGAGCACACTCGGGCTCCTCGCCGGCGCCGTGGCCCTGCTCGGCGCGTTCGTCGGGATCGAGCTGCGCTCGCCGTGGCCGCTGCTGCCGCTCCGCATCTTCCGCTCGCGCACGCTCTCCGTCGCGAACGGGGCGATGGCCCTGATCGGGACGGTCGCGTTCTCGGAGTTCTTCATCCTCACGCTCTACCTCCAGAACGTCCTCCACTACTCGGCCGTCCGGACCGGAGTCGCCTTCGTCGCGTTCGCGGGAACCGTCGTCGTCGTCTCAAACGTCGCGCAGTGGATCGTCGGCAGGATCGGCGTCCGGCCGACGCTGGCCGCCGGCCTGCTCATCTCGACGATCTCGGTCGCGCTCCTGACCGGGCTGCCCGTGCACGGCCACTACTTCTGGAACCTGTTCCCGGCCTTCGTGCTCGGAGGTGCGGGGATGGGGCTCTCGTTCGTCCCGGTGACGATCGCCAGCCTCACGGGCGTCGAGCGCTCGGACGCGGGAGTCGCCTCGGGCCTCGTGAACACGAGCAGACAGATCGGCGGAGCGATCGGCCTCGCGGCGATGAGCGCGATCGCCGCGTCGTCGACGAGCTCGTTCGCGAGCGGTCATCCGGCCGTGAACGCGGCCGGCGGGCTCGCGCTCGACCACGGGTTCCGCACGGCGATCTGGACTATGACCGGAGTGCTGCTGTTCGCCGCGATCCTCGTCAGCGTGCTGCTCGGACCAACGCGAAAGCAGCGGGGACCGGTGGAGGAGCACGTCGCGTTGAGGGAAGCGGCGTGACCGCCGAGCGGCAGAGCTACCAGGAGCGCGTGACTCAGCTCCTCGAGCGGATCGACGCGTATTCGCGCAAGCGACTGCGCCTGGAGACGGCCGGCGCGCGCCGGCCGCTCCTCGCTCCGCTCGACGAGAAGCTCGCCCGGACGCGCACGGAGCTCGCCGCCGTGGTCGCCGGGCACAACGCCGCCTAGGGCTCACCGCCGGTGAGCGCAAAGGTGTAGTCGACGAACTCGCGGAGGGCAGCACGTGGATCCGGGCTCTCGCGCACGTCGTCGTACGGGCGCACGAACTCGCCGAGCTCGGCGTTCCACCACCGTCCCTGGTCGAGGCCGACGGGCGCCGGATAGCGGTACGCGAAGAAGGCCGGATGCGGAGTGCGCTCGTCGCCCGGCCAGAAGCCTGCGCAGAACGCCTCGGCGTCGCCGCCGAGCCGGTGGATAACTCCGGCGTCCTGCGGCACCTCAACGTCCTTGCCCGTGTAGAGGGCCATCGCCAGATCGAGTGTTCCCCACCAGAGCTCGACCGGCGGAGACTTGCCGCGATAGGAGGCACGGAACTCGCGGAGCACGGCTTCGACCTCGAGCAGGACGTGCCAGAAGCGCGTCACGGCCTCGCGGTCGTAGGTCGCGTGCACTGTGTCGTCCGGGAACCGGATCGGGTTGTCGACCTCGGACGGCAGCGTCGAGATCTCCACCGGTACGCCCGCGCGCTCGAGCGCGTCCATCATCTCTGCGTAGAACGCCGCGACCGGCATCGTCTCGAGCGAAACCGGCTCGACGTGACCCATGCCCGTCCGCACGACAGCCGTGTGGTCGATCAGATCGAGCACGACATCGAAGATCTCGCCGCTCGGGTGAGGGATCGTCGACGTCGTCAGGCCGCGCCCGGTGAGGTAGAGCGGGACGTTCGCCCACTGCGGCTCGAACGGCGACAACGCGAGGCGCACCTTGCCGACGACCTGCAGCTGCATGTGCAGCGTGTCCCGCGTCTCCTTCCACGCCTCGTAGGGCAGCGGCTCCCAGCTCATCACCGAATGATGACCAAGACGGAGGGCTAGCGGTCGGCGAGGCGGTGCACGAATCGGAGCGCCTGCCAATCCCCGTCGATTGCGCAGCTCTTGTTGTCGACGAGGCCGGCACCGAGCCCCGCCCCCTGGACGGCGGCGAAGTCGAGGTCGGTTTCGATCTGCGACGCCTTCTTCGGCCAGGCGATCCACAAGCCGTCCGCGGCGCCGAGGGTCGACTTCAACGCCGGCAGCCGGGCGAGGAGCTCGGCATGCTCCGTCGTGAAGAAGACGAGTACCCTTGCGCCCTGCTTCGCTCCGAGCTTCTTCGCGAGCGGCGTGCCCGAGTCGTCCTTCTCGACCATTCGGCCGATCGTAGGTCACCCACACTCGTTCGCCTCGTGTACGCCAGTGCCCCCGGCATGAATCGAACATGCGCACGCGGTTTAAGAAGCCATGCGGAATCGTTCCTCGGAGTGGTCGTGTGTCCGCCCAGTCCGTCCGGAACGCGCTTCGGCGTCCGTGGAGACGACGGCGTGCGCGAGCGTTCGCCGGTGTCCGGCCTGTCCTGGTAGACCATCTGTAGATCAGCCGGCCCGCGGGAGGGAGGGCTCGCGCAAGGGACGCCTCGAACTACCTATGCCGCTCACCTCGCGTCGCGACGCCGTGCCGGCCATTCGCGGCGAGTCCACGAGGAGCAGGATCGCGGCCTTGATCGCGATCGCAAACACCGCGATTCGGCGATCGAAGCCGGTTGCCGACGTGCGAGCCATCGTGACCCCGACCTCGGCGTTCGCTAGGGGGCGATGCGAACCGGCGTTCCGAGCGGTAGAAGGTGGGCGAGCTGGGTGATGCCGGCGTTGCTGATCCTGATGCAGCCGTGGCTGACGCTGGTGCCGAGGGTCGAGGGGTCGTCGGTGCCGTGCAGCCCGATCTGGCCCGGCCCGCCGCCGAAGCTGTAGAGGACGTTGGAAAAGGCCGAGGTGCCGAAGGCGTACGGGCCGTAGGGGCCGCTCGGGTCAGGTTGCTTGAGGAGATCGACGAGGTAGTAGGTCCCCAGTGGTGTCGGCAGTACCGAGCGGCCGACGCCCGCTTTCTCGGTGTGGATCGGCTTCGCGCCCTTCCAGACCTGAAGCGAATGCGAGTGAAGCGAGACGACCACGCGGTACGGATCGAGCGCCAGCGCGACCGACCTGTCGCGGACCCAGCCGGTTGAGCCGTTAGGCCGTCGTGGCAGGAGAACACGCTCCCATCCTTTGGTGCGCTGTACGACGAGGAACACGAGAGGCCCGCCGACCGCATTCGGGTTGCGCAGCTCGACGAAGGGACGCTTGGCGCCTGGGATCCGGTAGACGTCGACGGTGGATACGCGGGCCTGCGCCACGATGCTCGTGACCGGTCGAGTCGCCGGCGTCGCGGGCGTGGCGAAGACCGTGGCAGCGGTCGCCGCCGCTGCCACAGTCAGTCCGATGATCGATCGGCGCCGCATGTTCAGCCGGTGAAGCTCGCGGCCTTCACAACCGGATGAGCCGGCTGCGCCTTCTTGACGACTTTCTTCCCCTTCACCGCTCCGCTCTTGACGATCGCGGTCACGCTCGACGACTTACTGATAGAGCCGGCCGTCGCGACGGCGGTGTTGACGAACCGCGGCCCGTCACCCGCCACGAGCTCGTGCGAGCACGTGAACGTCGCTGTGGTGCCGGGGGCCAGCACCACCGCACCCGCTGGAGAGACCGTTCCTGCATCGCAGCGCGGGTCCGCCAACTTCACCGTGAGCGTGGTGTCGCCGGTATTCGTGGCGAGCATCTCGTAGAAGACGATGCTCCCGAGGGTTCCGGTGACGGGGCCCGGCACGAATGAGCCGGTCGGCCCAATGCGCTCGAGCTTCTTGAACGAAAGACCCGGTGCCGGTGTCGTTTGCGTAGTCGTGGCCGACGTGGTCGTGGTCGTCGCCGCCGTCGTTGTCGTCGTCGTGGTCGTTGTCGACGGAACGACGCTGGCGGTTCCGCTCCACGAGCCGCTGCCGTTCTGCGTGTGGTCCGCGTAGTGGAAGCGAACATTCAGCGACTGTGGGACGTTGGCGGAGAACGACGCCGAGAAGTACGCCTCACCGCCGCCCGTGCCTTGGTTCACCTCGAAGATGTTCGAGCCGCCCCCGCACAAGGTTGAAGCGGTCTGGTACGAGCCCTGCCACGTCGCGCCCGGATAGGACTGATCGCCCGAAGGATCCCAGCCGCCGTCGCTCGTGGTCGTGTAGTCGGCCATCGAGATCGTGATCGAGTACGGCGTGTTCGCCGGCTCGCAGTAGCCTTTGAGCACAACCTGGGCCGCGCTGACCGTGACGCTCGCACCGGCGTCCCCATTGAAGTCGTAGCCGCCGCCCAGGAGGTCACCCGGCTTGATCTTAAGGTCGCCCTCCATCGAGCCCTTGATGCTGACCGTCCCCGCCGGGCTCGCGGAGCTTGCCCGGGCCTGCGGGAGGGAGATCCCTGCCGCGACGCCCAGACAAAGAAGAGTGAGTAGAACGGCGCCAACTGTCAGCCGTTTGATCCGTTGAGGCACGAAATGCCGGCCCCGCCAATGCTTGAAGGTGGAAGAGATCAATTCGGCCTCCCTCGGCCTGGAGTTCATTTACCGATCGAGCGCATGCTCGATCGGATCCTCCGACCTGTTCTATTGAGGGCGGGCCTACCGCAGCTGCCAGTTTTTTAAGCGCCGCTCGATCAATGCGAACCGCATCAAAAAGCGGCATCGCAGCGCTTCAAGGGTAGCGCAACCCGAGCGGCGCTGCGCCGAAGACACCGCCCGAGCGATCCAGATGGGGCATGGGCGGGGTCGCGAAGTCGGCCACAGCTGTTGCGGCTGCTAGAATCGTGTTGCCGGCGCCTCATTGATTCGGCGCCGCGATTTAAGAGCGGCGGCCATTGACGAATCGCCCGCCGCAAGAAAGTCCGCCCTCAGCAGAGCAGGCCGGCGCAAGCCAATCTGACGCGACCTCTCTGGTCGCGAATAAAGCTCTGAGGGAGGTCGAACATGCCGTATTCCATCTTCCAAGCCCGCGAGGGCAGTAGGCGTTTCCCCGCCCGCGCCGCGGGGGCGACAGTCTTGGTGGCGGCATTCGCCGCCGGAGTGCTGGTGACGGTTGCGGGCGGCGCTGCCGCTGCCGCAGGAGCTGTGCCACTTGGAACGGCAAGCAGCTTCGCCGTCCTGGCCGGCGCCGGGATCACCAACACGGGCCCGACTACCGTCACGGGTGATCTCGGCACCTATCCGACGACAACGATGACCGGAACCGGGTCGCTCACCATCAACGGGACCAACCATGCCGGCGACTCGGTGACGCAGGGCGCGAAAACCGACCTGGTCACCGCCTACAACACGGCGGCCGGCGAAGGCCCGACCTCCCCGATCGTGGCAGACCTCGGAGGACAGGTTCTGGGACCCGGCGTTTACAACTCAGCCTCGTCGATCGGGCTCACCGGAACGCTGACTCTCGACGCCCACGGTGACCCGAACGCCAGCTTCGTCTTCCAAGCAGGCTCCACGCTCACAACGGCGTCGGCGAGCCACGTGGAACTGGTCAACGGCGCCCAGTCCTGCAACGTCTACTGGCAGGTTGGCAGCTCCGCGACGCTTGGAACCGGGTCGAGCTTCCGGGGAACCATCCTCGCGCTGACCAGCATCACCGCTACCACCGGCGCCACAGTCGATGGTCGCCTGCTGGCGAGAAACGGCGCGGTCACACTCGACACGAACACGATCACGAGTCCGACCTGCACCACGGGGACGACCAGCACCACGGGGACGACCAGCACCACGGGGACGACCAGCACCACGGGGACGACCACCACCACGGGGACGACCAGCACCACGGGGACGACCACTACCACGACAACCCCGCCGACGAAGAAGAAGGTCCGGACCCACAAGAAACACACGACCGCTCACGCGGCCAGGCACCACGTCGGCCTGACCGGTTAGCGCCACAACTCGAGACGGGTCTTATAACGACCTCGAGCGGATGGCCGTGGCTGCCCGCTCGAGGTGGCTCTCTTCCAAGATGAGGAGCACCACAACGCACACCCGCGGTCTCTGGCTCGCCCTTCTGGTGGCGGTCGCGCTGCTCGCTGCCGCGTCGAGCGGTCCGGCGTCGGCCCAGCACGCCGTAGGGACGCGCGTCGTGAGACCGACCCAGCGGCTGGCGGCACTGCTCAGCGCGCACCAGGCGTTCTCGAAGCCGGCTCGAGACTCGACAACGCGTGGTCTTGTCCGGGCGCGGCGACCGCTCACCGGCGAGCGAACCGTGCTGCCCGTCATCGGCGTAAGAGCCGGGTGGCTGCACGTCAGACTTCCCGGCCGTCCGAACGGACATACAGGCTGGATCAGAAAACGTGCCACGGTCGCCTCCACGACCCGGTGGCACATCGTGGTCGAGACCTCCAAGCGACGGGTCATCGTCTACCGGGACGGCCGTCCTCGCCGGGCCTTCAGGGCGATCGTGGGTAAACCCTCGACCCCGACGCCGATCGGCGAATTCTTCGTCGAGGAATCGATTGCGCTACAACCGACTGACGTCGGCGCTCCGTTTGCGCTCGCCTTGAGCGCCCGCTCCGACGTTCTTCAGGAGTTCGATGGCGGCCCCGGCCAGATCGCTCTCCACGGCCTGAAGAACATCGGTGGAGCCCTCGGTACCGCCATATCGCATGGCTGCGTGCGTCTTGCCAACGGTGCGATGCGCTGGCTCGTCGTCCGCATCGGACCAGGCGTGCCCGTGACCATCATCCGCTGAGTTCGGGACTCTGGCGCCGCAGCTATGGTGTCTGGGCGCACGAATCTGGCGCGGAAGCCGTCGAGGCTCCACCTGTTCCTCTCTCCGACTGCCTGCTGGCCTCAGTGCATCGGGCGAACCTGTCGCCGACGGGTGTCGTCAACGCAAGTCGAGGAATGGAGCTCAGATGTACGCGACCGTACGTCGCTATGAGGGCATCGACAAGATGCGCTCGGAAGAGATCACCCGCAAGATCACGGAGGGCCTGCTCCCGAGCATCAGCAAGCTGCCAGGCTTTGCCGGCTATTTCGTGATCGACGCCGGCAGAGGTGTGCTCGCTTCGGTCGGTCTGTTCGAGACCCCGGACCAGGCGCACGCATCGACGCGTCTCGCCGCGAGCTGGATTCGCGAGATCGGACTCGTCGCGGCGCTGCCGAATCCACCCAAGATCACAGCCGGGCCTCTGATCGTCCAGGGTCGACCGGCGGCCGCGCCCGTCAACGCCGACCCGGTTCGCGCCTGACCCATTCACAGAGGGGAGCTCGCACTTCGCGATCTCCCCTCGACCCGCGTGCTATGCAGCCGGTAGCTGGGGCTGGGACGGCGGGGGGGGGAGAAGCAGCAGGTGACTCTCGACGACTGCAACCGCGACGTCGCTGAGCTTGCGCCCATTGTGCTGCGAGTGGTCGCGGAGCATCTCGAACGCTCGCTCGGCGTTGATCGAGTGCCGCGCCATCAGGATGCCCTTCGCCTGCTCGATCGTGGCGCGACGCCCGAACGCACCCTGCAGGCTCTGGTACTCGGCGAAGCGCTGGAGCGTGATGTCAATCGCGCTTTGCAGCTCCTCCGGAGTGCCGTCGATGATGTAGGCGAATACTCCTCGCTTCGCGGCCTCATGGACGTAGCCCGGGTCGTCGGCGTGGAGGATCGCAATCACTGGGCACGATGCCTCGCGGACGATCTCCGAGATCAATTCCAGCGCGTGTACCGAGCTCTCCCCGAGCCCGACAAGAGCGACATCGGGATGCTCTCTGGCGGTGACCGGCCCGACGTCCTTGACGTAGATCTCCCGAGCTATGACGTCGTGCCCCAGCCCGATCACGACCTGCGCGAGCAGCTCCAACCGGTCGCGCTTCTCGTTTGCGATCAGGACACGCAGATGCTGGATTGGGGCGTCGGTCATTTCGCTTCGGAATTGTACGGCCGGCGAGCCGAGGAATCTTCAGAACTGAACGGTGCTAGAGTCTCGGGAGGTGCCGTAAGCATCGGTGCCACGGAGTCCGCCGGATCCCAAGACGAGTGAGCCGGCGAATGTCCTCCCACAGGCGATGCGGGTTGGAGCTGTAAGCGGCCGACCCTACGCAGCCTGGTCGGCGATCACGATCCCGATCATCGGAGTCGACATGTCCGCAATGCCCGTCCCGATCTTTCTCAAGCGCACCATGCGGCGCCGAGCAGCCGTCCGTAGCGAGCGGCCAATCCCGCGCACGCCGTGGACATCAGAGGGCTTGCACCGCGTCGAGATCGTCGCACCCGACCTCGAGTGCGCCGCCGTACTTCTCGAGTACGCCTCACCGCTGTTCCCGGCCGAGATCGCTCCAGGCACCAGATCCACCGTCCGTCTCCAGCCTCCGCAGGCCGGAGCGCGCTGGGTGATCGAGCTGCTCGCGCTCGTCGATCGCTGGCTCGAGGCAGTCCCGCTCCCCTGCGCCAACCTGTTCTACGGCGGCCGCAACTACCTCATCCGCTCCGCGACCCACGTCGAGGACCTCGTCGTCGCCGCGAACGACGAATCCGCTCTCTAGAAGGGAACTCGCATGGTTTCTCTCGAACCCGACGCACTCGAGCCGCCCCCGAGCCCGGAGGTAGCCGCAGCCTTACCCACTGCCGAGTCGCGGGGGCAGCGACTCGCCCGCCACGCGCATCGAACCCGCCTCTACGCAGGCGCAGTCGTGTTCGTCGGGCTGCTCACCGTCCTAGTCATCCTCATCGCGAAGAACACAGGCGGCGTCAAACTGGACTGGGCGATCGGCTCGACTCACGCGTCACTCGTTTGGATCATCCTCGCCGCCGCCGTCCTCGGCTGGCTGCTCGGCGTGACGACCGCCGTCGTCTTCCAACACCGAACCCGTCGGCCGTGACCGTTCGGGCCGTCGCCTTCGTGCGGGCTTCACGTCCGCTGACTTCTCTTGCGACCAAACGCGCTTGGGGAAGGGCAGCGTGGACGCGCGGTCTCATCGTCCTGGCGGCGGTCGCCGTGATCGTTTCCGCTCTGGTCCTGTTCGCGGAGTATCGACCCGCGACCAAGTGCACGCATGGGATCTCCTCTGCCGGCCCGGTCACCATCGTCGGGGGCAAGGCGAAGGTCGAGCAGAAGCCCTACACGAGGGCGTGTCTGTCATGACAAAGCCACGCCCGCTCGGGTGACATTCAGGCGCTGGCGCAGCACGAGGGACGCTCGGATCCGACGGCGGGCCCGGATCGCAGCTATGGTGACCGTAGCGCGTTGGCTCTAGCTGTTGAAGCCGCCGAGGCTCTGGCACTCTCCTCTCCGACTGTGACCTTTGGCCTGACCGCCGCAGTGCGCCCATTCGAGCGCTCTGCCCCGCAGGAACAGTAAGGAGCATCACATGCATGCCACCATTCGTCGCTACGAAGGTGTCGACACTGCCCGGACAAACGACGTCATCGGCAGCGTCAACGAGACACTCATGCCGCAGCTGCGCGAGCTCCCCGGCTTCTCCGGCTACTACCTGGTCGAGGCTGGCAACGGCGTCTTGAGCTCGGTCAGCCTCTTCGAGACTCGCGAGCAGACCGATGAGTCGACAAAGCTCGTGGAGAAGTGGATCACCGACGAGGACCTCGGTAAGGCCATTCCCAACGCCCCGAAGATCACGAGCGGCAAGGTCGTTGCTCATCACAGCGACCGCGTGCCCGCCGTCGCCTAGCTCGAGCGTACTTCGCGTCACGAGAGGACCCGGCTCCGGCCGGGCCCTCTCCACTGGTGCTCACGATCAGCCGCAACGGCGCAGGAGACACAACCCCGGATCAGGCCGACGGCCCGACGGACGAGGGGGCCGAGACGCCGCAATCCGCCTTTCGAAACGACCTTGCCGCCAGTGCCCCCGGCGTGAGTCGAACACGCGCACGCGGTTTAGGAAACCGCTGCTCTATCCACTGAGCTACGGGGGCTTCGCGGACATTGTGCCGGGGCACGGCGCCATGGGAGGATCGTCGGCATGCCCGACACCACGGCGATAGCCGACCTCCTCCACGAAGCCGCTGAGACGCATCACGTCGTCTATCGGATCGTCGACGGCGACGATCCCGACTGGGCGTCCTGGTACGCCGACTGGCTCATCTCGCTCTCCGAGCTGCCGCAGCTGCTCGGCGCGACGCCCGTCCGCAGCCATCTCGTCCATGCCCTCGTCCAGCTCGACCGCGACTACACGTCCGAGCCTCGCGAGCAGCGCTGGGAGGACTGGTACGCGCGCGAGCTTCCGGGCCGACTGGCCTGAGCTACGCTCAATCCATGTTGCGGGAGCTGCTCGACGCGCGGCGCGGCGAGGATCTCGACCTCTGGGCGCGGACGATCAACCCGCAGTTCGTGCGGGTCCTGCGGACGATCGGCTTCGATCGCACGTGGTCGCGCGCCGAGGGCGCGTACATGTACGACGAGGACGGAACGCGCTACCTCGACCTGCTCGGCGGCTTCGGGATGTACGCGGTCGGACGCAACAACGCGCGCGTCCGGGCGGCGCTCGTCGAGGCGCTCGAGCTCGAGACGCCGGGGATGCTCGCGATGGGCGCGACGCTCCTCCCGGGCCTGCTCGCCGAACAGCTGATCGAACTCGCCGGCGGCCGGATCGAGCGCTGCCTGTTCACGAGCTCGGGCACGGAATCGGTCGAAGCCGCGCTCAAGCTCGGGCGCGCGGCGACGAAGCGCGAGCGCGTCATCTCCGCCGACCACGGTTTCCACGGACTGACGCTCGGCTCGCTCTCGGCGAACGGCAACGCCGAGTTCACCGCGCGCTTCCAGCCGCTCCTCCCCGGCTTCGAGCAGGTGCCCTTCGGCGATCTCGACGCGCTCGAGGAGCAGCTGCACCGCGAGGACGTTGCCCTGTTCCTCGTCGAGCCGATGCAGGGAAAGGGGATCAACCTCCCGCCCGACGGATATCTCGCCGGCGCGCAGGACCTCTGCCGCAAGTACGGGACGCTCTTCTGCGTCGACGAGGTGATGACCGGCTTCGGGCGGACGGGCCGGATGTTCGCCTTCCAGCACTGGGGGCTCGAGCCGGACATGGTCACCGTTGCGAAGTCGCTCTCGGGCGGCTACGTCCCGGTCGGCGCGCTCCTCATGGCGCGCTCGGTGCACGAGGCGGTGTTCGACTCGATGCCGCATGCGATGTCGCACGGCTCCACTTTCGCGCCGAACGAGCTCGCGATGGCCGCCGGGCTCGCGACGCTGCGCGAGCTGCGCGAGCGGCGGCTCGTGGAGGAGAGCGCGCGGCTCGGCGACCGGCTGCTCGAACTGACCCGTCCCCTCGTGGACGAGTTCGACGTCGTGAAGGAAGTGCGGGGGCTCGGCCTGGCGTGGGCGATCGAGTTCGGCGAGCCGAGCGGCAGCGCGAAGGTGACGTACAAGCTGATCGAGAAGGCCCAGCGCGGGCTGTTCGCGCAGCTCGTCGTGGTGCCGCTCTTCACCGAGCACCGGATTCTCACGCAGGTCGCGGGCCACGACATGGCCGTCGTCCGGATCCTCCCGCCGCTCGTCGTCAGCGACGCGGACGTGGAGGAGTTCGTCGACTCGCTCCGTGCGACGATCACTTCGGCGCAGCGGATGCCGAAGTCGCTGACGAAGTTCGCGCTGTCGGCGGCGAGCGCCGGCGTGCGCCGCTAGCCGCGCTCGAGTGGCAGGCCGCGCTTCGACCACTCGCTCCACGAGCCGGGATACAGACGGGCTTCGCGGCCGGCGAGCCAGGCGCGATGGACGGTGACGCTGGAGGTGACGCCCGAGCCGCAGTAGGCGACGAGCTCGCCCTCCGGGAGATCGGACAGCGACTCGTTCCAGGGTCTGCTGACCGCACCGGGGATCCGCCCCGGCGGATCGTCGATCTCGTTCGGCTCGCCGCGCCAGCGGCTCGGGGTGCGGGCGTCGACGAGGACGAGGGACGGATCTGCGAGACGGCGCGCGATCTCGTCCGCCGCGATCGTGTCGCCCTCACGCTCGCGCGCCACGAACTCCGCGGGCTCGATCTCCTCCTCGCCGGCGCGGAGCTCGCCGCCCCATGCCTCGACTCCGCCGATCAGGACCGCGCACTCGTCGTGCCCGAAGTGGCGGAGCAGCCACCAGAGCCGCTCGGCTCCGCCCATCGAGCCGTAGGCGACGACGTAGACGCCGGCGCCGATCCCCGCGCGGCCGGCCGCCGCCGCGAAGCTCTCCGCGGACGGCAGCGGATGACGCCCGGCGTCGGGCACCGAGAGATCCGAAAGGTCGGCGTCGACGTCGAGGAACGAAGCGCCGGGAACGTGCCCGGCGAGGTAGGCGCGACGCCCCGCTTCGGGGTCGCTCAGCTCCCAGCGGCAATCGACGAACTGGAAACGCATCATCCCGCCGGGAGCGTAAGCGCCGGCACGCGGGCGGGGCCGAAGCCCCGCCCTTCTATTCGTGTCTGGGGATCACCCCCCGGCCAGGAACGAGAGGCCGTCGAAGCCGGCGTTGCTGCCGGCGTCCGGCCCTATGACGTCGACCTCCCCGGTCGTGTAGATGTAGGCGCCGTACTGCTCGGCGACCGGAACGTAGAGATCCTGCGCCGGCCGGTACCCCGCGGGCAGGACGAACACGGCTGCGCCGTACGACCCGGCCTTGATTACTCCCTTCAGATGGACGACGCCGAGCGAGTCCTTGGCGAAGGCCATCGTCGACCAGGGGGATCCGAAGTTCGACCAGCCGTTTTGGAATGCCGGCTCGCCCGACGCTCCGACCTCGTTCCACCCCTCGATCGGCGCCAGCGTCGGGTTCGGATAGGAACCGGCGAGAGCGCCGCCGGCGGCGCCGCTCGGTGCGGCCGACGTCGCCGAATCCGCGCTCGTCGCGTGGGTCGCGCTCGGAACCGTGAGCCCGGCCGTGTTGATCTTCCCGGCCGTGACCGCGCCGTTCGCGATCTTCGAGCTCGTTACGGCGTTGTTCTTCAGCTGCTTCGTGCCGACGCTGTTCTTCGGCAGCGTGGCCGTGATCGCCGCATAACTCGTGCCGCCGAGCGCGACGAACAACGCGATCAGCGAGACGACGAGCGCCGGGCTCGGTGCCCTGAACCGACGCTTGTGCATGAATGCCTCCTCAGGCTCGGTGCTGTTGCGTCGCACTCTCGCGCCGTCGTGCCGATCGAGTCAAGCCGAGCCGCTCACCGGTCGCGCACCGCGGTCATCGTGCGTGGCTCGGCGTCCATGCCGCCGCGAGGATCCCGAGCCCGACGAGCACGCCGCCGCCCGCCCAGCGCTGCACCTTCGCGATTCCGGCCGAGCCGCGCAGACGGTCCGCGACCGACCCGGCCGCGATCGCGTACATGCTGTCGCTGAGGAAGCCGAGCACGGCGAAGCTCAAGCCGAAGACGAGCACCTGGAGCCAGACGTGCTTCGCGTGCGGATCGACGAACTGCGGGATGAACGCGAAGATGAAGACGATCGTCTTCGGATTCGTGAGGTTGACGACGATGCCCTGCGTGTAGGCACGCCGTCGAGTCCGCGGCGCCGCCTCCGCTTCCTCCCTCTCGAGCCCGCGCCCGAGCAGCCGCCTCACGCCGAGCAGCAGCAGGTACGCCGCCCCGACGTACTTGACCGCGTCGAACGCGGCGGTCGAGGCGAGGATGAGGGACGACAGGCCGGCCGTGGCGAGCGCGACGTGCGTGAACGTCCCCGTCGTGATCCCCGCGACCGACGCGAGCCCGCCGCTCCGGCCCATCTCGATCGACCGCGTCACGACGTACAGGACGGCCGGCCCGGGGATGAGGAGAAGGACGACGGCGGTGGCCACGAAGACCGCGTAGGCCGACGAGGACGGCATGCCCGGACGCTACACGTCCGCAAAGCCCGTGCTCAGAGGCGACATTTGACGCCGTCCGGAAGAGCGCCTAGCCTGGGCGAACCATGTTGCTCACGAACGTGACGGGCTGGAGCCCGATGACCGGCGGTAACGCCCGCCTCATCGGGCCGCGGGACCTTTAGGTCCGCGCGCCGCCTGCTCGGCGGCTTCCTGTCCTCCGTTTCGTACTTCGACTTTCTGAAGGAGCAGCATGTCCACTCTCGCAACATCCACATCTGAGATCACCGCACGCGTCCCGCGCGAGACGCCCGCCGTCGAGGTGCGCGACCTGCGGAAGACGTTCCGCCGGAAGGACCGCAAGGCGGGCCGTTTCGCCCGCAAGCGTCCGTGGCCGGCGCTCGCCGACGTCACGTTCACGATCGCCCGTGGCGAGTGCGTCGCCATTCTCGGCCAGAACGGCTCGGGGAAGTCGACGCTCGTCCGCCTGCTCTCGACGCTGCTGATCAAGGACGGCGGCGAGGCGCGGATCTTCGGCCACGACGCGTTCGAGGAGGCGTCGACGATCCGCCGGCTCGTCAACCGCGTCTCGGTCGAGGCGAGCTTCTTCAAGAAGATGTCGGCGTCCGAGAACCTCTCGTACGCGGCCCGCTTCTACGGGATGACGCCGCGGCAAACCCGCGTCGAGATCCCGGCGATCCTCGCCGAGGTCGGCTTCCCGCCCGAGCGGCGCGGCGAGGCGATGGAGAACCTGTCACGCGGCATGCAGCAGAAGGTCGCCCTCGCCAGGGCGCTCCTGACTTCGCCCGTCCTGCTCCTGCTCGACGAGCCGACAACGGGTCTCGACCCGCGCTCGAAGCTCGAGGTGCAGGACTTCATCCGCAAGGTCCGGGTGGAGCACGACGCGACGATCCTCCTCTGCACGCACGACATGGCCGAGGCGGAGGCGCTCGCCGACCGGATCGGTCTGCTCGACCGCGGCCGGCTGCTCTTCCTCGAGCCGGTCGAGGACGTGAAGCGGCGCTTCGGCGTCGACACGCTCGAGGAGGCGTTCTTCGCGGCGACCGGCCGCGAGTTCGAAGAGGAAAACGACGACGAGGACGGAGACGACGAGTACAGGGAGGTGTTCGCATGAGCGAGTACGCAATCGAGATGAGACACCAGCTCGTCGGCCTGTTCGGGATCGTCGAGCGGAACGTCTACCTGACCAAGCGCTACATCCTCTGGGATCTCGCGTTCATGGTCTGGACGATCGCGAACACGCTCACGATCGTCTTCATCGCGCGGTCGACGGGGCTCCCGCCGGCGGCCGAGAACACGCTGGCGACGAGGCTGCTCGTCGGCGCGACGATCTGGGCCTTCCTCGGGATCATCTTCGAGTTCATGACGGAGACGGTCGCCTGGGAGCGCTGGGAAGGGACGATCGAGTACACGTTCATGGCCCCGCTGTCGCGGCTCGTCCACCTCTTCGGACAGGGGGCGTTCGCGGTGCTCTACGGGCTGATCCGGGCGTCGATCCTCTTCTTCGCCGTCGCGGCGTTCATCGGCATCCACGCACCGAACGCGAATTACGGCGCGGCGCTGCTGCTGCTCGGGCTCGCCTCGCTGTCGTTCATCGGCGTGGGGATCATGACCTCCGTTCTGCCGCTGATCTCGCCGGAGAAGGGCGCGCAGCTCGGCTTCGTCTGCCAGGGCGTGATGCTCGTGGTCTCGGGCGTCTACTACTCGATCAAGGTCATGCCGGTGTGGATGCAGTGGATCGCGAAGATCTCGCCGGCGACGTACGCGCTGCGCGGCGACCGGGCATCGATCATCTCCGGAGCCGGGATCGCGTGGGCGGACGTCTGGCCGCTGCTGATCATCGCGGTGCTCGCGACGCCGATCGGACTGGCGATCTTCCGGGTCGGCGAGCGGTACGCGAAGAAGCACGGGAAGCTGAAGCGGTCCGGCTGATGGGCTGGTTCGCGGAGGACGCCGGCAGGCGCTACGACGAGTCGACCGGGCCGTATTTCGAGCAGGCCACGATCGACGCAACGGTCGACTTCCTCGAACCGCTCGCAACAGGAGGAGCGCTCGAGCTGGCGATCGGCACCGGCAGGATCGCGGTGCCGCTCGCCGCTCGGGGCGTGCGCGTCGCAGGCATCGACTACTCGGCTCCGATGGTCGAGCAGCTCCGGACGAAGACGAGCGAGATCGAGGTCGCGATCGGCGACTACACGACGACACGCGTCGACGGGTCGTTCTCGCTCGTCTACATCGTCTTCAACTCGATCATGAACGCCACGACGCAGGAGGGCCAGGTCGCAGCGTTCGCGAACGCCGCCGCTCACCTCGAGTCGGGTGGCTGCCTCGTGATCGAGGTCGGCGTCCCGCCGGACAGGCCCTGGACCGTCTTCAACCTGGGCGATACGCATGCCGGCATCGACGAGTTCGACGCCGACACGCAGCGGCTCGTCTCGCACCACTTCTCGCTGCGCGAAGGCGACTGGAAGCGGAGCTCCGGTGAGTTCCGGGCCGTCTTCCCGGCCGAGCTCGACCTGATGGCCCGCCTCGCCGGCCTCGAGCTGCGCGAGCGGTGGGCGGACTGGGATCGCTCCCCCTTCACCGCCGAGAGCGGCAAGCACGTCTCGGTCTGGGCCAAGCCGCCGGCATGAACCGCGTCGACGCGCGGCGGCTCTTCTACGGATTGAGCTTCGGCCGCGCGCTCGGCGTCGGCTGGGTCATCTTCGACCTCTACCTCGTCCGCGTCCTCCAGTTCTCGCCGCTCCAGCTGATCCTGATGGGGACGGTGATGGAGGGGACGATCTTCGTGACACAGGTGCCGACGGGAGTTCTCGCCGACACGTTCAGCCGGCGGCTGTCGATCGTCGTCGGCTTCCTCGGGATGGGTGCCGCGATCGTCGGCGTGGGAGTGTCGTCGACACCGTGGATCGTGATCGGGCTGTGGGGCTGCTGGGGGCTCGCGTACACGTTCCAGAGCGGCGCGTACGAGGCGTGGATCGCGGACGAGATCGGCGCCGAGAACGTCGGCAGCCTCTTCCTCCGCGGAGAGCGGCTCGGCAGCGTCGGCTCGCTGCTCGGTCTGGCCGGCGGCGTGGCGATCGGGTACTTCTCGCTCCGGGCCGCGGTTGTCTCGACCGGCTGCATCGAGCTCGCCGCCGGCGTCACGTGCCTGTTCCTCATGCCCGAGACGGGATTCGTTCGCCGGCAGCGCTCGGCGCAGGCGCTGTGGGCGACGACGGCAAGCGCCTTCCGTTTCATGCGCGCGCGGACGCTCATCCTGATCCTCGTGGCGACGGAGCTCATCGCGGGCTTCGGCGCCGAGGCCTTCGACAGGCTCACCGAGGCGCACGTGATCCGCGACGTCGGCTTCCCCGCCGCGGTCAACCCGGTCTTCGGGTTCGGCGCGGTCTCGGCAGTCTCGATGGTGTTCGGCTTCTTCGCCGTCGGGCCGCTCATTCGCCGGGTCGACGAAGAGGGAATCGGCGTGGTCGGGCGCCTGCTCGCGCTCTTCACCGCGCTCACCGTCGCCGCGCAGATCCTGTTCGCGGTCGGCTCGAGCTTCTGGTTCGTGATGGCGATCTTCCTCGTCGCGATCCTCGCCCGGAACATGCTCTCGCCGCTCTACACGACCTGGCTGAACGATCTCGTGACGGACTCGAGCATCCGCGCGACCGCACTCTCGATCAGCGGCCAGGCGAACGCGATCGGCCAGGCGGCGGGCGGGCCGGTGCTCGGCGTCGTCGGCAACGTCTTCGGGATTCCGTACGCGCTCGTCGCAGGCGCCCTCACGACGCTCCCCGCGGCCGCGCTCTATGCGCGAGCAAGCCGGCCGGCCGGGCAGATGCCGGTGGAGCTGCCGCAGACGGCGGGCTAGCGTTCCGGTGTGCCCGCCCGCGCCCGCCGCTCCTGCCTCAGCGTCCCCGCCTCGAGCGAGCGGATGCTCGCGAAGGCGCCGAGTCTCGGCGCCGACGAGGTCGTCGTCGACCTCGAGGACGCAGTCGCTCCCGAGGACAAGATCGCTGCGCGCGGTCTCGCCGTGGCGGCGGTCCAGAAGGGCCCGCTCGGGCGGACGACGGCGATTCGCGTCAACGGCCGCAGAACCGAATGGTGGGAGGACGACCTCCGCGCCGCGGCGGCGGCGAAGCCGGACGTCGTTGTACTCCCGAAGGTCGAGTCCCCGGAGGACGTGGCCGCGGCAGCCGAGCTGCTCCCGCCGGGAACCGGGCTCGAGGCGCTGATCGAGACCGCGCCAGGTCTCGCCGACGCGGAGCGAATCGCGGCGGCGGGCCACGGCCTCGAAGCGCTCCTCCTCGGCCCGGCCGATCTCGCCGCGTCGCTCGGCATCCCCGTCCTCACGATCGGGGAGGGCACGCCGGAGTACGCGCTCACCCGAATCGCCGCCGCGGCGAGCGCACACGGCCTCCAGGCGATCGACGGGCCGCACGCCCGGCTCGGCGACGACCTCGGCCTCGTCCGCTCGGCGCAGCGCGCCCTCGCCCACGGCTACGACGGCAAGTGGGTGATCCATCCGAGCCAGATCGAGGCGGTGCACCTCGTCTTCACGCCCTCGCCGGCCGAGATCGAGCGTGCCGAGCGGATCCTCGCGACGAAAGGCGCGATGCGATTCGAGGGCGAGCTCGTGGACGAAGCCTCGCGGCGGCTGGCGGAGTCCCTGCTCAGGCGCGCCGGCCGGCTCGCCTAGCCCGCTTCCGGCGCTTCACCTCAGGCGTCGCGAGCACCGCGCGGTACCAGACGTGGAGCAGAGCGGCGAGCGCCCCGACGGCCGTCCCGATCATGCGCTTGATGCTTGCCACCTCGGTGGTGAGGGTACTTCCGACAAGGATCCCGGGCGAGCAGCGCGAAAACTGCTATCCCTCGTCGTCCACAACGCGAGAAAGGAGCGCGAGATGACCACAACCAAGGACCGGGTCACGGACGCCACGGCGAACGTGAGGCCGTACCTCGAGCGCGCCCTGCGCGACGAGGAGCTGCGCCGGAACGTCCGCAACGCGTATACGTCGGCGCGGAGCGTCTACGACGATCTGATCGGGGGCCACGGCGTGACGCACGTCGCGACGCGGCTTGCGAGCGACAAGGACATCCGCGACGAGCTGCGGAACGCGATCGACGAGCTGCGTCAGGCGGCCGGCCGCGTTCAGGGCGTCGGCGCCACCGAGCGCGCGACCGAGAGCCAGCGCGCGGCGCGGAACATGATCCTGCTGGCAGTCGGCATCGCGATCGGGCTGCTCTTCAACCCGCTCACGGGCCCGCCGCTCAGGCGCTGGCTCGGCCGCAAGCTGTTCGGCGGCAGCTCGTTCGTCTACAGCGACTCGAACGGCCGGGGCGCGTAGGCGCTAGTCCCGCGAGAGATGCTCTCGGGCGAACGTCCGGAAGCGATCTCGCGTACCCGAATCCGGGGCGAGCGGCTCGTCGTCGGCGTACTGGGGATCGGCGGCGATCTCCTCGGCGACCGCCCGCACCTCCTGCTCGATCGCCGCGCGGTGACGCGGTTCGCGGAGCAGCGCCTCGATCCAGCTCTCCGACCCGTCCCAGTCCGGGATGTCGTGCTCGAAGAGGAGCCGACCGAGCAGGATCCCCGTGCGGATGTAGGCGAACGTCCTGAAGGCGAGGATCCGGTGAGGCGTCTCGACGCGCGCGGCGAGGACGGGATCCTCGTGGAGGATCCGGTTGACGATCGAGCCGATCGGCTCGTCGACGAGCGGGATCCAGATCTCGTCGAGCTCGGCCACGGCCGGATTATGCCCGGCAGGCAAGTACGGTAGACATCCGTGGCCGGACCGCCCGACGACCTCCTCGCACGGCTCGCGGCCGAGCCGCAGCAGACGGGGCTCTTCCTCGACCTCGACGGCGTCCTCGCCCCGATCGTCGACCGGCCCGAGGACGCGGAGATTCCCTCAGAGACGCGCGCGGAGCTGGAGCGGCTCGTCTCGCCGTATGCGCTCGTCGCGGTCGTGAGCGGGCGGGCGAGCGCGGACGTGCGGAAGCGGATCGGCGTGGACGGCGTGGTCTGCGTCGGCTCGCACGGGCTCGAGCTCGAGCCGCAGGCCGAGCGCTGGCGCCGGACGCTGGCGGCGTTCGCGGCAGATGCGCCGTGGCCCGAGCGGGCGATCGAGGTGAAGGGCCTCGCGGTCGCCTTCCACTTCCGCGAGCGAGAGGACGAGACCGAGGCGGTGCGCGAGCTCGACGCGATCGCGGAGCGGGCCCGCGAAGAGGGCCTCGTCGCGCGCTACGGGCGCAAGATCCTCGAAGTGCTCCCGCCGGTCGGCTCCCACAAGGGGACCGCGGTACGACGGCTGATCGAGGAGCACGGGCTGCACCGCGGACTCGCCGCCGGCGACGACACGACCGACCTCGACTCCTTCGCGGCACTCGACGGCCTGGACGTCGCGCTGCGCGTCGCCGTCGCGTCGGGGGAGGCGCCGGCCGCGCTGCTCGACGCGGCCGACCTCGTCGTCGGATCAACCGACGAGTTCCTCACGCTCCTGCGGAAGCTCTAGTACGGCTGGTAGAAGCTCTTCGTCGCCACCGGTGAGATCGCATTTCCGTTCCATGCGGCCACATAGACCTTGTAGAGCCCAGGTGTGAACGCCCAGAAGTTGAGGTTCGTGCCGGGACCGGCGGTATATGCCGTCGCACCGGTCGGGTAGACGACCTCGGCGAAGTAGGTAAGAGGGTAAACCGGGTTGCAGCCGGCGTTTGCCGGGGCTTGCCACGACGCTTGCGCCACGTGCGTGACCAACGTGAAGGGCAAGTGGACGAGCTGGGCCACGAGCGTGCCCGGCGCAGCGTATGCGCACGTATTCCCGACAGTTACGGGGGCCGTCACGGGAAAATCGACGGGGAGCGTCGAATCGACGTCCTGCACCCATAGAGTGCGAGATCCCGGCGCAACTGTGCTGAGCTCTCCGGCAGCGGAGATGGAATCTCCCGGAATGCCGTTCAGGAGGCTCCAGCTGTTGGTGGGTGCCTTGCCGTCGCTCCGTGTCGCCGTGAAGGACTGGACGTTCGTGCCGATCGGCACGGTCGGAGCGTTGTACGGGCTCACGGAAAGTGTGGCCGGTGCATTCGCGCTCGTGTAACACCCTCCGAGGCTGGAGCTGGGGATTTGGGCAATTTGGGCGTTGTTGGACGTACTCCAGAAGAGAAGATCGATCGAGAACCCGACATTGATCGTCACGGAGGGGCAAAGGCTGAAGTACGGCGACCCCGTCGTCTTGATGACCGCAGTGAGGGTCGGGTCGACGGCGACGTCGCCACACAGGACGCTCTCCCATGCGCAGACATTCAACGCCACCTGGAGATCGGCGGTCGACGTCGAGTTCACCGTTCCATAGCTGGTCGCTACCGACGCGCTAAAAGCCGCGGTATGACCGTGACTGAAACCGCTCGAGGACGACCAGGCGGTCCAGCCAACGAGACTTGCCGAAGCAGTCTCCGTGAACGTCACGCTCGGGTTGGTGGTCAACGTCAGGGTGAAGTCCAGTGACTCGGTGAGGGTCACGATGACGTACCCGACGGCAAAGACCTGCGTCCCGAGTTGAGTCGATGGGAAGGGGATCGCGACCGGAGCACCGGCGTTCAGCACCGCGTTGAGCTGCTCGGAGGCTGACAGGCTGCCGGTGACCTCGCCGCTCGCACTCCAGTGGTAGCAGATGCCGAAGACACTGTGGCTGCAGTTGATGCTGAAGCTCATCGAGACTGCAGCGTTGAAGGTCACAGAGCCGGTCGCCGAAGCGCCTTGGTACGAATACGGGGTGAGGGTCAAGGTCGGGTCGGTGTCGCGCAACGAGCTGAAGCTCAGCGTCCGGAAGGCGTCGCCGAGGTTGGCGGGGGTCGTGTCGACCTCGAGGTACTTGCCCGAACGGCTCGTGCTCACGGTCTGAACGACAACGAGCAGCCCCTGCGGGGCGGCTGCTGCCGGCGGGCCTACGAGGATCGAGCCGGGCGACAGCGCCGGCTTGAATGCCGTCGACGCCGGCCAAGTGAGAATGTGGCCGTCGCCGGCGCTGTCGACGGTTTGAGAGAGGAGCGACTTCATCGTCGCCGCAGGCAGAGCGCGAGTCTCGGCAGCCAGCGTCACGGTCGGGGTGACCGGTGTAGCCGTAGTCAATGCCTGTCCTGTGCCGGCCGATGACTTCGCGCTGATCGAGACGCGGTAGTAGTCGGAGAGAACCAGCCTCGACAGCGTGCTGGAAGTCGCCGAGGCGGGCAGCTTCATCGTTCCACCGCCACCCTTGCCGGAGGCCGCCACGCCGGGAACCTTGACGGACGCGTACGTGAGCACATAGCCGCTCAGGCCTCTGGAGCCAGTGTTGCTCGGCGCCGACCAGGTCACGACGAGCCTGCCTTTGCTGTCCGGCACGACTCGGAGTCCCGACGGGGCGCCGGGCTTGTCTGTCGCCGATGGCGTGCCCGAGCCGTGAGCCGGCAGTGACACTCCGGCGGCCGACCGGGCCGTGAGCGTGAGCTTGTACCGGATGCCGTTCTCCAGGCCCTTCATCGTGACGAGCGCGGTCTTGCTCGGGACAGTGACGCTGACGTTCTTCGTCGTGCCCTTGGTGGGCTGCGCAGAGAGCACGTAGGAGCCGAGGGCGTCTCCTCCCGCTTCCGTCGGAGGCGACCAGGCGACGATCAGGGCGCCTGGGCGACCCATGACCGAGGTGATCAACGGAGCAGTCGGCGCATGGGCGACAAGCGGCACTACCGCGTTCGACGCGACACCCGCCGAGCTCGTACCCCATTGGTTCGTGGCAGTGACAGAGACCGTGTACGGCACGCCCGCGCAGACGCCGGAGACGCGCGCGCTCTTGACAGTGACGGGCGCCGATACCGGCGGCGGAGACTCACAGCTCGCGGGGACTGCCGCCGACGCGGTCGCCTCGTACCCGGCCATGACCCGTGCCGTCACCCTGTAGGCGGTGACTTGGTCGTCGGTGAGAGCCGGTGCCCATGACACGACGATGCCCAACCCTTCGGGAATGACGGTCGCGATCTGAGGCGCTTGCGGCGCCACGTTGTAGGTGAACCGATCGTCGACACTCGCCGGCGATGTCCCGCCGGACGACGTAACCGTCACGTCGACGGTGCCCGCTGCACGGGACGGGACGTCGGCGATGATGGATGTCCCATCGGCGTTCTCCGTGAAAGTGGCGGCCACGCCCCCGAAGAGGACGGCCTTCGCTCCCTGCAGATCGACCCCGGTGATGGTGACGTCCGATGCCGAGCTCGTGCTCGGGCTCACCATCTGGACGACAGGGTTGTCCGGAGAGATGGGTGCGACCGTCACGGTCAACGTCTGCATGGCGTAGCCGCCGCTGCTGTCGACCGCCGTGACCTTCAGGGGATACGTGCCGGCGGTGCCGACGGCGGGTGCTCCCGCAAGGACCGTACTGCGGCCGTCGCCACTCTCGGCAAAGGTCAGACCCGTAGGGAGCTTTCCTCCCCACCGGAAGACCGTCTTCCCGCGATCTGACACCGAGATCTCGACCACCCCACGGCTTCCCTCGACGAAGGACGCGGACGAGGGGCTCGTGAAGACGGGACCCGCTTTCCGCGCGACGGCGGACGCTGATCCCACGGTGGAGAGGGCGACCGCGGCGGCGACCGCACAGAGACCGAGGACGACAACCATCTTCGGTGCGAATGCGCGCAGCAGCACACGACGGAAAGAACTAAAAGGCGAAAACATGGCTGGCCACTTTCCTCACGAACGGGGGCGCCGGACGCATGACGCGCTGCTTGCCGGCGGCGAAAAGCGAGGAAAAGAGGGCCTGCCACATCAACAGGTCGGCGTTGGCTCCCTCGGCAATCGGCCTCGTTCGAGTCTACCTAGTCCTCGACGAGAATGCAATATTTGTTGCTAATTGGCACCCTCTCGGTGCGAGGCTCCTACGCCTTCTTGACTTTCACCGCCGTCCCGTAGGCGCAGATCTCCGTCCAGCCGGTGCCGAGCTCGGACGTGTCGAAGCGCATGGCGATGATCCCGTTCGCGCCCTTCGCCTCCGCCTCCTCGATCATCCGGTCCATCACCTGCTTGCGGCTGTCGGTGAGCGCCTTCGTCATGCCCTTGAGCTCACCGCCGACGATCGACTTGAGGCCGGCGCCGATCTGGGAGCCGATGTTGCGCGAGCGCACTGTCAGTCCCATCACCTCGCCGAACACCTCGTCGACCGCGTAGCCGGGGATGTCGTTCATCGTGGTCACGATCATGGTCCTGCCCTCCTGTCGTTGGCTCAGCGCTGCTTCCGGAGTTTGTCGAGCTGCTTCCACGTCCGCGTGTTCGCGACGTCGGCCTTCGTCAGCCAGCCGCGCCGCGCCTGCGCGACCGCAAGCTCGATGTAGGTCTGGGCGCGGATCTGATGGCCGTCGGAGGTGACGACGAGCTTCAACCCCGCCTCCTTCGCGGCGCGCGCGTGCACGTCGCGGAGGTCGAGGCGGTCCGGCTGGCCGTTCATCTCGAGGAACGTCCCCGTCGCGAGCGCGCCTTCGATCACGCGCTCGACGTCGACGTCGCGCGGCGGGCGCTTGTTGATCCGCCGCCCCGTGAGATGGCCGATGCAGTCGACGTACGGATTCGCCATCGCCTCGAGCACGCGCTCGGTCGGGCGCGAGTCGGGCGCCTGATGCACCGACGCGACGACCCAGTCGAGGAGCTTTAGATCCTCCTCCGGCACGTCGACCTCCCCGCTCGAGCGGATGTTCGCCTCGACGCCGGCAAGGATCGTCAGCTGGGGGAAGCGCTTGCGCAGCTGCTCTATCTCCTCGAGCTGCGCCTGCAGCCGGCCGTCGCGAAGGTAGTGCGAGTGGTCGGTGACCGCGTAGTACTCGTAGCCGCGCGCGGTCGCCGCCTCGAGCATCTCCTCGAGCGTGTTCTTCCCGTCGGCCGACCAGTGCGAGTGCGTGTGGAGGTCGCCCCGGACGTCCTTCACCTCGACGAGCTTCGGCAGCTCACCCGCCCGCGCAAGCTCCAGCTCACCCGCGTTCTCTCGTAGCTCCGGCGGAATCGGCTGATAGCCGAGGAACTCGTACACGGCGTCCTCGTCGGCGCTCTTGAAGACCTCGCCCGTCTCGACGGTCGTGATCCCGTACTCCGAGATCGAGAGCCCGCGGCGCACCGCGTCCTCGCGCATCGCGACGTTGTGGTCCTTCGAGCCGGTGAAGTGCTGGAGCAGGTTCCCGAACGACTCCGGCGGGACGACGCGGAGGTCGAAGCGGAGCCCGTCGCGGGAGACGACGGTCGCCTTCGTGTCTCCGTGCGCCGCGACGTCGACGACGAACGGGAGCTGCGTGAAGCGCTCGGTCAGCTCCGCCGGCTCGGTCGCGCTCGCGATCACGTCGAGGTCGCGGAACGTCTCCTTGCGCCGCCGCACCGAGCCCGCCTCCGAAACCGAGATCGCGGACGGCAGCTCGGCCAGCGCCGCGACGGCCGCCTGCACCGCGGGCAGCCCCTCGCCGAGGAGCCGCCGATCCCCCGCCTGCGCGGTCTGCGCCTGGAATGCGAGCGCGGCGAGGATCTTCTCCTCGCTCTTCGGCCCCAGCCCGGTGAGCGTCCGCAACCGCTCGTCGAGCGCCGCCGTCTTCAACTCCGCGAGCGTCTCGACGCCGAGCTCGCGCCAGATCCGCGCCGCCGTCTTCGGCCCGAGGCCGGGCAGCCGCATGAAGAGGACGACCTCGGGCGGCACGCCGGCCCGCTTCTTCTCGAGCGCGGCGATCGCGCCCGTCTCGACGAGCTCGACGATCTTCTCCTCGATCGTCTTCCCGATCCCCTGCAACTGCTTCGCCTTGCCGTCGAGCGCAAGCTGGGCGACCGAGCCGGACGTCTCCCGCATCCGGCTCGCCGCTCGCCGGTACGCGATGACACGGAACGACTCCGCGCCGTCGAGCTCGAGCAGATCGGCGAGGAGGTCGAACTGGTCGGCGACGTCGGAGTTGCGCGGGAGAGGAGCCACGACTCGATGATAGGCAGCGCTCAGATTCAGCTCATGATCGGCGGGTAGCGTCCGCCGCCGTGCGCAGGGCGCTGCTGAGCGTCGCCGTGGGACTTGCCGGAGCAGCGGTGGTCGCCGGTACAGCCTGGAGCATCGAGACCGTGGGGCTCCCGCCGCCCGCGCGCGCCGACCGGGTGGCCGCCGACATCGCGCGCTGGCTCCACAGCTACCGGCTTGCAGTCGACGTCTTCCACATCGAGGGGCGACGGACGACGGGCGAGTGCTTCCGCAGCAGGTTCCGCTTCCCGCACGGCAGCCCCGGCACCGCGTCGGTCGTCTCCTTCACTCCAGGCCCCGTCGCCCTCGTATCGGAACATCACCACGCCGAGATCCTCTCGGGCCGGCGGGAGCCGGGTCTGCCGATGCGCCTGGCGGCGCGCGCCGGCTGCACCTATGAGCTGCTCATCCAGCTGGCCAACGTCGCGCAAGCGGGCCTCCACGTTCGCGTCGAGCGGGCGTTTGCGGCCGGGCAGCCCGCGCTCGCCCTCCGGCTGCCCCGCCTTCGCGAAGAGCGACTCACGCTGTTCGTAACGCCGCGGACGTACCGGCCGCTTGTCGCGTTCGTGGCCGTGAAGCGACGCGAGGTCAGCGCGCGCCTCTTCCTCACCCGCGTGACGCCGGGCTTGCTGGCCCGCTTCCGGCTCGGGCCGGGCGGCAGGCCGGAGGAGCGGCGCTGACCGTTCGCTCCGACCCGGTCGTCCGGGCACCGTGGCTCACGCTGCCGCGGCCGCCGGCATGGCTGCTCGGCTGGTGGCTGGCCGGCCGCGTCGTCGTGCTCGGCGCGGCCTTCGCTGTCCGCCCGTCGATCTGGACACTCGACCGCTGGGACGGCCGCTGGTACCGCATGGTCGCTCGCGGCGGGTACCTCCTGGTGCCAGGGCGGCAAAGCGATCCGGCGTTCTTTCCGCTCTATCCGATCCTGCTCCGCGCGGTTCACGCGCTCGGAATCGGATGGGGGATCGCCGGCCCCCTCATCTCCGATCTCGCGCTCCTCCTCGGGCTCGTGCTCTTCCACGCGCTCAGCCGGCAGCTCCTGGGAGAGGAGATCGCGAGGCGCGCGACGACGTACCTCGCGATCTTCCCGCTCGCGTACGTCTTCTCGATGTCCTATCCCGAGAGCGTCGTTCTCGCTCTGCTCGCGGCCGCGCCGCTGGCGGCGCTCCGCCGCCGCTGGTGGCTCGCGACGGCGTGCGCCGCATTGGCCGCGCTCGCCCGCCCAGAGGCGCTCTTCCTCGCTCTGCCGCTCGCGGGAATCGCGTGGCGGCAGCGCCAAAGCCTGGGGACGTGGCAGCGCGGGGCGGCGTGCGCCGCCGTCCTCGCCCCCCTCGCGGCCCTCGCGGCGTACCCGCTCTACCTCGACACCGTGCTCCACGATCCGCTCGCCTGGCAGCAGGCGGAGCACGGCTGGGGCCGGCACTTCTCGGCCACCGGCATCGTCTCGGCGTTCACGCGGCTGCCGGGCGCCTTCGGCTACTCGCCGTGGATCGTCCGCGACGTCGTCTTCTTCTTCCTCTATCTCGGACTGCTGTATGCCGCGTGGCGGGTCGGGACCCCGCGGCTCTGGCTCGCAGCGGCGGCGGGAGTCGTGATCCTCCCCGTCTTCAGCGGCGCCTTCGACTCGATCGGGCGCTTCGGACTGCTCGCGCCGCCGCTCTTCTGGGGGCTCGCGTCGCTCACAAGGACTTCGCGGAGCGAGCGCATCGTGACGGCGGTCTCCCTCGTGCTGCTGGTTCTCGGCACTCTTTCGCTCGCCTACGTGTTCCCATAGGAGAGCCGTGCCCGGAGCCGTCATCTGCCTGCCCACGTACAACGAACGGGAGAACATCGAGCGGATGATCGACGCGCTCGAACCGCTCGAGGTCCGCGTGCTCGTGATCGACGACAACTCGCCCGACGGGACCGGCAAGATCGCCGACCGGCTCGCGGTCGAGCGCGACTGGCTTTCCGTCCTCCACCGGACGGAGAAGGAGGGCCTCGGCCGCGCCTACGTCGCCGGCTTCCGCGAGGTGCTGAGCGGCGACGCCGAGTACGTGCTCGAGATGGACTGCGACTTCTCCCACGACCCGGCGGACGTGCCGCGCCTCATCGCGGCGTGCGCGGATGGAGCGGACGTCGCGCTCGGCTCGCGCTACGTCGCCGGCGGCGGCACCCAGAACTGGGGGCTGCTCCGCCGGCTCCTCTCGCGCGGCGCGTCGATCTACACGCGGCTCCTCCTGATGCCGGTGCACGACGCGACGGGAGGCTTCAAGTGCTTCCGCCGTCGAGTCCTCGAGACGATCGACCTCGACGACATCGACGCCGCCGGCTACGTCTTCCAGATCGAGACGACCTTCCGCGCCCGTCGCAAGGGCTTTCGCGTCGTCGAGGTGCCGATCGTCTTCCGCGACCGCACGGAGGGCCGCTCGAAGATGAGCCGCGCCGTCATCCTCGAGGCGATTTGGAAGGTGCCGCGGCTGCGACTCCGCGCTCTGCGCGGGCGCTTGTAGATTGCCGCGATGCGCGAGCTCGACGAGACGACGTTCGACGAGGCGATCGCCGGCGAGCCGCTGCTCGTCGACTTCTGGGCTCCGTGGTGCCGCCCGTGCAAGGCGCTCGAGCCGATCCTCGAGGAGCTGCCGGTCGCGACCGCGCGTGTCAACATCGACGACGAACCGGGCATCGCGTCCCGCTACGACATCCTCTCGATCCCGACCGTGATCCTCTTTACGGACGGGGAGGCGCGCGGCTCGGTGATCGGCGCCCGGCCTCGCTCGTACTTCGAGAGCTGGCTAGCGGAAGTGCTCCCAGCCGCCGAGCCCCGGCGGCTCGACGCCTGAGCCTTCCTCACACCGGCCGATGACGGCGAAGTCGAGCGGATCCGGTGTCGCAGCGAGCAGCTCGTAGTCCTCGCCGAACGAGAGGTCGTCGACGGTCGCGCCCGGGGCGAGCGGGACGCGGCCGAGGTCGATGACGAGCCTGCACCCCGAGCGGCGCGCGATGTGCCCGGCGTCGACGCCAAGCCCGTCGGAGATGTCGAGCATCGCATGGGCAGCGCGTGCGAGGCTGCGCCCCTCCGCGGTGCGAATCGGCGGTCGCAGAAGGCGGCCGTCCCGGAACGCAGCGCCGGCGCCCCCGAGAGGACCGGTCACGACGAGGAGGTCTCCCGGCCGCGCACCGGCTCTCCCCGGAACACGGTCGGCGCGTCCGAGCGCGGTGACGGTGATGACCACCGAGTCCGCCTTCGTGGTGTCGCCGCCGCGAACGGGGACACCGGCGTCGGCGAGCCCTTCGTAGAGCGCGATCGCGGAGTCCAGACTCGGCGCCGCGAGCGTGGCGATGAGGGCCACCGGTTCGGCGCCCGAAGCCGCGAGGTCGCTGATGTTGACCGCGGCTGCCCGGAATCCGAGCTCACGCCAGTCGAGGAGGTCGAAGCGGAAGTGGACGCCCTCGACGAGCGAGTCCTGCGTCACCACCAGCCCATCGATCTCGGCCGCGTCGTTCTCGACGCCAACGATCAGACCCCGGCGCTCGAGCTCGTCGAGGAGCTCGAGCTCGTTCACGACTCGCTGATCTTCGCCCGGCCGTCGAGCGTGTCCGGGTCGAGCGCCGCGAGCGCGTCGTAGAGCCGCGCATGGAAGGTGCCCGGCCCTCCGGCCCCCGCCGCGGCGTCCTCCGCCGCGACTTCGAGCGCGACGAGCGCCTCGGCGGCCGCTTCGAGCGGCTCCGCCGGCTTGACGGCGAGGAAGCAGCCGGTGATCGCACTCGAGATGCAGCCGGTGCCCGTTACCGCCGCCAGGAGCGGATGCCCGTTGGCGATGTCGATCGTTCTCTCTCCGTCGGAGACGTGGTCGATCGGACCGGTGACCGAGGCGACGAGGCCCAGCTGCCGCGCAGCGCCGAGTGCGAGCGCCGCCGGCTCGAGCCCGGTCGCCATCGACTCGACGCCCCGTACTTCGGCCTCGGCGCCGACGAGCGTCGCGACCTCACCCTGGTTGCCGCGGAGGACGGTGACGTCGACCGCGTCGAGTATGCGCCGGGCCGTGTCCGTCCGGTACGCCGTCGCGCCGGCGCCGACGGGATCGAGCACGACCGGAATGCCGCGCTCGCTCGCGGCGCGACCGGCAAGCAGCATGGCTTCGATCCAGTGGTCCGAAAGCGTGCCGATGTTGATCACGAGAGCCGACGCGAGGCCGACCATCTCCTCCACCTCCTGCGGCGCGTGCGCCATCACCGGTAGCGCGCCGACTGCGAGCGTCGCGTTCGCCGTCTCGTTCATGACGACGTAGTTCGTGATCTGGTGGACGAGCGGCTTCTGCTCGCGCAGCGCCCGCAGCGTTGCCCCCGGAGAAAAGCTCATGTCCCCACTCCTAGCACGTCCACGGGGCCGTCGCCCCTGCCAACGTCGACAAGCCCCTGGGCGACTGCGCGGGAAGCCGCCGCTGCGGCGCCGCGTGCCGCTTCGAGGAGCGGCTCGCCGCGCGCAAGCAGAGCCGCGAGAGTGGCGGAGTGCGTGCAGCCCGCGCCGTGCGCCGCGGCGACTTCGTGACGCTCGACGGGGATCTCATGATGCTGCCCCCCGGCGAAGAGATGGTCGACCGGCTCGTCGGTGTGTCCTCCGGTGACGAGCGCGGCGGGTGCGCCGAGAGCGACGAGAGCCTCCGCCAACTCCGCTTGTGACAAATTGTCACTAGCGACGAGTGCGCGCGCCTCGTGGAGGTTCGGCGTAACCACCGCCGCGAGGGGAAAGAGCCGGCCGACGAGCGCGTCGACCGCGGTCTCCTCGAGCAGCCGCACGCCCGAGCTCGCGACCATCACCGGATCCACGACGAGCGGCAGCGGATGCTCCTCGAGCCACTCGGCGGCCGCCTCGATCGTCGCCCGGGAGAAGAGCATCCCGGTCTTCGCGGTGTCGGCGCCGATGTCGTCCCAGACCGCGTCGAGCTGCGCCCGGACGAACCACGGCGGCACCTCGAGAACCGCGTTCACGCCGACGGTGTTCTGGGCCGTCAGAGCGACGATCGCGCTCGAGCCGTGCACGCCGGCGGCCGCGAACGCCTTGAGATCCGCCTGAATGCCGGCGCCGCCGCCGGAGTCCGAGCCCGCGATCGTGAGGCAGCGCGGAATCACTACTGGCGCAGCCGCAGCCGACGCGCGATCTGGGCGAGGTTGAAGTCGTACCCCCAGCCGAACGCACGCGGCGTGACGACGCGCGGGTCGTCGTCGTTCCACCAGCGCGACTTCACGCGTGCCCACGTCGGGCGGCGCCAGTCGTACGGAATGCCGAGAAAGTGACCTTGCGGGTCCTCGCTCATGCGCCGAGCGTACCGTGCACGCAATGGCCACCACAGCGCTCTGGGACGATCTGCTCCTCGGCGACGAGCTCGCGCACCTCGCGACGGAGCCGGCCCGAGAGGCGCTGACGGCGCCGATCCCCGCCGGGCTCCAGCCCGCGCTGCGGGACGCGCTCGCCGGACGGGGCGTCGGCGAGCTGTACGCGCACCAGGCCGAGACGTATGCGGCTGCGCACGCAGGCGGCAACGTGATCGTCACGACGGGAACCGCCTCCGGCAAGACGCTGGCCTTCAACCTTCCCGTCCTCGACACGCTCGCGGCCGACCGCCACACGCGCGCTCTCTACCTCTATCCGACGAAAGCGCTCGCCCAGGACCAGGCGCGCTCGCTCGCCGAGCTCGGCGCGCCGGGCGTCCGCGCGGCGATCTACGACGGGGACACGCCGACCGAGCAGCGGCGGCAGATCCGCGGCTGGGCCAATCTCGTCCTGACCAACCCGGACATGCTCCACATCGGCGTGCTGCCGCGCCACGACCTCTGGGGCGACTTCCTCCACAACCTCCGCTTCGTCGTCGTCGACGAGGCGCACGTCTATCGCGGCGTGTTCGGCTCGCACGTGGCGAACGTCCTGCGGAGGCTGCGCCGGCTCGCGCGGATCTACGGGAGCGAGCCGCAGTTCCTGCTCGCGTCGGCGACGATCGCGAACGCCGGGGAGCTGGCGCTCGCTCTGACGGGCGAACCGGCGACTGTCGTGGAGGACGATGCGGCGCCGCGCGCGGAGCGCACGACCGCGCTCTGGAATCCGCCGCTCCTCGACGCCGAGCTCGGATTGCGGGCAAGTGCGCTGGGCGAGGCTTCTCGGCTGCTCGCGGGCCTGGTCGGGCGTGGGCTCCGCACGATCTGCTTCGCGAAGAGCCGCAAGTCGGCCGAGCTGATCCACCGCTTCGCGGCTGACCGGCTCGACACGAGCACCGCACAGCGGCTCGCGCCATACCGCGCGGGGTACACGCCGCAGCAGCGGCGCGAGATCGAGCGCCGGCTCGTCGAGGGAGAGCTGCTCGGGGTCACATCCACCGACGCGCTCGAGCTCGGGATCGACATCGGCGATCTCGACGCCGCGATCTCGGTCGGCTTCCCCGGCACCGTCGCGAGCCTCCGCCAGCAATGGGGACGCGCCGGGCGCCGCGGCCACGGTCTCGCCGTTCTCATCGCCTCGGAGGATGCGCTCGACCAGTACTTCATGCGGGAGCCGGCCGCACTGCTCGAGCGCCGGGTCGAAGCCGCGATCCTCGACCACGCGAACCCGCGCGTCCTCGACGGCCACGTCGCGGCAGCCGCGTTCGAGGCGCCGGTGGACGACGGCGACGCCGCGACCCTCGGCGTGGAGGCACTCGAGCGCGCGCCGCACGTCCCGGAGCTCCGCCACACCCCACGCGGCTGGGTCTGGGCGGGAAAGGACTCACCCGCGGCTCGGATCCCGCTGCGCTCGACCTCGCCCGACGCCTTCCTCGTCGTCGACGGCTCGAACGGCGACATCCTCGGGCTCGCCGAGCGCGAGCGCGCGTACTCGACCGTCCACGAGGGCGCTGTCTACCTCCACCTCGGCCGCCAGTACCTCGTGGAGGAGCTCGACCTCGAAGCGCGGCGCGCGATCGTCGCGCCGTTCGACGGGGACTGGTACACGCAGGCGAAGAAGGAGACGACGACCGCCATCGAGGAGCCGCTGCGCGTCGAACGCCGCCTCGGCCTCGAGCTCTCCTTCGGCCGGGTCTCCGTGACGGAGCAGGTCGTCGGCTACCAGAAGAAGGCGGTCGCGGACGGCTCGACGCTCGCGACACTCCCGCTCGAGCTGCCGCCGACGACGTTCGACACCGAGGCGGTCTGGTTCGTGCCGCGGCCGCACCAGCTCGACGGACTCGAGACGATGCCGCTGCTCCTCTCCTCCCTCCACGCGGCCGAGCACTCGCTGATCGCGCTCCTGCCGCTCTGGGCGATGTGCGACCGCTGGGACATCGGCGGGCTCTCGACGAACCTCCACCTCGACACCGGCGCGCCGACGGTCTTCGTCTACGACGGCCACGCCGGCGGAGTCGGAATCGCCGAGCGCGGCTTCGAGCAGTTCGAGGGCTGGGTCGCCGACACGGTCACGCTCCTCGAGGGCTGCCCGTGCGAGCGCGGGTGCCCGTCCTGCGTCCAGAGCCCGAAATGCGGGAACCTGAACGAGTTCCTCGACAAGGCCGGGGCGCTCACCCTGCTGCGCCGTATGCTCGATTCGTGAGGGTGATCGTGCGGCCGCCGGCGCCGGAGGACGTCGGCTCGTGGGAGGCGCTCGGCTGGCGCGCGGCGCCCGACTTCGACGCGCTCGCGCGCGAGCACGCAGCCTTCAGGTCACGCCTCGCGGAGGGCGGAGCGACGGTGATCGAGGCGCGCGGCGAGCCCGGGAACCTCGACTCGCTCTACGTCTACGACCCGGTGCTCGTGACTCCGAACGGCGCGATCCTCCTTCAGCCCGGCAAGAGTGGCCGCCGCGGCGAGCCGGACGCTCTCGCGGACGATCTCCCGCTGCCGATCCTCGGCCGGCTGGAAGGGGACGAGCTCGCGGAGGGCGGCGACACCGTCTGGCTCGACGAGACGCTGCTCGTCGGCCGGACGTACCGGACGAACGAGACCGGAGTCGAGGCGCTTCGCAGGCTGCTGCCCGGCGTCGACGTGCGCGCCTTCGATCTCCCGCACTTCCACGGCAAGGGCGAGGTTCTCCATCTGCGCTCGCTGCTCAACCCGATCGGGCCGGACCTCGCGGTGGTCTACCGGCCGCTCATGTCGGTCCCGCTCGTCGAGTTGCTCGAGGCACGCGGACTGCGGCTCGTCGACGTCCCGGACGAGGAGTTCGAGACGATGGGCCCCAACGTCCTCGGCCTGCCCGGCGGCCGCGCCCTGGCACTCGCCGGCAACGAGGTCACGAAGCGCCGGCTCGAGGAGGCCGGAGTCGAGGTGATCGAGTACGAGGGAGACGAGATCTCACGCAAGGGCGACGGCGGCCCGACCTGTCTCACACTCCCTGTCGATTTCGGGCCGGCCCGTTCGTCGTAGAGACGTCAACCCGCCCAAGGAGGCGAACCATGCAGTACATGCTCTTGATCTACAGCCCGCCCGGCGACTGGTCGTCGGTTCCGCCGGAGCAGCAGCAGGCGATCATGGAGGCCTACGGCTCGTTCTCGGAGGAGATCCAGGCATCCGGGAAGCTCGTTGCAGGCGACGCTCTCCAGGCGACGTCCACGGCCACCTCGATCCGCGTCCGCGACGGTGAGACCCTCACGACCGACGGGCCGTTCGCAGAGACGAAGGAAGTGCTCGGCGGCTACTACCTCATCGACGTCGAGACGCTCGACGAGGCGCTCGAGTGGGGCGCGAAGATCCCCGGCGCGCAGTGGGGCACGATCGAGGTTCGTCCCGTCGTCACCGACTACGAGACGATGTCTTCATAGAGGAGCTCGCCCGTGCCTATCGCGACGAGCGTGCGCGCTCGATCGCCATCCTCGGCCGCGTCCTCGGTGACCTCGATCTCGCCGAGGACGCGGTGCAGGACGCGTTCGTCCGAGCGGCGGAGCGGTGGCCGGAAGACGGTGTGCCGCACAACCCCGGCGCCTGGATCGTCGCGACGGCCCGCAATCGCGCGATCGACCGGATCCGGCGCGAGCAGACGCTCGCCCGCAAGACGGAGCTGCTCGCCCGCGCCGAGCAGCTCCCCGAGGACGAGGAGGCAACGATTCCCGACGAGCGCCTCGAGCTGATCTTCGCCTGCTGCCACCCGGCGCTCGCGCCGGAAGCTCAAGTCGCCCTGACGCTGAGCCTCGTGGGCGGCCTGGCGACGCCCGAGATCGCGCGCGGCTTCCTCGTCCCGGAGCCGACGATGGCGCAGCGGCTCGTCCGGGCGAAGCGAAAGATCCGCGACGCCGGCATCCCCCTGCGCGTGCCGCCCGAGCATCTCCTCCCCGACCGGCTGCGGACGGTCTTCGCCGCGATCTACCTCGTCTTCAACGCCGGCTACGGCCCGCCGGTGCGGCGCGACCTCTGCGCAGAGGCGATCCGGCTCGCGGCCGTGCTCGCGACGCTGATGCCGGACGAGGCGGAGGCCCACGGGCTCCACGGGCTGCTGCTCCTCCAGGACGCGCGCCGAGACGCCCGGCTCTCGCCGGACGGCGAGCTCGTCCTCCTCGCGGATCAGGACCGCTCGCTATGGGACCTCGAACAGGTCGCGCAGGGCCGCCGGTCGCTCGAGCGAGCGCTGCCTCTTCGCGCCCCGGGGCCGTACCAGTTGCAAGCCGCGATCGCCTCCCTCCACTTCGAGAAGGACACCGACTGGGATCAGATCGCGCTTCTGTACGCGCGACTCGCCGAGCTCGCGCCCTCACCTGTGGTCGACCTCAACCGCGCCGTCGCCCTCGCGATGGCGGAGGGGCCGGAATCGGGACTGGAGGCGCTCGACGGGATCCGCGGCCTCGAGGATTACTACCTCTGGCACGCGGCCCGAGCCGACTTCCTTCGCCGGCTCGGGCGGCCGGCCGCGTCGGAGTACGAGCGCGCGATCGCGCTCGCTCCCAGCGACGCCGAGCGGGATTTCCTACGCGGCCGCCAGAACCTGCTTGCGACGGAGCTCGAGCAGTGACACGACCTGCTTCGTCGGCTTGAACGGGTCGTAGAGCGTCGATCCGTCCTCGAGCGAGACGGCCGCGACCGGCCGCCCGTCGAGGTCTGCGACAACCCAGTCTCCCTCGCGCGCGGTGCGGTCGGTCAGGGCCGCGAGGCGCTCGAGCTCGTCGCGGCACTCGCTCAGGCGCAGCTGGATCGCGCTCCGCACCGGCCGCGCCTTGTAGGCGGACGCAGCCCGTGCCCGGCGGAACCTCGCGGCCTGGCGATGGAGCGTCTCGACGCGGTCGCGCGCGATCAAAAGGGTGATGTCCGGATGCATGTGGCGGTCTCCTCTCTCGACGTGGTACGCTAACCAGTGTTCGGAGATTACCAGTTACCTAACCGCCAACGCAAGAACAATGGTTACTACTTTACATAGCCGCCTCGACCTCGTCCGGGACTTCGTCAACACCTTCGACCTCGAGACGGGGGTGGACCGGATCGAGTCTCCCGACGAGCTCGCAGAGTGGTTCTCCGAGGAGGGGCTCGTCGACGATCTCGTCGAGCCGACCTCCCGCGAGCACGCCGACGCTCTGGCCGTCCGGGAGGCGATTCGGGATCTGCTCCTCGCGAACAACGGCGTCCCCGCCGACACCGCCGCTGCGTCCGCGACGCTGGAGACGGTTGGCCGGAAGACGCGCGTCGGCGTCCGCTTCGTCGACGGCCGGCCCGTCCTCGCCCCGGAAGGAGACGGCGCCGGCGCCGCTCTCGGCCAGATCGTCGCCGCCGTCGCGGAGCTCGCTCCGACGGCGGAGTGGTCACGGCTCAAGGCCTGCCGCGACGACCAGTGCCGGGTCGTCTTCTACGACAAGTCCCGCAATCGCTCACGCGCCTGGTGTTCGATGGAGGTCTGCGGAAACCGCGAGAAGGCCCGGACGTTCCGGGCCCGGCACGCCTAGCCGGACGCGGCTTCGAGCGCGAGCGCCACGGCCGCCTCGGGCGTCTGCGCGCGCAGCGTCCCGTCCACGTCCCAGCCCGGCTCGAGCACGACGACGGGCCGGCCGAGCGTGAGCGCGAAGCCGATCTCCGCGAGCGTCCCGTAGCGGCCACCGACCGCGATCACCGCGTCCCCGGAGGCGACGACCGCGAGGTTGCGCGCATGGCCGATGCCCGTCACCACGACGTGGTCGAGCCACTCGTTCGCACCGGCACGCGTCTCACCGGGAACGATCCCCAACGTCGCCCCGCCGGCGCTCTTCGCGCCGCGCGACGCCGCCGCCATCACCTCCCCGAGGCCGCCTGTGACGACGGTGGCTCCGGCTTCGGCGAGCAGGCGCCCGACCGCTTCCGCGCGCTCTTCGTTCTCGGCGCCGCTCCCGATCACGGAAACTTGCGTCATGGAGCGGAGCCTAGAAGAGCGGGACGTGCTCATCCTCGGCGGCGGCTTCGCCGGCGCGTACGTCGCGCGGCTCCTGCGCGGGCGCGCGGCGACGATCGTCAGCCTCGAGAACTTCATGCTCTACACGCCGCTGCTGCCCGAGGCCGCGTCGGGGACGCTCGAGCCGCGGCACACCGTCGTGCCGCTGCGCGTGATGTGCCCGAACGCCCAGCTCCTGCTCGGGAAGGTCGAGAGCATCGACCTGGAGGCGCACACGGCCACTGCGGCAGGCAGGACGATCCGGTGGCGCGACCTCGTGATCGCGCTCGGCGCGGTGCCGCGGACGGTTCCGGTTCCCGGCTTGGCCCAGCACGGGCTCGCGTTCAAGTCGCTCGCGGACGCCATCAACCTTCGCAACCACGTCCTCCAGCGGCTCGAAGCAGCAGACGGCGCGCTCGACGAGGACGAGCGCGGGCGTGAGCTGAGCTTCGTCTTCGTCGGCGCCGGCTACGCAGGCGTGGAGGCGCTGGCTGAGCTGTCCGATCTCGTCGAGGACGCGCTCCGCTGGTATCCGCGCCTACGGTCGGCGCGCCGCCGCTGGGTCCTCGTCGACGCAGCGCCGCGGATCCTTCCCGAGATCCCGCCGCCGCTCGGGGACTACGCCGCGCGGGAGCTCGCCGCGCGCGGCGTCGAGATTCACGTCGGCACGACGCTCGAGCAGGCGACCGCGGAGGAGGCCGTGCTCGGCGACGGGACGCGGATTCCGACCCGGACCCTCGTCTGGACGGCAGGAGTCGCGCCGAATCCCCTTCTCCGCAACTGGCGCCTGCCGCTCGACGACCGCGGTCGCGTCGAGGTCGACGAGTTCCTCCTCGTGCGCGACGAGGAGCACGTCTGGGCGCTGGGCGATTGCGCGCGCGTGCCGAACACGCGCAGCGAGGTGCCCGATCCGCCGACCTGCCAGCACGCGCTCCGGCAGGCGCGCCGGCTCGCGAAGAACCTCGGGGGCGAGCCCAAGCCGTACGGCTATCGGATGCTCGGCCAAGTCGCGACGCTTGGCCGCCACAAGGGAATCGCCCAGGTGCTCGGGCTCCGGCTCCGCGGCTTCCTCGGCTGGTGGGTGACGAGGACGTACCACCTGTATCAGCTGCCGCTCGCCCAGCGGAAGCTGCGCGTCGTCGTCGATTGGACGGTGGAGCTCTTCTTCCGCCGCGACGTCGTCGAGCTCGGACAGCTCGGGCATCCAGAAGGCCTGTAACGCCCCGGACCTCGCCGTCGTCCTGAGACGTATCGGCTTCGTGAGAGCTACCACGGCTGCCGTTGCCGCGGCGCTCGCCGTCCTGGCCGCTCCGAGCGCGACGGCCGAGCCCGCACCGTCCCACGCCGGCATCCTGACCGTGCTCGCGCAGACGGGGACGATCTACTACCGCTGTGACACGCGCGGCAACGAGCTCGGCATCCACATCTCGTCCGACGCCGCGACCACGTACGTCACGTTCAGAGTCGGGAAGCGCGTCGGGCGCCGCGAGCTCCAGCCCGAGCAGCCCACGAGCTGGTTCCCCTACCGGAGAGCCGAGGTGCAGTCGCTCGCGACCGCCTCAGGCGGCGAGGGCGGGTCCGTCCTCGGTCACGTCAAAGTCGACTTCTGGAGCTGCGGCACATACTGGCCGCCGAGCTTCCACGCGAGCCTCCGGTACACCCGCCGCTGACGTTCCGGCCGCGAGACGCGCAGCTGCCTGCGCAGCTCCTGTTGCTCCAGCGCGGCCGAGACACGCTCGGCCTGCTCGATCGCTCAGGAACGCTGAGTGATGAGAGAAGGGGAGGCGATCACACGACAAGCGTAGGCGCAGGCGTCGACGCACCGCCACTCGGCCTCCTTGCTAGGCGGCTGCCTCGTGCTCGAGCCGGAGGCACTCCGCGAGCGCCGCCTGGGCCACCTCGAGCTGCTCGGCCGTCGGCTCGGCGGTCGAGAACCGGTGCTGGAGCTCGTGTCCCGGCTTCGAGAGCGCCTGAGCGAGCGGATGCCCGGGGTTCCGTGTCATCCAGCCGAAGAGCTCCGTCGCCACCGCGATGGCGCCGACCTGCGCGACCGCCTGGGCCTGGCGACGGTGCCGCTCGGGCGCGAGGCTCGCAAGCGTGTTGCCGATCGCGGACGTCGCGACGAGCGGCCCGACGAGGTGCCCGCCGCAGCGCTCGTGCTCGCGCGTCGCCTGCTCCCCGTGCTCGTAGCTGCCGATCGAGATGTGCTCCGCGCCGTGATACGCGGCGAGCTCGCCGGAGCGCAGCGCCAGCACGGCAGGCGCGATGCTCACGACTCCAGAGAGGAGCTCGCGGCTGAGCGGGCGCAGCCTCGACTCGCGCAGGCCGCGGACGAGAGCCGCCGCCCCGAGCATCGTGACGAGGACGGGAGGGGTCTCCATCGGCAGCTTTGCCGCGGGGAGCTTCGCCTTCACCTGGGGCAGAAGGGCGATCGCCTCGACGAGCCGCGCCGGGCCGCGCAGGAGCGGACTCCGGATCCGCGCCGCCTGGAACCGCTTGCGCGCCGACGCCACATCGATCCGGCCGTCCTCCCGCCGGATCGCGCACGCCCACGCGTTCGGGCCGTGGACGAGCACGCCGTTCGCGAGTGCCATGCCGCCGAGCCGGACTTTCTCCTTCGCCATCGACTCCAGCGTACTGCGGCTCAGCCGAGCACGGCCTGCGCCGCGTGGCGCAGCCACCGGACGCCGAGCTCGAGGTCGGCGACCGGGATCCGCTCGTCGGCGGAGTGGACGAGTGACGCGGCGAGCTCGGCCGGCATCTCGCCGCTCGTGGGAAAGAACCCGTACGCGACGGTGCCGAACGCCTCGCGCAGCCAGTGGCTGTCCGTGAAGCCGGGGCAGGTGAGCGGCGCGGCCTTCGCCCCGGGCGCGGCCTCGGCGACGAAACCCTCGAGCGCGCTCCAGAGGGGCGTGTCGAGCGCCGAGCGCGTCCCGCCACGTGCTTCGATCCACTCGAGCTCGTACTCGACGTCGCCGCCGAGCACCGCGCGGATCATCGGCTCGACGTGCTCGGGATGCTGGCCCGGCAGGAGCCGGCAGTCGACCTCGATCTCGCAGAGCGCAGGGATGACGTTCCGCTTTTGCGAGGCGGAGATCATCGTCGGCGAGAACGTCGGAGCGAGCAGCGCGTCGACGAGAGTCGCTCCCGCGGGCGAGACCTCCGCCACGCGAGCCACCGCCTCGTGCGCCGGCGGCACGCCGCCGAGCACCGCACGGAGGAAGCCCTCCACCTCGGGACCGAGCTGCGGCTCCGGATGGAACTCCGCGATCCTCTCGATCAGCCTCGTCGCCTTGACGAGCGCGTTGTCGGCGATGCGAGGCATCGAGGCGTGCCCCGAGCGTCCGCGAACGCGCAGCAGGAACGGCGCCGTCATCTTCTCCGCCGTCGTCACCTGGTAGACGACCGTCCCGTCGGCCAGCTCCAGCCGCTCGCCGCCGCCCTCGTTGACGGCGTAGTCGCAACGAACGGCGTCGGGATGCTCCTCGCACAGCCACTCGAGCCCGAAGCCGGCTCCTACCTCCTCGTCGGCCGTCGCGGCGAAGATGAGGTCGCCGCTCGGCCGGAAGCCCTCGCGCGCGAGCGAGGCAATCGCGACGGCATTGGCCGCGACCTGACTCTTCATGTCGAGGGCGCCACGGCCCCAGACCTCCCCGGCGCGCAGCTCGCCGGAGAACGGAGGCACCGACCACTCGGCGGGGTCGGCGAGGACGACGTCGGTGTGGCAGAGCAGGAGGAGCGACGGGCCGTCGGCGCCCGGGATCCGCGCGACGAGGTTCGCCCTCTCGGGGACCTTCGCGATCAGCTCCGACTCGACACCGCTCGCGGCGAGGTAGTCGCGCAAGAGCTCCGCCGCCGCCGTCTCGTTCCCCGGCGGGTTCGTCGTGTCGACGCGAATCAGACGCTGGAGGAGGTCCGTGACCTCGGAACGCAGATCGGTCGCGGACACGACCCGGAGCATACTTCGTCCATGTCCGACCTCTTCTCGGACGCCGCCGACCGCCGTTCCGGCGAGGTGGCGCCGCTCGCACAGCGGCTCCGGCCCACGACGCTCGACGAGTTCGTCGGACAGCAGCACATCCTCGGCGACGGCTCGGCCCTGCGGCGCGCGATCGAGGAGGACCGCGTCCACTCCTCGATCTTCTACGGCCCTCCCGGGAGCGGGAAGACGACGCTCGCCCGAATCGTCGCCGCCTCGACCGGATCGGCTTTCGAAGAGTTGTCGGCCGTCTCGGCGACGGTGAAGGACGTCCGCGAGGTGCTCGCGCGCGCGAAGGAGCGGCTCGGCACGAGCGGAACCCGGACGATCCTCTTCCTCGACGAGATCCACCGCTTCAACAAGGCGCAACAGGACGCCCTGCTTCCCGGCGTCGAGTCGGGGCTGCTCACGCTGATCGGGGCGACGACCGAGAACCCGTACTACGAGGTCAACTCCGCGCTCATCTCGCGGACGCAGGTGTACGAGCTCGAGACGCTCACGCCGGAGGAGATGACCGTCGTGGTGCGCCGCGGCCTCGAGGCGGTGGGCGGGAAGGCCGACGACGAGGTCGTCCGGCTGATCGCGCAGCGCTCCGGCGGCGACGCTCGCACGGCGCTGAACATCGTCGAGCTCGCGACCGAGACCGCCGCCGACGCCGTCACGGCGGAGAACGTCGAGGACGCGGCCCGCAAGCCGCCGCTGGTCTACGACAAGGCGGGCGACGCCCACTACGACTTCACGTCCGCCTTCATCAAGTCGATGCGCGGCAGCGATCCCGATGCGTCCGTCTATTACCTCGCCGCCATGCTCGAGAGCGGGGAGGATGCCCGCTTCATCGCCCGGCGGATGATCGTGCTCGCCTCCGAGGACATCGGGAACGCCGATCCGCGGGCGCTCCTCGTGGCAGTCGCGGCCGCACAGGCGGTCGAGCACGTCGGCCTGCCGGAGGCGCGGCTCAATCTCGCGCAAGCGGCGATCTACCTCGCGCGGGCGCCGAAGTCGAACGCGAGCTACCTGGCGCTGAACAAGGCCACCGCCGACGTCCAGGAGCGCGGCGTGGCGAGGCCGCCGAAGGCGCTCCGCGACGCCTCGTGGTACGGCCGCAAGCTCGGCCACGGCGAGGGCTACGTCTATCCGCACGCCGATCCCGCGGGCTTCGAGACGAGCTATCTCCCCGAGGAGCTCGCAGGGAGCACGTACTACGAGCCGTCCGGCAGCGGCGAGGAGACGAGCGAGAGCTAGAGGATCCGCGCGCCGAGGGCGGAGGAGACGAGCTCGACCGCCAGCTGGCCGGTCGCGTTCTCGCGATCGAGGATCGGGTTGACCTCGACGACGTCCATCGAGTCCGTCCGCCCGAACTCGGCGACGGTCTCCATCGCGAGATGCGCCTCGCGGTACGAGAGGCCGCCCCGCACCGGGGTTCCGACTCCCGGCGCGACGTCGGGATCGACCGCGTCCATGTCGAGCGAGACGTGGAGGAACCCGCCACCCGCCGCGTGCGCGAGCGCCTCGCGCATGCACGGCTCTACGCCGATCCGGTCGACCTCGCTCATCGTGAAGACCTTCGCCTCGAGCCGGTGCAGGAGCTCCCGCTCGCCTTCGTCGAGCGAGCGCACCCCGACGAGGGCGAGCTTTCCCGGCTCGACCGCGGGAAGCGGCCAGCCGTCACGCCGGAACGCCTCGCCCGCGAGACCGAGCGCAGCGGCAAGCACCATCCCGTGCACATTCCCGGTCGGCGACGTTTCCGGCGTGTTGAGGTCGCCATGGGCGTCGATCCAGACAACGCCGCCGGGCCCCCGCGCCTGCGCCATGCCGACGAGCGAGCCGAGGGCGCACGAGTGGTCCCCGCCGAGGACGAGCGGCAGCGCCCCGCGCTCCGCGGCCTGCGCGACGAGCCCGGCGAGGCGGTCGCAGAGGTCGAGGATCTGGTCGAGATAGCGGGCGCGCTCGTCGCCGGGTCCGGTCGTCTCCACGACCGGGGCGACGATGTTGCCGGTGTCGACGACCCGCACGCCGAGCTTCTCCTCGAGCTGCTGGTCGAGCTCCGCGTAGCGGATCGCGGACGGGCCCATGTCGACACCGCGTCGCCCCGAGCCGAGATCCATCGGCACGCCGATCACGGCGATCTCACGAGCGGAAGGCCCTACGGTCACGGCCGGCAGGCTAACGGGCAAGTGGCGAGGGCCGGACTCGAACCGGCGACACCCCGGTTTTCAGCCGAGTGCTCTACCAGCTGAGCTACCTCGCCGCGGCCGCTCAGCATAGCCCGCCGCCCGCGGCGATCCGGCCTACTTCGGCGTTGCGATTCGAGACCTCCGCTGCAACGACGAGGCCCCCGCTAACGCTCGGCGTTCTCGGGGGCCTCAGGCCGTTCGGACCGGTGCGACCGTGTCGCGGACGACCGTTGGCCCGACCCTACTGGCTCCTCGCGCGAAACGCCGCGGCCGGCGGCGCCGAAAACCCCGCAAATTCCGCGAAGCCCTGCCCGCTCAGGGCGCGCCGAGCTCGAGCACGATCTCCGTCCCCTCCTCGGCCCGCAGAAGCTGGGCGGCGCTGCCACTCGAGACGGCGAGCGCGAGGCTCCCGTAGCTGTCCTCGTAGAGGATCAGCTCACCGCGGGGCGCGTCCGCGAACGTCCGGGCGAAGACGGCGTAGAACCGCTCGCCGCGGCAGGTGAGCTCGACGCGTGTGCCGGGGCCGAGATCGATCGCGTCGAGCTGCTCCCGGCGCAGGTTGAGCGCGATGTTGCCGAAGCGGTCGAGGACGAGAGCCGCAGCGCGAATGCGGTTGTGGCCGACTGCCGCTTCCGGAAGCTCGAGGCGGACGAGCTCCTCGGGATCGAGGAGCGGCCCGAGCTCGGCGGGATCGACACCGCTCGCGAGATGGGCCGCTGCGGGCGCGAAGAGATCCCGGCCGTGAAAGGTGCGCGAGACGGGCTGGAGGGAGTAGTCCGCGTTGGCGAGCTCGTGCGCCGCGGCGACTCCGCCGAACCGGTCGGCTGCGAGGAGGAGCAGGCCGTTGTCCGGGCCGACGTGGAGCCGGCCTTCTCCGTCGCGGAGCGCGAGCGCGCGCCGGCCGCCGCCGACGCCGGGATCGACGACGGCGAGGTGGATCCCGGCGGGCATGTACGGCAGCGTGTTCGCGAGAACGAGCGCCCCCTGGACGACGTGGCCCGGGCGGATCCCGTGCGTGATGTCGATGACGCGCACATCGGGTGCGATCCCGGCGATCACCCCGTGGCACGTCCCGACGAAGTCGTCGGTGAGGCCGAAGTCGCTGAGAAAGGTGATCAGCGGCGGCATCGCCGCGGGAGGCTACCTGCGGGTGGCCGCGAGCACCCGTTCGAGCGCGGCGATGAGCCCGTCGAGGTCGTGATCCTCCGCCTCGCCGACGATGTCGAGCCCCAGCTCGCGCGCCTGGCGAGAGGTTTGCGGCCCGATGGCGACCACGGGCACGGCGCGAGCGGCGGTCTTGGCGAGGGCACGCGCCGCGGAAGGAGAGGCGAGAAGAACGAGGTCGACGTCCGGAGTCTCGGCGGGCGTGAGCTCGACCGTCCGGTAGAGCGGGAGGAAGTCGGCGTCGAGCTCGTCGACGAGGATGCGGCGGGCGCCTTCGGCGGCCGCGAGCAGGACGCGGCCGGGCGGCCGCGGCAGCTCGGCGACGAGCCCCTCCTGCGTGGACTCGCGCGGGACGAGGTCGGGCTCAAGGCCGTGGGCGCGCAGCGCGGCGGCTGTGCCGGGACCGATCGCGGCGAGGTGGAGAGGCGGCCCCATCAGCCGCCGCGAGAGCTCGGCCGCGCCGTTGGGGCTCGTGACGACGACCCAGTCGTAGGCGCTTGCGTCGATCGGAGGCCCGGCGAGCGGATCGATGGCGATCAGCGGCCAGGCCACGGGCTCGCACCCGAGCGCCTCCAGCCGCCGCGCGAGGTCGTCCGCCTGTCCTTCCGCCCGAGTGACGGCGACGCGGACGCGCATGCTCTTATCGTCCATCCCGAACCCCCACCCACCCAAGGGGATGTGCGCGGGCCGCGGCCGACGCTAGCGCGAGCTCAGCCGCGTGCCGGTACCAACTTTCCGGCGGAAGTGTCAATTCTCGCGGCGCGGCTCGCGCGCATTCGCGACGGTTGCCAGCTCCTCGCCGAGGGTGGCCGGGTCGAACCCGGTTCTCCGCTCGAGCCAGCTCCCATCCTCCGCAGCCACGAGGCCGGTCAGCGTCGCGCCGTCGTGATACGCCGCGACCGGCGCGAGGCAGCCGCCCCCGACGACCGCCACGACCGTCCGCTCGGCCTCCACTCGCAACCGCGTCTCGTGATCGTCGGCCGCCGCCACGAGATGCTCCTCTTCCAGCCGTACCTGGAGGGCCAGCGCACCCTGCCCCGCCTCCGGAAGAAGCTCCTCGGGCTCGAAGCGGTGGCCGATCTCGGCACCCAGCCCGAGCCTGTCGAGCCCGCACGCTGCAAGGACGATTGCGTCGAGCCCGCGCTCGCCGCGCTTGCGTAGGCGCGTGTCGATGTTCCCGCGGAGCGGCTCGATCGACAACGACGGCTCGCGCGCGAGCAGCTGCGCCTTCCGGCGCACCGACGCAGTACCGATCCTCATCCCGGCACGCAGCTCGTCCGCACCGCACAGCGCGTCGCGCGGATCGTCGCGCCGGAGGAAGGCACCGATCGCGAGCCCGTCGGGATCCGTGGCCGTCAAGTCCTTCGCCGAGTGGACGGCGACGTCGATCCGCCGCTCGAGCAGCGCCTCCTCGAGCTCCTTCACGAAGACGCCGCGCGATCCGATCTCGCCGAACGGACTGGAACGGTCGCGATCGCCCGCCGTCGTGATCGGCACGAGCACGAGCTCGATCCCCGGCGCGCGCAACGATCCGAGTACGCGCTCCGCCTGGGTGAGCGCGAGCCTACTGCCGCGGCTGCCGACGCGGACGAGCACAGACGATCGTTCTCCGCACAGGAGGTAGACACCCCGCCGAACGCGGCCGCACCCGGATGAAAGCCGTCGGCATCTGAAGCGGCAGAGGACGCCCGGTGACAGGCCTGACCTTCAGCGCTCGTCCTCGCCGAGACCGAAGAGATGCCGCACGGCCTCAGCATAGAGGACCCCATCGGCTGCCGCGGCCGCCTGCTTCATGCGCACCGTCGGAAGATGGAGAAGCTTGTTCACGATCTGCGAGGTCACCGACTCGACCGCGCGGCGCTGGCCCTCGTCCAGCCGTCCGAGGAGCGCGTCGGCCTTGCGAAGCTCCGCCCGCCTGATCTCCTCCGCGCGCGCGCGCAGCGACGCAATCGCCGGCACGACGTCGAGCGACGCGTGCCACGCGTGGAACTTCTCCGCCTCGGCCGCAACGAGCGACTCGGCGCGCTCCGCTTCGCGGCGGCGACCCGAGAGCGTCTCGGCCACGATCTCCTCGAGATCGTCGATGTCGTAGAGGTAGCAGCCGTCGAGCCCGCGAATCGCCGGATCGAGATCGCGAGGAACGGCGAGGTCGACGAGGAGAAGCTGGCGCCCACGGCGGCTTCGGACGGCAGCCGCGACCGCGCCTGCCTCAAGGACGAAGCCCGGCGCGCTCGTCGACGCGATCACCACGTCAACCGTCGCGAGCTGCTGTTCGATCTCCGCGCGCGCGGTCTTGCTATCGGCGACGAGCGCGATCTCGGCGCCGCGACTGCGGAGGTTCCGCGCCGCCTGCTCGCTGACGGTGCCCGCGCCGAGGAGAAGGATCGTGCGCCCGGCCAGGCTGCCGAAGACCTGCTCGGCGAGCGCGGCGGCGGCCGAGGAGGCCGACGCGGGGCTCTCGCCGATCGCCGTCTGCGCCCTCGCCTTCCGCCCGGCGTGCAGCGCCTGCCGGAAGACGCGGTCGAGGAGCGGCCCTGTCGTCCCGAGCTCGTGCGCGGCGCGCACCTGGCCGAGAATCTCGCCCTCGCCGGGAACGAGAGAGTCGAGCCCAGCCGCGACACGGAAGAGGTGGAGCGCGGCGGCGTGGTCGTGCAACCGGTACAGCGCCTGCGCGACTTCCGGCTCGAGCGCGGCGAGAGCCGTGACGGCGTCGCGCTCGGCGAGCTCGGCATCCTCCGCTGCGAGATACAGCTCCGTCCGGTTGCACGTCGAGAGACAGACGGCCTCGCGCCCGCCTTCGGCAAGCCGCGCGGCGAGTGCTCCCGCTTCCCCCCGTTCGAGGGCGACACCCTCCCGCAGCTCGACCGGCGCGTGGTGGTGGGAAGTGCCGACGAGAACGAGGCGGATCATGTGAAGTGGGTGGCCGGGAGAGCCAGCCGGACGACGACGACGAGAACGAAGCCGGCGAGGGCGAGGTAGGCGGCGCGACGTCCGGCCCAGCCCGAGACGAGCCGCAGGCCGAGATACGCGCACCACACGACCCAGGTCACGGCAGTCGCGGCGATGAGCGCGTCGAATCTCCCGCCGCGAACGACGAGCCGGCCGAGACCGACCGCGATCCCGAGTGTCAGGAGCGGAACGGACCACGACACCGTCCGGAGCGCGAGCTGGTCGAGCGTCGCGAGCGCCGGGACCTGCCGGCGCAGAATCGTCGCGGGCCGCGTCTTCAGCCTGCGCTCCTGCCAGACGTACAACGCGGAGAGGGCCGCGGCGAGCGTGAAGCCGGCGAACGCGGCGAGGACGAGACCAACGTGAAGGACGAGGAACAGGCTCGAGTAGCGACTCGCGCTCCCGCTCCCCGTTCCACCGCCGGCGCGCGCCGCAACGAGCAGCGCGACCGCAAGCGGCATCACGGCCAGCCCGAGCAGCCGATAACGGCGACGGCAGCCCCAGATCAGGTACGCCGAGACGACGAGCCAGACGAACAGGTCGAGCGAGGACGCCCACGTGCCCCACGGGAAGCCGTCATCGCGCTCCGCCTGAACGGCGAGCAGCGCCGTCTGCGCGAGCCAGCCGAGCCGCACTCCCCACGTCGCCGCGCGACCCGCCAGGCCGGGCCGGCGCATGTCGCCGAGGTAGCCGACGGCCGCCTCTCCGTAGAGGAGCAACGCCGGCCAGAAGAGAAGCTCAGCCAACCGGAGCCGGCTCCCGCTCTTGGTCCGCCTCCGGCTCCGCCGGCGCACGGCCCGCGAGCTCGTCCACCTCCCGCTCGAGCCGCTGGAGCTTGAGCGCGATGATCAGGACGTAGGCGAGGACGACGGCGAAGACGACGCAGTACGCGGCGGTTACGTACTTCTCGGCGGTGGTCACGCGAGCACCTCCCTCAGGTCGCGCAGACGCTCGTCGAGCCGCTTGCCCGCGAGCTCGACCCGGTAGAGCGTGTACGCGAGGACGAGCAGCGCCGCCTGCGCGATGCAGTACGTGACGAGGATCCAGCCGCCGAAGTTCGGGCCGTGCAGCGTGAAGACCCGGGGGTGCAGGACTTCCTTCGCGAGGCGGATCGCCGCGAAGCTGACCGGGATCAAGACGACACCGAACAGCGCGTAGACGGCGCTCAGATTCGCGCGCTGGGGACCCGGGTCGACCGAGAAGCGGAGCATGAAGTACGCGCAGTAGAAGAGGTAGAGGACGAGGAAGAGCACGAGCTCGTCCTCGCTCCACACCCACCAGCGGCCCCACGAGATCTTGGCCCAGATCGAGCCCGTGACCAGCACCATCGCGCCGAAGATCAAGCCTTGGTGGACGCAGACGTAGCTCTGCAGATCGGACCGGGGGTCGCGCTTCCAGAGATGCCTGAACGCCTGCCACGCGCCGGCGATGAAGCACGCGTAGGCGGTGAACGCGATCGAGACGTGGAAGTAGAAGATCCGCTGCGAGAAGCCCTGGTTCGCGTCGTTCGGAGCGACGAAGAAGACGAAAACGAGGGCCGTCGTGACGAGCGCGAGCGACGCCGCCGCGAGCGCGGGCAAGGGAATGCGCGAAGGCCGACCCACGGCGTGGATTGTCGCAGCAGCCGTGCTCATTCGGAGACGACGTACTCGAACGACGCCCAGCAGACGACGGCGAACAGCGCATCGTAGAGCGCGAGGAAGGCGAGGAACTTGCCGGGCGAGTGGCCGACACTCGCGCCGACGGCTCCCACGACGATCGGGATCGCGAGCGGCAGGAAGAGCAGCGGCAGGAGCAGGTCGCGGGCGCGGGTCACGACGGCCATCGCGCCGAGGAACGTCCCAACCGCGCAGATCCCGAGGTCGGCGAGGACGACGGCGAGCACGGTCGAGCCGCCGACACGGTGGAAGAAGAGCGCGTACAGCGGAAGCGCCACGACCTCGGCGGCGGCGAGGAAGGCGAGCGTCGCGAGCGACTTCGCGAGCCAGATCGCGCTCCGGTCGCACGGCGCGAGAACCAGGCCGTCCATCGTCCGCTGCTCGCGCTCAGGAACGAACGCCCTGCCGAGCCCGAGCAGCGCCGTGAAGAGGATCGCGACCCAGAGGAGCCCGCTCGTCTCGAGCCGCGTCGGGTTCCCGGGCAGCGCGAAGTGGAAGACGACGAAGACGGCGGCGACGAAGAGGAGCATCGCCGGCAACGTGTCCCGCGCCCGCAGCTCGAGGAGCAGATCCTTGCGGGCGAGCGCGCCGACGTCGCGGAGGTACGTCACGTCGCGAGCGCGAGCCGGCCGCTCGCGAGCCGCTCGATCCGGTCCGGGTCGTGGGTGGCGACGAGGAACGTCCGCTCGCCATGCAGCTCCGCGAGCTGGGCGTCGAGAAGCTCCGCTCCCGCCTCGTCGAGCGCGGTGTACGGCTCGTCGAGCACGAGGAGCGCCGGATCGTGGAGAAGGACGCGACAGAGCGCGAGGCGCTGGGTCATGCCGCGCGAATAGGCCGCGACCCGCTCGTGGCGCACGTCCCAAAGGCCGAAGCGCTCGAGCAGCATCCCGATCCGCTCGCGGCGCTCCGGCACGCGATAGAGGCGCCCGTAGAGCTCGAGATTCTCGAGCGCGGTGAGCTCGCGGTAGACGAGCGGCTCGTGGGCGAGATAGCCGAGCTCCCCGCGTGGGACGCCTCGTTCGACGGTCCCGGCGGACGGGGCCGCGAGGCCGGCGCAGATGCGCAACAGCGTCGTCTTCCCCGAGCCGTTCGGGCCGGTGACGACGAGGAACCCGCCCTCCGGCAGCTCGAGGTCGACGCCGCGGAGGACGCGCTTGTCGCCATAGCGCTTGCCGAGCCGGCGGACACTGAGCACGCGGCCAGGATAGGGGCTTCGCTCGGTTTACCAGCGTTTTACGGCGCCATTGCGCTGAGGCGTAGCTGGAGCCGCTCTTCTTGCCTCGGAAGCAATCGAGTCCGAGGAGGGCAACCGATGGGGAAGAAGCGACTGTGGATTCTTGTGGCAGCTGCCTGCACGGCGCTCGCCGCTGCGGGGATCGCCACCGCGCACCGCGGCGCGCCGGCGGTGCAGAGCACGTCGGCGACGTTCGACGCGACGACCGTATCGCAGCAGTACCAGGTCACGTGCTCGGTCACCGGCGGCGACACATTCGAGGCGACGCGAGCGACGTACACCGGCACGGCATCGAGCGCGGACCCGCGCCTCGCGGGCGACCTCACGATCCGCGCCTGGAGCCTCGTCGATACGTCGAACGGCGTGGGGCACGTGTACGGCATCTTCCGGATCAAGGGCACGAGCACGGCCGCTCGCGGCACGCTCAACGCCGCGCTCTCGGACGGCAACGCATCCGGGCTGGCGAAGGGCTTCGTGAGAGGGCCGTGGGGACGGCTCGTTGCATCGTTCGGCGGCACGTTCGATCCGAGCGTGGGCTTCTCCGACTCGCTCGGCTCCGCCACGACCGGCGCGGGATTCATCCGCTCGGGTCGCTGGTGCCATCCTCCGAACTGGCCGACGAGCTAAGGGCGATCGGCAGAGGGGCGGGGCGCGGGTTCGCCGGCGTCCCGCCCGCTCACGTCGCGGCGTCGAGCAGGACGAACGCCGCGAACACGACCGAGATGACGCCGTTCATCGTGAAGAACGCGGTGTCGAGGCGGCGCAGGTCGCCAGGGCTGACAAGCGAGTGCTCGTACGCGAGTAGCACCGCGACGGCCGAGACGCCGAGCCAGTAGAGCGCGCCGACCGGCAGGCCGAGGCCGGCGGCGACGAGGCAGGCGACGGTCGCGGCATGGGAGAGGCGCGCGCCGAGGAACGCGCCTCCGACTCCGTGCCGGGTCACGATCGAGTGGAGTCCCTCGCGACGGTCGATCTCCTCGTCGAACAGCGCATAGAAGAGGTCGAAGCCGGCGACCCAGAGCGCGACCGCCGCGCCGAGCATCCACGCCTGCCACGGCAACTTCCCCGTGATCGCCACCCACGCGCCGACGGGCGCCAGGCCGTCCACGGCACCGAGCCAGAAGTGACAGAGCCAGGTGAAGCGCTTGAGATACGGGTAGACGACGAAGCCGACGACCGGGATCGGCCAGAGCCAGTGGACGAGCGGATTGAGCTGCCAGACCGCGAGGAGGAAGAGGGCGAGGGCGGCGGCGCAGAAGAGCGAGACCTGGAGGATCGAGAGCTGGCCGCTCGGCAGCTCGCGTCCCGCAGTGCGCGGGTTGCGCGCGTCGATCCCGGCGTCGATCAGCCGGTTGAGCGCCATCGCCAGCGAGCGGGCGCCCACCATCGCGAGCGTGATCCAGATCAGATCGTGGCCGGTCGGCGTCCCGTTGACGGCGAGGAAGGCGCCGACATACGCGAACGGAAGCGCGAAGACGGTGTGCTCGATCTTGACGAGGCGCGCAAAACGTGCCGGGAGCGGGGCCAAGCCGGTCGTCGTCACGTCTGCTCGTGCGCCGTCGGCGCGTCGGCGAGGAGCTCGAGCGCGTGTGCGAGCGCGGGCCGGAGCACGGCGAAGCCGTCCCGGCAGCCGCCAGGCGAGCCGGGGAGATTGACGACGAGCGTCGAGCCGACGACACCGGCCGTGCCGCGCGAAAGGAGCCCGTGCGGCGTCTTCGCGATCGAGTCCGCGCGCAGCGCCTGCGCGATCCCCGGCGCCTCGCGCTGGATCACATCGCGCGTCGCCTCGGGCGTCACGTCGCGCGGCGCCAGGCCGGTACCGCCGGTCGTGAGCACGAGCCGCGCGCTCGCCGCAAGCTCCTGGATCGCGGCGGCGATGTGGTCGCGCTCGTCGGGAACGACCCGCCTCTCGACGTCGTAGCCGTCGCTGCGGAGAAGCTCCTCGAGCGTGTCGCCGCTCTTGTCCTCACGCGTCCCGGCGACGACACCGTCCGAGACGGTGAGCACCGCCGCCTTCAGCTGACGCGCTCCTTCGTCTTCTCGACGAGCGCCACCTCGGCGATCCGCATCTGCTTGTCGACCGCCTTCGCCATGTCGTAGACGGTGAGCGCCGCCACCGCCGCCGCCGTGAGAGCCTCCATCTCGACTCCCGTCTGCGCCGTCGTCTCGGCCGATGCGACGATCTCGACGGCCTCGGCGCCGACGGTGAGAGTCACGTCGACATGGGTGAGCGGAAGCGGATGGCAGAGCGGGATCAGATCGCTCGTCCGTTTCGCCGCCATGATCCCGGCGAGCTGCGCGGCCGCGAGCGCGTCGCCCTTAGGCAGCTCGCGGAGGATGCGCGCGGTCGCGGCGGCCATCCGCACCTCGGCGCGCGCCACCGCGCGCCGCCGCGAGACGTCCTTGCCGCCGACGTCGACCATCCGGACTCCGCCGGTCTCGTCCACGTGCGAGAGCTCGCTCATCGGGAGGATCGTACGGCGTCGAGATCACTCAGCTGCGCCGAGATCCATTCCCGGATGTCGTGCTCGCGCACATGGGCCCGGATCGCCTCGGCTCGCCGCCTCCGTTCCCCGGCCTCCAGCGTCAGCGCCTCGTACAACGCATCGGCCTGGCCGACGACGTCGATCGGGTTGACGCTCAGCGCCCAGCGGCCGAGCTCTTCGTGGGCGCCGGCGTTCTCCGAGAGGACGAGCACCCCGTCGCGCTCGTTGAGGAGAAACGCCTCCTTCGCCACGAGGTTGAGCCCGTCGAAGACCGGGTTGACGAAGAGGACGTCGAACTGCTTGTACCCGGCGAGCGAGCGCGGGAAGTCGTCCGCGACGTCGAGCTCGACCGGAGTCCAGCCGCCGCGGCCGAAGCGCTCGTTGACGTCCGCCGCCGCGCGCTCGACCTCCGCCGCGTACTCCGCATACTCCGGGATGTCCTGGCGTGAGGGCGCCAGCAGGGCGAGGAACCCGACCTTCCCGTGCAGGTCGGGATGTCGCTCGAGGAGCAGCGAGAAGGCCTGAAAGCCGCGCACGACGTTCTTCGACGGGTCGAGGCGATCGACGCGGACGACGAGCTGCTCCGGCCTCCGCGCGACGAGCGCCGCTTCGCGCTCGAGCACCGCGGAGTCGTCCCCCAGCCGCCCGAACTCGCCGGCGTCGACGCCGATCGGATGCGCGACGACTCGCGTGGCGCGACCATGCTCGGGAACGAAGCGCTCGACGCAGGCGAGGAACGCGCGGCGCCAGCGCTCGGTGTGGAAGCCGACGACGTCGTTCGCGAGCAATCCCTCGTGGATCGCGACGCGCAACTCTTCCGGCAGCGCGTGCCAGTAATCAGGCTCCGGCCAGGGGATGTGGACGAAGTGCGCGCTCACGACGTCCGGCCGCTCCTGCCGGACGAGCGCCGGCGCGAGGTAGAGGTGGTAGTCGTGGAAGAGGACGGCGGCGTCCGGCTCGCGCTCGAGCTCCTCGAGCGTGGCCGCGGCGAACGCCTCGTTCACGGGCGCATAGCCCTCGTCCCACGCCTCGTGCAGCTCCGGCCCGATCCGGGGCTCCGCGCGCAGGCCCCAGAGATAGTGGTGGAGGAACCAGAGAGTCGGGTTCGCGACGACGTTGTAGTAGCGGTCGTAGGCGACCGGGTCGTGGGCGACGAACCGCAGGCGGTAGGGATGGCCGTCCCGCGTCGTCTCTTCGAAGGCGCCGAAGTGCTCGGCCGCGACCGCCCGGTCCCCGTCGCTCATCGCGCTCGCCACCCAGGTCACGTCGTGATGGGCGAGCAGGCCGGCGAGGGCCGTCACGAGTCCGCCGCCGCCCCGCTTTGCCGCGCCGCTCTCATACGTGACGGGAGCCCGGTTCGCGACGACGAGGAGTTTGCGCCGAGGCGTTGTCTGGTCCGGCAACGGCGTCAGCCGGCGCGCTGCAGGCGCTTGACGAAGCGCAGCCGCGACCCGCGCTCGCCCGGCTGGGAGTGGATCTCGAACTCGTCGGCGATCGTCCGGATGATCGCGATGCCGAGACCGCCCTCGGTGAGCTCTTCTCCCTCGAGCGCCGGCGGCCGCTCCGGGTCGAAGCCGGCGCCGTCGTCGACGACCTCGACTCCGAGCGCCCGGCCGCTCAGCTCGTACGAGATCGAGACGAAGCCCGAGCCGTCGGCGTACGCGTGACGAACCGAATTGGACACGGCCTCGGTCAGGGCGAGCTTGAGGTCGGCGAGCTCCTCGTCGGAGAGGGAGGCGATCGCGGCGAGGCCGCTGAGCGCGAGCCGGGCGAGCGCGATGTACTCCGCGCGGGCGGGGATCCGGAGGCGGACCAGCCGCATCCCCTCCACTTCCTCGCCCGCAGCCTCTGCCAATGTCGCCTCGCTCATATCCCGCGGTCCTCCATGTTCCCGCAGATTCGAGGTCCTAAACCTGGTGTTTTCTCCATCCTGCCTGCGCTGTCTCTTCCGCCTTCCCGCATTGCCCCGGTTCTAACGCTCCGGCGTTTTCACGGGAAAACGCCCCGCCGCCAACACTCCTAGACTGACCGTGCGTATGACGGCCGCCTCGCCCGCACCCGAGCGCAGACGGCCGCGGCCGGGCTCGCTCGAGCGTCCCGTCAACGGCCGCCTCTACCGCGGCACGTGGTTGCTCGTCGGGCTGCCGATTCTCCTGCTCGCGTTCAGCGTCTCCCGCCCGCCGTCGCTCACGCTGCCCGGACTTCCTCCAGCGTTCGACCGCAGCACGGCGGCGACGCTCGCGAACGACCTCGCATTTCGCTATCCCGACCGGCTGCCGGGGACGCCCGGCGCGGCCGGGGCAGCGACGTGGTTCCAGCAGCAGCTCGAGCCGTACGGCTTCTCCGTCCGGCGGGACACATTCACGGCCATGGTGCGCGGGCGGCGCACGGAGCTCGTCGACCTCGTGGCGGAGAAGGCGGGCCTCTCCGCGCGCGAGATCGTCGTCATGGCGCACCGGGACGACAGCGGCATCGGCTCCGGTCTCGACGACAACGCAACCGGCACGGCCGCCTTGATCGAGCTCGCACGCTCGTACGCGCCCACCGCGACTGCGCAGCGCACGACGCCCCCGTACTCGCTCGTGTTCGTCTCCACCGACGGCGCCGAGGAGGGCGCGCTCGGCGCGGCGCACTTCGCAGCCGAGTCGCAGACACGCGAAAGCGCGATCGCGGTGATCAACCTCGACACGATCGCCGGCACCGGCCGGCCGCGGCTGGAGTTCGGCGGAGACTCCCCGCGCTCGCCGGCGCCGGGACTGCTCGAGACGCTGCGGACGGCATTGACCCAGGAGAGCGGCGGCGAGCCCTCGCGGCCGAGCGGGCTCGAGCAGCTGCTCGGCCTCGCCTTCCCATTCAACGCCTACGAGCAGGCGCCGTTCGTCTCGCGCAGCATCCCGGCGGTGACGGTGACGACAGGCGGTGAGAGGCCGCCGGCCGACAGCTCGACGGGTCACGAGCGGCTGAATCTCACGCATCTCGGCCAGGTCGGGCTCGCCGTCCAGGAGACCGTGGACGCGATGGAGCAGGGAGTCGCGCTCTCGCAGGGGCCGGCGAGCTACGTCTTCCTGGGCCAGCGGCTCGTGCGGGGCTGGGCGATCGAGATCGTCCTCGTCGCAATGCTCCTTCCGTTCATCGTCGCGGCGGTAGATCTGTTCGCGCGCTGCCGCCGGCGCAGGATCCGGGTTGCGCCCGCGCTCCGCAGCTACCGCAGCCGCCTCTGGCTCTGGGTCTGGGTCGGCGCGCTCTTCCTCGTCTTCGCCGCCTTCGGCTTCTGGGGCAGGAGCGAGCCGCGGCCGCCGTCGCTGAACGGCGTCGCCTGGCCCGCGGGCGCACTCGTCGTGCTCGGCCTGCTCGGAGTCGCCGGCTGGCTCGTGGCGCGCGACCGCCTCCTGCCGCGCCGGCCGATCCAGACGGAGGAACGGCTCGCCGGCCATGCGGCAGCGCTCCTCGCGCTCGCGGTCGTCGGCCTGCTCGTCGCGGCCACGAACCCCTTCGCGCTGCTGCTCCTGCTGCCGTGCCTCCACTTCTGGCTCTGGCTGCCGCAGGTGCAAAGCCGGCCGGTGGTGGTACGCGCAGCGGTGGTGCTCCTCGGCCTTCTCGGGCCAGCGGTCCTCGTCTGGTCGTTCGCCACGCACTACGGGCTCGGCTGGGACGCCCCGTGGTACATCGCGAAGCTGTTCGCCATCGGCTACGCACCTCCGACGCTGTTCGTGATCGCGCTCGCGTGGCTCGCAGCCGCGGGCCAGCTGATCGCTCTCACCGCCAATCGCTACGCGCCATATCCAGGGCCGCGGGAGCGCTCGCCGCGCGGGCCGGTCCGGGAGTTGATCCGGACGCTCGTGATCGCACAGCGTCGCCGCGCACACGACGCCGGGGCCGAGAGGACGATTCGGTAGCGGCTAGGGCAACCCGAGCCGCAAGCAGAAGACGACCGCTCCCGCCGCGATCTCGCCGTTTCCACGTGGAACGTGGACGAGAGCGTCGGCCGCGCCGGCGCGGGCGATCATGTGCGACTCCTGTCCCAGCACAGGCTCGAGGACGACGGCGTCGTCCTCGACACGGGAAAGCGCGCGCAGGAACTCGTCCCGCTGCTCGTTCTGCCGCAACGCAACGGCTGTCCGCCCGGGCTCGAAGCGCGGCAACGGGTCGGCGAGCCCTTGCAGCGCCCGCAACGCCGGCTTGACGAAGAGCTCGCAGCCGACGAGAGCCGAGACCGGATTTCCCGGAAGGCCGAAGACGAGCGTCGCGCCGTGGACGCCGAAGGAGACGGGCTTGCCCGGCTTGATCGCGACCCGCCAGAAGAGCTCCTCGACGCCGAGCTCCCGCTCCACCGCGCGAACGAGGTCGTGCTCTCCGACCGACACTCCCCCGGAGGTGACGAGGACGTCGGCGGCAAGGCCGCGCTCGAGCGCCCCCCGCAGGGCCTGCTCGTCGTCGGCGACGACCGGCTCGGCCGCGACGTCGGCGCCGGCGCCGGCAGCGGCGAGCGCCGCGGAGAGCATGAGCGTGTTCGCTTCGTAGATCTGGCCCGGCTCGAGCGGCTCGCCGGGGGCGACGAGCTCGCTTCCCGTCGCGAGCACGGACACGCGCGGCCGACGTGCACACGCAACCGACGCAACCCCGGCACCCGCTGCCGCAGCGAGGCGGGCCGGCTCGAGCCTGGCGCCGGCGGGAACGACGACGTCACCCGCGGCCGAGTCGCCGCCCCGCGGTCGCACGCTCGCGCCCGCGCGCCACTCCTCGAGAATCTCCACCTTGTTGTCCGATCGGTCAACATGCTCGATCGGCACGACCGCATCCGCCCCGGCCGGGACGACGGCGCCGGTCGAGATCGCGACGGCCTGACCGGGCTCGAGCTGTCCCCCGAACGGGCGGCCGGCCGCGGATTCCCCGACGACGTCGAGCGCGCCCGGAACATCCTCCGACCGGACGGCGAAGCCGTCCATCGCCGAGCTGGGAAACGGCGGCAGATCGACGAGAGCGCGCACGTCCTCCGCAGCGACGCGCCCGCCGGCCTCCCTGATGGCCACGTACTCCACCGAAAGCGGCCGCGCCTGCGCCAGCACGCGCGCCTGCGCCTCCTCGAACGTGAGTAGCGATGCCACGGTCGGTGCATACCGTAGTCGTGACCGCCGGCGACGAGGTCGGCGGGCTGGAGGGCTACGACGACGTGGTCGTGTAGGCGTAGCGCCCCGTCCACGGACCGAATTGCGACGCCGTCGTGGGCGGCGGGAAGGCGAGATTCGGCGTGCCGGCGAGCGCGCCCTCCATGAACAGGCGCCAGGTCGTCGCCGGCAGCGTCGGCCCCGAGACGGCGGCACCGTGCACGTCGAGCATCGGGATCTCGCCCTGGGGATAGCCGATCCACACCGTGGCCTCGAGCCGCGGCGTGTAGCCGCAGAACCACGCGTCGGCGTAGTTGTCCGTCGTGCCAGTCTTGCCGGCGTCGATCCGGCCCGGTACGTGCGCTCCCACGCCGGTTCCGTGGAGCATGTTCTGCTCGAGGATCCGGGTCACGGTCGAGGCGACCCAGTCGGGGATGACACGGGTCAGCTGCGGCCGCCCGAGGCTCGCGTCGACCTTGCCGCCCGGGAAGACGACCTTGCTCACCGCGAACGGCTTCGCGTGGACTCCGCCGGCGGCGAGCGTCGCGTAGACGGACGCCATGTCGAGCGGGGTCACCGCTTCGGAGCCGAGCGCGAGGGAAGGCGTCGGCGTGAGCGGCGTCGTGATCCCCAGCAGCTTCGCCGTCGAAACGATCGCGTCGGAGCCGACGTCGAGGGCAAGGCGCGCGTAGACGGTGTTGTCGGACTGGAGGGTTGCGGCGGCGACGGTCTCGGGCCCGGCATACGAGTTGTCGAACGTCCGGACGTTCCAGTGCAGCAGCGGGTAGGAGAACGGCGCCGAGAGATAGCGCGTCGCCCACGGGTTCATTCCCTGCCCCACGGCCGCGGCGAGCACGATCGGCTTGAAGGTCGAGCCCGCCTGGCGCTCGGCGCTCGTGACGAGGTTGAACGAGCCGCCGGAACTGCCCGGCGTGACCGCGGCCATCGCCCTGACTGCGCCCGTGTGCGGATCGAGGGAGACGATCGCGCCCGCCGGATCGTGCTGTCCGTCGAGGACGTGCGAGAGCGCGGCGACCGCCTCCCGCTGCAGCCGCGGCTCGATCGTCGTGTAGACCTTCAGCCCGCCGGCGCGCACGGTGGCGGCGCCGTATTCCTGCTGCAGCGCGTCCTCAACGAAGCCCAGGAAGTACGGCTCGTCGCTCCCCGTGTACGCCGCGCTCGGGCGGAGGTGGAGATTTCGGTCGCGCATCGCCGCCCCGTACTGCGCCTGGGTGATGTTGCGGTTAACCAGCAGCGCATGGAGCACCTCGTCGCGCCGGGCGAGAGCGCCGTGCGGATTCACGAGCGGGTCGTAGAGCGACGGCGCCTGCGGCAGACCGGCGAGCAGCGCCGACTGCTCGAGCGTCAGCCTGCTCGCGGGAACCGAGAAGTACGTCTCGGCGGCGGCCTCGATCCCGTAGGCGTGGTCGCCGTAATAGACGTCGTTGAGGTACGCGGTGAGGATCCTGTCCTTCGACCACGCGCCGGAGAGCTTGATCGCCAGGCACGCCTCGACGACTTTCCGCTGCACGGTCTGCTCCTGCGAGAGGTAGAGGTTGCGGACGAGCTCCTGCGTGATCGTCGAGCCGCCCTCGACGACGTGGCCGGCACGGATGTCGGCGACGAGCGCACGCAGGATCCCGATCGGGTCGATGCCGCCCTCCCCATAGAAGCGCCGGTCCTCGATCGCCACCGTCGCCTGCGGCATCCACGGGCTGATCGCGCTCTGGGGGACGACGGTCCGGTTCTCGACCGCGGGCAGGACGCCGATCAGGCTCCCGTTCGCGCCGTAGACGAGGGAGTTCTTCGCTTGCTGGACCGGCTTGAGCGCGCTCAGGTCGCAGCTCGCTCCGTAGTAGACGCTGAGGCCGTACGCCGTCACTGCGGCGAGGCCGAGGACGAGGACGACGGCGCCGATGAGGACGATGCGCCGCAGCCGGCTCCGCTTCGGCTTCCGCCGCGCCCGAGGGCTCACGCCGCCCAGACGCCGAGCTCGCGCAGCCGGCGATACGCGCGCAGGCGCAGATCCTGCTCGAGCCGCTCGGCGGCAACCTCGTCGCTGGCGGCGGCCCGCACCGTGATCGTCGCGTTCGCGTCGAGACCGCTCAGGAAGGCGCTGCCGTCGAGCTCGCCGGCGACCTCTTCCCGCAGCGCCCCGACAGCGGCGTCGACGTCGGCGGAGAGCGGCACGGGCACCAGCACCTCGGCGAACGTCTCGCGGCTCCGGATCGAGGAGTTGACGATCGTGTCGGAGGCGAGCTTGCTGTTCGGGACGACTAGGCGCCGCCGGTCGACTGTGCGGATGAACGTGTACGTGAGACCGATCTCCTCGACCGCCCCTTCCTGGCCCGCGTAGCTGACGCGGTCGCCGATCCGCACCGGCTGGGTCATCGCAATCAGCAGACCGGCGATGAAGTTGCCGAGCACCTGCTGCGAGGCGAGGCCGATGATCACGCCGAGAACGGCCGAGGACGCGAGCAGGCCGCCCGCGATCGCCCGCACCTGGGGGATCACGAGCAGGGCCGAGAAGAGCCCGACGACGAGAATCGCGACCGTGACGCTGCGCCGGAGCACGCGATAGCGCGTCTCCGATTCCGGCGGCAGCGGCTTCCGCTTCAGCAACCAGTCGACGCTGCGCGCGACGATCGAGACGAGAACGAAGACAGCGGCCGCGATGACGATCCGATGCCAGAAGGGCATGGCCCCCGTTTCGTCACCGGATCGGCGTTCCCTAGTCCTCCTGGTCGTCCAACGGGAGCGGGCGGCGGCCCGCGAAGCCCCCCTCGACGCTGTGCCAGAAGCCGATCTCGTCCTCCCCGAGCTGCCAGCACAGGAGGACGGTCTCGCCGCGGCGCAGGGCCGGGAAGTCGATCAGGCCGGAGTCGATGTCCTTGACCTCGGCGCCGTGCTCGTTGATCTCGTCGACGAGATGCGCGAGCCGGCGCGCGATCGCGTCGACCTCCGCGGTCGCCTCCGCGAGCTCGGCGGGCGGGATGCCGCCGCCGTTGCCCTTGATCTTCGCCTCGAGCTCTTCCTGGCGCTCGAGCGCGGCGACGTGCTCGATGCGGCGCGCGACGAGCTGCTCGACGAGCGGTCGTACCTCCTCGAGCTCCGCGTTCGCCTCTTCCGGCGTGAAGTGGCGCATCGGCCGCAGCATAGGCTTCGCCGTCGTGGAAGCCGCCGACCCGCGCCCGAGCCACCGGCGCCTTGCCTTCTGGACGCTCTTCGTGGCGCTGATCGCCGCAGCAAACTACGCGGCGCGCTTCGCGGGCAACGGCGGAGTCGGCCAGGGCAAGTCGAGCAACGAGGTCTACTCGTACTCGACGTTCGCGGGCGGATTGATCCTCTACGCGATCTGGCTCGGGATCGTCCTCCTGATCGTCGTCGACCGGTTCGACCTGCTCGCGCTGCGGCCACCCGAGAGCTGGAGACGGGCGCTCGGCCTCGCCGGTCTCGCAGTGGTCGCGATCTGGGTCGTCGAGGGCGTCGTCTCGGTCCTGCCGCTGCCCGAAAGCCCCGCGAAGGAGCAGGGGATCACGACGACGCACTGGGAGCCGTCCCATGCCGGCGCGTTCGCCGCGAACGTCGTCCTCTTCGCAGTCGTCGCGCCATTCGTCGAGGAGCTCACGTTCCGCGGGGTCGGCCAGTCGCTCCTCCGCTTCCTCGGCCGCGCCCCGTCGATCGTGCTCGTCGGAATCGCCTTCGGCCTGGCTCACGGACTGGTCGAGGCGCTGCTCGTGCTCGTCCCGTTCGGGATCCTGCTCGCGTGGCTGCGCGACCGCACCGACAGCGTGCTGCCGGGGATGCTCGTGCACGCGCTCTTCAACGGCGTCGCCCTCGCCGCCGTCGTGCTCAGCAGCTAGTCGTCCTCGTCCCCGCCGTTCTCGACGACGAACTGGTCGGGCGTGACGTCCTCGAGGAAGCTGCGGAACTTGAGCACCTCGGCCTCGAGCTGCTCCTCGTCGACCTCCTCGCCCTCGAACTCGATCGCCGACTCGGCGATCACGTCGTCGGCGGCGAAGATCGGCGCCTCGGCGCGAATGGCGAGGGCGATCGCATCGGACGGCCGCGAGTCGACGTCGATCTCCTGTCCGTCCTGGACGACCGTGATCTGCGCGTAGAACGTGTTCTCGCGGAGCTCGGTGACCGTGATCCGAGAGATCGAGGCTCCGAGCTGCTCGAGCATGTCGCTGAGCAGGTCGTGCGTCATCGGCCGCGGCGACGCCTGGCTCTGGAGCTTCATGAGGATGGCCGCCGCCTCGGGGTGGCCGATCCAGATCGGCAGGAACTTGTTCCCCTCGGCCGTCTTGAGGAGAACGATCGGCTGTTTGCCGACGAGATCGAAGCTGACCCCGTAGATGTTCATCTCCTGCATCGGCGCGACTCGTCTCGAATATAGCGCCGTATCCCGCAGCAGGCGCGCGGCGTTCGACCATCATGCAACCGCTCTGGCTCGACAACCTGGAGTCCCTCGAGGCGCTCTCGCAGGACGAGGAGACGCGCCGGATCCTCCTCCGGATGGCCGCCTTGTCGAAGAGCGGGCGCACGCCGAGCTTCCTCGCAGAGGTCGCACTGGACCGGGATCTCGACGACGAGACGAAAGGCCAGCTGATCGAGCTCGCCGAGGACGCGCCGTTCCTGCTCGCGGTCGAGGAGTACCTCGTCCGCACGAATCGGTTCCACTAGGCCGTGGCTACACTGCCCCTCCGCGCGGGCGATTAGCTCAGTTGGTTAGAGCGCCGCTCTGATAAGGCGGAGGTCCCTGGTTCGAATCCAGGATCGCCCATTCCCGCGGCGTCAGCCGAACGTGAAGCTGTAGGCGCGCACGCCGCGCGTGAACGCGAATTCGAGGATCGCGTCGCCGATCGTCTTGCCGGAGAGCACCGTGTAGAGACGGTCGGCGTTGACGTCGATCGGCTGTAGCGGGCGGCCGTCGAGCGTGACCGTGACCCGGCCGTGGCCGCCGAGAACGAAGAAGACGTCGCGGGCGTGGTAGTGGAGGAGAAGCCGCGCACCGGCGCCGGCGGTCGCGGTCTGGCCGGCGAGCGTCCAGCGGCCGCCGAGGGAGATCGCGTCCTCGGGCACGACGCGGGCGGGCCGGTACGAGCTCTGGCGACCCGCGACGGGCCGGGATCCCACGTAGCGCGTCAGGTCGAGCCGGCTGGGGCCGAGGTACGTCTCCGGTGTGAGCCGATCGGTCGGGGTCAGGTTGGAGACATCGGTCTTCGGCCCGGTGACGCCGAGGAGCTTGCGGATCGCGGCCTCCGTCTCCGTGTAGCGGCCTTCTCCGAACCCCACGTCGCGGACGTTCCCCCTCTGGTCGATCAGGTAGTCGGCGGGCCAGTACTCGTTCGCGTACGCGGTCCAGGTCACGAAGTTGTTGTCGAGCGCGACCGGCCAGGTCACGTGCAGGCGACCGACGGCAGCGCGGACGTTCCCGAGTACGTGTTCGAAGGCGAACTCCGGCGAGTGCACGCCGACGATCTCGAAGCCGTCCCGGTGGTAGGCCGCATACCAGGCGCGCAGGTGCGGAAGCGTCCGCAGGCAGTTGATGCACGAGTACGTCCAGAAGTCGACGAGAACGACCTTCCCGCGCAGGCCTGCGATCGTGAGCGGCCGTTCGCCCGGAGTGTTCAGCCAATCGACGATTCCCGCGAAGTTCGGCGCTGCTCCGTAGTTCGGCAGCCGGCCCGCCGGAGTCGGGACGGGCGCAGCCGTCAGGTTCAGGCTGCCGGCGGACTTCCCGCGCAGGTCGCTGAGGTGCGAGCCTGCAGTGCCGGACTCCTCGGTGTGGCGCTGCAGCGCGTTCGTGTACGAGCCGAGTCTCGTCTGCAGTGTCTGGTCGAGGTTGAACACGATGGCGATGGCGGCTCCCACCATCACTGCGCCCAGCGCCGGCCTCCACCAGGCTCGCGTCGCCCGCAGCCGAACCGAGACCCGCTGTCCGCCGACGGCGATGAGCAGCAGGACCACCCCCGAGCCGACCGCGTAGCACAGCGTCAGCAGGACCAGCGTTCCGCTGAACCGGTGCTGGGCCGCGAGCACGGTCACGGTCGCCAGCACGGGACCTGCGCAAGGGACGAAGACGAGGCCGAGGCTCGCCCCGAGTAGGAACCCGCCGCCGAGGTCGCCGCTCGGACGACGGCTCAGCCGCGACAGCGGCGCCTCGATCACCTCCCCCAACCGCGGCACGAAGAGAGTCGCCGCGACGATGAAGAGGAGCGCGATCGCGAGATCGCGGAGCGTGTCCTGCGGTAGGCCGAGCGCGGACAGGAGCGCCGACGCCGACAGGGTGAAGACCGTAAAGCTGGCGACGAGACCCGCGATGATCGCGTACGGCCGTCGTCGCCCCCCGGCGGCCCCGCCCGCCAGCACGATCGGCAGCACCGGCAACACGCAGGGGGACACGGCGGCGATCACTCCGGCGATGAAGCCGATCCCCAACAGCAGAAGGAGGCCTCCGACGGACTGCGGCTTTGGCGCCACGGCCGCGGCTGCTCCACCGCTCCCTGAGGGCGTCGTCCCCATCCCTCCCGAGGTCGCGGCGGGCGGCGCCCCTCCTCCCGGCTTGAGTGTCCCTGGGGGCGAGGTGGCGACCGCCGGGAAGGCGCTGACCAGCAGCACTGCCGCGACGACGGATCCCGCGAGAGCGGCGACGACCGCCCGCCTCTCCACCACGCATCCCTCCTTCGGGGACGACAAGCGTTGGCGAAACCCTACTGTCGCCGCGCGAGCTACGGGCGCGCGGCGGCGTTCTCGAGCGCCTCGGCGATCTCGGCGAGATCGTGCTCGTCGGCGAAGGGGAGCTCGACGCGTCCGGACGCGACGCGTGCGTGGTACCCGGTCAGCGTCTCAAGGGCCGTGCGCACGCGCTCGGCGAGCGCCGGATCGACGGAGACGGAGCGGGTGCGCGGCCGCTGCTTCGCCCCGGCCCACTTAGCCCGCTGCTCGGTCGCACGAACGGAGAGGCCGCGCCGGACGATCTCCTGGGCGAGCCGACGCCGTCCTTCGTTGTCCGGGACGCCGAGAACGGCGCGCGCGTGCCCTTCGCTGAGCTGGCCGCGCTCGACCATGCCGAGCACGTCGTCCGGCAGCTCCAGCAGACGGATCCGGTTGGAGACCGACGGCTTCGACCGGCCGACGCGATCCGCCACGTCGCCGAGGGAAAGGCCGAACTCGTCGATCAGCACCGCGTACGCGCGCGCCTCCTCGATCGGCGTCAGCTGCTCGCGCGCGACGTTCTCGACGAGGCCGAGCAGGAGGGTCTCGCGATCGTCGACCGCGCGGACGACCGCCGGCACCGTCTGCCGGCCCGCCTCGCGCGCCGCCCTCCAGCGCCGCTCGCCGGCGACGATCTCGTAGCCGCCGACACCGCGCGGCCGCACGAGCAGCGGCTGGATCACGCCCTGCCTCCGCACCGACTCCGCGAGCCCCGATGCAGCCTCCGCCTCGAAACGGCGGCGCGGCTGGCGCGGGCTCGGGTGGATCGCGTCGACGGGGATCTCGAGCAGCTCGGATGGAACCGGCGAGCCGCCGATCAGGACTTCGAGCCCGCGGCCTAGACCACGGCGCGGGGAGGATTCAGGCGCGCTCGACAAGCTCCATCGCCACCTTCCAGTAAGCGTCGGCTCCGGCGGAGCGACGGTCGTAGGCAATCGCGGGCAGGCCGAAGCTCGGCGCCTCGGCGAGGCGAACTGAGCGCGGCACGGACGTGCGGAAGACGAGCGGTCCGAAGTGCCGCCGCACCTCGTTCTCGACGTCGGCCGCGAGACGCGTCCGGCCGTCGACCATCGTGAGGAGAACTCCGCCGATGCCGAGGCTCGGGTTGAGCCGGCGGCGGATCAGCTCGATCGAGTGCATGAGCTGCGTGAGCCCCTCGAGCGCGTAGTACTCCGCCTGCACCGGCACGAGCACGCGGTCGGACGCGGCGAGCGCGTTCACGGTGAGCGGGCCGAGCGACGGCGGGCAGTCGAGGAAGACGAAGTCGTAGCGATCGCTGCCCGAGGCGAGCGCCTGCGCGAGGTAGCGCTCCCCGTCGTCGTGCCGCGCGAGCTCGACCACCGCGCCGGCCAGGTCGGGCTTCGAAGGGACGAGGTCGAGGTTCGCGAACGCGGTGTGGCGGACGAGGTCGCCGAGCGGCGCGCCGTCGAGGAGGTCGTAGCTCGAAGTCCCGTTCGCGCGCATCCCGAGCCCGGACGTCGCGTTCGCCTGCGGGTCGAGGTCGATCACGAGCGCGCGCTCGCCGGCCTCCGCGAGGCAAGCGGCGAGGTTGACGGCGGTCGTCGTCTTGCCGACGCCGCCCTTCTGGTTCGCGAGGGCGTAGATCCGGGACACAGCCCGGTCATTGTCGCTAGGCCAGCGGACGCTTCTTCGCGACGCCGGGCCGCCGGGGGAAGCCGGCCGGGGTCGGCGCGAGCTTCGGGATCACCACGAGCCCGTCGTGCTCCTCGGGCGGCCCGCCGCCGAGCCGGCCGGCCACGGCGGCGACCCGCTCGAGCTCCGCCGTCTCACCGAGCCAGAGAATCGCCGCACCTCCGACCCGGACGAGCGGCAGGCACCACTCGGCCGCGACCGGCGGCTGGGCGAGCGCCTTCGCCAGGGCGACGCCCCACGTCTCGACCGGCTGCTCCTCGGCCCGGCCCCAGGCGACGCTCGCGTTCGGCGGCGCCCAGCGCCGCAGGAAGTCGCACTTGCGCCGTTCAGCCTCGAGCAGCGTCACCTCGCGTTCCGGCAGCGCCACCGCGAGCGGAATCCCGGGCGAGCCGCCGCCCGAGCCGACGTCCACGATCGGCCCTTCGAACCGCCCGACGACCGGCACGGCCCGCAGCGCGTCGTCGAGCAGCATCGCCCGCGCCCGGCGGGGGTCGCTCAACGCAGTGAGGCCGGGAGCCGCGAGGACCGCGTCGAGCCAGTCAGCCAGGAAGGACGACGACGTAGCGATTCGGCTCCGTCCCCTCCGAGGCGGTCGCAACCCCCGCGGCGTCCTTCAGCCGCAGGTGGACGACCTTCCGCTCGACGGCGGTCATCGGCTCGAGCTCCTCGGGCTCGCCGCTGTAGCGAACGCGCTCGGCGACTTCGTCGGCGAGGGTCTCGAGCGTCGTCTGCCGCCGAGCCCGGTACCCCGCGGCGTCGACGACGACATCCTTCTTCTCGTCGCCGTAGGCGCGATAGGCGACGACGTTCATGAGGTACTGGATCGCGTCGATCGTCTGCCCGTGGCGGCCGATCAGGAGGCCCACGTCGGGCCCCGAGCAAGTGATGACGATCGCCTCGTCGTCCTCCCGCACCTCGACCCGGGCCTCGACCCCGAGTGTCGCGACGATCCGCGCGACGAGGGCCCGCGCCTCCGCGGCCTGGCCGCCTTGCTCCTCGACGACGGAGGCAGCTGCGGCGGCCTCCTCGGGAAGATGCGCGAGAACCCGCGCCGGCTCGTAGCCGACGCCGAGCAGGCCCCGCTCGCCCTCGGAGACGACCTCGAAGCGCACCGCCGCCTTGTCGAGCCCCGGATAGCGGTGCTCGAGCTCCCGCAGCGCCGCCCACTTCGCCTCGCCGACGGTCTCGCCCGTCGTTTCGACGGTGAGATCCGCGCCGCTCATCTCCGGGCGCGCTTCTTCTTCCGGCGCACCTGGCGCGGGCGCGCACCAGCGCTCGCCGAGGGAGCCGGCGTCGGCGGCGGCGTCTCGAGGGATGCGCCGTTGCCGCTCGTCCCGTCGTCCTTCGGCGGCGTGCGCGAGCTCCGCCGCTCGGCCGCAGGCGCCGGCGTCTTCGCCACGAGCCGCCGCGTGATCAGTCCCTGCCCGACCGTCCAGAGGTTCGTCGTCACCCAGTAGAGGACGAGACCGGCGGGGAAGCGCGCGATCACGAAGACGAAGACCAGCGGCATGAGCAGGAAGATGATTCGCTGCGACTGCTGCGCGGTCGGCGCCATGAAGAGGCCCGACGCCATCTGGCTCGCGACGTAGACCACCAGCAGCACGTAGCCGCCCCAGTGGGCCGTCGTCCCGTCCGCGATCGACGGGATGAAGTGGAGGAACGAGAGGTCCGCGTGCGGCGAGACGTGGAAGTTCGTGCTGAAGTGCTTGAGCGTGTAGTAGAGGGCGATGAAGACCGGCAGCTGGGCGAGCATCGGCAAGCACGAGGCGGCCGGGTTGATCTTGTTCTCCCGGTAGAACTTCATCAGCTCCTCGTTCTGCTTCTGCCGGTCGTGCTTGTACTTCTGCTGGATCCGCTTCATCTCCGGCGCGTGCTGCTGGAGCGACTGCATCGAGTGGATCTGCCGGATCGTGAGCGGGACGAGGATCATCCGGACGACGACCGTCGTCGCCACGATCGACCACGCCCAGGTGAGCCCGAGGCTCGAGTGGAACCAGTTGAGGACGTGCTTCATCACGTCCTCGAGCTGACTGAAGACCGGAACCGTGGCGAGGAGCATGTGCGTCATCGGACCGGGTCGAACCCTCCGTGGCTCCACGGGTTGCAGCGGAGCAGCCGCCAGCCGGCGAGGGCGCTGCCCTTGAAGATCCCGTGCCTACGCACTGCCTGAATGGCGTACTCCGAGCAGGACGGCTCGTACTTGCACGTCGTCGGGAACAGGGCGCCGAAAGTCAGGCGCCAGGCCCAGACGAGCCCGATCCCGGCGAGCCGCGGGATGCGCGCGGCGGCGGTCACGCCGCCACCGCCCCGGTCTGGTCGAGCAGCTCGTCGACGCGCTCGACGAGCCACGCGTAGCCGTTCGCCTCGGCCGCCTCGGGCAGGCCGGGCCGGACGACGAGCACGTAGTCGTGGCCGGGCGGAACGCGATCGAGACGCTCGTCCCAGACCTCGCGCAAGCGGCGCTTGATCCGGTTCCGCTCGACCGCCCCGCCTGCCTTCCGCGGCACGGCGAAGCCGACGCGCGGGTCGGCCGGCTCGTCCTGCGGCAGCCAGTGGAGGACGAGGTAGCGCGAGGAAACCGAGCGGCCGCGGCGGTGCACCGCGTCGAAGTCCCGGGAGCGGGACAGGCGGTTGGCGCGCTTCACGGAAAGCAGCTTAGTGCCGTCCGTGCTACGCGGAGAGACGGGCGCGGCCCTTGCCGCGGCGGCGCTTCAGGATCGCGCGGCCGGCTTTCGTCGACATCCGCGCGCGGAAGCCGTGCTTGCGCTTGCGGCGACGGACGTTCGGCTGGTAGGTGCGCTTCACGAGAGGTGAAAAGGCTCGTCTTTGCCAGAAAAATCCCCGCCGGCGGCGGGGCGTGCGCGGCAGTATAGCCACCGGTCGTCCACCGTCTTGTCCACAACCGGCGAGGGCGGCGGCAAGCCGCTGGAGGGAGTTTCCCCCACTGCTGTCCACACCTGTGGAGGGATCCTGCCGGTCCGGAAACTCCCTGCAAAAGCCCGTGTTTTGCCCCCACGAAGGGCGCTGTTATGCTGGCCGTTCGGTCTGGCGAGGAGGGTCGGAACAGCAGTGGAGCACCAAATCGAGCTGTCCGCGGAGAACCTTTGGAGCGAAATCTCCGGACGGCTCCGAGAGGCGCTGAACGACCGCACCTACGCAAAGTGGTTCGGCGACGTCCACAACCTCCAGGTCGAGGGCGAGACGATCATCCTCACCGTCCCGAACGAGCCTTCACGGGACTGGATCGAGAGACATTTCCGTGGTCTGCTCGGCGCCGCGGTACGCGACATCGTCGGCGACGACCGGCCGCTCGAGCTGCGCGTGGCCGACCCCGATCGGGAGCATGCCGCTCAGCAGGACGGCGTTGTTTCCATGGTCCAACCCCTGCGGACGCGGCCCGAAAGCGGTGGATTCAAGGCGAAGTACACGTTCGACTCCTTCGTCATCGGCTCGTCGAACCGCTTCGCACACGCCGCAGCGCTCGCCGTCGCCGAAGCGCCGGCGCAGGCGTACAACCCACTCTTCATCTACGGCGGAACCGGTCTCGGCAAGACGCACCTCCTCCAGGCGATCGCGCAATACGTGGACGAGCACTCCTCGTCGCTCTCGGTCCGCTACGTCACGAGCGAGGCCTTCGTCAACGACTTCATCAACTCGCTGCGCGACAAATCGCGCATCGAGGGCTTCAAGCAGCGCTACCGCACGTACGACGTCCTGCTCATCGACGACGTCCAGTTCTTCGAGGGCAAGGAGCGCTTCCAGGAGGAGTTCTTCCACACGTTCAACTCCCTCTACGAGGCCGGCTCGCAGATCATCCTCTCGTCGGACCGGCCGCCGCGCGACATCGCGACACTCGAGGAACGGCTGCGCAGCCGGTTCGAGTGGGGACTGATCACCGACATCCAGCCGCCGGATCTCGAGACGCGGATCGCGATCCTGCGGCGCAGGGTCAAGGTCGACGGGATCAACGTCCAGGACGAGCAGGTGCTGACGTTCATCGCCAGTCGGGTCTCGACGAACATCCGCGAGCTCGAAGGCGCGCTGACACGCGTCGTCGCGTTCTCGTCCCTGACCGGGCGGGCCATGACGGTCGAGCTCGCGCAGGACGTTCTCCGCGACGTCTTCCCCCAGGGCGAGGCGGCGGAGGTCTCGATCAAGCGGATCCAGGATCTCGTCGCGGAGCGGTTCAGTCTCACGCTCGACGAGCTCTGCGGCGACAAGCGCTCCCAGAACATCGTCTATCCGCGCCAGGTCGCGATGTACCTCTCACGCGAACTGACCGACTCGTCCCTCCCGAAGATCGGCAAGGAATTCGGCGGTCGCGACCACACGACCGTGATCCACGCGACGTCAAAGATTGCGCGCTTGATCCGTGAGGACAGGTCTGTGTACAACCTCGTGCAGGAGCTCACCGCACGTGTGAAGCAGGTGCGCTGACGCTTGGCTCCTGTGGGACCGCTCGGATCGTCCACAATGAGCCTCCACATGTGCACCACCGCAGCCACGCGCTCCGGCGCACACTTTCCCCGTCGTCCACACTCCCTACTACTTCTATGAGGACCAGATAGATGATCGAGAGTGACATTGCAGTCGGCGCCGACCTGAGGATCACCTGCTCGAAGGATGAGCTCGTCCACGGCCTGTCGCTCGTGGGGCGCGCGCTTTCGACTCGCACGGCGATCCAGATTCTGTCCGGGATCCTGCTCGAGGCCAGCGGCGACGAGCTGCGCCTGGCGGCGACGGACATGGAGCTCTCCGTGCGCGCAGTCGTGCCGGCACGCGTCGAGGGGAACGGCTCGATCGTCCTTCCGGGACGGACGCTCGTCGACATCGCGCGCCTGCTGCCGGCTGACGAGGTCACGCTCGAGCATCGTTCCGCCGAATCCGTCGTCCACCTGTCGTCCGGCAGCGCGAGCTACACGCTCAACACGTTCAATCCCGAGGACTTCCCGCGTCTGCCGGACCTCGCCGGCGCCGAGACCTTCGCCGTCGAGCGGGAGCCGCTGCTCGAGACGATCATCCGCGTCGCCCGCGCCGCCTCGCGCGACGAGGCCCGCCCGGTCCTTACCGGAGTCCTCGTTCAGTTCGCCGGCGACAAGCTCGTCATGGCCGCGACCGACTCGTATCGGCTGGCCGTGAAGGAAACCTCACTCGGCGCCGCCGCGACCGACCTCGAGGCGATCGTCCCCAGCCGCGCCCTGCAGGAGCTCGCTCGGATTGCGGGCGACGCCGACGAGATCGCCGTCGGCGTGGAGGAGAACCAGGTGCTCTTCTCGATCGGCGGTGTCTGGCTGACGACCCGGCGGATCGACGGCCAGTTCCCGAACTATCGCCAGCTCCTGCCGGAGTCCTTCGAGCACGAGCTCGTGATCCCCCGGAGCGAGATCCTCGACGTCGTACGGCGGGCGGCGGTGATGATCCAGCGCGCGACGCCGCTCCAGCTTCGCTTCGCAGACGGGGAAGTGACGGTCGTCGCACGGACGCACGAGGTCGGCGAGTCGCGCGAGTCGATGCCGGTCGCGTACACCGGCGAGCCGCTCGAGATCGGCTTCAACGCCGAGTTCCTTCGCGACGGGCTCGAGTCGGTGGACGGCGACGACGTGAAGTTCAAGCTGATCAGCCCGCTCCGCCCGGCAGTGCTCGAGGGCGAGGACGGTGACTTCACGTATCTCGTCATGCCGATCCGCCTCCCCGGCTGATCGTCCAGGACGTCTCTCTCCGCAGCTTCCGGTCGTACGAGCGGCTCGAGCTGGCGGTGCGACCGGGGCTCGTGCTCGCGGTCGGCCCGAACGGCGTCGGAAAGACGAACCTGCTCGAGGCGATTCACGTCGCGACCCAGGGCTTCTCGCCGCGCACGCGGACCGACGCGCAGCTCGTGCGCTTCGGCGACGCCGGCGCCCGGACGGCGGTGAGCGGCCGGCACGGGGATGTCGGTCTGGAGCTCGAGGTGACGATCCGGCCGGGCGAGGGCAAGCGGGCGAAGGTCAACGGGGCGCCGCTCCGGGCGGCCGAGCAGTTGCGGACGACCGTGTCCACGCTCGTGTTCACGCCGGACAGGCTCGGCGTCGTCAAGGGAGCGCCGGTCGCCCGGCGCGCCTACTTCGACCGCGTTCTCGGCCGGCTGTTCCCGGCCCGGGCCTCGCTGTCGGTCGAGTACGGCGGGGCGGTCGCACAGCGGAACGCGTCGCTGCGACGGGCTGCGGGCGGCTACTCGACGCGAGAGGCGATCGAGCCCTGGAGCGAGCAGGTCGCGACTCTCGGCGCGGAGCTCGTTGCCGGGAGGCTCGAGGCGATCGCGGCGCTGGAGCCGGTCTTCGCGGAACGAGCCGAGGAGCTGGGCCTCGCGGACGGCGCTCTCCGCTACGAGGGCGAGCCTCCGACCCGCGCAGCCCTCGATTCCGCGCTTGCGCGCGATCTCGAGCGGGGCACAACCTCCCTCGGGCCGCACCTCGACGATGTCGTGATCGTCGCCGGCGGCCACGACCTCCGGAGCTTCGGCTCCCAGGGCGAGCAGCGGCTCGCGCTCCTCGCGCTCCTGCTCGCCGAGGCCGAGGCGATCACCGAACGGAACGGCATCCCGCCGCTGCTCCTGCTCGACGACGTTCTCTCCGAGCTCGACCCGAGGCGCCGCCTGATCCTCGCGGAGCGCGTGCGCCGCTCCGGCCAGGCGCTCGTCACCGCGACGGACCCGTCCCTCCTGCCCGCGGAGCCCGACCAGCTGCTCGAGGTCTCGCCCGGCGCCGTGGCCGAGGCGGCCTGATGGATCCGGTCGGGGACGATGTTCGCGAGGAGCTCCGCCGGCTCGGCGGCGAGAGCGGTCCAGGTGCCGAGACGACCGACGCGTGGACTGCGGCCGTAGGCGAGGAGATCGCGCGCAACGCCTGGCCGGCCCGCACGCAGGCCGACGGAACGCTCGTTGTCCACGTGCGCGACGCCGTCTGGGGCTTCGAGCTGACCCAGCGTGCGACCGAGATCGCGGCTCGCCTGCCGAGCTCTTCGCGCCTCCGTTTCGTGCCCGGCCCCCTCCCCGACGAGGCGCCCTCGGAGGTGCAGCCGGCGGCCCCGCAGGCGTCGCCGGAGCAGGAACGGGAGGCGGAGGCGATGGCCGCCGGGATTATCGATCCAGAATTGCGTGAATCTGTTGCGAAAGTCATAAAATCCGCGCTCGCTCGGGCCCCGGACGACCGCCCGATCTGATACACTTCCTTTTGCCCGCAAATCCCCGATTTGCAGGGCTTTTTTCATGACCGAAACGGACTACACCGCAAAGGACATCACCGTCCTCGAAGGCCTCGAGCCGGTCCGGCTCAGGCCGGGGATGTACATCGGCTCGACGGGGCTCCGAGGCCTCCATCAGCTCGTCCACGAGCTGATCGACAACGCCGTCGACGAGGCCCTCGCGGGCCGCAACGACCGGCTCGAGGTGACCCTCCATCCGGACCATTCCGTCACGGTCCAGGACTGGGGCTCGGGCATCCCGGTCGACGTCATGCCCGAGCAGGGGCTGCCGGCGATGACGGTCGTTCTCACGAAGCTCCACGCCGGCGGCAAGTTCGGCGGCGCGGGCTACAAGGTCTCCGGCGGACTCCACGGCGTCGGCGTCTCGGTCGTCAACGCGCTGGCCGAGCGGTTCGTCGCCGAGGTGCGCCGCGACGGCCAGATCTACCGGCAGGAGTTCGAGCGCGGCGAGCCGCTCGGCGACATGGAGGTCGTCGGAAAGATGGCGAAGGACGAGTCGACGGGGACGACGATCACGTATCTCCCCGACTCGGAGGTCTTCGAGACGCTCGATGTCGACGCGGTGACGCTCACCCAGCGCCTGCGCGAGACGGCCTTCCTCACGAAGGGCCTCCACATCAAGCTCGTCGACGAGCGCGCCGACGGCAAGACCGTCGAGTTCCACTACGAGGGCGGCATCCGCGACTTCGTCTCGTACGTCAACGAGGCAAAGGACGCGATCCACCGCCACATCGTCTACTTCGAGGGCGAGACCGACCAGGGCTCCGTCGAAGTAGCGATGCAGTGGAACGCGTCGTTCCAGGAGTCGGTCTTCACCTTTGCGAACAACGTCAACACGGTCGAGGGCGGCTCCCATCTCTCCGGCTTCCGCAGCGCGCTGACCCGCACGCTCAACGCGAAGGCCACCGAGCTGAAGCTGCTGAAGAGCGGCGAGAGCCTCGACGGCGAGGACGTACGCGAGGGGCTCGCGGCAGTCGTCTCGGTCAAGCTCCAGAACCCGCAGTTCGAGGGGCAGACGAAGACGAAGCTCGGCAACCCCGGCATCGAGGGTCTCGTCCAGACGACCGTCAACTCCTCGCTCAACCAGTTCCTCGAGGAGAACCCGCAGGACGCGCGGGCGATCTGCAACAAGGCGATCGCGGCGATGCGGGCCCGCCTCGCCGCGCGGAAGGCGCGCGAGCTGACGCGGCGCAAGTCCGCGCTCGACAGCTCGTCGCTGCCGGGCAAGCTCGCGGACTGCTCGATCCGCGACCCGTCGCTGGCCGAGCTGTTCATCGTCGAGGGCGACTCCGCCGGCGGCTCGGCGAAGACGGGCCGCGACCGCACCTACCAGGCGATCCTGCCGCTGCGCGGGAAGATCATCAACAGCGAGAAGAACCGGATCAACAAGGTTCTCTCGAACAACGAGATCCAGGCGATGATCACCGCGATCGGGACCGGGATCGGCGACGAGTTCGACATCTCCGGCCTCCGCTACCACAAGATCATCGTGATGACGGACGCCGACGTCGACGGCTCCCACATCCGCACGCTCGTCCTCACCTTCCTCTACCGCCACATGCGCGAGCTCTTCGAGTACGGCCACATCCACATCGCCGTGCCGCCGCTCTACAGGGTGAAGCTCGGCAGCCAGGAGTTCTACTTCGAGAAGGACTCCCAGCTCGAGGAGCTCCTCGTGCGCGAGCGGTTCGGCGATCTCGACGTGCGCGACCGCGACGGCACCGAGGTCAAGCTCACGGAGGCGCGCTGGAAGAAGTTCACCGGTGCGCTCGCCGAGTTCGAGGGCTGGTCCGCACGGCTCCGCACCGACTTCGGCCACCACGCATCCGACCTCGTCGTCGCGCACCGGCTCGTCGAGCTCGACGGTGTCACGCCGGCCGACATCGAGGCCGGGATCGCCGCGCTGCCGCCCAACGGCTACAAGCTCTCGGTACTCGAGCGCGACGAGCAGGGCCTCCGGGTGAAGGTCGTCGAGGAGGAGACGTCGGCTGCGCAGACGATCGGGGTCTCCGCCGACCTCCTCGCCTCTCCGATCTACGACCACGTGCGCAGCGCGTACCGGAAGCTCCTCGACATCGTCGGGCCGCCGCCGTTCACCCTCGCGCTCGGCAAGAACTCGGCCGAGGCGCTGAGCTTCCCGGCGCTCCGGCACGAGGCGCTGGAGCTCGTGAAGGAAGTCGGGATCCAGCTCTCCCGTTACAAGGGCCTCGGCGAGATGAACCCCGAGCAGCTCTGGGAGACGACGATGGATCCGACGAAGCGGCTGATGGTCCGGGTCGACGTCGAGGACGCGAGCGCCGCCGACCAGCTCTTCTCGATGCTGATGGGCGACCAGGTCGAGCCGCGCCGCATCTTCATCGAGGAGAACGCGAAGGACGCGTTCCTTGACGTCTAGGAGCTAGGGATGTCCGAGGTCGACACCGGGGCGCTCGGCGGCGGCCGCATCGAGTCGCGCGAGCTCGAGCAGGAGATGCGCTCGAGCTTCCTCGACTACGCGATGAGCGTGATCGTGTCGCGCGCGCTCCCCGACGTGCGCGACGGGTTGAAGCCCGTGCACCGGCGCGTCCTCTACGGGATGCACGAGGCCGGCCTGCAGCCGAACCGTCCGTACAAGAAGTCTGCCTCGACGGTCGGCGCGGTGATGGCGAACTACCACCCGCACGGCGACCAGGCCATCTACGACACGCTCGCCCGGATGGCGCAGCCGTTCTCGCTGCGCTACCCGCTCGTCGACGGCCAGGGGAACTTCGGCTCGATCGACGACGACCCGCCGGCGGCGATGCGCTACACCGAGGCCCGGCTCGCGCGGCTGGCGACCGAGCTTCTCCGCGACATCGACGCGAACACCGTCGACTTCGAGCCGAACTACGACGAGTCGCGGCGCCAGCCGTCCGTCCTCCCGTCCCGCTTCCCGAACCTCCTCGTCAACGGCTCGACCGGAATCGCCGTCGGGATGGCGACGAACATGCCGCCCCACCACCTCGGGGAGACGGTCGACGCGGTCGTCGCGATGATCGACGACCCGGAGATCAACGTCGAGGGCCTGATGAAGCACGTCAAGGGGCCGGACTTCCCGACCGGCGCGATCGTGGTCGGCCGGAGCGGGATCCGCGACGCGTACCGCACGGGCCGCGGCCGCATCGTGATGCGCGCGCGCGCCCACATCGAGGAGCTGCGCGGCGGCAAGTCGGCGATCGTGATCACCGAGCTGCCCTACGGCGTCAAGAAGGGCGGCGACACCGGCGTGATCCGGAAGATCGCCGACCTCGTCCAGGACAAGACGATCACGGAGGTCTCGGACCTCGCCGACCACTCGGACCGGACGGGGATGCGGATCCAGGTCGAGCTCAAGCGCGACGCGGTGCCGCAGGTCGCGCTGAACAAGCTCTTCAAGCACACATCGCTCCAGGCGACGTTCGGGTACAACGCCGTCGCGCTCGTCGACGGCGTACCGCGGACGCTCTCCCTGCTCGAGCTCGTCACGCACTACCTCGACTTCCAGCGCGAGGTCGTCACCCGCCGCTCGAAGGACGAGCTGCGCAAGAAGGAAGCGCGCGCGCACGTCCTCGAGGGCTACCTCAAGGCGCTCGACCACCTCGACGAGATCATCGCCCTGATCCGCGCCGCGGACGACGTCGACGCCGCCCGCGCCGGCCTGATGGAGAAGTTCGACTTCACGGAGATCCAGGCGCAGGCGATTCTCGACCTCCGCCTCCGCGCGCTCACCGCACTCGAGCGGCAGAACGTCGAGAAGGAGTACGCGGACCTCGCCGAGCGGATCGCCGAGCTGCGGGACATCCTCGGCGACCCCGCGAAGATCGACGGCGTCATTCGCGAGGAGCTGCTCGAGATCAAGCAGATCTACGGCCGAAACGACGACCGCCGCACCGAGATCGTCGCGGCAGAGGAGGAGCTCGAGCTCGAGGACCTGATCGCGGAGGAGGACATGGTCATCGCGATCACGCGCTCCGGCTACATCAAACGGCTACCGGTCACCGCCTACCGCGAGCAACGGCGCGGCGGGATCGGCGTGATGGGGATGGAGCTGAAGGAGGACGACTACATCGAGCATCTCTTCGTCGCCTCGACGCACGACTACATCCTCTTCTTCACGAACGTCGGCAAGGTCTACCGGCTCAAGGTGCACGAGCTGCCGCTCGGCTCGCGCCAGTCGAAGGGCCGCGCGATCGTCAATCTCCTCCCGCTCCGCCAGGACGAGTCGGTTCGCGCCGTGATCCAGACGCGCAGCTTCGAGGAGGCGAAGTTCCTCGTCTTCGCGACGAAGAACGGCATCGTCAAGAAGACCGAGCTCGCCCAGTACAACACGCCGCTCAAGGCCGACGGGATCATCGCGATCAAGATGCGCGACGGCGACGAGCTCGTCGGCGTCCGCCACTCGACCGGCAGCGACGACATCCTCATGGTCTCGAAAAAGGGCCAGGCGATCCGCTTCCACGAGACCGACGCGCGGCCGATGGGGAGGGACACGTCCGGGGTCGCCGGGATGAAGCTCCGCGCCGGCGACGAGGTCATCTCCATCAACATCGCCGAGGACGACGCCGACCTCCTCGTCGTGACCGAGAACGGCTTCGGCAAGCGGACGCGCGTCTCCGAGTACCCGGTCAAGGGCCGCGGCGGAATGGGTGTGAAGACCGTGCAGCTGACCGAGGCGCGCGGCTACCTCGTCGGCTCGCGCGTCGTCCGCGACGGCTACCAGGTGATGCTCATCTCCACCGCGGGCACCGTGATCAAGGTCCCGGTCGAGGACGTCAAGCGTCTCGGCCGCTCGACGCAGGGCGTGATCGTGATGCGCTTGCGCGGCGACGACGAGACGGTCTCCGCGCTCGCGCCCGTCGTCGAGGCGGAGGACACGAACGGCGACGCCGACGCACCGCCCGAGGAATAGCCCTTCCAAAAGCTCCTCCAGCGTTCTATAACTTCCAAAGCGGGCAGTCAGGGGAGTTCTAGGCGGCGAGGGCACAAATGGCGATCAGCCGGCAGGTCGATCTACTCGAACCAATCAACCTTGCGGACCATCTCGACAAGGTCGAGCTGTACCTGGGCCAGGTGTGCCAGATCGCCGGCATTTCGAAGATGCAGCTGGACTACTGGACGAACAAGGCGCAGATCCCGACGAAGGGCAAGAAGCAACGGATCTACGACATCGACGCGCTCGAGACCGTGATGCTGATCAAGCAGGCGAAGGACAAGGGCCTCAACCTCGGCGCCGCGATCGAGGCGGCTCGGAAGTTCCGGGAGCAGCGCGCCGAACTGGCGCTGAACGGCGGCCCGGTCGTCTAGCTCTCCGCGTGGCCCTGCTGCCACGCGTCGTAGCGCGTCTCGAGCTCGAGCAGGATCGCCGCAAGCAGTGGCGCCCGCTCCCAATTCCGTCCGGTCTCGAGCCGGAGCGAGGTCGGAGGCTTGACCGCGCCGGCCGGAAGCTCCTCCTGCGCCTGGTTGACGTTGACGCCGATCCCGAGCAGGACCCGGCCGTCGCTCGCCTCGGCGAGGACTCCCGCGATCTTGCGCTCCGCCACCATCACGTCGTTCGGGTGGCTGACCGTCGCCTCGCCGGGGAGGGCCGCCGCGACCGCTTCACCGGCGACGACGGACAGCTCCGGCCAGACGGACATCGGCGGCGCCGGCCGAAGCAGCACGGAAAAAAGGAGCGAGCGTCCGGGCTCGTCCTCCCAGACTCGGCCGAGACGGCCGCGGCCCTCGGTCTGATGGTCGGTCGCGACCGTCGCGCCCTCCGGGTCGGCCGGATCGAAGAGGCGCTGCGTCGATTCGCACTCGGCAACGAACGTGTACGGCCTCCCGAGGCGACCCTGCAGAAGGGGAAGCAGCACGCCGGGAGCGAGGTCCTGCGACACGGTCGCTTAGAGTAGTTCTGCCGTGAAGGCGATTCGTCAGCCCCTGCGCTCGCAGCGTCTCGATTACGAGTCTCTCAGCGACCCCGTTCTCGTCACGCGCGCCAAGAGCGGCGACGCGGCCGCGCTCGAGGTGCTGTGCACGCGCCATGCCCCGCGCGTCGAGCGGCTCGCGCGCCATCTGCTCCGCGACCCGGAGGACGCGCGCGACGCAGCGCAAGAGTCCCTCGCGAAGCTCTGCGTCCGGCTCCGCCAGTTCCGTGGCGAGTCGCAGTTCTCCACCTGGCTGCACCGGCTCGTCGTCAACACCTGCCGCGACGCCGCCGAGCGCCAGCGCTCGCGCACGCACGACCCGCTGCCCGACGAGCTCGGCGCCGATCTCGAGCACGATCCGGCGCGCGGCGTCCGCATCTCCGAGCTCCGCCGCGAGCTTTGCGACTCGCTCGCGGGGATCTCGCCCGAGCAGGCGCAGGTGATCGTCCTCAAGGACGCGCTCGGCTACACGTTCGAGGAGATCGCCTCGGCCGCCGGCATGCCGGTCGGGACGGCGAAGTGCCACGCGCACCGCGGCCGCCACCGGCTTCGCGAGCGGCTCGAGAAGCGCGACGTCGCGTGACCAAGCTCGTCCCACCGTTCGGGCGGGAGACGATCGAGTCGATCATCCCGCACCGGCCCCCCTTCCTGCTCGTCGACGAGGTCCTGGAGCTCGAGCCTGGGCGCCGTGTGCGCGGCCGCTACCTCGTGCCGGAGGACGGCTGGTGGTTCCAGGGTCACTTCCCGGAGCGGCCGGTCATGCCCGGCGTGCTCACGATCGAGGCGATCGCCCAGTGCGGCGCCGTCGCCGTGCTCGCGGCCGAGGAGAACCGCGGGCGCATCCCGTTCTTCGCAGGCATCGACGACTGCCGCTTCAAGCGCATCGTCGAGCCCGGCGACGTCCTCGACCTGGAGTGCGAGTTCCTGCGCGTGCGCGGGCCGATTGCGAAGGGGCAGGGCCGCGCGAGCGTCGACGGCGACGCCGCCGTCGAGGCGATGCTGACGGTCTTCGTCGGGAGCGGGGAGCCGGCGGAGTGATCGGCAACGGCCGCAGCGACGTCCACGTCACGATCACCGGTCTCGGTGCGCACGCTCCCGAGCGCCGGTTGACGAACGCCGACCTCGAGAAGCTCGTCGACACGTCGGACGAGTGGATCATGGAGCGGACGGGGATCCGCGAGCGCCGCATCGCCGCGGAGTCGGAGGCGCTCTCCGACCTGGCGCTCCCGGCTGCGGAGACCGCGCTCGGGCAGGCGGGCCTCTCGGGCAAGGACATCGACCTTCTCATCGTCGCGACCGTCACTCCCGACATGTCCTTCCCTTCGACGTCTGCGATCCTCGCCGACAAGCTGGGCGCCGTCGACGCGGCCGCCTACGACCTCTCGGCCGGCTGCACCGGCTTCATGTACGCGATCGCGCAGGCCTACGGGATGCTCGCCGGCGGGCTCGCACAACGTGCGCTCGTGATCGGTGGCGACGTTCTCTCGCGCATCCTCGACTGGACCGACCGCTCGACGCTCGTCCTCTTCGGCGACGGCGCCGGCGCCGTCGTGATGGAGCAGACGACCGAGCCCGGCTTCCTCGCGTTCGAGCTCGGCGCGGACGGTGCCGGCGGCGAGCATCTCTGGCTGCCGGGAAGCGGCTCGCGGCTGTTCGACGAGCCGGAGAAGAAGGTGAAGATGAACGGGCGCGAGGTGTTCAAGTTCGCGACGCGCATCCTCGTGCAGTCCGCGGAGGCGGTGCTCGACCGGGCCGGCTCCACGATCGACGACGTGGACGTCTACGTGCCGCACCAGGCCAACGTCCGGATCATCGACCACGCAACCAAGAAGCTCGGGATTCCGTCCGACCGTGTGGTGGTCAACGTCGACCGTTACGGCAACACGTCCTCGGGCTCGATTCCGCTTGCGCTCGCGGAGGCGCAGGCCGACGGCAGGCTTCAGCCCGGCAAGCTCGTACTCATGACAGGGATGGGTGCCGGACTGACGTGGGGGAGCGCGCTGATGCGCTGGACGCACCAGGCTGCGGCATGAACAAGATCGCCTTCTGCTTCCCCGGCCAGGGCTCGTTCGAGGCGGGGATGGGCCGCGACATCGCCGAGGCGATCCCGGCGGCGATGTCGGTGTTCAAGCGCGGCAGCGAGGCGTGCGGGCTCGATCTCGAGCGGCTCTGCTTCCACGGCACGCAGGAGGATCTGCTCGACACAGCGGTGCAGCAGCCTGCGCTCGTCGCGACGTCTCTCGCGATGCTCGCCGCCTTGAACGAGCGGGGAGTGAAGGCCGACTTCGTGATCGGCCACTCTGTCGGAGAGTTCGCGGCGCTCGCGGCCGCCGACGCGATGAGCGTCGAGGACGCGCTCGCACTCGTACGCGAGCGCGGGCTCGCGATGGCCGAGGCGGCGGCGAGGAATCCCGGCTCGATGGCGGCGATCCTCGGTCTCGCCGACGAGGTCGTGGAGGCGCTCTGCCGGCGCATCCTCGGCGTCTGGCCGGCGAACTACAACTGCCCCGGCCAGGTCGTCGTCTCGGGTGAGAACCTCGCGGTCGAGGCCTGCATCGAGCAGGCGCAGAGCGCGGGCGCGCGCCGCGCCGTCAAGCTCAAGGTCTCCGGCGCCTTCCACTCGCCGCTCGTCGCGCGGGCTGCCGACAGGCTGCGCCCGGCGATCGAACGGGTCAAGTTCCAGGAGCCGACGGCACCGTTCATGTCGACGGTTACCGCGCGCTTCGAGTCGGCGCACCGGATCGGCCCGCTCCTCGTCGACCAGCTCACGGCTCCGGTTCGCTTTACGCAGTCGGCGACGGAGCTCATGCGCGAGGGCGTACGCACCTTTGTCGAGGTCGGCCCGGGGAACGTCCTCTCGGGCCTCGTCAAACGGATCGACCGCACGGCACAGGCGGTCTCCGTGAACAACCTCGACGCACTCGAGCGGCTACCGGAGCTGCTCGCCGAAGCGTGACCTTCGCGTCGCTCGAGGGAAAGCGCGCCCTCGTCACCGGCGCGTCGAAGGGGATCGGACGCGCGATCGCCCAGGAACTGGCGCGCGCCGGCGCCGACGTCGTCGTCGGCTATCGCACCGGAGCCGAGGAGGCCGAGGAGCTCGCGAAGGCGATCGGCGGTCGCGCGATCCAGGCGGACGTGTCGAGCGCCGAGGACGCCAGGCGGCTTGTCGAAGAGGCAGGCGACCTCGACATCCTCGTCAACAACGCCGGGCTCACCCGTGACGGGCTGCTCGCCCGGATGCCCGACGACGACTGGCGCACCGTGATCGAGACGAACCTCTCCTCCGTCTTCTACACGTGCCGCGCCGTCTGCCGGCCGATGATGAAGAAGCGCGGCGGCGCGATCGTCAACGTCTCCTCGATCGTCGGCGTCCACGGCAACTGGGGCCAGACGAACTACGCCGCGTCGAAGGCCGGGATCATCGGATTCACGAAGTCGCTCGCTCGCGAGCTCGGCAGCCGCAACGTCCGCGCGAACGTCGTCGCGCCCGGCTACGTCAAGACGCAGCTCACCGACGTCCTGCCCGAGGAAGCGACTGCCGCGATGCTCCAGAACACGCCGCTCGGCCGGCTCGGCGAGCCGATGGACGTGGCTGGGGCGGTACGCTTTCTCTGCTCCGACGAGGCCGCGTTCATCACAGGGGACGTGCTACTCGTCGACGGCGGACTCGGGATGTAGTGAGCAGCCAGGCCAGAAACGGACGCAGACGCGTCGTCGTCACCGGGCTGGGCGCGGTGTCGCCGCTCGGGCTCGACGTGGAGTCGAGCTGGTCGGGCCTGCTCGCCGGCGAGTCCGGCGCCGGGCCGATCACGCACTTCGACCACACCGACTACAAGGTGCATTTCGCGTGCGAGGTCAAGGGCCTCGACCCGACCGAGTGGATGGACCGCAAGGACGCGCGCCGGGTCGACCGTTTCACGCACCTCATCCTCGCCGCGGCGCGCCAGGCCGAGGCGGACTCCGGGATCGAGATCGCGAAGGAAGCCGACCGCGTCGGTGCGTCGATCGCGACGGGCATAGGGGGCATCCGCTCGTTCCAGGAGTGCTACGACACCCTGATCAACCGCGGGCCGGATCGCGTGAATCCGTTCGCGATCCCGGCGATCATCCCGAACCTCGGCGCCGGCTGGGTCTCGATCGAGCTTGGCACCCGGGGGCCGCTGATGGCCGAATGCACGGCCTGCGCCGCGTCGAACATGGCGATCGGCGACGGGACCGACGCGATCCGGCTCGGCCGCGCCGACGTGATGATCTGCGGAGGAACGGAGGCGGCCGTGAACGAGGTCGGCATCGCCGGCTTCGCGGCGATGCGCGCGCTCTCGCTGCGCAACGACGATCCGAAGCGCGGCTCACGGCCCTTCGACGCCGAACGCGACGGCTTCGTGATGGGCGAGGCGGGCGCGGCGCTCGTCCTCGAGGAGCTCGAGCACGCGAAGGCGCGCGGCGCGAAGATCTACGCCGAAGTCGCCGGCTACGGGCTCTCCTCCGACGCGAAGCACATCACCGAGCCCGATCCGACCGGCCCGGTCAACGCGTTCACGATGGCGCTGGGCGACGCGGGTGTGAACGCCGGCGAGATCGACTACATCAACGCGCATGCGACCTCGACCCCGGTCGGCGACTCCTCGGAGACGAAGATGCTCAAGCTCGCGCTCGGCGAGGAGAACGCGTACAAGACTCCCGTTTCCGGGACGAAGGGAGCCACGGGTCACTGCCTCGGCGCCGCAGGCGCGATCGAGGCGACGTTCACGATCCTCGCGATCCGTGACGGGAAGCTGCCGCCCACGATCAACTACGAGGTAGAGGATCCGGACTGCGACCTCGACTACGTGCCGAACGAGGCCCGTGACGCGGACGTGAAGATCGCCGTCTCGAACAGCTTCGGCTTCGGCGGGCACAACGCCTGCGTCGTCTTCACGCGCTTCGAGGACTAGCTTCGCGCGAAGGTAGGTTCCTGGCGTGGAGCGCTGGGCGACGTTCGACTGCTACGGCACGCTGATCGACTGGAACGCCGGAATCGGCCGCGAGATCGAGCGGCTGTTCGGCGCCGACCGGGCCGGGTCGCTGCTCCACCGCTACCACGAGCTCGAGCCGCAGATCCAGCGCGAGGATCCCGGTCGAAGCTACCGGGAAGTGATGGCGATCGCGCTTGCGCAGCTGGGCGCGCCCCCCGAGGAGCAGGACGCGCTCGCGCGCTCGCTCCCGGGGTGGGCGCCGTTTCCCGAGGTCTCGGCCGGGCTCGGGGAAGCGCGCTCGCGCGGCTGGAAGCTCGCCGTCCTCTCGAACACCGACCGCGACTTCATCGACGCCTCGCTCGCATGCATCGCCGTCCCGTTCGACGAGACGGTCGTCGCGTCGGAGATCGGCGCGTACAAGCCGGCGCCGGAGGTCTGGGAGGAGTTCTTCGAGCGCACGGGCGCGAGTCGCGACCGGCACGTCCATGTCGGCGCGAGCCTCTTCCATGACATCGCTCCGGCAACCGCCCTCGGCCTGCGCACCGTCTGGGTCAACCGGCTCGGCGAGACGGCGGATCCGCAGCCCGACGTCGAGCTCCACAGCTTGGACGGCCTTGCAGACGCCCTCGACTTACTCGTTTCGACATGAATGTTCGTCCCGCCACTCCGGCCGACGCCGAAGCCGTCGCCGATCTCTTCAACGCGCTCGAGGTGGCGCTGCTCGGACACCGGACGAGCTTCGACGCCGAAGGGGTGCGCGGCTGGTGGCAGACGATCGCGTACGAGACGAACACGTGGCTGTTCGAGGAGGACGGCGCGCTCGTCGCTGCGACGGGCGGGCAGGTGTTCGACGGGACCGGCAACTCGGCCGGCGGGGTCCATCCCGACGCATTCGGTCGAGGGCTCGGAACGCGGCTGCTCGAGCTCGTCGAGAACCGCTTCGTCGAGGAGAACGCGACCCGGATGCACTCGTGGACGATCGCTGCCGACGAGCGCGGCAACGATCTCTTCTCGAGGCGCGGATTTCGCGAGGTGCGGCGATTCTGGGACATGGCGATCGAGCTCGACGACGAGCTCCCCGAACCGCTCGTCGCGATCGAGGTGTTCGGCGAAGACGACGCGCCGGGCTTCCACGCGGCGCTCGAGGAGGCGTTTGCCGACCACTGGGAGCACACTCCCGAGCCGTTCGAGAAGTGGTGGTCGCGACAGCAGGCCCGCGCGAACTACGACCCGTCACTGTGGCTGCTGATCCGCGACGCCGACGAGATCGTTGCCGTGTGCCGGAACGAGGCTCGTCCGTCCGGCGGCTACGTCGGCGCAATCGGCGTCCGGCGCGCCTGGCGTGGTCGCGGCTACGCGAAGGCGCTTCTCCACCGCGCCTTCCGCGAGTTCCGCCGCCGCGGTATGACCCACGCGTCGCTCGGCGTCGACGCGTCGAACCCGACCGGCGCGACGAGGCTGTACGAGAGTGTCGGGATGCACGTCGAGGTCGAGCACATCGTCTGGGAGAAGTCGCTGCCGTGAGCATCCTGCGCGCGAAGTGCCCGGACTGCCGCACTCTCACGGCCGTCGCGGTCGACGATTTCTACGAGTGCCACTCCTGCGGCCGTGTGTTCGCGGCCGGGCTCGTACGTGTGCCGCGCGCGTGGGGCGACGAGGGCGAGGCGATGGTCGAGGCGGCGGCGCTGCCGCTCGACTTCCCGGAGGTCGCCGACGTCGAGGAGGAGGCGCTCGCGATGCAGACGCTCGCGGTCGCATCCGACCTTCCGGCGCGCCCGCTCATCCTCGGCGGCTGTTGCTGCGCCCACATCGGCGCGGTCGAGGGGCTCGCGGCCCGGCATGAGCGCCTTGGCGTCCTCTGGCTCGACGCTCACGGCGATCTCAACACACCGGAGACGTCTCCGTCCGGCAACGAGTGGGGAATGCCGCTGCGCAAGATTCTCGACCACGGGACGATCGGCGCAGACGACGTCGTCCTCTGGGGCGCTCGGAACCTCGATCCTGCGGAGGAGGAGTTCATCGCCGCCGCGGGGATCTCCGGCGACCCCGAGGCCCTCCTCGCCCGCGCCGATGCCGTCTATGTCGCGCTCGACTGCGACGTTCTCGCGCCGAACGAGCTCGCGGTCTTCATGCCCGAGCCCGGCGGGCCGACGCTCGAGGAGCTCGAGACGCTGCTCCGCCGCGTGCGCGAGAGCGGCAAGCTCGCCGGCGCCGGCTTGACCGGTCTCGCGCCCGATCCGGCCAACGTCGCCAAGCTGCAGCGGCTCACGGCTGCGCTCGGGTTATGAGGCGGGGCGCGCTGCACTTGGCCGGTCTCGCTAGCGACGATGAAATGCTTCGCCGGATCTCGTCGCTTCGGACGCCATGTCCGCCCTCGTTGACGAGACAGCCCTAGACGCCCACGCAACCGCCCTCGGCAGCGGTCGGTCTAAGCTGGAGACGTGGCCAGGATTGACGTCTCGGTCGAGACCGGCGATCAGCCGGCGCCTCCGCCCAGCCATCCGAATACTTGCCCGAGCTGTCACTCGCACTACCGCGACGACGAGCTCGAGCGGAGTCTTTGGGTCTGCAGCCAATGCGGGCACCACTTCCCCATGCGGGCGCGGCCGCGCATAGCGTCGCTCGCTGACCCCGAGACGTTCGTCGAGGAGGCGACCGAGCTCCACTCCGAAGACCCGCTCCATTTCTTCGACCTCCGCCCGTACACCGAGCGGCTCGCGGAGGCGGAGATGAAGACGGGTCTCTCCGATGCGATGGTGATCGGGCGAGCCGCGATCGAGGGGCGGCAGTGCGAGCTCGCCGTGATGGATTTCGCCTTCATGGGCGGTTCGATGGGCAGCGTCGTCGGGGAGAAGTTCTCCCGCGCCTGCGACTCGGCCGCCGAGGCGGGCATGCCGCTGGTCAGCGTCACGAGCTCCGGCGGCGCGCGGATGCAGGAGGGGATCCTCGCCCTGATGCAGCTGCCGAAGACGGTCGCCGCGGTCGAGGACCTGCGCGACTCCCGCCAGGCGCTCCTCTGCGTGATGGCGCATCCGACGACCGGCGGCGTGCTCGCGAGCTTTGCGACGCTCGGCGACGTTCTGCTCGCGGAGCCGAACGCGCTCATGTCCTTCGCCGGCCCGCGGGTCGTCCAGGAGATCACCCGTGAGAAGCTGCCCGACGACTTCGGCCGCGCCGAGCAGAACGTCCGCTTCGGCCAGATCGACGCGATCGTGGAGCGCCCCGATCTGCGCCCGACCCTCTCTCGGCTCCTGAGGCTGTTCGATGCCCCAGAGTGAGCACGAGCTCCGGCTGCGCGAGCGGCTCGGGCGGCTGAAGAACCTCTCCCTGCTCGGCGGGGCGAAGCTCTCCGGCGAGCTCGAGCGCCTGCAGCGGCAGATCGACCGGATCGGCGAGGAGGCGACAGACGAGGACATCTGGCGGAAGGTCGAGCTGGCACGCCACGACGACCGTCCCTACACCCTCGACTACGTCGAGCGCCTGCTCGACGACTGGTTCGAGCTGCACGGCGACCGCGCTCTCGGCGACGACGGGGCGATGGTGACGGGGCTCGGCAAGCTCGACGGGCGCACGATCGTCCTCGTCGGCCAGCAGAAGGGCCGGGACATCCACGAGCGCGCGAGCCGCCGCTTCGGGATGCCGAATCCGGAGGGCTACCGGAAGGCGATGCACGCGATGGAGCTCGCCGACCGGCACGGCTTCCCGGTCGTCACCCTCGTCGACACGCCCGGTGCCTACCCGGGCGTCGACGCGGAGCAGCACGGGCAGGGCGCCGCGATCGCGACCTCTCAGGCGACGATGGCGCGCCTCACGGTCCCAATCGTCACGTGCGTGATCGGCGAGGGAGGCTCGGGCGGAGCGATCGCGATCGCGCTCGCCGACCGGGTGCTCATGCAGGAGAACGCGATCTACTCCGTCATCTCTCCCGAGGGGTGCGCCGCGATCCTCTGGCGCGACGCCGGCCAGGCGAAGAAGGCGGCCGCCGCTTTCCGGCCGGACGCGATCCACTGCCTCGAGCTCGGGGTGGTCGACGACGTCGTCCCCGAGCCGAAGGGCGGCGCCCAGATCGACCACGACATGGCGGCGCGCCTGCTCGGCGAGGCGCTTCGCGACTCGCTAAACGAGCTCGACGGGATCCCCGGTGACGAGCTTCGCCGCCGCCGGCGTGCTCGTTTCCGCCGTCTCGGCGTTTACGCCTGAGGAGACAACTTACGATAGGTTCGCTCAGGTTGTGTCGTGGAGCGTTCGAGCGCTGTCCACACCGTCCACAGGCTTATCCCCGACTATGTATGTGCCGTGTGAACGATAGGAATACGACTCGTGAGCAAGAAGCTGGCCGAGTACGAGCGCAAGCGCGACCGCCGCAAGACCCCAGAGCCGTTTGGGAGTAAGGCCCGCGGCAGCGCCCCGATCTTCGTCGTGCAGCGCCACGACGCACGGCGTCTCCACTACGACTTCCGCCTCGAGCGGGACGGCGTCCTCGCCTCGTGGGCCGTACCGAAGGGCGTGCCGCTCGAGCCGGGCGCACAGCATCTCGCGGTTCACGTCGAGGACCATCCCCTCGAGTACGGGAGCTTCGAAGGCGAGATCCCAGCGGGAAACTACGGCGCCGGCACGGTCGAGATCTGGGACCGCGGGACGTACGAGCTGGTCGAGGAGAAGCACGACGGCGGGCTCACCGTCCGCCTCCACGGCGAGCGCCTCGAAGGGACGTGGGCGCTCGTTCCTGCGCATCTGTCAGGTGACGAGAAGAACTGGCTGATCCTCCGCAAGCGCGAGGACGCGGCCGCGTCCGCGAGCTCGCGGCGTACGTACAGGCCGATGCTCGCATCCCTCGTCGAGGATCTCCCGAGCGGCACCGGCTGGCTGTTCGAGCCGAAATGGGATGGCTATCGCGCGGTCGGCTACGTCCGCGGCGGCGACGCGACGCTCCGTTCCCGCAACGGCAACGATCTGACGGAGCGGTTCGCGGCAGTCGCCAAGGAGCTGCCGAAGGCGCTGCGCACGCCCGACGCCGTCGTCGACGGCGAGGTCTGCGCGCTCGACGAGAACGGCCGCCCGAGCTTCTCGGCGATGCAGCAGGGGAAGCCGGGGACGCCGCTCGTCTACGAGATCTTCGACGTGCTCGAGATCGACGGGGAGGCGCTGCTCGACCTCCCCTTGACGGAGCGGCGTGAGCGGCTCGAGCAGCTCGCCGTCCCGTCGCGCACCGTCCAGGTCTCCGGGTCGTTCGAGGACGGTGAGGCGCTGCTCGAGGCCGCGCGGGAACAGGGGCTCGAAGGCGTGATGGCCAAGAAGGCGAAGTCGCGCTACCAGGAGGGGCGGCGCGGCGGCGACTGGCTGAAGATCAAGACGCACGGCCGGCAGGAGTTCGTGATCTGCGGCTGGACGAAGGGCCAGGGCAAGCGCGCCGGGCGGTTCGGCTCGCTCGTCCTCGGCGTCCGGCGCGGCCGCGAGTACGCGTGGGTCGGCAACTGCGGCACCGGCTTCAGCGAGCGCGACATCGACGACCTCCTCGCGAAGCTCAAGCCGCTGCGGCGCGCGACGACGCCCTTCCCGGCCGAGCCGAAGATGCCGAAGATCCGCAAGGGCGACGTCGTCTGGGTGGAGCCGGAGCTCGTCTGCGAGGTCGAGTTTCTCGAGTGGACGCACGACGGGCACCTGCGCGCGCCGTCCTTCCAGGGGCTCCGCGACGACAAGCCGGCTCGTGCCGTGCGTCGGGAGGCCCCGGTCGAGGTAGAAGACCACGGCGTGAAGCTCTCCAATCTCGACAAGATCTTCTGGCCCGACGACGACCCGAGCGGGCCGATCACGAAAGGCGACCTGCTCGACTACTACCGCACCGTCGCGCCGGTGCTCGTCCCGCATCTCCGCGGCCGGCCGTTCACGATGCGCCGCTATCCCGACGGCGCATACGGCAAGGCGTTCTTCCAGAAGGACGCGCCGAAGGGGACGCCGGAATGGATCGAGCGCTTCCGCCTCCAGGTCTCGACGCGCGAACGCCCGCCGAAGCGCCGCTGGATCGAAGCGCCGCTCGTGAACGACGCGAGAGCGCTGCTCTGGATGGCGAACATGGGCTGCATCGACATGAACGCGTGGTACTCGCGCGTCGACAAGCCCGAGCGGCCCGACTTCGTCCTCTTCGACCTCGATCCGTCCCCCGACGTCGGCTTCAAGGAGGTCGTGCAAGTCGCGCTGATCGTCAAGCAGGCGCTTGACGCGCTCGGGCTCACGTCCTTCCCGAAGACGTCGAGTGCCGAAGGGATGCACATCCTCGTCCCGATCGAGCGCCGGTCGACGTACGCACAGACGCGCGAGTTCTGCGAGATCGTCGCGGGAGCGATCGCCGGCGCGCACCGCGGCCTGGCGACGACGGAGTGGTCGAAGGCGAAGCGCCGCGGCGTCCTCATCGACGCGAACCAGAACGGCGAAGGGAAGACGATCGCCTCGGTCTACTCCGTGCGCCCGCGGCCCGGCGCACCGGTCTCGACGCCGCTCCGCTGGGACGAGGTGAAGGAGTCGCTCGATCCCACGAGCTTCACGATGGACGTCGTGCTCGACCGAATCCGCCGCCACGGAGACCTCTTCGGAGGTGTCCTCACGACGCGGCAGAGACTCGCCCCCGCGCTGCGCTCGCTTTCCTCCTAAGGCACGCGTGCGAGGATGCCGATGAGGATGGGAATGCGGCTCGCCAAAGCTCCGTCACCTCACCATGCCGCGCGCGTGGTCAAGATCCTCGTGTCTCCGGGCCCGCATCACACGCTCGTCGGGCAGTGGCTCCACGACTTCCTGAACTTTGCGACGACATGGTTGCCGGTCTTCTTCCTGCTCATCCTCGGGATCACCGCCTGGCTGCTCTTCAGGGCCGTCGGGATGATGCCGCGCACGAAGCCGGCCAACCTCGCGACCAAGTCCAACACCCGGACGACCTGGCAGGACGTGGCGGGCGTGGAGGAGGTTCGCGCGGAGCTGATGGAGGTCGTCGACTTCCTCAAGGATCCGCGGCGGTTCGAGCGCCTCGGGGCGAAGACGCCGAAGGGCCTGCTCCTCTACGGGCCGCCGGGAACCGGCAAGACGCTTCTCGCGAGAGCGGTCGCGCACGAGTCCGGCGCGAACTTCTACGCGGCGAGCGCGTCATCGTTCGTCGAGATGTTCGCCGGCCTCGGCGCTGCGAGGATCCGCAAGCTCTTCCAGCAGGCGCGCAAGAACTCGCCGGCGATCGTCTTCATCGACGAGCTCGACGCCGTCGGCGCCCAGCGCACCGGGCACGGCTTCAACCGCGAGCAGGATCAGACGCTCAACCAGCTCCTCGTCGAGCTCGACGGGTTCGAGGGAGCGGAACAGGTCGTAGTGATGGGAGCGTCGAACCGGATCGAGGATCTCGACCCGGCGCTGCTCCGCCCCGGCCGCTTCGACCGGCAGCTCCTCGTGCCGCCGCCCGACCTCGCCGGCCGGGAGGCGATCCTCGAGGTGCACACGCGCGGCAAGCCGCTCCATCCCGACGCATCCCTCGCGACGGTCGCCCGCCAGACGTCCGGTCTCACGGGCGCCGAGCTCGCGAACATCTGCAACGAGGCCGCGATCGCCGCCGGCCGTGGCGGCGACACGGCGCTCGCCCAGGTGCACTTCGACTGGGCGATCGAGCGCGTCGTCGCGGGCCTGCAGCAGAAGAAGGTGCTGACGGAGAAGGAGCGCCGGATCCTCGCCTTCCACGAGGGCGGTCATGCGCTCATGGCCCACCTGATGGGCGGCACCTCGGAGCTGCAGAAGGTGACGATCGTCGCCCGCGGCACAGCGCTCGGCTACACGTTCCACCTGCCCGAGGAGGACCGCTACCTCCATACGAAGGAGGAGCTGCAGGACTGGATGGTCGTCGCGCTCGCCGGCCGCGCCGCCGAGGAGGTCGTCTTCGGCCGGGTCACGAACGGCGCCGCGAACGACCTCGAGAAGGTGACGGAGATCGCGCGCCACATGGTCTTCGACTGGGGCATGTCCGACTCGGTCACGTCGCGGACGATGCGCGCCGACAACTACGCGCTCTCGGAGGCGACGAAGCGGCTGCGCGACGAGGAGCAGGCGCGCCTGACGGACGGCGCCTATGAGGAGTCGCTCCGCCTGCTCAAGAAGCACCGTGCCCCGCTCGACAGGATCGCGGCCTCGCTCCTCGAGAAGGAGACGCTCGTTCGCGACGAGGTCATGAAGCTGCTCGAGGGCGTCGAGCCCGAGTCGCGGGCGTCGGAGACGGTCGGCGTCCCGCGCGTCGTCGCGAGCGAGTCCGGAGGCGTGCGCTTCTAGCTAGCCGCTGGTCAGCGCGGAGATGTCGATCGCGCCCTTGGGCGCGCTCGTCGAGACCGAAGCGTTCCAGCCGCTGAACGAGATCGAGCCCGAGTTCTTGCCGCCGCCGACGAGCGCGACTGGATACGGCGTGCCCGTCGCCGCGATGTAGAGCGTCCCCTTCTTCTTCGAGTCGTGGATCGCGATCACGCTCTGTCCCTTATACGTCGTCAGCCCTTGGTTGACGGGCGTGCCCGTGCTGGACGTGAGCTGCGTGAAGAACGCGGTCGGGCTCGTGAGGCTCCCGAAGGTGGCGAACTGGCCCTTGCCGGCAGGTCCCTTGAGCCATTTGCCATGGAACAGCTGGGCAGCGGCCGTGCCGCCGAAGTGCTTCCAGAAGGCGTCGCTGCCCTGGATGTAGATCTCGCTCCCGATCCGGATGAAGTTGAACTCGAGGCCGTCGGTGGTCATCTTCCCGGTCGCAGCCTGCTTCGAGGCTGCGAAGTCGAGGGTGATGGGCGAGCCGCTCGACACGATGCTGCCGGAAAGGTGCACCGAGCTCGCGCCCTTGGCGGCCTTGACGGCGTCGGCGAGGATCTGCGTCGCCGGCTTCGACGCCTCCGCGTTGGAGTTGGAGGTCGTCGTCGGTGCGGTGTTGCCGCCTCCTCCGCCGCCGCAGCCGGCGAGGAGAAGCGCGCCAAGCACGAGGACGAGAGCGGTCGCGCGCATCGCCGCGATCCTTTCACATACGATCGGCGGCATGGCCCTCGTGCGCTCGATCCACCATGTCGGGGTCGCCGTCGACGATCTCGACCAGGCGCTCGAGACGTATGAGCGGTTGTTCGGCGCGACGCTCGAGCACCGCTCGCGGGTCGACGAGCAGGGTGTCGAGGCCGCTTCGATCCGCGTCGGCGAGAGCCGCCTCGAGCTGCTCGGCTCGCTCGGGGAGGACACGCCCGTCGGCAAGTTCCTCGCGAAGCGCGGCCCGGGCATGCACCACGTCGCGTACGAGGTGGACGACATCCGCGCCGCGCTCGACCATCTCTCCGGCGCCGGTGCGGAGCTGATCGACGAGGAGCCGCGCCGCGGCATGTTCGGTCTCGAGGTCGCGTTCGTCCATCCGGATTCCGTCCACGGGGTCCTCTCGGAGGTCGTCTCCGTTGGCTGAGGAGAGGGTGCGGATCGAGCTCGGCTTCGGCGGCGGCCAGATCGTCGGCAGCTTCGTCGATCCGAGCTCCGCGGACAAGCTCGAGACGGCGCTCGGAGGCGGCAGCGGCAGCTCGCCCGTCGTCGTGCTCGACACCGAGGACGGGCCGCTCCACGTGGTGGTCGCGCAGGTCGCGTACTACAAGCGGATCGTGCGCGCCGGCCGCGTCGGCTTTTCCTCCACCTGACGTCGCCGGCGTTAGCTCGCACCCCTCCTCGGGGAACGGAGGAGGGATGAGCACTTCTGCGGAGCGGTCTGCCCGCGACTCGACCCAGCACGTGCGCGAACTGGTCGAGCGGGGCCGGCAGGGCGACCGGGACGCGCTCGAGGAGCTCTACCTGATCCATTTCGACCGGATCTACAGCTACCTCCACGTCAGCGTCGGCAATCGCCACGACGCGGAGGATCTGACGACCCAGACGTTCCTGAAGATGCTCGAGAAGATCGGCACCTTCCGCTGGCAGTCGGCGCCGTTCTCCGCCTGGCTGTTCCGGATCGCGCACAACCTCGCGATGGACCACTTCCGGTCGCGCCGTCGCTGGCAGCCCGAGGAGGAGGTGCCGGAGCCGCCGGGCGAGGAGGAGCCGTCCGCCGAGCTCCAGGCGATGCAGACGATCGGCCGCGAGTCGATGCTGAGGCTGATCGACCGGCTCTCGCCCGAGCAGCAGCAGGTGCTGACGCTGAAGTTCGTCTTCAACCTCCCCAACGCAGAGGTCGGGGCGATCCTCGACAAGACCGAGGGTGCGATCAAGTCGCTGCAGCATCGCGCGCTCGTCTCGCTCCAGAAGCAGATCGAGCGCTCCGGCTCCGCCCACTAACCTGCCCGCGTGGCTTTGGAGGTGGGAATCGTCGGGCTGCCGAGCTCGGGGAAGACGACGCTCTTCCGCGCGCTCACGCGCGCCGAGACCCACGGTTCCGGCAAGGAGCACGTCGGGATGGCGCAGATCCCGGACGAACGGCTCGACCGGCTTGCGGCGACGGTCGGTGCGCGCAAGGTCACGCCGGCGGCCGTGCGTGTCGTGGATGTCCCGGGAACCGGCCCGCAGCTGCTCGGGAACCTCCGCCAGGTCGACGCGCTCCTCGTCGTCCTCGACGGATTCTCCGGGACGCGCTCTCCCGGCGACGACCTCGAGACGTTGAAGCTCGAGCTGCTCGTCGCCGACCGGGATCACGTCGAGCGCCGCCTCGAGCGCGTCGCGAAGCAGGCGAAGTCGGGCGACACCCGGCTGAAGGCGGAGGCAGCGGAGCTCGAGCGGCTCCTCGCCCATCTCGATGCGGGCAAGTCCCTCGCCGAGTGGGACGGCGAGCTCCCCGACGAGCTCGATCCGCTCACGACGAAGCCGCTGCTCGAGCTGGTCAACGGGGCCGGGGGGATCGACCTCGAGCTCGAGGCGGAGCTGGCCGAGCTCTCGCCGGAGGAGGCCGAGGAGTTCCGCGGCGGCGGCGAGTCCGCGCTCGGCGAGGTCGTCCGCCGACTTGCCGAGACGCTCGACCTGATCACGTTCTTCACCGCCGGCGAGAAGGAGACGCGGGCGTGGACGCTCCGGCGCGGCGAGACCGCGCTCGACGCGGCAGCGACGATCCATTCCGACATCGCGCGCGGCTTCATCCGCGGCGAGGTCGTTCGCTGGGACGACCTCGTGGACGCGGGTGGTCACGCCGAGGCGGCACGCGCGGGCAAGCAGCGGCTCGAGAGCAAGATGTACGTCGTCGAGGACGGGGACGTCCTCAACATTCGCTTCAACGTTTAGGCGGCGTTCGGCGCCGGCGGGTCGTACGCCCCGCCGGCACGGCTCGACCTCAGCAGCAGTCGTCGCCGCTGCAGCAGTCGCTGCCGGGCTTGCAGCACTCGCCGCTCATCCGCGCCTCCTTTCGTCGTCGGTGTGGCGGCCATGATACATTGATGAACATCGATGTAAAAGCCGAAACGAAGAAGACGGGCCGCCCCCTGTCTGCGGCGAAAGGGTTCGGCCCGTCTTCAAGCCACGTCACGCCTCCCGTACGGAGGAGACGCGTGGGCGTTGTCATTGTGGCAACGCCTTGAACCGCTAGTCAATCCCTCGCGCCAGTGAAGACGCTCGCAGTCCTTCCGCAGATCTGCTGCGGCCCGGGCACTCCGCCGCTCGATCCCGCCGAACGGGAGACACTCGCCGCCCGCTTCAAAGCGCTTTCCGACCCGGCGCGCGTTGCGATCGTCAACCGGCTCGCGGCTGCCGATGAGGTCTGCGTCTGCGACCTGAACACCGCGCTCGACCTCTCGCAGCCGACGGTGTCGCACCATCTGCGGATCCTCCGGGAGGCGGGGCTCGTCGAGGCGAGCCGGCGCGGAACCTGGGCGTTCTACCGGCTCGTCCCCGAGGCGGTCGAGGCGCTGAGAGGCGCCCTCGGCGGATGACGCGCGCCTAGCCTCCCGCTGTGATCAGGACGACTCCGGCGAGCGCGACGAGCACGCCGAGGTCCTGCGTGCGCTGCACCCGCTCGCCGAGCACTGCGCGGGCGAGCAGCACGGTCACGATCGGGTAGAGCGACGAAAGCACCGAGACGACGCTGAGCAGGCCGTGCGACATGGATGCGCCGGCGAAGAGAGCGTTGCCGGCCGTGTCGAGCAGTCCCACCGCCACGAGCCCGGCGAGATGCGGCCGCACTCCGCTCGGCAGGCTTCGCCGCGCGAGCACGAACGCCCAGACCATCGTCACCGACGTACAGCGGAAGAGGAACGCGGGCCAGAGCCAGTCGTGCGCCGAGGCCGCGTGCATCGGGACGTAGTAGCCGCCGAACGCAATCACCGTGAGGAGCGCCCAGCCGGCTCCGGCGGCGATCTTCGTTCGTTCCGGATGCCGCTCGAGCGAGGCGGCCACGCTGCCGCCGAGAGCGGCGACGAGCCCTATCGCCTGGAGGCCCGAGAGCCGGTCGCCCGAGACCGCCACGCCCCAGACGACCGGCACGCCCGCAGCGATCGCGGCGATCGGCGCGACGACGCTGATCGCGCCCGCCGCCATGCCCTTGTAGAAGGTGACGAGCCCGAGCGTCCCCATCACCGCCGCCGGAGCCGCCCAGGCCACCTCCGCGCCGGGGACGCCGCGCCCACGCACGGCAACCGCGATCCCGAGCGCGACCAGTCCGAACGGCTGCGATGCCGCGAGCACCGTCAGCGCCGGGAGCGCGCGCGCCTTCACACCGCCGAAGAAGTCGCCGAATCCCCACGTGAGGCTGGCGCCGAGCGCCAGCAACGGAGCCAGCAGCACCTACGAGGGCACGGGCCGCGTCGCGGCGACCGCGTCGAGCTGATTCGCGTGGTAGAGAACGGCCGCCTCGGCGGTGCGCGCGGCTCGCGCGTCGTGGTGGCAGGCGACGGCGTGGAGGAGCTCCGCCGGCGCGTCGAGCTCCTCGAGCAGTCTCAGCCCGAGGTGGACGTGTCCGAGCAGCCGGCCCTGCTCCGTCGGCGCGAATACCGGCGGCGGGCCGAGCTCGCGTGTCCGTCCCACGTCGTGGACGAGCGCCGCCGCGAGGAGGAGGTCGGCGCGTAGCCGCGGGTGGATCTGGCAGAGCTCGCGGCAGAGTGTCGCCACGCCGACCGTGTGCTCGAGCAGCCCGCCGGCGTACGAATGGTGGCCGTCGGGCGTCGCCGGATACGCCCTCAGCGGCGCCTCCGCCAGCGCCCGCACGACGACGGCCCGCAGCGGCTCGTCGTGGACTTCCGCCACGAGGAACTCGAGGAAGCCCTCGAGCTCGTCGGCGTCTCTGCGCAGGCCGACGGCGAGCTCCGCGGGATCGACTCCCTCCGCCGGCTCGAGCGTCCGCACCTCGACCTGGAGCGCGTCCCGGAACCGCTCGACGCGACCGAGCACGCGCACGGCGTCGCCGGCCTCGAAGCGGCCGTCGAGGAGATCGACGTCGTTCCAGACACGAGCCGGGATGCGACCGCTCGGATCGACGAGCTCGAGCGCGAGATAGGCAGCGCCCCCGCGCGTCCGCAACCGCTCCTTTCGTGCGACCGCGTAGACGCCTTCGACGGTCCGGTTTTCCTCGAGCTCGGCGATTGCGGTCACGTAAACGATCCTAAACGCGCGTTTGGACCGGGAAGGGAGCGGGGACCGGGAGGTGGATGGCGATTGCCTCGCGCCAGAGCAGGCGGTTCGCCGCTCCGAGTCCCGTGACCCGCTACTGGCTCGCCAACTGTGTCGGCTTCAAGCTGGCCGGCGGCGGTCACGGAACGGTCGAGCGCATCCTCGCCGATGCCGACCCGTTCACGCCCTCGGCGCTCGAGGTGCGTTCGCGGCATCGCAAGCTGCGGCGCGTGCCGGTCTCGTCCGTCGTCGAGGTCGTCCCGTCCGAGCGGGTACTCGTGATCGGAGGCGAGGCGCGCCGCCCCGAGACGTTCCGGAGCCACGAGACGAGAGACAAGCTGCAGGAGGCTCTGCGGCTCGGGCGCAGCGTCGCGGTGGCGGCGGGCGCTCTGCTCCTCCTCGCCCTGCTGCGTCTCGCGGAGCTCACGCGCGAAGCCTGGCGCGTCGGCTCGCCGGTCGTCGCGGCCGGTGCGCGCCGTGGCGGGAGGGAGTCGGTCAGATTGGTACGGTCAGTGCCGTGGCAGGAATACGGCCGTTCCGTGCGCTCCGCTACGACGAGGCTGTTGCAGGCCCGCTCGAATCGCTCGTCGCCCCGCCGTACGACGTCATCGGAGCCGAGCAGCGCGAGGAGCTCAGGCGAGCGAGCCCGTACAACGTCGTCCACCTGACCCTCCCCGACGACGAGGAGCTGGCGGCTGCGCAGCTCGCAGACTGGCGTGAGCGCGGCGTACTCGTCCGCGAGCCGGAGCCGGCCTACTGGTGGCTCGCGCAGGAGTACGAGGGCCCGGACGGTGTGCGGCGACGGCGCGAGGGATTCGTGGCGGCGCTCCGGGCGGAGCCGTACGAGAACCGCGTCGTGCTGCCGCACGAGCGCACGCACGCCGGCCCGAAGGAGGGCCGGCTGCGCCTGCTGCGCGCGACGCACACGCAGCTCGAGCCCCTCTTCTTCCTCTGGGACGGGACGATCGAGATCGACGGGCTCGGCGAGCCCGATCTCCAGAGCGGCGGGGACAGCCTCTGGCGGCTCGACCCGGAGTTCGGAGACGCGCTGACCGAGGAGCTCCGCGAGGCCCAGCTGCTGATTGCCGACGGGCACCACCGGTACGAGACGACCCTCGCCTCGGGCGAGCAATGGCTGCTGGCGGTGATCGTCCCGACCGGACAGGAGGGGCTGACGATCTTCCCGACGCATCGCCTCGCCGAGTCGGTCGACGGAGTGGCCGGCGAGCCGATACCTCCGCCGGGCGATGTTCTTCCCGGACCTGTCCTGTACCGCGAGGGCCGCTACGAGCTCCTGCACGGGGAGGGGCTCGATCCCGAGGTCGTCGCCGCGCTCGCTCCCGCCGGCGTCACCTACACGCCGCAGCGCGAGGAGGCCGTCGCAGCCGTCGATCGCGGGGACGCGGCGGCGGCGTTCCTGCTGCGTCCGACCAGGATCGAGGACGTCTGGGCCGTCGCGCGGCGCGGCGACGTGATGCCGCAGAAGAGCACGTTCTTCTATCCCAAGCTCACCTCGGGCCTTCTCATGCTTCCGCTCGACGAGTGACCGACTGGCTCGAGCTCTGCCGGGCGGCCGTCGAGGACGTCTACGGCGTCCTTCAGGGCATGCCCACGCGCGCCGAGCGCGAGCCGGTCGTCGGCGCAGGCGCGGGCGGCGACGAGACGACGGCGATCGACCAGGCAGCCGAGGAGGCGATCATCGGCCGCTTCCGGGGCACCGGGGCGACGATCGTCTCGGAGGAGGTCGGCGTGCTGGAGGGATCCGGCACGGTCGTCGTCATCGATCCGATCGACGGCTCCCTCAACGCGAAGCGCGGCATCCCGTTCTTCTGTCTCTCGATCGCCGTCGCCGACGGAAGGACGATGGACGACGTCCACTTCGGCTTCGTCCACGACCTCGGCACAGGCGAGGAGTGGCTGGCGCGGCGCGGTGAGGGAGCGTGGCTGGACGGCGGGCCGCTCGGTGCGGTTCGGCCGAAGGACACGATCGAGATCCTCTCCTTCGAGGCGACGCGTACGTCGCTCGTCGCGCTCGAGGCCCCGAAGGTCGCCGAGCTCGCGCACCGGCTGCGGGTCATGGGCTCGCTCGCGCTCTCGCTCTGCCACCTCGCCTCGGGTCGCGTCGACGGGGTCTGCTCGCTCAAGCCGGCCCGCTCGGTCGACATCGCCGCGGCTCAGCTCCTCTGCCGGGAGCTCGGCTGTTCGATCGATCTCTTCGACGTCGAGGAGCCGTTCGGCGCGGCGCCTCTCGACCTCGGGCAGCGCTCGCGCGTGGCCGCGGCGGGAACGGACGACGTGTGCGCGCGGATCGCCGGCGCGCTGCGCGGCTAGCTAGCTGACGATCTTCGACGCGCCGGACGTCGTGGTGCTCGAGCCGGCGGCGTTGACGGCGGTGACCTGGACGCGGAGCCGGTGGTTGAGGTCGCGGCTCGTCAGCTTGTGGCTCGCCTTGGTCGCGCCCGCGATGCGGACGCACGCCGTGCCCCTGGCCGAGCAGCGGAGCCACTGGTACTTGTAGCTCGAGGGCGGGCTGCTCCAGTTGCCCTTGCTCGCGGTGAGGACCTTCCCCACCTTCGCGTTCCCCGCTACCTTCGGCTTGGCCTTCGCAGCCGGCTTGCCGACGATGACCGAGGTCGTCGCGGAGGTCGCCGTCGTCGTGGCGGCTGCGTTCGTCGCGGCGACGCGCGCCTCGAGCTCGTGGCCGGCATCGGCCGAGGTGGTCTGGTAACTCGAGGCCGTCGCTCCCGGAATCGCACTGCAGCCCGTCCCGGAGGAGGAGCAGCGCAGCCACTGGTACCCGTAGCTGACCGGCGTGTTCCACGTGCCCTGGGTCGTCGACAGCGTCTTGCCGGTCGCCGCGACGCCCGACACGACCGGCGGTGCGGTGTTGTTGGGAACCGGCACGACGACGGGAGTCGGCGCCGAGGGCGAGTAGGCCGAGGTGCCGCCCGCGTTCTGCGCGCTCACCTCCGACCGGATCTCATGACCGGCGTCGCCGGCGGCGAGCTGGTACGTCGCGCCGGTCGCGCCGCCGATGTTCACGCACCCGGTTCCCGACGAGGTGCACTGCTGCCACTGGTACGTGTATCCCGTCGGGCTGTTCGACCAGCCGCCGTTCGTCGTCGTCAGCGTCTTGCCGACCGCTGCGACGCCGGAGACGATCGGCGACGAGTTGTTCGCGGGGAGCGTCGGCCCGCCGGGGAACCAGTAGATCGCGTACACCGTGTTCGTGTGCATGACGGGGCCGCCCTGGTACACGAGCGGGCCGCTGCCCGTCGTCGCCGGCGACGCGGTTCCGCCGAGGCGCTGGACGCAGCCGTTGTCCGCGTTGCTGTACTCCTGCTGGAGCCAGTAGTGGTCGCCGTTGATCACCTGGTTGTACGCGGCTCCGCCGCTACCGCCGAGCGGACTGCCGAAGCCCCAGACGCAGAGGTCGGCCATCTCGTCCTCATTCGTGTCGTTGGACCACCAGCCGCCGTTGAGCTCCGGAGTGGGATCCGTGATCGCCTCGTTCATCTCGTGGCTGATGATGTTGATCGAGTCGTCCGTGCCGGGGTAGGTGCCGTTGTTCGGAGACTCGCCGCTCGTGCAGCCGTCGGTCGCGGCGTTGTCGGGCTGGACCGCGTAGACGATGGCGCTGTTGCCCGAGCCGCCGAAGTCGTCGTGGTACGCGCAGAAGTAGTTCGAGAAGCACTCGGTGCCGCCCGAGTCGAAGCAGACGTTGACGTCGCTGGGCGTGAGGATGAAGAAGAGACTCGACGTGCCGGTCGGCCAGCCGTTGGCGGTGATGTCGTTCTGGATCTCCGTCTGGAGCTGCGCGTCCGTGAGGCAGTTCGTGTACGGACTGCTGCCGTTGCCGCTTATGTCGGCGATGCAGCCGTCGCTCGGATACGGGGTCGTGTCGATGTACGCGCCGCCGAACGTCGAGTTGTAGGTGATCGCGCCGGAGCCGTCGGAGTACTGCGTGCCGACGGAGTAGACGTTGTCCGTCCTTCCACTCGCCGCGGCGACGTCCGAGAAGTACTGGTCGATCCCGTTGACGTAGGCGGCGCACGAGCTTGCCTCGTCGCAGGTGAGCGCGGCCCTGGGCGCTCGCGCCGCTGCCTTCGGCGCTGTCCTACCGTTGTGGCGCACGACCCCTGCCGGGCCGTGGCGCGCGACACCGGCCGCGCCGACCGCCGCCGCTCCGAGCAGGACCACGGCGGTGACGAGCAGGGCGGCGAGGAGCGGCTTCATCGCAACCACAAAGTAGCCCCGATCCGAGAGGTTGGGCTAAGGATTGACCGCGACTTTTCTTACTTCCCGGCGAGCGAGGAAGCGAGCCGGCCGACCTTCTGGATCGCCGACTGGAAGCTCGCGACCTCGGAGGCGATCGCCCCGCCGCTCGACTCGAGCTCGTGGAGCTGGTGCTCGAGGTACGTGGCCTGGCTCGCGACGTAGCCGGCGTCGATCTGCCTCGGGGGTGTCGTCGTCAGGTACGCCGCCAGGTTCTTTAGCTCGTTCGCGATCTTCCCTGCCGACGTTGCGAGGCCGCCGGCGTCGGACGAGACGGAGTCCGCTGCCGTGCCGGAGGAGCTCGCGGCCGACTGGACCGCGGTCGCGGCCCGCGCAAGCCGGCTCGTGGTCTGGGCGAGCTGCCGCGCGGACGATTGCGCCTCGGCCGTGCGGTGGGTCGCGATCCGGCTGTCACGCGCCTCGAGCCTGCTCGCCGCGGCGAGCGCGGCGGTGAGGGTGTGGTTGCGCGCCGTGGCGGCAACGAGTGCGGTCTCGGCGGCGTTGTTCTGCTGGGTCTGGTGGCGCCAGCCGATCGTGAACACGGCCGCGCTGACGAGCCCGCCGCAGAGGAAGGCGAGCGTCGTGAGCAGCCAGACGGGCCGCGTGCGCGCACGGCGGGCGTGCGGGTGCCGCATCCGCGCGAGCGGACGCTCGTCGACTATCGGCCAGCCGGTGGAATCGTGGGGCATCCAAAGGCGCTTCGACATGCGGTTGTCCCCTCCTTCCGCGCTACGCTCGCCCTCATGGAGCCCTTACACGACGACGTCCTCAAGGCGCTCGAGCAGGTGATCGACCCCGAGCTGCGGCGTCCGGTCACCGAGCTCGACATGGTTCGCGACGTCGAGCTCCACGACGGCGTCGTCGCGCTCACGATCGTCCTCACCGTCCCCGGCTGTCCGCTTCGCGACTCGTTCGAGCAGCAGGTCGACCAGGCGCTTCAGGGCGTTCCCGGCGTGACCGGCGTCGAGCTCTCCTTCGACGTGATGACGCCGGAGGAACGGCAGACGCTGACGCAGAAGCTCCGCGGCGGCGCTCCCGAGCGCGACGGCGTGATTCGGCTCCCGGCGGACTGCCGCGTGCTCGCGGTCGCGAGCGGCAAGGGCGGCGTCGGCAAGTCGACCCTCAGCGCGAACCTCGCAGTCGCGCTCTCGCAGAGCGGCCACCAGGTCGGTGTGCTCGACGCGGACATCTACGGGCACTCGATCCCGCACATCCTCGGCATCCGGCAGCGCCCCGTCGCCGTCGACGAGATGATCGTCCCGCCGGTCAAGGACGACCTGAAGCTGATGTCGATCGGCTTCTTCCTCGACGGGAACGAGCCGGTGATGTGGCGCGGGCCGATGCTCCACCGCGCGCTCGAGCAGTTCCTCACCGACGTCCACTGGGGCGAGATCGACACGCTCGTCGTGGACATGCCGCCCGGAACCGGGGACGTCTCGATCTCGCTCGGCCAGCTGCTGCCGCGCGCCGAGGTCGTAGTCGTGACCACGCCGCAGAAGCTCGCCCAGGACGTCGCCGCGCGCGCGGCCGCCATGGCGCAGAAGACGAACATGCGCCTGCTCGGAGTGGTCGAGAACATGTCCGGAGACGCCTTCGGGCGCGGCGGCGGCGGGGAGCTCGCGCGCGAGCTCGGCGTTCCGCTGCTCGGGACGGTGCCGCTCGACCCGGTGCTCCGCGAGCAGGGCGACGCGGGCGCGCCGGTCGTCTCCGCCCGGCCCGAGTCCGAGTCCGCGAGAGCCATTTTCGCGATCGCGGAGGAGATCGAGGCGCTTCGCCGCGAGCCGTCCGGCGGCATCCTCAAGCCGCTGAAGCTCGTCGGCTGAAAGAGTGCCGGGGTGGCCGCGGCCGCCTTCTTCGATCTCGACCGGACGCTGCTTCGCCGCTCGTCGGCGCTGGCTCTCGCCGGTTCCTTCCGCGAGCGCGGGCTCATCTCCCGCTGGCAGTTGCTGCGCGCGGCCGGCTGGCAGCTCCTCTTCGTCGCCCGCGGCGCCAGCCACGAATCGGTGCGGCGCGCAGCGGAGGACGGCCTCCACGTCCTCGCCGGCTACACGCCCGACGATCTGCGCTCGCTCGTCGCCGACGCGCTCGAGCCCATCCTCCGCCCTCTCGTCTATGCGGAGCCGCTCGCCCTCGTCGACGAGCACCACGCTCGTGGCGAGCGCGTCTACATCGTGTCGGCGACGCTGCAGGAGATCGTCGAGGCGATCGCCGGGGATCTCGGCTTCGACGGAGGGCTCGGCACGATCTGCGAGGTCGTCGACGGGAAGTACACGGGGCGCGCGGTTCGGGCGCTCCACGCCGAGGCGAAGGCCGAGGTGCTGCGCGAAGTCGCGGCGTCGGAGGGACTCGACCTCGCCGAGTGCACCGCCTACTCCGACAGCCATACGGATCTGCCGTTCCTCGAGGCGGTCGGACATCCGGTTGCGGTGAACCCGGATCGCCGCCTGCGCAAGGTCGCGGCCGCCCGCGAGTGGCCGGTGCTCGAGTTCAAGATGCGGCATGCAGCCTGAGGAAGGGCTCGCGCGGCTCCGGGCGCTCGGCTTCGGTGAGGCCGACGCGCAGGAGTTGTGGGAGCACTTCGACGCCGCCGAGCAGCGGGGCAAGCCGAGCCACGGGCACGCGCGGATTCCCTGGCTCGAGGAGCTCGAGGGCTACGACCCGTCCGCCGAGCCCAAGCAGCTCGAGGGCGAGGAGGGCTTCCAGCGCTGGGACGGCTCCGGCGCGATCGGCTACCTCGTCCTCGCGCGTGTCGTGCGCGCGCAGCTCGCGCGCCCGCCCGTGCACGCGCGGCTCGTCGTCTGCGAGCGGACGTTCCCGACGGGGATGCTCGGCCACCACGTGCGCCGGATCGCCGAGGCCGGCCTCGTCGCGCTCCTCACGACGACTTCGCCGAGGCGGCTCGCTCATCCCGGCGGCGGGGCGAAGCTCGCGAGCACGAGCCCGCTCGCGATCGGGATTCCGTCGAGCGGCGGCGACCCGGTCGTCACCGACGTCTCGATGTCCGCGGTCACATGGGGCGACGTGGTCGCAGGGCTCGCGAAGGACGAGGACGTCGTTCCGTTCGGCGGCGAGCACGCGCACAAGGCGTTCGCGCTCGCGGTCGGGCTGCAGCTGCTCGTCGACGCCCTCGTTCGCGAGGAGGGTCACGCCGCGGTGCTGCTCGTCGCGCAGCCGGAGTCGGACCCGGTTCCGGCGCTACGCGCGCTCGCCGCCGGCGTCAGGCTGCCCGGCGACGGCTAAGGCTGGAACGCTGGATTAGATGACGTCGTGCGTGCCGACGCGGTGCCAGACCACGTGCGGCTCGTCTTCGCGGATCGATCGGCCGAAGGAGAACGTTGCACGGCCGTTGTCGGCCCACGTCATCTCGAAGACTCCTGGAGCGCCTTGCACGCCCTTGACCCGCAAGCCCTTTCGGAACCCCTTCCCGCGTTCGAGATCCTCCACGAACTTCCCGACGGCTTCCTTGAAGGCGCGCCGCTGGTCGGGAGTCAGCGCCACGTAGTCGCGGTCGAACCGCCGCAACCGCTCATACGTGGGCATGACCCGTTACTCGTCGAGTGACGCGAGGAAGTCTTCGGACGTTTCGTACGTCGTGCTCCGGCCGGCCGCGTAGTCCTTGAACGCCTCGTGTTCGCCATGCTGCCACGAGCGTCCCCAGAACCATGCCTGCGTGGAGTCGATCACCTTGCGCGGGCGAAGAAGGATCCCCTCGTCGACCATCACCACTTCGATGGGATCGCCTTCTTCGAGGTAGGCAGCCTGCCGGATGTCGGCCGGAATGGTGATCTGGCCCTTGCCGCGGATGATGGTCGTGCTCATGCAGACTCCTTCGTCTGGCCGGAATCTCTGATTATCCGACTTTCTGCCTTTCCAAGGTAGAGACGATCGGTTTACGTGTCAAGCGTGCTGCGCTACGCCCGCGGGAAGCGCGGGTCGTCTCGAACCGAATCGAAGTCGCTGTCGCCCGCGGCGAACTCCGCGGTCTTCGGGTTGAGCTCGATCGCCCGCTGGAGGTGCTCGAGCGCATCGTCGGCACGTCCTGCGCGCGCCTCGACGCAGGCGAGGTTGTACGTGAGCATCGCGTGGTCGGGCCGCTCGGCGAGCGCGTCGCGGTACATCCCGATCGCCTCGTCCCACTTGGCCGCCTCGACGAGCGGATGCGCCGCGAAGAACGTCTCCCAGGCCGAGATCTGGAACGCCTCGCCGGGCTTGCCGCCGGTCGCGAGCACGAGCGCGTCCTCCGTGAGCGCGACGCCGCTGCGCTTGAGCGCCGGGTCGCGGACGAAGACGAGCTGCCCCTGTCCGAGCTCGTGCTCGTCAGCGCCGATCGTGAACTTCACGCGGCCGCGCAGGACGAGGTAGATCTCCTCGTGCTCGAGCTGCGACTCGGTGTGCTCCTCCACGACCTGGCCGCTGCCGCCGGCCGTGTACGCGTTCACGCCGAACGCCTTGATCCCGAAGTGCCGCCGGACCGGCCGCCATGCGAAGCCGTCCGGCATCTCGAGCGCCTCGAGGTCATCGACATGGACGAGGTTCACTTGAGCAGCTCCTGGAAGCGGGGGTCGTCGCGGATGTTGTCGAGGTCGGAGTCGCCCTCGAGGTACTCCCGGATCTCGGTCTGGTTCAGCTCGAGTGCCTTGTGGAGCAGCGCGAACGCCTCGTCCGCGTTCCCCGCGAGCGCTTCGAGGCAGGCGGCGTTGTAGGGGAGGGCCCACATCTCCGGCCGCTTCGCGATCTCCGTCTCCATCAGCGCGCGGCACTCGTCCATCCGACCGGCGACGCGCAGCTGGTTCGCGACGGCGAACGTGTCCCAGCCGCCGCCGTCGAACGCCTCGCCGACGGTCGCGCCGATGACGAAGAGGATCGTGCCGTCCTCGGCGGCGACGGCGGTGCGATGGACGAGCGGCGGAACGAAGACGAGCGTTCCCGCCCGCGCATCCTGGGTCTCCTCGCCGACGGTGAAGCTCGCTCGCCCGCGCACGACGACGTAGAGCTCCTCGTTGCCGCTGTCCTCCTCGTGCGGCGGGATCAGCTGGCCGCCCGTATCGGCGATCCAGCCGTTCACGCCGGCCGCGCGGTAGCCAAGCGTGTACCGGATCGGGATCAGGTTGCTGCCGCGATGCTCGGCCGTCTCGACCTCGTCCAGCGTGAGGATCTCGTAGCCGTCGCTCACGCCGTGGCCTCCCGCAGCGCGTCGAGGACGACGGGGTCGATCGCCTCGCCGCCGTCCACGCGCTCCTCGAGATTCTCGACGCCGGCCCACGCCGCGAGCGAGTCGTAGCCGAGCTGGGAGAGGCGCCGATCGACCTCATCGCCGAGCTCGCCCTCGAGCGGCAGCCAACTCTCGCGCGGGCTGACCTCGAACAGGCGGCGGTGGAGGCCGTAGATGCGCCGCAGCTCCTGGATCGGCAGCTCGTGGTCCTCGACGCGAAGCTCGACGAGGAGGTCGGAGAGCGCCGCGTAGCCGCCGTCGCGCTCCACGACGAGGAGGGCCGCGGACTGCTGGCCGCGCCTGTCGCCTCCGGCCGCCTGCGCGGCGGCGAGACACTCGATCAGCCGCTGCGCCAGCGGCAGATGCCCGTTCGCCTCGAAGGTGACGGCGAGCGCGTCGACCGTCTCGGCGCCGACGAGGATGTTGCCCTGCGCCGCGTAGCAGTCGCCGTTGCGGTGGCCGGCCCACTCGTTGCACTCCGGGCCGGTCCAGCTCGCGCTCCGTCCCTCGCCGTCGACGACGCCGAGTTGACGCTGGTCGCGTCCGTCGTCCTCGGCGACGAGCCGCTCGACGACGTCGCTCGCGGAGACTCCTTCGCGCAGCAGCGCGAGGCCGCTCGGCCCGTAGCGGGGATTCGCGTACGCCTGCGTCGCGATCGCCCCGACCTCGGGCTCCGCCCACGGGACGACCGAGCCGACGGAGAGGAACTTGGACTGCACGGCGACGCCCCACTGCCGCGCCTCCAGGTCGCAGGCCGCGATCGAGTACGTCGCGACGACCGGCTCAACCGCCATACGTGAGCTCCGTCAGGTCGAGCTCGAGCAGGTCGGGACGGCCGTCGGGGACGAGCACCGTCGCCACCTCCGGCCGCGCGAGCGCGTTCCGAACGTCCTCGGCCGAGCCGGCGCGGACGACGACGGGCGTGCCCGCCTCGAACGCCGCCTGAATCGCCGAGAGATCCTCAACGGAGTCGAGAACGAGCGCCTCCTCGACGGGGATCGCGGAGTCTCCCTCGATCGTGAGCTCCGGCACCTGCCGGCCGCTCGCCCCCCACCAGCGCTCCCTCATACCGTGACCGAGTCACCCGGCTCGAGCGCCTCGACCTGCACGCCTGGCGCGAGCTTCTGCAGCTGGTCCGGGCGGCCGACGAGCGGCGGGAAGGTTCCGTAGTGGCATGGAACGCAGCGCTTGACCCCGAGCAGCTCGAGCGCGACGGCGGCCTCCTCCGGCCCCATCGTGTAGTGGTCGCCGATGGGGAGCACGGCGAGGTCCGGCTCATAGATCCGCCCGATCAGCTGCATGTCGCCGAACACGCACGTATCGCCGGCGAAGTAGACGCTCTTCCCCTTGGCGCGCACGACGATCCCGCACGGCTCGCCCATGTACGCGCCATCGTTGTTGGAGCTCGAGTGGTGCGCGTTCGTGAGGGTGAACTTGATCCCCTCGGCCTCGACCGTCCCGCCCTTGTTCGGGTCGAGGACGCCCTCGACGCCCTGTCTTTCGATCCAGCCGGCGAGCTCGACCGGGGCGACGACGGTGCAGCCGTGCTCTTTCGCGAGGTCGACGGCGTCGCCGACGTGGTCGCCGTGACCGTGCGTGATCGCGATCACATCGACGCGCTCGGGGGTCTGCTCGCTCTCGGGGCACTTGGGATTTCCGCGGAGGAAGGGGTCGATGTAGACGCGCTTTCCGTCCACATCGAGACGGAACGAGGAGTGTCCGAGCCATGTGAGTTCCATGCCGCGAGCCTACTGCGGGAGGACCATCCGATGCGGCTACGAACCTCTAGGGAATGGGGTCACGGCTTCTTCCCCTGACGCTCGTGGCGATCGCGCTTCTCGCCGGGGCGGCGGGGCTCGAAGGTCTTGCTCTCTGGATCGGGCTGCTGGCCGTTCCTGCCGCGGCCGGGGCGGCTTTCGTCGCCGTGAGCGACGCGCTGGAGGGCCGGACGGCGCCGCTTCAAGCGGCGGCGAACGCCGTCGCGCTCGTCCTTCTCGTCCTCGACTGCGCGGTGCGCTCGAACACGACGACCGGCGCGGCCGTTCCCCGCCTTGCGACGTGGACGCTCTTCGCCGTTCTCCTCGCGTACTCGGCTCCCGTGGTCGCCTGGGTGCTCGAGCCCGTGAAGGTGACCCGGCGACGGCCTGAGCGCCGCCGCCGCCACGTCGTCTTCGAGGACGAGGACGTTCTCTCGCGCGCCGCCTGAGCGGCTAGAAGGGCAATGAGCCGGCTGCGTGCCGGGCGAGGTCGATCAGCGGCTGGACGGCGAAGAGCGAGCCGACCGAGACCGCGAGCGCCATTCCCACCGCGACGTGGAGGAGCCGTTCCCGCGCGGGCGCGCCGCCGACCACCGCGAGCTCGGGCCGCCGCATGTACATCGCCCGGACGATCCCGAGGTAGTAGTAGAGGCTCACGAGCGTCGCGATCACCCCGACGATCACGAGCCAGACCCAGCCGTGCCGGAACGCGGCGGCGAAGACGTAGAACTTCCCGACGAAGCCACCGCCGAGCGGCAGTCCGGCGAAGCTGAACATGAAGAACCACATCGCCACGCCGAGGAACGGCCGCTCCCACCCGAAGCCCGCGAGGTTCTCGAGCGTGACGGGTACGCCGAGCTCCCGCTCGCGCGCGGCGACGATCGCGAACGAGCCGAACGCCATCGCCGAGTACGGGACGAGGTAGTACATGAGCGCGCGGCCGCCGAGCGCGCTGCCGGCGCTGAGGCCGATCAGCATGAAGCCGGCGTGCGAGATCGAGGAGTAGGCGAGGATCCGCTTCACGTTGGTCTGGACAAGCGCGGCGAGATTCCCGATCGCGAGCGAGGCGACTGCGACCACCGCGAACGCCACCGACCAGAGGTGCTCGTCCAGCGGGAACGCCGTCCGCATCAGCCGGAACGCGAGCAGGAGCGCCGCGACCTTCGTCGCCGACGACATCCAGGCGGTCACAGGCGTCGGCGCGCCCTCGTAGACGTCCGGCGTCCACATGTGGAACGGCGCGGCCGACATCTTGAAGCCGAGCCCCGCGACGATCAGCGCCAAGCCGAGCGCGAGCAGCGCGTCTCCGGTCAGGCCGTGCGCCGCGATCGAGGCGGCGATGCCGTGGAACGAGATCGTCCCGGTCGTCCCGTAGACGAGCGCCGAGCCGAAGAGGAGCGTGGCGGAGCCGAACGACCCGACGACCAGGTACTTCAGTCCCGCTTCGAGCGATCCCTCGAGGTCGTAGTCGATCGCGCACATCACGTAGAGCGAGATCGAGAACCACTCGAGCGAGAGGAAGAGCGTGATCAGGTTGGCGGCGCCGACGAAGAACGCCATCCCGGCCGCCGAGGCGAGGAGGAGCGCGAAGAACTCCGCGATGTGGTCGTCGCGCCGCTCGCGGTCGGCGCCGCGTCCCCAGCCGGGAAGGTGCTCGACGGAGATCAGCGTCGTCGCCAGGCCGAGGCAGCAGAGGATCACCTGCGCGAGCGCGGTCCAGCGGTCGCGATAGAAGGCGCCGGAGACGACTGCGTGCGGGTGGCTCGAGTCGACGTAGAGCCAGACCGCCGTGATGATCCCGCCGAGGAAGCCGAGTCCCGCAACGCCTGCTCCGAACGTCCGCCGCAGCGGTTTCGGCACGAGCACCGCGCCGAGCAGCGCCGCGCCCGAGGCTCCGAGCAGGACGAACATCGTCGACAGCGCGAACCAGTCGATGGGCGGCGTGTGGAGGCTCACTTGAACTGGCCCTTCACCGTCGCCGCCGGGCTGCGGCCGAAGAACGAGTGGTGGCTGATTCCCGCAGGCCAGGCCGAGAGGAAGAGAAGGCCGGCGACGAGCGGGACGACGAGCGCGAGCTCGCCCGGCCGCAGGTCGAGAGCCTCGTCGGCGACCGTCGAGCCGCGCGCGCCGTGCAGGACGGCCGAGATCAGCCGCAGCATGTACATCGCGGCGAGCACGATCGCGCCGGCGCCGATCGCCGCCCACCACCACGCGCGCTGGAAGACGCCGGCGAGGATCAGGAACTCGCCTGCGAACGACGCCGAGCCGGGCACGGCGAGCGAGATGATCCCGACGACCATCAGCAGGGTGGCGAGCGCGGGTCTGCCCCGCGCCATCCCGCCGAGCAGCCGGAACTCCCCCGTCGTGGTGCGCCTCTCGACGGCGCCCGCGATGAGGAAGAGCGAGGTGGAGATGAGGCCGTGCGCGACCATCTGCAGCACGGCGCCGTCGAAGCCGAGGTCCGTGCCTGCGAACAGGCCGAGCGCGATCAGGCCCGATTGCGCGAGCGACGAGTAGGCGACGACGCCGCGGAAGTCCTCCGCGCGGAAGGCGAGGAGCGAGCCGTAGACGAGCGCCGCGGCCGCGAGAGCGAGGATCGCCGTCCGGTAGAAGGACGCCGGGTCGGGGAACTTCGGGATCGCGATCCTGAGCATCCCGTAGAGACCCGCCTTCGCGATCACTCCCGACAGGACGGCCGCCACCTCGGGCGGCGCTTCTCGGTACGCGTCGGGCAGCCAGCCGTGGAACGGGAAGAGCGGCGCCTTGATCACGAACGCGACCATGAAGCCGAGGAAGAGCCAGCGGCTCGCGCTCGCGGGGCCGTCCACGAGATCGAACGTGTGCACTTCGAGGCCGTAGACGACGATCGCCGCGAGCATCAGCAGCGATCCGGCCATCGTGTAGAGGACGAACTTGACCGTCGCCTCCATCCGCCGCGCGCCGCCCCAGACGCCGATCAGGACGTACAGCGGGATCAGCATCGCCTCGAAGAAGGCGTAGAAGACGATCAGATCCTGTGCCTCGAAGACTCCGACCGTGGCCCCGGTGAGGAGAAGCATCAGCCCGAAATACGCGCGCGGGCGGTCGCGCCCGACCCAGAAGCCGTAGCCCGTGCATGCCGCCATCGCGACGACGGTGAGGCCGACGAGCCAGAGCGAGAAGCCGTAGACGCCGACGTGGTACGAGACGTGGAGGTCGCCGAACCACTTCGCCCGCTCCTCCATCTGCAGGCCCGGACGGGAGAAGTCGAAGCGCGTCGTCTGCTCGATCCAGAAGCCGACCTCGGCGAGGGAGAAGAGCATCGCGAGGCTCCCGCTCGCGTAGCGCGAGAGCGGCAGGAGCCAGACGAGCAGCGCGCCGGCGACGGGCAGCCAGATCAGGATCGAGGTGAGGGAGGAGGCGCTCATTTGGCTATGAGGAAGGCGAGGACGATGGCGGCCGCGCCCGCCGCGACGAAGAAGACGTACGTGCGGAGGAAGCCGGTCTGGATGCGGCGCACGAGGCCTGCGGTCGCGAGCGTCGTGTCCGCGAGGTCGGGGCCGGTCTGGAGGATGACGGGATCCTCGAGGTCGAGCCGCAGCCCGAGCCCGAGCTCGGCGGCGGCCCCGTAGAAGATCCGGTCGTAGAGGGCGTCGAAGTAGAACTTGTTCTCGAGCAGCCGTTCGACCGACGGCAGCGCTGGGATCTTCACGCTCTGCTCGGAGTAGATCGCCCACGCGAGCCCGATGCCGATCAGTCCTGCGATCACGGTCGCGGCCGACGTGTAGTACTCCTGCGTGTTCGTCGGCACGGCCGCCGGCAGAGTGCGCGCGGCGGACGAGAGCCAGTTCGTGAACGGATGCCACCGCGGCGCCCACTGGAGCCAGCCGCCGACCGTCGCGAGCACGGCGAGGACGCCGACCGGCACGAGCATCGTCCAGTGGCCCTCGCCGAAGCGGCCCTCCCTGTGGTGGTGCTCGCGCACGAACGCGCTCGGCTCGCCCGGGAAGACGAGGAACCAGAGCCGGAACGTGTACAGGCCGGTGAGGAACGCGCCCGCGACGCCGCAGACCCAGAAGACCCAGCCGTACCAGGTGCCGAGCGCGGCGGCCGAGGCGACGATCGAGTCCTTCGAGAAGAAGCCGCTGAACGGCGGAATCCCGACGAGCGCGAGCGCGCCCGCGAGGAAGCACCACTTCGTGAACGGCATCAGCTTCCCGAGACCACGCATCTTGCGGATGTCCTGCTCGCCGCTCAGCGCGTGGATGGCGAGGCCGGCCGTCATGAAGAGCAGCGCCTTGAAGAAGGCGTGCGTCATGAGGTGGAACATCCCGGCCGAGTACGCGCCGACGCCGGCGCCGAGGAACATGTAGCCGATCTGCGACATCGTCGAATAGGCGATGACGCGCTTGATGTCGGTCTGGACGAGGGCGATCAGCCCCGCGACCAGCAGGGTGAGGGCGCCGGTTCCGGCGGCGAGCAGCTCTACCGTTGGCGCTTGCTCGAACAGTGGGTGCAGCCGCGCGATCAGGTAGACGCCGGCGGTGACCATCGTCGCGGCGTGGATGAGGGCGCTGACCGGAGTCGGGCCCTCCATCGCGTCGGGCAGCCACGTCTGGAGCGGGATCTGCGCCGACTTCGCCGCGGCGCCGCCGAGCAGGCCGAGCGCGACGAGGTCGATCGACCCCCCGAGATGCGGCGCCTCCGCGAAGGAGGTGGCGAAGGAGAGAGAGTGGGTGTGCGCGATGAGGATGAAGAGCGCGAGCGCCATCGTCGCGTCGCCGAATGCGTTCATGACGAAGGCCTTCTTCGCCGCCTGCACCGCGCTCGGGCGCTCGTGCCAGAACCCGATCAGGAGGTACGACGAGAGCCCGACGAGTCCCCACCCGACCAAGAGAAGGAGCAGGTTCCCGCCCTCGACGAGCATGAGCATCGAGAAGACGAAGAACGAGATGTACGCGAAGTAGCGGCGCTCCTCGGGATCGCCGTCCATGTAGCCGATCGAGTAGAGGACGATCAGGCCGCCGACGCCGCTGACGATCAGCATCATCACCGTGCTCAGCGGGTCGACGAGAACCGACAGACCGATGTGGAAGCTCCCTGACTGGAGCCAGATCCAGATGGTGTGGATCTGCCCCGGGCCGCCGCAGACGGGGTGCGCTCCGTTCGTGACGCAGTTCGGGTTGGCCGCGTTCGTCGGATTCCCGTGGACGCCGAGGAAGGCCCAGACCGCGCCTCCGAAGGCGACGAAGCAGCTCGTCGTGGCGATCCACGCAGCCGTCCGGCGCGTGAGCCGCATCCCGCCGACCAGGATCAGGATCGTCCCTGCGAGCGGTGCGGCGAGGCAGAGCCACGCGCCCGCGATCTCCGCAGTGGTCAACATCTAGCCGCGCAGCTCCGAGAGCTTGTCGACGTCGAGCGCGAGCTTCTTCCGGTTGATCGCGACGACGAGACCGAGGCCGACGCAGACCTCCGACGCGGCGACCGCCATCACGGTGAGGCCGAAGATCTGCCCGGCGCCGCTGTGCAGATGGCGCGAGAAGGCGATGAGCGCGAGGTTCCCGGCGTTCAGCATCAGCTCGAGCGAGAGCAGGACGATCAGCGGGTTCCGCCGGATGAGCACGCCGAGCGCGCCGATCCCGAACAGGAACGCCGCGACGACGAGGTACCAGGCGGTGCCGGGCCCGCTCACTGCGGCGCCTCCCGCCGTGTGTGCGTGCCGAGAATCACGCCGCCGACCGCCGCGACGAGCAGGACGATGGAGGTGATCTCGAAGGCGAGCAGGTGGTCGACGAGGAAGAGGCGTCCGATCCACGCCGGCGAGCCGAAGACGGGACCGACCATGCTCTCGTGGCCGAGTGAGCCTCCCGCGTCGAGCGAGATCGCGACGACGGTCTCAACGAGCAGCGCGCCCGCCGCGAGCACGGCACCGAATGTCTGCCAGCTCGGGCCACCCGACCACGGCTCCTCCCGCCGCGGCCCGACGTACGCGATCACGAAGAGGAACATCACGACGACCGCGCCCGCGTAGACGAGCACCTGCGCGGCGGCGACGAACTCCGCGCTCAGCAACAGGTACATGACCGCGAGCGAGGCGAGATTCCCGATCAGCGCGAGCGCCGAGTAGAACGCGTTCGAGAAGGAGATGACCGCCACGCCCGAGGCGAGGCACGAGAAGCCCGCCGCGAGCCAGACGATCCAGACGACGACGTTTCCCGCTGTGGCGACGATCACGAGTCGGACTTGTAGAAGGGGATGGGGGTGTCGTACAGGTCGCGGTCGGCGACGGGGATCTCCTTCACCGGCGGCGCGAGCAGCATGTCCTTCGTGTAGATCTGGTCGTCGCGGTTGTGCTCGGAGATCTCGTACTCGTTGCCGAGCGTGATCGCGTCGAACGGGCACGCGAGCTCGCAGTAGCCGCAGAAGATGCAGCGGCTGAGGTTGATTTCGTAGATCCGTGCGTAGCGCTCGCCGGCCGAGACGCGATTGTCCGGCGTGTTCTCGGCGGCGACGACCCGGATGCAGTCGGCGGGGCACGCGGCCGCGCAGAGCGAGCACCCGACGCACTTCTCCAGCCCGTTCTCGTGGCGCCAGAGCCGGTGTCGGCCGCGGAAGCGCGGGTACACCGGCCGCTTGTACTCCGGGTACTGCTGCGTGATCGGCTTCTTGAAGATCTGCTTGAAGGTGACGCCGAAGCCCTTCAGCGTGCTCGCCGGCTGAGGACTCATCTCAGCCTCCGAACCCCACGACGAGCGCAGCGGTGATCACGGCGTTGACCGTCGCCACCGGCAGCAGGATCTTCCAGCCGAAGCGCATGAGCTGGTCGTAGCGCAGGCGCGGCAGCGTCGTCCGCAGCCAGATGAAGACGAAGAGGACGCCCATCGTCTTGAGCAGGAACCAGATCGGCCCGATGTCCCAGGGCCCGTGCCAGCCCGAGAAGAAGAGCGTCGTCATCAGGCCGGAGAGCGTGATCATGTTGATGTACTCGGCCATCTGGAACAGGCCCCAGCGCATCCCCGAGTACTCCGTGTGGTAGCCGGCGACGAGCTCCTGCTCGGCTTCCGGCAGGTCGAACGGGGCGCGGCTCGTCTCGGCGATCCCGCCGAAGAAGAAGACGAGCAGGCCGATGAACTCCGGCGCCGCGTAGGGGAGGAAATGCCCCTGGCGCGCGACGATCTCCGGCAGGTTCAAGCTCCGCCCGAGGATGACGACGCCGAGAACGGAGAGCGCGAGCGACACCTCGTACGAGACGAGCTGCGCGCACGTGCGCATGGAGCCGAGGATCGAGTACTTCGACTCCGACGCCCAGCCGCCGACGATGAAGCCGTAGATCCCGATCGAGCCGAGCGCGAAGATCGCGATCAGGCCGATCGAGACGTTCGCGACCTCGCCGTTGATCCGCCAGCCGTGCACCGTCCAGCCCGATCCGAACGGGATGAACGAGAAGGCGGCGATCGCGGTGAAGGCCGAGACGACCGGCGCGAGGATGTACGGCAGCTCGATCGCCGACGACGGGGAGAACGCCTCCTTGCGGACGAGCTTGACGAGGTCGGCGATCGGCTGGAGGAGGCCGAACGGGCCGGCGCGGTTCGGGCCGTAGCGGAGCTGCATCCGGCCCATCACCTTGCGCTCGATCAGCGTCAGGTAGGCGAAGAGGCCGAGCAGGATGTTGACGATCACGATCGCCTCGATCAGCGCAATCCACCAGGGCTCGCTCGGCGTCACGCGCTCACCTCCTCCCGGGCCTTCGCGAGCTCGACGACTCCGCCGAGCCCGTTCGCGTGCTCGAGCGCGACGCGCGCGATGCCCTTGCGCAGGCGGCGGTTGACGCGCGCGGGCAGCGTGATCGCGCTGCCGTTCGAGCCGACGGTGACGAGGTCTCCCGTCTCGATGTTGCGCCAGCCTGCGTCGTCGGGCGAGATCTCGACCTCGGGCTGCGGCCGTTGGAACTGGAGCTCGGTGACACGCTCGACCGCCGCGCCGGAGAAGAGCGGCTTGTACGCGACCAGGCGGATCTCGTCCTTCCGAGGCCGAGCCTCCGGCTCCGGCAGCGCGTCGGCGCGGACGCGCGCGCCCGCTCCCGCATAGCCGCGCAGCGGCGCCCGCTCTCCGACCTCGCCGAAGGAGAGCCCGCCGTAGACCTTCTCGGAGACCTCCGCGAAGACGGCTGCGGCGTAGGGCGCGACGTCGACCTCGAAGCGCGCTGCGAGCTCTGCGATCCACTCGAGCTCGTCGGGACAGGGCGCAGTCGCCGTGCTGCGCAGCCGCTGCAGGCGTCCCTCGAGGTTGACGAACGTCCCGTCCCGCTCGAGGTAGCCCGTGCCCGGGAGGACGAGGTCCGCCCAGCCGGCGCTCAGGCCGCCGAACATCGAGATCACGATCGTCGCCTCGGCCTGCTCGGCGAGCGCGCGGACGTTGTCGTTCGCCGCTGCCTCGTCGCCCGAAACGACGAGCAGCCCGATCGACTTCGGCTCCTTCCCCTCGTCCTCGCAGCAGGCCGCCCACGCGTCGGCGACGCCGCGGCCGTTCGGCGTCTCGGGGAGATAGAACGCGCCGCACCCCTCGCGGCCGGCGAGCTCGAGCTTCTCCGCGAGCTTCGCGACCGTCGCGCCACCGCGTCCGCCCGGCCCCGACCAGATCAGGACGACGCGCTCGGCGTCGCCCACGTCGTCGGCGGAATCGAGGATCCGCGCGCCGTTCCGGCGGGCCGACTTGATCCAGAGGTCGACGACCGGAGCGCGCTCGACGACCGGCACGTCGCCGAGGACGACGACGGCGTCCGCGTCGCGGATCGCCGAGAGCGGGAGCCGGTAGCCGTCGAGAGCGTGGGATACCTCCTCCGGCAGCATCGCCTGGTGCGAGTCGAGCCCGGCGCGGAGGAGCTTCCCGAGCGCGTACGCCTGCTCGACGGTTTCCGAGCCGGAGAGCGCCGTGACGACGCGGCCGCGCGCCGCGCGCAGCAGCCTCTCGGCCTCGTCGAGGGCCGCCTCCCACGAGACCTCCTCGAGCCCGTGCCGGCGCAGGCGCTGGAGCGGCCGCGCGAGACGGTCCTCGGCGCGCAGGTGGGTGAAGGCGAAACGGCCCTTGTCGCAGATCCAGCCCTCGTCGATCTCGGGGTGGTTGCGGGAGAGGATCCGCTTGACCTTCCCCTCGCGGACGGTCGCGTTGATGTTGCAGCCGACCGGGCAGAGGCCGCAGACCGTCGGCACGTCGACGATCTCCCACGGGCGCCCCTCGAAGCGGTACTGCGTCGGGAGCAGGGCGCCGACCGGGCAGAGCTCCGTCACGTTCCCGGTGAACGCGCCCGTGTACGGGAGATCCTCGAAGGTCGCGATCACGGACATCGCGCCGCGGTTGGCCGCGACGAGCTGGCCGTCCTCCGAGACGCCCTCGCTGAAGCGCGTGCAGCGGTAGCAGAGGATGCAGCGCTCGCGGTCGAGCGAGATCGTCGGGGAGATCGGGATCGGCTTCTCGAACGTGAGCTTCTCGAAGCTCATCCGCGTGTTGCCGGGGCCGTAGCGGAACGTGAGGTCCTGCAGCGGGCACTCGCCGCCCTTGTCGCAGACCGGGCAGTCGAGCGGGTGGTTGACGAGGATGAACTCGAGCGTCCCGTTCTGGCCGGCCGCCGCCTTCTCCGAGGTGCGCGCGGTCTTGACGACCATCCCGTCCTGCGCCGTCAGCGTGCAGCCGGTCTGGAGCTTCGGCATCCCCTCGACCTCGACGAGGCACATGCGGCAGGCGCCGACCGGGTCGCCGAGGCGCGGCTCGTAGCAGAAGACGGGGATCTCGATTCCTGCCGCGAGCGCCGTCTCGACGATGCCCGTTCCCTTCGGGACGTGGACGCTGCGCTCGTCGATCGTCACCTGGACCAGCTCGGTGCTCATACCAGCGCCTCCGCGCCTGCGGGCGTGTGCGCGTGCATGTCGCTCGGCGCGAGGATCCCCTCGAGCGACGAGGAGCCATGGAACGGGCAGCCGCCGCCGTCGACGTGGGCGACGAACTCGTCGCGCCATTTGTGGAGGTAGCTCGCGACGGGATAGACGGCGAACTCCCCGAGCGCGCACAGGACCTTGCCGAGGATGTTGTCGCCGACGTTGTCGAGCAGGTCGAGGTCGGCGCGCGTTGCGGTGCCGTTCTCGATCGACTCGAGGATCTGCACCATCCAGCGCGTCCCGACGCGGCACGGCGTGCACTTGCCGCACGACTCGTGCGCGTAGAACTTCGTCGAGCGCAGGGCGAGCTGCACCATGCAGCAGCGGTCGTCCACGACGATCAGCGACGCGGCGCCGAAGAACGTCCCGATCGCGCCGAGCGAGTCGTAGTCGAGCGGCACGTCGATCTGGTCGGGCGTGAGCGCCGGGACGGAGGAACCACCGGGGATCACGGCCTTGAGCTCGCGTCCGCCGGCGATCCCGCCGGCGTGCTCGTAGATCAGCTCCCGCATCGGCGTCCCGAGCGCGAGCTCGTAGTTGCCGGGGCGCACGACGTTGCCGGAGATCGAGAAGATCGCGGTGCCCGGCGAGCTTGGAACGCCGGTCTTCGCGAACTCCTCGGCTCCCAGCTCGAGGATCGTCGGGACGGTCGCGATCGTGCACACGTTGTTGATCTGCGTCGGCGCGTAGTAGAGGCCCTGGAGCGGCGGGAACGGCGGGCGGGGGCGTGGCTGGCCGCGCTTCCCCTCGAGCGACTCGAGCAGCGCCGTCTCCTCGCCGCAGATGTAGGCGCCGGCGCCGCGATGGACGGTGATCTCGACGCCGCCGAACAGACCCGCGGCGCGCGCCTCCTCGACGGCGGCGCTGAGGATCTCGTACTCGGTCAGATACTCGCCGCGGATGTAGATGAAGACGCTCGTGGATTCGATCGCGTGCGCGGCGATGAGGCAGCCCTCGATGAGCCGGTGCGGCACCTGGGCCATCACCTGCCGGTCCTTGAACGCTCCCGGCTCCGACTCGTCGGCGTTGACCACGAGGTACTTCGGCTTCGCGCTCTTCCGGTCGATGAGGGACGCCTTGCGTCCCATCGGGAAGCCGGCGCCGCCGCGTCCGCGCAGCGTCGCCTTCTGGAGCTCGTCGATCAACTCGTCGGAGGTCATTGCGCGCGCCTTCTCGATCGAGCGGTAGCCGCCGAGCTTCCGGTACTCGGCGAGCTTCGCCAGGTCGTGCTCGTCCGTCCCCGCGAGGAGCATCCTGAGCTCAGGCATCGCCGATCCCCTCGACGATCCCCGGCGCGTCCTCCGGCTTGACGTTGTGGCGATAGCGGTCGTCGACGGCGACGACGGTCGCGTAGCCGCAGCCGCCGAGGCACTCGACCGCGCGCAGCGTGACGTCGCCGTCCGCGGTCGTCTCCCCCGCCTTGATCCCGAGCGCCGACTCGAACGCCTCGAGCACGTTCTGGGCGCCGCACAGCGCGCACGGGAGATTCGTGCAGACGTCGACCGTGTGCCGGCCGACGGGCCGGAGGTGGAGCATGTCGTAGAAGCTCGCGACCGAGTAGCAGAAGGCCGGCGTCACCTCGAGCGCGTCGGCAGTCTCCTCGATCGCTTCTCGGGAGAGCCAGCCGTGCTTCTCCTGGGCGAGTCGCAGAGCGGGAAGCGTCGCCGAGCGCGATCCCTCGGGATAGCGCTTCCGGATCTCCTGAACCTCCTCGCGGAAGCTCATCGATCCGTATCCCCCATCACCGCGTCGAGCGAGCCGACGACGGCGATCAGGTCGGCGACGAGTGCATTGTGGAGGCACGTCGCAGTCGCCTCGAGCGCGACGAACGACGGCGCGCGGAAGTGGACGCGCCACGGCTTAGGGCCGCCGTCCGAGACGAGGTAGCAGCCCGACTCGCCGCGCGGCGACTCGACCGCGACGTAGATCTCGCCCTCGGGGACGCGGAAGCCCTCGGTGACGATCTTGAAGTGGTGGATGAGGGACTCCATCGACGTGTGGAGCTCCTCGCGCGGCGGCAGGACGACCTTCCGGTCGTCCGCGATCCACGGCGCGCCCTCCAGCCGCTCGAGCTTGTCGAGGCACTGGCTGACGATCCTCGTCGACTCCGCCATCTCGTCCATCCGCACGCGGTAGCGGTCGTAGACGTCGCCGTTCGGATAGACCGGCACCTTGAAGTCGACCTGCTCGTAGAGGAGGTACGGCGAGTCGCGGCGGAGATCCCAGTCGACGCCCGAGGCGCGGAGGTTGGGGCCGGTCTGGCCGAGCGCGATCGCGTCCTCGGCCGAGAGCGTCCCGATCCCGACCGTGCGCTCGAGCCAGATCTGGTTCCGGTCGAGCATCCCGCGGTAGTCGTCGAGCGCGTGCGGCATCCACTCCACGAACTTGCGGCACTCCGGGAAGAAGCCCTGCGGGATGTCCTCCGCGAGCCCACCGACCTGGAAGTAGCGGGTGTGCATCCGCTGGCCGGTGACGAGCTCGAACAGGTCGAGGATCGTCTCGCGCTCGCGGAAGCAGTACCAGAACATCGAGATCGCCCCCAGCTCGAGCGCCGACGTTCCGAGGTAGACGAGATGGGAGTGGATGCGGTTGAGCTCGCAGAGCAGCATCCGCATCCAGGTCGCCTTCGCCGGCGTCTCGAGCTCGAGCAGCTGCTCCACCGCGAGGACGAACACGAGCTCGTTGTTCTGGTAGCCGACGTAGTCGATGCGCTCCGGATAGGTCACGCACTTCCAGTACGTCTTCGACTCCATCGTCTTCTCGAAGCCCGTGTGGAGGTAGCCGATCACGGCCTCGACGCCGACGACCTCCTCGCCGTGGAGGTCGACGATCAGGCGAAGGACGCCGTGGGTCGAGGGGTGATTCGGGCCGAAGTTGACCTGGAGGACGTCCTCGTTGTCGCGCAGCTCGGCCGGGACGTCGAGGATCGTCGGGACGCGCGACGGGATACGCGAGCCCTCGTACGTCGTAGGCTCGACGGTGGCGCTCATTCGGCGTCCGAGAAGCGGACGGGCTCGCCGCCGAGCGGATAGTCCTTGCGGAGCGGGTGCCCTTCCCAGTCCTCCGGCATGAGCAGGCGCTCGAGGTTCGGATGGCCCTCGAACACGATCCCCATCAGGTCGAACTGCTCGCGCTCGTGCCAGTCGCACGTCGGCCAGACGGAGATCACGCTCGGCACCGGCTCGCCCTCGTCCACCCAGCACTGGAGGCGCACGCGCGGAGCGCCCTGCCGCAGGCCGAGGAGGTGGTAGCTGATCGAGAAGCGCTTCGGCTTCGGCTCGGGCAGCACCTGGAGCCCCTCCGTCATCGGCTTGTTCAGATCACGGCCGCTCGCGGTGCCGATGTAGCCGGAGACTCCCTTGCCGCCCCAGCCGAGGTAGTCGGTGGCGACGAGATCGACGCACATGTCGAAGCCGAGCTCGTCGCGCGCGTGCTCGCACGCCTCGCGGATTCGATCCGTGGCGACCGTCACCGTCGGCATCTCCGGCCCGTCCCGGTGCGAGACGTAGCCCGGCACGTCCTGCCACTGCGTCACGTCGCGACCCCGTTGCGCTCGTACGCGGGCGGTACGCCGGCGAGGTGCGCTTCGTGCAGCCGGATGATTCCCTCCATCAGCGCCTCCGGCCGCGGCGGGCAGAACGGGATGTAGATGTCGACCGGGACGATCCGGTCGACTCCCTGGAGGATCGTGTAGTTGTTGAACATCCCGCCGGAGCTCGCGCAGACGCCCATGGCGATCACCCATTTCGGCTCGAGCATCTGGTCGTAGATCTGCCGTAGCGGCTCGGCCATCTTGTGCGCGACACGGCCCGAGACGATGAGCAGGTCGGCCTGGCGCGGCGACGAGCGGAAGGCCTCCATCCCGAAGCGCGCGAGGTCGTAGCGGGAGGAGACGATCGACATCATCTCGATCGCGCAGCAGGCCAGGCCGAACGTGTCCGGCCACATCGACTTCGTCTGCGCCCAGCGCACCGCCTTCTCGAGCGTCGTCAGCCCGAGCGCGCGCTCCATCTCCTCGACGCCGAGCTCCTCCTCGAAGCGGGAGGGGCCCTTCGTCGGCCAGAGCAGCCGCTCCGACTGCAGGCCGTAGTCGCGCAGGCGCGGCGTCTCGTCCTCAGCCACGGCTCACCATTCGAGGGCGCCCTTCTTCCAGATGAAGACGTAGGCGACGAGCAGGATGAGGATGAAGAACGCGAGCTCCGAGAAGCCGAACCAGCCGAGCGCGTGCAGCTGCACCGCGAGCGGGTAGAGGAAGACGATCTCGATGTCGAAGACGATGAAGAGCATCGCCGTGAGGTAGAAGCTCACGCTGAAGCGCTGCTGCCGCATCGGCCCCCGCGAGACGCCCGACTCGAACGGCACCGTCCGCGCGCGGGTCCGCCGAGCCGGGCGCTGCGCGAACTTGAACGACATCACCATCATCGAGCCCGGGATGACGAGCGCGAGGATTCCGTAGATCAGGAATGGCAACCAGCTGTGGAGCACTACGTGCGCCTCCCCTTCCCCGTTCGCGCACCCGCACGCATCACCGAATCGGTGACGTTATCAACGTCGCAAGGGCTGCACTTGCGGGTACCGAATCGCAGTAGCGGAGCGTGCATCGGCTGTTACAAAGTCGCCCCCTTTCCGCAGGCCCGCGACCGGGTGGCGCCGGGTTCCGTTGGTACGATGCAGCCATGGAGATCAAGGAGCGCACCGACACCATCGTCTCGCTCACGCCCGCGGCGGCGGCGAAGATCCGCGATCTGATGGCCTCGGAGGAGGACGTCTCCGTTCTGCGCGTCGCGATCGAGGGCGGCGGCTGCTCCGGTTTCCAGTACGGCCTCGGCTTCGACCGCGGCGCCCAGGAGGGCGACGTCGAGTTCGAGTGCGAGGGCGTGCCCGTCGTCGTCGACCCGTTCAGCGCTCCCTATCTCATGGGCGCCACGGTCGACTACCTCGAGACGATCCAGGAGTCCGGGTTCAAGATCGAGAACCCGCAGGCGGTCGCATCGTGCGGTTGCGGCCACTCCTTCACGGTTGCCGAGGGCGAAGCGCCCGCGGACGCAGCCGGCTGCGGTTCCGGCTGCGCCCACTGAGCGTCTCTCACCTCAACCGACGAGCTCGACGAAGCGCGGGTTCTCGCGGACCGAGACGAAGTCGTCGTCGTTCTGTGCGAGCTCCTTGAAGGGCTCCCACTTGGCGACCGACTCGGCGAGAGCCGTGAGGGCGGCCTCGCCGTCGCCGAGCAGGGCCGACATGCACGCGACGTTGTAGAGCAGGTAGGCATTGCCGGGATACGCTTCGAGCCCGCGATTGCAGGCGGCGAGCGCCTCGGCGTAGTTCCCGGCCTGGTACTCGCGGAAGAAGCCGTACGCGGACGCCGCCGGCGTCAGCCGGTATGCCTCCCCGCGGCGGCCGCCGACCGAGAGCACGATCGTCCCGTCGGCCGTCGCCACCGCGCTCCGCTTCGCATCCGGATCGCGGACGAAGATCGTCGTGCCCTGTGGCGCCTGCACGTCCTCGCCGTTGACGGTGAACGTGGCCGAGCCCTGGACGACGACGTAGAGCTCCTCGTGCCGGTCTGCGCCGGGCCCTGCCTCGTCGTGCTCGCGGATGAGCGGCTCGCCCGCCTTGCGCTGGAACATGGCGCTGACGCCGAAGGCGCCTACGTCTAGATCCTCGCGCAGCCGGACGAAGTCGCGATCGTCCTCGGCCTCGGCGAGACGCTCGCTGAGGGAGACGACTCCGTATGCCGTCTGAGTTGCAGCCATCGTGGCCTCCTCGGTAGGGGTGTCGTTGCGTCGGCCCGGAGCCGGGCCGCGTGCTCCTTCTGGACTAGCCGTGCGAAATGCGGGTCTGACGGGAACGTGGTGCCGCACCTCCTTTCGACCTCAAATCTCTTGAGGCCAAACTATTTGATGGCAAGCTAACAGATCAGATGTCTTGACGTCAAGAGAAATTTCGTCGACACTGGTGGCTGTGGCCAAGAAGCAACCCGAGCGTGACCACATCGACTCCTGGCTCGGGGAGATCGCTCCCCACCTCCCGGCTCAGGTCGACCTCGAGGTCGAGGGAATCGTCGACCGCATTCACGGTCTCGACTGGCGCATCCACAAGATGCTGGAGGAGACGCTCGAGGAGCAGGGCCTGTCGCACAGCGACTGGAAAGTGCTCATCTCCCTCCGCTGGGCCGAGCCGAAGCGGCGTACCGCCGGCGAGCTCGCACGACGGGCAGAGCTGACGAGCGGGACGATGACCGCCCGGCTCGACCACCTCGAGCGCGAGGGGCTCGTCCGGCGACTCCGCGATCCCGACGACCGCCGCAGCGTGCTCGTCGAGCTGACGGCGAAGGGCCGGCGCAAGCTCGATCAGGCGATGGGCGTGCAGGGAGAGAAGGAGAAGCTGCTCGCAGCCGCGCTGACGCCGAAGGAGATGGAGCAGCTGAACGCGCTCCTCCGCCGCGTGATGATCTCGGTGGAAAACCGCATCACGAAGCCCTAGCCGGGCCACTAGCATCGCCTACGTGGACAGGCCTCTGCGCGTCGCGGTCGTCGGCTCGGGCCCGGCCGGTTTCTACGCCGCCGGCGCGCTTCTCGGCGCCGAGCCGCCGGCCGAGGTGGACATGATCGAGCGCCTGCCGACTCCCTGGGGGCTCGTCCGGCTCGGGGTCGCTCCCGACCATCCCAAGCTCAAGACCGTCTCGCGCGCGTTCGAGAAGATCGCCGACCTGCCCGGCTTCCGCTTCCTCGGCAACGTCGAGGTGGGACGCGACGTCACGCACGACGAGCTCGTCCGTCTCTACGACGCCGTGATCTACGCCGTCGGCGCCCAGAGCGACCGCCGGCTCGGGATTCCCGGCGAGGACCTGCCGGGCTCGTGGCCCGCGACCGAGTTCGTCGCCTGGTACAACGGCCATCCCGACTTCCAGCAGCTCGAGTTCGACCTCGACGTCGAGCGGGCGGTCGTGATCGGGGTCGGGAACGTCGCGCTCGACATCGCACGGATGCTCGCGCTCACGCGCGAGGAGCTCGCGCCGACCGACGCCACCGACGCGTCGATCGACGCCATTGCGAGCTCGTCCATCAGGGAGATCGTCGTCGTCGGCCGGAGGGGACCGGCGCAGGCCGCCTTCACGACGCCCGAGCTGCAGGAGATGGGCGATCTCGCCGGCGCGGACGTGATCGTCGACCCGGCCGATCTCGAGGGCGCCGACCCGCACGGGACGAATGCCGAGCGGAACCTCGAGGTGCTCCGCGGGTTCACGCAGCTCGCGGCGGGCGACAAGCCGCGGCGCGTCGTCTTCCGGTTCTTCCGCTCTCCGGTCGCGATCCTCGGAGACGACCGCGTCGAGGGCATCGAGCTCGTCCGCAACGAGCTCGACGAGCACGAGCGGGCGGTCGCCACCGGCGAGACCGAGACGATCGACTGCGGGCTCGTCTTCCGCAGCGTCGGTTATCGCGGCGTCGAGCTGGAAGGCGTCCCCTTCGACGCGAGCAGCGGCACGATCGCGAACGAGGGCGGCCGCGTGGGACCCGGTGTCTACTGCGCCGGCTGGATCAAGCGCGGCCCGACCGGCGTGATCGGCACGAACAAGAAGGACGCGACCGAGACCGTCGAGCTGCTGCTCGAGGACGCGGCCGCCGGCAGGCTCGAGCCGAAGCCGGAGGCGACGGCCGGCGCGGTCGACACGCTCCTCGCCGAGCGCGGCGTGCGGGTCGTCGAGTACGCCGGCTGGACGGCGATCGACGAGGCGGAGCGCGCCGCCGGTGAGAAGGGCGGCCGCCCGCGCGTGAAGTTCTGCTCGTGGGACGAGCTTCTCGCCGCCGCCGAGCGCATCGCTTCAGGCTCGAAGTAACTCCCCCGAACGAGGGGGTCCGGACCGAACGACGGACCGCCGATGGACCGGGCATGACGTCGCTCGTCGTGGAATGTCTCCGTTGCGGCACCTCGCGCATCGCGCGCCGCGACGTGTTCAAGCATTTCGAGGCGCCCGAATGCCCGAATTGCGGCTACCTCGGCTGGGCGCCGCTGCTCGAGTTGACGGAGACGGAGCGCCAGCGCCCGAAGGCGCACAAGCGCGACGCGCGCCACGTCACCTCCGCGGCGTAGTTCTCCGCAGCGACACCCGACTTCGCTGACCTACACTCGTCCTCGTGGCGACTACCGGCGAGCGGCAGGAGCTGTGGGGCGGCGAGACCGCGAAGGCCGTCGCGAACTTCCCCGTTTCGGGCGAGCCGATTCCCGCCCCCGTGGCGCGCTGGCTCGGCCGGATCAAGGGCGCCGCCGCGCGCGTCAACGCCGAGCTCGGCCTCCTCGACGCCGACAAGGCCGAGCGGATCGCGGCCGCCGCGTCGCGCATCGTCGACGGCGAGCTCGACGACCAGTTCCCCATCGACGTCTTCCAGACGGGCTCGGGCACCTCGTCGAACATGAACGCGAACGAGGTCCTCGCGACCCTCGCGGGCGAGGACGTCCATGCGAACGACGACGTGAACATGGGCCAGTCGTCGAACGACGTCTTTCCATCGGCCGTCCACCTAGCGGCGCTCGACGAGATCACGCACGGCCTGCTGCCGGCGATGGAGCAGCTCGCCGCTTCACTCGAAAAGAAGGCGAAGGAGTTCGACGACGTCGTCAAGTCGGGCCGCACGCACTGGATGGACGCCGTGCCCGTGACGCTCGGGCAGGAGTTCGCGGGCTACGCGGCGCAGGTCCGCCAGGGAGTCGCGCGCGTGCAGGACGCGCTGCCGCGGCTCGGCCAGATCCCGCTCGGCGGCACCGCGACCGGCACCGGCCTCAACACGCACCCGGAGTTCGCAGCCCGCGTGCGGGAGCTGCTCGCCAAGGAGACCGGGCTCCAGATCTCCGCGCCCGCCGACCCGTTCGAGGCGCAGGCGGCCCGCGACGGGATCGTCGAGGTCTCCGGCGCGCTCAAGACCGTCGCCGTCTCGCTCACGAAGGTGGCGAACGACATCCGGTTCCTCGGCTCGGGGCCGCGCGCAGGCCTGGCCGAGATCGCGCTGCCGGAGCTGCAGAAGGGCAGCTCGATCATGCCCGGCAAGGTCAACCCGGTGATGCCCGAGGTCGTGACGCAGGTCGCGGCGCAGGTGATCGGGAACGACGCCGCGATCGCGATTGGCGGCATGCAGGGCCACTTCGAGCTCAACGTCTTCGTGCCGCTCCTGGCGCGCAACATCCTCGACTCGGTGAAGCTCCTCACGAGCGCCTGCCGGCTGTTCGCGGAGAAGTGCGTCGACGGGATCGAGGCGAATCGTGAGAACTGCGAGCGCTACGCCGAGCTGACGCTCTCCGCTGCGACCGCGCTCAATCCGTACATCGGCTACGACCGGGCGGCGGAGATCGTGAAGGAGTCCGCCGCCTCAGGCCGCTCGCTGCGCGAAGTGGCACGGGAAAAGGGCGTCGAGGAGTCCGTGCTCGACGAGGCGCTCGACTACCGCAAGATGGCCAAGCCGCACGAGCGGTAAGTGAGGCGCTTTTACCCCTTTAGGTGGATTTCGCCCGGGGCGCGGCTTCCGCAGCATTGAGTGCATGAGGCCCTGCGGCAGACCTCTTTGCGTGCTCGCGGTCATCGGCGTGGCTGCGGTCACGGCGATCCTGCCGGCGGCGTCGTCGCGTGCGGGGGTCGCCTCCCACCGGGTCTCGCCGGCGCTCGGCGGGTTCAGCGCGACGCCGATGGTCTCGGCGCCGCAGCAGCAGAAGTCGACCATCCCGACCTTCGACTGTCAGAGCTATCCGCTCGACGGCTCGCTTGGCCCGCGCTGCTACACGCCGCAGCAGATCCAGCAGGCCTACGGCTACTCCGGACTGCTCGCCTCGGGGGTGAACGGGAAGGGCGAGACGATCGTGATCGTCGACGCCTTCTCGAACCCGTACCTCGCGAAGGACCTCAAGATTCAGGACGCGACCTTCAAGCTTCCCGACCCGAACTTCAAGGTCGTCGCGCCACAGGGAGTTCCCGCGTTCGACATCAACAACGGCGACATGGACAACTGGGCGGTCGAGATGACGCTCGACGTTCTCTGGGCGCACGCGATGGCGCCGGGGGCGAGCATCGTTCTCGTCGAGGCGAAGAGCGACCAGGACTCCGACATGCTCGCGGCGACGAAGTGGGCGGTCGACAACAACGCCGGCGACGTGATCTCGCAGAGCTTCGGCGAGGCCGAGACGTGCGCCGACTCGAGCTTCCTCGCGCAGGAGCACGCGGTCTTCCAGGAGGCGGTGAACAAGGGCATCACGCTCTTCGCGTCGAGCGGCGACAGCGGTGCGGCGCAGTACAACTGCGACGGCAGCGCGGCGATCCTCTCGGTCGGCTCTCCGGCGTCCGATCCTCTCGTGACGAGCGTCGGCGGCACCACGCTCGACGCGTCCAACCCCGCCGGCAACTATCTCGGCGAGACGGCGTGGACGGAGCCGTACCTCTGCAACCCGCCGGATGCCGACGACGTCAACTGCAGCGGCGGCGGGTACAGCACGCTCTACTCCGTGCCCGACTTCCAGCAGGGGGTCGTCGCCGCCGGCTCAGGGCGCGGCGTGCCGGACGTGTCGTACAACGCCGGCCTCAACGGAGGCGTGCTGATCCACTCCGGGCTCGTCAACCTCTTCTACGGCTACGCGCCGAACGATCCGACGGTGTTCTTCACGATCGGCGGGACGAGCGCCGGCTCGCCGCAGTGGGCCGCGCTGGCCGCCGACGCGGGCCAGCTGGCCGGGCATCCACTCGGCGACATCAACCCGACGCTCTACGCGCTCGCGAGCCGGCCGGCGACATACGCGGCCGACTTCCACGACATCACCGTGGGCAGCAACACCGTTGCCGATCTCGGCGGCGAGGGTTACGACACCGGAACCGGCTGGGACGCGGTGACGGGCCTAGGCACGCCGAACGCGGCGAATCTCCTGCCTGCGCTTGCCGCCGGCTGCGTCAGCGGGACGGTGACCGGCGACCTCACGGTCGGGTCGGGCCAGACGCTCTGTCTTCTGCCCGGAGCACACGTCACGCACGACCTCGTCGTGCAGAAGGGCGGCACCCTGATCGACGAGGGCGCGACGATCGACCATGACCTCCATGCCGACGGCGCCGCCTCGGTGTCGGTGACGGGCGGCAGCGTCGGTCACGACCTCGTCGTCCAGAACTCCACGGGCGGCGTCACGATCACCGGGGTGACGGTCGGCCACGACCTCAACGTGCTGAACAACGCGGGGCCGACGGTGATCAGCGGAAACAGCGCAGCCCACGATGCGAACTGCCAGAAGAACGGTGGGCAGACCGGCTCCGGCAACGGCTCCGGCCACAGCAACAGCTGTCCGATCTAGATCGGCTCTGAGCTAGTACGCGACTGCGCCGCGGCCTGAGGCCGCAGCGTGACGCTGCTCGTCGGCGCGATAGCTCGAGCGGACGAGCGGGCCGGAGAAGACCGAGCCGAAGCCGAGCGCCTCGCCCTGCTCCCGGAACCAGCGGAACTCGTCCGGGTGCACCCAGCGGTCGATCTGCGCGTGCTTCGCGCTGGGCTGGAGGTACTGACCGATCGTGACGACGTCGACACCGTTCTCGCGCAGGTCGCGCATCGTCTCGACGACCTCGTCGTTCGTCTCGCCGAGCCCGACGATGATCCCGGACTTCGTGAGGACGGGATAGTCCGCGAGCTCCTTCGCGCGACGGAGCAGCCGGAGCGCGCCGTCGTAGCTCGCCTTCGAGCCGCGCATCCGCGCGTGGAGCCGCCGGACGGTCTCGATGTTGTGGTTGAAGACCTCCGGCCGGGCGCCTAGGACCGTCCGTAGCGCCTGCTCCTCCACTCCGAGGAAGTCCGGAGTGAGCACCTCGACCGACGCCTCGGGCAGCTTCGCCTTGAGGGCGCGGATCGTCGCCGCGTAGTGGCCTGCGCCGCGGTCGGGCACGTCGTCGCGGTCGACCGACGTGACGACAACGTGCTTGAGCTGCATCTGCGCGGCGGCCTGTGCGAGCCGGAGCGGCTCGAGCGGGTCGGGCGGCGACTCGGGCTTGCCGGAGTGGACGTAGCAGTACCGGCACGCGCGCGTGCACGTGTCGCCGAGGATCTGGAACGTCGCAGTGCCGCGCCCCCAGCACTCCGAGATGTTCGGGCAGCGCGCCTCCTCGCAGATCGTGTGGAGCGAAAGCCCGTGCACGAGCTTCTGGACGTCGAAGTACGAACCGTCCTTCGAGGGCGCACGCACCTTCATCCACTCGGGGCGCCGAGGGCGTTCGGCGACGGGAAGCGATGACTCCATGCCTGCGTTCCAGTCTATGTAGCGCAGGAGCTCTTCCCGCTGGTACCCTGAAGCGGACTGAGTAGTCCGCTTACGCAAGGAGCCGCATGTCGCGCCATTCCACGAATCCCTGGATCGTCCTCGTCATCATCTGCATGGCGCAGTTCATGGTCGTCCTCGACGTGACGATCGTGAACGTCGCCCTGCCTCACATCAAGCTTGCGCTCGGGTTCACGAACACGAGCCTGCAGTGGATCATCAACGCGTACACGCTCGTCTTCGCGGGATTCCTCCTGCTCGGCGGGCGCGCGGGCGACCTTCTGGGGAGGAAGCGGCTCTTCCTGATCGGCCTCGTCATCTTCACGGCGGCCTCGTTCCTGAACGGGATCGCCTCGAGCTCCGGGATGCTGATCGGCTTCCGGGCGCTGCAGGGGCTCGGCGCGGCGCTCATCTCGCCGGCGGCGCTGTCGATCATCTCGACGACGTTCGCCGAGGGGAAGGAGCGCGCGCGGGCGCTCGGCGTCTGGGCCGCGATCGCGATCGGCGGCTCGGCGTTCGGCTTGGTCCTCGGCGGCTGGCTGACCCAGTCGTTCTCGTGGCGCTGGATCTTCTTCGTCAACGTCCCGGTCGGCATCCTCGCCTTCATCGCAGCGCTGCGGATCGTCCCCGAGTCGAAGGAGGCGAGTCACCAGGCCTATGACCTGGCGGGCGCCGTGACGGTCACCGGCGGGCTTATGGTGCTCGTCTACACGATCGTCACCGGCCACTCGCACGGCTGGACGTCCGGTACGACGGTCGGCGGCTTTCTCATCGCGGCCGCTCTGCTCACGGCGTTCGTGATGATCGAGCGCCGCGCGGCTGAGCCCCTCGTCCGCCTCTCGATCTTCCGGGTTCGCTCTCTCCTGACGGCGAACCTCGCAATGTTCCTCGCGTTCTCCGGGATGTTCGCGATGTTCTACTTCAACACGCTGTACATCCAGGAAGTGCTCGGCTTCCATCCGCTCAAGGCCGGGCTCTCGTTCCTCCCGTTCACCGGCGGAATCATGCTCTCCGCCGGTCTCGCCTCGGGTCTCGCGCCGCGGATCGGCGTGCGGCCGATCGCCACCGTCGGGATGCTGCTGTCGATCGCCGGGATGCTCCTCTTCGCCCGGATGCCGCTGGGTGGCTCGTATTCGACCGACGTGCTGCCGGGGATGCTCGTGTCGGCGCTCGGGATGGGCGCGATCTTCATGCCGCTGACGCTGATGGCAACGACGGGGCTGAAGAACGAGGACCAGGGGCTCGCCTCCGGCCTCTTCAACACGTCGCAGCAGGTGGGTGGTGCGCTGGGCCTCGCGATCCTCACGACGATCGCGGCGAGCCGGGAGCACGGCAGCTTCTCCCCGTCGGCGATCGTCCAGGGCGGCCACTATGGCCTGGCCGGCGCGGCATGCTTCGTCGCGGCAGGCCTCGTCGTCATGCTCGCGCTGCTGCGCAAGCACCACGTGGCGCAGATCCAGACTGCCTCGGCCGAAGCCGAGCCCGCGCCGGCCGGCTGATGGTCGAGCTGCGCGCAGACGCGCGGCGGAACCTCGAGCGCGTGCTCGACGCTGCGACCGAGGTGTTCGCCGCCGAGGGGCCGGACGCGAGCGTCGACGAGATCGCGAAGCGTGCGGGAGTCGGTCACGGCACCGTCTTCCGCCGTTTCCCGACGAAGGACGACCTGATGTTCGCCGTGATCGAGCGGCGCGTGGAGGAGATGCGGGCGATCGCCGAGGAGGCGCTCGCGTCCGCGGATCCCGGCGAGGCGTTCTTCGCCTCCGTGCAGCGGATCGCGGAGTTCAACATGAGCATGCCCGGGCTGCACCGCTGCTTCGTCCACTGTGGGGCCAAGCCGGGAGCGGCCGAGCTCGACAAGCTCTTCGCGCGGATCGTCGCCCGCGCCCAGCGCGCAGGAGCCGTGCGCCGGGACGTGAAGCCGGAGGACGTCCAGCTCCTCGTTCGCTCGGCGCTGACGAACGCGCCGCCGGGCCAGTGGCGCCGTCACCTGGCGGTAGTGCTCGACGGGTTGCGGGCATAGTTCACGCGTGAGCTGGTTCGTCCGCAACCTCCGCGACATGAAGTGGTGGAAGCGGGGCACGGGCGGTTTCATCGCGGAGTTCGTCGGCGACGACGAACAGGTCGGCGTCAACCTCTTCGTCCTCGAGCCCGGCGACAGGATGTCGATGTACCACTGGGAGGCCGACCAGGAGGGGTTCCTCGTCCTCTCGGGCGAGGCGCTGCTGGTTGTCGAGAACGAGGAGCATCCCCTGCGCCGGTGGGACTACTTCCACAAGCCGGCGGGTGTCTCCCACGCGATCGTCGGCGCCGGCGACGGGCCGGCGGCGATCCTCGCGCTCGGGTCGCGCGACCACCAGCACGGCCCGGGTTGGGGCGCCTACCCGTACTCGGACGTCGCGATGAAGCACGACGCGTCGTCGCCGGAGGAAACGAGCGACCCCGACGTCGCCTACGCGCGCTTCCCCTCACGCGTCGACGCCGAGTTCAGCGAGGACTGGTTTCGCTGACGGTGCTGAGCGGGCCGTAGAACTCGACGAGGTTGCCGTCGGGGTCGCGGACGTAAACGGTTCGCATGCCCCACGGCTCGTGGTCGGCCGGCGGCGCTGCGAGCTCGACACCGGACGCCTGCAGCCGCTCGGCCTCCGCGTCGACGTCCTCGACGGAGATGCACAGCAATGCGTGATCGTCGGACGACCGCTTCGAATCCGCCGCCCGTCCGACCGCTTCGAGCATCAACCCCCGGTCGAACAGGCCGAGGTACTTGTCCCCGCCGAGCTCGAACTCCGCATACGGCCCGGACGAGTCCTCCCGATAGCTCGTCGGCAGGCCCACGACGTCGCGGTAGAAGCGGAACGTCTTCCCGAAATCGGTGACGAGCAGCCGAAAATGGGAAGCGATCATCAGGCGAGCGAGGCGTGGATCGGCTGGGGCCAGAGCCCCGCGCCGTCCTCGGCCGGCAGCGCCTCGAGCTCCAAGTCGAAGACCTCCTCGAGCGCCGCGACCGCGTGCGGCCGCACCTCGTCCACGGACACCTCGCGGCCGAGCTCGCGCGCGATCGTCGTGAACATCGCGTCCTCCAGGCCGCAGGCCGTGATCCAGTCGGTGAACGGCGCCGGATCGAGGTTCACGTTCAGCGCGTAGCCGTGGGTCGTCACCCAGCGGGAGACGTGGACGCCGATCGAGGCGATCTTCCGGGGCGGCCGCTGCAGCCAGACTCCCGTCAGGCCGTCTAGGCGCGTCCCTTCCACGCCGAGCGGCGCGAGCGTGCCGATCAGCGCCTCCTCGAGATCGCGGACGTACTTCTTCACGTCCCGGCCGTGGCGCTTCAGGTCGAGGATCGGGTAGCAGACGAGCTGTCCCGGCCCGTGGTACGTCGACTTGCCGCCGCGGTTCGTCTCGACGACCTCTACCTCCGCATCGGCCGGGATGTGGAGCTCCTCCGCCTCGTCCGTCCGCCGGCCGAGCGTGACGACGGGCGGGTGCTCGAGCAGGAGGATCGTGTCGGGGATCGCACCCTGCGAGACGGCGCCGGCGAGCGCGCGCTGCAGCTCCCACGCCTCGAGGTACGGCGTCTCGCCGAGCTGGAGGAGATAGCCGCCGCCGGCCATGGGCTCAGGCTACCGTCGGTCGATGTCCTACGTTCTCGTCGAAGGGATCACCGACCGGCTCGCGCTGGATGCCGTTGCCGCGCGCCTCGGCCTGGACCTGAGCGAAGTCGAGATCGTCGCGATCGGCGGCGCGCAGGCGATCCGGCGCGCGGCGGCCGAGTACGACGCGGAGCGCGTGGTCGGTTTGTGCGACGCGGGAGAGGAGCGCTTCTTCCGCCGCGTGCTTCCCGACGCGACGTTCGTCTGCGTGAAGGACATCGAGGACGAGCTGATCCGAGCCGTCGGCGTGCCGCGGGTGGAGGAGCTGCTCGCTACCCAGGGCGAGCTCGCGACGTTCCGCAACTTCCAGAACCAGCCGGCGTGGCGGGGCCGCTCGTCCGCGGAAGGACTGCCGCGCTGGCTCCAGTCCGCGGACCGTCGCCGCTACCGCTACCTGCCGCTCCTCGTCGAGATGCTCGAGCCGGACGAGATCCCGGCGCCGCTCGCGGGAGTCCTCGCCGCCGCAACGGGTTAGTCCCCGTCTCCCTCCCAGTTCTCGAGCAGCTCGCGCAGGTCACGGAGGAATCGGCCCGCGTACGCGCCGTCGACGAGGCGGTGGTCGTACGTGAGCGTGATGTTCATGATCGGCTTGATCGCGATCGCGTCGTTGCCGTTCTCGTCCGTGATCACCCAGGGCCGCTTGACGAGCGCGTACGTACCGAGGATCGCCGACTGCGGCTGGTTGATCACGGGCGTGCCGTGGAAGGTGCCGTAGCCGCCGGGGTTCGTGATCGTGAACGTGCCGCCCTGCACGTCGTCGGGCACGAGCTTCTTGTTGCGCGCGCGATCGGCGAGGTCGGCGATCGCCTTCGCGACGCCGAGCAGGTTGAGCGTTTCCGCGTTGCGGATGACCGGGACGATCAGTCCCTTTCCTTCCTGCGTCTCGACCGCGATCCCGAGATTGACGAAGTTGCGCGTGACGATCGAGTCGCCGCGCAGCTCGCCGTTGATGTACGGGTAGTCGCGCAGGATCTCCACCGACGCCTTCGCGACGAACGCGAGGTACGTCGGGTTGACGCCGTAGTTCGCCTGGAAGTCCTTCTTCAGCGTCTCCCGGGCGGCGACGATCTTCGAGAAGTCGACCTCGATCGCGCTCGTGACGTGTGCGGACGTGTCGAGCGAGCGGCGCATGTGCTCGGCGACGCCGCGTCGCATCGCCGTGACCGGCTCGACGGTCTCGCCCGGCCGGGTCTCGCCGGGAGCGACCGGAGCCGCGGCGGGTCTGGGCGGCGGGGGCGGAGCTGCCGCTTCGCCCGGAGCCGCCGGCTGTGCCGGAGCCGCCTGCGCGCCGCCGGACTCGACGAAGGCGAGGATGTCCTTCTTCGTCACGCGGCCGCCCTTGCCGGTTCCGGTCACCTGGTTCGGGTCGACGCCGTGCTCGGAGGCGATCCGCGCCACGACGGGGGAGACGAACGCCTTGCCGTTGTCGCTTGCCGGTGCAGCGGCCGGAGTTGCGGGAGCGGGCTCCGGCTCGGGCTCCTGAGCCGCCGCGGCCTCCGGCTCGGCCGGCGCTTCCGGCTCGGGCTCGGGCGCCGCCGGAGCGGAAGTCTCGGCCGCAGCGCCGCCGATCTGCCCGAGCTTCGTGCCGACGGCGACCGTCTCGCCTTCCTGGACGAGGATCTGTGTCACCGTCCCCGACGCCGGGCTCGGCACCTCGGTGTCGACCTTGTCGGTGGAGATCTCGAGCAGCGGCTCGTCGGCCTCGATCTGCTCGCCCTCCTGTTTCAGCCACTTCGTGATCGTCCCTTCCGAAACGGACACGCCCATCTGCGGCATCACGACATCGACTGCGGTCTCCGTGGCCATCGCCTTCCTCTCCTCAATACTCGGCTAGCTCGCGCAGGCCCGCGACGACGTCCTCGACCTGCGGGATGAATGCCTTCTCGAGCGTCGGCGAAAACGGGACGGGCGTGTCGGGCGCGGCGATCCGCTTCACCGGTGCGTCGAGATCCTCGAACGCCTCCTCGGCGATCGACGCCGCGATCTCCGCGCCGAAGCCGCCGGTGCGCGTGTCCTCGTGGAGGACGAGCACCTTCGACGTCTTGCGCGCCGACTCGAGCACCGCGGGCTTGTCCCACGGCATCACGGTGCGCAGGTCGACGATCTCGACCGAGACGCCGTCGGACTCGAGCTGCTGCGCCGCCTCCTCGGCCGTGTAGACCATCGCGCCCCACGTGATCACCGAGACGTCGGCGCCCTCGCGGTGGATCCGCGCCTTGCCGATCGGCGTCGTGTACCGCTCCTCCGGCACCTCAGCCTTGATGCGGCGGTAGAGGTGCTTGTGCTCGAAGTAGAGGACGGGATTCGGATCCTCGATCGCGCTGATCAGCAGGCCCTTCGCGTCTTCCGGCGTCGCCGGGCAGACGCACTTGAGGCCCGGGATGTGCGCGAAGGACGACTCCGGGTTCTGGGAGTGGAACGGCCCGCCCGAGAAGCCGCCGCCCGACGGGAGCCGGACGACGATCGGCACCGGCGTGCCGGCCCGCCACCGCTGCTTCGCCGCGATCGTGACGAGGTGGTCCCAGGCGCAGGAGATGAAGTCCGCGAACTGCATCTCGGCCACGGGACGCAGGCCCATGATCGCTGCGCCCGTCGCGCCGCCGACGATCGCGGTCTCGGCGAGCGGGGCGTCGATCACCCGCCACGGCCCGAACTCCTCCTGGAAGCCTTGCGAGACCTTGAACGCGCCGCCGTAGACGCCGACATCCTCGCCGATGAGAAAGACACGCTTGTCGCGCCGCATCTCGGTGCGGAGCCCGTCGGAAATCGCCTGCAAATACGTGAGTTCGGCCATTACTTGTGGTGGGGCGTGTCGAGGTCCTCGGGCGTCGCGTAGACGCCGTCCGTCAGCGTGGCGGGATCCGGCTCCGGCGACTCCTCGGCGCGCTCGAGCGCCGAGATGAGGAGCTTCTTGACGCCGGCGGCGATCTCGTCCTCCTCCTCGTCGGTCAGCTCGGCGTTGGCGCGCAGCCAGGTGCGGAAGCTCTCGATCGGGTCGGACTCCGCCCAGCGCTCGAACATCGGCTTGGGGACGTAGAACGCGTCGTCGTGGACGGCGTGGCCCTCCATGCGGAGGGTCAGGCACTCGACGAGCGTCGGGCCGCCGCCCGCGCGGGCCTTGTCGATCGCGCGCTTCGCCTCGCGGTAGACGGCGAGGACGTCGGTGCCGTCGACGACGACTCCCTCGAAGCCGTACGCGTCCGCGCGGTCGGCGACGTGCTCGGTCGCGAACTCGAAGTGCGTCGGCGTGGAGTAGGCCCACTGGTTGTTGTCGCAAATGAAGACCATCGGGAGCTTGCGCGTGCCGGCGAGCGTCATCGACTCGTGCGCGTCGCCGCGCGCCGAGGCTCCCTCGCCGAACCAGCCGACCGCGACGCGAGGCTCCTCGCGGATCCGGAAGGCGAGCGCGCAACCGACCGCGACGGGGAGCATCGCGGGGAGGTGGCTGACCATCGCGATCATCCCGAGTCGCTCGTCGGCCATGTGGACGTTGCCGTCGCGTCCGCGCGCGGGGCCGTCCACGCGGCCCATGTAGTTCGCGAAGATCCGCCACGGCTCGACGCCGCGCGTGATGTGGACGCCCATGTCGCGGTGGAGCGGCGTGCCGACGTCCTCGGCGCTCATCGCGGTCGCGACGCCGACGGCGGCCGCCTCGTTGCCACGGCCCGTATAGAACGAGCCCGGGATCTTGCCCTGCCGGTAGAGGATGTGGCCGCGCTCCTCTACGCCGCGCGTGATCAGCATGTTGCGGTAGATGCCGAGCAGGTCCTCGCGGTCGAGGCCGGCCTCGCGCACCTCCGTGAGCGAGCCGACGGGCTCCGCTTCCCTCGCGATCGCCATGGCCCCGAAATCTAACGATCCCAGTCGTGCGCGCCGCCGATCTGCCGCAGGCGCTCGCGGGTCTCCTCGTCGCAGAGCGCACCTGCGACACCGGCTTCGTATGCAGCCTGGGCGGAAACCCCAAGCGCTGCGGCCGCTTCGTACTCGCGCGTCAGGTCGGTGGCGAAGATCGCGGGGTCGTCCGTCGAGATCGAGCACCGGACTCCGGCGGCGACGAGCTGCGGCAGGGGATGTTCCTCGAGTGAAGGCACGACGCCGAGCAGGACGTTCGAGATCGGGCAGACGTCGAGGACGATGCCGCGAGCGGCGAGCTCGGCGACGAGCTCGGGATCCTCGACGGCCCGGATCCCGTGGCGGATCCGGTCGGCATGAAGCGCCTCGAGCGCGCCGCGGATCGAGTCGGGGCCGGCTGCTTCTCCGGCGTGCGGCACCGAGCCGAGGCCTCCTGCGCGGGCGACGGCGAACGCCTCGGCATACGGCTCCGGCGGAAAGCCCTCCTCCGGCAGTCCACCGAGACCAAGTCCGACGACGCCGCGATCGCGGTACTTCACCGAGTACTCGGCCGTCGTGAGCGCCTCCTCGAGCGTGTAAACCCGGGGGATGTCGGGCGTGAGACGCACCTCGACGCCGTGCAGCTCGAGGGCCTCCTGCGCGCCGTCGCAGTAGCCGGAGAAGACCGCGTCGCTGTCGAACCCGTGCCGGAGCCGCGGGGCGAAGACCGCCTCGAGGTAGACGGCACCGTGGGCTCTCGCCTCCGCCGCGTAGTCGACGACGATCTGCCGAAAGTCGTCGTAGTGCGTCAACGCGCCGACGGTCAGCATGAAGACCTCGGCGAAGTGCGGGATGTCCCGGCAGGCGTAGACGGCGTCGAGGTCGTCGGGCAGCGCGTAGTCGTTGCGCTTCGCGATCGCCCGCAGCGTGTCCGGTCGCACCGTCCCCTCGAGGTGGACGTGCAGCTCGATCTTCGGATAGGGCGTGGACACAGGCTTCATCCCGGGCGATGATCGCATCGGTCACGACAGACAGGAGGCGCGTGATGGCACCGATCGAGTACAGCGTCGACATCGACAGGCCCCCGGACCAGGTCTTCGCGTACCTCGACGATCTCCGCAGGCACGGCGAGTGGCAGGACGGTCTCGTCGTCGAGGAGGTCAACGGCGACGGCGGGGTCGGCACACGCGTGAAGCAGCGCCGCCGGATGGGCAGTCGCGAGCAGACCGTGGAGTGGGAGGTCACGGCCCACGATCCGCCTCGCACCTTCGCCTTCCGTGGCACAGGAGGGCCTTTGCGCCCCGTGGGCGGTGGGCTGGTCGAGCCGCTCGACGGCGGCTCGCGGACGCGGCTCACCTTCACGCTCGACTTCGAGCCGCACGGCCTCGGTTACCTCCTGCGCCCTCTGGCTCGGAAGCAGGCACGGAGCGCGATCCCGAGAGACCACGCGAGGCTGAAGGAGATCCTCGAGAGCGGCGCCTAGGCGCAGGCACGCGCGAAGAAGCGTAGGAGCGCGGCGGTGTGCGCGTTCCAGAAGGCGGCGTCGTGGCCGCCCGGCGAGACCTGCGCCTGAACTCCGGCGCGGCGTGCGTAGGCGAGCGCAGCATCGTGGAACGGATCGCTCGCGCCGAGGTCGATCCAGAGCGGGTGCGGCGGCTTCAGCCTGAAGACGTCGTTGCGGTCGTAGTCCTCCACGTCGTCGAAGGCGCCGGGAGCGGTCTCCCCCGGGCTGAGCCAGAGCGCGGGCGACTGGACGCCGACGGCGCAGAAGTGGTGCCGCGAGCCCGCGAGCAGCGCGCCGTAGCCGCCCATCGAGATGCCGCCGATCGCGACGCGCTTCGCGTGTGTGCGCCGCAGTCCCGCCGGGATCGCCTCCTTCCAGACCATCGACCCCCACTTCCCGTCGGCGCGGTCGTGCCAGTAGCTGTCTGCACCGCCGTCGAGGAGCAGCACCTCGGGGGCCCGCGGGCCGAGCGCCGTGAGCGTGTCGAAGAACGGCTGGCTCAGGAACTGCGACGGCCCGCCGTGGTAGCCGTGCAGGAGCACCAGCATCCAGTCCCCGTGCTGCTTCGGCATGACGAGCACCTCGTGGAGATCTCGGTGGGTCAGCCGGCTGTGGAGCGTGAAGTCGACAAGCTGCGCTCCGCGCGTCGAGCTGTAAGCGGGGCCGCCGCAGGCGGCCACGAGCACGACCGCCACGGCTAAGGTCAGGGCGTGGCGAAAGCGGCGGACTGGCTGCGGGAAGAGCGTCGGAAAGTCCTCGGCGATTGGGTTGCGTTTTGTCTCGGCTGCGGCGCGGCGCGCCGGTGGTTCGAGGAGTTCGAAGCGGAGATACCGGAATCCTGCCCGCAGTGCGGCGGCGAGATCGTTCGCCGCTGTAAGGCCTGCGGTGCGGCCTTCTCCTCCCTCGCGGTCGTCGACTGCGAGGAGTGCGGCGCTGCGGTGCGGCCGAACGAGCTCTTCGGCTCGAAGATCCGCCGTGGCTGACTGGTACGTCCGCAACGTCGCCGACACCGACTGGTGGGTGAACGAGAAGTTCGGCGCCCGCGCGATGCTCGTCCCGCCGGAGGGCGCGCAGTTCGGCGCTCGCGTCCACGTGCTCGAGCCGGGGAAACCGAGCACGCTCTACCACCGCGAGACCGAGCAGGAGGGATTCCTCGTCGTCGAAGGCGAGTGCGTGCTGATCGTCGAGGGTGAGGAGCGGCCGCTGCACCGGTGGGACTACTTCCACTGTCCGTCCGGCACGACCCACTCGTTCGTCGGCGCGGGCGACAGGCCGTGCGTGATGGTGACCGTCGGCCTGCGCAAGGGCTCGATCGTCTACGCCCGGGACGAAACCGCGCTCGCCCACGGCGCCGGCGTCGAGGAGGAGACGGACACGCCGAGCGAGGCGTATGAGCCCTTCCCGCACTGGGAAGCCGGCCGTCCGGCCGCGTGGGACGACCTCCCCTGGAACCGCTGAGCGGCAAAGAGATCTCAGCACGGAGGCGCGGAAGACCGCGCTCGTCCTCGCCGGAGTTCCGTCCAGGCCGCACGTGAGTGCGAAGCACTCACATGCGATTAAGAAGAGGGCGCGGCGACCTTCAGCCCGTGGCGATCGGCGAGCGCCGGGATCGTCGAGAAGTCGATCTCGAGCTCGTAGCGGCTCGCCACTTCTTGCACGCCGGCGCGATCGCCCGCCTCGAGCAGCGGCGCGAGCTCGCGGAAGTAGTTCTCGAACCCGGCCGGGGAGATGAACTCGAGGAAGCGCAGAGGCTCCTCGCCCGCGTTCCAGAACGTGTGCTCCTGGCCGCGCGGCTTCCACACCATCTCGCCTGGGCCCGCTTCGACGATCTCGTCGCCGAGTTGCGCGCCTAGCCTGCCCTCGAGGACGTACGAGTACTCGCACTCGTTCGTGTGCTTGTGCAGAGGCGCGCCGAGTGCGCGCGGCGGCAGCGTGTGCTCGACGACGCTGAAGCGGCCGCCGGAGTCCCTCGCGTCGATGAGGAACCGCACTCCGAGGTCGTACAGGTAGACGTCCACGTCCGCTCCTTTCGATATACGGTACGTATAACGGAAGTTCCCATGACGCGCAAGTACGAACAGAGACAGCGAGCGGAGAAGGTCGAGGAGACGCGGCGGCGGATCGTGGAGGCGACGGTCGCGCTGCACCTCGATCGCGGGCCGGCCGCGACCTCGATCGCAGAGGTCGCGCGCCGCGCCGGCGTGCAGCGACGGACGGTCTACAACCACTTCCCGAACGACGCCTCGCTCTTCTCCGCGTGCTCGGCGCACTGGCGCGCGCGGCATCCTGCTCCCGCACCGGCCGCCTGGCCGGATCTACGCGACGGTCTGCGCGAGCTCTTCGCCTGGTACCGCGAGACGGAGCCGATGACGGGCAACGTCCTGCGCGACGCGGAGCTGCTCCCGTCGCTGCGAGGCGTGATCGAGCCCGGGCTCGTCGCGTACCTGGCCGTCGTGCGGCAGGCGCTTTCTCGGCTGTCCGGAGGCGGTCGCCGGGTCGAGGTAGCGGTGAACGTCGTGACCGACCTCCACGTTTGGCGCACGCTGGCGGCGCTCGGGGACGAGCAGGCGGCGGAGCTGGCCGCGGAGCTCGTCGAAGCGGCTAGAAGAGGTCGCCCTCGAAGGTCGGCACGACCGGGCCGGCCATGACCTGCGAGAAGCGAATCACCGTGACGAGGTCGTCCGTTCCGACCTCGCGGTTGTAGAGCTGCCCGAGGAATGTCGCCATCTCGTCCGTCCGGCGGATCTCCGGGTTGTCGTGCTCGATCTCGCGCGGCGACAGCTCGCCCAGCGTCTTGACCTCGACCTTGTCGATCACGGCGTCGAAGACGTGCTCGCGCGGGCTGAAGCGGACGCCGCAGAGGACGCGGACGACCATTCCCTTCTTGTACTTGCCCGACTTGTCGCCGAGCCGGATCGTGGCCGATTTCCGGCCCGACCGGAGCTGGTCGGCGACGAGCGGGGAGTAGAAGTTGAGCGCGTACACGGTCCGTGGAGTCTGCCAGGCTAGGCAAGCGCCGGTTGGACGTGAGCCCGGCCGACCTGATCCGGCGACGTGCAGCCGAGGAGGCCCAAGCCGAGTCGAATCTCGTCGGTCAGGAGCGACAGGGCGTGTGCGACGCCTTCTTCTCCGCCGACCGCGAGCGCACACGCGAACGCGCGCCCCGCGAACGCCGCGTCGGCGCCGAGCGCGAGCGCCTTCAGGACATCGGTGCCGCGCCGGATTCCGCCGTCGACGTAGACCTCGGCGCGGCCGGCGACGGCCTCGGCCACCTCCGGTAGAGCCTCGAGGCCTGCCGGGGCACCGTCGAGCTGGCGGCCGCCGTGGTTCGAGACCCAGACCGCATCGACGCCGTGCTCCACGGCGAGCTCCGCGTCCTCGCGCGTGAGGATTCCTTTGAGCACGAGCGGGAGCGGAATCTCGGCGCGGATCCACTCGAGGTCGCGCCACGTCAGCGACGGGGTCATCTCGAAGAGGTTCGCGTAGGGGAGGTCGAGATCGGGCGGCGGGTTCTCGAAGCCGAGCCGCAGGTCGCGCTCGCGGCGGCCGATATACGGAGCATCGACGGTGAGGACGAGGGCGGAGTAGCCCGCCTCCCGCGCCTCGTGCATGTGGTCGAGCGTCCGCTGCCGGTCGGCGAGGACGTAGAGCTGGAGCCAGCGCGGGCCGTCGCCGGCGGCCGCGATCTCGGCGTGCGTCCGCGTGGTCAGCGTCGAAACGGTGAGGAGCGTCTTTGCTGCGGCGGCTGCACGCGCGGTTGCGACCTCGCCCTCGGGGTCGAGCAGTCGCTGCATCGCGAACGGCGCGATCCCCAGCGGGGAGGAAACCTCGGTGCCGAGCAGCGTCGTGGCCGTCGTCACGCCCCCCACGTCGACGAGCATGCGCGGCCGCAGCTGCCACCGCTCCCAGGCCGCCGCGTTCGCGCGCAGCGTCACCTCGTCGCCCGCGCCGCCTTCGAAGTAGCACCACGTCTTCGGGTCGACCTTCTCCCGCGCCGCATCGAAGTAGTCCCCGAGGTTGATCATGCGCCGAGCTTTTCGAGCGCCTTCGCCGCCATCTCGCGCTCGCCGCCGTACGTGAGCAGACGCGGCGCCTCGTCGAGCGGCAGCCAGCGTGCGTCGGCGACCTCGACTCGCATCGACTCGTCGATCTCGCCGAGCCGCCCGCGCCCGGCCTTGAGCAGGAAGAAGCTCACCACCTTGAAGATCCTCTCCCCTTCCCACGTATAGACGTAGCGGACGTCGCCGAGCTTCTCGACCAGCCGTCCGTGAACGCCGGTCTCCTCGAGCACCTCGCGCACTGCGGTGTCGGCGGCCGACTCGCCGGAGTCGATCCGGCCCTTCGGCAGCGCCCAGACGTTTTCCTTGCCCTGTGGGCGGATCGCGGCGGCGTGGGGCCGGCCGCGAATCGACCGCACGAGCACACCTCCCGCCGAGAACTCCCTTGGCACGCTAGGGTTCTAGCACCTGGCACTTGCAGCCAAGGAGTGCCGACCGTACAATGACTCGGCACTCTCGGCCTGAGAGTGCCGACCGAGACAGTGATCGCAATACAGGAGGCTTTTGCATGAACCTGAAGCCGCTTGGTGACCGCCTGATCGTCGAGGTCCTCGATGAAGAGGAGCAGACGTTCAGCGGCATCGTGCTTCCGGACACCGCGAAGGAGAAGCCGCAGCGCGGCCGTGTCCTCGCGGTCGGCCCGGGCAGCCGGGACGACAACGGAAAGTTCGTCCCCATGGACCTGGCGGAAGGCGACGAGATCGTCTTCTCCAAGTACGGCGGGACCGAGATCAAGGTCGGCACGGAGGAGTACCTGATCCTTCGCGAGTCCGATGTGCTCGCGAAGGTCGTCGGGACCCGCGAGCCGGCCGGCGCGTCCGCCTAGAGATAACGCAACGGAGGTCAGAACAAGAATGGCTCACAAGGAGCTGAAGTTCAACGAGGATGCGCGGCGCTCGCTCGAGCGCGGCGTGAACATCCTCGCCGACGCGGTCAAGGTCACCCTTGGCCCGAAGGGGCGCTACGTCGTGCTCGACAAGAAGTTCGGCGCGCCCACCATCACGAATGACGGCGTCACGATCGCGCGTGAGATCGAGGTCGAGGACGTCTTCGAGAACCAGGGCGCGCAGCTCGTCCGCGAGGTCGCGACGGCGACGAACGACGTCGCCGGCGACGGCACTACGACGGCGACCGTCCTCGCCCAGGCGATCGTCCGCGAGGGTCTGAAGAACGTCGCCGCAGGCGCGAACCCGATGGGGCTCAAGCGCGGCATCGAGACCGCCGTCGACGCAGTGGTCGAGAACCTCAAGGAGCAGTCCAAGGACGTCTCCGGCCGTGAGGACATCGCCCGCATCGCCACCGTCTCCTCGCGTGAGCGGGAGATCGGCGACGTCATCGCCGACGCGATCGAGAAGGTCGGCAAGGACGGCGTCGTGAACGTCGAGGAGGGCCAGACTCTCGGCCTCGAGCTCGAGTTCACCGAGGGCATGCAGTTCGACAAGGGCTACCTCTCGCCCTACATGATCACCGACCCCGAGCGGATGGAAGCGGTGCTCGAGGATCCGTACATCCTGGTCGCGAACCAGAAGATCGGCGCGGTCAAGGACCTCCTGCCGGTGCTCGAGCAGGTCATCCAGTCCGGCAAGCCGCTGCTGATCGTCGCGGAGGACGTCGAGGGCGAGTCTCTCGCCACGATCGTCGTCAACAAGCTCCGCGGCACCTTCCAGGCCGTCGCCGTCAAGGCGCCGGGCTTCGGCGACCGCCGCAAGCGCATGCTCGAGGACATCGCGATCCTCAGCGGCGGCGAGGTGATCACCGAGGAGATGGGCCTCAAGCTCGAGAACACGAAGCTCTCGCAGCTCGGCCACGCCCGCCGTGTCGTCATCGACAAGGACTCGACGACGATCATCGACGGTGCCGGCGACACCGAGGCGATCAAGGGCCGGATCAAGCAGCTCAAGTCCGAGATCGAGAACACCGACTCCGACTTCGACCGCGAGAAGCTCCAAGAGCGGCTCGCGAAGCTGTCCGGCGGCGTCGCCGTCGTCAAGGTCGGCGCGTCGACCGAGACGGAGATGAAGGAAAAGAAGCACCGCGTCGAGGACGCGCTGCAGGCTGCCCGCGCGGCTCTCGAAGAGGGCCAGGTTCCGGGTGGCGGCGTCGCGCTCATCAACGCGGCGGACGCGGTCCGCGACACCCTCGGCAAGCTCGAGGGCGACGAGAAGACCGGCGCTTCGATCATCCTCCGCTCGCTCGAGGAGCCGCTCCGGCAGCTCGCGTACAACGCGGGCCTCGAGGGCTCGGTCGTCGTCCAGCAGGTGCGCTCGGCGGAGAAGGGCTTCGGCCTCAACGTCGAGACCAACGAGGTCGAGGACCTGCTCAAGAGCGGGATCGGCGACCCGACGATGGTCACCCGCTCGGCGCTGCAGAACGCCGCGTCGATCGCGAAGAACATCCTCACCACCGAGGCGGTCGTCGCCGAGGCTCCCGAGAAGGCCGGAGCCGGAATGGCCGGCGGCATGCCCGACATGGGCGGGATGATGTAGCGAGCCGTAGCTCGCGAGAGCTTTGCTCTCGCTCGCTGGGTTACGGAACTCCGCAGGCCCGGGATTGCGATCCCGGGCCTGCTTCGTGCTGTAGGGCTTTTCTTGGGCTGACGCGAGGTTGGAGCGCTCTTCTGTCGCGAGCGTGCGGGCCTTCGGCGCGCCCGCTCGCGAGTGCGCGGCGTCGTAAGTCTTCGCCTTACGCCGCCGCCTGGTCCGCAACAAGGTTCGGATCGTTAGAGCAAGACCGACCGCCGAACGCAAACGGCGCCCTTTGGGGCGCCGTTTCGCGTAGGGGAGATGGTTCGCTGCCCGTATCGGCAACGCTTCGACCGGGCTTTAGAGGTATGGCGTTTGAAGCCCGCTGCGACCCAGGGGCCGGAGGCTAAGACAGCCGCGGAACGCGGCGGCTTAGCCGGAGGCCGGACTGCGCTCGCGTCAGCCTCGCTGCACGCGAGCGCACGAGGGAGCCAATCCATCCAGAGCATCGAAAGCAAGAACAGCACGGAGCGGGCCGGAACCGCGCTTCCGGCCCGCGGAGTTCCGTCTCCTCAGCGCTACTCAGAATGAGTAGCGCTGTTCACTCCAGGGATCGGCGTCGTTGTGGTAGCCGTAGCGTTCCCAGAAGCCCGGCTGGTCGTTCGAGGTCAGCTCCAAGCCGTTCAGCCACTTGGCGCTCTTCCAGAAGTAGCGGGACGGGACGACGAGGCGAACCGGGCCGCCGTGCTCCGGCGTGAGCGGCTTGCCGTCGGCCTCGTAGCAGACGATCGCATTCTCGGCGTCGAGCGCGTCGAGCGGAAGGTTCGTCGTATACCCCTGCTCCGCGTGCTCGATCACGAAATGCGCGGCCGGCTGCGGCCTGCAGAGCGCGGCGAGCTCGCGCCAATGGACGCCGCGGAAGCTCGCGTCGAAGCGGCTCCAGCGGGTGACGCAGTGGATGTCGGTCGTGACTTCCGTGGCCGGCAGGGCACGCAGGTGCTCGTAGTCGAGCGAGATCTCCTCGTCGACCAGGCCGAAGATCCGCAGGCGCCACGTCGCGAGGTCGACGTCCGGGATGTCGCCCGCGTGGAGGACGGGCCATTTCTCCGTCAGGTACTGGCCCGGTGGCAGTCGCGCGGGATCGAATCCCGCGGCGCGCACCTTCGCCTCGGCCTTCGAGCGGAAGAGCGGCATCGCCGTGCACACTAGATGCCGTGGACATCGCTGCGAGAGAGCGTGAGTTCGTCCGCGTCGCCGGGCCCGAGGCGGCCGAGTACCTGCAGCGGATGGTCTCGAACGACGTCGAAACTCTGCATGTGGGCGACGCTTGCCCCGCGCTGCTTCTGACGGCGAAGGCCCGGGTGATCGCGCCGCTCGTCGTCCTACGGCGCGGCGAGGCCGACTTCCTCCTGCTCACCGAGCCGGGGCTCGGCGAGGCTGTGCGCGCGGAGCTCATGCGCATGCGCTTCCGGGCGAACTGCGAGATCGAGCCGGAGGAGCACGAGTCGTCTCTCGCCTTCGGCGGTTCGGAGGGGTTCGCGACCGACTGGCCCGGAGCGCGCGAGGTGCTCGACGCGGCGATCGCGCCGACGCTCACGGCCGACGAGCTCGAGCTGCGGCGGATCGAGGCCGGCGTGCCTCGATGGGGCCGCGAGATCGACGACCGGACTCTGCCGGCCGAAGCCGGGCTCGACCGCACGCACATCTCGTTCTCCAAGGGGTGCTATCCGGGGCAGGAGCCGATCGCCCGGCTCCACTATCGCGGTCATGCCAACCGTGAGCTTCGGGTGGTCGAGCTGAGCGACGGAGTCGAGGTCGAGCGGGTGACGAGTAGCGCCGAGCGGCCGGATGGCACCGTGGTCGCGCTCGCGTACGTACGGCGATGACGCGCCGCTCGCGCTCGCGGCTCGAGCCGGCCGAGTGGTACTCGGTGCGCCGCGTGCGCAGCCGCAAGCCGGCGACGTACCGCTGTCCCCTCTGCGGTCTGCAGCTCCACGCGATGAGTGACCACGTCCTCGTCTCGCCCGAGGGGGACACGAGCCGCCGGCGCCACGCGCACATCGAGTGCGTCGCTGCCGCGAACCTGCCGGGCCGGCCGGCCGGGCCCGGGCTGCTGTCGCGCCTGCTGGGCCGCGGCTAGCGCGCGGCTACACTGGCCTTCCCACAGAGCGCCCGTAGCTCAGGGGATAGAGCGCTGCCCTGCGGAGGCAGAGGTCGCATGTTCGAATCATGCCGGGCGCACTTTTTCGTGCTCATCCCGTTGCCGGTGCTGGTCCGAAACGCGTGTGACCCGCTCGGCCAGCGGGGTCCCGCCGCATGCTCTACTTCTTGCCGTCTCCTCCGAGGAACTGGGAAAACTCGGCGGGGACGACGAACTTCGTCGAGTCGGACGTCCCGATCGCGCGTAGCGCGTCGAGGTACTGCAGCCGCATCGTCTTCTCGTCGACCGTCTGCGCGACCTTGAAGATCGTGTCGAGCGCCAGCGCAAAGCCCTCCGCGCGGAGGATCGCCGCCTGCCGCTGGCCCTCCGCCGTGAGGATCGCCGCCTGCTTCTCTCCCTCGGCGACCGTGACCGCGGCCTGCTTCGTCCCCTCGGCCTCGGTGACGACCGCACGGCGCGTCCGCTCGGCCGACATCTGGCGTGTCATCGCGTCCTGCACGTTCGCAGGCGGGTTGATCTCCCGCACCTCGACGTTCGTCACCTTCACGCCCCAGCGCTCGGTGACCTCGTCGAGCTTCGACTGCAGGAGCGCGTTCATCTCGTCGCGCTTCGAGAGGACGTCGTCGAGGGACATGTCGCCGACCACGCTTCGCAGCGTCGTCGCCGCGATGTTCTGCGCTGCTCCGGCGAAGTTCTGCACCTTTACGACGGAGTCGACGGCGTCCATGACGCGGTTGAAGATGATGAAGTCGATCGAGATCGCCGCGTTGTCCTTGGTGATCGCGGTCTGCGACGGGATCTCGAGATAGGACTCGCGCAGGTCGACGATCTGCGGCCGGTCGACGAACGGGATCAGGAAGACGACGCCGGGGCCGCGCGTGCCAACGACGCGGCCGAGGCGGAAGAGCACGATCCGCTGGTACTCACGGATGACCCGGAACGGAAAGATCGGCACCATGCTGCGAGTATCACACCCATGCCGCTCTATGTCACGGAGGCCGATGTATCGGAGCTGCTCTCCTCGGCCGACGCGGTCGACGTGATCGAAGCGTGCTTCCGGCGGATGGCCGCCGGGGCCGTGGAGAACCGGCCGCGCTACCGGCTCGGTCTCGAGGAGGGCGCGCTGGCGGTGATGGCCGCCGCCGACCTCGAGCTCGGCTACGCCGGCGCGAAGGTCTATTCCGGCTTCCGCGAGGGAGCGCGTTTCGTCGTTCTCCTCTTCCGCGCCGACTCGCCGGAGCTCGTGGCGGTGATCGAGGCGGACAAGCTCGGTCAGCTACGGACCGGCGCGGCGAGCGGTGTCGCCGCGAAGTACCTCGCGCGGAGCAGCGCGCGCAGCCTCGGCCTGATCGGCTGCGGCTGGCAGGCCGAGTCGCAGCTCGCCTCGATCCGCGCCGCGCTGCCGGAGCTCGAGCGCGTCGTCGCGTACTGCCGCAACGAAAAGAGCCTCCGCGCCTTCTGCAAGAGGCACCACGCCGAGCCGGGCGAGAGTCACCGCGATCCCGGCTCGTGCGACGTCGTGGTCACCGTCACGACGTCGAAGGATCCTGTCCTGCGCGGCGAGTGGCTGCAGCCGGGCGCGCTCGTCTGCGCGGTCGGCGCGAACGACGGCCGCCGGCGCGAGCTCGACAACGTCGTCCTCGAGCGCGCCGCCTTCGTCTGCTGCGACTCGCTCGAGAACGCGAAGCTCGAGTCGGCGGACCTGATCGAGCCGGTCGAGTCCGGCGTCCTCGACTGGCTCGAGGTGCACGAGCTGCAGGAGGTCGTCGCCGGCGAGACGGCCGGGCGGCAGTCCGACGACGACATCGTCGTCTTCAAGTCGAACGGTCTCGCCGCCTGGGACGTCGCCGCCGCGGCCGCTGTCGTCGAGCGGGCGCGCGAGCGCGGGCTCGGGCGGGAGTTGTAATAGTCCACAGCGTGCAGACGTCGACCGACCGCGGCCGGTTCGCGGAGCGGGTGCTCCACGGAGTCGACTCGAACGGCGAGCCCGAGACGGTCGTGATCTGGATCGAGCGGAAGGATGGCGGCGTCTGGGCAGTCGGGCGCGCGGTCAACCCAGACCGGCGCACGGCTCGCAGGCCACGGCCCGACGACTATGTCTTCGAGGGCTACGAGCTCGGCGACGCGCTGCAGGAGGCGAACGAGGCTCTCGAGGATGACCTGACCGTCTCCGAGCGCGACGGGCACGGCGAGCACCTGCGTCCGTTCACGCGCGACGAGCTGCTCAAGCCGCTCGAGAGGTGGTTCTTCGGCAGAACGTGACCCTCCGCTTCGGCTTCACGCCCTGCCCGAACGACGCGTTCGCCTTCCACGCGCTGGCGCACGGGCTTGTGCCGGCGCCGTTCGAGGTGGAGCCCGTTCTGCTGGACATCGAGGAGCTGAATCGCCGGTCGGCGGACGGCGAGCTCGAGCTGACGAAGCTGAGTTTCGGCGCGGCTGCGGCGGCCGGCGACCGCTACCGGCTGCTGCGGAGCGGAGCGGCACTCGGGCGCGGCGTCGGCCCGCTCGTCGTCGCGCGTTCGCCGCTGTCGCTTGCCGAGGCCGTGGCGGGCCGGATCGCCGTCCCCGGCCGCGAGACGACCGCATTTCTCCTCCTGCGGCTCGCAGCGCCCAAGCTCGGCGAGGTCGTCGAGCTCCGCTACGACCGCATCCTCGAGGCGATCGTCTCCGGCGACGCCGACGCCGGACTGATCATCCACGAGAGCCGCTTCACGTACGACGACCGTGGCCTTGTCGCCGTCGCGGACCTCGGGGAGTGGTGGGAAAGCGACACCGGACTACCGGTCCCGCTCGCCGGGATCTTCGCGCGCGCCGATCTCGACCCCGAGACGATCGATGCCGCGGAGGCCGCGATCCGCTCCTCCGTCGAGTACGCGTTCGCGAACCCCGACGCGAGCCGCGACTACGTCCGGTCCCTGGCGCAGGAGATGTCGGACGAGGTCTGCGCGGCGCACATCGCGCTCTACGTCAACGAGAACAGCATCGACATCGGCGACGAAGGGCTCGTCGCGATCGAGCGGCTGATCGGCAGGGCCGCAGGCGTCAGCCCTGGTGGCTGAGTCGGTCCATCTCCCGTTGAATCTCCCGCTCCGTAAGCGGCTTCCTGCCAAACGTGTTCCAGGCGTCGAGGACGAGGAACACGAGTAGACCAGCGACCGGATAGACGATCCAGATGTTCCAGACGTGCGGGATGCTCGAGCTCTGACTGAACCCGTGCGACGGCCAGCCGCCGGCGTTGTGGTACTCGGTCGTCGCCCAGATCACGGCGAGCACCACGATCGCCGTCCCGACGCCGATGCAGCGGCCGACGAACCTCCGCTTGCGCTGGAGCTGCTCGATCGCCAGCTCGCGCACGCCTCCCTGCTTCGCCTCCATGGCGACCTCCTTTTCGCCGCGAGCATCGAACGGGATCGACAGGGACGCATCGGGGCATGCCCTGATCGGTTGAATACGCGTCATGAGCCGGGCCGTGATCCTCTCCGCCGTGCGCACGCCGATCGGCCGCTACGGCGGCGCGCTCGCCGGCGTCCGGCCGGACGACCTTGCCGCGCTCGTGATCCGCGAGGCCGTCGCGCGCGCCGGCGTCCCGGCCGAGGAGATCGAGGACGTCTGGCTCGGCGCCGCCAACCAGGCGGGCGAGGACAACCGCAACGTCGCGCGCATGGCGGCGCTGCTCGCCGGACTTCCCGACTCGGTCGCCGGCGTCACCGTCAACCGGCTCTGCGCATCGGGCCTCGCTGCAGTCGTCGGCGCCTGTCACGCGGTGATCGCGGGCGACGGCGACCTCTTCGTCGCGGGCGGCGAGGAGTCGATGACGCGCGCGCCGTTCGTGACTCCGAAGTCGGAGAAGCCGTTCGAGCGCGCGGATCGTCCGCTCTACGACACGACGCTCGGCTGGCGGTTCACGAACCCGAAGCTCACGGAGCTGTTTCCGCCGGAGTCGATGGGCGAGACCGGCGAGAACGTCGCCGATCGATGGGGTGTGTCGCGGGAGGACCAGGACGCGTTCGCGCTGCAGTCGCAGCAGCGCTGGGCGGCCGCCGACGAGGCCGGCCGCTTCGCCGACGAGCTCGTCCCGGTCGGCGACGTGACGCGCGACGAGCATCCGCGTCCCGACACGACCGCCGAGAAGCTCGCCGCGCTCAAGCCTGCGTTCCGCAAGGACGGCACGGTCACGGCGGGCAACGCGTCGGGGATCAACGACGGCGCCGCCGCGCTCGTGATCGCGTCGGAAGAGAAGGCCCGCGAGCTCGGCGTCGAGCCGCTCGGGACGTTCGTCGGCAGCGCGGTCGCGGGCGTCGACCCGCGCGTGATGGGAGTCGGGCCGATCCCGGCGGTGCGGAAGCTGCTCGAGCGGAGCGGCGTCTCGCTCGAGCAGATCGACCTCGTCGAGCTGAACGAGGCGTTCGCGTCGCAGAGCCTCGCGGTGATCCGCGAGCTCGGGCTCGACCCGGAGAAGGTCAACGTGAACGGCGGCGCGATCGCGCTCGGCCATCCGCTCGGGATGAGTGGCGCGCGGCTCGTCGTCTCTCTCCTGCACGAACTGCGCCGCCGCGGCGGGAAGTACGGCCTCGCGACGCTCTGCGTCGGCGTCGGCCAGGGCCAAGCCGCGCTCTTCGAGCGCGAGCAGAGCTGACGCTCTGCTCGCGGGTCAGGGGAACTGCGCCGCCGGGAGAGCGCGGTCTCCCGGCGGCTCCGTGCTGTAGGGCTTGTTTAGGGCTGACGCGAGGTTCGGGCCGCTCTTTCGTCGCGGGCGAGCAGGCTACGCGTGCTCGCCCGCTACTCCGCGGCGTCGGAACGCAGCGTTCCGCCGCCGCCTTGTCCGCCCCGTCCACGGAGCGGTAAGAGGCCGGAGGCTAAGACGAAGGCTTAGCCGGAGGCCGGACTGCGCTCGCGTCAGCCTCGCTGCACGCGAGCGCACGAGGCAGCGAGCCCGTCCAGAGCATCAACAACAGAAACAGCACGGAGCGCGGGCGAGACCGCGCTCTCGCCCGCGCGGAGTTCCTTTTCCCAGCGAGCGAAGCGCCAGCTTCGCGAGCTACCCCACGGGCGGCCGGATGTAGATCACGCCCTCGTGCTCGATCGGCACGAACGGCGCGCCCACGCTGAAGATCACGCCCTCGACCTGGTGGAAGAGCCCGGGGCCTCCTTCGCCGAGGGGGACGACGATGCAGACTTCGTTTTCGGCCTGCGCGTCGAGGCCCTCGTCCCGCAGCGCCTCGAGCAGCCGGTCGCGATCGGGAATCCGTGCGGCCTCTACGCGGATCGTGCTCGACATCCCGTCTCCTCTCTCTCGGCTTCGGATCCGAAATCTACCGCGAGTATCGGTCACGCAAACCCCGAGGCGCAACCGTTAGTTTCCGCAGACATGGCTGTGACGGCAGGACAGGAGTACGGGCTCTTCATCGGCGGCGAGATGGTCGAGCCGGCGTCCGGCGAGATCCGCGACCTCGCGGAGCCGGCGACCGGAGAGCCGCTTGCCCGCGCGGCGATGGCCGGCGAGGCCGACGTCGACCGCGCCGTGGAGGCCGCGCGCGAGGCGCTCGACGGCCCGTGGGGCAAGACGCCGCCGAACGAGCGCGCCCGGCTCCTCCACGCACTCGGGGACGCGATCCAGGAGAACCGCAAGGAGCTCGCGGAGCTCGAGTCGCGCAACGTCGGCAAGGCGATCTCCTCGGTCAAGGCCGAGCTCGCCGGCGCCGTCGAGAACTTCCGCTTCTTCGCCTCCGTCGTTGGCTCGATCGCGGGCCGCTCGAACCCGATCGGCGGCTCCCTCCTGACGTACACGCTGAAGGAGCCGGTCGGCGTCTGCGCGCAGATCGTCCCGTGGAACTACCCGCTGCTCATGTCGGTCTGGAAGCTCTCGCCGGCGCTCGCCGCCGGCTGCTCGGTCGTGCTCAAGCCGGACCCGCAGACCCCGCTCAGCGTCCTCCGGATCGCGGAGCTCGCGACGGAGGTCGGCTTCCCCGCCGGCGCGATCAACATCGTCCCCGCCGACGGCCCGACGACCGGCTCGTACCTCGTCAGGCATCCCGGCGTCGACAAGGTCGCGTTCACGGGCTCGACGAAGACGGGGGCGGAGATCATGAAGCTCGCCGCCGACGGGATCAAGCGCCTGACGCTCGAGCTGGGAGGCAAGAGCCCGAACCTCGTTTTCGCCGACGCGAATCTCGACGACGCGATCCCGAGCTCGGTCTGGTCGATCTACTACGCGGCCGGCCAGAGCTGCGAGGCGCGCTCGCGCGTGCTCGTCGAGGCCTCGATCTACGACGACTTCGTCGCGCGGTTCGCCGACGCCGCGAAACAGCTCAAGGTCGGAGACCCGCTCGACGCCGAGACGCAGGTCGGCTCCCTCATCTCGAATGCGCACCGCGATCGGGTGCACGGCTTCGTCGAGCAGGGCCGCGAGGAGGGAGCGGAGGTCGTGCTCGGCGGCGAGCCCGGCGACGGCGCGGGCGCCTTCTACCTCCCGACCGTTCTTGCCGGAGTCGAGAGCTCGATGACCGTTGCGCAGGAGGAGATCTTCGGCCCGGTCGTGACCGCGATCCCGTTCGAGGACGAGAAGGATGCGATCTGGATCGCGAACGACGTCCGCTACGGCCTGTTCGCAACGGTCTGGACGGGCGACCCGGCGCGCGGGCATCGCGTCGCGCGTGCGATCAAGTCGGGGATGGTCGGGATCAACATGCCGTTCACCGCCTTCCCCGGGATCCCGTTCGGCGGCTACAAGCAGTCCGGTTTCGGCCGCGAGCTCTCGATCGACACGCTCGAGCTCTACCTCGAGACAAAGGGCGTGCTCTTCTCCACGAGCCCGAAGCCCTTCAATCCGTTCGGCCTCTAGCCCGTCCCGGGAACGGTCGCCTAGCTGCCGGCCGTCGAGTCTCCCTGCCAGAGGTGGAAGGCGTTCCCCTCCGTGTCGGTCGCGGCGGCGAACCAGCCGTGCGTCGGGACGGGCTGCTTGTCGGCGGCCTGTCCGCCCAGCTCGCGCACCTTCCCGATCGCGGCGTCGATGTCCGGCACGTCGAAGTAGTAGTTCGGGTGGCCGCGCTCCTCCGCAGGCATGAGCGCAGCTCCTGCGCCTTCGCTGATCCGCGCCATGCGGTAGTCGAACTCCTCCGACATGGACGGGCCGAACTCCCATCCGAAGACACCACTCCAGAACTGCTGTGCGCGCTCCATGTCCTCCGCGGGAATCTCGACGTGAACGACGTCTCCGGCCATGACTTAGGCTCCTCCAGTCTTCGAGTGAAAGGAACACGAATGTATCGCGTGGTCGTTCTCTACGAGCAGGAGCCCGACCCGCAGGAGTACGCGGCGCACGCGGAGATGTGCCGTTGCGTGCCCGGCGGCGTCTTCCGGCACGGCAAGGTGACGGGATCGCCGATGGGTGAGGCGCCGCATGCGTACTTCGCGGAGTGGGAGTTCACGGACAAGGACTCCTTCGACACCGCCGTGCGCAGCGACGAGTTCATGGCGACCGGCAAGGACGCGTACAAGCGCGGCCTCCCGCAGCCGACGGTCCAGTTCCTCGAAGTGGAGTAGCGGTGGCGGCCGAGGTCGAGGTCCGCCGCGACGGCGCGGTTCAGACGATCACGCTGAACCGGCCCGACAAGCTGAACGCGTTCAACCGCGCGGTGCACGACGGGCTGCGCGAAGCGCTGGCCGAGGCGGCTGCGCCGGAGGTGCGGGCGGTCGTCCTCACGGGTGCGGGCCGCGGCTTCTCGGCCGGCCAGGATCTGACGGAGTTCGGCGAAGGCGGCGACGTCGGCTCGCTGCTGCGCGCGACGTATCACGTCAACGTCCTGGCGATCCGCGCGCTCGAGAAGCCGGTGATCGCGGCCGTGAACGGCGTCTGCGCGGGCGCGGGATTGTCGCTCGCGTGCGCATGCGACATCCGGCTCGCGTCCGACGCGGCCTTTTTCGTGCCGGGCTTCGTCGGGATCGGGCTGATCCCCGACTCCGGCGGCACGCACTTCATCCAGCGGCTGCTCGGGACGCCGCGCGCCTTCGAGTGGATGACGTCCAACCGGAGGCTGACCGCGGCGGAGGCGCACGCGTGGGGACTCGTCTCCGAGGTCGTCGAGGCCGACGCGTTCGAGGCGCGGGTGGCGGAGCGGGCGGCCGAGCTCGCGGCCGGGCCGACACGTGCGATCGCTCTGACGAAGCGGCTCTTCGACGAGGCGTCGACGAACCGATTGGAGGATCAGCTCGAGCTCGAGGCGGAGCTGCAGACCGAGGCGTCGCAGACCGACGACTTCCGCGAGGGCGTCGCCGCCTTCGTCGAGAAGAGGACGGTCGACTTCCGCGGGAAGTAGGGCCGGAGGCCGCGAGCGAGTGCGCAGCACTCGTGAGCTAAGGGGCGCCGACGAGCGAGGCGATCTCGGCTTCGCCGGGGAAGCGTCCGGCCTCGTGCTTCGAGAAGACGAGCCGGCCGTCGGTGAGGACGTCGAACTGTCCCTTCCCCCCGGGTGTGGCCGTGGCGTCGACGCCGCGCTCGTTCAACATGGCCGCGAGACTCGCGGCCCTGGGCTCGTACCCGTTTCAGGTGGGGCAGTAGAAGATCTCGACAGCCACATTGAGATCGTACGGCCAAGATGGGACACTGCGGAGCATGGATCATCCAATTCGGCTCGTCGTCACCGACGACCTCAAGCGCAGTCGGCTCACTGTCCTTTTCCGGGGGCTGCTCGTCATCCCGCATCTGATCTGGCTCGTGCTCTGGGGCATCGCCGCCTGGTTCGTCCTGATCGTCGCCTGGTTCGCCGCGCTCTTCACCAAGCACGTCCCGCTCGGGATGCACAACTTTCTCGCGGGTTTCCTTTGCTACCAGGTGCACGTCTTCGCGTACATGACGATCACCGCCAACCCGTACCCGGCCTTCAGCGGGAGTGCGGACTACCCGGTCACGGTCGAGATCGCCCCGCCGATGGAGCAGGGACGCCTCGGTGTCTTCTTCCGCTTCCTTCTGGCGATACCGGCGTTCATCGTCGCCGGCGTCCTCAACTACCTCACCTACGTGCTGGTGCTCTTCGCGTGGATCCTGGCTCTCATCCTCGGGCGGATCCCGGAGGGGATGCGCAACCTTCAGGCCTTCAGCATCCGCTACCACGCCCAGACGCAGGCGTACGGGAACCTGCTCACGAGCAGGTACCCGAGCTTCAACGTCGGGCTCGACTCGTAGTTCTAGCCTGCCCCTGACGGCGCGCCCGCGAAGACCGGCGGCTCGGCGAGGCTCAGATCGTCTTGAACTGCTCGAACGGCTGGCGGCAGCTGTCGCAGTAGCGCAGCGACCGGCACGGGGTCGGGCCGAAGATGTTCTCGAGGCGCGTCTCCGTCGAGCCACAGTACGGGCACCGGTGCACCTGCGACTTCAGCTGGACGAGACGAGGGGCAGGAGGCGCGAACCCGGCGGCGCGGAGCTTCTCGCGGCCGGCGGGAGTGATCTTGTCCGTCGACCACGAGTCGTCCTGGATGACCTCCACCTCGGCGCCGGGGACCTTCTCCTCGATCGCACGCTTCATGAACTCGAGCGCCGGACAGCCGAGGAAGGTGGGCGTGAACTCGATCCGGACGTTGCCGTCCCGGACGTCGACCGAGCGGATCACTCCGAGGTCGACGAGCGAGACGACGGGGATCTCCGGGTCAGGGATCTCCTCGAGGGCCTCCCAGATCTGGGCTTCGGCTACCACTGCGCTCCCGCCGGCTCCGAACGCCGCACCATCGTCATCTCCTCCCAAAGCGGCGCGAGGTCGTCGGTGTGCGTGCCGCGTTCTTTCCCTTGTGACAAATTGTCACTAGGAAGGTCGAGTCCGGTTCGGGTGGCGAGCTCGCCGCGCAGATCCGGAGGGAGCACCCCCAGCGCGTACGGCCACAGCTCTTCGACCGCCTCGCGGAACCGCGGCTCGTCGCGCAGGCGCTCGTGCCACATCTCGGCGTGCATGCGGTGGTACGCCTCCTCGCGGTCGATCTTCGCCGCGAGGCCCGCCACTGCCGGATCGGGATCGTCCTTCAGCGCCGCCAGCCGGATCTCGTCGGCCGTCTCGTAGAGCCAACGGCGCGCGATCGTGTGCGCCCAGTCGAGCAGGCGGAGCTCGACGAGCGGCGCGCACCTGTACTCCTCCACCGGCCGGTCGAACGCGAGCGCGTCCGCGTCGCCCTCGGGCCCGACGATCAGCTCGTAGAGCGCTCGTGCGTGGCCGATCTCGTTCTGCGCGATCGAGGAGAAGGCGACGTCCTCCTCGAGCAGTGGCGCGATCCCGGTCCATTCGGACTCGTGCCAGCCGAGGATCAGCTCGTCGTCAGCTATCCCGAGGAGCTGTTCCTGCCCGCTCACGAGCCTCCTTGAGCCGTGCCTTGATCGAGTAGCCGTCGACACGGCGGTACTTGAGGTCGAACTCGTCGGCCCAGTCCTCGACGTCGCGGATCGACTCGCGCGGGACGAGCCAGAGTGCGACCGACTCGCCGCGGCGGCCGTACTGCTCGCGCGCCCAGGCCTCCGCGAAATCCGCGTCCGGAGCGAGGACCGAGCCGGCGTGCTCGAACGGCTGGCCCTTCCGCTCGCGCCGAAAGACCTCGAAGACGCGCGGATCGTTCACGCCGCGAGAACCACGTCGCGCACCCACTGCTCCTGCTCGAGGAAGCGGCGGCGGAAGGCGAGCCGCTCCTCGGTCTTCGGTCCGTGCCCGGTCACGACGTGCTTGAGCTCGTCCCAGTCGGGCTCGCCGAACTCCCACTCGCCGTCGTCGCGCTTGCGGAGCTTCGGGTCGGGGATCTCGAGGCCAAGCTCGCGGATCTGCGGCACGTACCCCTCGAGGAACTGCTGGCGCGCCTCGCCGTTCCCCTGCGACTTGATCCTCCAGATGAACATCGGATCCTCGTCCTTCGGAATCGGGTTGCCGTGGAACTGCATCAGCGGACCCCACCAGCGGTTGAGCGCCTCCTGCACGAGCTCGAACTGCTCCTGCGTGCCCGTGACCATGGCGAGGATCACGTCGCGGCCGTGGAGGATGTGGAACGACTCCTCCCAGCAGATCTTCTTCATGATCCGCGCGTACGGCGCGTACGAGCACTTGAGCAGCGCCTTCTGGCTGATGATCGCCGCCGCGTCGACGAGCCAGGCGATCACGCCGACGTCACCCCACGTATGCGTCGGGTAGTGGAAGACGTTGTGGAACTTCGCCTTCCCGTCGACGAGATCCCCGAGGCACTGCGCGCGCGGCTTGCCGAGATCCTCGACGACGCGGTAGATCAGCTGGGCATGGCCGACCTCGTCCTGCACCTTCGCCGTCAGCGCGAGCTTGCGCTGGAGCGTCGGAGCACGGAGGATCCACTCCCGCTCGGGCAGGACGCCCATGAGCTCGGAGTTGCCATGCATCTCGATGAACTTGATCAGCTTCGCCCGGTAGTCGTCGGGCATCCAATCGGTCGTCTCGACCTGCCCGCCCGCCTGGACGTATTCGAGAAATGCCTGCTCGTCGCGGGGAATCTCAACGGCTGCCACGCAACACCACCTTCCGAACGATCGTTAGTTTTCCGATTGTAGATGTCCGCCCGCCGGAATGAGCTGACCCGCGCCGCCGCCCGTCTCTTCGCCGAGAAGGGCTATCACGGAACGTCGATCGGCGACCTCGCGGAGGCGCTCGGCGTGCAGAAGGGATCGGTCTACGCGCACATCGAGTCGAAGGCCGACCTGCTGTGGGAGGTCGCGCGCGAGGGATCCGCCGCGTTCCATGCCGCGCTCGACTCGGTGCCGACCGACGGGCCGGCGCTCGAGCGGATCCGCGCCGCGCTGCGCGCGCACCTCCGCGTCGTCGCCGAGCAGCTCGACATCGCGACCGTCTTCGTGCGCGAGTGGCGGTATCTCGAGGGCGAGCGGCGGGAGGAGTTTCTCGCCGAGCGCCGCCGCTACGAGGAGAGGTTCCGCGCCTTGTTCCGCGAAGGACGCGAGCTCGGCGAGCTGCGCACCGATCTCGACGACGCGACCGCCGCGCTGCTCGCGCTCTCGGCCGCGAACTGGGCTTACACGTGGCTCCGTCCCGGCATCGACACGGACGAGCTCGCCGACCGCTTCACCGCGCTCCTGCTCGACGGGATGCGCGGCTACGCCAGCCGGTGAAGACCGTGCTCGTCGTCAATCCGTTCGCGACCCGGGTCACCGAGGCGCGGCTCGCGCATGTGCGGGAGGAGCTCGACCACGCTGCCGGTGAGCTCGAGGTCGTCCTCACGGAGCGGCCGGGTCACGCGACCGAGCTCGTCGCCGCCGCGTGCCGCGACGGCGTCGACGCGATCGTCGTCTTCTCCGGCGACGGCGGCTTCAACGAGTCTCTGAACGGGCTCGACCGGGACGTCCCGATCGGATTCCTCCCGGGAGGCGGGACGAGCGTCCTGCCGCGGGCCCTCGGCATTCCCCGCGATCCGGTCGCGGCCGCGCGCCGAATCGGCGAGGCGCTCGCTGCGGGGCGGACCCGCCGGATCTCCGTCGGCCGCGTCAACGGCCGCCGCTTCGGCTTCGGCTCCGGGCTCGGCCTCGACGCCGAGATCGTGCGTCAGGTCGACGGCCTGGGGCGTGAGCACGACGGGGGAAGGCCCGGAGACCTCGCGTTCGCGCGCGCCCTCGTCCGCCTGGTGGGCGCGCAGCGCGGCCGCCTCGAGCCGCAGCTCGAGGTGACGGGTGTCGGTCGCGCGATCTGCGCTTTCGTCGCCAACTGCTCCCCGTACACCTACGCAGGGGCGCTCGGGCTGCGGATCGCGCCGGAGGCCGAGTTCGAGCTCGGCCTCGACCTCGTCGCCCCCGGGCCGGTCGCGCCGGCCTCACTCGTCCCGACCGTCGCGAAGGTTCTCCGGGGACGCTACGACTCGCACCACGATCTGGACCGGATCGAGGTTCGCTGCGACGTGCCGCTGCCGTTACATGTGGACGGGGAGGATCTCGGGGATGTCGAGGAGGCCGTCTTCGAGGCGGAACGGGATGCGGTTTCGGTTCTCGTCTAGCGCGGCGGCGGCGGTTCTCGCCGCTGTCCTCGCCGGATGCGGTGGCGGCGCAGCGCGCCCCGCCGCGTTTCCCGACCCGGGCGGGCCGCTCGACGCGACCGGGCGCGCTCTCGCGCAGAGCTCCACGTCCCGGCTCGACCTCGTCAGCTTCCGCGGCGCCGGCGGGAAGACCGTCGAGGGCTACCTCGCCTTCTCGCGCCGGTCCGGGCGGCATCCGGCCGTCGTGTTTCTCACCGGCTCCGGCGGCTCGATGACCGACCTCGCCTCCTCGGCCGTCTACTTCGCGAATCACGGCGGCGTCGGACTGTCGATCCAGCAGCCGGCCGACGCGACGACGTGGGCGCCGCTCGTCGAGAACGTCCGGCGCGCGCTCGATCTGCTCGCCTCGCGCTCCGACGTCGACCCGAAGCGGCTCGGCATCGCCGGCCTGAGCCTCGGCGCCGAGACCGCTGCGATCGTCGCCGGGGTCGACTCGCGGCCGCGGGTCTTCGCTCTCATGTCGTGTCGCGGCGGGCCGGTCGTCCTCCATTACCTCCAGTACGCGCGCGGCGACACGTTCTACGTCCAGGACGGGGAGCTCGACGAGGTCGTTCCGCACCATCAGCTCCTGCTCACGATCCACGCGCTCGAGGCACTCCACGCGCCGCTTCGGGTCAAGTGGTACCCGACCGGACACGTCCTCGACGACGCCGCTTACAAGAGCCAGGTCGACTGGCTGCAGAGCGAGCTGAGCGCGGGACGCGGGTAGGCTCAGGCCCGTGGCGAAGGTGGCGCCAGACGAGTTCGAGCTGCGCCGCGTGCTCGACGAGGAGCGCGAGGTCGACGGTCTCGGCGAGGACGAGCTGCTCGCGATCTACCGCTCGCTGATCCTCCTCCGGACCTACGACGAGCGCTCGGTCGTCTTCCACCGCCAGGGCCGGATCGGGACGTACGCGATCTTCTGGAACCACGAGGCGATGCAGGCCGGCTCGGTGCACGCGCTCGCCGAAGAGGACTGGATCTTCCCGAGCTATCGCGAGTCGGCGATCGGGTTGCTGCGCGGAATGCCGGCGAGCACCGTCCTCCATTGGTGGCGCGGCCATCCCGCCGGCTGGTGGAACCCCGTCGAGTACCGGGTCGCCTCGATCTGCGTGCCGATCGCGACGCACGTCCCGCATGCCGTCGGGCTGGCGTGGGGCGAGAAGCTGAAGGGGCGCTCGACGGTCGCGATCGCCTACTTCGGCGACGGCGCGACGAGCGAGGGCTCCTTCCACGAGGGCGCCAATCTCGCGGGCGTAATGCAGGCGCCGGCCATCCTCTTCTGCAACAACAACCAGTGGGCGATCTCGACTCCGCTCTCGGCGCAGACCCATGCCGAGACGCTCGCGGCGAAGGCGGCCGGCTACGGGATGCCGGGCGTGCGGGTGGACGGCGGCGACGTGCTCGCGGTCTACGAGGCGACGCGCGAGGCGGCCGAGCGGGCTCGCGCCGGCGGCGGCCCGACGTTCATCGAGGCGCTCACCTACCGCGCCGCGCCGCACGCGACCGCCGACGATCCGCGCGCCTACATCGACCTCGACCGTGTCGAGGAGGAGCGCAAGAACGAGTGCGTCGGCCGCTACGAGCGGTATCTCCGCCGTCTCGGAGTCCTCGACGACGCGACGGAGGAGGAGATCAGGAACGGTGCGCTCGAGGTGATGCGCTCGGGGATCGCCGAGGCGGAGGCGGCGCCGGAGCCCGACCCCGAGCTCGTCTTCGACAACGCGTACGTCCTCCCGCCGCCGAATCTCCGCGAGGGCTGGGATGGCTGAGCTGTTCATGGTGGAGGCGGTGAACGACGCGCTGCACGTCGAGCTCGCGCGCGACGACTCGGTCATGGTCATGGGCGAGGACGTCGGGCGCGCCGGCGGAGTCTTCCGCGCCACCGCCGGGCTCCGCGACCGCTTCGGCGAGAACCGCTGCGTCGACACGCCGCTCGCGGAGGCGGGAATCCTCGGCAGCGCGATCGGCCTCTGCATGGCCGGGTGGAAGCCGGTCTGCGAGATGCAGTACGACGCCTTTTCCTATCCGTGCCTCGACCAGCTGATCACCCACGTCGGCCGCTACCGCTGGCGCACCGGCGGGAAGATGGAGTTCCCGCTCGTCGTCCGGATGCCGTACGGCGGCGGCGTGCGCGCGCCCGAGCTCCACGACGACTCGCCCGAGGCGTACTACGTCCACACGCCGGGTGTGAAGGTCGCGATCCCGTCGACGCCGGCCGACGCGAAGGGGCTCCTCGCCGCGGCGATCCGCGATCCGGATCCCGTCGTCGTGCTCGAGCCCAAGCTGATCTACCGCGGCGAGAAGCAGGAGGTGCCGGAGGGGGAGCACGTCGTCCCGCTCGGCAAGGCTCGGCTCGCACGCGAGGGGACGGACGTGACGCTCGTCGCCTACGGCGCGATGGTGCCGGTGTGTGAGCGTGCCGCCGACGCGCTCGAGGGCGAGGCGTCCGTCGAGGTGCTCGACCTCCGCTCGCTCCGGCCGCTCGACGAGGACGCGCTGCTCGCCTCGGCGGCGAAGACCGGCCGCGTCGTCGTCGTGCAGGAGGCGCCGCGTACCGCCGGCTTCGGCGCCGAGATCGCCGCGATCCTCGCGGAGAAGGCCATCCTCGACCTCCACGGGCCCGTCCTCCGCGTCACCGGCTTCGACGTCCCCTATCCGTACTGGAAGATCGAGGACCGGTACATGCCGTCGGCCGAGCGGGTCACCGCGGCGGCCCGGCGCCTACTCGAGTTCTGATGGCGTACGAGTTCAAGCTCCCCGATCTCGGCGAGGGCCTGACCGAGGGTGAGGTCTCCCGCTGGCTCGTCGAGGAGGGACAGGAGATCGCCGAGGATGCGCCGCTCGTCGAGATCGCGACCGACAAGACGACGGTCGAGATCCCGTCGCCGGCGGGCGGGAAGGTGACCCGGATCCTCGTGTCCGAAGGCGACGTCGTCCCGGTCGGGACCGTTCTCGTCGTGATCGGCGGCGACGGTGCGGAGCCGCGGGAAGACGTGAGCCCGGCACCGGCTCCCGACCAAAAAGCGGCAAGTGACAAATTGTCACAAGGGGAGAAAGTGCGCGCGACGCCGCTCATCCGCAAGGTCGCGGCCGAGCTCGGAGTCGATCTCGCCGCCGTCACGGGAAGCGGCCCGCAGGGACGGATCACCGAGGACGACGTCCGCGCCGCGGCAGGCGGGGCGTCCGTCGCGCCGACGACCGAGGGCGAGCACGTCAAGCTTCGCGGCGTCCGCCGCCAGATGTTCGAGCACCTGACGCGCGCCCACGAGATCCCGGCCGTGACCTGGGTCGAGGAGTGCGACTTCTCTAGCGTCGAACTGAAGCTGCTCGTCCCGCTCGTCCTCCAGGCGGTCGCCGAGGCGCTGCCCGAGTTCCCGGAGCTCAACGCTCGCGTCGAGAGCGGAGAGCTCGTGCTCCTCGACCGCTACGACCTCGGCGTGGCGATGCAGACCGAGCAGGGTCTCGTCGTCCCGGTCGTCCACGGCGCCGACAAGCTCTCGCTCGAGGAGATCGACGCCGAGGTGAAGCGCCTCGCCGGGGCGGCCAACGCCGGGACGCTGAAGCCGGAGGAGCTTCGCGGCGGCACGTTCACCGTGACGAGCGCCGGCAAGGCGGCGGGTCTCTTCGTCACGCCGCTTATCAACCATCCGGAGGTCGCGATCCTCGGCATCCACCGGATCGCGGAGCGTGCGGTCGTCCGCGACGGCGAGGTCGTGGCGCGGCCGACGGGGAACGTCTCCGTGACGTTCGACCACCGCGTGATCGACGGCAAGCGCGCCGCCGACTTCGGCCTCGCGGTCATCGATCGCCTACAGAGCTAGAGCGGCGGCAGGCTCGCCCTCGAGGTGCGGCTCGAGCATCGCCTCGATCCGCGGCGCGGTCGCGCGGCCGTCCAGCCGGCAGACGACGTGCTTGTCGACCACGAGCGCGAGCGCCGGCACCTGAACGACCTCGAAGCGCTCGGCGAGCTCGGGCCGCTCGTCGACGTCGACCTTGCCGACGCGCAGACGGCTTCGCTCCTTGCGCGCGATGTGCGCGAGGAGGCTCTCCATCCGCCGGGCCGGGCCCGAGCGCCGCGAGGTGAAGAAGACGAGAAGCGGACGGTCGTCGGAGCTCACTGGCTGCACAACGGACGCAAGGTGCGCGCGGTTACGGTTCGCTCGTGGGTTCCTGGTACTGGGTCGGTGTCTCGGTCGGCCTCGGCGCGGCGGCGGGAGTGCTCCTCGCGGGGTTCGTGGGGAGGACTCGTGCCACCGTGATCGCAGTCGCGATCGTCGCCGGCGGCATCGGCGCCGCGCTCGGCTTCGGGATCGCGTCGTGGCAGACGGGGGGCTGGTTCGACCGGCTCGGCGGGATCGCGGGCGGGCTCGCAGGCTCACTCGGCGCGGCTCCCGTTGTCCTCGGCGCCCTCCGCCGCGGCGGCACCCGCGGCGGCACCGCGACCCTGGTCGGCGGCGCCGCGCTCGTCGCCGCGGGCATCGCGTTCGTCCCGGTCGCCGGCTATCTCGAAGCGCTCGCTCTTCCCGCCCTCGCCGCCCGGCTGCGGCGGACTCAGCCCGAGCGCTACGCCGGGCTGCGCACGCTCGCGCGCGACTAGTGCCCAAGAAACTCGTGCTCATCGTCGTCGACGGCATGACGCCGGAGGCGTTCGAGCGGGGCGTCGCGGGAGGCCGCGCTCCCGCGCTCGCCTTCCTCGCGGCGCACGGCGAGTACCGGCGGGCGACGTCCGTCTTCCCGTCGCTCACGCCCGTCTGCCTCACCTCGATCGCGACCGGGGCCGGCCCCGACGTCCACCACATCCCCTCGCTCAGCTGGTGGAGCCGGCAGGACCGCCGCATCGTCGAGTACGGCTCGTCGTTCACCGCCCTCCGCAAGGCCGGGCTCTCGCAGTCGCTGATCGACACGATCGTCTACATGAACTCGCGCCACCTCGCGCGCGAGGCGGTGACGGTGTACGAGGCGCTCGAGGACGCGGGCTTCGTCGCGGGCGCGGTCAACATCACCTGCTACCGCGGCCGGCATCGCTATCTCCCGGTCTTCCCGGGCCTGAACCGCGCCGTGCACGGCCCGAGCCGCTTCTTCTACTACGGCCTCTACGAGTCGGACCGGACGGGAGCGCCGTTCGCCGTGCGCAGCCGCCGGGCCGGCTCGACGGACGTCTACGCGGCGGCAGTCGGCCGCTGGCTCGTCACGCGCGACGGCTTCGACTTCCTCGCCTACTACCTCTCGGACTACGACTTCGCCTCGCACGCGCACGGGCCGGAAGGAGCGGCCGACGTCTCCCTCGAGCGCACCGACGCGGCGATCGGCGCGCTGCTCGACGCGGCCGGCGGGCCGGACGAGTTCCTCGACCGTTACGCCGTGATCCTGCTGTCCGATCACGGCCAGACGAACGTCGAGCGGGCAGCGCGGCTCGAGCCGGCCTTCGCCGATCTCGCGGGACAGGTAGTCGTCACGGCGTCGAATCGCGCGGGGCAGGTCTATCTCCTGCCGGGGGCGCGCGCCGACGCGGCGGAGCTCGCGCGGCGGCTCGACGGCGAGCCGGCCGTCGACGTCACGCTCCGGCTCGAGGGCGACCGGGCGGTCGCGCGCCGCAACGGCGAGGATCTTCCGGTGGACCAGCTCGAGCATCCGGATGCGGAGTGGCGTGTGCGCTCGGCGCTCGCGAATCCCAACGCCGGCGAGCTGCTCGTCTCCGCCGCGGAGGGCTGGGAGCTCGCCGACCTCGGCGGGCAGCATCACGTCGGCGGCGGCAGCCACGGCTCGCTCGTCGCCGGCGACTCCTTCGTCCCGCTTCTCACCATCGGTGTCGACGCCTTGCCGCTCCGGATCACCGACGTGACGCCTGCCGTGCTCGACCACTTCGGAGTCGCGCGTGTCGGCTGAGGCGAGGGAGCGGATGGTCGACGTGCAGCTCCGCCGTCGCGGGATCGACGACGAGCGCGTGCTCGCGGCGATGGGCCGCGTGCCGCGTGAGCTCTTCGTCCCGGAGGAGGTGCGGCACGGCGCATACGCCGACGCCGCTCTGCCGATCGGAGCCGGCCAGACGATCTCCCAGCCGTACATGGTCGCGCTCATCTGCGAGCAGCTCGCTCTCCACGGCGGCGAGCGCGTGCTCGACGTCGGCACAGGCTCCGGCTACCAGGCCGCCGTTCTGGCCGAGCTCGCGGCGGAGGTGCACACGATCGAGCGGATCCCGGAGCTGGCGGACGCCGCCCGCGCGAACCTCGCCGCCGCCGGCTACGAGGAACGCGTCCAGGCCCACGTCGGCGACGGCACGCGCGGGCTGCCGGAACATGCACCGTTCGCGGCGATCGCCGTGGCGGCGGCTGCGCTCGAGCCTCCGCCCGCTCTGTACGAGGAGCTCGAGCCGCGTGGGCGCCTCGTCGTCCCGGTCGGGGGCTCCGGCGAGCAGTGGCTCGAGGTCGTGGTCCGGACGCCCGAAGGGCCGGCCGTCCTCCGCAGCGTCCCGTGCAGATTCGTCCCGCTCGTGGCGGGCACGTAGCCGAGGTGGGGGCTCGGCATCGGCCCTGGCGGCGCCGTGGGCTACCCTCGCGGCGGAGTGAGCGCCTAGTGGATCCTTCCGCAGGGACGTTGCCGCGCCCGCCGCGTTCGCGCCTCGCCGCCTCCTTCCGGTCGCTCCGCAACTGGCAGCAGCTCGGCAAGTTCGCGGTCGTCGGCGGGATCGGCTACGTCATCAACCTCGCCGTCTACCACACGCTCCTCCACCACGGCCTGCACTATCTCGCCGCCGCGACCGTCTCGTTCCTCGTCGCGGTGACGAGCAACTACGTCTGGAACCGGATCTGGACGTTCCGCGACCAGCGCGGCCACATCGGGATCCAGGGGATGCGCTTCTTCCTCGTCTCCCTGGCCGCGCTCGGCGCGAACCTCGTCATCCTCGAGCTGCTCGTCCGCATCGCAGGCACCGACAAGTTCATCGCGAACGCGGTTGCGATCGTGCTCGTCATGCCGCTCAACTTCGTCGGCAACAAGCTCTGGTCGTTCCGGCGGCGCCGCACGTAGCTTTAGGGCAGTGAGGCGCAGCCTCCTCCTCGCCGTCGCCCTGCTCGCGCTGGCCCTTGCCGGGCCCGCCGCCGCGAAGGCGCCGCCGGCGCCGACCGCCCCGGTCTTCGACGCGAAGGGGCACCTGATCCAGACGCCGCTCGTGCCGCTGAAGGCCGGACGGGCGCAGCGGACGAAGCAGCAAGTCCTCCACATCTTCGAGGGCGACCCGAAGGTCGCGGCGTGGCTGACGCGCTATCCGCGCACCGGCCGCAGCGACGACGAGTCGTATACGGCATCGACCGGCGAATGGACGGTGAAGATCTGGTGGGGAGCCGCCGGCGAGATCGCCGAAGGGATGGTCGTCGACACCACGGGCGCCGTGACCGAGGCGTGGACGGGGCCGCAGGTGGCGTGGGGGATGGCCCGCGGCGGGCCCGGTGCGTTCGGCGGGACGACGATCAACGACCCGTGGGTATGGGGCGCGTTCTGCCTCGTCTTCCTGCTGGGGCTCGGCGACCTGAAGCGGCCGTTCTCGCTCCGGAACCTCGACCTGCTCTTCCTCCTCTCGCCGACGGCCTCGCTCTGGTACTTCAACCACGGCGACGTGTTCACGGCCGTGCCGCTCTTCTACCCGTGCCTGATCTGGGTCGTGTTGCGCGGGATCTGGATCGGCACGAAGAACCGAGGGACGCCGGGGGCGCCGCGCTGGCCGGTGTGGGTGCTGCTCGCGGCGACGGTCTTCCTCGCAGGCTTCCGGGTCGGCCTCAACGTCGAGCGCTCGAACGTGATCGACGTCGGCTACTCGGGCGTGATCGGCGCCGAGCGGATCGTGACCGGCGGCCAGGCGCCCTGGGGGAACTTCCCCATCGAGGGCAACCGGCCGGCGTGCGGGCCGGCCGACTCCTCCGGCGAGATCCGCGACCGGATCCAGACGAACGGCCGCTGCGAGAGCGCGAACCCGCAAGGAGACACGTACGGGCCGATCGCCTACGAGGCGTACATCCCCGGCTATCTCATCCTCGGCTGGAGCGGGAAGTGGGACACGCTGCCGGCGGCGCACTTCACCGCGATCGCGTTCGACCTCCTGACGATCCTCGGCCTCTGGTTCGTCGGGCTGCGCTTCGGCGGCCGCCGCCTCGGCGCCGTGCTCGCGTTCGCCTGGGCCGCCTACCCGTTCACGCAGTACGTCTCGAACTCGAACACGAACGACGCGATCATGCCGTGCCTGCTCGTCTGGGGCTTCTGGCTGATATCGAGGCCCGCGGCGCGCGGGATCCTCGCTGCGTTCTCGGGCTGGACGAAGTTCGCCGCGCTGATCGTCGCGCCGCTCTGGGCGACGTTCCCGGCGCGCACGCCGAGCCGTCGCTTCGTCGTCGGGTTCGCCGGAGGGACGCTCGCGGCGTTCTCGATCGTCCTGCTCTCCCCGCATCCCATCCACGAGATCGGCGTGTTCTGGCACCGGACGGTCGACTACCAGCTCGGCCGCTCGGCACCGTGGTCGCTGTGGGATTGGCGGCAATACCACGCCCGCGGCCTCCCGAACCTCCACCTCGTGCAGCAGGTTCTCCAGGGACTCCTCGTCACGGGCGCGCTCGTCGTCGCCGTCGTGCCGCGCCGCAAGTCGCCGCTGCAGCTGGCCGCCTTCACCGCAGTGCTCCTCGCGGGATTCGAGCTCGTGCAGACGTACTGGCTCTACACGTACATCCCTTGGTTCTACCCCTTCGCGGCGCTCGCCCTGCTCGCGCCCGCGATCCCGCTGCGGAAGTTCGTCGCGGTTCCGTCAGGCGGGGATCCGGATTGGCTCGATCGCCTCCGCCCGGCCCGCGTCCGTACACGTGACGACGACGCCCTCGAGCCGCACGTCCCCCTCGGCGGGCTCGAACCGGACCGGGAGGCGCCCCCGCATCCGGGCGATCGCGAGCTCTGAGCGAACGCCGATCACGGAATCGTGCGGGCCGGTCATCCCGGCGTCGGTGATCGCGGCGGTGCCTCCGGGAAGGATGCGGGCATCGCTCGTCTGGACGTGGGTGTGCGTGCCGACCACCGCCGTGACCTTGCCGTCGAGCCAGGTCGCGATCGCGACCTTCTCGCTCGTCGCCTCGGCGTGGAAGTCGACGAAGACGACCGGCGCGGCGGCACGCGCCTCCTCCACGAGCGCGTCCACGACCTCCCACGGGGAGACGGGCGTGTCGAGAAAGAGCTGGCCGAGGAGAGTGAGGACGGCTACCCGAACGCCGTTCCGCGCCTCGACGACCGCGAGCCCGCGGCCCGGCGTCTGCCCGCCCTGGTTCGCCGGACGGATCACGCGCTCGCTCGTCGCGAGGTAGGCGGCGATGCCGCTCCGGCGGTACGTGTGGTTGCCGAGCGTCACGACGTCGGCGCCCGATTCGAGGAGCTTGTCCGCGAGCTTCGGCGTGATCCCGGCGCCGTCGGCGACGTTCTCGCCGTTGACGATCGCGAGGTCGGCGTCATAGCGCTCGCGGAGCCCCGGGAGATGCTCCTCCACGGCGCGGCGGCCGGGGACGCCGAAGACGTCGGCGAGGAAAAGGATGTTCACGCTGCCCTAGCCCGTGGTGACGGGTGGCGCGGCCCGAACCTCGACGGTGACGTGGTTGCCGCCGTCGTTCGTGTACTGCGCGAGTGCTTGGTGCTCGACCGTCGCGAGATCGACGACGGTGCCGAGCTTCGTTGCGCCGCTCACGATGGCGGCTCCCACGGTGAGGGCGGGGTCGGCGACGAGCTGCGTCACGGCTACGACGAGAGAGGGCGAGTTCTGCGGCTGGATGTCGATCTCGGAGCCGTACTGCTTTCCCTCGACGATGAACGGCCGAATGGCCGCGACGATGCCGTTCACCGGCGCGTAGACGTCGGTGCCCGCCGCCGCTCCGACGTCGAGTGCGGAGGTGCCGCCGCCCGCGAGCTCGTACCAGTGCGGACTGCCTCCGCCGCCGCCGAAGATCCCGTGCACGACGCGTGACAGCAGACCTTCGTTGACCTGGTGGCCGATCGGGGAGAGCGAGAGGAAGCCGCTCGCCGAGCTGTAGCCGATCGCCGTCACCTGCGCCTGCGCAATCGGGAGCTGCAGGCTGACGGCGCCGCGCGTCGCGACGATCTCCGTCACGGGCCGCGTCTGCGCGGTGGCGAGCGACGTCCGCGAGAGCGGAAGCGGCGTCCGGGTCGCTCCGCCGCCGAAGGCGGTGAGCACGAGGGCGACGAGGAAGACCGCGGCGAGCAGGACGAGCAGCGCGAAGCGACGGGCCCGGCGTACCGAACGCGCCTGCCGGCGTTCGACCCGCCGCGAATGTCGCAACGAAGACAGGTTCCTGTCTTTACGTCCCGCCGAGCGATTAGGCGAAAGTCTCGAACCTGTCCCCGTTGCCTCTCTAACGCGCGAGGACGGCATGTCGCGGGCCAGCCTATAGGACTCCGGCGCGTCTTCCCAGATCAGGTCGAGCGCCAGGGCCCCGTCGGTCCGTCCGATGCGCGGGGGACCATCGCCCGTATGCCTCGGTCCGCCGCGGTACGCATACAGGTGCCCCGCTGGGTGCAGCTCGTCGCGTTGCCGCTGCTGCTGCTGCTCATCTGGACGGTGGCGGGAGCGGTGCGTCACGTCCTCTTCCTCTTCCTCGTGGCGCTGCTCATCGCCCTTCTCCTCAACCCGATCGTGCGCGGTCTGGGGAAAGCGTGGATCCCACGCGGGCCGGCGGTAGCGCTCGTCTATCTCGCCTTTGCTGCGGCCGTCGCATTGACAATCCTCGCTCTCGCCACGGTGGTCGTACAGCAGACCCGAACCGCGGCCCACCGGGTGGATGCCTACTTTACGGTCAATTCCGGACACCCCCCGGAGACGGGGGCCCAGCACGATCTGGCCCGCTTCCAGTCATGGCTGAACCACCATCGCCTGAGCGGCATCCACGTCCAGAAGCAGGGGGACAAGTTCCTCAGGCAGGTCGGGCTGAAGGACGTGCAGAAGTACACGGCCAAGGCGCTGCACTGGGCCGAGGGAGCCGGCGTCGCCGTCGTGACGCTTCTCTTCGACGCGTTCCTCGTCGTCGTCGTCTCGATCTACATGCTCCTCGACATGCAGCGACTGTCGGACGCCGTCGACCGACGTTTCCCGCCGCGTGGGCGCGGCGGCCTGATCCTGCGGATGGAACAGGCGGTCGCGAGCTACGTCCGCGGGCAGATCCTCCTCTCGCTGATCATCGGCCTCAGCGTCGGCCTCGGTCTCTGGATCCTCGGCATGGTCGGGCTGATGCCGCACGGCGGGAGGTATGCGGCGGCCTTCGGAGCGTGGGCGGGCGTGACCGAGCTGATTCCGTACATCGGTCCGTGGCTCGGCGGGATTCCGCCGGTGCTCTACGCGCTCGTGCAGCATCCGCTGTCGGCGCTCTGGGTCGCGATCCTCTTCCTCGGAATCCAGCAGCTCGAGGGACACGTGGTCGTCCCCAACGTGATGGGACGCTCGCTCCGCCTCCATCCGCTGCTCGTCATCTTCGGGCTGCTCGCCGGCGGCGAGATCTACGGCTTCCCCGGGATCCTCGTCGCGCTGCCGCTGCTCGCAGCCGGGCGCGCAGTCTGGGAGTTCTTCGGCGAGCGGCTCGAGTTCGAGCCGTGGGCGGAGGAGTCGCCGCTCGCGACGGTCGGCGTTCACACGAAGAAGAAGCAGGGGCCGGCGCCCAAGACGCCGCCCGCTCCCGCCGGCTGATCCCGTCGCGGCGTACCCTTTCGGCGTGAGCTCCTTCCCGGTCACACGGCTGCGGAGGTTCCGCCGCACCGCGTCGCTCCGCGGGCTCGTGCGCGAGACGACTCTCCAGCTCGACCAGTTCGTGATGCCGCTCTTCGTCGCGCCGGAGCCGCTGGCGAACGAGGCGCTGCCGGGCATGGCCCGGTTCGACCTCGACGGCCTGCTGCGGGAGGTCGACGGCCTCGCTGCGAGCGGCGTCCGCGCTGTGATGCTCTTCGGCGTCCCGGCAGAGAAGGACGAGGAGGCGACCGGGGCGTGGGAGGACGACGGCATCGTCCAGCAGGCGCTGCGCCTGCTCCGCCCGCGCTTCCCGGATCTCGTCCTGCTCACCGACGTCTGCCTCTGCGAATACACGTCCCACGGCCACTGCGGCGTCGTCGTCGACGGCGAGATCCACAACGACCGGAGCGTCGAGCGGCTCGCGCGCACCGCGCTCAGTCATGCGGAGGCCGGAGCCGACATCGTCGCGCCGAGCGACATGATGGACGGCCGCGTCGCCGCGATCCGCGAGTCGCTCGACGACCACGGCTTCGAGTCGACGCCGATCCTCGCCTACTCCGCGAAGTACGCCTCCGCCTTCTACGGGCCGTTCCGCGAGGCGGCCGACAGCGCGCCGGCGTTCGGCGACCGCCGCGGCTACCAGATGGATCCCGCCAACGTCCGCGAGGCGCTGCGCGAGTGCGAGCTGGACATCGCCGAAGGAGCGGACGCGATCATGATCAAGCCGGCGCTGCCGTACCTCGACGTGATCCGCGCGGCGCGCGAGGCGTTCCGCGTTCCGCTCGCGGCGTACAACGTCTCGGGCGAGTACGCGATGGTGAAGGCGGCGGCGCACGCCGGCTGGCTCGACGAGCGGGCGGCGGCGCTCGAGTCGCTCACGGCGATCAAGCGGGCGGGCGCCGACCTGATCGTCAGCTACTGGACGCGCGACCTTCCGGCTTGGCTCTGACGACGCGGTCGGATCTCTACCGGCGCGCGCTCGAGCTGATCCCCGGCGGCGTCGACTCGCCCGTTCGCGCGATGCGCGCCGTCGGTCTCGACGAGCCGCTCTTCGTCCGCAGCGGCGAGGGCGCGTACATCGAGACCGAGGACGGGCGCCGCCTCCTCGACTGGGTCATGTCGTGGGGGCCGCTGATCTTCGGCCACGCCGACGCCGAGGCGGTCGAGGCCGTGCAGGAGGCGGCCCTGAGCGGGACGAGCTTCGGCGCCGCGACGGAGGCCGAGGTCGAGCTCGCGGCGGAGATCGTCGACGCCGTCCCGTCGGTGGAGAAGGTGCGGCTCGTCTCCTCGGGGACCGAGGCGGCGATGAGCGCGCTCCGGCTCGCGCGCGCGTTCACGAAGCGCGACCGGATCCTCAAGACGGCCGGCGGCTACCACGGCCACGCTGACGCGCTCCTCGCGAGCGCGGGCTCGGGGCTGGCGACGCTGGGGATCCCGGCCTCGCCGGGCGTCCCGACCGGCGCGGCGGCCGACACGATCGTCGTCCCGTACAACGATGTCGACGCGGCGGCCGAGGCGTTTGTCCGTCACAGCGAGGGCCTCGCGGCCGTGATCGTCGAGCCGGTCGCCGCGAACATGGGCGTCGTCCCGCCGGAGCCGGGCTACCTCGAGACGCTGCGGCGGCTTTGCGACGCGAGCGGGGCGCTGCTGATCTTCGACGAGGTGATCACCGGCTTCCGCGTCGCGCGCGGTGGCGCGCAGGAGCGCTTCGGCGTCCTTCCCGACCTCACCGTGCTCGGCAAGATCGTCGGCGGCGGTCTCCCTCTCGCGGCCTTCGGCGGCCGCGCCGAGGTCATGGACCTGCTCGCGCCCGCCGGCCCCGTCTACCAGGCGGGGACGCTCGCCGGCAATCCGCTCGCGACCGCCGCCGGTTTCTCCGTCCTCCACCGGCTGCGCGGCCCGCAGGTCTACGTCGAGCTCGAGCGGCGGGCGGCGCTGCTGGAGGACGGCCTGGCGGCCTTCGGCCGGGTGCAGCGGGTCGGCGCGCTCCTCACGCTGTTCATGACCGACGCGCCGGTGCGCAACTTCGAGGACGCCCAGGCATGCGACGCCGGGCGATACGGCGCACTGTTCCGGCACCTGCTCGAGCAGGGCGTCTACCTCCCGCCGTCCCAGTTCGAGGCGCTCTTCCCGTCGACGGCGCACGGCGAGGACGAGATCGAGCGGACGATCGCCGCCGCCGCGAGCTTCGATGGCTGACCTCTCGGAGGCGATCGCCTCGGGCGCGGCGGAGGAGAGCAGCCTCTGGGCCGACTGCCTCGTGCCGGAGCCCGAGTGGCAGGCCGTCTTCTCCCTGCTCGGCGAGGCTCGGTACGCGCTGGGCCTCGAGACGATCTACGAGGGCTACCTCGTCCACTACGGCAGGCCGCGGCTGTTCGCCTCGCCCGACGAGGACGTCGCGCTTCTGCTGGGCGACTATCTCTATGCGCACGGGCTCGTCCGGATCGCCGCCGGGCACGACGTCGCGGCGGTCGCGGACCTTTCCGAGCTGATCTCGCTCTGCAGCCAGCTGCGGGCCGAGGATGCGGACGGCGACGGGCCGCTCTGGGCGGCGACCGCCGCGCTACTCGGGCGGGGCGAGCTCGACGAGGCCCGCAGTGCGTTGCGCCTCCATTCCGATCCGGCTCCGCTCGACGCGTCGGCGCGAGCCGCTGTCGGCGACGAGGCGGTCGACGAGGCGCTCGCAGTCCACTTCGCGCGACGCTCCGCTTGATCCCGGCGCGGTCCTCCGCCAACCTCTGTCCATGACGACCGCCATGCGCGAGGAGCGCAAGGTCCTCACCGCCGTCTTCGCGGACGTGGTCGGCTCGACCTCGCTCGCCGAGCGTCTCGACGCCGAAGACGTGAAGCTCGTCGTCGGCGAGGCCGTCGCGCGGATCGTCGGCGAGGTGGAGTCGCTCGACGGCCATGTGAAGGATCTCGCCGGCGACGGTGTCCTCGCCTTCTTCGGCGCTCCGACGACGCGGGAGGACGACGCCGAGCGTGCCGTGCGCTGCGCGCTCCGGATTGTCGCGGAGATGGAGGAGTACGCGCGCGAGGTCCGCCGAGGTTGGGGTGCCGAAGGCTTCGGGGTCCGGGTGGGGCTCGCCACCGGCGCGGTCGTCGTCGGCGAGGTAGGCGCCGGCTCGCGCGTCGAGTACGCCGCCTTCGGCGACACCGTCAACGTCGCGGCGCGGCTCCAGGCGGCGGCCGACCCGGGCTCCGTCCTCGTCGACGAGGCGACCCACCGTGCAACCGAGCGGCTGTTCGAGTGGGGCGAGCGTCGCGAGCTCGACCTGAAGGGGAAGAGCGAGAGCGTCTCCGCCTGGCCGGTCGCCGGCGTCGCCGCCGACGGTGCGAGGATGCAGCGCGGCCTTCCCGGCGTCGAGACGCGCCTGGTCGGCCGATCCCGCGAGCTCGGCGCCGGGCGCGAACTGCTCGAGGCCCTTCGCGCGGGCCGCGGCGGCGTGCTCGTGGTCGCAGGCGATGCCGGAATCGGGAAGAGCCGCCTGCTCTCCGAGCTGCGCTCACTTGCCGAGGAGAACGGCAGCCGCTGGCTCGAGGGCCGCTGCGTCTCGTACGGCGAGTCGCTGCCGTACTGGCCGTTCCGCGACCTCCTGCGCGGCGAGTGGATCGGCGCGGGCGTCGATGAGCCGGAGCTCCGCGTCCGGATCGGACTGCGCCGCCGGCTCGAGCAGCTGTTCGGAGTGGAGGCCGACGAGCTCTACCCCTATCTCGGCTCGCTGCTCGAGGTCGCGCTCGAGCACGAGGCAGCGGCGCGCACCGAGCAGCTCTCGCCCGAGGCTCTGCAATGGCGGACATTCGAGGTCGTGGGACAGCTCTTCGCGCGCCTCGCCGAGGAGGCGCCGCTCGTGCTCGCGCTCGAGGACCTCCACTGGGCGGACGCGACGTCCGTCCTGCTGCTCGAGCAGCTGCTCCCTCTCGCCGAGGACGCTCCGGTGCTGCTCGTGCTCTCGCTGCGGCCCGAGCGTGACCACGGTTCGTGGGCGCTGCGCGAGCACGCAGCGCGCGAGTACCCGCACCTCCTGCGCGAGCTCGATCTAGGCCCGCTCGGGGACTCCGACGGCGAGCTGCTCGCGGCGCTCGTCGCGCCGGCGAGCCTGCCTGCCGAGCTCGAGCGTCGCGTGCTCGAGGCTGCGGACGGCAATCCGTTCTTCCTCGAGGAGCTCGTGCGGTCGCTCGCCGATGTCGGCGCGCTCGTGCGAACGGACGACGGCTGGCGCTTCGACCACGAGGTCGACGTGGAGGTGCCGCCGACGGTGGAGAAGGTCATCCTCGCCCGGCTCGACCGGCTCTCGGCGGAAGCGCGGGAGCTCGCAACGTCGGCGTCCGCGCTCGGCCGCAGCTTCGCGCTCCCACTGCTCGAAGGCGTCCTCGAGAACGGCAGCGTCGACTCGCTCCACGAGCTCCAGCGGCTGGGTCTCCTCCGCCAGAGCCGCCGCTGGCCGCAGCCCGAGTACCGCTTCGGCCACGCCCTGATCCAGGAGACGGCTTACCGGACACTGCTCGGAGAGCAGCGGACCCGCCTGCATCGCCGGGCCGCCGAGTGGCTCGAGGGACGCTACGCCGAGCGCGACGCCGAGGTGCTCGGGTTGCTCGCGCACCATTGGCTGCGCGCCGAGGACGAGGCCAAGGCAGCGGACTACCTCCTCCGCGCGGGCGACAAGGCGCGGCTCGAGTACGCGCTCGACGAGGCGATCGAGCACTACCGCGACCTGCTGCCGCTGCTCGAGCGGCGTGGTGAGCGCCAGGAGATCGCGCTCGTCCTGTTCAAGCTCGCGCTCGCGCTCCACACGTCGCTCCGCTTCGCCGAGGCGAACGAGGCGTACCAGCGCGCGTTCGAGCACTGGACTCCGCCCGAGCCGCGCGCCGGCACCGCGCGGCTGCGCGTCGCAACGAGCTTCCTCCCGAACGATCTCGACCCGAAGTCGGCGATCGCGTGGCCGAACGTCCAGGCCTGCATGCAGCTCTTCGACCGCCTTGTCGAGGCCTGGCCCGAGCGGAACCTCGTCCCCTCGCTCGCCGAGCGCTGGGAGATCTCCGACGACGGCTTGCGCTACGTCTTCCACCTGCGGGACGGGCTGACGTGGTCCGACGGGACGCCGCTCACCGCGCACGACGTCGAGTTCGGGGTCAAGCGCGTCCTCGACCCGGCGAGCCCGGGCTCGTCGGTGGCCATCTACTTCGTGCTCGAACAGGGGGAGGAGACGTACCTCGGGCGCAACACCGACTGGGGGGCCGTCGGCGTGCACGCGCTCGACGACCGGACGGTCGAGTTCCGGCTCAGCGCGCCGGCGCCGTACTTCATGAGCGTCATGAACCGGCCCGACAGCGGGCCTCAACCGCGACACGCGGTCGACGGAATCGCCGAGGCTCGGGTGGTGAGCGGTGCCTTCGAGGTTGCGGAGCGGGCGGACGACCGACTCGTCCTACGGCGGCGCGCCGACCGTCCGGGCAACGTCGCCGAGGTCGAGCTCTACCGCTCGGCGATCACCGACGCGCTCTCCGACTACGAGCGCGGCGAGACCGATCTGATCCTCGTTCGTTACACACCGCGCCTGGCCGACCTGATGCCGGGCTCGGTGCGGGAGGACGCCGTGCTTGGCTCGCCGGCGTGGTCTGCATACATCCGCTTCGACCACACGGATCCGGTGGCGGGAAACGTCGAGCTGCGGCGCGCGCTCGCACAGGCGATCGACCGGGACGCACTCGCCAGTGTCGCGCCGGCGAACCTCGTCGTCGCGACGGGCGGCGTCGTCCCGCCGGCGCTGCAGGGGCACACACCCGACATCGCCCTGCGCTACGACCCGGACCTTGCCCGCGAGTGCCTCGCCCGCTCCGGCTACGACGGGCCGCTCGAGCTGGCGGGGATGATGGTCTGGGACGACATCCTCGAGACCATCGCCGGCAGCTGGCGCGACGTCTTCGGCGATCGCGTCACGGTCTCCTCGTGGTCTTGGCTGGAGGAGGAGGCGAGATCGATCGGCGCGCGAATCGAGGAAGCGCCGATCCGCATCACCGGCTGGCTGCCGGGGTATCCGGATCCCGAGTACTACCTCCGCCTCCTCTTCCAATCGACGAGCCGGACGAACGAAGGAGGCTTCGCGGATCCGGTCTTCGACGAACTGATCGAGCAGGCGCGCCAGGAGCGTTCGGACCGCGGCCGGCTCGAGCGGTTCCACGAGGCCGACCGTTACGCCGTTGCCGACCGGGTCGCCGTGATCCCGCTCGTGTATGGGCGAAGCACCGCTTTCGTTCAACCTCGTGTGCACGGCTGGTGGGAGTTCGGGAAGTCGTCTGCGAACTTCGCCGACCTCGTCGTCGGCGAGTGAGTTACATTCCCGCCGTGGTGGGAGCGCTCTTTCATTTCCTGTTCGCCGAGGAGACGGCGGCCGAGGAAGGGAAGAAGATCGTCCTCCTCATGCTCGCCGTCGGGGGCGTCTTCATCCTCGTGATCGCGGTCGGCGAGTTGTCGCACTGGGCCGCGAAGCAGCGGCGCGCCCGCGACTAGCCGAGCGACTCGATCAGCTCGATGAGCTCGTCGGTGCGGTAGCCCTGCGTCCGCGCGAAGCGGACGAGGTCGCGCGCGCGGGCGATGACTGCGCCCTGCTCCGGCGTGCCGGCGACATGGATGCCGCGGCCGCGCCGGAACTCGAGTAACCCCTCGTCGCGGAGGAGGCGGAGCGAGCGGAGGACGGTGTTCGTGTTGACACCGAGGACGGCAGCGAGGTCGCGCGCCGGTGGAAGGCGCTCGCCGGGCTTCGCCTCGCCGTCGGCGATCGCGCGGCGGATCTCGGCGGCGACCTGCTCGAAGAGCTCAGTCGGCTCCTCGCGGTCGATCTTGACACGAAACATTGTGCTAATCATACTAGCACTATGTCCGCTGGCGTTCCAGCGCTTCCGCTCCAGCTCGATCCGCTGATCGCGGAGGCGAAGCAGCGGATGCGACGGCGACGGCGGCTGGTTCTGGTGGTCGTCGCGGTCGCTGTTGGAGCGGGGGTCGCCTTGGCCACGTTCTCAGGTGGGCCTGGCTCGAGCGGTTCGCCCGGGCCCGGAGCGGTCACGCGCTTGTCGTCCGAGGGAATCGGCGGCGTACGGATCGGCTCGTCGAAGGCGCAGACGGTCGCGGCGCTGACTCGCCTCTTCGGCCCGCCGACGCGCCGCTTCGTGAGCTCGGGCTGCGGCTCGGCCGTCACCGAGGTGGCTTGGCGCCATCTGTACGCCGAGTTCCGGTTGGGAACGTTCACCGGTTTCCGCTACGTCGCCGGCTCGATCCAGCCCTGGTCCGCCGGACGCCCTAGCGAAGCGAGCGTGCGTCCGCGCCTCGCGACCGCGCTCGGGATCTCGATCGGCAGCACGCTCGCGCAACTGCGCGAGCGCTACGGGCGGCTGACTCCGGTCGGCACAGCGCGCTGGGAGTCGAGCGACGGGCTCGTCTTCTACGACAACGCTGCCCGCTTCCCGGATCCCGGTGGCAGCCGGATCGACGAGATCAAGTTCGGCACCTGCGGGGACTTCTGACGGATGGAAGCCCTGCCGATCGGCCGCAAACTGTGACCGTCCTCGCGCCACCGCCGCAGGACGAGCTCGAGCTCCTGATCCGGGAAGCGCGTGCGCGGCAGCGGCGGAGATGGATCGGCACCGCGGGTGCGATCGCGGGAGTCGTGCTCGCCGGGTACTCGATCGCCGGCGGTTCGGGTTCGAGCGGGAAGAACGCGGGAGCGCAAGCGCCGCCTCCGAGTGCCGCGGCCCGGCATTCCACTCGTCGCATCTCGCTCGTTGCCGATCGCGGCGTCCTGCAGCGCTTCGCGCCCCGGTCGGCGACCACGTGGTGGGCAATCGTCGAGAGCAACCTGCACGCGAAGACTTGGGTGGTGCGGACGACGGACAGCGGGCGGCACTGGCGGACGGTGACGCCTCCCGTGAAGCTCGTCGCGTCGAGCGCCTTCCTCGGGACGAAGGTCGGATGGATCGAGGCCGGCTCGCTCCACTCCGGCACGCGGACGGAGCCGGTCTACCGCACGCTCGACGGAGGTCGCACCTGGAAGCGGCTTGCCCCCGTCTCGGGCGAGTGCCAGCTCGACTTCGTCGATCTGCGCCACGGCTGGTGCGTGACGATCGACGGTGCCGCCGGGTCGGAGGGCGTCTGGGTGTACCGGACGAGCGACGGCGGATCGAGCTGGCGCCTCGTGTCGCGCACCTGGGTCGGTGGCAGCCAGCCCCGCTCGACTCCCGGCGCGCTGCCGTTCGGCTGCGACAAGACGATCGGATTCACGGCGCCGCGGATCGGCTGGGCCGCCCAGTACTGCAACGGCGGCACGCCGTTTCTCTACAAGAGCATCGACGGCGGCGCCCGCTGGCACCGCTTGGCGCCGATTCCCCTGCCGAAGGGGCTGGAGATGCAGGACGGAGGAGGCCTGAGCCTGCCGGCGGCCGAGGGCTCGCGCGGCCTCGCCGTCGCGCTCACCGTCCAGTCGGCCACGCAGCCCGCCGGCCGCACGGTGATCGCCACGAGCGTGAACGGAGGCCTGAGCTGGCACAGCCGTCTCGTGCCTGGCAAGCCCGACTGGTGGGGCGCGGACCTCCTCGACGTGCGGCACTGGCGGCTCAGCGACGGCGTCACTCTCCTCACGACGAACGACTCCGGCCGGCGCTGGCGTCGCCTCGCGGATCCGTCGACACTCGGGTCGGCGGTCGCGCCGAACTTCCTCTCCCCGCAGCTCGGCTTCGCACTTCCCGACGTCAACGGCCTCGGCGGTCTCTGGTGGACACGCGACGGCGGCGAGACCTGGAAGCGGATCACGGTGCACGCCGGCCCGTTCGTTCTCGGTCGCTGACGCCGTAGACTCGCTGCATGAGGGCGCAGGGTGCGTAGCGGCCGGCTGTCCGCTGCAGCCGTACTCGCGCTGGCTGCATTGGCACTGGCTCTCCGGAACGCGCAGCGCCGCTTCCGGGAGGAGCTCGCCGCGCCGCCGACTCGCGAGCGTCCGCCGTTGCGGTCGTGGCCGCCCGCGGCGCCGGCGGCACCGGTTGCGGCACCGCGGCCGGCACCCCCGCAGCGCCCGGCGGCTCCCCAGCCCGGCAAGCGCAAGCGGAAGAGGACGGGGAGCGTCCTCGCGACCATCCTGTTCGTTCTCTGCGCCGCGCTGCTCGCTGCGAGCTTCCTTCCGTCGCCGAATCTGAACTCGTTCCAGGCCACACTCCCGGGCTTCAGCCCGACGACGACCCAATCGACGACGTCCACCACCCCGACGACGACCTCCCCCGGGTCGAGCTCGACGACGCCCGTCCTCGGCTCGCCCTTCTGCGTCGAGCAGGTCACGGGTTGGAAGCACGTGTGGGTGCCTGCGGCGGGAGGAACGCCGCCTGCGCTCGTGCTCACCAACTTCACCGTCGGCCGGAGCTCGTACGAATGGGGCCTGCTCGATCCCCGCACCAACTGGATTCCCGGCGACGTGATGGTCGCCGTCGTCGACTGGACGAAGGCCGCTGACAAGACGTTCCGCCGGCAGTTCGTCCCGGGCGGCCTCCAAGTTCGCTCGTCGGACATCGGGAGCTACGGCAACTTCCCGACCTCGATCGGCCATCGCCTGATCCGCCTGCACGGCCTGCTGCTCGAGGTCTTCGCAGAGGCGCGACCGCCGGAGGCTGTGGCGTTCGCGGCCGCCAACAAGACTCTTCGCAGCGTCCAGGTCTGCGCGGCGCAGGGCTGACGCCGCCGTACACTCGGCGCGTGCTGAAGGACCTTCGCGACTGGATCACGCTGCTCGAGCGCGAGGGCGAGCTCGTGCGCGTCTCCGCCGAGGTGGATCCCGACCTCGAGATCACCGAGATCGTCGACCGCACCGTCCGCTCGGGCGGGCCGGCGCTGCTCTTCGAGCACCCGAAGGGATCCGAGCATCCGCTCCTGATCAACCAGTTCGGCAGCGAGCGCCGGATGTGCCTCGCCTTCGGCGTCGGCAGCCTCGACGAGGCCGCCCAGAAGGTCTCCGCCGTCCTCGAGATGCAGCCGCCGCAGGGCCTGCTGGAGAAGGTGCGCGGTCTGCAGAGGCTCAAGTCGGTCGCCGATTCCCGCCCGAAGACCGTTGGGAAGGGCGTCTGCCAGGAGATCGTCCTCCGCGGCGACGACGTCGACCTCGGACTCCTGCCGATCCAGCGCTGCTGGCCGGGCGACCCGGCGCCGTTCATCACCCTCCCGGCCGTGATCACCCACGATCCGAAGACCGGCGGACGCAACCTCGGCATGTACCGGATGCAGGTAATCGACAAGCGCACGACGTTCATGCACTGGCAGATCCACAAGGACGGCCGGGCCGACTACCTCGCGACCGACGGCCGCATCGAGGTCGCCGTCGCACTCGGACTCGACCCGATCACCGCGTACTCCGCGAGCGCGCCGCTCCCGAAGCACATCGACGAGCTGATGCTCGCCGGCTTCCTCCGCGGCGAGCCGGTCGAGCTCGTCAAGGGCGTGACCGTCGGAGTCGAGGTGCCGGCGCGCGCCGAGATCGTGCTCGAGGGCTACATCGAGAAGGACGAAGTCGGCGAGGAAGGGCCGTTCGGCGACCACACCGGCTACTACACAGCCGCCGAGCCGTTCCCGGTCTTCCACGTCACAGCGATGACGATGCGCAAGAACGCGATCTATCCGTCGATCGTCGTCGGCAAGCCGCCGCAGGAGGATGCGTGGCTCGGCAAGGCGACCGAGCGGATCTTTCTTCCCGCGATCAGAACCACCCTGCCGGAGGTCGTCGACTACGACCTGCCGATTGCCGGCGCCTTCCACAACTGCTGCATCGTCTCGATCCGGAAGCAGTTCCCCAGCCACGCGGCGAAGGTGATGCACGCGCTGTGGGGGCTGGGGATGCTCAGCCTCACGAAGTGCGTGGTCGTCGTCGACGAGCACGTGAACGTGCACGACTACGAGCAGGTGGTCTTCTACGCCGGCGCGAACGTCGACCCGAAGCGCGATGTCGTCCTCTCGGAAGGCCCGCTCGACCACCTCGATCACGCGCCCGAGCGCCAGTTCTTCGGCGGGAAGCTCGGGATCGACGCGACCGCAAAGTGGCCGGAGGAAGGCGCGCGCCCGTGGCCCGACGAGATCGAGATGAGCGACGAGATCAAAGAGCGCGTCACGCGCCGCTGGGCTGAGTACGGGTTCTAGCTCGCGAGTCCTGCGGACTCGCTCGCTGTGAATCGAACTGCGCCAACGGGAGAGCGCGGTCTCCCGTTGGCTCCGTGCTGTAGGGCTTTGTTTGGGCTGACGCGAGGTTCGGGCCGTTCTTCTGTCGCGAGCGTGCGGGCCTTCGGCGCGCCCGCTCGCGAGCGCACGGCGTCGTAAGTCTGCGCCTTACGCCGCCGCCTGGTCCGCTCCGTACACGGAGCGGCCAAAGGCAGGCGGACTGCGCTCGCGCCGGCTCGCCCGCGCGGAGTTCCCTTGCTTCCGGTTCCCGCCCCGCGGGAACCGGCTTTTGGATAAGACTTCGCCCTGGTGGAGCCGGAGCAGCCGAGTCCCGATACCGAGCACGAGTCGCTCCACGAGGAGCCGCATCTGCCGGCGCCGACGCTGTGGCCCATCGGCTTCGCGATCGGCATCGTCGTCGTCCTTGTCGGCCTCGTCATCGACCCGACGCTGATCTCGCCGATCGGCGGCGCGATCGCGCTCGTCTTCGCGTTCCTCTGGGCGCGTGAAGCGACGAGCGAGCTCCGCGGCGAGACGGTCGTCGTCGAGCCGGAGCGGCGCGAGCCGACCACGGGCCCGCCCGCGGCGGCCGTTGAGGCAGCCACCGTGACGCGCAGCCGCTTCCTCGAGGGTGCGACCCTCGGTCTCGGCGGCGTCATTGGCGGCGTGATCACCCTGCCGATCGCGGGCTTCGCCGTCCTCCCGGCGTTCCTCGGCCAGAAGCAGCACAAGGTCGACCTCGGTCCGATCTCGACGTTCACGCTCAGCCAGTGGTACGTCGCCACCTTCGTGATCGATCCGGCGGAGGGAGAGGTGTCGCGGCGGACGGCGTTCATCCGCAACAACGGCCCCGCCAAGAACGGCGAGCCGAGCTTCACGATCATCTCCAACCGGTGCGTCCACCTTGGCTGCCCCACCCAGGCGAACGGCCCGAGTGGCGCGATTCTCGGGATACCGACGCTGCACGAGCACACCGCAAACGGGCGGCTCACGCTCGATCCGGTCGTGCCCGCCGGCTACGGCTGCCCGTGCCATGGAAGCCAGTACGACCCCGAGGGCAACCGCATCGCCGGGCCGGCGCCACACGCCCTCGACCGCTACGAGTTCGAGATCGACAACGGCCGCCTCGTCCTGCTCAGCACGTACTCGGTCTCGCACGTCGTCGGGACGGGTGCCGCGGCCAAGATCTACAAGTACGGCTACGCGGGACCCGGCGAGCAGATCGACGGGCCCGAGGAATGGTTCTATCCCCTTCAGCCGCCGCACCACTGATGGCTGCGCGGCGACCGCCCACGAAGGCCCAGCTCCGCCGCCAGAAGATGGAGGAGCTCGTCAACTATCCGCTCGACTGGCTCGAGGAGCGGTCGGGGCTCGTCGGCGGCGTCAAGTACTTCCTCTTCCGCAACGTCCCGAGCGACATCAACTGGATGCAGACGCTCGGCTCGGCGGCGCTGACCGCGTTCATCGTGCAGGCGATCACCGGCGTGATCCTCGCGATGTACTACGTACCGTCGGCGGCGACCGACCCGCACACCGGCCAGCCGGTCGCGTGGGAGTCGATCGTCAACATCAGCGACAACCTGACCATGGGCTGGCTCGTGCGCGGCATGCACCGCTGGGGCGCGAGCGTCTTCATCATCCTGATGTTCCTCCACATGGGGCGTGTCTTCCTGTTCGGCGCCTACAAATATCCGCGCGAGCTGAACTGGATCGTTGGGGTACTCATCCTCGTGCTGGGGATGATGGAGGGCTTCACGGGCTACCTGCTGCCCTGGGACCAGACGGCGTACTGGGCAAGCGTCGTCGGGATCAACCTCAACGGGACGGCGCCGTTCCTGGGCCCGTGGTTAGCCCAGTTCTTACGTGGGGGGCAGGAGATCAGCGGGGCGACGCTGACGCGGTTCTACTCGCTGCACATGCTCGTGATCCCGGGCGCGATCATCGCCCTGATCACGCTGCACCTGTACCTCGTGATCCGGCTCGGAGTCACCTCGCCGCCGTGGTCGAAGACCGCGGCCGGGGGCGATCCGGTCGAAGAGGACGCGAGCGCTCGTGTCGGCCTGACGCAGCCTGTCGCACGCGGCGCCGGCGGTCGTAACTAGATGGCGGCATCGAAGGAGAAGCCGTCGCGCGCCGACGAGAACCGCGCAGGGTTCGCGCGCTACAAGGCCGACGTCAAGAAGAAGGGGAAGCCGTTCTACCCGTACGCGATGTTCCACGACACGGTGATGAGCCTCGTCGTCGTGTTCGTGATCGTCGGGCTCGCGGTTATCTGGAAGTGGACCTCGTACGGGCCGCACCACGATCCGACGCACAAGGGACTGCTCGGACCGGTCGTCGATCCGCCGGCCGATCCCGGCACGACGAGCTTCGTGCCGCGCCCCGACTGGTACTTCTACTTCCTCTTCTACCTGCTCCGGATCTTCAAGTGGCCGGAGTCGGTCTTCCTCGGCACTGTCGGCATCCCGACCATCGCGCTCGTCCTCCTCATTGGGCTGCCGTTCATGGATAGCCGGAAAACGCGGAAGATCACGCAGCGGCCGGTGGCGATGGTCGCCGCGGTGCTCACCGTCCTCTCGATGGCCGTCCTGACGTGGAAGGGCGCGACCGCGAACGAAGCGCTCGCCTCTGAGGTCAAGCAGGACGTCCCGACCTGGATCAAGCAGGAGAACCTGCCGTCGAGCGCTGTTCCCGGCGCCAACCTCTTCGCCGTCGCGGGCTGTACGGCTTGCCACAACTACGACGGCGTCGGCGGTGGAGGTCTTCTCGGTGCGCCGGACCTGACCGCGATCGGCTCCCGCAATCTCGGGATCCAGTTCCAGATCGCGCATCTCCAGTGTCCGTCGTGCGTAAATCCAGGCTCGCCGATGCCACCCTTCAAGTCGCTCGGCCTCCAGCGGCTCACCGAGCTCGCGCGCTTCCTCGAGGCCTCCAAGGGCACCCACTAGGTAGCTCGCGAAGCTGCGCTTCGCTCGCTGGGAGAAGGAACTGCGCGGGCCGGAAAGCGCGGTTTCCGGCCCGCTCCGTGCTGTTTTTGCTGGTGATGCTCTGGATGGGTTGGCTGCCTTGCGCGCTCGCGCGCGGCTGAGGCCGGCGCGAGCGCAGTCCGGCCTCCGGCTAAGCCTTCGTCTTAGCCTCCGGCCTATTGCCGCTTCGTGGACGGAGCGGACCAGGCGGCGGCGTAAGGCGCAGGCTTACGACGCCGCGCACTCGCGAGCGGGCGCGCCGCAGGCCCGCACGCTCGCGACGGAAGGGCGGCTCGAGCCTCGCGTCAGCCCTGAACAAGCCCTACTGCACGGAGCCGACCGGAGACCGCGCTCTCCGGTCGGCGCAGTTCGGTTCACAGCGAGCGAGAGCTTGCTCTCGCTCGCTATCGAGCTAGCAGCGACAATCCGGAGACATGCACGTCTTTCTCGGGATCACGGGGGCTTCGGGTGCTCCATACGCGGCGCGGCTGCTCGACGCGCTTGCCGCGGCCGACTGCGAGATCGGTGTCTGCGCCTCGTCGGCGGGTGTCGAGGTGCTGGCCACCGAGCTCTACGGCAACGCGAAGCTCTCGCGCGACGAGACGCTTGCCCGCCTCCTCGAGCACGCGCCCGGCGCAACGTTGTACGACCCGAGCGACTGGAGCGCGCCGTATGCGTCCGGCTCCGCGAAGGTCGACGCGTACGTCGTCTGCCCGTGCTCGATGGGAACGCTCGGGACCGTCGCCTCCGGCGCGATGCAGAACCTGATCCACCGCGCCTGCTCGGTTGCGTTGAAGGAGGAGCGCCGCCTCGTGCTCATGCCGCGCGAGACGCCGCTGTCCGCGATCCACCTCCGCAACATGCTCACGCTGCGCGAGGCCGGCGCGACGATCCTCTTCCTCGCGCCCGGCTTCTACCACGGCGCCGAGACCGTCTCGGACCTCGTGGACTTCGTCGTTGCGCGGACGCTCGACCAGCTCGGGCTCGAGCAGGAGCTCGCGCCGCGCTGGGGCCAGGACTGACGATGGAGACAGGACGCCTCGCGCCGGACGGCGTCCGGCGGATGTTCGACCGGATCGCGCCCGTGTACGACCCGATGAACCGCGTCATGACGGTGGGGCTCGACCAGCGCTGGCGGAAGACGACCGTGCGCGAGGCCGTGCGGCCGGGCGACCGCGTCCTCGACGCGTGCTGCGGCACCGGCGATCTCGCGATCGCTGCGAAGCGGGCCGGCGCCGGGGAAGTGGTCGGGCTCGACTTCTCCGAGCGGATGCTCGAGCGGGCCCGCCGCAAGGCGCCCGAGCTCGAGTTTGTGCAGGGAGACGTGCTCGCCCTCCCGTTCGAGCCTGCGAGCTTCGACTCGGCCGTCGTCGGGTTCGGCATCCGCAACGTCGCCGATCTCGAAGGAGCGCTGCGCGAGCTCCGGCGCGTGGTGCGTCCCGGCGGACGCGTCGGGATTCTCGAGATCACGACGCCGCGCGGCCCGCTTGCGCCGTTCTACCGGCTCTGGTTCGACCGGATCGTGCCGCTGCTCGGCCGCGTCCTCCCGGGCGGAGAGGCGTACACCTATCTGCCGGCGAGCGTTCGGCGCTTCCCTGGTCCGGAGGAGCTGGCCGGTCTGCTCGCGGAGTGCAGCTTCGGCGGCGTGCGGTTCCGTGTCTTCGCCGGAGGCATCGTCGCCCTGCACGTCGGGGACGCGGCGTGAGCACGACGCTGGGCGACATCCGCTCGGTGCCGGGGCTCAACGACTATCTCGACGCGCTCGAAGAGCGGCTCGCGCGGACGGTGGCCACGCATCCGGGTCTCGTCGCCGCCGTCGGGAACGAGGCGCTCGCCGCCGGTGGCAAGCGGCTGCGGCCCGCGCTCGTCTTCCTCTCGACCCCGCCTGGGGAAGAGCCGTCGCTCGCCGCGGGCGTCGCCGTCGAGCTCGTCCACATGGCGACGCTCGTCCACGACGACCTGATCGACCGGGCCCACTTCCGCCGCGGGAAGGCTGCCGCGTGGTCGGTTTACGGGCCTGCCGCCGCGCGCTCGACCGGCGACTACCTCTTCGCACGCGCGTTCGCCGAGCTGAGCGCGACCGGAGACGCCGCCGCGGTCGAGATTCTCGCCGACGCGACGCTCTGCCTCGCCCGCGGCGAAGCGCTGCAGCGGACGCAGACGCGCGACCCGTCCACGACGGTGGAGGCGTACCTCGAGCGCTGCGCGCTCAAGACGGGGAAGCTGTTCGAGGCCGCGTGCCGGCTCGGTGGCGGCTCCGGGGAGTACGGCGGCGCGCTCGGCATCGCGTTCCAGATCGCCGACGACGTGCTCGACTGCTCGGGCGCGACGATCGAGACCGGGAAGATCGCTGGCACGGACCTCCGCGACGGCACGCCGACGCTGCCTCTCCTCCTCGCCGCACAGCGGGATCCGGTCGTCCGCACGGCCCTTGCCGGAGGCCCGATGGACGGCGCGCTCGTCCGTGTTGCCGCAACGGGCGCCCTCGACGAAGCTCGGGACGTGGCCCTCGACTACGCTAGGCGCGCCAGGGCGTGCCTCGACGGCGAGCTCCACCGCGACGAGCTCGAGGCCCTGACCCACACAGTCGTCGACCGCGAGCGATAGGCAGACCCAATGGCAGTTCTCGACACCCTCGACACGCTCGCCCCGATCCGGGAGAAAGTCCTCGCCGGCGATCGCCTCGACTTCGACGACGGCGTCGCGCTCATGGAGACCGACGACCTGCTCGCCCTCGGCGAGCTCGCCGACCTCGCGCGCCGCGAGCGCGGCGGCGGCGACGAGGTCTACTTCGTCCAGAACATCAACCTGTACCAGACGAACGTCTGCCGTGTGAAGTGCAAGTTCTGCGCCTTCGCGAAGACCCGGAAGCAGGAGGACGCCTTCACGCTCACCGCCGACGAGTTCGTCGAGGACGCCGTGCAGCAGCACGAGCTGCTGGGCTTCACCGAGATCCACACGGTCAACGGCGAGAACCCGCACGTCGACCTCGAGTACTACGCCGGGCTGCTGCGCCGGCTGAAGGCGGCGCTGCCCGATGTCCATCTCAAGTTCTACACCGCGTCCGAGATCCACCACATGTCGAAGCTCGAGGGCTGCTCGCACGAGGATGTCCTCCGGACGCTCAAGGACGCGGGCCTCGACTCGATGCCCGGAGGCGGCGCGGAGATCTTCGCCGACCGCGTGCGCCAGCTCGTCGCGCCGGGCAAGGAGCATCCGGACGAGTGGTTCGACGTCCACGACACTGCGCACAGGCTCGGCATCACGACGCAGTGCACGATGCTCTACGGCCACGTCGAGACCTATGAGGAGCGCGTCGACCATCTCCTCCGGCTGCGCGAGCAGCAGGACAAGACGAACGGCTTCCTCTCGTTCATCCCGCTCGCGTTCCACCCGGAGAACACCGTCTTCGAGCGGCGCGGCTTCCGCTTCACGACGGGCGCCGACGACCTGAAGGTGATCGCGGTCGCGCGGCTGCTGCTCGACAACATCCCGCACGTGAAGGCCTACTGGATCATGATGGGCCTCCCGCTCGCCCAGGTCGCGCTCCACTTCGGAGCGGACGACGTCCAGGGCACGGTCGTCCGGGAGAAGATCTTCCAGGCCGCGGGTGCGAGCGCCGGCACGGAGCAGAAGGTCGCGGAGCTCGTCCGCTTCGTGAGCGAGGCCGGACGGACTCCCGTCCAGCGCGACAGCCTCTACAACGAGATCCGCCGATGGTGAGCTCGTGAAGGTTCGGGAGGCGATCGAGCGGCGCTCGCTCGACGACTTCGCCGAGACGCTCGCGCCGGACGTCGTCTGGGTCGGGCTCTGGCCCGGCGAGCTCTGCCGCAACCGCGACGACGTGCTCGAGATGTTCGTGCGGATGCGCGAGCGCGAAACCGAGATGCAGCCGCGGATCCTCGTCGAGCGCGACGACGTCCTCGTCGTCGATCCCGGGCTCGACGGCCGGCATCACGTGCTCGTCGTGCAGGACGACCAGGTCTCCGAGGTACGGGCGTATCCGAGCCGGGAAACCGCTCTGGCGGCCGTCGAGGAGCGTCCCTGGTGATCCGTCTCGGCCGCATCTCCTACGTGAACATGGCGCCGGTCTTCTACCGGGTCGACGCCGAGGTGGACGAGGTGCTGGGCGTCCCGACCGAGCTGAACCGGATGCTCGTCGCCGGCGAGCTCGACACCGCGCCGATCTCGTCGATCGAATACGCGCGCAATGCCGACAAGCTCCGCCTGCTGCCGCGGCTGTGTGTCGCGTCGGAAGGCGCGGTCGAGTCGATCCAGCTCGTCTCGAAGAAGCCGCTCGAGCAGGTGCGGGTCGTCGCGGTGACGCCGGAGTCGGCGACCTCGGTCGTCCTGACGAAGGTTCTGCTCCCGGAGGCGACGCACGTTCCCCTCGGGGAGGACGCTGACGCAAACCTCCTGATCGGAGATGCGGCACTGCGCTCGGCGTTCGAGGATCCGACGCCGCACTACGACCTCGGGAAGCTCTGGCTCGAGCGCACCGGGCTGCCGATGGTGTTCGCGGTCTGGGCCTGTCCGGAGCCGCTCGCGGAAGGGCTCGCCGAGCTCGAGGACGCGCTTGTCTCCTCCGTGCGCCTCGCCCGCGCCGAGCCCGAGCAGCTCGCCTTCGAGGCGTCGCAGCGCTACGGCTATCCGGCCGGCTTCCTCGCGCGCTACTTCGAGAAGCTTCGCTACCGCTTCGGCCCGCGCGAGCGCGCCGGCCTCTACACGTTCCTCGAGCTCGCCCGCGACGCGGGCCTGCTCGAGGCGGTGCCCGAGCTCCGCTTCGTCCAGACGGCGGGCGCAGCGGTCGCATGAGCGTCGCCGAACGCAGCGCCGTCGCCGAGATCCTCGAGAAGACGGTCTCCGGCGAGCGGCTCACAGACGAGGACGCCGTCGAGCTTCTCCACTCCCGCGCGCTCGTCGCGGTCGGGCGCGCCGCGAACGAGCTGCGCAACCGGCTTCACGATCCGGAGCAGGTCACGTTCATCATCGACCGCAACCTCAACTACACGAACGTCTGCGTCACCGACTGCGACTTCTGCGCCTTCTACCGCAGTCCCGGCGACCAGCGCGAGGGCTATCTCCTCCCCAAGGCGGTCATCTTCAAGAAGATCGAGGAGACGCTCGCGCTCGGCGGCACCGGCCTCCTCATGCAGGGCGGCCACCATCCCGACCTCGGCGTCGACTACTACGAGGACTTGTTCGCGTCGATCAAGGCGCGCTACCCGGTCCACCTCCATGCGTTGTCGCCGTCGGAGATCGTCCATGCCGCGCGTCGCTCGAAGCTGACCGTGCCCGAGACGCTCGTGCGCCTGCGCGATGCCGGCCTCGACTCGATTCCGGGCGGCGGCGCCGAGATCCTCGTCGATCGTGTCCGCGACGTGATCGCGCCGAAGAAGCTGAAGACGAAGGAGTGGCTCGGCGTGATGCGAGAGGCGCACCGGCTCGGGATCTCGACGACCGCGACGATGATGTACGGCCACGTCGAGACGATCGAGGAGCGGGTCGAGCACTTCCGGCGAATCCGCGAGCTGCAGGACGAGACCGGCGGCTTCCGGGCCTTCTTCTCCTGGACGTTCCAGGACGACGGCAACCGGCTCGTATCGGTCGTCCCGGCGGAGTCGCGGCCGACGTCGTTCGACTATCTCCTCACCCAGGCGGTCTCGCGGCTCTACCTCGACAACGTCCCGCACATCGGCTCGTCGTGGGTGACGCAGGGGAAGAAGATCGGCCAGGTCGCGCTCGGCTTCGGCGCCGACGACATGGGCTCGGTGATGATCGAGGAGAACGTCGTCTCGGCTGCCGGGACGACGCACCGGACGAGCGCGGAGGAGCTTGCCCACCTGATCCGCTCGATCGGCAAGACGCCCGTCCAGCGCGACACGCTGTACCGCACGGTCCGCGTCTGGAACTGAACCGGGCTACCCTGCTCGGCGGGTCGTGCTCCGCAAGCTTCTCATCGCCGCCGTGCTCGCGACGCTCGTTTCGACGACGGTCGCGTCGGCCGCGGGCCGCAGGCACGTCCACAGCCAGCAAGTCTCGATCTCGACGACGCAGCTGATGCCGGGCGTGACGTACACGCGCGAGGTCGACTTCACCGCCGCCGGCCCCGTCGTGCTCGACGTCGTGACCATCCCGAAGCCGGACGGAACCGTCTACTCCCTCGCGCCCGTCCTCTCGAACGAGACGCTGACAGGGACGGAGACGCTCACCCATATCGAGCAGCGGGTCGGATCGGCGGCGACGACGGTCGGGATCGACGGCGACTACTTCAGCAAGGCCTCGGGCCAGCCGAGCGGGATCCTCATGCGCGGTGGCGTGCTCGACAGCCAGCCCAACCCGGCGCGCACGAGCCTCGGAATCGCGCCCGACGGGACGCTGAACATCGGACAGGTCGCGTACACCGGAACCTGGCAGGGCAGCGCCGGGCTGCGGCCCGTCTCGCTCAACACCCGCACCGGGAAGTTCACGCTCTTCACGCCGAGCTTCGGGACGGCGACGCCCGCCGAGAGCAACGTCACGGAGATCGTCTTCTCCTCCTTCCCGGCGACGCACCCGAGCCAGGCGCTCGACGGAACCGTCGCGCAGGTGGCGGCGACGGGCGGCCAGCGGATCCCGCAAGGGGGAGCTGTTCTCGTCGCCCGCGGCTCGGCGAACTCGGCGCAGCTGAAGGCGGAGGCTCCGGTCGGGCAGACCGTCGAGGTTCGGCTCACGCTGACGCCCGACTGGAGCGGGCTCGCGAGCGCGATCGGCGGCGGCCCGCTGCTCGTCAAGAAGGGCAAGGCTGTCTTCTCGGACGGTGAGTCGTTCCTGCCCGGCGAGCTCAACAGCCGCGAGGCGCGCGGAGCGATCGGCCAGACCGCCGACGGTCACATCCTCCTCGTCACGGTGGAGGGCGCAAGCCCCGCGTACAGCGTCGGCCTGTCGAGCTACGAGCTGGCCGTCCAGATGGTCAAGCTCGGCGCGACGACGGCGATCGGGCTCGGCTCGGGCGGGCCGGCCGGGCTGGCCTTCAACGGGTCGCTGCTCACCCGGCCCTCCGGAACGAGCGAGGCGCCGGTCTCCGACGCCCTCGTGCTCTCCTACAGCGGCGTCTATGCGTCTCCCGTCGCCCCCGTCCTCTCGCCGAACGGCGACGGCGTCAGCGACACGGAGACGTTCAGCTATCGCGTCGTCCGTCCCTCCACCGTCACCGAGACGCTCACCGGCCCGGGAGGCGCGACGGTGCAGCTCGGGAGCGGCGCCGAGCAGCCCGGCGTGTACACGCTCACGTGGAACGGAGAGTCGGGCACCGGCACCACGCTCGAGCCCGAGGGGAGCTGGACGTTCACGGTCACGGCGACCGACGACCGCCACGTCACGACGACGGCGCAGCGGGCCTTCTCCCTCGACGACACGCTCGCCTCCCTGACGCTGAGCCTGGGCAGCCGCGGCGTCCCAACCGCGAACTTCACGCTGACGCGGCAGGCGAGCATCACCCTCCGGGTCGAGCGCCCGAACGGGATCCCGCTCGCGACTCTCAAGACGCCCACCGAGCAGCCGGGACCGGTTCACATGACGTGGAAGTGGTTCACCGGCAAGCGCGCGCCGGCGGGCCGGTACCAGCTGCGGGTGCAGGCGACGAGCTCGGTCGGTGTCAGCTCGCTCGTCGCCGGATTCTCATTCTCCGGTCACTAGACTCGCGCGAGTGCTCGTCGCGAGCGTCTCCTCGAGCTTCACCACGGCCGTCGCCAATCACGGCGCCTACGCCGTCTTCGGGCTGCTCGCGCTCGGTGCCATCCTGCCGGTCGGAAGCGAGCTCGTCGCCCTCGTCGGCGGCGCCGTCGCAGCTGGTGTCTTCGCGCGATCGAGCGTCGTGGTCTTCGGCGCTCACATCGGCGTCGGTGCTGGCGCAGTGGTCGCGCTTGCGCTCGCTGCGACCCTCGGCTACCTCGCCGGCTCCATCGTCGGTTGGACGATCGGACGCTTCGGGGGCCGGGAGCTGCTCGAGCGGCGCGGCCGCTGGCTGCACGTGACGCCGGAGCGGCTCGATCGCGCCGACACGTGGTTCAGCCGCTGGGACAAGCCGGGCGTGCTGGTCGGGACGTTGACTCCCGTTCTTCGCTCGTTCATCGCGATTCCGGCCGGCATCTTCGAGATGCCACTGGCTCCGTTCCTCGGCCTGGCTCTCGTCGGATCGGCGCTCTGGTCGTTCGCCTTCGTCGGCGCGGGCTACGGGCTCGGCGCCAGCTACAAGCGGTTCGACCACGCGTTCCATTACGTGGAATATGCGGTCATTGCAGGCGTATTGCTCTTCGCGGCGTATCTCGTGTACCGGTGGAGGGCCGCAGCTAAGGTGACGCCGCATGCAGACGATCCCGCTCGTTGACGTAAGCGCCGAGTACGGGCCGCTGATCCACAAGCTCGAGGCCGCGTTCCGCGACGTTCTCGAGGACGGCCGCTTCATCCGGGGCCCGCACTACTGGGCATTCCAGGAGGAGGCCGCCGCGTATCTCGGCGTCAAGCGGACGATCGGCGTCGCCAACGGCACCGACGCGCTCGTGCTCGCGCTCGACGCGCTCGGCGTCGGCCCGGGGGACGAGGTGATCTGTCCGGCCTTCACCTTCTACGCGACCGCCGAGTCGATCGCCCGCCGCGGCGCGACGACGGTCTTCGCCGACATCGACCCCGCGACGCTCAACCTCGACGTCGAGGACACCGCCGCGAAGGTGACCGACCGGACGAAGGCGATCATCCCCGTCCATCTCTTCGGCCGCGCGATGGAGGTTCGGCCGCTGCTCGAGCTCGGCCCGGTCGTGCTGGAGGATGCCGCGCAGGCGTTCGGCGCGGCGGACGTCGCGAAGCACGGAGCGATCTCGACCTTCAGCTTCTACCCGACGAAGAACCTCTTCTGTCTCGGCGACGGCGGTCTGATCGCGACGAACGACGAGGAGCTCGCGGAGCGCGTCCGGTTCCTCTCCTTCCACGGCTCGCGCGACAAGGTCGACTTCGATCTCGTCGGCTACAACTCGCGTCTCGACGAGCTCCAGGCGGCGTTCCTGCGCATCTTCCTCCCGGAGCTCGACGGCTGGAACGAGGGCCGCCGCGCCGCCGCGGCGCGCTACGCCGAGCTCGGCCTCGGCGAGCTCGTCGACATTCCGCAGGACGAGCCCGGCCACGTCTACCACCTCTTCGTCTGCCGCTCGCCGGAGCGGGACCGGATTCGCGCGGCACTCGCCGAGGCGGGGATCGCGTCGGCGACGTACTACACGACGCCGCTCCATCTCCAGCCTGCTCTGCGCTACCTCGGCTACGAGTCGGGCTCGCTGCCCGTTACCGAGCAGGCGGCGGCGGAGAACTTCTCCCTGCCGCTGTGGCCCGGGATCCCGGCGGAGGCGCAGGAGCGGGTCGTCGAGGTCGTGCGTGTGGCGGTCGGCGTCACGAGCGGAGTCTGAGATGCGGCATCTGCTCTCGCCACACCGTCTCTGGCAGTTCGTCGTCGACGCCGGAATCGTCGTGGCGTCGTGGTGGCTTGCGTTCTCGCTCCGTTTCGATGGGAGATGGCCGCACGAGTACGTAACGCTGTTCCGGCGGACGATCCTCATCGTCCTCGCGATCAAGCTCGTCGTCTTCGTCGCCTTCGGTTTCTACAACCGCTGGTGGCGCTACGTCTCCATCCGCGACATGTGGGCTGCGGCCCGCGGCGTCCTGGCGGCGTCGGTCGTCGTCGACCTGACGGTCTACTTCGCGTCGCCGGTGCACACGCTGCGCCTGCCGCGGTCGATCGCGGTCATCGACCTCGTCATCACGCTCGCGCTCGTCGCGGGCTCCCGTTTGCTCGCCCGCACGGTGATCGAGCGGCCGAGCCGCGGCGTCGTCGCGCGCGGCAAGGAGGTCGTCGTGGTCGGCGCGGGCGATGCGGGTCGCCTGATCGTGCAGGAGATGCAGCGCTCGCGGATGCTCAACTACTCGCCGATCGGGTTTGTCGACGACGACCCGCGCAAGCGCCACACGCGGATCATGGGCGTCCGCGTCCTCGGCACGATCGACGAGCTGCCGCGCGTGCTCCGCGAGTACAAGCCTCACGAGGTGCTGATCGCGATGCCGTCGGTCTCGGGCGACGTGCGCCGCCGGGTCGTCGAGATCGCGCAGGAGGCGCGGGCGGCGGTGAAGACGCTGCCCGGCCTGTACGAGTTGATCTCTGGCGAGCTCGGTCTCGCCGGCCAGATCCGGCCGGTCCAGGTGGAGGACGTACTCGGGCGCGAGCAGGTCGAGGTCGACTTCCAGGAGGTCGCGTCCTATCTCGAGGGCCACACGGTCCTCGTCACCGGCGCGGGAGGCTCGATCGGCTCCGAGCTCTGCCGCCAGATCGCGCGCGTCGGGCCGACGCGGCTGATCCTCGTCGACAACGCCGAGGGGCCGCTCTTCGAGATCGAGCGCGAGCTGCGCTCGGAGCGCGACTTCACTCCCGCTGTGCCCCAGCTCGTGGATGTGACGGACCGCGCGGCCATGCGCCGCGAGGTGTTCGAGAAGTACCGCCCGACGGTCGTCTTCCATGCCGCTGCGTACAAGCACGTCGCGATGCTCGAGACGCACCCGCTCGCGTCGGTGCGGAACAACGTCGCCGGCACGCGGGTCGTCGCCGAGCTGGCGGCCGAGCTCGGCGTCGAGCGCTTCGTTCTGATCTCGACCGACAAGGCCGTCAACCCGAAGACCGTGATGGGGCAGTCGAAGGCGCTGTGCGAGTGGATCGTCGAGTCGCTCGGTCACCGGCGCGACATCCGGACACGCTTCGTCGCGGTGCGCTTCGGCAACGTCCTCAACTCGTCGGGGAGCGTGATCCCGATCTTCCGCAAGCAGATCGAGCGCGGCGGGCCGGTCACGGTGACGCATCCCGACATGACGCGCTACTTCATGACGATTCCGGAGGCCGTGTCGCTCGTCGTGCAGGCGGGCGCGATCGGCGGGCGCGGCCAGGTGTTCGTGCTCGACATGGGCGAGCCCGTCAAGATCCTCGACCTCGCGCGGAACATGATCCGGCTGTCGGGGAAGGAGCCTCGGCTGCCCGACGAGCAGGCGACGTCGGCGCAGGACATCCCGATCAGGTTCATCGGCTCGCGGGCAGGCGAGAAGATCCACGAGGAGCTCTGGAGCGAGCAGGAGTCGATCGGCGAGACGACCCATCCCAAGATCTTGCGGCTGAGCCGGCTCCCGGTCGACCCGGATTGGCTCGCGCAGCAGCTCGCAGAGCTCGAGCGGCTGGCGGGCGAGGGGGACACGCTCGAAGTCGTGGCGAAGCTCGGCTCGATCGTGCGCGACCCGAAGCGCGTCGAGCTGCCGAATCTCTCGGACACGGGCAGCTACCGGCTCGAGATCGACGAGCGGGCTGCGCGGCCGCCTGCCGACTTCGCCGAATAGGCCTGTCAGGCGGCGAGCGCGGAAAGGAGCAGCTGCAGCATCTCGGCCGGGTCGCGCCGCACCCGTGCCGCGGCCGACGCATCTCGCTTCCGCAGCTCGAGTGCCCGCGGATCGGTGAGCGGCTTCAGCCGCCCGTCCCGGATCAGCTCCTCGTCGACGCCGCCGAGCCGTCCGCCGTACGTCGTGTAGACGGGCACGCCCAACGCCGCCGCTTCCCGGTTCATCGTCCCGCCGGCCGACACGACGAGATCCGCGAGCGCGATCAGGCTCTGCGCGTCGACTGCCCCGTCCGGCAGGATCACCGACGGCAGTTCCAGCCCCCGCACGAACTCCCGTTGCTCCTCCGTCCGCGGCAGCACGAACGCGTGCACGTCCTCCGCTCGCCCGAGGTGCTCGAGCGTCTGCGGAAAGAGCGGGTTCGAATGCCGGTGATAGAGCGAGACGTCCGGGGGCGGCCTCAGGACGACGAGCACGCGAGCCGGATCGACGCCGAATCTCGCGAGTAGCGACGCGTCGGGCTCGAAGTCCGCGAGGTAGTACTCCTCCTTCAGCCCCGGGTACTGGACGAGCTTCGGGGGACGCACGCCGTACGGCCGCAGCCGCTCGGCCGGAATCGCCGCGGGAACGACGACCCGCGTGGCCGCCCGGCAGCCGAGCTGGTGCTGGAGCGTCGCGAACTCGTAGTCGAACGTCGTCGAGCTCGGGATGCCGAGGCGGCGGGCCGTGATCGTCAGCTCGTGGGAGCCGTGCGCGAGCGCGACGTCGAGCTCGCGCCCGCGCGCCCACTGGTGCAGCGTCCGCAGCCGGGACGTCATCTGACGCGCCTTCTGGATCCGCGACCTGCCGCCGTGGCGGCCGACCACCGCGTCGGCTTCGAGGCCGTGCAGCTCGAGCAGCTGCAGCGTCTGCGCGTAGTCCCGCGCCGTGATCTCGACCTCGTCGCCGCGCCCGCGCAGGATCTCGATCAGCGGCCGGAAGACGAGGACGTGCGCCGGCGCCGTCATATCAACCCAGACCCTCAAGCGGCGAGCGCCTCCATCCGCGCCGAGCGAAGCAGCGGGGGCTCCTGCTCCACGTGCCGCTCGTACCAGAGCGTGAACGCGAGCAGGCCCCAGAGCTGCCGGCTCCAGTCCTCGCGCCCCGCGACGTGCTCGTCGAGCAGCCGCGTCACCGGCTCCGGCTGGAGGAAGCCCTGCCGGCGGAGCGTCTCGGCCGACAGCGTCGCGCGGGCGAACGGCTCGAGCTCGCCGCGCAGCCACGCAGCGGCCGGGATCGAGAAGCCGCGCTTGCGCCCGTGCACGACCTCGTGCGGCAGCAGCGGCTCGACGGCCTTCCGCAGCAGCACCTTCTTCGCGAGCCCGCGCACCTTCAGCCGCGTCGGCAGGGCGAACGCGAGGTTCGTCACGAGCGGATCGAGGAAGGGGACGCGCGCCTCGAGCGAGTGCGCCATCGATGCGCGGTCCGTCTTCACGAGGAGGTCGTCGACGAGGTAGACGCCGAAGTCGACGTCCTGCAGCCGCGCGAGCTCGGGCGCGCCCGAGGTCTCCGCGTACCGGGCGCGGTAGACGTCGACCGGATCGAACCCGTTGCGTCCACCGCGCAGCTCCGCCCGAGCGTCGGAGGAGAAGATCTCCTTCCAGCCGTGATGCCGCTCGAGCGGCGGTAGGTGCGCCGCGCGGACGAAGCGCTTCGCCCGGTAGTCGAGGCTCGCTTTGCGCGACGACGACGGCAACGCCTCCACGAGCGGTCGCGCCACACGGGCGAGCGGCGCGAGCCGGTCGGCGACGAGATCCGCCGCGTACGTGTAGTAGCCGCCGAAGAGCTCGTCCCCGCCCTCGCCCGAGAGAGCGACCTTCACGTGCTCCGCGGCGAGCTGCGAGACGAGGTAGGTCGGGAGGGCGGACGAGTCGGCGAACGGCTCGTCGAATGCGTCGGCGAGAGCGCGCAGCAGGAGCTCCGGATCCGGCCGCACGAGCAGCTCGTGATGCTCCGTGCCGTACCGCTCGGCGACGAGTCTCGCATCCGCTCGCTCGTCGAAGCTCCGCTCGGCGAAGCCGATCGTGAACGTGTGCACCGGCTCCGGTGTCGCCTCCGCCGCGAGCGCCGCGAGCGCCGCCGAGTCGACCCCACCGGAGAGCAGAACGCCGACCGGGACGTCTGAGAGGAGGTGCGCACGCACCGAGTCGCGCAGCCGGGCGCGCAGCTCCTCGACGAGCTCGGCCTCGTCGCCGTCGCGCAGCTCGCCTTCGAGCGCCGGGCCGGGCCGCGCGTACCGCTCGAGCGAGACCTCGCCGTTCTCCCAGACCAGCATGTGGCCGGCCGGCAACTTGCGGATCTCACGGAAGATCGAGTACGGCGCCGGGATCGAGTTGAAGGCGAGGAACGCCTCGAGCGCGTCGAGATCGATCTCGCCGCGCGGCAGCGCGCGCAACTCGGATGCGAATCGCAGCTCTCCGTCGACGTGCCGGAAGTAGAGCGGCTTGATCCCGTAGCGGTCGCGCGCGAGCACGAGCCGTCGCCGGTTCGCGTCCCAGATCGCGACCGCGAACATCCCGCGCAGCCGCTCGGCGAAGCGGATCCCGTGCTCCTCGTAGAGGTGGACGAGCGCCTCGGTGTCGCAATCCGTCCGCAGCGCGTGGCCGGCCTGCTCGAGCTCGCGGCGCAGCTCGGGGTAGTTGTAGATCTCGCCGTTCTGGACGACGACGCAGCTTCCGTCCTCGTTCGCCATCGGCTGGTCGCCGTGCTCGAGGTCGATGATCGAGAGCCGCCGCGCCGCGAGTGCGACCGGCCCGCCGACGTGCTCGCCTCCGCTGTCGGGCCCGCGGTGGACGAGCTGCTCGCTCATCGCGCGGAGCGCCTCGACGTCGGCGTTCCCGTGCGCCGCCGCGATCCCGCAGATCCCGCACATGCCCCTACGTTAGGCGTCGGGACGCAGAATCCCGCGCATCGACTGCCTGATCACGCGCCAGCCGGTCGCGATCACCGTCCGGAGGTAGAGCCGGACGGAGCGGTCGGCGATCCACTCGAGGTCGTGCGCGAGCTTCTCCGCCATCGGCGTCTCGTAGCCGCGGCGCACCTGCGCAAAGCCCGTGAGCCCGGGCCGGACGACGAGCCGCTGCCAGTAGGAGGGAAGCTCGTGCGCGAGCTCCTCGAAGAAGACCGGACGGATCGGCCGCGGCCCGACGAGACTCATGTCGCCGCGGAGGACGTTCACAAACTGCGGGATCTCGTCCAGCTGCGTCGCCTTGAGCCAGCGGCCGATCGGCGTGAACTCGACCACTGTCCGGTCCACGAGCTCCTCGCCGAGATATGACCCGAGCCGGCGCTCGGCGCCCCGTCGCAGCGTCCGGAACTTGTACATCGTGAAGACGCGGCCGCCGCGGCCGACGCGCTCGCCGCGGTAGAGGACGGGCGGGCCGCTCGTCACGAGCACGAGGACCGCGATCAGCAGCGAGATGGGGAGCGAGAGGAGGAGAAACAGCGCGGAAAGGCCGACGTCGAGCGCGCGCAGCAGCGTGTCGCGCGGCCGGTCCGGTGTCTCCAGGGCGAGCTGGCGGTAGCCGCGGACGAGCGTGTCCTCGATCCGCGTCGTCTCAGGCACCCTCGGATCGTAAAGCGGCAAGCGTTGCGAAGGCGGCCGGGCCAGCTATAACAGTGGCTCGCAATTATATACTTGACAAACCCACCATGAGATCCTAGACTTCGATGCATGGAAGAACTCAGCCTCGGCGTCTACGACGAGAAGTTCCAGAACCCGCTGGCCGCAGCCGACTACTTGGAGTCGATCCGCTGGCCGGACGGCCCCGTCTGCCCGCACTGCGGCGAATCGGAGCGCAAGCCGTACCGGTTGAAGTCGGAGACGCGGAAACTGTGGAAGTGCGCTGCCTGCCGCAAGCAGTACACGGTTACGGTCGGCACGATCTTCGAGGGGTCGCACATCGGCCTGCACAAGTGGCTGCTCGCCTTCTACCTGCTCTGCAGTTCAAAGAAGGGAATGAGCGCCCACCAGCTGCACCGGATGCTCGGCGTCACCTACAAGTCGGCGTGGTTCATGGCGCACCGCATCCGGTGCGCGATGGAACAGCCCCCTTTCGCAAGGCAGCTGACCGGCACCGTCGAAGCTGACGAGACGTACGTCGGCGGCAAGGTGCGCCGCTCGAACGTGAAGCAGTACGCGCCGCTCAGCGGCACTCAGACCGATACGCGGCCCAGCGTGAAAAAGACCGGGCGCGGCACCGACAAGACGCCGGTGATGCTCCTAGTCGAGCGTGGTGGTCAGGCTCGCTCGTTCCGCATGGCGAACGTGACCGGCGACTCGCTCGGTAGCGCGATCCGGCAGCACGTCGCCCGCGAGGCTCACCTACGGACGGACTCGTTCTCGTCGTACAAGAAGGTCGGCAGGGAGTACGCGACCCACCTGACCGTCGATCACAACATCGAGTACGTGCGCGGTGACGCTCACACGAACACGGCGGAGAACTACTTCTCGATCTTGAAGCGCGGCATCGACGGCGTCTACCACCATGTCAGCGAGGCCCACCTGCCCCGGTACCTCGCCGAGTTCGACTTCCGCTACAACCACCGCGCCGGGATGGGCTACACCGACACCGACCGCACGGTGGCGGCGCTGCGCGGGGTTGTCGGCAAGAGGCTCACGTACGCTATGTAGCTACGTGAGCGGCGAGCCTGGGAACAAGAACGAGAAAGAGCGAAAGCCTCCCGGGCGCGACCGCCGGCTAAAAGTAAATCTGCCGTTCGAGGACGCGGTGCGAGCCGCGCTCGAGATTGAAGGACCTAAGAATCGGCGAGTACGCCGTAGCCGATCCGCCGCAGTTCGTCCTCGGTCCAGACCTCCCGGCCCTCAATGACCCCGGGAATCCCGAACCGCGGATAGGTCACTACACGAAACGCGATCACCAATGGCGGGACGCCGTGCTGCGCAGGGGCAGCCGTCGTCCGGAACACTCGGCGCCGCTCGTCGAGGTCGAAGCGAGGGTCTAGGTGGGTCTGCCCGGCGAGAGGATTTCGGCAGACAGTCGTCTCTATGGCATCGCGGATCAGATCAAAGTCGTGTTCATAGGGGACTCCGACTTGCTCGGCGATGGATCGGCAATCCCGCGCGAACCGTGGAAGCTCCGTCCACTTCCAGAGAAGTGTCTCGTCTTGTTTGTGCATAACCCCTCGCGGAGGTCCTAGCAGGGCTGTCAGGCGGGAGTCTTAGTCTTGAGTCCCGCGGCGAGAGGTTCGTCGAGTGGTTCCGGGTTGATGAGCGAGTCGAGATACGGGATCTGCTCGCCTTGGTCGCGAGCCAGCCAGCCAGCAGACCGTTTGTGGGACTCATCGCTTGCTTCCGTATTGGTGTATCCGCGGAACTCCGCGATGACTTCGTCGATGATCGCGCGCTCTTCCGCCGTGAACTGCTCCATGTTCGGAACGACACGCCCTGTAGCAGTGACGCGTTCCTGCTCGTGGTCCACGATCTTCTCGCCTCGCACTTCGATGAACTGCTCCCCTTCGAGCTCGCGGATCATGGGCGGGTACTCGATCGCCGTCGGACCGTGGCGGTTGCGTTGATACGTGGCCCCGGTGACCGGCTTGCCAAGGCGCTTGTACGCCTCGGTGTCCGTGAAATAGAGGATCTTGTTGAGTTTCGTCGAGCCGAAGGTGGGGTCATCGGCAAGCTGGTTGGTCACGTAGAGGACTACGTCCTTGAAGCGTCCTGCCTGCCACTCAAATTCGCGGGTGCGCGCCATCGCTGCTACTCCCTGATCTTGCTTTACGCGGCATAGTCGCGTAAAGCTTTCGGCGGTCATGGTCGACTTCCTGTCGACCACAGGTAGCAGAGGGATCGGATGCCGCGGAAGCGCAAGGACTCCAAAGAAGCCAGAATCACCCCATATGCCAAGATGCGGCTAGAGGAATTGGTCGACAAGCTGGCAACCACTGAGCCAGTCCTGCCCGTAAATGAAGCCGACCTTGTGGGCGCTCTGGTCGATGCGGCGCGAAGGTCGCCGCTGGAAGCGGTGAAAGCCCACGTACAGGCATACCGCGACGTTCAGCTCAAAGTCGATGCCGCTGAGATCGTCGGGGCATTCTTGCGGGCGCTCAGCTGAGCAGCCAGCGGCGCAGACGCTCTTTCGCCGTAAGCCTTCGCAGCGTCACATACGGGGCGTGGATCGGCCGGGGAGTGAACGCGTTCGCGTTCAGGGCGCGACCGAAGCGATTGAGGTACGGCGGGTAGCCAAGGAGCAACACCCTGGCGGTCTCTCCGGACACGTCTTCAACCTGGACAAGCTGCTGCTCGTCGAAGTTCGACTCCACCATCACGATCTCTCCGACCTTGATCGGCCGCTGCCGGAATCGGCTAACACCGAGCAGGGCGATGGCTAGGACCACCAGCGCGACGACGCCATAGATCGCGCTATGGAGGAGAACCCCGATTAGTGCAGCCAACGCCGCAGCGAGGAGCGCGGGGACGATGTCTCCGGTGCCGATCCTCATCGGCCAACTATAAGCTTTGCTCATGAGGAGGTATCACTAGGCGGGGTGTGGCGTTGGGTTCGCCAACTACATAACCCCCCAGTGGCTTATGGATACGAAGCAGCTTGCGGCGTTCTGTGCGGTTGTCGAGCGGCGGAGCTTCTCCCAGGCCGCGGACCAGCTCGGCGTGACGCAGCCGGCGGTCAGCCTTCAGATCCGCTCCCTCGAGCAGCGGCTCGGGCAGCGGCTCCTCGACCGCTCCGGCCGCCGCGTCGAGCCGACCGAGGCGGGGCTCAGGCTCTACCGCGGCGCGCAGCGCCTGCTCGCACTCGAGCAGCAGCTCCTCCAGGAGCTCGGCGACGAGGCGGAAGGGGACGTGACCGGTCGGCTCGAGATCGGCGCCTCGACCGGCCCGGGTGGAAGCGTCCTGCCGGTCGTGCTCGGCGAGTTCCAGCGGCTGCACCCGGAGGTGACCGTCGCGCTGACCGTCTCCGACACACACGCCATCGTCGAGCAGGTCGGACGGCGCGAGCTCGAGCTCGGCGTCGTCGGCATCGGCGGCCGCCATCGCGGCGTCACGTTCGAGCCCTTCTACCGCGACGAGGTCGTGCTCGCCGTCCCGCCTGGGCACCCCCGAGCGGGAAAGACGATGTCGCTCGAGGAGTTGAAGGCCGAGCCGCTCGTGCTCATGCAGGAAGGCGCCGGGATCCGCCAGATGATCGACGACGAGCTCCGCGAGCTCGGGCTGCGGCTCCGTGACCTCAACGTCAGCCTCGAGCTCGGCCTGCAGGAGTCGGCGCGCGCCGCCGTCCTCGGCGGCTTCGGCGCGACCTTTATCTCCCGCATAGCGATCGAGGGCGACATCGCCGCAGGCACGCTCTCGGTAGCCCGCGTCGAGGGGCTCGAGCCCGCGCGGGACGTGCAGCTCGCCCGCGCGACGGGTCGCGCCGAGACGCGCGTCGCGCAGGCGTTCGTCGCCTTCGCGCGGGAACGCCTGGCTTGATCGTCCGCTGGGGGCTCGCTGCGCTGCCCGAGGCAGGCGCGGCTGCGGGCGTCACCGCTCCGCTTCTCGTCGCGAGCCCGCGCTGGGATGCGCTCCCTCTGCCGCTCGAGCCTGCGGGACGCTGGCGGAACGTGCCGTCGGACCGGATCGCGGACGCCGTCGCGGCGGCCGGCGACGCGGACGGCGTGCTCGCGCTCGGCGGCGGCAGTGCGATCGACCTCGGCAAGGCGATCTCCGCTGCGGCGGCGCTGCCGCTCGTCTCTGTCCCGACGACGTACTCCGGCGCCGAGTGGACGACCTACTTCGGCGTTCGCGACCCCGAGCGGCGGATGCGCGGCGGCGGTGGAGGCGCGCATCCCGCCGCGATCGTCTACGAGCCCGAGCTGACGCTCGACCTGCCGCCCGAGACGACCGTCGGCACCGCGATGAACGCGCTCGCCCACTGTGCGGAGGCGCTGTACGTGGAGGGTCACAACCCGGCCGCCGACGAGGATGCGCTCGCCGGCGCGGCGCTGATCTCGGAGTGGTTGCCTCGCGTCGTCGAGTCGCCCTCGCAGCTCGCGGCTCGAACGGAGCTCCTTCGCGGCGCGTGCCACGGGGGCGCGGCTCTGGCTGGCTCGATGCTCGCGCTCGCTCACGCGCTCGCGCAGGCGATCGGCGGTGCGTACGGGCTGCCGCACGGGACGTTGAACGGGATCTGCCTCCCGCCGGTTCTCCGCTTCAACACGGCCTTTGCACCGGACGCCGTTCATCGGTTCGGCGCGGCGGTCGGCGCGCCGAACGATCCCGCCACGCGCGTCGAGCAGCTCGCAGCGCTCGCCGGTCCGACCCGGCTGAGCGAGCTCGGCGTGCCGGAGGCGGATCTCCCCGAGCTCGCCGCCAAGGCGGCGCAGCGTGGAGGCAACCTCGCCAACCCCAAGCCGGCGAGCCCGGAGGAGATCGAGCAGCTGCTCCGTGCCGTGTACTACTAACTGAGGCCGCCGTTGCCGGAGCCGACGGTCGCGAGCAGAACCCCGACGATCGTCAGCGCCACGAGCACGACCACGAGCCAGATCACGAAGCGCTTGCTGATCGTGAAGGTCATCTCATCCGGTCCCGACGATCGCGGCGCCGCCTCGGTCGTCGCGGCGGATGTCGAGGTGGTGGCTCGGGTGGAGCGTGATCCAGGGCACGACGGTCGGGCAGGCGAAGCCTGCCGAAGAGCGCTCCGTGAACGAGGCGAATCCGACCCCGCCGCCGATCAGCTGGCCGGCGCGCCAGTTCACGCCGCAAATGTCGCCGTCGGTCGTGACACTCGAGGTGCGGAGCGTGATCTTGACCCCGTAGACCGCGCACCAGTAGGTCGTGTCGATGATCTTCTGCTCGTACGGCCACGTCCCCCAGCTCCACCAGCCTTGGTCGCCCCAGCACGCAGGCTTGCTGAAGACGACGTCCGGCGAAGGCGCACTCGAGCTCGCGTGGGTCGCCGCGCTCACCCCAGTCGCCTGTTCCACCGTGAAGTCGGACGCGATCGACGTGTCGGCGCCGTCCGCGTTCGCGGCGGCAAAAGCCGTGGCGGGATCGACTGCGGCCGTCGCGGACAAGCCGCTCGTTCCCGGCGCTGCGATGAGAGCCGCGGCATCGTCGGGCGCAAGGGGCGTAGGGCCGTTGTCGGCTGATGCAGCGGCGGTGCAGACGAGCGCCGCAGCCGCGGCCAGCACCGCGGCAAGCCTCTTGGACATCGTGACCTCCTGTTCGTGGGCGGATGCGAGCAGGCCACGCTAGCGTTGTCTGTTCTGACAATCAAGATGGCTCTTTCGGCCGCGTCCGCCAGCGCCAGGGCTGCTTCGGCTAGGCCGGGCGCGCGACGAAGGAGAGGATCGTGACGCCGAGCTCGTCCACCGAGTAGCCGCGGAAACGCTCGGCGAGCCGCATCGTCCGCAGCTCCTCGCGGCCCTGCTCGTTCGGGCCCGACGGGTTCTCCCCGACGACCTCGAACCCCGCCTCGCGCACGAGCCGCAGGTAGTCGGGCGCGCGCAGCCGGTTCTGGAAGTGGAGCGGAGAGTCGATCACCGCCCAGACCGGGTCGGAGTAGCGGAGAAAGTGGTAGCGCGAGATCGAGCGGTCGAAGTAGCTGTAGTGGTCCTGGAGGTCGATCCGGCAGCTGAACGCGCCGCCCGGCCGCAGCAGGCGCCGGCATTCGGCGAAGATCGCCGCGAGGTCGGCGGCCGGGATGTGCTCGCACGTGTCCGTGCTCGAAACGAGCTCGACCGAGCCGCCGGGCAGTCCGGTAGCGCGGGCGTCGCACGGCGCGAGGTAGCGGATCCCGAACCGCGTGTCGAGCTCGGAGATCGACGCGACGGGACCGCCGAGCTCGCGCAGCGGCCGTCCGGCGGCCTGCTCCAGCTCGGGTCGGAGCCGCTCGAAGGAGGCGATCGTCTCGTTGACGAGCTCCGTCCGCGCGCTCGGCCGGATGTCGACGAGCACCTGGCGCCCGACTCCGAGCAGGACGTACGCGAGCGGGACGGCGAGATCCCAGCCGGCGCCGAACTCGAAGAACGTCGCGTCGGCCAGGGGGACGCCCGGCCCGAACTTCTCGTACGAGCCGAGATGCGCGAGCGCGCGCGTAAACTTCTGCCGCAGCGTCGCCTCGCTCACGGGCAGCGACCGCAGCACGTGGCGCTGGAAGACGTAGTTCAGCCGCTCGCCTTGAGGCAGGATCCCGAGCGCACGTTGCAGAGCCGCTTTCGCGATCCAGCGCATGGCGCGGAGGATAGTGCGCGGAAGAGATAAGCGATTACTATGCCACCGATTAGCTAGAGTGGCGCCGAGGCGGCGACTACCCTGGAGGACGCAATGCCGGGCTTTGAGGACGGATTTCTCGGACTGCCTGCGCGGCCCGGCAAGCCGCGCGAGTCGGGCCTGACCCATGTCATCGACAAGGGCCTCAACCTCCGCGAGATCGAGGGCCTGTTCGACACCGCGGGCGCGTTCGTCGACATCGTCAAGCTCGGCTGGGGCACGAGCTACGTCACGAACAACCTCGAGAAGAAGATCGCCCTCTACCGCTCGTTCGGCACGCCGGTCGTGTGCGGCGGGACGCTCTTCGAGGTCGTCTACGCCCGCGACAAGGTCGAGGAGTTCAAGAGCTGGCTCACCCACTTCCGCTTCTCGCATGTCGAGATCTCCGACGGGACGATCGAGATTCCCCGTGACCGCAAGCTCGAGCTGATCGAGGACTTCGCGCGCGACTTCACCGTCCTCTCGGAGGTCGGCTCGAAGGACGCCGAGGTGAACATCGCGCCGTACCTCTGGGTCGAGTGGATGAAGGAGGAGCTCGACGCCGGGGCCTGGCGCGTGATCGCGGAGGGCCGCGAGGGCGGCACCGCGGGCATCTACCGCCCGAGCGGCGAGCTGCGCACCGGCCTCGTCGACGAGATCGAGCACTCCGTCTCCGCCGAGTCGATCATCTGGGAGGCGCCGTCGAAGGAGAGCCAGGCCTGGTTCGTGAAGCACTTCGGCGCGAACGTCAACCTCGGGAACATTCCTCCCGAAGAGGTGATCCCGCTCGAGACGCTGCGGCTCGGCCTGCGCGGCGACACGCTGAAGGAGGTGCTGCTTGGCCACGAGCCGGTCGCGTAGGCTCGACGGAGCGACATCAGCTCAGGCACCGGCTTCGCCGGGGCCTGAGCAACGACGCAGCCTTCCGCCTGACGTCGAGACGCTGAGCGCCCAGGACGTGCTGCGCTTCGTGCTCGAGCAGTTCCCAGGCCGCGTCGCGCTCGCCTGCTCGTTCCAGAAGGAGGAGACGGTCCTCCTCGACATGCTCTTCGCGCTCGAGCCGAAGGCGCGCGTCTTCGCGATCGACACGCGGCATCTCTTCCCGGAGACGTACGAGCTCTGGCGCGAGGTCGAGACGCGGTACGACACGACGATCGAGAAGTTCGAGGCTGCAGTCGTTGAGGACGGGCTCTGGGAGAAGAACCCCGACCTCTATCTCGCGATCGCGAAGATCGAGCCGCTCAACCGGGCGCTCCTCGACTTGGAGTGCTGGATCACGGGCGTCCGCCGCGAACAGTCGCCGCTGCGGGCGGCTGCACCCAAGATCGGCTGGGACGAGCAACACGAGCTCTGGAAGGCGAACCCGCTCGCCGACTGGAGCGACGACGACTGCTGGGCCTACATCCGCGAGCGCGGCCTCCCGTACAACGCGCTCCACGATCGCGGCTACGAGTCCATCGGCGACGTCCATTCGACGGTTCCCGGCAAGGGACGGGAGGGTCGCTGGGCGGGAACGGAGCGGACCGAGTGCGGGCTGCACACGTGAACGGGTTCGTGCTCTGGTTCACCGGCCTGTCGGGGGCGGGCAAGACGACGATCGCGAACATCGTCGAGCCGGAGCTCGAGCGGCGCGGTTTCACCGTCGACCACCTCGACGGCGACATCGTCCGCACCCACCTCTCGAAGGGCCTCGGCTTCTCGAAGGAGGACCGCGACACGAACATCGCGCGCATCGGCTGGGTCGCCTCGCGGCTCTCGCGCGCCGGCGCCGTCGTGATCGTCTCCGCGATCTCGCCGTACGAGGAGATGCGGCGCCACGCGCGCTCGCTCGTCGAGCAGCACGCGCCGTTCGTCGAGGTCTTCGTCGCGACGCCGCTCGAGGAGTGCGCGCGGCGCGACCCGAAGGGCCTCTACGCCGCCGCGTTCGCGGGCGAGATCGACGAGTTCACGGGCGTCTCGGCGCCGTATGAGGAGCCGGTCGAGCCCGAACTGCGGCTCGAGACGGTCGACCTCACGCCGCCCGAGTCGGCCGCCGTGGTGCTTGCCTGCCTCGAGGAGCTCAACCTCGTTCCGGCGAGCGCAGAGGTCGAGTCCTGAGCACGTCCCGCGCGATCCCGACGTTGACGCACCTCGACGAGCTCGAGTCCGAGGCGGTCCACATCTTCCGCGAGGTCGCCGCGGAGCTCGAGCGGCCGGTGCTGCTCTTCTCCGGCGGCAAGGACTCGATCGTCCTGCTGCGGCTGGCGGAGAAGGCTTTTCGGCCGGGGAAGTTCCCGTTTCCGGTCATGCACGTCGACACCGGCCACAACTTCGCCGAGGCGATCGAGTACCGCGACCGTCGCGTCGCGGAGCTGGGCGAGCGGCTGATCGTCGCGTCGGTGCAGGAGTCGATCGACAAGGGGCGCGTCGTCGAGGAGACCGGCCCGCGCGCCTCGCGCAACCGCCTGCAGACGACGACGCTGCTCGACGCGATCGAAGAGCACCAGTTCGACGCCGCGATCGGCGGCGCGCGCCGCGACGAGGAGCGGAGCCGCGCGAAGGAGCGGATCTTCTCCTTCCGCGACGACTTCGGCCAGTGGAATCCGCGTGTGCAGCGGCCCGAGCTGTGGAACCTCTACAACGCGCGTGTCCGCAAGGGCGAGCACGTCCGCGTCTTCCCGATCTCGAACTGGACGGAGCTCGACGTCTGGCAGTACGTCGCCCGCGAGGGGCTCGAGCTCCCGTCGATCTACTTCGCACACGAGCGCGAGGTCTTCCGGCGCGACGGGATGCTCTACGCGGTCTCGCCGTACGTCGAGCGAATGGAGGGCGAGGACCCGTTCACGACCTCCGTCCGCTTCCGCACGGTCGGCGACATGACGTGCACAGGCGGCGTCGAGTCGGTGGCGGCGACGATCCCGGAGGTCGTGGAGGAGATCGCCGCGACGCGCGTCACCGAGCGGGGCGAGACCCGGGCCGACGACAGGTTCACCGAGGCGGCCATGGAGGACCGCAAACGCGTTGGCTATTTCTGAGCAGGCGGTCAATGCGGAGCTGCTCCGCCTCGTCACATGCGGCTCGGTCGACGACGGCAAGTCGACCCTGATCGGCCGGCTGCTCTACGACACGAAGCAGATCTTCGTCGACCAGCTCGAGCACATCGAGGACGTCTCGCGGCGGCGTGGCAACCAGTACGTCGACCTCGCGCTCCTCACCGACGGCCTCCGCGCCGAGCGCGAGCAGGGGATCACGATCGACGTTGCCTACCGCTCCTTCGTCACGCCGCGCCGGCGCTTCCAGCTCGCCGACGCGCCGGGGCACGTCCAGTACACGCGCAACATGGTCACCGGCGCCTCGACCGCCGACCTCGGGATCATCCTCGTCGACGCGCGCCAGGGAGTCGTCGAGCAGACGCGCCGGCACGCGTACATCCTCTCGATGCTGCGCGTGCCGCACGTCGTCGCCGCCGTGAACAAGATGGATCTCGTCGAGTGGTCGCAGGAGCGGTTCGACGAGATCGCCCGCGAGCTCGAGGAGCTCGGCCTGCCGGATCTCGTCTCGATCCCGATCTCAGCGCTCCACGGCGACAACGTCGTCGACCGCTCCGAGCACCTCGGCTGGTACGACGGGCCGCTGCTGCTCGAGCACCTCGAGAGCGTTGAGATCGCCTCGGACCGCGATCTCGACAGCCGCCGTTTCCCCGTCCAGTGGGTGATTCGCCCGCAGTCGGACGCGCACCACGACTACCGCGCCTACGCGGGCCAGGTGGCCGGAGGGATCTGGAGCGCGGGCGACGAGGTCGTCGTCCTGCCTGCCGGGCTGCGGACGCGCGTGGTGGCGGTGGAGACGCTCGACGGCGAGCTCGAGTCCGCCGTGCCGCCGATGTCGGTGACGATCCGGCTCGCCGACGACATCGACGTCTCGCGCGGCGACATGCTCGCCGATCCGGCTGACTCGCCGACCGTCGCGCGGGAGCTCGAGGCGCGCGTCTGCTGGATGAGCGACCGCCCGCTCGAGCCGCGCGCGCGGCTCGCCGTGAAGCAGACGACCCGCTCGGTGCGCGCGATCGCCGACGAGCTCGTATCCCGTGTCGACGTCCACACGATCGAGGACGTGCCTGCTCCCGAGCGGCTCGAGCTGAACGACATCGGCGTCGTGCGCCTGCGCCTCGCGGAGCCGCTCTGTGTCGATCCGTATGCCGTGAATCGCGCCACGGGCGCCTTCGTCCTCATCGACGAGGCGACGAACGAGACGGTGGGTGCCGGCATGGTGCTCGCGGCCACGTGATCCGGTGAGCTGGCAATTCACGCTGACCGGCCTCGGGCTCGGGCTGATCGTTGGGCTGACGGGAGTCGGCGGCGGCTCGCTGATGACGCCGATCCTGATCATCGTCTTCGGCTTCAAGCCGACCTACGCGGTCGGCACGGACATCTTCCACGGCGCGATCTTCAAGACGTTCGGTGCGATCCGGCACCGGCGCTTGGGAACCGTGCACGGGCACCTGACGCTGTGGCTCTTCGCCGGCTCCGGCCCCTTCGCGATCGTCGGCGTCGTCGTCTCGTGGGTGCTCCGGAACGAGATCGGCAACGCGCAGACGGTCCTGGGCTACGCCGTCGGCGCAGCGCTGATCGGCGGCGGAAGCGGCTTCCTCGCGAAGTCGTTCGTGCAGAGGGGTATCCAGCCGAGCGAGGCGCCGTTCATCATGAGCGGCCGCGACAAGGCGATCGCGCTCGCGACCGGCGCGGTGTTCGGCTTCGTCGTCGGCCTCACGTCCGTCGGCAGCGGGACGTACTTCGGCCTCGTGATGGTGCTCGTCTACCCGCTGACGATGGCCCGGATCGTGGGGACGGACATCTTCCACGCAGCCGCGCTGCTCTGGATCGCCGGAGTCGGGCACCTGATCATCGGCGACGTCGACCTGCACGCGACCGCCTGGCTGCTCACCGGATCGGTTCCCGGGATCCTGATCTCGAGCCGCTACACGGTGAAGGTCCCGGATCTGACGATCCGCGGCGGGCTCGGCGGAATCCTCATCCTCAGCGGGCTCAAGCTCCTCAACGTCCCGGCGGCGAACTGGGTTCTCGGCATCGGTGTCGGCGTGCTGGCCGTCGTCCTGGCGATCTACACCGCGGTCAAGCTGAACGAGCCCCGCGCGACGCCCGAACAGGCTTAACCCCTCTCTTAATTCTGGCCCCGTAGAATCGTCCCGCTTTGCAGCGGGTTCTCTTGACGGGTGTGATCCTGGGCCTGCTGGTGGCCACTGCTGCGGCTTTCGTCGTCACCGAGCACCTCAAGCTGATCAAGAGCCCGATCTACGGGACTGAGGTGACGAAGGCGTTCTCGCCCGTATGCCACTGCGCGACGGCCAAGGCGACGATCGGCGTCAAGCTCCGCCACACCGACCGCCTGACGGTGACGATCGTCGACTCCTCGCGCCACACCGTCGCGACGCTCGTCTCGAATCGCCGCGAGCAGAAGGGTCGCCACGTGTTCACCTGGAACGGCCACACCGACGCCGGGACGGTCGTCTCCGCCGGCCACTACCAGCCGCAGATCAAGCTCGCGGACGCGCGGCGGACGATCCTCCTGCCGAACGTGATCCAGGTCGTCACGGCGATCCCGAAGGTGCTGTCCGTGAGCGACGGCAAGGGCATCCTCGTCCCCGGGAGCAAGCGCACGATCGCGATCCGCTACACGCTGAACGAGAGCGCGCACGCGGCCGTCTACCTCGACGGGCATCGCGTCATCCGCGGACGTCCGAGCCGAGCCCACGACGCCGTCAAGTGGAACGGGACGCGCCATGGGAGGATCCTGGCCCCCGGCCGCTACGTCCTCAGCGTCGGCGCGCTCGACCTCGCCGGCAACGAGACGCCGAAGAGGGAGCGGAAGCAGGTCGTCGTCACGGTCAGGCTCGTCGCCGTCTCGCCCGCCGTGATCTCGGCACGGCCGCAGGCTCGCTTCTCGGTCCGCGTCGCGACGGTCGCGCCGCGGTACGCGTGGCGGCTCGGCGGGAAGCACGGCACCGGCGACGAGAAGGTGCTCCACCTTCGCGCGCCGAGGCGGCGCGGCAGGTACCGGCTCGTGATCTCTGTCCACGGCGAGACCGCGAACGCGATCGTCCACGTGGGTCGCAAATGATCGGCCTCGCCCGGCTCGCCGGCCCGATCGCGTGCATCGGGCTCACCGTCCTCCTCCTCGCGCGGACGCGCCGGAACCGGATCGGCGGCCTCGGCTATGCCGCCGTCGGAACGGCGCTCTTCGCCGCCTCGCTCACGCCGGCGAGCGCGTGGGAAGTCGCGGCGGCGGTCGTCGGGATCGTCGTGCTCGGCCCGGCGCTCGCGTGGCTCTTCCGTCGCGAGCCGTGGCTCGTCGCCTTCCTCACGCTCGCGTGCATCCCGATCCGCATCCACTTCCTTCATCACCAGCTGCTCGTGCCGCTCTACGTCGTCGCGGCCGGCGCTGCGTTCAACCTGCTCCGGGAGCTCGTGGACGGAGACGACCGCGCGCGCGAGTTCGGCCGTGCGACGAAGCCGCTCGCGCTCTACCTCGCCTGGGTCGGGCTCTCGATGCTCTGGACGGTCGACGTCCGGACGGGCGCGATCGACGTCCTTGCGTTCTACCTCCCGTTCACGATCCTCGCGGTCTCGATCGCCCGCCTGCCGTGGCAGCCGTCGCGGCTGCGGATCCTCTACTACGAGCTCGCCGCGATGGCGGTGATCTTCGCGGGCGTCGGCTTCTACCAGTACGAGACGCGCCAGATCTTCGAGAACCCGAAGCTGATCACGATCAACTCGTACGCGTCGTTCTTCCGCGTCAACTCGGTCTTCTGGGATCCGTCGATCTACGGACGCTTCCTCGTCGTCGCGCTCGTGCCGACCGCCGTGCTCATCGTCCGCGGCCGCTCGGTGCGCGACGGGATCGCCGCGGCCGTCTTCGCCGTGATCGCCTGGCTCGGTCTGCTCATCTCCTTCTCCCAGTCGAGCTTCGCCGCGCTCTTCGTCGCGATCTTCTGCCTCGCCGCGGTCCTCTGGCGCTGGCGCTCGCTGGCCGCCCTCGCGGTTGCGGTGGTGTTGATCGGCGGAGTCGTGGCGACGCAGCCGAAGCTCCTGCACGCGATCCGCCACCACTCCATCACGAAGCTCGACAAGGAGACGCACGGGCGCGCGAGCCTGATCTGGAACGGGATCAAGATCGCGAAGGCGCATCCGGCGGACGGCGTCGGGATCGGCGGCTTTGCGCACGCGTACTCGAAGCGGACGCATCGCACGCCGCGCCAGAGCGCCTCCCACGACACTCCGGTCACGGTGGCGGCCGAGCAGGGACTCGTCGGGCTCGTCCTCTACTTCTGGCTCGTCGTGGCGTTCTTCCTCATCGTCTTCCGCCGCCGCGACCGCGTTCCACTCGGCGATCTCGCGCTCGCCGCGGGGCTCGTCCTCGTCGCGATCTTCGTCCACTCCCTCGCGTACAACGACTTCTTCGAGGATCCGACGACGTGGGGGATCTTCGGCCTGATCGGCCTCGCCGCGGTTCGCCGCGCGCCGGCTTCCGGCGAGCCATCAGCGATGATTGACGCGTGATCGAGACCTGGAGAAAGGCGCTCGTCCTGGCGCCGCACACCGACGACGGCGAGTTCGGCTGCGGCGGCACGATGGCGCGGCTCGTCGAGGCCGGCTGCGACGTGCGCTACGTCGCGTTCTCGATCGCGACGCGCTCGCTGCCCGAGGGATTCCCGCCCGACACGCTCGCGCGCGAGGTCGCGGCGGCGACGGCCGAGCTCGGGATCCCGGCGGAGGCGCTCACCGTCCATGACTTCGACGTCCGCACGTTCCCCGAGCGCCGCCAGGACATCCTCGAGCTCCTCGTCGCGCTCTGGGAGGAGTGGCAGCCCGACGTCGTCTTCCAGCCGAGCCTCCACGACGTCCACCAGGACCACCGCACCGTCGCCGAGGAGGGCCTGCGCGCCTTCAAGCGGACGACGATCCTCGGTTACGAGATCCCCTGGAACAACTTCGACTTCGAGTACCAGTGGTACGTCTCGCTCGAGCAGAAGCACGTCGAGCGGAAGATCGCCGCGCTCGAGCACTACGCCTCGCAGCAGCACCGCCGCTACGCCAACGCCGAGTACGTCCGCAACCTCGCGCGGATGCACGGCGTGAACGTGAATCGCGAGTACGCCGAGGTCTTCCAGGTGTACCGCGTGGTCGCTTGAGCGAGCGAGTGCTGCGCACTCGCTCGCTGGTCTAAGGAACTCCGGCGCGGAAGAGCACGGTCTTCCGCGCCTCTGTGCTGAGTGCTCGTTGCCCGCCGCGGCGGGCGCCTGCGGCGCGCGCCGGGGAGCGGGGTAAGCCTGCGGCTAACGCTTCGCTTCGCTCTCGTTAGCCTCCGGCCGGACTCGAGTGAGAGCCACGACTCGCTCAGCAGAGGGTCTACTCCTCGGGCGAATCGTCCGGCGGTGCATCGACGACCTCGAACTCGCCAATCTCGCCTGTCGATTCCAGCAGCCGACGCGCGATCACCACGGTCTCCTCAACCGGCTCGCTCAGCGAGACGAGGGCAGCGTCTTCTAGTCCGCCGCCCCCAACGATTGCGGTCTCGATCGTGCCGAACCTCACGCCTACGACCATCCCGACAGCGCCAGCGATCCCTCGCTCGGCCGTCTCGTCGGCCTCGACGACGCGGACCACATCCCCGAAGGCAAGAGGCGTCGACACGCCAAGGAGACTAACTCGCCCACCTGCTCGGTGACATTCCCGAGCACTGGCCCAGGCGAAGCGCCTAACCCTCGACGCCGATCACGCTCCAGTTGAACTGGTCGCGGAAGTCTGGAAAGCAGTCGTCGCAGACCCAGTGGTAGTCGTCCTCGCCGTTCGGCCCTCGGCCGACCGCTGCGTAGCCAGCTGAACGTGCATCAGGGTCGTCGGACGTAGCGACGTCCTCGACCAGTCTCCGCTGGCAGAACGCGCAGTGGTCGTGAGCCCAGCCCTCCCGCCAAGCGCGGTAGGCCTTATGCCGGAAGACCGCGTCTTGGAGGAAACGCTCCTGCCCCATCAGCCGCCAGTCGCCTTCCACGCTCGGAGGATACGGCGCGCCCTCAAGTGACATGCCCGGGCACTGGCCCAGACCAGGCCGTCTCCCGTTCTAATGGAGCACGCGACGGCGCGCCAAGCGAATGGCGGCCACACTGATCACGGCAAAGATCATCAGCACGCCGAGAAGCTCAACCCTCCACCACCAGCCGGAGAGAAACGCGTCGTGGATCGGGCGAATCGAGACCCACTTCGACACGTTGAACTGCCTCGCGGGGTTGAACTGCCCGGAGTGTGGATGCTTCGGCATCGCTTAGAGGGTATCGCCCCTTTCACCTGTCGGGTGACATTCCCAAGCAGTGGCCCAGCCGAGAGCTGTGCCACCGCAGGTGGATAATCGCGGCGTGAAGCCCGCTCCGTCCGTGCTCATCGTCCTTGCGCTAATTCTCGCCGGATGCGGAAGTGCGTCCCCTCGCTCGACCACCCTCTACGGAGTGGACGTTCTTACCGGCCCGGCGTCGGCAACGACAGTCAAGATCCACGCCGCTCGGCCAGTCCATGCCACCAACGGCCGTTACACCGTTAGGCAGGTCGAAACGGTTTTCCAAGAACTCGGCTACGCGGCCCCGACCGTGCGGCGGTTCCACGGCGAGGTTGCGCTTCTCTACAGCCTCGTAGGCGTCGGCCCGAAGAACTCATGGTTGTGGGCTTTGATCCATCCCCGAACCCCGACCGCGACTTTCCAACCCGCGTACCGGTACCACGTCGCGAACAGGCGGAATGTCTGGCTCTACTACAGCCCGCGACCCCGGGCCCCAGTCCAGGCCCAGGTCAAGTCTCTCCTAAACGCCTTCAAGTAGCGACCTCGGGGGACATTCCCGAGCAGTGGCCCATCGGACTTACCCCGCGCATGGCCCGTCTAGGAGGTACATGCGGTGGCAGCCGAGACACGGGCCGCCGCCTGCTTCTCCCCCTTGCGATAGTGGACCTTGAGACAGCCCAGGGTCGTGCGTGCGCCTACGACTCGCACAAGTGCTACCCCAGGTCGGTCGTTGCGCCACGCAGACTCGAATATCCCTTCGCCTTTGGCCAGGTGGTCGTGAACGTTCGGCCCAGGAATCACGAGGGTCACGCGGTGGTGCGTGTCGTTGATCACGTGCAGCTCAAAGAAACTCGCCGTCGGTACAGAGTGGTAGAGGCCGCACCCAGCAACGGCCATGCTGACCGTCAGAGCTGTTGCAGTAGTTAGGGGCCGAAACACGCCACCGCAGAATAAGGCGCGTCAAGTGATATTCCCGAGCACTGGCCCAGGGAAGTCAGCGCAGGGCGACGAGGGTCAGGCGTCCGAGGCGAGACACGGCGGCCGACAGGCGGTGCTCGAGCCCGACGTCCGTGCCGGAGGCATCCGGCGTCCAGACGATTGTCTCAATCGTGTAGTGGTGCGGCTTTGCTCCAGAGGAGCCTGCCGAAAACCCCTGCTCGAAGTGGCCCCGATAGACGATCAGATAGCACCCGCTTCGTTCGGCCGCAGTCTCTCCCACAAGGTCGCCTGAGTCGGCCTGCACGAGCGCGCGTCGCGAGCTTGGGCCATACACCTCAGCCGTCTTACCGGTCACGTGGCTGTCCTTGCTAGACGAGTCGATGAACTTCAGCAGCGGAGCAGGCAGCCTCTGGCCGCCACCGCAGCCGGACGCCACCACGCTGATCACAACGAGCAAGCTCGCGCCAGTCAAGCCACCTTTCATGCCACAGAAGGTACGCCGCACGGCTCTCCGCCGTCACCCCGTCTTCGCGACAGGCGTCGGGTGACATTCCCGAGCACTGGCCCAGCCAGTCGTGCACTACGCTCGAAGGGTGGACTTCGACGCCTTCCGGCAGGAGCTACGGGCTGGCCGGCTCAGGGAAGTGGAAGCTTGGTACGGCGAGGCCTCGTTCGGATCTTGGTACGTCGTGCTCGAGGGCAGACCACGAAGGCGCGTCGTCTGGGACGGCAAGGAGCACTTCCTCTCTATCGAACACCAAGTCGAGGGCGGATGGGAGGAGCAGTGGTTCGTCCGCGACCCCGCCGATCAGACTCCGGCGAAGACCCTCGCCGCCCTAGCTCGCCTCAAGTGACATTCCCGAGCACTGGCCCACACGAGCGCTCTGTGGTTGACGACGACGCACGCCCTCGGCGACGCTAGCGCTCAGCGATGAATCGGCTCGCGCTCGTTCTGCTCTTAGGACTGCTCTTGGCCGCTTGTGGCGGGACTGGGACTGTTCAGGGAACGAAGCCGACCGGGAATGCGCTGATAGGGCTTCAATGCGCGAAGTACCCGGTACCGGGAATGACCTGCCGCTCCCCGGACGGCGCGTGGTCGGTGACGTATACCCCCAGCCCCGGCACGCTCTGGGTTAAGCGCCCGGGATCGGGCGCCGTGCGGGCGTATCGGTCGAGGGACTCGTGCTGCACGTACATCACTTGGGCGGAGCCTCACACCCTTCTCTTCGACGACGACTACCGCCTCATGCGCCTCGACCCGGTCACGCGCAGGCACGCGATGATCGCAAACTGGAGCGACTTCGTGGTGTCCCCGGACGGTCGCTGGATCGCCGGCTGGGACTTCACTCCGCCGGAGGAGGCCGGGACTGTCGGCGTCCTCTCGGTCGATGGGAAGACTTGCCTCGTCGTGCCCCACAACGCGCGTCTGAGCGACGAGGCGGCCGGTTTCACCCAGGACAGCAAGAACGTGATCGTCGTTCGCTGGCCCTTCGTGCCGAACAACGGCACGACAGGCTCCTCCCAGCTGGTCCAGTACCCGATCTCCGCGCTTCCGGCGAGCAAGCACTGCTAGCTGCGTCAAGGGACATTCCCGAGCACTGCCCCAGCCGACCCGGCCGCTCACCGAAGCTCGGCCAGCACAACGTGGGCGACTGCTATTGCTGCGCGAGGACCGACCGCCTTGTATTCGATCACGACGTTCCGGCGGCGCAAGAAACGAGTGCCTGGCTC